>JAABUM010000075.1_pt1 | contig 222572 bp, 205 predicted proteins | sample 5559161 | NCBI WGS metagenome assembly JAABUM01 (sample SAMN10711868, study PRJNA513369) | rock metagenome | isolation source: Antarctica rocks | place: Antarctica: Victoria Land, Siegfried Peak nord | reverse complement strand
CAGCTCGCAGCAGCGGTCGGCCGCCGGCACGACCTGCTCACCGACCCGTTGTCAGCGGACTTCTTCGCCCAAGCCGGCCTCGACCGGACCACCGCGCCCGCCGTCGCCGCGCACCGGCTGCGGGCAGCCGGTGACGCGATGCTGGGAGCCGTCGTCCACCACAGCGACCATCTCGAGCTGAGCGAACAGTTCGACGCCACCACCGGCTACCAGAAGAGCGTACGGAACCTGACCTGGAGCTACGCCGCGTTCCTGTCCGCAGTGCGCGCCCGCGGCCCACAGCCGTAACAGGCCGCGCCGTCATTGGGAGGCGCACCGCCCGGTGATTGCCGCTTCTCCGACAGCGGAAGCTCAGGTCCTTGCCGGGATGCCGCACACCCACCCGGATCGGTGAAGCGCCTGCCAGGGCGTTGGACAGCCGGTGCTCAAGGGTCGCGTCGATGGCTTGGCGGTGCTTAACGATCCGCTGGGCGGTTCCTTCACCGCGCTCGGCGCGGCCCGCTGCGCCGCGATGAACCCCACCCTGCTCTCAAGATACCTGCATCTGGTTCACCGAGCACCTGGCACTCCAGGGATCCAGCCCTCGATCGGCACGCTTCTCCACCACGGCTCCTACAAGGTCATCGCTACGGGGTCATCGCCAACATCGAGTACGCCACCGGCGACTGGGTCGACTGGTTGCCGCTTCGCCGGCGTGGATCTGGATCAGATGGCCGTGCGGTGACCGTGGTTGAGGTCGCCGTAGGCCACTCCAGCATGGCCGGCTGGACGAAGATGTCGACGACCTCGTGGACGCCATTGAAGCCGTCGCCTCAGCTGGTACCCGCACGATCCGGCGCTGTGGCGGCGGTGAGCATTCCTACCAGCCGCTCACGCGGAAGCTCCGGACTGCGGTGTCCATCCCGGCCGATCATCGTGCGCGCGGCCACCAGGGCGTTGAGCGTCGACTCCTCCACGCACTGCACCACCGCTTCGAAGAGCACATCCAGGTCCGGCCAGGCGAGTACGTCCATCCGCCGCAGCTTGTTGGCGCCAGGTCCTTCCACCAACGTGCTGTTCAGCGCGCCGCGGTTACCGGTGGAAAAGGCTAGGAAGATGTCGCCGGAGAAGTGGCTGCCCACCGTTCCTGTGCGGGCAAGGCCGAGCGGCACCCGCCGTGCAAGCGCCTTGCACTGCCCCGGCAACAGTGGCGCATCGGTGGCGATGACCACGATGCACGACCCGGCCCCGGGAGGCGACAGCCAGTAGGTCTCCTCAAGCGGGTTATCGTCCACAAACGACCGCCCGACCGGGACCCCGAGGACAGTCAGCTCCCGCCGGCTGCCGAAGTTAGCCTGCATCAGCGTCCCGAGGTTGTAGCTGCGACGGCCGATGGAGCAGACCCGTGAAGCGGTACCGGTGCCTGCCTTGTACCCGTAGCAGTTCATTCCGGTGCCGCCCCCGACCGAACCCTCTGCGAGCGGTCCCGTAGCGGCCGCGTCCAGGGCTGCCGCGACCATGGCTGTCGTGACATGCCGGCCGTCGATGTCGTTGAGGTAGCCGTCCCACGTCTCGGCGACGACCGGGAGCAACCAGCTGGAGCTGCCCACCGGCGTGCGCGACGTCACCCAGTCGATGATCCCCCGATGTACATCCCCTAGGGCGTGGGTGTTGGTGATCCCGATCGGGTGGGTCAGCCCCCCGTACTCTTCGATCCACGTGGTGCCGGTCATCTCACCGTTGCCGTTGAGCGAGAACCAGCCGGCCGGGACGGCTTCTCCAAGGTGGAGGCGTCCGGTCGGAAGAACGACGGTGACCCCGGTGCGGATGGGACCGTCACCAACCGTCAGCGCGCCGTCGCCCTCAATGCGGGTCGCGTAACCCACCTCAACGCCGGGGACATCGGTGATCGCGTTGAGCCTCCCGGGGACGCCGGGCACCTCGATCCCAAGATCGCGGGCGCGGGGCGCGCCGATCACGATGGTTCTTCGGGGGCGCCAGGTGGGTTGAGCTCGAGCACCGGGCCCATCAACAACCCTCCGGGTTCTTCGTCGCCCGCGTCGTGCTCGTCCAAGGGCGCATCCGGCATGGTCCAGCGGTCGGCGCGACGGGCGCGCAGATAGGCGTAGTAGTACACGTAGCCGAGCGCCAGCGCACCTAACGCGATCCCGACCTGGGCAGGGTTGGCCTGGTACAGTTGATAGGTCACGTAGATCAATGCCAGCAGGACCACAACGGGGGCCAGCGGCCACGCCGGCATTTTGTACCGCGCACGGCTGGTTGTGCCGTTACGCCGACCGACCACGGCTGATAGGGCAACGACGGCATACAGCGCGACAACCGTGGCTCCTGTGGCGGTGATCAGTGTGTTCAGCGGAACGATCGCAGCGATGACTGCGGCGAGCAGGCCGACCAGCAACGTGGCGGTGACCGGTGTATGGAACCGAGGGTGGACATAGGCGAGAGCGGAACTGATCCGGTCTGGGTAGGCCCGGTCACGGGCGGACGCATAGACCGTGCGACCCGCCTGCAGGGTGATCGCGACAACCGCGTTGATGATCGCCAAGGCAACACCGAGGCTCACGATTGTGTTGAGCGTGTCCCCGCCGCGAGAGGTGAGGAAGTACTGCATGGGCGCGGCGCTACCCATCAGCTTTGTCAGACTGGGAGCCCCAAGCACGACTGCGGTCGTGGGAATCAGTTCAGCTGCCACCGTTATCCCCAGGCTGAACAAGATGACCTTGGCGATGCCGCGGCTTGCTCCCTTGGTTTCCTCCGCGAAGTAGACGGCGGCGCCGTAGCCGTTGTATGCGAACAACGCTGTGGCGGTCTGCGCGGCGACCAGTCCCCAGCTCGCCGCGGCCAGGACACCGCCGCTCCCGCTCAGAGCCTGCGGGTGCAAAAGGGTCGAGATCGGACGGCTGACGTGCAGTAATCCCAGCAGGGTGAGCACGACCAGTGCGGCCATCTCGACGACCAGGAAGGTGCCGGTGAGCCAGGCGTTGAGGCGGATGTTGAGCACAGCCACCGCAGCACACAAAACTATCACCACGACGCCGGCCCACTTGGAGTTAGCACCGGCCCACGCCGCGGACAAGTACTCCCCGGTCCCGAGCGCTACCACCGCGATGATCAAGATGATGCTCAGTGCGTTCATCAAAAACAGCGCGAATCCAGTGCTCTTCCCCAACACCCGCGCGGCGAACGAATACTCACCACCGGCGATCGGGAACGCCGAGGACAGCTCGGCATAGCAGTAAGCCATCGCGACGCCGACCAACGCCGCAGCCAGCAAGGCGATGAAGCTGGCGCCGCCAACGGCCACGATGACGCTAGGGAGGATGATGAAGACGCTGGAGGCCGGCGTCACAGACGAGAGCGTTATCAACACGTTTCCCCGCAACGACAGGCTCCGGGAAAGCTGCTGTTCATAGCGCACTGACGTGCCCTCGGCGGGGCCTGACCCTGTCCCTACGGTGCTCATGTGCATCTTCCTTTCGTGGTCCACCCGGCTGGTAGCACGACTGCAAGGGCTGAATTCAAGGCGCGGCATTGCATGGCGCGATTTCCACATTGCTTGGTCACTAAGACAGTTGAATAAATGCGACATGGTAGAGACAAGTTGGCCCCGAAATGTCAGGCCTGCGCCTTCAGCCGTGCAGCCGTGTCGGCTTGGGCCGCATCACGGCTCGTCCGGAGAGGCATGGAATACGGTGCGGTGCCAAGGTTTCTCTGCGACGTCGGTTATGTCATGCATCACGTGCTTGACATTGGTGTACTCCTGGAACGAGTAGCCCGACATGTCCTTGCCGGAGCCGGACTGCTTGAACCCTCCATGCGGCATCTCGCTGACGATGGGGATGTGGTCGTTAACCCAGACGCATCCGGCCTGCAGATCGCGGGTCGCTCGTCCCGCCCGGTAGATGTCCCGGGTCCACACCGAGGCTGCCAACCCGTATGGCGTGTCGTTAGCGAGCCGGATCGCTTCGTCGTCGTCGTTGAACGGGACCACGGTCAGGACCGGACCAAACACCTCATCTGTGACCACCTCGCTACCGACGGCCGCCTCAACTATGAGCGTCGGCTCGTAGTAGGCGCCCATGCCCAGGCCATTGCGCTCCGGAATGCGTCCGCCGGTGACTACCCGGCCGTAGGCCCGGGCCCGCTGCACCATGGCTGCCACCTTGTCGCGATGAGCGAACGAGACGAGCGGTCCCAGGTCGGTGTCTTCCTCGTCCGTCGGTCCCAGCCGCACCGACGCATAGAGGTCCGCTACGCCTGCGGTGAATTCCGCGAACAGTGATCGATGCACGATCGCTCGGGTGGCGGCGGTGCAATCCTGGCCGCTGTTGATCAGGCTCCCGGCGACTGCTCCGTGGATCGCAGCGGCGAGGTCGGCGTCATCGTGCACCACAAACGGGGCCTTGCCGCCCAGCTCGAGGTGTATCCGCTTGGCGGTCTCGGACGCCGCCCGCATGATGCTGCGGCCGACATGGGTTGACCCGGTGAATGAGATCATCGCCACGTCTGGGTGGCGGACAAGGTGCGCACCAGCGTCGACGCCAGTACCGACAACGACGTTCACCACGCCGTCGGGAAGGCCGGCGTCGGTGAACGCCTGCGCGAACATCAGTGCGGTCAGTGGCGTGATTTCGGCCGGCTTGAGGACGATGGTGTTGCCTGCTGCGATCGCCGGCAGAATCTTCCATCCAGCCATTTGCAAGGGGTAGTTCCACGGGGCGATCGAGCCCACCACCCCGATCGGCTCACGCCTGATCGAGGAGGTGTGGTCTGGAGAGTATTCGCCCATGGCTAGGCCCTCCAGATTACGAGCGGCGCCGGCGAAGAACGCCGTGTTATCGATGGTGCCTGGCACATCAAACTCGCGGGTCAGGCGAATCGGCTTGCCAGCCTGGACCGATTCCGTCCGCGCCAGCTCTTCTGCACGCTGCTGTAACAGCCGGGCTGCCGCGACGAGGACCGCGGACCGCTGCCCAGGAGTGGTCTTTGACCACTGGGCATACGCGCGCTTTGCGGCGCCTACGGCGCGGTCGACGTCGGCTGGCCCGGCCAGCGCCACGGTGTCGATGGGCTTCCCGTTGGACGGGTCAATCAGCTCCAAGCTCGCCCCTGATGTGCCGAGGCAGGCCTTCCCGCCGATCAGTTGGTGCCCATCTCCCAGGAAGTCCCGACTGATCCCGCTCACCGTAGTGAGCTGCCGGTGTAGTAGCTGTCTGCGACGTCCAGGGCCTGGTCCAGGATGGCGAGCCCCTCGCGGGCCTCGTCCGCGGTGGTGGTGCACGGCGGCACCACGTGGGTCCGGTTGAAGTGCACGAACGGCCACAGGCCCTGGCTCTTGCAGGCCGCGGCAAGCTCGTTCATCGGCGCCGCGTCCGCGCCCGTGGCGTTGAACGGCACCAGCGGCTCACGGGTGTGCCGGTCGCGGACCAGCTCCAGCGCCCAGAACACGCCCAGGCCGCGGACCTCGCCGACGCTGGGGTGCCGGGCAGCGAGGTCGGCCAGCCCGGGACCGATCACGTCGGTGCCGAGGGACCTGGCGTGCTCCAGGATCCCCTCCTGCCGGAAGATCCCGATCGAGGCGACCGCCGACGCGCAGGCCAGCGGATGCCCGGAGTAGGTCAGGCCACCGGGGTAGGCGCGGTGCTGGAACGTCGCCGCGATCGCGGCGGAGATCACCACACCGCCGAGCGGGACATACCCGGAGTTGACGCCCTTGGCGAAGGTGATCAGGTCCGGCGCCACGTCCCAGTGGTTGACCGCGAACCACTGGCCGCACCGCCCGAAGCCGGACATCACCTCGTCGACGATCATCACGATCCCGAACTCGTCGCAGATTCCCCGCACGCCGGCGAGGTAGCCGTCCGGGGGCACCAGGATGCCGTTGGTGCCCACCACGCTCTCCAGGATGATCGCGGCAACCGTCTGCGGCCCCTCCACCATGAGCAGGTCCCGCAGGTGCTGCAGCGCACGCTCGCACTCCTGGGCCTCGGTGGCCGCGTGGAACGCCGAGCGGTACAGGTAGGGGCCCCAGTAGCGGACCACCCCGGAGGTGAACGGCTCCGACGCCCAGCGCCTGGGGTCTCCGGTCAGCGCGATCGCCCCCGCCGTCCCCCCGTGGTAGCTGCGGTAGGCCGCCATCACCTTGGGCCGCCCGGTGTGCAGCCGGGCCATCCGCACCGCGTTCTCGTTGGCCTCGGCCCCCCCGTTGGTGAAGAACACCATGTCCAGACCGTCCGGCGCGACCTCCGCGATCAGCCGGGCGGCCTCGCTGCGGGCGTCGTTGGCCATCGCCGGGCTGATCGTCAGCAGCCGACCGGCCTGCTCCTGGATCGCCGCCACCAGCGTGGGGTGCTGGTAGCCGATGTTGACGTTGACCAGCTGCGAGGAGAAGTCCAGGTACCGCTTGCCGCTGTAGTCCCAGAAGTAGGAGCCCAGCGCGCCCTGGATCGGCAGCGGGTCGATCTCGCCCTGAGCGGACCAGGAGTGGAACACGTGCGCCCGGTCGTCGGCCCGTACCCGCGCGTCGGCCTCGGACGCGCTGGTGGGTTCCCCGCCGGAGCGGATCGCTGCGGGCAGCGTCTGGGTCACGTGGTGCTCCTCTGAGGGATGACTAGGGGCTCCTGCAGCAGGTGAGCCCGGGTCCGGCGCGGCTGAGGCGGCGGCTGCCCGGGGTCACCACTGTGCCACGGGCGCCGGAGCTACGCGGTCCGGGATCCCCCGTCGCCAATGCACCCGGCGTCGTACGCCGCCAATGCACCCGGCGTCGTACGCCGCCAACGGCACGGCGGCCCGGCGCCGGCACTCGCCGTGAGCCGTGCGGCTGCCCGTCGCTGCCGCTTCCTCAGGGCGTCGACGCTGCGTTGAGCAGGTCGACCAGGTCGTACGCCGTCAGGCCGGCGAGCGTGGCGACCTGCACCACGCCCCTCGTCACCGGCACCGCCACCACATGGGGCACGGCGATGGTCGGCACCCCGGCAGCAACGGCGGAGGCGACGCCCGTAGGCGAGTCCTCGATCGCGATACAGGACTGCGGCGCGACGCCCAGGGCGGCAGCCGCCGCCAGGTAGGGGTCGGGATACGGCTTGCCCCTGCTGACCTCGTCCCCCGTGACGACCGACCCGAAGGTGCCGGGCGGCAGCACCTCCACCAGGGCGTCGGTCAGCGACCGCCAGGACATCGTGACCATGGCGCACGGAATCCCCTCAGCCGTGCAGGAGTCCAGGAGCTCACGGGCGCCGGGGCGCCACGGCGCACCGATCTCACGCACCCGGGTGGTCACGCCGCGGAGCATGGTCTGGACCACCTCGAGCGGGGTCAGCCGGATCGCGGAGTGCTCGATCATGTACTGCGCCCCGACGAGCAGGTCGTTGCCCACGATCGCCTGGGCGTCCCGGACGGTCCACGTGCCGCCCCACGCCTCCACGAGGGCGACCTCCTCGGCCATCCAGTACGGCTCGGTGTCGACCAGGGTGCCGTCCATGTCCCACAGCACCGCACCGGGCAGGGCGCCGGACGCGGCTGCCCGGCGGGACGAGGCCACGCTGCTCCGGTCGCTCACGTCGCGTTGAAGTACTTGGCCTCCGGATGGTGCACGACCATCGCGTCCGTCGACTGCTCGGGGTGCAGCTGCAGCTCCTCCGACAGGGAGACCCCGATCCGCGACGGGTCGAGCAGCTCGACCAGCGTCGCCCGGTCCTCCAGCTCGGGGCAGGCGGGGTAGCCGAAGGAGTAGCGCGACCCGCGGTATCCCTGGCGCAGGATCGAGTCGAGCGCCCGGTCGTCCTCGGGTCCGAAGCCGAGCTCCTCGCGGGCCCGGGCGTGCCACATCTCGGCCAGCGCCTCGGTCAGCTGCACGGACAGGCCGTGCAGCTCGAGGTAGTCGCGGTAGGCGTTGCGTCCGAACAGCTCGGCTGTGGCCTGCGCCACCCGGTCCCCCATGGTCACCAGCTGGAACTCGATGACGTCCGGCACGCCGTCGGCCTCGTAGCGCTCGCGGCTGCGGAAGAAGTCGGCCAGGCACAGCCGCCGGTCGCGCCGCTGGCGGGGGAAGGTGAACCGCGCGCGCTCGCTGCCCTTGGACGGCCCGTCGTGGTGCAGGACGACCAGGTCGTTGCCCTCGCTGTAGCAGGGGAAGTAGCCGTAGACCACCGCGGCCTCGAGCAGGTTGTCGGTCTTGATCCGCTCCAGCCACATCCGCAGCCGCGGCCTGCCCTCGGTCTCCACCAGCTGCTCGTATGACGGGCCGTCGCCCCGGGTGCTCTTCAGACCCCACTGGCCGAGGAACGTCGCCCGCTCATCGAGGTAGGCCGCGTAGTCCGCGAGCGCAATACCCTTGACGACCCTGGTCCCCCAGAACGGCGGCGTGGGGATCGTGTTGTCCGCGGCGACGTCCGAACGTGTGGTGTCGGCTCGCGCCACGTCGCCGGACTCGTCGACCGGTGTCGCCACGGCGCGGACGCGGCGTTTGCGCAGCGCCGGCAGCGTGTCGGCGAGCGTGAGCTCGGGTGACTGCCGCGCTGCGGCCACCGCGTCCATCAGGCGAAGGCCCTCGAACGCGTCCCTGGCGTAGCGCACCTCGCCGTCGTAGACCTCCGCCAAGTCGTTCTCGACGTAGGCGCGGGTGAGCGCGGCGCCGCCGAGCAGCACCGGCCACCGGGCGGCCGCTCCGCGGGAGTTGATCTCCTGGAGGTTCTCCTTCATCACGACGGTCGACTTGACCAGCAGCCCGGACATGCCGATGGCGTCGGCGTCGTGCTCCTCGGCCGCCCGGATGATCTCGGAGATCGGCTGCTTGATGCCGATGTTGACCACGTCGTAGCCGTTGTTGGACAAGATGATGTCGACCAGGTTCTTGCCGATGTCGTGCACGTCGCCCTTGACCGTGGCGAGCACGATGCGGGCCTTGGTCTGCCGGGTGCCGTCGGCGGAGCCCTCGATGTGCGGCTCCAGGTAGGCGACGGCGGCCTTCATCGTCTCGGCCGACTGCAGCACGAAGGGCAGCTGCATCTGCCCGCTGCCGAAGAGCTCACCGACCGTCTTCATCCCGGCGAGCAGGTTCTCGTTGATGATCTCCAGGGCGCTGCTCGACTTCAGCGCCAGGGCCAGGTCGTCCTGCAGGCCGATCTGCTCGCCGTCGACGATCCGCCGCTCCAGCCGCTCCGCCAGCGGCAGGGCGGCGAGCTCATCTGCCCGGGACGCCTTCAGGGATGCCGAGTCCACGCCCTCGAACAGGTCCAGCAGGCGGGCCAGCGGGTCGTAGATGAGCTCGCTGCTGTGCGGCTCACCGGCCCAGACGCGCCGGTCGTAGACCAGGTCGAGCGCCACCTGGCGCTGGTCCTCGGGGATGCGGGCGATGGGCACGATCTTGGCGGCGTGGACGATCGCCGAGTCCAGGCCGGCCTTGACGCACTCGTGCAGGAACACCGAGTTGAGCACCACCCGGGCGGCCGGCTTGAGGCCGAACGACACGTTGGAGACCCCCAGCGTGGTCTGGACCTGCGGGTAGCGCCGCTTGATCTCCCGGATCGCCTCGATCGTCTCCAGGCCGTCCCGCCGGGTCTCCTCCTGGCCGGTGGCGATGGGGAAGGTGAGCGAGTCGACGATGATGTCCTCGACATCCATGCCCCACTCGCCGGTCAGCGCCTCGATCAGCCGGGAGGCGATGGCGACCTTGGTCTCGCGCGTGCGGGCCTGGCCCTGCTCGTCGATGGTGAGCGCGACGACCGCCGCCCCGTGCTCGCGGACGATCGGCATGACCCGGTTGAACCGGGACGTAGGCCCGTCACCGTCCTCGTAGTTGACCGAGTTGACGACCGCGCGGCCGCCGAGCAGCTCGAGGCCGGCTTCCACGACGGCCGGCTCGGTCGAGTCCAGCACCAGCGGCAGGGTGCTGGCGGTCGCCAGTCGGCCGACCACGTCGCGCATGTCCTGCACGCCGTCGCGGCCGACGTAGTCCACGCATACGTCCAGCAGGTGCGCGCCGTCCCTGGTCTGGTCGCGGGCGATCTCGACGCAGCGGTCCCAGGCCTGCGCGAGCATCGCGTCGCGGAACACCCTCGAGCCGTTGGCGTTGGTGCGCTCTCCGATCGACAGGAACGACGCGTCCTGGCGGAAGGGCACCGTGGAGTAGAGGGAGGCGACCCCGTGCTCGGCGCGCGGCTCGCGCACCTTGGGCGCCTGGCCCCCGACCGCCTTGACGACGTGAGCGAGGTGCTCGGGGGTCGTGCCGCAGCAGCCGCCGACCAGGGACAGCCCGAACTCCCGGGTGAACTGCAGGTGCGCGTCGGCGAGCTCCTCGGGCGTCAGCGGGTATGCCGCCCCGGTCTTGGTCAGCATCGGCAGGCCGGCATTGGGCATGCAGGTCACCGGGATGCGTGCCTGCCGGGACAGGTGACGCAGATGCTCGCTCATCTCGGCCGGGCCGGTCGCGCAGTTGAGCCCGATCGCGTCGATCCCCAGCGGCTCCAGCGCGGTGAGCGCCGCACCGATCTCCGAGCCGAGCAGCATCGTGCCGGTGGTCTCCACCGTCACCTGGACGATGACCGGCAGGTCCGCGCCGGCGGCCGACAGCGCCCGCCTGGCGCCGATCACCGCGGCCTTGGCCTGCAGCAGGTCCTGCACGGTCTCGATCAGCAGCACGTCCACGCCACCGGAGACCATGCCCTCGACCTGCCGCTGGTAGGCGTCGCGCAACGTGGCGAACGGCACGTGCCCCAGGGAGGGCAGCTTGGTGCCCGGCCCGATGGAGCCGATCACGAACCGCGGCTGCTCCGGCGTGGACCAGGCGGCAGCCGCCTCCGCCGCGATCCGAGCGCCCGCCTCCGCCAGCTCGGTGATCCGGTGCGCGATGTCGTACTCGGCCAGGTTGGCCAGGTTGGCACCGAACGTGTTGGTCTCGATGGCGTCGACGCCGACCTCGAGGTAGGCGTCGTGGACCGAGCGGACGATGTCCGGGCGGGTGACGTTGAGAATCTCGTTGCAGCCCTCGTGACCCTCGAAGTCGTCCATCGACGGGTCCGCCGCCTGCAACATCGTCCCCATGGCGCCGTCCGCGACCAGGACCCGCTCGGCCAGGGCGGAGCGGAACAGGGCGGAGCGGTCGGTGGTGCTGCTCATGGTGGGCGTGCCTTCGGATCGGTGGACGTCCATGCTAACGGCGAGGTGCGGCATACCAGTCCCGGCTTTCCGTAGGCTGGACCAGCCCGGGCGACCGCCGGGGCGGGACGAAGAGTCACAGCAGGGCCCCAGGCGTCGGCCGCTACGCCGCCGCCGGCCCGAGACGGGAGCCGCCAGGTGATCGAGCTCGAGGACGTCCCGGAGCTGCGCGACCCGGTGCTCATCGCGGCGTTCGAGGGCTGGAACGACGCCGGCGAAGCCGCTACGGCCACGATCGAGCACCTGGCCGACATCTGGGAGGCGGAGCCGGTCGCAGCGCTCGACCCGGAGGACTACTACGACTTCCAGGTCAACCGTCCGCGGGTCCTCTCTGACGAGGGTCAGCGCCGCATCAGCTGGCCCACCACTCGGCTGCTGCTCGCCAGCCCGGCCGGCCTCGGCCGCGACGTCCTGCTCATCCAGGGGATCGAGCCCTCCACCCGATGGCGCTCGTTCACCATCGAGCTGCTCGAGTTCGCCCAGCACGCGGGAGTGAGCATGGTGATCACCCTCGGCGCGCTGCTCGCCGACGTGCCGCACACCCGGCCGATCCCGGTGACCGCGACATCCGAGCACTCCGACCTGGTCGCGCGCCACCACCTCGACTCCAGCAGCTACGAGGGGCCCACCGGCATCGTCGGGGTGCTCAGCGACGCTGCAAACCAGGCGGGACTGCCCTCGCTGTCCTGCTGGGCCGCGGTGCCGCACTACGCCGGGAGCTCGCCCTCACCGAAGGCCACCCTGGCGTTGGTGTCTAAGCTGGAGGAGCTGCTCGGCGCGACGGTGAGCCACGGCGAGCTGCCCGAGCAGGCGCGGGCGTGGGAGCACGGGGTCGACCAGCTGGCCGAGTCCGACGACGAGGTAGCCGAGTACGTCCAGTCGCTGGAGCAGGCCCAGGACACCGCCGAGCTGCCCGAGGCCAGCGGCGACGCGATTGCGCGCGAGTTCGAGCGGTACCTCAGGCGCCGCGACGACGAGCCGCCGCCGCCTCGCTGACCCGCGGCTTGTGGCGCTCCCGAGCCGGATGCCCTCGCCTACAGCGCTCCCGAAGTCCCACCTACGCCCCCGAGGTCCCAGAGACACAGGTTCATGGGCGCGATCATCCTGTGTCTCTGGGACCTCGGCGAGGCGGATGGGATCTCGGCACCGTCGGTAGGCGCGAGCGGGCGTTAGAGCCCGATACCGAGTATGGCCTCGAGCGCCCGACCGACCTGGCCGGGGGCCGCGGCGTTGGCACCGCGTCCGGCGAGGCAGTCGGCTACCCACCGGTCGACGACGGCAAGAGCCCCTGGGGAGTCGAGGTCGTCCGCCAGGCGGTCCCGCATGCCGGCGACCACCCCGTCCGCCGGCGGCCCTGCGTCCGCCGAGAGCGCCCGCTGCCACGTGGCCAGCCGCGCCTGTGCCGCAGCGAGCAGCGCGTCGGTCCAGTCCCACGGTCGGCGGTAGTGCTGACCGAGCAGGGCCAGCCGGATGGCTCTGGCGTCCACACCGTTCCGGCGCAGCACGGACACCAGGACCAGGTTGCCCTTGGACTTGCTCATCTTCTGGCCGTGCAGCCCGACCATCTCCTGATGGACGTAGGTGCGCGCGAACGTCTTCGCGGTGAGCCCGGTGGCCTGGACGGCGCTCATCTCGTGGTGGGGGAAGACCAGGTCGATCCCGCCGCCCTGCACGTCGAAGCACGGACCCAGGCGGTCCAACGCGATGCTCGTGCACTCCATGTGCCATCCGGGGCGGCCGGCGCCGAGCTCCGCGGAGGTGAAGGACGGCTCCCCCGGCCGGCCACCGCGCCAGAGCAGCGGGTCGAGCGGGTCGCGCTTGCCCACGCGGTCCGGGTCGCCGCCACGTTCGGCGTAGACCGCCATCATCTGCGCCCGGGTCCAGTGCGAGACCTCCCCGAAGCCGGACTGGGTCGACAGGTCGAAGTACACGTCGGTCCCCTGCCCCTCCGGGACCGCCAGCCGGTATGCCGCACCCTCGCGCAGCAGCCCCGCCACGTCGGTCGCAATCAGCTCGGCCGACTCGACCACACCGACGTAGGCGTCGGGTGCGATCACGGCGAGGGCGGTCATGTCCTCCCGGAACAGGGCGATCTGCTCCTGCGCCAGGGCCGTCCAGTCCACCCCGTCCCGCGTCGCGCGCTCGAGCAGCGGGTCGTCGATGTCCGTGACGTTCTGCACGTAATGGACCTGGTGGCCGGCCTGGCGAAGCGCCCGGATGAGCAGGTCGAACGTCACGTAGGTGGCCGCGTGGCCCAGGTGCGTGGCGTCGTACGGGGTGATGCCGCAGACGTAGAGCCGCGCCACCGGCCCCGGGTCAAGCGTGGTGAGCAGGCCCGTCGCGGTGTCGTGCACCCGCACAGGTGGGCCCGATCCGGGCACCGTAGGCAGGGAAGGGGACGGCCAGGCGATCACGGCGGAACTCTAGTCGCCGGGTCGCACCGCGGCGGGGGCCGCATCGGCATCGGTAGGCGGGAGCCGGCTGTGCCTCAGGCGGGAGACGGCTGTGCTACAGCGGCGGCCAGGGCACCGAGGGCCGCTCCCCATGGGGTCGGGGGTAGGTCGACCGGGTCAGCAGGCGGTGCACGCGGTCGCGCAGCGCCTGGCGCTCGGCCCTCGTGAGCAGCGGCAGCAGTCTGGCGCCGACCTCCGCGCTGTCGGCTACCAGCGGCTCCAGCCTGCGGAGGCGCTCCAGCTCCACCTCGGGCAGCGGCTCACCGGCCCATCCCCACAGCACGGTGCGCAGCTTGTTCTCGCGATGGAAGCTGACGCCGTGGTCGAACCCCCACAGCGAGCCCTCCTCGTCGACGACCAGGTGGGAGCCCTTGCGGTCGGCGTTGTTGATGACCGCGTCGAACACCGCCGCGGCGGCCAGGTCGCGGCGGTCCGCATGGGCCACCACGACCCGGGTCCGGTCGCTCAGCCGCGCGTCGAACACGGGACGCCAGCCCGGTGCCAGCTCCGCCGGACGCACCACGTCGATGATCCCCGGGTCGGCGGCCGGCGCCTCGGGATCGCCGATCCAGAGCTGGAGCGAGCCGGGGCCGACCGGCCCGTCGGCGCGCAGGACAGTGGGTGGCACCAGGTCCCAGCCGCCCGCGTCAGACAGCACGAACGCGGCGACCTCCCGCGCGGCCAGCGTGCCGTCGGGGAAGTCCCACAGCGGGCGTTCGCCCTGGACCGGCTTGTACATGGCACTGGCCCTGAGCTCCCCCAGCTCGACGGTGCTGAGCAGCGCCAGGTTGGAGGCGTCGGTCAGCTGACCGACGAGGGAGATCTCGCCCTGGCTGAGCAGCATCAGCACGGCCGAGACGTCGTCCGGCGTGCGAGGCGGTCGGACGAGGGTCAGCGCTTGTACCCGTTGGCGCGTGGACAGATGTGTCCAGCGGGGTCTAGCGGCCCTCCGCAGAAGGGACAGGGCGGCCGGCCGGCGGCGACCAGGCTGGCGCAGCGGCGGGCGAACTCGCGTGCTGTGGCGGGGCCGATCACCACCCGGACCACCGAGGTCTCCTGCTCTGGGTCGGCGTCGGTGGCGGTGTCGGTGGCGGTGTCGGGCCGCGCCACCAGGTCCTCATCCTCGACCTCGGCGCTGACGTCGTTCTCGTGGCACTCGACGACGACGACCTTGCGCTCGGCGTCCCACCCCAGCGAGAGGCTGCTGACCCGGAACTCGTCCTCGATCGGGACGCTGAGCGGGTCGTTGTCCACCTGGACCGGCACCGTCTCGGTGGCTGCGCCGCCGGCGAAGTCGTCAAGCAGGTCGCTGACCCGGTCGGCCAGGACGCTGACCTGCTCCTTCTCCAGGGAGACGCTGGTGACCCGTTGACCCGCCTTGGCCTGCAAGAAGAAGGTGCGCTGTCCGGGCGGCCCCACGGTGCCCGCCACGAACCGGTCGGGAGGGTCGAACTCGATCAGAGCCATATCTGCCAGCCTAGTCGCCGGGAATGTCCACCCCGGCGCCGCCGCCGACGATCGCCTCACCGGCAGCGCCATCGGGGTCTCCGGGGCCACCGGGGTCTCCACCGTCTCCGGGGTCTCCGGCGGCCACACCTGGTTGCCCGGCTGCGTCACCGGGAGCCTCACCGGTCACGGCCTCGCTTCGCGGCGGTGGCACCAGCGCCCTGAGGTCCGTGCCGAAGTCGTTGACGCGGACGACGAAGGGACGCCGGGCGGTGTAGCGGATCACCGACAGCGAGGCGGGGTCGATCATGATCCGTTGGAACTCGTCCAGGTGGGCACCGGCCGCGTCGCTGACGACCGCCTTGAGCACGTCGCCGTGGGAGACGGCCATCCACAGGGCGTCCGGGCCGTGCTCGGCCGCAACCTCGGCGTCGTGCCGGCGCACGGCGCTGACCGCCCGGACCGCCATCTCGCCGATCGACTCCGACCGGTAGGCGTCGTCCTCGGGGAAGCGGGCGGCGCTGGGCTGGTCCTGGACCGTCCGCCACAGCGGCTCCTTCGCCAGCTCGCTCAGCGACCGGCCGGTCCACCCGCCGTACCAGCACTCGCCGATCCCCTCGTCCGTGGTGACGGGCAGCCCGCCCAGCGCCTCCTGCAGCAGCTGGGCGGTCTCCTGGCAGCGCTGCAGCGGGCTGCAGACCAGTCGCACGACCGGCACGCCGCTCAGCCGACCAGCGAGGGCGCGCACCTGCTCCTGCCCGGTGGCGTCCAGGCCGACGCCCTCGCTCCACCCGGCCAGGGTGCCGCTGACGTTGGAGGTGGTCCGGCCGTGGCGGACGAGCAGGGCGACAGGCACGGCGCCACTGTATGTGGACGGCCCGACCGCGCCGGTAGCCGAGCCGGCGGCCCGAGCTACGGGGACGCAGCGGCTCAGGTGGCGGTGAGCACCTTGGTCGCCAGCAGCACGATCAGCAGCGCTCCCAGCAGCACGCGGTACCAGACGAACGTGGTGATCGGGTGGCCCGCCACGAAGCGCAGCAGCCAGGCGATGCTGGCGTAGGCGACCGCGAACGAGATCAGGACGCCGAGGACGAGCGGCCCCACGCCGACCACGCTGAGGTTGATGTCCTTGAGCTCGTACAGGCCCGCCGCCGTCAGCGCGGGGATGGCCAGAAAGAACGACAGCCGGGTCGCGGTCACCCGGTCCAGGCCGCGGAAGAGCCCAGCCGAGATCGTGGCACCGGAGCGGGACACACCCGGGACCAGCGAGAAGCACTGGACCAGTCCGATGACGATGCCGTCCCTCAGCTGCACCTGGCCCTCCCCGCGCAGCCGACCGCCGCTGGCGCGCTCGGGGCGGCCCCCGGACAGCACCAGGTGCCGGCGCTCGGCGGCCCACATGACGGCGCTCCAGAGGATGAGCGCGACTGCCACGATCCACAGGCTGCGCAGGGCACCGGTGATCGCGTGCCTGCCGAGGAAGCCGACGATGCCCACCGGGATCGAGCCGGCGATGACCGCCCAGGCGAGCTGGTAGTCGTGCTCGGAGCGGCGCTCGCTGGTCATCAGCCCGCCGACCCAGGCAGTGAGCAGCCGGACGATGTCCCGGAAGAAGTACAGCAGCGTCGCGGCGATGGCCCCCAGCTGGATCACCGCGGTGTATGCCGTGACGGCCGGGTCGTCGACCTTCAAGCCCAGCAGCTTCTCGGCGATGGTCAGGTGGCCGGTCGAGGAGACGGGGAGGAACTCGGTCAGCCCCTCGACGACGCCGAGGACGATCGAGTCGAGGTAGGTCAGTGTGTGCACGTCACCGCTTTCGGTGGGCAGGCAGCGGGGCAGTCGGTCTAGGTGGCGGTGCCATTGTCTCCGACCAGGTCGGCCAAGCAGCGCAGGACGCGCAGCCGAGCGTCCAGTGTCGGCCCCTCCGGAGCGACGCTGAGCGTGGTGACCCCGGACTCGGCGTAGCGCGCGAGGCGGTCGCGGATGCGGGCCCGCGACCCGATGAGGGCAGTGCGGTCGATGAACTCCTGCGGGACCGCAGCGGCCGCGTCCCTCGCCCTGCCGTCGAGGTAGAGGTCCTGGACCCGTCGCGCCTCCACCTCGAAACCCATCCGGACCGCCAGGGCGTTGTAGAAGTTCTGCTCGCGCGACCCCATCCCTCCGACGTACAGCGCGGAGTACGGCCGCAGCCGGTCCGCTGCGGCGCCGACGTCGTCCTCGAGGACGACCGGCACGGTGGGTACCACGTCGAAGCCGTCGGGGAGAGCGCTGCGCTCGACGCCGTCCGCGCCATTGCCGGACCGGGCGGCGACCCTGCCGACCCGGTGGGCCCCGGTGCTGATAGACCCCAGCATCTCGCCCGAGTGCTCCGGGCTGTAGAAGACCGCCAGCCAGCCGTCGGCGATCTCGCCGGCGAGCTCGAGGCTCCTGGGTCCGACGGCGGCGAGGTAGATCGGGATGGCCACTCTGAGCGGCCGGAAGCCGAGGCGAAGGGCCTTGCCGGGACCGTCCGGCAGGGGCAGGGTGAAGTGTTCGCCCGCGTACTCCACGCTCTGGCGCCCCAGCGCCAGCCGGACGATGTCGACGTACTCCCGGGTCCGCCGCAGCGGCGCGTCGAAGCGCACGCCGTGCCAGCCCTCGCTGACCTGAGGCCCGGACACCCCCAGTCCGAGCCGGAAGCGCCCACCGGACAGGGCGTCGAGGGTCGCTGCGGTCATCGCGGTCATCGCGGGAGTGCGTGCCGGGATCTGCAGGACGGCCGACCCGATGTCCACCCGCTCGGTAAGGGCACCGACCCAGCCGCACACCGTGGCGGCGTCCGAGCCGTAGGCCTCCGCAGCCCACACGACGGCATACCCGAGGCGGTCGGCCTCCACGGCCAGGGCCAGGCTGTCCGACGGTGGACCCGAGCCCCAGTAGCCGAGGCTGAGCCCCAGCCTCATTCCGGCGTGCCAGGCGTGCCAGGAACCATGGCCAAGGCCGCGCGCCTCACGCGAAGCTCATCCGCGGCCTGGGCGGATCGGGCGCTCGCGCTCCTCGCGGTCGTAGTCACTGTCGTTCAGGCCGACGTAGACGCCCTCGTCGTCGTCCTCGTCGTCGTGGTCGTCGAGCTCGTCCACGACGGCCACCGGGCTCCGGCCCTGGGCGCCCTGGCCGCCCTGGTCTTCCTCGTCGTCGTCGTCGTCCTCGTCCTCGTCGTCGAGGTCGTCCTCGTCAGCGTCGGTGTCCTCGTCGTCGAAGGGACCGCTGTAGATCTCCAGCGGGGTCACCTCGCCGTAGCTGTCGAGAAGCAGGTCGTCATAGACGTCGAAGGCATCCGCCAGGTCCTGGTACGCCGCCACGACCGCCGGGTCGTTCTCGCCCCGCCGGGTGGCCGACGCGTCGAGGTGGCGCTCGAACGCGGCCACGAGGGTAGCCAGCGCGGCACGCGGGTCTGCGGTCATGAGGTGAAAGGTATCCCCTCCTGGTCCACAATGGAGACGATGAACGAGTACGAGTATCAGGTCTTGCTCTTCCCCCGGGACGCGTCACGCAGTGACGTCAGACGGGTGATCGCCGACCACGCGGAGTACGGTCACTGGGAGCTGTCGCGGGCCCTGCTGTACCTCGGCGGTGCCCGGCGGGTGTGGCTGCGCCGGCGGATCATCCGGGTGCAGCGGACAGCCTGACCGGACCACGCCTCAGCAGGCGGCGAGCAGCCGGCCGAGCACCCGGGTCCCGAACGCGAGCGATGCCAGGGGCACCCGCTCGTCGATGCCGTGGAACATCCCGACGAAGTCCAGCTCGGCCGGCAGCCGTAGCGGCGCGAAGCCGTAGCCGGTGATTCCGAGTGTGCTGAGCGCCTTGTTGTCGGTGCCACCGGACAGGCAGTACGGCAGGATCCTCGCCTCGGGGTCCTCGGCCAGCAGCGCCGCGCTCATCGCCTCCACGAGGGCACCGCCTGCACCCGCCTCCAGAGCGACGTCCCGGTGCACCACCTCGATCTCGACGTGCTCCCCTGCCAGCTCGCGTAGCGTTGCCATCAGCGTGTCCGCGTGACCGGGCAGGAACCGGCAGTCCAGGGACGCCGTGGCCGTCTGCGGTATGACGTTGTGCTTGTATCCGGCGCTGAGCATGGTGGCGTTGACGGTGTCCTGCAGCGTCGCCTCGACGAACCCCCGCGCGCCGCCGAGGGTGGCGAGCAGGTCGGCGGCCGAGCGGTCGTCATACCCGATGCCGGTGAGCTCGCTGAGCCCATCCAGCAGCTCGCGGACGGAGGCGATGTACTCACGGGGCCAGGGATAGGCGTCGATGCGGTCGATCGCCTGCGCCAGCCGGACCACCGCGTTGGCGGGGTTGGGCACCGAGCCGTGCCCCGCCCGCCCCCGGGCGTGCAGCTTGAGCCACAGGATGCCCTTCTCCGCCGTCTGCAGCAGGTACGCGCGCCGGGCGTCGCCTGCCGAGTCGCTCGGCAGGGTGACGCTGAAGCCGCCGACCTCGCTGATCGCCTCGCTGGCCCCTTCGAACAGCTCGGGGTGGTTCTCGACGACCCAGTGCGCGCCCAACCGGCCACCGGACTCCTCGTCCGCGAAGAACGCGAACACCAGGTCACGCGGAGGCCTGCGCCCCGAGCGGGCCAGGTCCCGCAGGTTCGCCAGGATCATCGCGTCCATGTCCTTCATGTCCACGGCGCCGCGACCCCAGATGCACCCGTCGCGCTCCTCACCGGCGAACGGGTCCACCTGCCAGTCCCCCGCGTTCGCCGGCACGACGTCGAGGTGGCCGTGGACGACCAGCGCGGGGCGGCCGCGGTCGGCGCCCTCGACGCGGACCAGCACGCTCGCCCGTCCCGGCGCGCTCTCGAGGTACGTGGGGTCCAGCCCCACCTCGGTCAGCTGGCCCATGACGTACTCCGCCGCCGCCCGCTCCCCCGGCCCGCCGCCGTCCCCGTAGTTGGTCGAGTCGATGCGGATGAGCTCCCGGCAGATGCGCGCCGCGTCGTCCTCCACGGCACTCCCGCCAGGTGCGTCCGGGCTGCCAGCGGCGAGTTCGGCGGTCATGCAGAGCACTGTATTGCCGTCCATCCGTCTGCGGCAGCCACACGGTCCAGCGGTGCGAAGGTTCGGGGCCGAACGCGCCTGCGTGTTATCGTTCCGCGTCGTCGACGGCGCTCGGGTGAGTGTCCGCAGACCACCTCGTCCGGGTGGCGGAATGGCAGACGCGCTAGCTTGAGGTGCTAGTGCCCTTAACGGGCGTGGGGGTTCAAGTCCCCCTCCGGACACGTCAAAAGCCCAGGTCATAAGGCAGATGGTCGGCTCGAAAACAGGCCACTTCTACCGGACTTCTACCGGACGCACCGCGCAGCCGAGGTCCTCGCTGTCAGTCCGATTGCGCGCCGGCGGCCCGGCGCGGAGTACATCAGCCGAGGATGAGTCGGCGGTCCCCGAAGTCGGCGACGAGCTCGACGGTGCCGCCGAGCGCTTCGACGTAGGCCTTGATGGTCGACAGCCCGGCGCGATCGATCTCACCGCTCTCGAGCTGAGAGACGGTGGGCTGCTTGACGTGCATGCGCTCGGCGAGTTCCACCTGGGTCAGCCCCTGCTCCTCACGGACCTCGCGCAGTCGGTGCGCACGGACCTCGGCGTCCATCCGCGCGCGGTGTTCGGCGACCCGGTCCTCACGCGGTGGCCGCGCGGTCCGCACGTCGCGCCACGTCTTGGCCGGCGGCGTCTCCGGCTCTGACGCCTTCACGAGTTGCGTTCGTTGTGCAGCCATTCGTCGTACCTCCTCTCCGCGACAGGGATACTGCGGTCGTACCACTTGGTCCCGTCCCCCGACTTGTCGCCGGCGACCAGCAGCACTGCTCGACGTTCGGGATCGAATGCGAACAAGATGCGGATCTCGCTCCGGCCGGTTGAGCCGGGCCGAAGCTCCTTCATGTTGTGTTGACGCGATCCTTCGATCCGGTCGACGAGCGGTCGCCCCAACGTCGGACCATCGCTTTCGAGCTTGTCGATAGCAGCCGCCACCTGGTCATAGGAAGCGTCATCGAAGGCCAGCAGCCAAGCCTCCACCTCTGCGAGGAGCCTGACGTCCCAGCTCACAGTTGCCAATATAGGTCGCAACCGATATAGGTCAAGGCCTTTAGCCGCCGTTCACGAGGTCAGCGGCAGCATCATGTCGGCAACGGCTTGGCCAGCCTCATCGTGCAGCGTCGGCGACACGTGGCTGTAGATGCCCAGGGGGATCGCGATGGTCGAATGTCCGAGCCTGATCCCGTGCACGGTGATGCGGGGCAGCCCGTAACGCTTCACTCGGCGGACAAAAGACGCTCTCACGGACTCTGACCGGAGCCAGCTGCCGTCGGGGTGGTAGAAGAGCAGGTCGAGGGCAGAGAAACCGGGCTACGTGATCTGCCTGCTGTGACCTCACGACGTCTCGGATGCAGCCATTATCCAGCGCCCGGGCCGTGGCCCAGCTGCCCCTGCGGAGCCGACGCTACCGTCCCGGCGCCACCAGCCGGCGCTACCGGCATGGCGCTGACGCGGCCGGAGGACTCGCAGCAGGACGGGGAGGGCGCCGAGCGGAAAGACTGTTCCAGGTGAGGTGTCCAAAGTGCCTTGGGGACGGGCACGCTGGCTGTCAGCCGATCCGCCTGGGACATGGGGGTGTGTCGGTGCGGGAAGGTTCTCAGCGGTAGGCGGCGGCCTGGATCGCGTAGAGGTCGGCGTAGGTCCCGCCGCGGGCGACCAGCTCCTCGTGTGAGCCGACGTCGACCACGTGGGCGCCGTCGAGCACGACGATCAGATCGGCCATCCGCACTGTGCTGAAGCGGTGCGACACCAGCAGCGTGATCCCGTGCGAGGACGCCGCCGCCGACGCGTAGCGCTCGAACAGCGCGTGCTCGGTCTCGGCGTCCAGCGCGGAGGTCGGCTCGTCGAGGACCAGCAGCAAGGGGGTGTCTCGCACGAAGCCGCGGGCCAGCGCGAATTTCTGCCACTGGCCGACCGATAGGTCCACGCCCTGCGGCCATGTCGCGCCGAGCTGCGTCTGCAGCCCGTCGGGGAGCCGCTCGACCACGTCGTCCGCGCCTGCCCGGGTGACTGCCGTCGTCACGGCGTCGACGGAGTCGAGTCGGTCCACCTCGCCGAGGCCGATGGAGTGCTGCACCGCGAACTCCAGCCGGGCGAAGTCCTGGAACGCCCCCGAGGTGCGGGCCCTCCACTGGGCGGCGTCCATGCGGGCGAGCGGTGCCCCGTCGACGGTGATGGATCCGGCCGTGGGCTCATAGAGCTTGCACAGCAGCTTGACCAGCGTGGACTTGCCGGAGCCGTTCTCCCCGACCAAGGCGACGACGGCGCCGGCGGGAAGCAGCAGGGAGACGTCCTCGAGTACCAGCCGGTCGGTGCCCGGGTAGGCGAAGGACACGTCGGTCAGGCGGATCCCCTCGCCGAGACCGTCAGGCACAGCGGTGTCCGCGCCAGCGACCAGCGCCGCGGCATAGTTCTCCAGCCACACCAGCCGCCGCGACCCGTCGAGCCAGATGCCGCGCAGGAAGCCGATCTCGCTGACGGTCGCCGACACGTACGCCGACAGCCGTGCGCCCGCGGCCAGGACCAGCAGCACGTCGCCGGGAGAGCGGTGCAGGCCCGCGGCGACGAAGACGACTCCCAGCGCGTAGGCCGTGCCGAAGACCGCCCAGCCCACGACGTTCCACCCCGCAGTCACCCAGCGCTGATGGGCGACGGGGGCGTACCACCGCTCCCAGGTCGCCCGACGCTGCGCCACCAGGTCGGGACCGATGCCCGCGACCCGCACCTCTTTGCCCGGGGCGGCGGTGGTCGCTGTGGTGAACAGGTGCTGCGCCAGTCGTGCATCGGGAGCCGCTGCCTCCTCGGTGGCGCGCTCCACGGCGGGTCGCCGGTTGCTCGCGAGCACCGTGGGCAGGGCCGCGACGGGCAGCAGGAGCAGTAGCGGGTGAACGGAGGCAAGCAGCGCCGCCGTCACGCCGAGTCGCAGCACCCAGCCGACTGTGGACAGCAGTGACATGTAGAGGTGGTCGAGGACGAAGACCTGGTTGCGCAGGATCGACAGCCGGTCCAGCAGCTCCGGGCGCTCCTGGTGCGCGATGGTCGACACCCGCGCCTGCAGGCCCGCGACGTGCGCCTCGAGGGCGATCGCAATCCTGTCGCGGAACCGGCGCTGCGCGCGCATCGCGACCGTCCCGAGCAGCCAGGTGCCGGTGGTAGACAGCCCGAGGCCGAGGCCGGCCATGAGCACCTGCTGGCGGTCGTGCTGCTGCGCCCCGTCGCTGAGGAGCTTGAACCACAGGGCCAGGAGGGCATCGGGGAGCGAGGCCAGCAGCGCCAGAGTCGTGGCGATCGCGAGCAGCCGTTTCTCGTGCTGCCAGCCCAGGCGGACCAGCCGGAGCATCGAGGCCAGCGCCGGGGGCAGGTCGTCGTCAGAGCGCGTCGAGGCTCACCTCCTCCTCGAACCGGGACGCCTGGAGCTCGAACATCGTCCGGTAGCGCCCCCGCAGCGCCATGAGCTCGTCGTGCGTGCCGAGCTCCACGACGTGGCCGTGCTCGAGCACGCAGATCCGGTCGGCGTGCCGGACGGTGGAGAACCGGTGGCTGATCAGGATCGTCGTCACCCCGCGCGTCGCCGTGAGGATCCGCTCGAAGATCTCGGCCTCGCCGCGCACATCCAGCTGGGCCGTCGGCTCGTCCAGGAGCACCAGGCCCGCTCCCCGCCGCACGGCGCACAGCGCTCGTGCCAGGGCAACGCGCTGCCACTGTCCGCCGGACAGGTCCGTGCCGCCGCGGTAGCCCTTGGACAGTGGGGTCGGGAGGTCGGCGAGCCCACCCGCGCCGGCGTCGCGCAGCGCGGCGAGCACCTGCTCGTCCGTCGCCTCCCGGCCGGGATCGACGTTGTCGCGCAGGGACAGCTCGAAGCGGACGAAGTCCTGGAAGACGGCCGTGACGCGACGGCGCCACAGCTCGACGTCGACCTCGCGCAGGTCCACCCCACCGACGCGTACGACACCGGCGTCGGGCTCGTAGAGTCGGCAGAGCAGCTTGGCCAGGGTCGTCTTGCCGGCGCCGTTCTGCCCGACGATCGCCAGCGACGTGCCGGCGGGGACCTCGAGGTCGAGACCGTCGAACACGCGCCGGCCGGTGCGCGGGTAAGCAAAGCCGACGCCCTCCAGGGACAGCGCCACCGCCAGGTCACCGGCCGGGCGGGAGCCCGGAGTGAGGGCACCGCGCGGCGCCATTGCGCCGCGCAGCCGCAGCACGGCGGTGACCGCGGCGCCGCAGGCGTCCATCGTCCAGCTCAGCCCGCCGAACGCGATCGCCCCAGCTTGGACGGCGAGCTGCGCCGCGACGACGAGGGCGCCAACGTCGTCGGTGCCGCGCGACAGCGACCAGAAGAACAGGGCGTTGGCGCCTCCCACAACGAGCAAGGCGACCAGGACCGACCGCTCCCGCAGCCGGGTGGCCACGGTCTGCAGTTCGTAGAGCAGGCGGCGGCGCTCAGTGAACCGCGACACCGTCCAGTCGGCGAGACCGAACAGCCGCAGCTCCTTGGCCAGCGGCGGCTCCACAGCCATCCGGTAGGCGTAGTCGGCGTCGCGCTGGGCCGACCGGACCACGGTAGTGTTGCGGTCCTTCCAGACTCCGCTCTCGCGCAGCAGCCAGTGCGTCGAGACCCACGCGCCACCGATCAGCAGCGGGGCCCACCAGTGGAAGCTGACCAGGGCGGCCGCAGCAACCAGACCGCCCACCAGCTGCACCATCGACGAGGCCATGAAGTCGACGTTGAGCGTCATCGGCGGCCCAGTCATGCCGAGGTCGAAGTCGCGGGCCGCCGTCAGGTCGTCGATCAGGTCGGGGTCCTCCAGGTGCCCGATGCCCGGGGGCTCGACGCAGGCCTGCGCCAGCTGGTCGTGCAGCCAAGACGCCTCGGTCGACCCGAGGTTGGCCGACACCACCGCGTGCAGCGGCGCCGACACCTGCAGCAGGACGAACACGACGCTGCTCAGCGTCAGCGGGCCCGTCAGCGAACTGCCCTCGGCCAGCGCACGCACGATCGCACCGGTGGTGAAGGCGAGCAGCACCGGCAGGGCGCCGCGGGCGACGAGCAGGGTCCACCAGGCTCCGGCAAGGCGCCGATCCGCGAGCCACAGCGAGCGGAAGAACTGCCATTCCGGCCGGCCGCGCACTGAAGACACGCTATCGCGATCCGGCGTGGCCGTAGGTCTCTTCCCCTACTCGGTCTCCGGGTTGGTGGCACCCCGCTACGGGCAGTTGAGCTTGTACGGGATCTGGGTGGCATCGGTTGCGCTTCTGGTGCTGATCTGGCGACGCCGCCTCTGGTGGTCGCTTGTTGTGGCGCCACTGACCTTCGTGCTCTGGTTCGGCGTCGTACGACTCGGCGAGGTCGCTCTCGCTGGCGCGCCGGAGAGCGGAAGCGGCGCCGGCACCGGGGACGCATCTGCTTCCCGGGCGGCTCACCAGTCGGCGCCCGCACGCCGTTGAAGGCCGCGTGGAGCCAACCACCCGTGACCCGCGTAGGCGATCACCCAACGGCCGCTGTTGCGCCAGCGCTCCATGCGACCGTTCCACGGCTTGACCGACTCTGGGGATCGAGGCGTAGGGGCAGGACGCCCGCCGCGACCGAGCTGGGCTTCATGGGTTCATCCGCGGACTCTGGCCATGTAGCGGTCGTACTTCCGCTTGCCCGCGATCCGCCAGAAGAGCCGTATCGGTGCGGGGAGGCCTTTCAGCATTTTCGAGGCCTCGTCGGGGGTAGCGACCTCCAGCATCTCGCCCATTGCGGTGAATCGCTGGGCCGGCTTGAACTTGGCGAACGCCCTCTTGCCCAAGTGGTCCCACTCCTGCTGGGTTACGTGGCGGGGGATGAGTGGGACGATGTCACGCTCCTCCTCCGCGAGGTGTTCGGCCAACCCGGTGATGACGTCCCTCAGGGCTCCGGCGAGCGCCGGCGAGGTGTCCGGGCCCGGGCCACGCTCCCATGGGCCGAGTAGGAGCTGCACTCGCTCGATCCCTTGGTGCAGGGTCGCGTGCTGGGCCTCCATCCGGTCGATCACGCCCGGCGGCATGTGCGCGCGTTCGCGCAGGGCTGGCCACAGGAGCTCGTCCTCCGTCGAGTGGTGGTTGTGCAGCCCGTCGAGGGTGAAGCGGAGGTGTTCGGCGACTGCACGCGAGCGTGCCGTCGACCCTGGGGTCACGTCCTCGACCAGGTGCGTCACCTCCTCGAAGCCATGACGCAGGATCCGGTGGATCAGGGCCATCTCCCAGGCGTCGGCCATCGCGTCGGCGGTGTGTGCGGCTGTGGGCATCCCAGTTTCCTCTCGGGCCGGTCGTTTGAGCGAGTCACTAGTCGTAATCACTAGTAACGTACGTTGATATTCTCGCCAGACCATGACTCCTGTCAATGCTCCTCAGCTGAGCCGGCGCGAGAAGGCCGCCGCTACTCGCGTCCGGATGATTCGCGCGGCCATCGAGGTCTTCATCGAGACCGGCTACGCCGGCGCGAGGATGGCCGACATCGCCGAGCGTGCCGATGTCGCGGTGCAGACGCTCTACTACACCTTCCGAACCAAGGGTGACCTGCTGCAGGCCTGCATCCACCATGCTGTGCTCGGGTTGCAGGACCTGCCTCCCGAGCGGCAGCCGTTTTGGGCTCAGATGAACGCAGCTCGATCCGGCCGCAAGGCGCTGGCCGCTTTCGTCAGGGGCAACACGGCCATCCTCGGGCGTGCTGCCGAGCTGGATGAGGTGCAGAAGGCGGCCGCACACGAGCCGGATGCGGCTAGGGTGGCGGCCGAGAGCCAGGCGCTGCGTCGCCGGACCCAGGCCGAGGTGGTGGTGATGCTGGCGGACCGCTTCACCCTGCGCACGGGGCTCGACATCGACACCGCTACAGACCTGTTTGTCACACTGTGCGGGTCGGAGGTGTTTCTGTCGCTCAAGAGGTGCGGGTGGCCCGAGGACAAGTACGCCGTCTGGCTGACCGACGCCCTGGCCACACAGCTGCTGGCCAGACCAGGGCGGCCCTGACGGTCGCTCGGAGGGCGGGCGTCTCGCCGACGAGCGGGTCTGACCAGAGCCGACACTGGACTGGAGGATCGGACCCTGGACGCGGTGTACGCCGTCCCTGATCCACGACCACGTTGACCCAACGCCCGCGTCGAGGTCGAGGGCGGCGGCGGCCGCTGGCCGTTCCCGGTGCGGCAGGTATCCTCGACCGGGTGAGCGTCGCACCGTCAACGACCGTTGCCCTGGGTGCCCGCTTCGCCCGCGAGCTTGCGGAGATGGCTATCCCCTGGCAGGCGGAGGAGGCTCCCGACCCGCGGCTTCTGGTGCTGAACGAGCCGCTGGCCCTCGAGCTTGGCCTTGACCCCGGATGGCTGCGGAGCTCCGAGGGTCTGCGACTGCTGGTCGGCAACCTTGTCCCGGGCGGCGCCACTCCGGTAGCGCAGGCCTACGCCGGACACCAGTTTGGCGGGTTCGCCCCGCGTCTGGGCGATGGCCGCGCCCTGCTGCTCGGTGAGGTCGTTGACGCCGACGGCCACCTGCGCGACCTGCACCTCAAGGGCTCGGGGCGCACCCCGTTCGCCCGCGGCGGGGACGGCCTGGCGGCGGCCGGTCCGATGCTGCGCGAGTACGTCGTCAGCGAGGCGATGCATGCGCTGGGCATCCCCACGACCCGCTCCCTGGCCGTGGTGGCGACGGGGCGGCTGGTGCGCCGCGAAAGCCTGCTGCCGGGAGCGGTGCTCGCCCGGGTCGCGAGCAGCCATCTGCGGGTGGGTAGCTTCCAGTACGCGGCGGCAACGGGCGACGTCAGCCTGCTGCGCCGCCTGGCCGACCACGCGACCACCCGTCACTACCCTGTCGCCGCCGAGGCCGAGCGCCCCTATCTGGCGCTGTTCCAGGCGGTCGTCGCCGTCCAGGCGTCGCTGGTCGCCCGGTGGATGCTGGTCGGGTTCGTCCACGGGGTGATGAACACCGACAACATGACGATCTCGGGCGAGAGCATCGACTTCGGGCCGTGCGCGTTCATGGAGGCCTTCGACCCGGCCACGGTCTACAGCTCGATCGACACCAGCGGCCGCTACGCGTACGGCAACCAGCCGGCCATGGCGCACTGGAACCTGGCCCGGCTCGCCGAAGCTCTGCTGCCCCTTTTCCACCGCGACCAGGAGCAGGCGCTCGCGCTCGCGGTGGACTCGCTGGGCGGGTTCGGCGCCCAGTATGGCGCCGCCTGGTCAGCCGGCATGCGGGCCAAGCTCGGCCTGCCGGAGGGCCTGGACGACGCGGTGGCCTCCCCTCTCATCGAGGAGCTGCTCACCCTGCTCAAGGAAAGCCGCGTCGATCACACGTCGTTCTTCCGCGGACTTGGCGCGGCCGCCCGCGGCGACGCCGAGCCCATGCGCAGCCTGTTCCTGGACTGGGCGGCCTTCGACACGTGGGTGCAGCGCTGGCGCGCCTTGGGTCCGGACGCCGACTCGATGGACCGGGTCAATCCCGTCTACATCCCCCGCAATCATCTGGTCGAGCAGGCCTTGGCCGCCGCGACCGATGGCGACCTGGATCCGCTGGGTCGGCTGTTGGACGCAGTGGCTAATCCCTACCACCAGCGTCCTGGTCTGGAGCGCTATGCCGCTGCTGCCCCGGAGGACTGGGGCGCGTACCGCACCTTCTGCGGGACCTGAGGCTCCGCCCCGCTGCTTGTGGCCGACAAAGGCGGTCAGGTAGTGCCGCGTCAGGATGCTCTGCGCGTTGACCCGCGGGTTCTGGTATCCGCTGAGCAAGTAGCCGTCCCGTCATCCCCAGCGGACCACCAGCGGAACCCAGCGCCTGGACGGTGGCCCTCACAGCCTTCGGCGTGGCGGCTGCGGCCTGATCAGCGCCGGGAAAGCCAGCCCGGAGGACCAGTCTTCACACGCCGACCTCGGCTGGAGCCCACCACGCCGGAACGGTCGCCGCCTGCCAGGAGGTTCCCCGCCGTCGCAACTCGGAGACGATCGCCACCTCCTGGTGCAGCAGATCCAACAGCTCCGGGCACAGCTCCGGACGCTGGTCAGCGTGGTGGCGGAATGTCGGGGTAGCGCGGACGGCTTCCTCGACCCGGGTGCGCTCCACGATCAGCTCGGTCACCGACAACGTGCTCGGATGCTAGCTGTGTCAACCTGGGTCAGGCCCACGCCGCGGGAGCCTGGTTCCATCAAATGCGGGAGCCGGCAGCGATACGCGCACCGGGGGCGTTCGGGGTAGCCACTGTGGCCGTGACCTAGCACAGGCAACGGTTCCGAACCCGGTTCGGCATGCCGCGTGGTGAGACGGCGTGGTGCTCCCCGTTGGGCAGGATCGGCTCATCCGGTCGACCAGTACGTCGGCGATGAGCGTGGCGGCAGGGTCGGCCTCGCTACGCGAAGCGTTCGCGATCGCTTGCGTCAATGCGTCCATTCCGCAGCCGTTACGACTGTCCAGGGGCAGCGGGAGCGTAGGCGGGGGCGCGACCTCCGCCGAGTGGCCACGCCGCGGCCGCAGCGCCGTGCAGGCTGGGGTGCGACTACCGACCTCCACGTTGGATCAGCACCATCCGGGTGCGGTTAACTGCGCAATACTGATAGGGTCCCTACTAGTCGGCCTGGCGCAGCCTGCCTCCGACCCGAAGCCGGAGGCGCTATGAGCAAAGTCGGCACTGACTCCTCGCTGCGGAGCAGGAGCTCCGCTCCCGAAGTGGCGGTCACGGCGCGCACGTACTGCGGTGACCTACACGGCCGGCGCTGGCTTTTACCTGACGAGACACCACCAGATGCGGTGCTCCTCACACACGGCGAGGCGACCCTGCGCTACCGGTTGGTGCGCGTGCAACGGACCGGGCGCCCGGCACGCGACTACGGCGGCAACTACGTATACGTCCCGGCGAGCCATAGCGGGCTATAGCGCAGGCGAGCAAGGTCGCAAAGCCCACTAGCTGTGCCAAGGGTGGTCCAGGTGGCAGCTCAGCCGGGGGCGGTAAGCAGCGCCGGACCACGGTGCGCCGAGACGACCAGGCACCGGCTCGTCCACGTCAGGCACAGGCGTGCACCCCCTGCCGTTGCGCACGCCGTCGTCCACCCTCAGCACTCGCCCCTGCGGACACCGCAGGCCCCACAGGCGCCGTTGTCGCTCTTCAGGGCACCATCCAGGACAGCACCGGTGTCGACTGGAGCAGGACCAGGACACACATGAAAGCAAGGAACGCCAGGCTCCATCCCAGCACCTTGCGGAAGATGTCGCCCTCACGCCCGGACATCCCCACAGCGGCGGCCGCAATGGCGAGGTTCTGCGGCGAGATCATCTTGCCGAGCACACCGCCGGAGGAGTTGGCCGCGGCCATCAGGGTCGGGCTGAGCCCGGTCTGGTTGGCGGCCGAGACCTGCAACGCGCCGAAGAGAGAGTTGGACGAGGTGTCCGACCCGGTCACCGCGACACCCAGCCAGCCCAGGATGGGCGAGAGGACCGCGAACGCGCCTCCTGCTCCGGCCATCAGCTTGCCGAGCGTGGCCGTCTCGCCGGAGGAGTTCATGACGTAGGCGAGTGCCAGGACGGCCATCACCGTGACGATGGCCATGGCCAGCTGGCGGTAGGTGTCCAGGTAGGTCCGGAACGCCTTCCGCGCCGAGATCCCGATCACCGGGGCGGTGATCAGCCCGGCGATGACCATCAGCGTGCCTGCGGCGGCGAGCCAGTTCAGCTTGAACGTCGGGATCGACGACGGCTTGCCAGAGGCGGTCTCCAGGTGCAGACCCGGCCACTGGAAGCTGCGGGTCGGAGCGGCGAACAGGTCCTTGATGCCCGGCAGCTGGGTGATCACGAACAGCGCGATGATGATGAGGTACGGCGCGTACGCCTTCACCACCTCGGCCCGTGAGTCGGTGCGCCCCGTGTCGCGGGCGGCCAGGTCCGCCGCGCTGCCGGTGCCTGCGCCTACCGGGTGGTCCGAGCCGGCTCCGTGACCTGCGCGCCCGGCGGCACCGCCGACTGCGTTGGCCGGGCTGGTGGCGGTCACCCCGCCGTCGTCGACGGTGTCGGTCTCGGTGTAGGGCTCGGCCGGCCGCCATACGCGCAGCACCAGGACCACGGACGCAGCACCGACCAGCGCCGCGACGATGTCGGTGAGCTGGGTCGACAGGAAGTTGGAGGTGACGTACTGGGCGACTGCGAAGGCGATGCCACAGGTCAGGGTCGCCGGAAGGGTCTGCCGGACACCGCGGCCCTTGTCGATGATGAAAACCAGCGCCATCGGGACGAAGACGCCGAGCAGTGGCGTCTGACGGCCGACCATGGAGGCGAGGGTGTGCTCCGGGATGTTGGTCACCGTGGCCAGCGTGGTGATCGGCACTGCCAGGGCCCCGAAGGCAACCGGTGCGGTGTTGGCAACCAAGGCCACGACCGCCGCCTTGACGGGGCGGAAGCCCAGGGCGATCAGCATGACGCTCGTGATCGCCACGGGCGTCCCGAAACCTGCTAACGCCTCCAGCAGAGCGCCGAAGCAGAAGGCGATGATGACCGCCTGAATCCGCTGGTCGTCACTGACCGTGGCGAACGAACGCCGCAACACGTCGAAGTGCCCGGTCACCACAGTCATGTTGTAGACCCAAATGGCATTGATCACGATCCACAAGATGGGGAAGAACCCGAAGGCAGCCCCTTCGGTCGTGGCGAGCAGAGCCTGTCCGACAGGCATGGAGTAGGCAAGGACCGCGACGAGAATGGAGACGGCGAGCGCGATGATCGACGCCTTCCACGCGGGCATCCGCAGTCCCCCGAGCAGAACGAACAAAGCAAGCAGCGGCAGCATGGCGACCAGCGCCGTCAACAGGATCGAACCCGAGAGAGCATCCAGTACAGGGCGATACATCGGTCACCTCGCTGCGATAAGGGGGACTACACGGATGGGCGGCTTGCCGGTTGGGCAGACGGTGCGACGCCGAGCTGGTCGGGGGCCAGGCCGCGGATGGATGCGTCGAGCACCTCGATCGTGTGCGCGGTCGCGATCGGCTGGCCGGTGCGCTCCATCGCGGACGCGACCTGCATCAGGCAGCCGGGGTTGGCGGTCACGAGAAGCTGCGCCTGGGTGCTGAGCACGTTCGTCGCCTTGCGCTCGCCGAGCTCCCGGGCCGGAGCCGGGTTGAGGAGGTTGTAGATTCCGGCCGAGCCACAGCACAGGTCCCCCTCGGGGATCTCCCGGAGCTCCAGCCCGGGTATGCCCCGCAGCAGCGCGCGCGGTTGGGCGCGCACTCCCTGCGCGTGCGCCAGGTGACAGGCGTCGTGGTAGGCCACGCTCACCGGGAGGGGATGGCGTGGAGCCACCGGGGCCGCCTCGAACAGGATCTCGGAGATGTCGCGGACCTTGTCCGCGAACGCCCGCGCCCTGGCGGCGTAGTCACGGTCGTCAGAGAGCAGGTCGGCATACTCCTTCATCGACGAGCCGCACCCGGCGGAGTTGACCACGACGGCGTCCACCCCTGCGCCCTCGAAGGTGTCGATCAGTGCCCTGGCGAAGCTCTGCGCCTCCGCCTCGCGGCCGTTGTGGGCCGAGAGTGCGCCGCAGCAGCCCTGGGCTGCCGGCGTGACCACGTCGAAGCCCTCGGCGGAGAGGACACGGGCGGTGGCTGCGTTGACCCCAGGGAAGAACTCGCGCTGCACGCACCCGAGCAACAAGCCCACGGTGCCCCGTCGCTCTGTCCGGGCGGCGGTGTGCTCGGGAACTCTCTCGGCACGGCTCGGAGCCGGCGCGAGGGACTCCATCGCAGCCAGTGTCGGAGAGAGCCGCTGCAGGCCAGCGGATCTGCGCAGAAGCGGCGACAGCCCGCTCGCGTGGTAGAGGCGCAGCGGAACACGCATGAGGCGCAGCCGCTTGGGATATGGGAAGAGGGCGAAGATCGCCCTCCGCAACGCGCGATCGGCCCAGGGGCGGTCGTACCGTCGCTCGACCTGGGCGCGCGTCGCCTCGATCAGCTTGTCGTACTGCACGCCGGACGGGCAGGCGGTCACACAGGCCATGCAGCCCAGGCAGGCATCGAAGTGCTGCACCATCGCGGGGGTCATCGGCTCGCCTTGCAAGCCCTCGTTCATCAGGTAGATGCGGCCACGTGGGGAGTCCATCTCCTCGCCCCACAGCGTGTATGTCGGGCAGGCCGGAAGGCAGAAACCGCAGTGGACGCAGTCCGACGCGAGCTCGGCAGACGGCGGCCTGTGGTCGTCGAAGGCCGGCTCACCGGCAGACACCGTCTGCACGGTCAACCGCTCCGCTGTCCCCAGGGTGGCTCGCGGGCCGTCGACCGGTTGGCTGCCCTGCTGCCGCTCGCTCATCTAGATCCCTCCGACAAACCGGCCCGGCGCCAGCCTGCGCTCGGGGTCGAACTGAGCCTTGACGCTGCGCATCAGCTCAAGAGCGCCGACCGGCCCCCAGGGATCCAATGATGCCTTGACCTCCGGATCGGCATCGAGGACGACCACTGAGCCGCCGAACGTGGCCGAGCGCTCACGCAGGGTCGCGACGAAGCGCACCACCTCGCTGGCCCCGGGCGCTCCCGCCAGCCCGACGAGCACCACCCCGACCGCGACGCTCCCGCGCAGGTGCGCACTCAGACCGGTGGCGGCACACGCGGCGTCGAGCGCCGTCAGCAGGTGCGGCAGCCCGGCGATCTCATGGGTCAGCTTGAGCGCGACGGCATCGGGCTCGAAGGGCTCTGCTCCCCACCACTGCGGCGGGTGGTCGCCGGCGCTGGCTCGCGGGCCCAGCAGCTCCGCGGCGGCGGCAGTCCGGGCCGCCACGCCGGGTGGGATGCCCTCCAGGAGGACGGTCAGCGTCCCCTCCCCGGACGCCGGCAGGTCCAGCTCGACCCCCGTAGGCACGAGCTGGGAGTGGATCAGGGCCTGCACCACGGCGTGGATTCCCGCTGTGGAGGCCACCGGCGCGCTCACCCAGGAGCGGGCGACGGGCAGGGGATGGAGCCGGAATGCCACCTCGGTGATGATGCCCAGGGTGCCGTAGGAGCCGGTGAGCAGCTTGCCCACGTCGTAGCCCGCCACGTTCTTGACCACCTTGCCGCCCGAGTGCGCGGCGACACCGTCGGCCCGGACCATCCTCATCCCGATCACCAGGTCGCGCACCGGACCGTGCACCAGCCGCGTCGGGCCGGTCACCGCCGTGGCGACCATGCCGCCGATGGTGCCGTGGCGTGGCGGGTCGAGAGCCAGCCACTGGGCGGAGGTGGACAGCTCGCTCTGGAGGTCGCTGAGACGGCAGCCGGCGCCGACGACCACGATGAGGTCCCCCGCCGCATGTTCCACGACGTCATCCATGCGGGTGGTGTCCAGGACCAGGTCGACCCGCTCCGGCGGCGCGCCCCACGAGAGCTTGGTGCCGCAGCCGCGTGCCACCACGGCCAGGTCGTGGGCGGCCGTGACACGCATCACCGCCTCGACCTCTCGACCGGAGCCCGGGCTGGCCACCCACTGTGCCGGGACACGGTCCACCGCGTCCGGCTCCTGAGCCGTGCGGGCGTGCCCGTCGGTCGCGGCCAGCAGCTGTTCGAGGATGACGTCACCCATCAGAACGCCTCCGCCACGCCGGCCTCGACCAGCGGGTGGGCGCCCCGGTGTCGCCCGGGCGCCTCGCCGCAGAGCCTGGGGGTGGGGAAGACCTTGCCGGGGTTGGAGATCGACTGAGGGTCGAAGGCACACCGCACGAGCTGCATCGTGTCGAGGTCGTCCTCGTCGAACATGTGCGGCATGTACTTGGCCTTGTCCGAGCCGACCCCATGCTCGCCGGTGATGGAACCACCGTGCTCGATGCAGAGATCGAGAATCGCGCCGGAGACCTCCTCGGCGCGCTCTGCTTCGCCGGGCTCGGAGTCGTCGAAGAGCACGAGCGGGTGCAGGTTGCCGTCACCGGCGTGGAAGACGTTGGCCACCCGGACCCCGTGCTCGATGGAGAGCGCCGCGATCTCACGCAGGACCTCGGGCAGGGCGGTCCGCGGAATGACGCCGTCCTGCACGATGTAGTCGGGGCTGATCCGGCCCACGGCGGCAAATGCCGACTTGCGTCCCTTCCAGAACAGCGCACGCTCGGCGTCGTCGGCGGCGATGCGGATCTCGAACGCCGCGCTGGCGTGGCAGAAGGCCTCGACCTGCTCGAACTGGTGCGCGACCTCAGCATCCGGTCCGTCCAGCTCGACGATGAGCACCGCGCCCGCCCCGGCAGGGTAGTTGCAGTGAACCGCTGCCTCCGCGGCCTCGATCGCCAGGGCGTCCATCATCTCTATGGCGGCGGGGATCACGCCCGCGCCGATGATGGCGGAGACCGCGGCACCGGCTCGGTCGGTGTCGGGGAAGGCTGCGAGGAGGGTGCGGACGCTCTCGGGTGAGCGCACGATGCGCACTGTCGCCGCAGTGGCGACACCGAGCGTGCCCTCGGAGCCGACGAACACCCCGAGCAGGTCGTAGCCGGGCGCGTCAGGGGCCTTGCCTCCGATGGTCACGACGTCACCGGTAGGCGTCACGAGCTCGACCCCGGTGATGTGGTTGGTCGTGAAGCCGTACTTCAGGCAGTGTGCGCCGCCGGAGTTCTCGGCGATGTTTCCACCGATCGAGCAGACCTGCTGGCTCGAGGGATCCGGCGCGTAGTAGTAGCCGTGCGGCTGGGCCGCTCGCGTCAGGTGCAGGTTGATGACGCCCGGCTGGACGACGGCCCGCTGACTGGGTGCGTCGATCTCGATGATGTCGCGCATCCTCGAGGTGACGATGAGCACCCCCTCGGCGTGCGGAAGCGCTCCGCCCGAGAGACCGGTGCCGGAGCCGCGAGCCACGAAGGGCACCGCAGCCTCCGCGCATGCCCGGACGACGGCGGCGACCTGTGCCGTCGTCTCGGGCAGCACCACCAGGGCAGGGATCACCTTGTACTGGGCCAGTCCGTCGCACTCGTAGGTCCGCAGCCGCTGACGGTTGGTGATGACCGCGTCCTCACCGAGCAGGGGCCGCAGGTGGGCGGCGAGTCCGCGGGCGTCCATAGCTCAGGGCATCCGCTCGTATGCCGGGATGGTCAGGAACTCGGCGAACTCGTCAGCGACGGCAACGGCGATGAACGTCTCGCGGGCCTGCGCGTAGTCACCGGGCTGCCCCGGCAGCTTGGCGACCTCCTCGTCGACGATGCGATCCACCAGCTCCCGGCTCACGACCTCACCGGTGTCGGCCAGCACGACGTCGTTGTGCAGCCACTGCCACACCTGCGAGCGCGAGATCTCGGCCGTGGCTGCGTCCTCCATCAGGTTGAAGATGGCCACCGCACCGGTGCCCCGCAGCCAGGAGGCGAGGTACTGGATACCGACGGAGATGTTGTTTCGCAGCCCGGCCTCCGTCACGTCGCCAGGCGTCGCGGCGACGTCGAGCAGCTGGTCGGCCGTGACGTGGACGTCCTCGCGCAGCCTGTCGAGCTGGTTCGGCCGGTCGCCGAGCACCGCGGTGAACGCCGCCTTGCACAGCTCGACCATGCCGGGGTGTGCCACCCAGGACCCGTCGAACCCGGCAGCGGCCTCGCGGGTCTTGTCCTCCTCGACCTTGGCGAAGGCCGCCTCGTTGACCGTGGCGTCCTTGCTCGGGATGAAGGCAGCCATTCCGCCGATCGCGTGGGCGCCGCGCTTGTGGCAGGACCGCACGAGCAGCTCGGTGTAGTCGTGCATGAACGGGACCGTCATCGTGACCTGCGCCCGGTCCGGGAGCAGGAAGTCGCGCCCGCGGGTCCGGAACTTCTTGATCACACTGAAGATGTAGTCCCAGCGCCCTGCGTTGAGCCCAGAGGAGTGCTCGCGCAGCTCGTACAGGATCTCCTCCATCTCGAACGCCGCGGGGTAGGTCTCGACCAGGACGGTGGCGCGGATCGTCCCGCGGGGGATGCCGAGCCGCTCCTGTGCCCGGACGAAGACGTCGTTCCACAGCCGGGCCTCACGGTGGCTCTCCATCTTGGGCAGGTAGAAGTACGGTCCTTTGCCGGCGTCGATCTGGCGCTGGGCGCAGTGGAAGAAGTACAGGGCGAAGTCCACGAGAGCACCCGACACGGGGACGCCGTCGACGGTGATGTGCTTCTCGGGCAGGTGCCAGCCGCGCGGGCGGACCACGATGATCGCGAGGTCGCGCCCCAGGGTGTACGCCTTGCCCTCCTTGGAGGTGAAGTCGATCGCGCCGTCGAGGGCGTCGCGCAGGTTGAGCTGCCCCTCCACCACGTTGGCCCACGTAGGGGTGGTCGCGTCCTCGAAGTCGGCGAGCCACACCTTCGCCCCGGAGTTGAGGGCGTTGATCGTCATCTTGCGGTCGGTGGGCCCGGTGATCTCGACCCTGCGATCCTCCAGGCCGGGCGCTGGTGCGGCGACCTGCCAGTCGCCCTCGCGGATCCCGCGTGTCTCGGGCAGGAAGCTCAAGGTCCCGCCGCCGGCAAGCTCGGCGTACCGGTCCTCTCGCGCCTGGAGCAGCTCCAGTCGGCGCCCGTCGAAGCTGCGGTGCAGATCGCCGAGCAGCTCCAGGGCACCCGACGTGAGGATCTCGTCGTAACGCGGACCCCGTTCGCCCTTGATCTCCATGCCGTCCGACATCAAGCTGCGGCTCCTGTTCGTGTTCTGCCCGCCCGGCTCGTGACGGTCAGTCCGGGACGAATCGAGGACGTCACCCTACGCCCCGGAAGCTCAACGGGCGCGTTGCCCGCTGGCTGCCGAGGACCCCTAGGGACTGGTGTGCCCATCACCTCCCCTCTGCGGGCTCCTACCACCGGTTCGGGGAGCTGCGCGCCCCGTGTCTACAGCGACCAGTCCGGAGGTGGAACAAGCAAACCCCTGACTGAGCCACCTTCGCCTGGTCAGATCGCCGGCTGGGAGGCAGGCTGAGCGGGTGGACAGCGACATGGCGGACACCGGCGACACCCGGGATACGGCGGACACCGGAGAGTCCTGGGCCGAGCGTCGACGTCAAGGTGCGGCGATCCAGGGCCAGCGCCTGGCCCGCGAACAGGCGGCGGAGACCGAGCAGGCACAGGCTCTGGTCACGCGCTTCACCGCCGAGGCTGTCGCCGTCGACCTGCCCACCGAGGAGCTGCGCGCAGTCGACTCCGGCGGCCGGCGCTACCGAACGGGCGTGCGTGGCTGGCTCCTACGCCGTGACAAGCGAAGCGGGATCGGCGCGGACGGCTCGTTCTACCTGTTGGGCTTCGTCGGCGGCGCCGGCGCCCGCTTGTCGGCGCGCCTGCGTGGGGTCCGCCTAAGGCCCAGCGAGCCGCCGCTGGTGATGGGCCGGGGAGGTCGCGACGGGGAGTCGATCCCGCTGGCCGACCTCCTGGACCGTCGGCTCGGCACTGGAGATGACAGCGGCTCGTAGCGTACGGTCGTAGCTCTGGAAGGGCGGGACGTCGCCCCCCCGGTTGCGGTGTGAAGGCCACGTCCTGCAGGCCGCGCCGGACGCCACCACTTCGAAGAGGCTCTCTGTGACCCGCCCAGCCGACGGACAGGCCCAGCGCGCCTGCTCGAGCTCCCCGGAGCCGCCGTCCGCGGCACAGGTCGGAGCGGCCACCCGGGCGTCCTACGCCTCCTTCGCGGCCGCCGGCTTCATCTTCGCCAGCTGGGTGTCGCGGATCCCCCAGGTGCGCGACGAGCTGCGCCTGTCGCCCAGCGACCTCGGCCTGCTCCTGCTCGCCGCGTCGGTGGGCGCAGTGGTGGCCCTTCCGCTGGCCGGACTCGTCGTCAGCCGGCTCGGGACCCGCCGCGCGGTCACGGTCACGTCGCTGGTCAGCTCGGCGGGACTGCTGGTCATCGCTGCGGGTTTCCACGTGGGGGTGTTGCCCGTCGCGGCCGGCCTCTTCGCCATGGGGGTTGGCTATGGCACGTGGGACGTGGCGATGAACGTGGAGGGTGCGGCCGTCGAGCAGCGGCTGGGCCGGTCGATCCTGTCGCGGTTCCATGCGGCGTTCAGCGTCGGCACCGTCCTCGGAGCGCTGGTCGGCGCGGCGCTGGTGAGCCGGCATGTCCCGGTGACGCTGCACCTGCTGGTGGTCGGCGTGCTGACCGGCGCGTTCGTGCCGACGGTGGTGCGCGGCTACCTTCCCGAGCAGCGACGCGCACACAGCAGAGCAGGCAGCAACGCCATGGCGCGCCGCCGTTCGCTCGCCGCGTGGACCGAGCGGCGGACCGTGCTCATCGGGATCTTCGTCCTGGCGTCGGCGTTCTCGGAGGGCACCGGCAACGACTGGCTCGGCGTCGCCGTCATCGACGGCTACCACGTCGCGGCGTATGTCGGGTCGCTGAGCTTCGCGGTCTTCGTCCTCGCCATGACCGCCGGCCGCTGGTACGGTCCGGCGCTGCTCGACCGTTACGGCCGGGTCAGGGTCTTGCGGCCGGCCGCCGCGCTGGCGGCCGTGGGACTGGTGCTCGTCGTGTCCGGCCAGGCCCTGCCGGTGCTGCTGGTCGGCATCGTGGCCTGGGGAGCGGGTACGGCGCTGGGCTTCCCGGTCGGGATGAGCGCCGCCGCCGATGATCCTGTGCTCGCCGCCGCCCGGGTCAGTGTCGTCTCGTCGATCGGCTACACCGCCTTCCTGGCGGGCCCTCCGCTGATCGGGCTGCTGGGCAACCACATCGGTGTGCTGCACTCACTCACCGTCGCGACCGGCGTGCTCGCGGTCGGCTTCCTGGTGGCCGGCGCCTGCCGCCCGTTGCCGGCCACGTCTGCACGCGCCCGCGACTGACGCGGCCGAGCCGGCGCCGGGGGCCAGCCCGGGTCAGCCCTTCTCGGCACCCTCGTTGGCTCCCCGGACAAAGTGACGTTGGAAGGCGAAGAACAGCAGCGCGACGGGAATCGTGGTCAGCAGCGCGGCGCCCATCTTGAGCGGGAACTGCGAACCGGCGCCGAGCTCGCCGCTGGTCAGGCTGGCCAGGCCGGTCACCATCGTCTTGTACTGCGGGCTCTGTGTGGTGACCAGGAAATGGCTGAACTCGTTCCAGGATCCCTGGAAGGACAGGATCGTCAAGGTGATCAACGCGGGCCGGGCCATCGGCAGCACGACCGACCAGAAGGTGCGGAAGATGCTTGCGCCGTCCATCCGCGCCGCCTCCTCGATCGAGATGGACACCGAGTCGAAGAACTGCTTCATGATGAAGATGCCAGCGGCGTCCACGATCAGCGGCAGGATCATCGCGCTGTAGGTGTCGAAGATGCCGAGGTAGGTGACGATGAGGAACTTCGGCACCAGCAGCGCTACGCCGGGCACGCTCATGACCGCCAGCACGGACGCGAACAGGAAACTGCGGCCCCGGAAGTGCAGCCGCGACAGGGCGTATCCGGCCAGGCTGTCGAAGAAGACCCGGCAGACGGTGACGACAAGGGTCACCAGCACCGAGTTGAACAGCCATGTGCCGACCGGCACGGGCGTGTCGGAGGTCAGGCCGAACATCCGTTTCCACGCCGTGACGTCGAAGGGGTTGGGCACCAGTGACAACGGGTGCGCGCTCGCCTGTGGGTCCGTCTTCAGCGACGTCGCGATCTGGATCAGGAACGGGTAGAGGTAGATGACGGCGAACAGGGCGAGTACGGCGTAGCCGGCGACCTTCCGTGGCGCCACTCTCCGACCGCCCGGCACGCCTCCGCTGGTCGTGCCGGCACGGGGAACCTGGAGCGTCTCGGACGCCTGCGTTGCGGTGCTCACGGCTGCTCCCTGTCGACTTCGGAGTCGCTGGACCTGCTGGGCTGGCCGGGGGCGCCGGACCTAGCGGCGATCGCCGACGCGCCGACCGGCACCCGGGCCTGCTGCTGACCGGCCAGCGCCGCCGCGGTCGCCCGCCTGGCCCGGCGTGGCACGCGGTCCTCGTCCATGTAGCGGCGCTGGAAGCGGGTCAGGGCCACGATGATCAGGAAGACGACGAAGGCCATGGCTGCGCCGGTGCCGAACGCGTTGGACCTGAAGCTCTGGTTGTAGGAGAGGTAGGCCGGCGTCATCGTCGTGCCGGCAGGTGCCCCCTTGCCCATCACGTAGATCTGGTCGAAGACCTGCCAGGTGCCGATCAGCCCGAGCGTCACTACGAGGAACAGTGCCGGGCGCAGCATCGGGATGGTGACCAGACGCAGCTTCTGCCAGGCCGAGACCCCGTCGAGCGCTGCGGCCTCGTCCACCTCGACCGGCAGGTCCTGCAACGCGGCAAGGAACATCAGCATGAAGGTGCCGGTGGTGGTCCAGATCGCCAACATGATGATGACGCACATGGCGACCGAGGGCCCGGAGAGCCAGTCCCACAGCGACCTGCCGAAGATCTCGGCCTGCGCCCACGACGGGTTGTCCCCCGCCCCGAACAGGCCGAGGAACAGGTGGATCAGCCCACGGGAGTCACCGAACCACTGGGGGCCGTTGATGCCCACCAGCTTCAGCAGAGCGTTGACCGCGCCGGTGTTGGAGAACAGGAACAGGAACACGGTGGAGATGGCGATGGAGCTGGTTACTGAAGGGAAGTAGAACGCCGTGCGGAAGAAGCTCTTGCCCTTGAGCAGCTTGTTGTTGACGACCAGGGCGAGCATCAGGGAGGTGGCGGTCTGCAGCGGGACGACGAGCAGCACGTAGTAGAACGTGTTGCCCAGGGACTGCATGAAGTTGGACCGGGTCAGCCCCTCCTGGAAGAACAGCGCGGTGTAGTTCTTGGCACCCACGAAGGAGGCGTTCGGGCCGCCTCCGAACGGGTCGACGTTGCCGGTCCAGTTGGTCAGGCTCACCCAGAAGGCCATCAGGACGGGCACGAACAGGAAGATCCCGAGGATCAGGATCATCGGCGTCGTGAACAGCCACCCCGCGACGCCTTCACCTGCGCGGATGCTGCTCTTCCTGCGGGTCATGTCACCTCCTGTTGGGTCCCGGCGGCATGCAGCCCAGTCCTGCGGCATGCCGTCCGGCGGTCTGGGTGCTCAGCTGCCCGCGAGGGCAGCTGAGCCGTTCTTCTGCAGCGCGCCAAGCATCGCCTTGGGGTCGCCGCCCTTGCCCAGCGTCGCCAGCTTCGAGTTGAAGTCGGCCATCACCGGGTCGAAGCCAGGAAGGTTGACCGGCCCTTGTCCGTAGGCGCCGCCGGCCGCGAAGGCGGCGTCGTCGGGGTAGGTCGCCGCGAACTTCTTGGCACCCTCCTCGGTCGAGGGCATCACCCCGAACGCCTTGGCGAACGCCATCTGCTGGTCGACGCTGATCAGCGACTTGACCAGGTCCACGGCCTGGGTCTGGTGCGTGCTCTTCGCGGCGATACCCCAGCAGTTGCTGAACAGCAAGGTGCCCTTGCCGGCCGGCCCGGCAGGCAGCTCGGCAACCTTCACCTTGACCTTCGGGAAGTCCTTGGTCAGCGCGCCGCGGATCCAGTTGCCCTCGATGGTCATCGCGGCGATGCCCTTGCCCAGCGCCTCACCGCCCCATCCGGCGGCGGGACTGGTGTCGGTGTTGAACTTCAGCGAACCCGCGGACATCATCTTCTTGACCTCCATCAGCCCGGCGAGCACCTGAGGGGTGTCCGCCGTCATCTTCTTGCCGTCCGGGGAGACGACCCAGCCGCCGGCCTGCTTCATGAACGCGCCGGAGCGGTTGATGTCGTTGCCGATCACCAGCCCGGTGACCTTGCCGGTGGTGAGCTTCTTGGCCACCCGCTCCAGGGCGGCCCAGTCCTTGGGCACGTCGGCCTCGGTGAGGCCCGCCTTCTTCCACATGTCCTTGTTGATGATCAGGGCCAGCGTCGAGTAGTCCTTGGGGGCGCACTGGAGCTTGTCCTGGTAGGTGAAGGTCTTGACCAGGGAGGGCAGGAAGTTCGCGTCCTTGACCTGGTCCCCGTAGGCGAACAGGTTGCCCACCTTGGCGAAGTCGCCGATCCGGGAGGCGTCGGCGTAGAAGACGTCCGGCGGCGTGCCGCCCGCGAAACCCTGTCCCAGCTGCTGCCCGAGGTCGGCGGCGACGATGACCTGGGCGGTGTTGCCGCTCTTGGTCGCCCACGCCTGCGCAGCGGCCTTGACCGCGTTGGTCTCGGCATCGCCGGAGCTGCCGATCATGATCTTCAGGCTGGCCTTGGCGGCGCTGCCGCTGCTGCCGCTGCTGCTCTGGGACGGCGCCGCCGACTTGGCGAACCCGCTGCCACCACCGCCGCATGCCGTGAGGACCAGTGCCCCTGCCGCGCATACGGCCAGTGCCATCGACGGGGGGCGGGTGCTGCGAACGCTCATCTGCTGCCTCCAGGTAGTGCGCGGGAATCCGCGCTTGATGTCGTCGCCGGCGTGCCTGACTGCACGGACGACCGCTGTGAGCTCTCTCGGACCACGACGACGGGGTCCAGGACGAGCCCGGGTCCGCTGCGTACCATCCCGTCGCCGGCGGCGACCACCATGCCGAGCACGGCGTCGGCGATAGCCGCCAACGGCTGCTGGACGCTGCTGATGCCCAGCGCGCGGGCCAGGTCGGTGTCGTCGAAGCCGATCAGGCCGAAGTCCGCACCGACCACCACCCGCTGGTCGCGCAGCACGGTGTAGGCGCCGAGGGCCAGCGTGTCGGAGGCACAGACCAGAGCGCCTCCGGCGCCGAGGCGCGCGACCAGCGGCGCCACCGCGTTGGCGGCCGCGGCGACGTCCTGGACGCTGTGCACCTGCAGCGTCGCGTCCAGCAGCCCGTGCTCCGTGCAGCCGGCCTGCCAGCCTGCGCGGCGCGCGTCCCCCACCGGTGAGCCGGCCGGCCAGCCGAGGAAACCTACCTGCCCGTACCCCTGCTCGACCAGGTGCCGTACGGCGGACCGGGTGCCGATCGCGCCGTCAACGTCGGCCCACGCCGTGTACGACGGGTCGTCCCAGATCCGGCCGAACGACGAGAACGGCACGTCGTGCGCGCGCAGCCAGCCGGGGCGGGGGTCGTCGTGGCCGGTGTTGGTGAGGACGAACCCGTCGACCATGCGGGTGGCCAGGAGGTGCTCGTACTCCCCCACGAGGTCCTGCCCGCGCTCCACCGCGAAGGTGATCAGATGCGCGTCGTGTCGCCGGGCCACCAGGGTGGCCTCGACCAGGAAGGGGTCGAGCACGTTGCCGAGGGTGCGCTCCGCGCCTACGTTGAGCTGGATGCCGAGCGCGTGCGCCCGGCGCCGGCGCAGGGAGCGGGCGGCGAGGCTGGGGCGGAAGCCGAGCCGGTCGATCTCGCGGTGCACGCGGTCCAGCGTGTCCGGCGCCACCCGCCCCGGGTTGTTGACCGCGTTGCTGACCGTCTGACGGGACACGCCGGCGGCGGCGGCGACGTCGACGATGGTCGCCCGCGCCCGGTCCGTGTCGCGTACTCTCACCTGCGGCTCCATTGCCGTTTGAACGTTCATATTGCTCACCCGTATGGTTCACCTGCAACCGTCCGCTGTCAACAGCCGCGACCAACCTGTTACCTGGCGAAGGAGCACCCGTGAGTGAGCACCGGTCCGGCGCAGGGCGCCAACCCTGGCTGCATGAGCTGAGCATCTGCGTCGACGGGAGCACGACCGCGCTCAGCGACTCCGGCGGCCAGCTGGTCGACCCGGCCAGCCATGGCCTGTTCGTGGACGACCGGCGGGTGCTGCGGGTGTTCACCGTGCAGCTCGGGGACGAGCCCTCCTCGCCGGTCGCCTCTGCCGCTGCGGGCAACCGGGCCGAGTTTCTCGGGTCCGCCCGGCACCTCGGGACGCGCGGTGCCGACCCGAGCATCGAGGTGCACCGGCACCGGTCCCTGCGCGCTTCGACGTTGAGCGAGCAGGTCACCGTCAGGTCCCGGGCCCGGAAGACGGTGCGGGCGGACCTCGTGCTGCGTCTCGCCGGCGACGGCGCGCCGATCGGCGCCATCAAGGCCGGCGTAGGTGACGCCGAGCTTCTCCCCTCGACCGGGGACCGGTCGCAGCTGCAGTGGGCGGACGGCTGGCACGCGACGACGGTGCGCTTCGACCCTCCGCCGGACCGGCTCCGCGCCGGTACCGCAGCGGAGCCGGCGACAGCGACCTTCACGCTGACCATTCCGCCGGGGGGTGCGGCTGAGGTCCGCCTGGACGTCAGTGTGTCGCGGCTGCGCCGGTCCGCTTTCGACGCCGACGCCGGGTCCCACCTCGTCGACTGGGACCGCATCGCCGTCGAGGCCGCCGACCCGAGGCTGGCGCCGACCGTCGATGCCGCCGTCCGGGACCTGCGCCACCTGCTGCTGACCGACCCGGAAGAGCCCGGTGACGTCTTTCCGGCCGCCGGGAGCCCGTGGTACCTCACTCTGTTCGGGCGTGACGCGCTGTGGACGGCGCGGATGATGCTGCCGTTCGGCACCCAGCTGGCGGGCGGCACGCTGCGCGCGTTGGCCCGCCGGCAGGGACGGCGTCACGACCAGCAGCGGGCGGAGGCCCCCGGCAAGATCCCGCACGAGCTGCGACGGGCACCATACGTCGACGCGACCTCGGGGCTGTCGCTGCCGACGGTGTACTACGGCACCATCGACGCCACATCGCTGTGGGTCATCCTGCTGTACGACGCATGGCGGTGGGGCCTGCCGTCGTCGGAGGTCGAGCAGCTGCTGCCTTCGCTGCGGGCGGCGGTGGACTGGCTGACCAAGGAGGCGGCCCCCGATCCCGACGGTCTGCTGAAGTATCTCGACGCGACCGGATCGGGCCTGGCCAACCAAGGCTGGAAGGACTCCGACGACGCGATCCGCTGGCGGGACGGCCGGATCGCCGACGGGCCGATCGCGCTGGTGGAGGCTCAGGCCTACGCCGTGGAGGCGGCCCAGGCGGCGGCAGCGGTGTACGACGCCCTGAACGAGCCCGGCGCGCCAGGGCTGCGGCAGTGGGCGCAGGCGATGAGGGACCGCGTGCGCCAGCGGTTCTGGGTGCCCGACCCCATGGGCGGCGACCCGTACCTAGCCCTGGCGGTCGACGGCGCGGGCGGAGCCGTCGACGGCGTGGGTTCCAACATGGGTCACGTCCTTGGCACCACCACCTTGTCGGCACAGGAGTCGGCCGGCGTCGTACGACGGATGCTGGGCCCCGAGCTGCTGGGCAGGTACGGCGTCGCCACGCTGGCCTCGGACAACGGCGGGTACAACCCGATCGGCTACCACACGGGCTCGGTCTGGACCCACGACAGCGCCATCGCGGCTTGGGGAATGGCCCGCGAGGGCCACCCCCGCGCCGCCGTCACCGTGGCCTCGACGCTGCTGGCGTCGTCGGCCGCGTTCGACTACCGCTGGCCGGAGCTCTATGCCGGCCAGGGGGTGCTGGACCGACCGGCGCCGTACCCCTCGTCCTGCCGTCCCCAGGCGTGGTCGGCGGCCTCGGCCGCGGTGCTGCTGTCGGTGGCGCTCGGCTTCGAGCCGGACGCCCCGTCGGGCCGGCTGACGCTGCGTCCGTGCCGACCCGCCGCGTACGGCGCCATGACGGTCTGGGGCCTGCGCTTCGCCGGGCACGAGTTCGGGGTCCGCTGCGCCGCCGACGGGTCGACCGAGGTGCTGGACCCGCCTGAGGACGTGGAGATCTCCGTCGTCTGAACGCGGCCGCGGACAGCCTGGCTGGCGGCAGGCGCCCCTGCCGAGGTGCGGGTCTGTCGTGCCGGGAGCGGCTGAGCCGTCATACCCCTCCTGCAGCGCCGCGACGTCCCACCGTCCTCCGCGAGATCCCAAAGACACAGGACGAAGTCGCGATTGATCCTGTGTCTCTGGGACGTCGGGGGGCAGGTTGGGACTTCGGCCGGTCGCCAGAGCTCTGCGTGGGCCACTGGCGCAGGCTCAGGTGACGCAGAACTCGTTGCCCTCGGGATCCTGCATGACCACCCAGACCGACCCCATCTCCTCGACCGGTCCCACCTCGGTGGCACCGAGGTCGATCAGCCGTCGCACCGTCGGCAGGATCTGCGCCCGCTTCTGCTCCGCCGGTGTCTCCGGGCCGCCACTGACCGACAGGTCGAGGTGCAGCCGGTTCTTACCGGCCTTCGGCTCCGGCACCCGCTGGAAGAACAGCCGGGGGCCAGCCGCCTGCGGATCCACCACCGCGCTGGCGGAGTTCCAGTCCGACTCCGGCACCCCCCACGCTGCCAGCGCCTCGGGCCAGGACCCGAAGTCCGCAGGCGGGGGCTGCAGCACATACCCCAGCGCCTGCGCCCAGAAGGCCGCCAGCGTCGCTGGGTCGGTGCAGTCGATGGTGATCTGTATCCGAGCTGGTGAATCCACGCCGACATGATGCCGCTCCACAGCCGGCAGCGCCACCGTCACGGCAGCCACCGAGCGCGACGTCCAGCACCACGTCCGCTACGCGTTCCGAGCCGTCACGCAGGAGCCCCGAGGGGCCGAGGGCCGAGGGCCCGCATCCGTCACCGGACCCAAGCCCCCCGGCACGCGCCTCAGCCGCCTCAGCCGCCTCAGCCGCGGACCAGGTCCGTCACGTCGAACGCGACGGCATCCTTGGCGGGCACAGTCACCCGGGCCGACCCCCCTGCCGCCACCGTCACCGTCGGACCCGAGCAGGCGCCCCGGGCGGCGTCACCGTGGATGATGTCGCAGTAGGTGCCGGCAGCCAGCCCCGTCTGGAACGTCCTCGTCCTGGCGGTCGTGCCGTTGTTGATGCCGATCCAGCCCCTGGAACCGCGGCTGAAGCCGATCAGGTTCACCCCGTCGGAGGACCAGTTGACAACTGGCGCGCCGGCCACGTGGTTGTGCCAGCCGACCATGTTGGCGATACCGGTGTTGCGGTCGTTGCAGACCCAGCCCTTCGAGCAGTCCGTGTCGGTGATGTACCCCTTGGCGTCAGCAGGCGGCGAGTCGTCGCTGGCCGCGAAGGCGAAGCTGGCGTAGACCTGCGGCGTGCCGTAGCCGCGAGCCAGCAGGAACTCGGTGGCGATGATGTTCGTCGCGCCGTCCTTGTAGCTCAGCGTCGAGCCGTTGCGCTCGGTGTCGTGGTTCTCCACGAACGCGAGCGTCTTGTTGGCGGGCAGCAGACCGGAGTTGCGGCCGAAGATCTGCAGGTCCGCGATGGCGCCCGTCGCGTCCGCCGTGTAGCTCTTGAACGCGTCGTGCAGCTGCTGGGCGGTGTCGAATCCGAGCAGGTCACCCTCCGGGGCGAAGGAGTAGGTCGCCAGCTTCCCGGGGCCGCCCGGCGGGACCTCGAGCGCGATGTAGGGCCTGGTGCCGTCGACGGTGCGGTTCAGCTTGGCCACGATCGCCGACAGGTCGGCATGGCCGACGTGCTTGGCCGCGTCCACCCGGAAGCCGGAAACGCCATACCGGAGCAGCTTGTTGAGGTAGGCCGCCAGGGTGTCCTGGACGTAGCCGGTATCGGTCCGCAGGTCGGAGAGCCCTACCAGCTCGCAGCGGGTCACCTGCAGGTAGTTGTTGAAGTCCTCGATCGTTCCGGAGGCCGTCGGGCAGTCCTTGGGCGTGTGGTGGAAGTTCGCGAAGCCGTAGAGCCCGGCGTAGTGGTACTTGCGGTAGGTGACGCCGCCGTAGGACGTGTGCCCCTGCCCGGTCATGTGGTTGATGACCGCGTCGACATAGACCTTCACGCCGGCCTTGCGGCAGGCGGCGACCATGGACCTGAACTGAGCCTCGTTGCCCATCCGGCTGGTCAGCCGGTAGTCGACCGGCTGGTACACCTCCCACCACGGGTGGATCGCAGGGTTGTCGGGCGTGCCCGTGGACTTGGACAGCGAGTCCTGCGGCGGCGCGACCTGCACGCCGCCATACCCCTTGGGCCCGAGGACGGTGGTGCACTCCGTGGACACCGACCGCCAGTTCCACTCGAACAGGTTGGCGATGACGTCCCTGGTGGGGGCGTGCGAGGTGGCGCGGGTCCTGGACCCGCCAGAGGCGGCGGCAGCGCCGCCACTCGATGCGGTCATCCCCACGGCGGCGGCGACCGCCGCGGTCGATGCGAGCAGTCGTCGGGCGGTGCGTCCAGTGATCGAGGGGAGCTTGCCGGACGTCGGTGTCTTGGCTGAACTCATGGGCTCTTTCCTCGCAGGCCGCAGGCTGACGTACCGGGTGCCGCGGTCGCGGCCCCGACCCGTGCCGCCCTCGTTGTGGCCGCCATCCGGGCCGTCGAGTGGGCGCGATGTGACCGCCGGCCCGGCCGGCGCGGGTGCCCTATAGTGCGCCGGTGGACCGCTTCACGCATCTTGGCCTGACGTTTCCGGTACGGGACCAGGGGCCGGGTGCAGGTGAGGCGGTGGTCCTCCTGCACGGGTTCCCACAGGACGGCTCCGCATACGACGCCGTGGTGCCGCTGCTGCACGAGCGTGGGATGCGCACGCTGGTGCCCACCCAGCGCGGGTATGTCGAGGGCGCCCGTCCGTCCGGGCGCGGCGACTACTCGGTCGCCGCAGTCACTGGCGACCTGGTCGCGCTCCTCGACGCGGCTGGACTCGCTCGCGCCCACATTGTCGGCCACGACTGGGGCGCAGCGCCGGCCTGGGCGATCGCGGCGTGGCACCCGCAGCGGGTGGCCTCGCTCACCGTGCTCTCCACGCCGCATCCGGCTGCGATGCAGACGGCCTTGCTGACGAGCACACAGGCCGTCAGGTCGTGGTACATGGGCCTGTTCCAGCTGCCTTTGCTCCCAGAGCTCCTGCTGTCGCGGACCCTGCAGCGGGTCCTGGTCGCCAGCGGCCTGCCGCGGGACTGCGCCGACCGCTACGCCGAGACGATGCGCCGGGCAGGAGCGCTGACCGGGGCGCTCAGCTGGTACCGCGGTATACCGTTCTCGTCCAGCTCGCCGATCGGCAGCGTCACCGCGCCGACGACGTACATCTGGGGCCGGCGCGACGTCGCGCTGGGCCGGACCGCCGCCGAGCGAACCGGCGACCATGTCACGGGGCCGTACCACTTCGAGGAGCTCGACGCCGGCCATTGGCTGCCCGAGACCCGCCCCACCGAGGTCGCCGCCGCGGTCCTGGAGCGCGCGGGCCGCTGACCGGACCGGCGTCGGCCTGGCACGATCGGGGTATGGCCGACGTCGAAGTGGGGACGTACCGCATCGGCGACGCCGACCTGCGGTGGAGGTTCTCCCGCTCGAGCGGTCCCGGGGGGCAGTCGGTCAACACCGCCGACTCCAGAGTGCAGCTCTCGTTCGACCTGGGCTCGACCACGGCCTTCCCGCCCGCTCTGCACGAGCGCGCTCTGGCGCGGCTGCAGGGTCAGCTGGTCGACGGGGTCCTGACGGTCACCGCGTCGGAGCATCGGAGCCAGTGGCGCAACCGGGGGGCGGCGCTGGTGCGGCTGCAGGCGCTGCTGGTCCGGGCCACCGCTCCGGGGTCGCCCACCCGTCGCCCGACCCGGCCGAGCCGCAGCTCGCAGCGTCGGCGGCTCGAGGGCAAGCGGCAGCGCGGGGAGACCAAGCGGGCCAGGCGGTCTCTCGACGGAGAGCAGTAGGTCTGCCGGTCCGCGTATGGTCAGCGGAGCCGGACCGACACCACATCTGCTAGGGAAGGGCGTTCGCCATGGGGATCCTCGACCGACTCCTGGGTCGTCTGAACAGCCGCGTGCCACAGGGACAGTCGCCACCTCCGCCATGGTCGCAACCGCAGCCGGTCCAGGACCGGCCGTCGCCTCAGGCCCAACCGCCGGGCGGGACAGGTCAGGGGCGCGACCAGCCCGATCCCGACCGCGTTGCCATCGAGCGCTACGAGTACCTCCTGCGTACGGCGCCGCCGGACCAGATCGAGCAGGCGCACACCGAGGCATTCGCCAAGCTGACACCAGACCAGCGCCGGCAGGTCCTGCAGAAGCTGACCCAGGAGCTCCCCGAGGACGAGCGGCCCCAGGACGACACTCCCGCTGCGCTGGCCCGGTCGGCGACGCGTGCCGAGATCCGCCGTCCAGGTGTCATGTCCTCCATGTTCGGCGGCGGTATGGGCATGGGTGGCATGGGCATGGGTGGCATGGGCATGGGCATGGGCGGTCTGATGGCTGGTTCGCTGCTCTCCTCGGTGGCCGGTGCGTTCATCGGCACGGCGATCGCCGAGGAGATGTTCGACCACAACGACAACCAGCAGGCGGACAACGACAACGACGGCAACAACGACAACAACGACAACAACGACGGCAACGACGGGGGCAACGACGCGGGCAGCGGCGACGCCTCCGCCCAGACCGTTGGTGACGTCGGGGACCAGGGATACGGCGGAGGCGGGGACTACGGAGGCGGAGGCGACTACGGAGGCGGAGGCGGCTACGGAGGCGGTGGGGACTACGGAGGCGGTGGGGACTACGGGGGCGGAGGGGGGGACTTCGGCGGCGGTGGGGACTTCGGCGGAGGAGGGGACTTCTGAGCTGAACCTGTCCCGCCTTCGTGCTCAGCTGCTGAGCGGACCTCGCGGCACGAAGGTCGAGGACGTCGTCGAGCGCATTCTCGCGGTGCAGGCTCAGGACCTGCGTGGCGCGCGGCTCGCAGTACGAGCGAGGTCGGTCGGCCTGTGCGCCGCGGACGTCGACCGGGCCCTGACCAGCGACCGCAGCGTGGTGCGCACCTGGCTCAACCGCGGGACCCTGCACCTGGTCGCCGCGGCGGACTACTGGTGGCTACAGGCGCTGACGACGCCGCCGCTGGCCACGGTGAACGCCCGCCGGCTCGGGCAGGAGGGCGTCTCACCGCCCGCCGCGGAGCGCGGGGTCGAGGAGGTCGAACGGGCGCTCGCCGAGGCGGGGCCGCTCACCCGGGGCCAGCTGCGGGAACGGCTGGCCGCTGCCGGCGTGCCCGTCGCCGGACAGGCGCTGGTCCACATCCTGATGCTCAGCGCGCTGCGAGGACTCACTGTCCGGGGGCCGATGGTGGGCACGGAGCAGGCCTTCGTGCGCGTGCCGGACTGGCTGGGGCGGCCGGCGCGGCTACCGGACCGGGACGAGGCACTCGGGCTGCTGTGCCGGCGCTACCTGCTCGGCCACTCCCCTGCCACCGAGCGTGACCTGGCCACGTGGTCGGGGCTGCCGCTGCGTGACGTCAGAGCCGGTATGCAGGTCGCTCGCGACGACATCGAACCGCTGGGCGACGGCCAGGTCCGGCATGTACAGGCACCGGTCGCCGACGTGCTCCCGCCGCCGCGTCTGCTCGGCGCGTTCGACCCGCTGCTGCACGGCTGGGTCTCCCGCGAGCCGGTGCTCGCCGGCAATGTCGGCCTCGTGGTCGATCACGGCATCTTCCGGCCGTTCGCGCTGGTCCACGGCCGGGGCGCGGCAACGTGGACCATCCGGAGCGGCCGGGTGCTGCTCGACCCGTTCGCCGAGATCTCGGCGACCGACGCGCTGGCGCTCGCCCGCGACGCCGAGGACGTCCTGCGCTTCCTGGGTCGCAGCGGTGGGACCGCCGCGACGGCGCCGGCCGCCGCCGAGCCGCGGCAGCGGTCCTACTGGCCGCGGACCACGACGGCGTAGGGACCGGCGTCCACCAGCCGGCTTGCCGAAACCTCGGCTCCGCCGACGACGAGGGCGTTGAGCCGACCGGTGTCGGCGTCGAAGTCGAGGTCCTTGACCTTGCCAAGCCCGTCCCCGTCGGTGGTGAGCACCCGCTTGCCCAGCACGGCGCAGTCCTTGCCGCGCAAGGCCTTGACCGCCTCGTCCGCCACCGTGACCGCCTGCTCGCCCGCGACGGTGACGGCGTCGATGCCGAAGGACTCGATCGCCGGCCACAGCAGCGTGTCGCCCTCGGTGTCGGTCTTCTTCAGCACGACGCCCACCACACGTCCTGCGGACGTGTCGACCAGCACGTCGGAGACCTTGCCGACGTTCGAGGCGTCCGAGGTGCTGACCACCTTGCGACCCTTGGCGTCCGACCAGCGCATCAGCGGCGTCCCTTCAGCTGGGCCCGGAACGCCAGGACCGCCGCACCGAAGCCCGCCAGGTCGTGTCCCACGAAGTCCCGTGTGCTGGCCGGCACCATCAGGTGCTCCCCGGATGCCGAGATCGTGTCGGGCAGGGGGATGAGCACCTTCTTGCCCGGCTTGGCCGCACCACCGAGGTTGGCGCTGGCCTCGATCTCGTAGCCGACCACATCGGCCTGCCGCTCGGGGCCGTACGTCACCTCCAGCACCACGTCGACGACCTTGCCCAGGTCCACGCCGGCGTCGGTGAGGACCTGCGCGCCCAGCACGTCCCCCACATCGCCGCGACCCTCGGGATCCGCGCCGCCGGGGACGGCGAAGACGGCGTCGCCGTCGGCCAACCGCTCCTCGCTCTCGATCATCACCGCAGCCGACCCCAGCCCCGCGACGGCGGCCCACGGCAGGGACTGCTTCAGCGGCCCGGCGAGGATGCCGCGGCCGTTGAGGGTGAAACCGCCGACGCGGCCACCGCCGGCCGCATACACGATGTCCTTGACCTGCGCGACGGCCTCACCGGCGAAGGTGACCACGGGACGGTTGAGCACCTCGCTGGCGCGCATGAGGACGCTCATGCCGACGGCCCGCGCCGCCCGTCCGAGCCCGGCGTCCCGTTGCCGCGGACGATCACTCCACCACGTCGCCTCCTGGCCTGGATGCCCAGGAAGAGCCCCCCGACCACGGCGACCACGACGAGCACCACGACCAACCACTGCCACCACTGCACGCCCGGAACCTCCCTGATCGCCGTTGCTGCCTGCGAGTATGCCGTGTGGCCGGCTCAGCCGCCGGTCGCGGGCTTCTCGTCCGCCGAGGGCGCCGGGCGGCGCGGGAGCAGCACGGTGAACCGCGCGCCGCCCTCGGGTGCGTGACCGGCCTCCACCCGGCCGCCGAGGCGGGTCACGATGCTGTGCACGATGGCGAGGCCGAGGCCGGTGCCCACCTGACGGACACCCCGGTAGCGCCGGTACAGTGCCGCCCGCTCGAAGGCGACGTCCAGGTCCGCCTCGGTCAGCCCGGGGCCACCGTCGCGCACCTCCACGACACCGCAGTCGCCGGTCGAGGACACGGCCAGGACGATCGGCGCGCCTGCCGGCGTCACCCGCAGCGCGTTGTCGAAGAGCCCGTCCAGCACCTGGCGGAGCCGGGCGGGGTCGGTGTGCACGACTACTGCGGCGGTGGGTAGCTCGAGGCGGAACTCCGTGCCCCCGGCGGAGCAGCGCATCTGCCACACCGGTGCCGCGCCTCGGGCAACCTCCACCAGGTCCACGTTCAGCAGCTCGACGTCCAGCTGGCGCGCGTCCAGCCGGGCGAGGTCGAGCAGGTCGGACACCATTCGGCTCAGCCGCTGCGACTCGGTGAGCATCACCGCGCCGGCGGACGCCGCCTCCTCGGGCGGGATCACTCCCCCGGCGAGCGACTCGGCATAGCCACAGATGGCGGTCAGTGGCGTGCGGAGGTCGTGCGAGACCGAGAGCAGGAACTCTCGCTGCCGAGCTTCCGACTGTGCCAGCGCCAGCGAGAGCGCGTTGACCCCGGCGGCGAGCTCGGCGACCTCGGCCGGACCGCGAACCGGAGCGGTGACGTTGCGCTGCCCTGCTGCCAGGGCGCGGGTAGCGACGGCGGTCTCGCGCAGCGGCCGGGCGATCCGCCGCGCGACGACGACGCCGAGCGCCATCGCGAGCGCCACTCCGGCCGCCAGTGCGAGCAGGAGCCGGGTGATCGCCTGCTGACCCAGCGCCAGAGCGTCGGACCGTCGCTGGACCAGGACGATCCCGCCTGCCCTCGTCGGCCGGCCCTCGACGTAGGCGGCGCGTCCGTTGGCGTCGCGCAGCCCGGTCACGCGGCGGCCGGCCAGCAGCGCGGCCACGTCCGCGCGGGTGAGCGCCTGGCGGGCCAGCGGCCGGTCAGAGCGGATCACCCCGCTCAGGCCGACCCCGGCCGAGACGATGCCGATGGCGTCGAGTGTCCGCCTGGCGCGGCTCTGCGAGGCGTCGGGCCGCACGCCCTGGTCTGCGGTCGCCTTGGCCACGTCGGCGAGTCTGGCGAGCGTCCGCCGTGCACTGGTCTCGTTGGCTCGCTGGATCAGCCCCGCCCCCAGCACCCCGGCCACCAGGGCGGTGAGGACGGCGACCGCGGTGGTGAGCAGGGCCACCCGCTGGGCCAGGGTCCCCCGCCGCCTCGCTACGTGGGCCGCCTGGTCCCCGTGGGCTGTGGCGCGCTGGGCCGCGCTGTGCCGCTGCCGGAACCGAGGCCGGAGCCGCAGCCGGAGCCGCAGAGGCCGGAGCCCACACCCCAGCCGGAGCCCAGACCCCAGCCGGAGCCGCTGCACGATGCCGGTCACGGACGCCGGCGGTGGACCGCGTAGCCGACGCCCCGCACTGTCCGGACGCAGCTCGCGGCGCCCAGCTTGGCGCGCACCTGGGCGATGTGCACATCGACGGTGCGCTGCCCGGCCGCCGAGGAGTAGCCCCACACCTCGCTCATCAGCTGCTCCCGGGTGAGCACCAGCCCGGGGTGCATCATCAGGTAGGCCAGGAGGTCGAACTCGGTGGCGGTCAGCTCGACCTCGTCATCGCCGACGAAGGTGCGCCGCTGGGCCGGGTCCAGCCGGACGTCGCCGGCGACCAGGACGGTCCCCTCGCTCGAGGGGCCGCTCGCCCGTCGAAGCAGCCCGGTCACCCGGGCGACGAGCTCCCGGGGTGAGAACGGCTTGGTCACGTAGTCGTCGGCGCCCAGCTCCAGCCCGAGCACCCGGTCCACCTCGTCGTCGCGAGCGGTGACGAAGATGACCGGGGTCCAGTCCTGCGCCGACCGCAGCTGGCGACATACCTCGATCCCGTCGATGCCGGGAAGCCCCACGTCGAGGACGACGACTGCGGGGCGAAGCCGTCGGACGGCAGCCACGGCGCCGTCGCCGGTACCCTCCACCGCCACGCCGTACCCGGCTCGGCTCAGGTTCAGCCGGATCAGCTCGGCGATGGCCGGCTCGTCCTCGACGACCAGGACGAGGCCCCGGGTGGTCGGCTCGACGGATCCCGGCCCCGTCCGGACCGGCTGGGTCGGTGGCATGAGATCGACTCTACGCAGCGCTCCGGTCGCCCAGCCTGGCTCGGGACGGCAGTGCTCGCATCTTCACCGAACCCGAACACTGGCCGAACAGCGGTCACACGTGGGCCCCATACCAATGAGCCATGTCCACGTCGGCGCATGCGGCGCGCATCGTGCGGCGCACCGGCTTCGGCGCGACGGCGGCCGAGCTGGCTGCCGTCCACCGTATGTCGACCGGCCAGGTCATCGACGCGGTGCTCACCCCTGCCAGCCACGTGGACCGGCAGGCGGCCACGCCGCCGACCCCGTCGTTCGAGCTGCTGAAGCGGGTCCCTCGCTCCGCATCCCTCCAGGACAGGGCCCGGTGGCGGATGGAGCTGCGGGCCCAGCTGAAGCAGCTCACCGCCTGGTGGGTGCGCCGGATGATCCAGACCGACCGGCCCGCGCAGGAGAAGCTCACGCTGGTCTGGCACGACCACTTCGCCACGGCGGCCACGAAGGTCCGCTCGGCGAGGCTGCTGCTGGCGCAGAACACGACGCTGCGGGAGAAGGGTCTCGGCGACTTCCGCGCCCTGGCATACGCCATGCTCACCGACCCGGCGATGCTCGTGTGGCTGGACGGCCGGCGCAACACCGCCGCGGCGCCGAACGAGAACCTGTCCCGCGAGTTCATGGAGCTCTTCGCGCTGGGCCGGGGCGGCTACACCGAGACCGACGTGCGCGAAGGAGCGCGGGCGCTGACCGGCTGGAAGGTCGGCGTCGACGGCGCGGCCGTGTTCCGGGAGGCGGCGCACGACCATGGCAGCAAGACCGTGCTCGGGAGGAGCGGCGACCTCGACGCCGCCGCGTTCTGCGACGCGGTGCTCGCCCGCCCCGCATCGGCGCGGTTCGTGGCCACCCGGCTGTGGCACCAGCTCGCCTCGCCGGACGGGCCCACACCAGCCCTGCTGGAGCGGCTCGTCGGGGCCTACGGCCCTGGCCGTGACCTCGGCGCGCTGGTGCGTGCCCTGCTGGAGTCGGCCGAGTTCGCCGACGCCGCAGGGGCGCTCGTCGTCTCACCGGTGGAGTGGGTGGTCGGAGCGGTTCGTGCCCTCGCCGTCGGGATCGCGGACGACCAGGCGGTCCGCCCGCTGCTGGGGGTGCTGCGTTCGCTCGGTCAGGTGCCGTTCTACCCGCCCAGCGTCGCGGGATGGCCCTCCGGGCAGGCTTGGCTCTCCACCGCGTCGGTGTCGACCCGGCTCGCTGCCGCGCGCTCCCTTGCCTCGGCCGCGGACCTGTCCTTCCTCACCGCCCTCCGGCAAAGCAGCCGGGTCGAGGCTGTGGCGGACCGGCTCGGCATACCCGCCCTCACCGACCGGTCGGCACAGGTCCTGGGGGACGTGGCGGCCGCACCGCTGCGGCTGGTCACGCTCGCCCTGAACACTCCCGAGTACCTCACCCAGTGACGCACCGCACCGCACCGACCGAGCAGAGGACGACGAGATGACCGGCATGGCCACGCTCAACCGGCGCCGCTTCCTGTCCGCATCGGTCGGCGCCGGAGCGGCCGCGCTGGCGGCGGGTGCCGGCGTCACCATGGCCGACCTGCGGCTGCACGCGGCCCGCAGCCCCGCGCCGACGGGCGCGCGGACCCTGGTGGTCGTCACCCTCTACGGTGGCAACGACGGGCTGAGCACGGTTGTCCCGTACGCGAATCCGGCCTACCACTCGGCCCGGCCGGACCTGGCCTACTCGCCGGCCGAGGTGCTGCACCTCGACGACGAGCTGGGCCTGAACCCGTCGATGACCGGGTTGGCGTCGCTATGGGAGCAGGGGCAGCTGGCCATCGTCCGCGGGGCGGGCTACCCGCGGCCGGACCACAGCCACTTCCGTTCGATGGACATCTGGCAGACCGCGTCGCCGGACAGCCCCGTGAGCACCGGGTGGGTCGGCCGCTGGCTGGACGCGACCGGCGATGACCCGGTGCGCGCGCTCAACATCGGCTCGGTCCTGCCCCCGCTGGCGGTAGGTGAGCGGGCCACGGCCGCCGCTCTGCCCCTTGGATGGGACAGCGGTCTGTCGCCGGACCTGGCCGCGTCCATGGTGCGGATGGGGACGCCTGACGACCACGACTGCCCGGCGGCGCGGATGGTGCGCGCCTCCTACCGCGCCGAACGCACTGCCGACGCGACGTTCGCCGCCGCCCTGTCGACGCATGCCGAGGCCGATGACCACGAGTCGCCGGCGGGCACCGGCGGGAGCAACGCCGCTCTGGCCGCCCAGCTCGACCTGGTCGCGCAGTGCATCACCGCGGGCGTGCCCACCCGCGTCTACACGGTCAGCCTCGGCGGCTTCGACACGCACGCCGACGAGCGACGGGCGCAGAGCGCCCAGCTGAAGGAGCTCGACGGTGCGGTCTCGGGGTTCCTGGCCCGGATGGCGGGGACCCCGCGCGGCGCGGGGGTGACCGTGCTCGCCTACTCGGAGTTCGGCCGCCGCGTCCTCGCCAACGCCTCGCAGGGCACCGACCACGGCACCGCCGGTCCCGTCCTGGTCGCTGGGGCAGGGGTCCGCGGAGGCTTCTACGGTGAGCAGCCGAGCCTGACCGACCTGGACAATGGGGACCTCAAGGTCACCGTCGACTTCCGCAGCGTGTACTCCGAGATGCTGCGCACCGTCCTCGGCACCGACCCGGCGCAGGTGCTGACCTCGCCGAAGCCGGAGCTGGGCCTGCTCAGGACCTGACCGTTCCTTACCTGCCCCACTCGCCCTCTTCCGAACCATGTCCAGGAGCTCTCCCATGACCGAACCGACCCTGCCCCATAGCACGCCGCCCGGCACGACGCCCACCGCTCCGATGCCGGTCGCACCGACTGCCGATGCTGTGCCGACGACCGCCACCGCCGGTCCGGTCACCGGTCCCAACCGCGCGGCCGCCGGCTGGCGTGGGTGGCCGCGCGCCGCCCGCGTGACCGTCGTGGCCTCGTGCCTGGTCGCCGTCGCCGCGGTCGCGTTCGGCATCACAATGGCGACGGCACGTCCCTGGTTCACCGCCGCCGGCACGTCCGTGCCGGCCGCGGCGTCCCCGGGGGGGTCCGGCGCCGGTGCGGGAGGGGGCACCGGCTCCGGAGCGGGGAAGCCGAAGCACCCCCGCGTGCGCGGAACGCTCACCGCGGTCTCCGGCGACACGTGGACCATCCGCTCGGCCAAGAGCGGCGTCATCACCGTCACCATCACCCCAGCGACCAGGTTCGGCAGCCCCAAGGTCCCCGCCAAGCGCAGCGACTTCGCGGTCGGTGACCCTGTCGTGGTCGTCAGCACCGCTACCGGTTCGTCGGTCACCGCGGTCCGGGTCGCCGCGCCGCAGCCGCATGGCGCATCCTCACCTGGTGCAGCCGGCTGACCGGGCGTTCCTGGGGCAGGCTGGCGCACCTCGCGCAGGCTGGCGACACTTCGCGCATGTCCCAACGTGCGAGAAGTGCCACCGGAGTGCCCGAAGATGCTCCGGCTCGGGCCGCCGCGGCCGCCGGCTGCTCCTAGAGTCGGGCGATGCACACCCGCTCAGCGACCAGTCGAGCAGGAGGACGACCGCATGGCTGATCTGGTCGGAGCCCTCGACCACGGCACCACCAGCACCCGGTTCATGGTGTTCGACCACGGCGGGCGCGAGGTGGGCCGCCATCAGCTCGAGCATGGGCAGATCCTGCCCCGCCCCGGCTGGGTCGAGCACGACCCGGTCGAGATCTGGGAGCGCACCTGCACCGTCGTGCAGAGCACGATGGACGCCCTCGGACTGCAACCCGGCGACCTGGCTGCCCTCGGCGTCGCCAACCAGCGCGAGACCACCGTCGTGTGGAACCGGCGCACCGGCCGCCCCTACTACAACGCGATCGTCTGGCAGGACACCCGCACCGACCGCATCGCGAGCGCGCTGGAGCGCGACGGCCGCGGCGAGGTCATTCGGCGTCGCGCGGGCATCCCGGCCGCGACCTACTTCTCGGCGGGCAAGGTCCAGTGGCTGCTCGACAACGTCGCAGGGCTCCGGGAGGACGCCGAACGGGGGGAGGCGCTCTTCGGCACCACCGACACCTGGCTGCTGTGGCAGCTCACCGGCGGCACGTCGGGGGGCGTGCACCTGACCGACGTCACCAACGCCAGCCGCACCATGCTGATGGACCTGGAGACCCTCCAGTGGGACGAGGAGCTGCTGTCCTTCTTCGGCATCCCGCGCGGCATGCTTCCGCAGATCAGGCCGTCGTCCGACCCCAGCCTGTATGGCGTGTCGGCGGCCGACGGGCCGCTGCGCGGGGAGGTGCCCCTGGCGGCCGCCCTCGGCGACCAGCACGCCGCCATGGTGGGCCAAGTGTGCCTGTCCCCCGGAGAGGCGAAGAACACCTACGGCACCGGCAACTTCCTGCTGATGAACACGGGCACGGACCTGGTCAGATCCGGCAACGGTCTGCTGTCGACGATCTGCTACCAGCTCGGCACCGAGCCAGCCGTCTATGCCCTTGAGGGCTCGATCGCGGTCACCGGCTCAGCGGTCCAGTGGCTCCGGGACCAGCTCGGCGTCATCGGCGACGTCCGGCAGAGCGAGGTGCTGGCGCGGACGGTGGACGACGCCGGCGGGATCTACTTCGTGCCGGCGTTCTCCGGTCTCTTCGCGCCGTACTGGCGCTCCGACGCCCGCGGCGCGATCGTCGGCCTGTCCCGCTACCACGGCGCCGGCCACATCGCCCGGGCGACGCTGGAGGCGATCTGCTACCAGAGCCGGGACGTGGCCGAGGCGATGGAGAAGGACTCGGGCGTCCGCCTCGAGGTGCTCAAGGTGGACGGGGGTGTCACGGCCAACGAGCTCTGCATGCAGATCCAGGCCGACGTCCTCGGGGTGGAGGTGAGCCGGCCGGTGGTCGCCGAGACGACGGCCCTGGGAGCGGCGTACGCGGCGGGCCTGGCGGTCGGCTTCTGGTCCGGGCCGGGCGAGCTGCGGCAGAACTGGGTCGAGGACCGCCGCTGGACCCCCGCCTGGAGCGCCGAGCAGCGGGCGGAGGGCCATCGCGGCTGGCGGCGGGCGGTCGAGCGCAGCCTCGGCTGGGTCGACGTGTCCTGACCGCAGGCGCCAACCGTCCGGTTGCGGGCGTTCGTCACGCGGCCGCTCGGGCCCGCAGGCTAGAAGGGCACCTGCACGCCGAGCACGCCTGCTGGTCCGCCCCGGCCGGACAGCAGCCGGCAGAACTCGACGGCGTCCTGCTCAACGCTCGGCCCGTCCGATCCCCAGGACCAGGTGCCTCCTGCCGGGCCGGTCAGCGTCAGCGAGCACGGCTGGCCGTGGCGCCCGGCCCACTCGGCGGCGACGTCGGCCACGATCACCCCGTCGTGGTCAGCGGTGAGCCGTGGCTGCGTGCCGACCGCCCGGGCCAGGTCCATCCGATGCATCCACGGGTCGCGGGTCAGCACCACGTCGACCAGGAACCCGAAGGTCCATGGCTCCATCCGGTCCCCCACCGGCTGGTCCCCAGGCATCGTGCGGCGACGGACGAAGCCCGGGGCGCGCCGCCTGCCCTTGGCCGCCTTGGGCGCGACCTCGGCGAAGGCGGCCACGAGCTGCTCCGGGGTGTCTCCGGCGTGCTTGGCCACCTGCAGAGCGGTCAGCGCGTCGATGAAGACGCCGCCGCGCCGCGTCGCGGAGCCCATCTGCCGCATCAGCTCGACGACCGACGCCGCCATCTCGGCCATGCCGAGGACGTGGCCGACCATGTCGTGGACGTCCCATCCCGGGCATTCCGTCGGTCGGGACCAGTCCGCCGGCGCCAGCTCCCGCAGGCAGGCCAGGACGCGCTCGTACTCCGTGCGCGCCAGCCCCATCGCGACGGTCCGGTCCAGCGCTGAGGCTCGCGGCTCGGTGCGTGCTGGGTCAGAGGGGAGTGTTACGGCCATGGCGGTGCCCTTTCTCGGGTGCAACGGGTACGGACGCGGGCGCGCCGTACTGCTTCACGTACATCTGGACGACGTCGGGCAGCAGGGCGGTGAAGCGGCCGCTCTCGAACGGCTCCTGCGGCGCGTTGGCGAGCTGCTGGGTGACGATCCCGCTGAGCAGGACCGTCCAGCTGCGCAGCAGGTGCTCGACCGGCACGTCGGAGCACAGGAGCCCCCGCTGCTGGAGCCGGGCGAACACCTGGTGAGTCGCCTCGATCGTCGCGACGGCGGGCACGTACGCCTCCGCTGAGGGCTCGTATCCGGGCACCGGACGCCACGCCATGAGCTGGGTGTATGTCGGGTGCTCCACCGACCAGCGGACGTAGGACGTCCCCAGCGCAAGCAGGTAGGCGCCCAGGTCCCACGCCTCCTCGACCCCTTCGTCATGCTGTCGCATGTCAGCCAGGAGCGCCTGCCACCCCTGCGTGAAGACGGCGTCATAGACGGCGTTCTTGGAGGGGAAGTACACGTAGAGCGAGGGCGGCCGCATCCCCATCCGGCGGGCCACCTCGCCGAGGCTCAGACCAGCGGCGCCCTGCTCGGACATGACCTGCAGCGCGACGTCGACCAGCTCGGTGAGCGTCTCCTGCCGGCGTGCGTGCCGGCGGTCGCGTCGGGGCTCGGTCGCCGTCATGCTGCACACTTTACCTATTGCTATTAGGAAGTCAACAGGTCATTAGGCCAGCTGGCCGCCGATGGCCGCTGGTTCCGCTCCCCGGCGAGCTGTGCCTGGTCGGCGCAGCCGCCGGCACTCAGCCCTCGCGGTCGGGGCCTGCCCGCAGCACCGTCAGGCGCAGCAGGCACCGCTGCTCGGCGACCATGGCCCGCCGGTACTCGTCCCAGTCCTGGTGCTCGCGTGCCACGGCGCGGTAGTAGTCGACCAGCGGCTCCAGCGCTTCCGGCAGGGAGAGCACCTCGACGGTGCCCTCGACCTGGACCCACCGGCCGTAGAACTCGTCGGGGAACACGCACAGCCACGCTCGCGGGTCACGGCGCACGTTCCTAGTCTTGTACGCCGTCTCCCGGCTCGAGACCACCACCGCCCCCTGTTCGTCGACGGCGGCGGCGACCGGTGACATCTGCGGCGTGCCGTCGCGGCGTACCGTGCTGAGCACCGCATGGGGGTTGTCGCGCACGTAGGCGCGTGCCTCGTCGAGGTCCATGTCGCCGACCCTGCCACCATCGGCGCCGACCGCAAAGGCCGACCGCAAAGGCCGACCGCAAAGGCCGACCGCAAAGGCCGACCGCCGAGGCCGACCGCCGAGGCCGGTGGAGGGCGCCCACCCCGGCGGCGCGGCGGACTGGGCCTCCCTGCGCAGGCATCCGCTCAGGGTGCTGTATATCCTGCGACTCGACGCGAGGAGGTTCGACGTGGAGCTGCGTAAGACGTTCCTGTCCTGGCCGGTGGTCCGGCAGGTGACCGGCGGAGACCCACTGGGGCGTGGGGCTGCGGTGCAGTCGCAGCACACCAGGGAGCTGGCCCCACGCACCTCCACGGCGGACCGGGTGGTCAAGAGCGTGTGCCCCTACTGCGCGGTCGGCTGCGGGCAGCGGGTCTACGTCAAGGACGAGCACGTCGTCCAGATCGAGGGCGACCCGGACTCCCCCGTCTCGCGTGGCCGGCTCTGCCCCAAGGGCTCCGCCAGCGAGCAGCTGATCAACGCACCGGGCCGGGCGACGCAGATGCTCTACCGCCGCCCCTACAGCCGCGACTGGGAGCCGATCGGGGTCGAGCAGGCGACGGACATGATCGCCGAGCGCATCCTGGCCAGCCGCACGAAGCGGTGGCAGGACCACGACGAGCACGGCCGCCCGCTGCGGCGGACCATGGGGATCGCCTCGCTCGGCGGCGCGACGCTCGACAACGAAGAGAACTACCTGATCAAGAAGCTGTTCACCGCGATGGGCGCGATCCAGATCGAGAACCAAGCGCGGATATGACACAGCGCCACGGTTCCCAGTCTGGGAGCCTCGTTCGGGCGCGGGGGCGCCACCAACTTCCTGCAGGACCTGCAGGTCGCTGACTGCATCGTGATCCAGGGCTCCAACATGGCCGAGTGCCATCCGGTGGGGTTCCAGTGGGTGATGGAGGCCAAGGCCCGCGGCGCGCGGGTCATCCACATCGACCCCCGGTTCACCCGCACCTCGGCCGTGGCGGACACCCATGTGCCGATCCGGGCGGGCAGCGACATCGTCTTCCTCGGCGCGGTCGTCAACTACATCCTCAGCAACGAGAAGTACTTCCGTGACTACGTCGTCGCCTACACCAATGCCGCGACCCTGGTCAGTGAGGACTTCGTCGACTCCGGCGACCTCGACGGCGTCTTCTCCGGATACGACCCCGAGACCGGCAGCTACGACCAGTCCTCGTGGGCCTACGACGGTATGCCGGAGCACGCGTCCGCCGGCCAGCGCGGCGACAGCGGCGGCGACGGCGGCGACGGCGGCGACGGTGGCGACGGTGGCGACGGCGACGGCGTACGCGAGGGTGAGCACACTGCCGGCCCCGGCAACGGCAGCAACAGCGGCGCGCAGAGCGACGAGAGCCACCAGGACCTCTCCGACCGCTCTGCGGGGCACGAGCTCGGCGGCCACGGCGCAGCGATCTCGCACGCCAACGTCCGCCGTGACGAGACGCTGCAGCATCCGCGCTCGGTCTTCCAGGTCCTCAAGCGGCACTATGCGCGGTACACGCCCGAGCTGGTGCAGGAGGTCTGCGGCACCTCGCCCGAGCAGTTCCTGGACGTGTGCGAGGCGGTGACCGGCAACAGCGGCCGGGACAAGACGACGTGCTGGGTCTACTCGGTCGGCTGGACCCACCACAGCGTCGGTGTGCAGTACATCCGTGGCGCTGCCATCATCCAGCTGCTGCTGGGCAACATGGGCCGTCCCGGTGGGGGCATCCTGGCGCTGCGCGGGCACGCGAGCATCCAGGGCTCGACCGACATCCCCACGCTGTACAACCTGCTGCCGGGCTACCTGCCCATGCCGATGGTCGGCACGCACGACACCCTGGACGACTACGTCAACGCGATCAGGAGCCCGGACCAGAAGGGCTTCTGGATCAACGCGCGGACCTACACCGTCAACCTGCTCAAGGCGTGGTGGGGCGATGCGGCGACCGCGGACAACGACTACGCCTTCGACTACCTGCCCCGGCTGTCCGGTGACCACGGCACCTACGCCACGGTCATGGACATGCTGAGGGACAAGATCGACGGCTACTTCCTGCTCGGCCAGAACCCGGCGGTGGGCTCCGCGCACGGCCGGATGCAGCGGCTGGGCATGTCGCACCTGAAGTGGCTGGTGGTGCGCGACCTCAACATGATCGAGTCGGCGACGTTCTGGAAGAACGGGCCCGAAGTCGCGACCGGCGAGATGTCGCCGGAGACCGTGGGCACCGAGGTGTTCTTCTTCCCGGCCGCCGGGCACGTGGAGAAGGCCGGCAGCTTCACCCAGACCCAGCGGATGCTGCAGTGGCACCACAAGGCCGTCGAGCCCCCGGGCGACGCGCGGAGCGACCTGGCGTTCTTCTACCGGCTGGGCCAGAAGCTGCGTGAGCGGCTGGCCGACTCGCAGGACCCGCGGGACCGGCCGCTGCTCGACCTGACGTGGGACTACCCCGTGGACGAGCACGGTGACCCCTCTGCCGAGGCGGTGCTCCAGGAGGTCAACGGCTTCCACCTCACCGGTGACAAGGCCGGGCAGCTGCTCGACACCTTCAACCAGATGAAGGACGACGGCTCGACCAGCGGCGGGTGCTGGATCTACTCCGGCGTCTACGCCGGTGGTGTCAACAAGTCCGCCAACCGCAGGCCCGGCCGCGAGCAGTCGTGGGTCGCTCCCGACTGGGGCTGGGCCTGGCCGATGAACCGGCGGATCCTCTACAACCGCGCCTCCGCCGACCCCGACGGCAAGCCCTGGAGCGAGGCCAAGGCCGTCGTCTGGTGGGACGAGGAGCAGGGGAAGTGGACCGGGCACGACGTGCCGGACTTCGAGCTCACCAAGGCGCCGTCGTACGTGCCGCCGGAAGGCGCCAGCGGTCCCGAGGCGCTGCGCGGCGACGACCCATTCATCATGCAGGCCGACGGCAAGGGCTGGCTCTACGCCCCGGCGGGACTGCTCGACGGCCCGTTGCCCTCGCACTACGAGCCGCAGGAGTCGCCGGTCAGCAACCCGATGTACTCCCAGCAGTCGAACCCGACGCGCGAGGTCTTCCCCCGCACTGACAACTACTCCAACCCGTCCGGCAACGAGGCGGGCTGGGAGGTCTTCCCCTACGTGTTCACGACCTACCGGCTCACCGAGCACCACACGGCCGGCGGGATGAGCAGGTGGCAGCCCTACCTGTCCGAGCTGCAGCCCGAGTTCTTCTGCGAGGTCTCCCCTGAGCTGGCCGCCGAGCGCGGCCTGGTCAACAACGGCTGGGCGACCATCGTCACCTCGCGGTCCGCCATCGAGGCGCGGGTGCTGGTGACCGACCGGGTCCTGCCCCTGGTGGCGGGCGGCAAGCGGATACACCAGATCGGTCTGCCCTACCACTGGGGTATTGGCGGCGAGGGCGCGCTGGTCACCGGCGACTCGGCCAACGACCTGTTCGGGGTCACGCTCGACCCGAACGTGCACATCCAGGAGTCCAAGGTCGCCTCCTGCGACATCCAGCCCGGACGCCGGCCGACCGGGCCGGCGCTGCTGGAGTACGTGGCGACGTACCAGCGAAGGGCGGGTGTGAGCGTCGACACCGGCAACCAGCTCCGCAACCTGCCCCCCGGTCAGGGCCGACCTGTCGAAGAAGGAGCGTCGTCGTGAGCAACCAGCCGTTCGGCTCGGACGACCCGGCGGCACGAGCCGGCTGGGGAGCGCAGGAGCAGCCCCGTAAGGGCTTCTTCACCGACACCTCCATCTGCATCGGGTGCAAGGCCTGCGAGGTGGCGTGCAAGGAGTGGAACGGCATTCCCGAGGACGGCCTGACCATGCTGGGGTCCTCCTACGACAACACCGGAGCGTTGAGCGCCAGCACCTGGCGGCACGTGGCGTTCATCGAGCAGCGCAAGCCCCTCGGCGCCCAGGGCTCCGGCGTGGCCGAGACGATGCGGGCCAACGCGGCCTCGGCGCCGGCGGCCCAGGCGGCTCCGGTGGACCTGGGCATGCCGGCCTTCCAGCTGCCCGGCGCGAGCATCGGCGTCGAGGAGCGCACCGAGTTCCGCTGGCTGATGTCCTCCGACGTCTGCAAGCACTGCACCAACGCCGGCTGCCTCGACGTGTGCCCGACCGGCTCGCTGTTCCGCACCGAGTTCGGGACCGTCGTGGTGCAGGAGGACATCTGCAACGGCTGCGGATACTGCGTCGCGGCCTGTCCGTTCGGCGTGATCGACCGCCGCATCGGCGAGCAGGGCACCAAGAACGTTGGTATCGCGCAGAAGTGCACGCTCTGCTACGACCGGATCGGTGACGGCCAGACCCCGGCCTGCGCGCAGGCGTGCCCGACGCAGTCGATCCAGTACGGCGACCTGGACGAGCTGCGCGAGCGGGCCCAGCAGCGGGTGGAGACCTTGCACGCCAACGGCGTCAGCGACGCCCGGCTCTACGGCGAGGACCCCGAGGGCGGCGTGGGCGGCCAAGGCGCGCTGTTCCTCCTGCTCGACGAGCCCGAGGTCTACGGCCTCCCGCCCGACCCGGTCGTGACCACCAAGGACCTTCCGCGGATGTGGAAGAACGCCGGGTATGCCGCCCTCGGGCTGCTCGCCGGCGCCGTCACGGTGTTCGCGGGGCGCCAGGCGTGAGCGGCTCCAACACGGTCCGCGACGGCGGCACGCACGGCTCGGGAGAGGAGCTGCCCGGGGTGGGCAACAGCGTCCTCGGCGCGGAGGCGGTGCCCGGCTCGCAGGGCCGGCACCGCGAACGGCCGGGAGGGCCGGGCGAGCCCGGCGCTGCGGTCCGGCCCGAGCAGGGCCACCGGGGTGGTCTCCGGCGCCGAGGTGGCGGGCGGCGCGGCGGCCGCGGCGAGGAGCTGATGGTCCCCGAGGCGGAGTTCACCTCCTACTACGGGCGCCCGGTCGTCAAGCCGGCTCCCTGGGGCGAGGACATCCCCGCCTACCTCTTCCTCGGCGGGTTGGCGGCCGGATCCTCCCTACTGGCTGCCGGCGCGGACCTCACCGGTCGACCAGCCCTGCGTCGCGCGGGCCGGCTCGGGGCCCTCGGTGCCATCACGCTCAGCCTGGCCGCGCTGGTGCACGACCTCGGGAAGCCGAGCCGCTTCCTCAACATGCTCCGCGTGCTGAAGCCGACGTCGCCAATGTCCGTGGGCACCTGGATCCTGTCGGCGTACGGCCCGGGCGTCGGCCTGGCCGGCGCGGCGGAGATCGCCCACGCCCTCCCCCGGGGGCTGGGGCGCGTCGGCAGGCTGCTCGACGTGGCCGCCCGCCCGGCCGGGCTCGGCTCGGCGCTGGTGGCGCCCGCCGTCGCCTCCTACACCGCGGTCCTGCTTACCGACACCGCGACGCCGGCGTGGCACACCGCGCACCGGGAGCTGCCGTTCGTGTTCGCCGGCTCCGCTGCGGTCGCGTCCGGCGGCCTCGGCATGCTCTCGGCGCCAGTGGCCCAGGCCGGCCCGGCGCGCCGGCTCGCTGTCGGCGGGGCGCTGGTGGAGCTCGCCGTGGAGCACCTCATGGAGCACTCCATGGGCATCGCGGCCGAGACGCTGCACGAGGGCAAGGCCGGCCGGCTGATGAGGGCGAGCAAGGCGCTGACCGCGGCCGGCGCCGTGGGCGCCGCGCTGCTCGGCGGCCGGAGCCGCACCGCCGCCGCCGCGTCCGGTCTGGCGCTCCTTGCCGGGTCGGCGTGCACGAGGTTCGGCGTGTTCGAGGCAGGGCTGGAGTCGGCCAAGGACCCCAGGTACACCGTCGTCCCGCAGCGTGAGCGGCTGGACCGGCGCGTGGCGGAGCAGGGCGACGCCGCCTCGTCCGAGACGTCTGCTTCCGCGCTCGAGGGCGGGAGCTGAGCCGACCCGACACGGTCGGCCGCCGGGGGCCCCTCGGCGCCGAGGGGCGCTCAGCGCACCTCGACGACGTGGTCGCGGTGTGGGACGAGCTCGCCGATGACCGGCGCTCCAGGGATCTCGCCGACCACCAGCAGCCCGCCGCTGGTCTGGGCGTCGGCGAGCAGGAGCAGCTCCTCCTCGGCCACGGCGGAGCGCAGGTGCGGTCGCACCCAGTCCAGGTTGCGCCGGGTGCCGCCGCTGACGTAGCCGTCGCGGAGCGCCTCCCGGGCGCCCTCGAGATAGGGCACGGCGGCGGCGTCGATGACGGCCGTCACGCCGGACGCGCGCGCCAGCTTGAACCCGTGCCCGAGCAGGCCGAAGCCGGTGACGTCGGTGGCTGCGCGCACGCCAGCGGCCAGCGCCGCAGCGCAGGCGGCGTCGTTGAGCGCCACCATGGAGGCCACGGCCTGCGGGAAGACCTCGCCGGTCGCCTTGTGCCGGTTGTTCAGGACGCCGACGCCGAGCGGCTTGGTGAGGCTGAGCGGCATACCGGCCTGGCCGGCGTCGTTGCGCAGCAGCCGATCCGGGTCGGCGAGGCCGGTCACGGCCATGCCGTACTTCGGCTCGGGGTCGTCGATGCTGTGCCCGCCGGCGACCGGGCACCCCGCCTGGCGGCCGATGTCCATGCCGCCGCGCAGCACCTCCCGCAGCAGCTCCACCGGGAGGACGTCGCGCGGCCAGCCGACCAGGTTGATCGCCATGACGGGACGAGCGCCCATGGCGTAGACGTCGGACAGGGCGTTGGCAGCGGCGATCCGGCCGAAGTCGTAGGCGTCATCGACAACCGGCGTGAAGAAGTCGGCGGTCGAGACCACGGCCGTTGAGCCGTCCAGCCGGACCACGGCGGCGTCGTCGCCGGAGTCCAGACCCACGACCAGGTCCGGGGGCGCCCAGCCGGTCAGGCCCCGCACCAGCTCCTCGAGCTCCCCCGGCGGGATCTTGCACGCGCATCCGCCGCCGTGGGCGTACTGCGTCAGCCGGTATGCCGTCCGCGGGGCGACCCCTTGTGCGGTGCTCATGGCCGTGACCCTAACCCCGGCCACCGACCCTCACCCGCCTCGGGTCAGTAGTCCACCCCTGGCACGGGGACGCGGATCTCGCCCCAGCGCTCGAGGTCCTCGGCCTGCTCCAGGACCATGGTGGCATCGGCGTTGAACCGGTCGACCCCCTCGGCCTTGGCAAGGAGCAGGATGTCGAGGCCGCGGACGGGGGCGGTCCACTTCAGCAGCACCTGGGGCCCGATCTCGCGGCGGATCAGCTGGACCTGGGACAGCCGGGCGCGCCCGTGTTCGTACAAGGTCCCGGCTTGGACCATCCCCGCGCCGGCGTCGACGACGACCCGGCAGCCGGTGACCAGCTCCTGCGTGGTCAGCGAGGCGGCGTCGAGAGCGACCCGGACCAAGCCGCCCACAGATCGTGCCAGATCCCCCACGGCCACGATCTCGGCGACGAGCAAGCGTCGCTCGGCGGGGTGGAGGCGGGCAGCTGTGGCGAGCAGGGCCAGCTCGCGGGCGCCGTCCTGCAGCGCCTGCTCCGCCTCGAGCTGGAGCTGTCGAAGGCAGACACCGGGACCGGTCGGGATGTGGCCGCCCAGTGCTGTGGCGACCGTCACGGGCGAGCCCCTGACCGCGTCCGCAGCGACGGCGACGCGGTACGGCCGGCAGATCAGTGACGCCAGGCCGAGCTCGACCGACAGCCGGCCGGCCCGCGCGACGTCCACGGAGGTCATCGCCGGGCTGTACACCGACTGGTCGATCATCGCCGCGATGTCGGCAACCGTCAGGCGACGTCCGCTCTCCGACGCCGTGGTGGTCGCGGTCGTCATGGCGTCGCCGCGTGGCGGTGAACCGGCAGGCACAGCAGCACGGTGTCCTCCTGATGGCGCGGGCGCACATGGTCGCCCGCGCGTCGTCATCTAAACGCAAGGTAACACAGCCGGATGGCGCTATTCTACGAGGTTGTCCACCAGTGGCCCGGCCGTCGCCTACGCTCTCCCGCGGAGGCGTACAGGCGCCTGGTGGCCCTCCCGGTCTTCAAAACCGGTGAAGCCGAGCATCTCGGCTTGGCGGGTTCGATTCCCGTCCGCCTCCGCCACCAGCCGGTCGCTAGTCTGGTCGCGGCACCGGCTCCGGCCTCCGCACGGTGGCGGCGGGCCCCGTCCAGCGAGGGCGACCTGAAGGGGAGAGGCGATGACCGTCACCGACAGCGGCCTGCTGCTCGCGCAGCAGGGCTTCCGGGTGGTCGACGACGACGACGACGATCCCGTGCTGCTGCAGGCCGACGGCACGCCGGTGGACACGTGGCGCCAGGACTACCCCTACGCCGACCGGATGACCCGCGAGGACTACGAGCACGACAAGCGGCTGCTGCAGATCGAGCTGCTCAAGCTCCAGTACTGGCTCAAGCGACGCGGCGAGCGGCTGGTCATCCTGTTCGAGGGACGGGACGCGGCCGGCAAGGGCGGCACCATCAAGCGCTTCCTGGAGCACCTCAACCCCCGGGGGTCGCAGCTCGTGGCGCTGGAGAAGCCGACCGCCCGCGAGTCGACCCAGTGGTACTTCCAGCGCTACATCAAGCACCTGCCCGCCGCCGGCGAGATCGTGCTGTTCGACCGCTCCTGGTACAACAGGGCAGGCGTCGAGCGGGTCATGGGCTTCTCCACCGGCGACCAGTACCACGAGTTCCTGCGCCAGGCGCCGGAGTTCGAGCGGATGCTCACCCGCGACGGCATCAGCCTGGTCAAGCTGTGGTTCTCGGTCTCCCAGGCCGAGCAGCACACCCGCTTCGCGATCCGGCAGATCGACCCGGTGCGCCAGTGGAAGCTCTCCCCCACCGACCTGGCCTCCCTGGACAAGTGGGACGCCTACACCGACGCCAAGGAGTCGATGTTCTTCTACACCGACACGGACTACGCGCCTTGGACGGTGATCAAGAGCAACGACAAGAAGCGAGCCCGGCTCGGCGCCATGCGGCACGTGCTCAACCTGTTCGACTACGACGGCAAGGACGTCGAGCTGGTCACCCCGCCCGACCCGCTGATCGTCGGCCCGGCAGCGCAGGTCTTCGAGCGGGGCGAGGACGTGACCCGCAAGTTCCCGCCCCTCTGAGGTGGTCCCGGCCCCGGCGGCGCGCCGGGTGCGCACCGTAGGATCGCGGGCGTGAGCGAGCCAGCGGCCCCGCACGAGCCGTCCGACGGCTCCGCGTCCGGACCTGGTATGACGGACGTGCGGCGGCAGGTGCCGCGCACCGACGCGGTGCTGGCCGACCCGCGCCTCGCGGCCGCCGCCTCCCGCCTGGGCCGCGAGAGGGTCAAGGCCGCGGTGCGGGACGCCCAGTCACGCGCCAGGGCCGGCGACCTGGAGCCTGCGGCGGTGGCCGAGGCCGCGCTGGCCGCGCTGCCCCGTGGCGCCTCCTCGCTGCACCCCGTGGTCAACGCCACCGGCGTCGTCCTGCACACCAACCTGGGCAGGGCTGCCCTCTCCGGCGCCGCGGTCGACGCGATGGTGCGTGCTGCGGGCTACGTGGACGTCGAGTATGACGTCCGCTCCGGACAGCGGGCCCGCCGCGGCCGCGGGACGCTGGCGGCCTTGGCGGCGGCGGTCCCCGACGCGGAGGCGGTGCTCGTGGTCAACAACGGCGCTGCGGCGCTGGTGCTGGCGACGACGGCACTGTCCGCCGGACGGGAGGTGCTGATCAGCCGCGGCGAGATGGTGGAGATCGGCGACGGCTTCCGGCTGCACGAGCTGATCGCGTCCACGGGCGCCCGGCTGCACGAGGTGGGCACGACCAACCGGACCTCGCTGCGCGACTACGCCGAGGCGGTCGGCCCGCAGACCGGATGCATCCTCAAGGTGCACCCGAGCAACTTCCGGATCGAGGGGTTCATTGCCGCGGTGGGCGTTGCCGAGCTCGCGACACTGGGTCCGCCGGTGGTCGTCGACATCGGCAGCGGCCTGCTCGTCGCCGACCGGCTGCTCCCCGACGAGCCGGACGCCGCGACCGCGCTGCGGGACGGCGCCGCGCTCGTGACCGCGAGCGGCGACAAGCTGCTCGGCGGCCCGCAGGCCGGACTGCTGCTCGGCCGGGCCGACCTCGTCGAGCGGCTGCGCCGGCACCCGCTGGCCCGAGCGCTGCGGGTCGACAAGCTGACGATCGCCGCCCTGGAGGCCACCGTGCGCGGTCCGGCCACGCCCACGGACCGCTACCTCCATGCCGACGACGCTGAGCTCAGGTCGAGAGCCGCCGAGCTGGCGGCCGAGCTCGCCGGTATCGGAGCCGTGCTCGTCGAGTCCGCGGGAGCCGTCGGCGGAGGTGGTGCGCCGGGGCAGCGGCTGCCGGGCTGGGCGGTCTCGCTCCCCGCGTCCTACGCCGAGCCGCTGCGCCTGGGGGACCCGGTGGTCGTCGGGAGGCTGGAGCGTGGCCGGTGCCTGCTCGACCTGCGCTGTATACCGCCGGCGGACGACGAGCGGGTGCGCCGGGCCGTCGAGCAGGTGGCTGCCCGCGAGTCGGCCGCCCGCCAGTCGGGTGGCTCGCCCTCATCCGGTTCGGCCGGCTCCATCGGCTGGGGTCCGGTGAGCGGGACACCGGGGTAGATGTTCGTCGTCGCCACTGCGGGGCACGTCGACCACGGCAAGTCCACCCTGGTGCGCGCCCTGACCGGGATGGAGCCGGACCGGTGGGCGGAGGAGCGCCGGCGCGGGATGACGATCGACCTCGGCTATGCGTGGACCCGCCTGGGCACCGGCGAGGAGCTGGCCTTCGTCGACGTGCCGGGTCACCAGCGGTTCATCGCCAACATGCTGGCCGGGCTGGGGCCGTCCCCCGCCGTCCTGATGGTGGTGGCGGCCGACGAGGGGTGGCGAGCCCAGTCCAGCGAGCACCTGGCGGCCGTCGACGCGCTCGGGCTCACCCACGGGCTGCTCGTGGTCACCCGCTCGGACCTGGCCGACCCCGCATCCGCGCTGCGGGAGGGCCGCGCCCGGCTGGCCGGATCCAGCCTCGGTGAGGCGCCCGCGCTGGCCGTGTCCGGCGTGACGGGCCAGGGACTGGAGCAGCTGCGGACCGCGCTGCACGAGCTGGTCACCCGGCTGCCGGACGCGCGGACGGACGGACGGGTGCGGCTGTGGGTCGACCGGTCGTTCACGATCCGGGGCAGTGGCACCGTGGTCACCGGGACGCTGGGCGGCGGCACGCTGCGGGTCGGCGACGAGCTGGAGCTGCGCAGCGGACGGGTGCGCGTGCGCGGGCTGCAGAGCCTGGGCCGCTCGCGCGACTCGGTCGCTGCCGTGGCCCGGGTGGCCGTCAACCTGCGGGGGCTGCCACGTGAGGCGGTCCACCGCGGCGACGCCCTGCTGACGCCCGAGCGATGGCGGCTCACCGCCGAGGTGGACGCGCGCCTGACCGCGGCGGTGGACGACCTGCCCGAGCAGCTGGTCCTGCACGCCGGCACGGCAGCGGTGCCCGCCCGGCTCCGTCCGCTGGGCGACGACATCGTCCGGCTGACGCTGCTGCATCCTCTGCCGCTGGTCGCGGGTGACCGCGCCGTCCTGCGTGATCCCGGGCGGCACAGCATCGGCGCGGGCGTGGCGGTGCTGGACGTCGACCCGCCCCCACTCGGGCGCCGCGGGGCTGCCGCCGCACGGGCACGCGACCTCGCTTCGCCCGCCCCGCCGTCGGCTGTGGCCGAGGTCTCCCGCAGGGGCGCCGTGCGCCGCGCGGAGCTGGAGGCGCTCGGCATACCGCTGGAGGAGCGGGACCACCTGGTCGACCTGCGCTCGGAGGGCGACTGGCTGGTCGCCCCTGCGACCTGGAGGAGGTGGTGCGAGGATCTGACCCGGGCCATGCTGGAGCACGAGGCGAGCTCTCCGCTGGATCCTCGACTGCCGATGGAGGCGGCCAGGCGTGCGGCCGGACTGCCCGACATGAGCCTCGTCGGGCCGGTCGCCGAGGCGGCGGGGCTCGACCAGGGGAGCGGCCGCGTGTGGCGCCCAGGGGCCACGCCGTCGTTGGGCCCGGCCGAGGCCGGGATGCAGGCGCTGGAGCAGCGGCTGCGTGCCGCGCCCTTCGAGGCTCCGGAACGCCCGGAGCTGCAGGCATGGGGTCTTGGACCCCGAGAGCTCGCCGCCGCGGAGCGGGCGGGACGGCTGGTTCGGCTCGACGCCGACCTGGTGCTTCTGCCCTCTGCGCCCGCGCTGGCCATGCGCGCGCTGTCCGCCCTGGACCAGCCGTTCACCACCAGCCAGGCCCGGCAGGCGCTGGGGACGACCAGGCGGGTGGCCGTGCCCCTGCTGGAGCACCTCGACGCCCGCGGCTGGACCCGCCGGCTCGACGCCGGACACCGCGAGGTGCGCCGTGCCTGACGGCCCGAGTCAGCCGGAACGGCGCAGGCGGGTGATCCACGCGGACAGCACGTCGTCGCGGACCATGAGCGTATGAGCGTCCACGCCCACGCCGCGTGCCCCAAGGTCACCGGTGGCTACCGCCGCGCGGATCATCTCATCGGTGGCGCGATCCTCCCCGGGCGCCGCCGGGACCTCCGCGTCGACTCGCGTGACTGCCTCGTAGAGCGTCAGCCACCGGCGGCTCATGCGGCACCCCGACCGCGCGCGGCACGGGACTGGGCGCCCGGTGTGGTGGGCACCCCGATGGTGAAGCTGCGGCGTAGCAAAGCGACCCCCCGTTTTTGGCGTTGTGGGACCGAACGTTGCGCATAGTGGAACCCCCTGTCACTACCGTAGGCGTCGCCCAGGCACATGGGGCTCGATTGGGTCTATTGGGTAAGGCGCAGTACAGCCGGAGGCAAAGCGTGATGGGAGCTGGTGAACATGACGATCTGCTTTCGGCTCGCCTGTATCGGCGGTTTCGACTTGCCGGCCCCTCGACCGACTTCGTATGGTCTGCGGACGCCGGGGTATGCGGGTCGGCGGGTCCACGAGGTGGCTCGAGAGCAGGAGGGCTTTTGACAGCGACCAGCAGTGGGCAGCACGGCCCGGCGGTGGCGTCCCGCGCCAGGCGTCGCACCGCCGAAGCGTCGGCTCCCCGGCGTCCGGCCGCTGGCGGCGATATCCTTCCGACCTTCCCGGCCACGAGCCTGCGGTGACCAGCACCCTGGTGCGCCGGTGCCTGGCGGAGCTGATCGGCACCGGGCTGCTGATCGTGTTCGGGCCTGGTTCCGTGGTGGCGGCTCTGACGGTGGGCAAGACCCTGGACTACGCGGGCCTCGGGGTGGTCGGGCTGTCCTTCGGACTGGTCGTGGCCATCGTCATCTACGCCTTCGGCACGACGTCCGGGGCCCACATCAACCCCGCCGTGACCATCTCGCTCGCCGTCACGCGGCGCTTCCCGTGGCGGGAGGTGGGTCCGTACGTCGTCGCCCAGCTGCTCGGCTCCGTCCTCGGCGGTGTCCTGGTGGTCGGCACCTTCGGGCGGGCGGCCGTCGCCCACGGCAACGTGGGTGGGGTCGGGTTCGCACCCGGCGTGCACTACCCGCAGGCCATCCTGGTGGAGGCGGTGGCGACGTACCTGCTCGTCCTCGCCATCATGGGGACCGCCGTGGACCGCCGTGCCCCCGCCGGCTGGGCCGGCCTGATCATCGGGCTCTCGGTTACCTGCCTGGTGGTCGTCTTCGGCCCGCTCACCGGCGCAGCCGTGAACCCGGCCCGTGCTCTGGGTCCCAACGCGGCCGCCAGCCTGTTCGGTGGCTCCGTCGCCTGGGTCCAGTACCCGGCATACGTCGTGGGGTCGCTGCTCGGCGGCATCGCCGCGGCACTCAGCTACGACGTGGTCGCCCGCCCGCGGGATGCGGACGAGGCCGAGGAGCAGGCGCAGGGCACCCAGGGCGACGTGGTCGGCTCCCGACAGTGAGGCGAGCGTCCGGCCGTGGCCCGCGCCGAAGAGAGGAGGGCCGCGATGACGGGGCGCTGATCCGCCCCTTCGAGGGTTGATCCGGTGGTCGACAACAGTGATGGACGGCAAGAGGAGAGAGCTCATGGCAGGTAACAGAGGCGTTGCGTACATGGGGCCCGGCAAGGTCGAGGTCCACGAGATCGACTACCCCAAGCTCGAGCTGCAGGACGGCCCCGGCGTCAACCCGGCGAACATCGGCCGCAAGTGCAACCACGGCGTGATCCTGAAGGTCGTCACGACCAACATCTGCGGCAGCGACCAGCACATGGTCCGCGGACGGACGACCGCGCCGCACAACCTGGTGCTCGGACACGAGATCCTGGGCGAGGTGGTGGAGGCCGGCTCCGACGTGGAGTTCATCAAGGTCGGCGACCTGTGCTCGGTGCCGTTCAACATCGCGTGCGGCCGCTGCCGCAACTGCAAGGAGGGCAAGACCGGCATCTGCCTCAACGTCAACCCCGCCCGGCCCGGTGCCGCGTACGGCTACGTCGACATGGGCGGATGGGTAGGCGGCCAGGCCGAGTACGTCATGGTGCCCTACGCCGACTGGAACCTGCTCCGCTTCCCCGACAAGGACCAGGCGATGGCCAAGATCACCGACCTGACGATGCTCTCGGACATCTTCCCCACCGGCTTCCACGGCGCCGTCACCGCCGGGGTCAAGCCCGGCTCCACGGTGTATGTCGCCGGCGCAGGCCCCGTGGGGCTCGCCGCCGCGGCCGGCGCGCAGCTGCTCGGGGCGGCTGTGGTCATCGTGGCCGACCTGGTGCCGGAGCGGCTTGCACAGGCCAAGAGCTTCGGCTGCGAGGTCGTCGACGTCTCCAAGGGTGACCCCAAGGACCAGATCGAGCAGATCCTCGGTGTCCCCGAGGTCGACGCCGCCGTCGACGCGGTCGGCTTCGAGGCACGCGGCCACGGTGCGGACGCCGCCGAGGAGGCGCCGGCCACCGTGCTGAACTCGCTGATGGAGATCACCGCAGCCGGAGGCGCGATCGGGATCCCCGGGCTCTACGTCACCGGGGACCCCGGCGGCATCGACGAGGCCGCCAAGGTGGGCTCGCTGTCGCTGAGCCTGGGCACCGGGTGGGCCAAGTCGCTGTCCTTCGTCACCGGCCAGTGCCCGGTCATGAGGTACAACTACGGGTTGATGAAGGCGATCCTCTCCGACAAGGTGCAGATCGCCAAGGCGGTCAACGCCACCGTCATCCCGCTGGACCAGGCGCCGCAGGGCTACGCCGAGTTCGACCAGGGCGCAGCAAAGAAGTACGTCATCGACCCGCACGGCATGGTGGCCTAGCACCGAGGGCCGGCAGCGGCGAGGGCGACAGCGCCGCACCGTCACGGCTCGCGCCCAGGGGCTCCATACGGGGGGCCCCTGGGCGCGCTGTCGTAGCGGCAGGCACAGCACGTACCCCGCCCGCCGCGCCGTACGCAGGTCATTAGCCCTACCCGCTTCGACGCGTGGGCGGCCGCGCCCAGCACGGCCCAGGCGTAGGGGGCGTGGCCCATCGCGGGCAGCCACGGGAAGTAGTGGTCGCTGGAGACCTCGAAGTCGAAGCCCACCCGCTCGGCCTCGACGGCGTAGCCGACCAGTGCCTTGGGGCCGCTCTGCTCTGTCATCAAGGTGTACCCGAAGCGCGTCACGGCACAGTGTGCCAGGGCCCGTGACGGCACCACCTCGTGGCGGTCGCCGGCGGGACAAGCGCCCCTGAGACGGCGGTGCAGTGGCGCTCAGGGACGGCGGTGCAGCAGCAGCGGGAGCACGGCGGTGGCGCCGGCCGAGCGCAGGTGGGCCGCCGCGACGGTGAGCGGCCACAGGCTGGACGAGGCGTCCGCGACGAGCAGCACCGTCCGGCCGTCGATCGCCTCCTTGGCGGCTGGGCCGAGGCCGAGCGCCGAGCGCCAGGCGGCGGCCTCCACGGCCGAGGTCAGGTCGGCGCCGGGTGCAGGCGGCCCGTCCAGCACCAGGTCGGCCCGACGAAGCGAGCCGACGCGAGCCAGGAAGTCGGCGACGGCTCCGGTCAGGATCGGGCGCCCATCGGCCGGGAGGGCGAGCACCACCTCGGGTCTGGCGCGCCACTCGTGGCGCCAGCCGGCCAGGACCTGGACGCACGCGTCGAGCAGCTCCGGGGGTGCGGCCTGGTCCGCGGCGAAGACCTGCCGGGTCAGCTCGCGCCACTCGGGAGCGTCGTAGTGGACCAGAACGCGGCCCGGCTCCGCCATCAGGGCCGGGGGGATCCGCCCGCGGGAGCCGAAGACGCCGCCGGGCCACATCTTGCGCGGCTCCAGGACGTGCGACTCCTGACGCATCAGCCGGGTCACGGCAGCGGCCGTGCTCGCGTCCGGGTGCGGCCGTAGCGGTTCCGGCAGCCGGCCCAGGCACACCGAGCACCGCCCGCACGCCTGCGCACTGGGGTCGTCCAGCGACTCCTGGAGCAGCTGCATCAGGCAGCGTGCACCTGTGACGTAGGCCCGCATGATCTCTGCCTCGCGCCGGCGGGTGGCCACGATCGCGTCGTAATGGGCCTGGTCGTGAGCCCACGCTGCGCCGGTGAGCACCCAACCCTGCTCGACGCGCTCCACCACCTTGTCGACGGCGAGCTGCTTGAGCAGCAGCTCGACCCTGCTCGGCCGCAGCCCGGTCGCTGCCTCCAGCGCCGCAACGCTGCACGGCCGGCCGCTGTCCCCCGCGGTGCGTGCCCCGCCATCGGTCGACGCCGAGCGCATGCCGTCCAGCAGCCGCTCCACGTGGCGAGGGTCGGGGATGGTGGCCGTCGCGAAGTACTCCCAGACCCCGGCGTCCGCCTCGGACGGCAGCAGGGCGACGACGGCGTGGTCGATGCCGCGGCCGGCGCGGCCCACCTGCTGGTAGTAGGACACCGGTGACGGGGGCGAGCCGACATGCACGACGAAGCCGAGGTCAGGCTTGTCGTAGCCCATGCCCAGGGCCGAGGTCGCGACTAGCGCCTTGAGCCGGTTGTCGCGCAGGTCGTCCTCCAGCCGCTCCCGCTGGCCGCTGTCGAGCTGGCCTGTGTATGCCGCCACCGGCACCCGGTCGCCGTGAACCGCCTGTATCGCTGCGGCCAGCCGCTCGGCGTCGGCGACGGTCAGGGTGTAGACGATGCCCGAGCCGGGCAGAGCCGGCAGGGTGTCGACCACCCACGCGTAGCGGTCGATCGGGCTGAGCGCGTCGACCACGCTGAGCTGCAGGCTCGGCCGGGCCAGCGGGCCGCGCAGGACCAGGGTCGACTCCCCCAGCTGAGCGGCCACGTCGGCGGTCACCCTGGCGTTGGCTGTGGCGGTGGTGGCGAGCACCGGCGTCTGCGGGTTGAGCTGTCGCAGGACGTCGGCCACCCTGCGGTAGTCGGGCCGGAAGTCGTGGCCCCAGTCCGAGACGGCATGCGCCTCGTCGATGACCAGCAGTCCCACGCGGCCGGCGACCCGGTCGAGCACCCGCCGGCCGAAGCCCGGGTTGGCCAGGCGCTCGGGGGAGACCAGCAGCACGTCCAAGCTGCCGTCGAGCAGCGTCGCCTCGATCGTCGACCACGCGGCAATGTTGGCGGAGTTGAGGGTCGCAGCACGCAGGCCGGCCCGCGCCGCGGCTGCGACCTGGTCGCGCATCAGCGACAGCAGCGGCGACACGACCAGGGTCACGCCGGCTCCCTCGCTGCGTCGGATGGCTGTCGCGGCCCAGTAGACGGCCGACTTGCCCCATCCGGTCGCCTGCACCACCAGGACCCGCGCAGTCGGCTCGCACAGCGCTGCGACCGCCGTCGCCTGGTCGGGGCGCAGTGCGGCGCCGTCACCGGCCAGAGCCACCAGCAAAGAACCGGCCACCGCTGCCCGGGCGGGCGACAGCCCGAGCACCGGTGTCGTCGTCATGCGGGCGACGTTAGCCGCCGCCGGGGACACCTCCGCCGCCATGTCCACAGCTCGCCGGGCTCGGTCCTCCACCGGTCCCCAGCGGTCAGTGGCTCGAGGCGAGCTCGGGGTCGTCCTGATGGAGCGCGCCGGCGAACTGTGCGGCATACAGCCGCTGGTAGGCGCCTTCGGCGAGCAGGAGCTGGTCGTGGGTGCCCTGCTCCACGATCTGGCCGGCCTCCATCACCACGATCCGGTCGGCGTCGCGGATGGTCGAGAGGCGGTGCGCGATGACGAAGGACGTGCGCCCCCGCCGCAGGTCGGTCATGGCCTGCTGGATCAGCGCCTCGGTGCGGGTGTCGACCGACGACGTCGCCTCGTCCAGGATCAGGATGGCCGGGTCGGCGAGGAAGGCCCGTGCGATGGTGATCAGCTGGCGCTGGCCGGCACTGACGTTGTTGCCCTCGTCGTCGATCACCGTGTCGTAGCCGTCCGGCAGGGTGCGCACGAAGGGGTCGACGTGGGCCGCGGTGGCGGCGGCGAGGACCTGGTCCTCGCCGGCCTGCTCTGCGCCGTAGGCGATGTTGTCCCGGATCGACCCGCCGAACAGCCAGGCATCCTGCAGCACCATGCCGAAGCTTCCACGCAGCTCGTCCCGGCGCAGCATCCGGATGTCCACGGCGTCCAAGCTGATCCGCCCACCGTCGACGTCGTAGAAGCGCAGCAGCAGGTTGGCCAGCGTCGTCTTGCCGGCGCCGGTAGGCCCCACGATGGCGACGGTCTGGCCAGGCTCGGCCACCAGGTCCAGGCAGGAGATCAGCGGCTGAGCGGGGTCGTAGCTGAAGGACACGTCCTCGAAGAGGACCCTGCCGCTGACCCGCCCGCCCAGCGTCAGCGCGTCCGCCGCGGCCGCGTCGGGGGACTCGACCGCCGCGTCCAGCACCTCGAACACCCGCTCGGCCGAGGCCACCCCGGACTGGAGCAGGTTGGCCATCGAGGCTACCTGCGTGAGGGGCTGGGTGAACTGGCGCGAGTACTGGATGAAGGCCTGGACGTCGCCCAGCGTGATCGCTCCCGAGGCGACCCGCAGCGCGCCGATCACGGCGACGGCGACGTAGTTGAGGTTGCCGATGAACATCATCGCCGGCTGGATCAGCCCGGAGATGAACTGGGCTCGGAAGCTCGAGTGGTACAGCGCCTCGTTGTGGGCCGCGAACACCGCTCGCGCCTGCTCCTGCCGACCGAACACCTTGACCAGCGAGTGCCCGGTGTAGACCTCCTCGATGTGCCCGTTGAGCTGCCCGGTCGACGCCCACTGCGCCACGAACTGCGGCTTGGAGCGCTTGGCGATCTGGGCGGCGACCAGCACGGAGAGCGGCACGGTGACCAGGGCCACGACCGACAGCAGCGGCGAGACCCAGACCATCATGGCCAGGACGCCCACGACGGTGAGCAGCGAGATGAGCAGCTGGCTCATCGTCTGCTGCAGCGACTGGGCGATGTTGTCGATGTCGTTGGTCACGCGGCTGAGGATGTCGCCGCGCTCGCGGGCGTCGAAGTACGACAGCGGCAGCCGGGCGAACTTGGCCTCGACCTCGCGGCGCAGCTCGTACACGGTGCGCTGGACGATGACCGTCGTCACCCGGCCCTGCAGGTAGGCCAGCGCCGCCGAGGCGAGGTAGATGCCCAGCACGAGCAGCAGCACGCCTTCGACGACACCGAAGTCGATTCCCCGTCCCGGCACGAAGTCCACACCGGAGAGCAGGTCCGCCATCTGGCCCCGACCGGTGCGCCGGAGCTCCTGCACCACCTGTGCCTTGGTCGTGCCGCCGGGAAACCGCTGCCCGATGACCCCGGCGAAGATCAGGTCCGTCGCGCGGCCCAGGATCTTCGGCCCGACGACCGCGAGCGCGACGCTGACCACGCCGAGGACGACCGCCGCCAGCACGCGGACGCCGTCCGCGCGCAGCCGTCCCACGAGCCGGCGGGTCGACCCGGCGAAGTCCGCGGGCTTGGCAGGCGGCGGCCCCGCCATCCCGGCCATGGGCCCGCGCATCGGCGGCGAGGGTCGAGACCCCGCATCCTTCCCGGCTCCGGCTCCGGCTCCGGCTCCGGCTGCGGCTCCGGCTCGGGCTGCGCCCGGCCCGACGCCGCTCACGCCGCCTCCTCCTCGCTCAGCTGGGACAGCACGATCTCGCGGTAGGTGGGGCAGCGGGCCATCAGCTCGCTGTGGGTCCCGGACCCGACGACGGCCCCCTTGTCCAGCACCACGATGGTGTCGGCGTCGCGGATGGTGTTGACCCGTTGAGCGACCAGGATCACCGCAGCGGAGCGGGTCACCGGACGCAGCGCCGCGCGCAGCCGCGAGTCCGTGGTGTAGTCCAGCGCCGAGAACGAGTCGTCGAACAGGTAGATGTCGGGCCGTCTCAGCACGGCGCGCGCGATGGCCAGCCGCTGCCGCTGTCCTCCCGACAGGTTGGTCCCCCCCTGCGCGACCGGAGAGGCGAGCCGCTCGGGCATGGCCTCGACGAAGTCCCGGGCCTGGGCGATCTCCAGCGCCTCCCACAGCTCCTCGTCGGTGGCGTGCTCGCGTCCGTAGCGCAGGTTGCTCGCCACGGAGCCGCCGAACAGGTACGGCCGCTGCGGCACGATGCCGATGCCCGACCACAGCACGGCCGGGTCCTGCGAGCGGACGTCGACACCGTCGACCCGCACCGACCCGGCGGTGACGTCCACCAGCCTCGGGATCAGGTTGAGCAGGGTGGTCTTGCCGCTCCCGGTGGAGCCGATCACCGCGGTCGTCTCCCCCGGCCGGGCGACCAGGTCGACGGCACGCAGTACCGGCTCCTGCGCTCCCGGGTAGGCGAACGTCGCGCCCTCGAGCTGCACCAGGCCGCGCCGTACCGTCGGCACGACCGGCATGGGCGGGGCATGCACCGACGGCTCGGTGTGGAGCACCTCGCTGATCCGCTCGGCGCTGACCTCGGCACGTGGCACGAGCATGAACATGAAGGTGGCCATCATCACCGACATCAGGATCTGGATCAGGTAGCTGAGGAACGCCGTCAGCGTGCCGATCTGCATCTGCCCGTCGCCGACGCGGTGCCCCCCGAACCACATCACCGCCACGCTCGAGGCGTTCATGACGACGATGACGATCGGGAACATCAGCGCCATGAGGCGGCCGATCCGGACCGAGACGTCATACAGGTCGGTGTTGGCGACGGCGAACCGCTGCTGCTCGTGCCGGTCCTTGACGAACGCCCTGATCACCCGCACCCCCGTGATCTGCTCCCGCAGCACCTGGTTGATCCGGTCGATCTTGGTCTGGGTGACCCGGAACAACGGCCGCATCTGCGCGATCACGACGCCCACGCTGACCACCAGGACGGGCACGATGACCAGGAGCAGGCCGGAGAGCTGCACGTCCTGCCGCAGGGCCATGATGACGCCACCGACCAGCATGATCGGGGCGGCGACCATCATGGTGAACGTCAGCAGTACGACCATCTGCACCTGCTGGACGTCGTTGGTGGAGCGGGTGATCAGCGAGGCCGGGCCGAACCGTCCCACCTCCTGCGCGGCGAACGACTCCACGGCGACGAAGACGCCCTCCCGGAGGTCCCGCCCGAGCGCCATGGCCGTGCGGGAGCCGTAGTAGACGGCGGCCGCCGCGGCCAGGATCTGCACGACGGTGACCAGGAGCATGACCGCGCCCGTGCGGACGATGTACCCCGTGTCGCCCACGACGACGCCCCGGTCGATGATCGCGGCGTTGAGCCCCGGCAGGTAGAGGTTGGCGATGGCCTGCACCAGCTGGAACGCGACGACGAGCGCGATGGCGCCCCGGTAGGGCCGCAGGTAGGTGCGCAGCAGAGGCAGGAGCACTTCTTGACCGTAGACGTCGTTTGCCCGCGGTTCCAGTGACATCTCTCCAGTGAGGACCTCGGCCGTCGTGGCGGGTCGGTCACTGCGGCTCGCGCGTCCCTCTCAGGCGTCAGGAGCCCGCGCGCTGGCGCGTCTCGGCCAGGTCCATCGCGAGCGCCACCTCGGGCGTCGGGGCGGTGCCGCCGAGGCGCGCCGGCTGGAACCTCAGGTCGTCGCCGGTCATGGCCGGATAGCTGCGCTGGGCCTCGTGCAGCAGCTGCACGATGGATGCCTTGAGCCGCTCGTTGACCTCCTCGGCGTTGTCCCTCCTCCCCGCGACGAGGGGCTCGCCGACGCTGAGCCGGATCGGCGTCCTCGTCCGCCCCAGCCGCCTCGGGTGTCCCTTGGTCCAGACTCGCTGCGAGCCCCAGATGGCCATCGGGATCAGTGGCGCCTGCGCCATCTGAGCCATCCGGACCGCTCCGCTCTTGAAGTCCTTGAGCTCGAACGAGCGCGAGATGGTCGCCTCGGGGAAGACACCGACGATCTCTCCGGCCTTGACCGCGTTGACCGCCTGACGGAACGACGTCGCTCCGGCGCTGCGGTCGACCGGGATGTGCTTCATCCCCCGCATCAAGGGTCCGCTGAGCCGGTGCTCGAAGACCGACTCCTTGGCCATGAACCGCACGTGCCGCCCGGCGGGGAGCGCCGCCAGCCCGGCATACGCGAAGTCGAAGTAGCCGACGTGGTTCATCACCAGCACGGCCCCGCCCTCGCGCGGGAAGTGCTCTGAGCCGGTGATCCTGAACCGCAGGCCCTCGGCCGCGAAGAGGGCTCTTGCGACGGCGATCACCGGGGTGTAGACGCGCTCCATCGTCGTACCGTAGGCCCTGGCGCCCGCGAGGCGCCCTCCGTCGTCTCCCCGACGGGTCAGAAGCATCTTCTGAGCGGTGGGTGCGTGCGGAGAAACATAGTGTGACTATGCGATACTCGACACCGTGCCTCGCAGTAGCACGGTCGGGGTGGCCCCTGCCCTGAGTCCGTCCGCCCCCTCGCGTGCACCGGACGCCGTGCCGGGCCTTCCGACGGATCCAGACCCCGGGCCGCCCGACGGCGCGTCGGGTGACGACGCACTCGGTGACGACCTTCTGGGTGTCGTCGCCCGGCTGCAGCGGTGGGCCACGCGGCACGCAGACCTGCCGGTGCCCACGGCCCAGCTGCGGCTGCTGGCGCTGCTCGAGGACCTGGGCCAGGCCCGCATCGGCGACCTGGGCCGGGCCGACCACTGCAGCCAGCCCACCATGTCGGCGCAGGTGCAGCGGCTGGAGGCCCTTGGCTGGGTCGAGCGCATCGTGGACGGCAGCGACGCCCGGGCGTCGCTGCTCATGCTCAGCCACGCCGGCCACCAGATCCTCACCAGCGGCCGGCGGGCGCGGACACTGGCCGTGGCGCCGCTGCTCGCGTCCCTCTCACCGGCTGAGCGGCGGGCCGTCGCCCGCGCCGTTCACATCCTCGATGCTGCGCTCACCACAGCGGCGCCGCCCACCTCACGACCCGACAGATAGGCCGCGTTGATCATGTGGCGTCAGCCCAAGTCCGTGTATGCCGTTGCCTTCGCCTGCGTGATCGCCTTCATGGGGATCGGTCTGGTCGACCCGATCCTGAAGTCGATCGCCGACCAGCTGCATGCCACCGCCTCGCAGGTCTCGCTGTTGTTCACCAGCTACATGGCGGTGACCGGTCTGGCGATGCTGGTCACCGGAGCGGTGTCCAGCCGGATCGGCGCCAAGAAGACCCTGCTGATCGGCCTGGCCGTCATCGTGGTGGGCGCCGGGCTCGCCGGGACCCAGGACTCGGTCCACGGGATCATCGCCTTCCGCGGCGTCTGGGGTCTGGGTAACGCGCTGTTCATCGCCACCGCACTCGCCACCATCGTCTCGTCGGCCAAGGGGTCCGTGGCCCAGGCGGTCATCCTGTACGAAGCCGCCCTCGGCCTGGGTATCGCCGCCGGGCCGCTGGTGGGCGGCGAGCTGGGCTCCATCTCGTGGCGCGGCCCGTTCTTCGGCGTCAGCGTCCTGATGCTGCTCGCCCTCGCCAGCACGGCGTTCCTGCTGCCGGCGACCCCCCCGGCCGCACGGCCTACCTCGATCACCGCACCCCTTCGGGCCCTGCGCCACGGCGGACTGCGCACCGTCGCGACCACCGCGGTCCTCTACAACTTCGGCTTCTTCACCCTCCTGGCGTTCACCCCCTTCCCGCTGAACATGAACGCCCACCAGGTCGGCCTCATCTTCTTCGGCTGGGGCGTGCTGCTGGCCGTGACCTCCGTGCTCGTGGCGCCGCGGTTGCAGGCCCTGTTCGGCACGTTGCCCTCGGTGGTAGGCGCTCTGGTGGGCTTCGCGGCCACGCTGGTGGTGATGGCGCTCTACACCGACAACAGGGCCGTGCTGGCCGGGTGCGTCGTGGTGTCCGGCGCGTTCCTCGGCGTCAACAACACGCTCATCACCGAGACGGTGATGAAGGCGGCTCCGGTGGAGCGAGGTGTGGCGTCCGCGGCATACAGCTTCGTCCGGTTCTCCGGCGGCGCCGTCGCGCCCTACCTGGCCGGCCGGCTCGGTGAGCGCAACGCGCACGCGCCCTTCTGGGTCGGCGCGTCGGCCGTCGTCGTGGGCGCATCGGTGCTCTGGGCCCGTCGCTCCCTGCTCGCGCACGTCGACGCCGGCCCGTCGCACGGAACCGAGCCGGTCTCCAGCGAGCGCCAGGCCGAGGCGATCACCGTCGGCGACGCCTGACCCCAGGGTGCCCGGTGACCCAGCGTGGCCCGGTCCACGGCGCCCTGACCCGCAGTCCGGCCGCCGAGCTGCAGCGCCTGCCTGGCCTGCCTGGTCGGCTGACGTCGACGGCCGCTAGCCTGCCTGCCATGGACCTCGACCGCCCGGTTCCTCCCGACCCCTACGCGCTGCTGCCCAAGGTCGGCATGTTCGCCGTCACCAGCGCAAGCCTGGTCGACGGCGAGGCCATGCCGGACCACCACGTCTTCGACGACTGGGGCTTCTCCGGCGCCAACGTGTCCCCGGAGCTGATGTAGAGCGATGCGCCGGAGGAGACCAAGAGCTTCGTGGTCACGTGCTTCGACCCCGACGCCCCCACCCCGTCCGGTTTCTGGCACTGGACCGTCCTCGGCATCCCGGCCGACGTCCGGTCGCTCGACGCCGGAGCGGGTGCCGAGGGCGACGCGAGCCTGCCGTCGGGCGCCTTCCACGTGCGGAACGACACAGGCAGCAGGGGGTATGCCGGCGCAGCGCCACCGCAGCACGACCGGCCGCACCGCTACATCTTCGCGGTCCACGCGCTGGACACGGACGACCTCGGGCTGGGCGGCGACGCGACGCCGGCCGCGGCCGCCTTCACCTACGGGGGGCACACCCTGGCCCGCGCGCTGGTGACCGCGACCTACGCCTGGTGACGGCCGGTCACCGGTGACCGCGGCGCTGGACTTCCGGCCCGCGATGGAGCACCTCGACCTGCTGGCCCCGCCGGTGGCGCTCGCCCTGCAGGCGTGGGCCGGCGCGGTGCACGTCGAGGTGGTGCGGATCGACCCGGCCCTCTCCGACACCGCGTCGCTCGTCGCCGCGACGGGACAGGACCTCGCCGACATGGGCAACGCGGTCATCGTGGGGGGCCGGCGCGGCGGGGTGGAGCGCGTCACCGCGTGCGTGGTGCTGGCCACCACCCGGGCGGATGTCAACGGCGCGGTGCGGGCGATCCTCGACGTCCGCAAGGCCTCGTTCCTGCCGATGGAGCGCGCGGTGGAGGCCACCGGGATGGAGTACGGCGCCATCACGCCGGTCGGTCTGCCCGCGACGTGGCCGGTGCTCGTCGACGCGGCCGTCCTGCAGCGGGACCGGGTCGTCATCGGCGCCGGGATGCGCGCCGCCAAGCTGCGGCTGCCCGGGCCGCTTGTCGCCGACCTTCCCGGCGTTCGAGTGGTCCAAGGCCTGGCTCGCTGACCCCCCCGCCGTCGATGGTCCGCTACTGCTTCCTCGACGAGACCGTGCCGAGCGTCCTCCTGGGCGCGGTCCGCCCCGGTCGACGATCCTGGTCAGCTGGTCGGGTTGGTCCGCAGGGCCCGCGACTCCTGCCGCCGCACCTGCACCCGCCCGTCGACGATGCGCGTCTCGAACGTGGCAGCGGGCCGGGTCGCCGGCCCTTGGACCACGGACCCGTCGTCCAGGCTGAACCGGCTGCCGTGCCAGGGACACTCGACGCAGCCGTCGACCACCTGTCCCTCGCTGAGCGGTCCGCCGCGGTGGGTGCACCGGTCGTTCAGGGCTCGCAGCTCGCCCTCGTGCCGGACCAGCATGATGGGCGCGTCGAGCACGGTCACCGCATACGGCGCGCTTCCTCTGAGGTCGAGCTCGGCGCAGGCGTCGGTCCAGTCGGTGGGAGGGGTCTGGAACGCCGTGGTGTCGACGCCGACGCCCAGGGCATACGAGAGGTGGCCGCCGAGCCAGCCCCCCACCCCGATGGCTCCCACGCCGGCCAGGGCCATTCTCCTGCCGCTCCCGCCGAACAGGCGCTGCACCCAGGACCCCGCCATCAGCGACACGCCGACCGCGTTGGACAGCGCATGGGCCACCCCCACCCGGCGCTCCGCCCCCTGCGTGTCACCCCAGTCCGACAGCCCTGCGGCGACGGTCGGCAGCGACGCCAGCAGGCCCAGCCCGACCAGCCGCCGGCTCGCCTTGCGGTCCCCTCCGGTGAGGTCGAGGTAGACCGCGCCGGTGAACGCCCCGATCGGCACGGTGACCAGGACCGGGTGCAGCGGGTGCCCGACGTCGGTGCCGGACAGCAGATCCTTGACCGGCCCTCGGGGGATCAGCGCGGTCAGCGCCCCACCGGCCTGCGCCACCGGGTCGAGGACGCTCGCCCCGCCAACGGCCTCGGTCACTCGCTCCATGAAGGCAGACACCGTTTTGCTCATGCCCTGTTCTACCGCGGAGGCGTCCGTGGGGATACCTCACCCCTGCCCACACGTAGGCGCACTGAGCGACGTAGCCGCCCGACGTAGCCGCGGCTGCTCAGCCGGCGGTCATCTCCCGACCACCCGCAGCGCCCACATGGCGACCGCAGCAGCCGCGCCCACGTTGAGCGAGTCCACCCCCGCGGCCATCGGGATGCGGAGCACGAGGTCGGCCGCGTCCACGGCTCGGCGGGACAGGCCCTCGCCCTCGGCCCCGAGGACGAGTGCCAGCCGCGCAGGAGGGTCCGCGGCGAGCACGTCGAGGTCGAGCGCCCCCGTCCTTAGCGCGAGCGCCGCAACGACGAACCCCTGGCTGCGCAGCGCATGCAGACCCTGCGGCCACGGCTCGATCCTGGTCCACGGCACCTGGAACACGGCGCCCATGGAGACGCGCACGCTTCGGCGGTAGAGGGGGTCGGCGCAGCGTGGGGTGACCAGGACGGCGTCGACGCCCAAGGCGGCTGCCGAGCGGAACACCGCACCAACGTTGGTATGGTCCACGACGTCCTCAAGGACCACCACGCGCCGGGCGTCGCGGGTCACGTCCGCGGCCGCGGGCAGCACCGGCCGTTGCATGGAGGCCAGCGCACCGCGGTGCAGGTGAAAGCCGGTCATCGCCTCGATCACCTGCGGCTCGGCGACGTAGACCGGCACGCCGTCCCGTTCGGCGCCGGTCACGATGTCGGCCAGGTCCTCCAGCCAGCGGTGCGCCAGCAGGAACGACCGCGGCAGGTGCCCGGCGGCGAGCGCACGGCGGATCACCTTCTCGCTCTCGGCGAGGTAGAGGCCGCGCTCCGGCTCCAGCCGCCGGCGCAGCGCGACGTCGGTCAGAGCCAGGTAGTCCCGCACGCGGTGGTCACCGGGGTCGTCGACCCGCACGACACCCCCGACACCCCCGACACCAGCGACACCAGCGACACCGCCACCCGCGCCGCTGGCGCCGGTGCCGGTGGCGTCGCCGGTCACGTGAACACGAACTTGCCGATCGCCACGAGCCCGATGAGCAGGATCAGGCCTCGCAGCGCGGCGGGTGAGAGCCGGCGCCCGAAGCGTGCCCCGACATACCCTCCGATGAGGGCGCCGACCGCCACGAGGGCGACGACCTCCCAGCGGACCTGCTGGCGTGCGACGGCCAGGAACAGCAGTGCCGCCACGAGGTTGACCACGTTGGCCAGGACGTTCTTGAGGGCGTTGATCCGCTGCAGCGGCTCGGTGGACAGCGCGCCCAGCAGACCGATCAGCAGCACCCCCTGCGCGGCGCCGAAGTAGCCCCCGTAGATGCCGGTGCCGAACACGCCGGTGAGCATCAGCGCGCGGTGAGGGCGACCTGCCGACTCGGTATGCCGTGCCGCCGCCCGCCGCTGCAGGGTGGGGCCGGCCAGCACGAGGACCAGCGACAGCGCGATCAGCACCGGGACGATCGTCTCGAACGCCGAGGCGGGAAGGACCAGCAGCAGCAGCCCTCCGGCGAGCGCCCCGAGCAGCGACGCGGGGGCCAGCCGGCGGACCGCCGCACCTTGCCCGGCGAGCTCGCGTCGGTAGCCGTGGATGCTCGTGATACCGCCCGTGGCCAGCCCGATGGTGTTCGAGACGTTGGCGGCCAACGGTGGTATGCCGAAGAACAGCAGCGTGGGGAACGTGATCAGGGTGCCGGAGCCGACGACGGCGTTGATGGTGCCGGCTCCCACGCCGGCGAGCAGGATCGCTAACGCCTCGAGCCCGGACACGGGGTCACCTTAACGACCGAGTGGCGCTGACTGCGGTGACCGGGGGTCGGCCGGTTGGCCGGGTTGGCCGGGTTGGCCGGTTGGCCGGTTGACAGGTGCTCTCTGAGTCAGCGGTCCTGCGTCGGCTCAGGGTCCGCGCCGCGCTGCGACCCGACCGGACGGGCCGTCGCCGGCGGGCTGGCACCCGGGGCAGCGGCACCGGCGGAGGGCAGGCCGCCGTCGGTGGCGGCCGGGTCCGGGGAACCGGGTGTGACGTGCATCGGCCTGGCCAGTGGCGCCGCGTGCCCCTCGGCCTCCGCTGCCGCAGAGGCAGCCTGGACCCGCGCTGCCGCTAGAGCCTCCATCGGGTCCTCCAGCTTGGTGTCGTCGAACGCCATCGGGAACTTCTCCCCGGTGTCGACCCACTCGGAGCCGCCGCCCGCCGCGTTGCCCGCGCCGTTGCCGTTGCCGAGGGCGCCGCCGATGCCCTTGAGCGCCTCGGTGAGCTCGCTGGGGATGATCCACAGCTTGTTGGCGTCGCCGCGCGCGAGCTGCGGCAGCACCTGGAGGTACTGGTAGGCGAGCAGCATCTGGTCCGGCTTGCCGCGGTGGATGGCGTCGAACACCTGGGAGATCGCCCGTGACTGACCCTGTGCCTCCAGGATCCGGGCCTGTGCCGAACCCTCGGCCCGCAGGATCTGGCTCTGCTTCTCGCCCTCGGCGGTGAGGATGGCCGACTGCTTGATCCCCTCGGCGGTCAGGATGGTCGCGCGGCGGTCCCGCTCGGCGCGCATCTGCTTCTCCATCGAGTCCTGCACCGAGTGCGGCGGGTCGATCGCCTTGAGCTCGACCCGGCTCACCCGGATGCCCCAGCGACCCGTGGCCTCGTCGAGCACGCCGCGGAGCTGGGCGTTGATCTGATCCCGGCTGGTCAGGGTCTGCTCCAGGTCCAGCGAGCCGATCACGTTGCGCAAGGTGGTGACGGTGAGCTGCTCGATGCCTTGGATGAAGTTGGCGATCTCGTAGACCGCCGACTTCGAGTCGTTGACCGCGTAGTAGATCACCGTGTCGATGCTGACAACCAGGTTGTCGGAGGTGATCACCGGCTGCGGTGGGAAGGAGACCACCTGCTCGCGCAGGTCGATGTTGGCCCGGACCTTGTCGACGAACGGGACCAGGAAGTGGATGCCGCCTTCCAGGGTCCTGGAATAGCGGCCGAGTCGCTCGATGATCAGCGACGTCTGCTGCGGCACGATCCTGATCGTCCGCATGATGACGATGACGGCGAAGACGACCAGCAGGAACAGGACGACGAGCGTTGCGCTGACTCCTTGCACCTCTTACTCCATTTCCTGGCCGGTAGCCGCAACGACGACGGCGGTGGCCCCTTGGATCGACACGACCCGGACTTCTTGCCCGGGCAGACAGTCCGCGGTGCCTGGGAGCGTGTGAGCCGACCAGGTCTCACCGCCCAGCTTGATCCGCCCGTCGAGGCTGGTCACGGTCGACAGCGCGAGCGCCGAACGACCGATGTGGGCTCCCACGCCGACCACGTGCATGCCCTCGGGCACGGTGAACCTGCGCTTGATGATCGGCCGGACCACCAGCAGCAGCAGACCTGCGACCGCTACGGACGTGACCACCTGTACCGGCAGGCCGGTGCCGACCGCCGCGGCCAGCCCCCCGGCCAGGCATCCGCCGGCGAGCATCAGGAACACGAAGTCCACGCTCACGGCCTCGATCGCACCCAGCGCGAGCGCCATACCGACCCACGCGAGCCAGGTGTGGTCCGCGAACCAAGTCATCAGGGCAGCCTCCAGAGGGCGCGGCCGCGTGCCGCACTAGTAGGACGTAGGGGAGGTGGTGGAGGTTCCGGCCGGACCGGACGCGGCCGGCAGCAGCGGCGCGACCGACCGGGCGGACCACCGGCCGTCCCGGCGCTCCAGCCGCAGCGGCATGCCGAACGTTGCCGACAGGTTCTCCTCGGTCAGGGTCAGCTCCAGCGGGCCTGCTGCCACCACGCGACCGTCGCGCAGCAGCAGCACGTCGGTGAAGGACGGCGGGATCTCCTCGACGTGGTGGGTCACCAGGACCAGCGCCGGTGCGGCGACGTCGGCTGCCAGGTCGGCCAGCCTGGCCACCAGGTCCTCGCGGCCACCGAGGTCGAGCCCCGCGGCCGGTTCGTCCAGCAGCATCACCTCGGGGTCGGTCATCAGCGCGCGGGCGATCTGCACCCGCTTGCGCTCCCCCTCGCTCAGCGTCCCGTACCGGCGCTCGGCCAGCCGGTCGACGCCCAGCGCCTTGAGCAGGTCCAGTGCGCGGGCGTGGTCCAGCTCGTCGTACCGCTCCCTCCACCGGCCGACGATGCCGTATGCGGCGGTGACGACCACGTCCCGCACGAGCTCGTCGCCGGGAAGCCGCTCGGCCACCGCCGCACTGGCTATCCCGATCCGGGGACGCAGCTCGAAGACGTCCACGGCGCCGAGCACCTCACCGAGCACCCCGGCCACCCCCCGGGTGGGATGCATGCGCGCGGCCGCAATCTGCAGCAGCGTCGTCTTGCCCGCGCCGTTGGGCCCGAGCACCACCCAACGCTGGCCCTCCTCCACCTCCCAGGTGACCTCGTCGAGCAGTGTGGTGCCTGCTCGAACCACCGTCACACCGGCGAAGGCCAGCACGTCACTCATGGCGTCGACCCTATTCCAGCCCCTGCTCGGCCCGGGTCAGGAAGCACGACCCGAACGGCGGCGAACTACCATGTGGCGGTGCTGAAGCTGCCGGTCTCCGCGCGGCTGTCGCTCTGGGCCACCGCCGCCTACGCCGGCCGGCTCGACGTCGCCGAGGCGGTCGCCCGTGCCACGGGCGACGCCGACCACGTCAGCGGGGTGGTCGCGCCGCTCGAGGTGTGGCGCGACCTCGGTGAGCGGGTGGTCCTGGTCGCGCTGCCCAGGCCGGGCGACGCGACGGCGGTGCCGCGTGGCAACCAGGACCTCGTGGCGGCCGCCACCGAGGCCGGGGAGTGCGTCTTCGTGCCAGGTATGGGGGGCGCCCTCGTGCCCCGTGCAGCCGGCTTCGGCCCCGACGGCGACCGCGGCACGTCGCTGAGCTGGGTGGCCTACGACAGCGACCCGTGGCCTCGGCACCGGGTGGAGGAGCTGTCGGTCAACGAGGCCGAGCTCCAGCTGCGCCAGGAGCTCGCCGAGCGGACCCGCGAGCTCGACGCCATCGACGGCACCGCGTTCGCCTCCGGTGGTCGAGCGGTGGCGGACCTCCGGTCGGGCGGCGGGCGTTTCGGCCTGCCCGACGGTGTGCCCCCGCGCGCCCAGCGCACCATCGCGCTCGCCGCTCAGGTCCGGGTCATCGCTGAGGTCGGTCGCAGCCCGCTCGGCCACACGGTCGACAGCCACTCGACTCAGGAGCGGACCCTTGTGCTCAGCAGGCTGCAGGCTGCCGCGGAGCGCGCCCTGGAGGTCGCGGTCAACGTCAGCGTCCTGACCCTCGCCGGCTGGCGCTGAGCGGCCGCAGCGACGCAGTGAGCCGGTCAGCCCAGCACGCTGCGGTAGACCTCCAGCGTCTGGTCGCCGATCGAGCCCCAGGAGAAGCTCGCCACTGCGCGGTGCCGGCCCGCTCTGCCGAACTCCCTGGCCCGCGCCACGTCGCTCACCGCCTCGTTCAGCGCCCGGGCCAGGTCGGCGACGAAGCGGTCCGGGTCGACCGGCGTCCCGGTGCCGTCCTGGACCTGGTCGATGGGCACCAGCCACCCGGTCTCGCCGTCGACGACGACCTCGGGTATGCCTCCGGTCGCCGTCGCGACGACGGCCAGCTCGCACGCCATCGCCTCGAGGTTGACGATGCCGAGCGGCTCGTAGACGGAGGGGCAGGCGAACACCGTGGCCGCGCTCAGCAGCGCCACCACCTCGTTCCGCGGGAGCATCTCGGCGATCCAGACCACTCCCTGGCGGCCGGTGCGCAGGTCATCCATCAGCGCCTCGACCTCGGCCATGATCTCGGGCGTGTCCGGCGCGCCGGCACACAGGACGACCTGCACGTCGGGCGGCAGCTGCGCGCAGGCACGCAGCAGGTACGGCAGCCCCTTCTGGCGGGTGATCCGGCCCACGAAGATGACCGTCGCCTTGTCCGGGTCGATGCCGTGCCGGCGGACCACCTCCAGGTCCGCCCGGCCGGAGCTGCGCTGCCACAGCCGGGAGTCGATGCCGTTGTGGACCACATGGACCTTGGCCGGGTCGATCGAGGGGTAGCTCTTGAGGATGTCCTCGCGCATCCCGGCGCTGACCGCGATGACGCCCGCGGCAGCCTCGTAGGCCGTCTTCTCGATCCACGAGGAGACCCGGTAGCCTCCGCCGAGCTGCTCGGCCTTCCACGGACGCAGCGGCTCCAGGCTGTGCGCCGAGACGACGTGCGGCGCACCGGCCAGGAGCGAGCCCAGGTGGCCGCCGAAGTTGGCGTACCAGGTGTGCGAGTGGATCAGGTCCGCTCCGACGCAGTCGTCCACCATCGCGACGTCCACGCCTACGGTCCTGATCGCCGCGTTGGCGTCCGCAAGCTCGGGCAGGTCGGCGTACCCCGTCGTCCCCGGCTCGTCGCGGGGGCCGCCGAAGCAGCGGACGCGGACGTCGATGTCGCCTCTGGCCCGCAGCGCCGACACGAGCTCCGCGACGTGCACACCGGCCCCGCCGTAGATCTGCGGCGGGTACTCCTTGCTGAGGATGTCGACTCTCACGGGAGGCACGCTAGCGCCGGGGACAGGTCGCCGCGAGGTCACCCGAGCCCTAGGCTCGGCCCCATGTCGACGCGGACCGGTCAGCGCAAGGTGCTCGCGATCGTTCTGGCAGGAGGTGAGGGCAAGCGCCTGATGCCGTTGACCGCAGACCGCGCCAAGCCGGCGGTGCCGTTCGGCGGGATCTACCGGCTGATCGACTTCGCGATGTCCAACATCGTCAACAGCGGCTACCTCAAGGTCGTGGTGCTGACGCAGTACAAGTCGCACAGCCTCGACCGGCACATCAGCTCGACGTGGCGCATGTCGAACCTGCTGGGCAACTACGTGACGCCGGTGCCGGCGCAGCAGCGGGTCGGCAAGAACTGGTTCCTGGGCAGCGCGGACGCGATCTTCCAGAGCCAGAACCTGATCCACGACGAGCAGCCGGACATCGTCGTCGTGGTCGGCGCCGACCACGTCTACCGGATGGACTTCAGCCACATGGTCGAGCAGCACATCCAGACCGGGGCGGGCGTGACCGTCGCCGCCATCCGCCAGCCCATCTCGCTGGCCGACCAGTTCGGCGTCATCCAGATCAACCCCGGTGAGCCGCAGCGGATCGAGGCGTTCCTGGAGAAGCCGACCAGCCCGCGCGGCCTGCCCGACTCGCCGCAGGAGGTGCTCGCCTCCATGGGCAACTACGTGTTCGACGCCGACGTGCTGATGGACGCCGTGACCCGCGACGCGGCCCGCGAGGACAGCAGGCACGACATGGGCGGCGACATCGTCCCGGACTTCGTCGGCCAGGGCGCGGGATACGTCTACGACTTCCAGGACAACCCGATGCCCGGCTCGACCGAGCGCGACCGCGGCTACTGGCGTGACGTGGGGACGATGGACTCCTACTTCGACGCGCACATGGAGCTCGTGTCCGTCCACCCCGTGTTCAACCTCTACAACTACGACTGGCCGATCTACACCAACTACGGCCCGATGCCCCCGGCCAAGTTTGTGCACGGGTCGATGAACCGGGTAGGCGAGGCGATCGACTCCGCCGTCTCTCCGGGTGTCGTGGTCAGCGGTGCGCGGGTCGAGCGGTCGGTGCTCTCGCCGCGCGTCAAGGTGCACAGCTACTCCAGCGTCCGCGAATGCGTCCTGCTCGACAACGTCGAGGTGGGCCGGCACGTGCAGCTGAACCGGGTCATCCTGGACAAGAACGTCGTCGTCCCGGAGGGGACCAGCATCGGCGTGGACCACGACCACGACCGGGCTCGAGGGTTCTCGGTGACCGAGTCCGGCATCGTCGTCGTGGCCAAGGGACAGGCGGTGACCCTATGACGCTCGAGTCGCGGCCGGCGCGCGTGGGCGTGCAGCTGCACCCGCAGCAGGCCGACTACGCCCAGATCCGGCGCGCCTGCGCCGATGCCGAGGAGGCCGGGGCCGACGTCCTGCTCAACTGGGACCACTTCTTCCCGCTCTACGGCGACCCCGACGGCAAGCACTTCGAGTGCTGGACCATGCTCGGCGCCTGGGCCGAGGCCACCGAGCAGGTCGAGATCGGCGCCCTGGTCACCTGCAACAGCTACCGCAACCCCCAGCTGCTGGCTGACATGGCGCGGACCGTGGACCACATCAGCGGCGGGCGGCTGATCCTGGGGATCGGCTCCGGCTGGTGCGAGCGCGACTATGAGAAGTACGGCTACGAGTTCGGCACGGCCGGCAGCCGGCTGGACGCCCTCGACCGGGACCTGCCGCTGATCCGACAGCGGTGGGCCAAGCTGAACCCTGCGCCGATGCGGGACATCCCGGTGCTGGTCGGCGGCGGCGGGGAGAAGAAGACGCTGCGCATCGTCGCCCAGCACGCCGACATCTGGCACGGTTTCGGCAGCGCGGAGACCATCGCGCACAAGCACCATGTGCTCGACGACTGGTGCCGGCGGGTGGGACGCGACCCGCAGCAGATCGAGCGCTCGGCCGAGGTCGAGGGCAGCGAGCCCGCGGAGGCGGCGCAGCAGCTCTACGACGTGGGCACGCGGCTGGTCACGGTGGGCGTCGGCGGTCCGGACTACGACCTCGGCCCGTTGCGCGACCTGGTCGCCTGGCGCGACCAGCTCAACGCCGCCTGACGCGCCTCCTGACGCGCCTCCTGACCCGCCTCCTGCCCGCCTCCTGACCTGCTGCCTGACCGCCGCCTGACCTGCTGCCTGACCCGCCGCTACCCTCGGGGCATGTCCGAGGAGACGCTGCTGGTGCTGCTCTCCGGCGACGACCGGCCCGGGGTGAGCAGCGCGCTGTTCGACGCCATCGCCGAGGTGGGTGCCGAGGTGCTGGACCTCGAGCAGGTGGTCGTGCGCGGCCACCTGACGCTCGCGCTGCTGCTGGCGGCGGGGCCGCAGGACCCCCGGCTCCGCTCGGTCGTCGAGGCCGCGGGGGCCCGGCTGGGGCTCAGCGTGTCGGTCCGCTCCGGTACGGGCGACAACGCTCCGCGCCGCAGTGGCCGCGCCGCGGTGGTGGTGATCGGTATGCCGCTCACGGCCCGCGCCGTCGCGGCGGTCACCGCCCGGATCGCCGCCGACGGCGCCAACATCGACCGGATCCGCCGCCTGGCGCGCTATCCCGTTACCACGGTCGAGCTGGACGTCTCAGGTGCGGACGTGGACGCCCTGCGCAGGTCGCTGGCGAAGGAGGCAGCGGCACAGGGGGTCGACATCGCCGTCTCAGCGGCCGGCCTGGCCCGGCGGGGGCGCCGGCTGGTGGTCATGGACGTCGACTCCACGCTGATCCAGGAGGAGGTGATCGAGCTTCTGGCCGCGCATGCCGGTCGGGGGGCCGAGGTGGCGGAGGTCACCGCGGCGGCGATGCGCGGCGAGCTCGACTTCGCGCAGAGCCTGCGCGCCCGGGTGCGGACCCTGGCCGGCCTGCCGGAGAGCGTCCTGCAGGAGGTGCGGGACGCCATCCGGCTGACTCCCGGGGCGCGCACGCTGGTCCGCACCCTGAAGCGGCTCGGCTTCACCGTCGCACTCGTCTCCGGCGGCTTCCTGGAGATCGTGGACGACCTGGCTCGAGAGCTCGGCATCGACTACGCGCACGCCAACCGCCTGGAGATCCGCGACGGCGTGCTGACCGGCAAGGTCGTCGGTGACATCGTCGACCGCGAGGGCAAGGCGGCTGCGCTGCGCAGGTTCGCCGCCGCCGAGCAGCTGCCCCTGTCGCGCACCGTCGCGATCGGGGACGGGGCCAACGACCTGGACATGCTCGCGGCCGCCGGGCTGGGGATCGCGTTCAACGCCAAGCCGGCCGTGCGGGAGCAGGCGGACACCAGCGTCAGCGTCCCCTACCTCGACGCGGTCCTCTACCTGCTCGGCATCTCCCGCGAGGAGGTGGAGGACGCCGACGAGCTCGACGGGACTCCGACACCGGCTCCCGAGGTCCTCTCCCGGGCGCCGTAGGCTGAGCCGGCGCCACCCGCGAGCATGTCCACTGCTCCGTCAGGCCGGTCATGCGGAGGCTTCCAGCCGTCCGCGCTCGATCCGCCAGCGCCGCGTGATACCGATCCGGTCGGCGAACTCCTCGTCGTGGCTGACGACCAGCAGCGCCCCCCGGTACTCGCTCAGGGCCCGTTCCACGACGTCGAGGGCATCGAAGTCCAGATGGTTGGTCGGCTCGTCCAGGACCAGCAGGCGGCTTCGCACGTTGACCATCGAGGCGAGCAGCAGCCGGCGCACCTGACCGACCGAGAGCTCTCCGATCCGCCGGCGAAGGTCGGTGTCCTCGAACAGGAAACCGCGCAGCACCTCCTCGGCGTCCATCTCGTACATCGGCACCTGCGACCTGAAGTAGCCGAGCGTGGTGGCCGACGCCGGCAGCTCGTCGTGGGTCTGCGGTAGGACCAGCGCGTCCCGCAGGCGGGGCTGGAGCGCCCGGAGCAGGCTGGTCTTGCCCGAGCCGTTGCAACCGCTCAGCAGGATGCGGTCGCAGGGGCCGACCCGCACAGCGCCGCCGCGTACCAGGTCGCGTCCGCCGACCCGCACGCGGATCTCGGCGATGTCGGCGACCGGGCCGCTCTCTCCACCCAGCTCCGGGTCGGGGAAGGACAGCACCAGCCGGGGCCGGGTCTCCGGCCGGCCCACCCAGGCTGCCGCGAGCATCTCCCGGTCCAGGCGCCGCTGCCGCGAGGTCGCCTTGCGGGCGACCTTCTTGGCGTAGCGCCGCGCGCCGGGGTTGCGCGGGTTGGCCAGCTCCACCTCTCGCGCCTGGGACTTGGTGCGCTCGATGTCCAGAGCCAGCCGGTGCCGGTACTTCTCCTGCGCCTCGAAGTCCAGCAGCAGTCGCTGCCACCGTCGCTGCCGCTCCAGCCGGTATCCGGTGTAGCCGCATCCCGGGTAGTCCTGCAGCGTGCTGCTGATGCCGTCGAGCTCGACAATGCGGCGGACGGTGCGGTCGAGGAAGCGCCGGTCGTGGGAGACCACCATCACCGCCCCGCGGAAGCCGCTGAGGAAGCGCTGCAGCCAGGCCCGTCCATCGGTGTCGAGGTGGTTGGTCGGCTCGTCGAGCAGCAGCACGTCCGGCTCGCCGACCAGCAGGCGGGCCAGCATCACCCGCGCCTGCTCGCCGCCGCTGAGCGAGCCCAGGGGGCGTTCGGAGGCGATACCGCCCTCGACCGCGACGCCGAGCCGCGAGCGCACCTGGTCCTGTCGGGCCAGCGCTGCCCATCCGCCCGAAGCCTCGAAGGCGTCGACGGCAGCGGCGTAGTCGCGCGCCAGCGCCCGCTGGTCGGCCACGTCGGCCTGCATGCGGCGCTCGAGCTCCCGTACACGGGCCTGCGCAGCGGTGTGGGCCGATGCACCGGAGCGGACGAACGCACCCACGGACATGGTGGGGTCCGGGCTCTGCTGCTGCTGCCACCCCACCCGCAGTCCCGGCGACCGGGTCACGGCGCCCGAGCTCGGTCGCAGCTCCCCCGCCAGGACGCGCAGCAGGGTGGACTTGCCGCTGCCGTTGGGCCCGACCAGTCCGACCCGGTCACCGGCGGACAGGGTCAGGTCGAGGCGCTCGAACAGCGGCTCGAGGTCGAAGTGCATGCTCAGCTGCGCGGCCCGCAACATGGGCGCTCCCTCACGGAGTCGTAGGAACGACAGACCCGTCGGCGCTGCGCCGCCCGAGCGGCGTCAGCGAGAGGAAGTCAGCAGCACGCTGGACACGCTACGCCGCCGCGGTGGCGCGAAGCCAGCGAGTTCGCCGCCCTCGACGCCGCCCTGGAGGGGCCTGAACGCTCCGCTACTGCCCCATCGCGTGGAACCCGCCGTCGGCGTGGACGATCTCGCCCGTCGTCGCGGGGAACCAGTCCGAGAGCAGGGCCACGCACGCCTTGGCCGCGGGCTCCGGGTCGTTGACGTCCCAGCCCAGCGGTGCGCGTTCGCCCCAGGACTGCTCGAACTGCTCGAACCCGGGGATCGACCTGCCGGCCGGTGTGCGGAGCGGACCGGCGGAGACCAGGTTGCACCGGATGCCCAGCGGGCCCAGGTCGCGGGCCAGGTAGCGGCTGGTGGCCTCGAAGGCCGCCTTGGTGACGCCCATCCAGTCATAGAGCGGCCACGCGTAGCGGGCGTCGAAGGTCAGCCCCACGACGGCGTCCCCGCGCGAGAGCAGCGGCAGCGCCGCCACAGCAAGGGCCTTCAGCGAGTATGCCGAGGCCTGCATCGCCGTGGCGACGTCGGCCCAGCTGCCCTCCATGAAGTTGAACGCGCCCTGCGGCGCGAAGCCGATGGAGTGCAGCACCCCGTCCACACCGTCCGCGTGCTCGCGTACCCGCTCGCTCAGGCTGTCCAGGTGCCCCTGGTCGGTGACGTCCAGCTCCAGGACCGGTGCGGGCCGCGGGAGCCGCTTGGCGACGGTCTCGGTGATCCGCATGGTCCGGCCGAACGACGTCAGGACCAGCTCGGCGCCCTCCTGCTGCGCCAGCCGGGCGACGTGGAACGCGATCGAGGTGTCCATCAGGACGCCGGTGACCAGGATCGTCTTGCCTTCGAGCAGGGCCATGTCGCTGCCTTTCGTTGCGATGCTGAGCGGGAGCCGGGTCGTCCTGACGAGCGGTTGCCGGTCAGTGCCCCATGCCGAGCCCGCCGTCGACCGGGATGACGGCGCCGGTGATGTATGCCGCCTCGTCGGAGCAGACGAAGCGCACCACCTGGGCCACCTCCTGCGGCGAGGCGAAGCGCCCGGCGGGGATGCCGGCGAGATACGTCTTGCGCAGCTCTTCGGGCAGCGCGTCGGTCATGTCGGTCTGCACGAACCCGGGGGCGACGACGTTGGCCGTGATCCCCCGACCGCCCAGCTCGCGGGAGATCGACCGGGCCATCCCGACCAGCCCGGACTTGCTGGCGGCGTAGTTGACCTGACCCGGACCACCGTAGAGGCCGACGACGCTGGAGATGAAGGCGATCCGCCCCCGCCGGAGCCGGATCATGCCCTTGCTGGCGCGGCGGGCGCAGCGGAACGCGCCGGCGAGGTTGGTGTCGATCACGGAGTCGAACTCGTCGTCGCTCATCCGCATCAGGAGCGTGTCGCGGGTGATCCCGGCGTTGGCGACGAGCACCTCGACCGGTCCCCCGAGCTGCTGCTCCGCGTCGCCGAAGGCCGCGTCGACCGACGCCGTGTCGGTCACCTCGCACCTCACCCCGCGCAGCCCCTCCGGCGGCTCGCCGGAGCGGTGGGTCACCACCACATGGTCGCCCGCCTGGTCGAACGCGCGGGCGATGGCGAGCCCGATACCGCGGTTGCCTCCGGTGACCAGGACGTTACGGGGCTCGGGCATCGGTCAGCTCCTGGGGCTCGCTCACTGCGGGCAACGGCGTCGTGGTGCACGGGTGAGGGCACCGCAAGGACGCTAGCCGACTCCCGGCGCCGATGTCCTGCTCACCTGCGCCTATCGTGGGTGGGTGAGCAGACGCACGCAGCAGGGCGCCGAGGTCGTGTACTCGGTGACGAGTGCGCCCCAGTCGCGGCAGTCGGACAAGAGCATGCGGATGCGCCGCTACCTGATCTCGATGTCCATCCGGACCCTGTGCTTCCTGCTGGCCATCTTCCTGACCGGTCCGGCCCGCTGGGTCTGCGTCGTGCTCGCCTGCGTCCTGCCCTACATCGCGGTCGTCATGGCCAACGCGGCGCGCAGCCGTAGGGCCGGCTCGGTGCCTGCCATGGCACCGACGCCGGTGGCGCCGCGCGCAATCGCCGCACCTGACGACCCCTACGCCCGCTGACCCTCTGCCGGTCACGCTGAGGGGCGACAGGCACCGGTATGCCGGGAGGGCTCGTCTGCTCCGCCAAGGGCTGCGGCTGCCCGGCTGCCCACGCCCTCAGGTGGAACAACCCCCGGCTGCACACCCCCGAGCGGCGCAAGGTCTGGCTGGCCTGTGACGAGCACCGTGAGTCTCTCGCCGCGCACCTGCAGGTCCGCGGCTTCCTGCGTGACGTCATACCGGCCGGTGAGCTGCTGGACACCGACGGCTGAGCACGGCGGGCCACGGCTGAGTCCCGCCGACATCCCAGTCGTCGCCCCGAGATCCCAGTCGTCGCCCCGAGATCCCAGTCGTCGCCCCGAGATCCCAGAGACACAGGATGATGGCCCGCCGCATCCTGTGTCTCTGGGACCTCGGGAGGGGTTCTGGGATCTCGAGGACCCAGCCGAGCCCCGAGCGAGCCCGCGCACCGGGGGCGACCGGCACCGAGGACGGGAGCCTCAGCCGCCGATCGCGGACATCGGGCGCTCCGGCTGGGCGAAGTCCGGCTCACCGATGCCGTGCCCACGCGCCTTGCGCCACATCTCGCCCTGGATCAGCTCGGCGATCGCGTCGTCGTCGGCGCCGGAGCGCAGCGCCCCCCGCAGGTCCACCTCGCCCCCGGAGAACAGGCAGTTGCGCACCTGCCCGTCCGCGGTGAGCCGGACCCGGTCGCAGGCGGCGCAGAACGGTGCGGTGACGCTGGCGATGATGCCGACGGTCTGCGGTCCCCCATCCACGAGGAACAGCTCGGCCGGGGCACTGCCCCGCTCGCCGCTGGGCAGCGGCGTGAGCACGAAGCGCCGGCTCAGCCGCTCCCGCAGCTCGGGCGCCGACACCATCTCGCTGCGGTCCCACGAGTGCTGGGCGTCCAGCGGCATCTGCTCGATGAACCGCAGGTCGTATCCCCGGACGAGGCACCACTGCAGCAGGTCCGCGACCGACCTGTCGTTGACCCCGCGCATGGCGACGGCGTTGACCTTGACCGGTGCCAGGCCGGCCGACGCGGCCGCCTTCAGCCCCCGCTCGACGTCAGAGAAGCGGTCCCGCAGCGTGAGCCGCTGGAACTGCTCGGCGTCGGTCGTGTCGAGGCTGACGTTGACCCGGTCCAGACCCGCCTCGGCCAGCGGCCCGGCCAGGCGGTCGAGCGCAATACCGTTGCTGGTCATCGCGATCCGCGGCCGCGGCGACAGGGCGGCGATACCGGCGACCAGCGAGACCAGGGAGCGCCGCAGGGTGGGCTCACCTCCGGTCAGCCGCACCTGGCGCACGCCCAGCCGCACGAACACCCCGATCACCCGCAACAGCTCCGCGTCGTCGAGCATCTCGGGCTTGGCCATCCAGGGCAGGCCCTCGGCCGGCATGCAGTAGGTGCAGCGCAGGTTGCACCGGTCCGTCACCGACACGCGAAGGTCGGTGGCCACCCGACCGAACGTGTCAGGCATGCCCTCCCGGCGCACGCGGGGCAGGGGAAGGGCGGTCATGTCACCAAGGGTAAGCCGGTACCGTCGACACGTGTTCACGGTGCTCCGCACCCGTCGGTGGCTGGCTGCGCTCGCGGCGGCCACCGTCTTCGCGGTCGCCTGCTTCTTCCTGGGCCGCTGGCAGTGGCACCGGTACGAGGTGAAGCACGCCCGTGCGCACCGGATCACCTCGCACTACGCGGCGACGCCGGTGCCGCTGCAGTCGGTCCTGCCGACGGCGGCCTCCCCCATGTCGCTGGCACGGGACTGGACGCGGGTGCAGGTGACCGGCCGCTACGACCGGGCCGGTCAGCTGCTGGTCCGCAACCGCCCCAACAACGCGGTCTTCGGCTACGAGGTGCTCGTGCCACTACAGCCGGAGGGAGGACCCGCCGGCCCGGGGACCGCCTCGCTGCTGGTCGACCGCGGCTGGGTGCCCAACGCCAGGACCGCCGCGCAGGAGCCGGCCGTCCCCGCCGTGCCGGGAGGTCTGGTGACGGTCACGGGGTGGCTGCGCCTCGGCGAGCCGGACGTGCACCGCCCGCCGAAGTCGGGTCAGCTGTCCTCGATCGACCTGGGCCAGGCGGCGCAGTACACCGTCAGGAGGCTGTACCCGGCGTACGCCATCCTCGGCAGCGAACGGACCGCAGACGGCCGCGTGCCCCCGCGTCCGACGCCGCTGGCCGCTCCGGACACCGACGAGGGGCCGCACCTGGCCTATGCGTTCCAGTGGTGGGTGGGCTCGGTCGCCGGCTTCGGCCTGGTGTTCATGGGGGCTCGCCGCGAGGCCGCAGACCTGGCGTATGCCCGGACGCGCTCCCCCGCCCGTCCCGGCTCGCCCGCTGGTCCGGCACCCGAGGGAGAGGGTATGCCCGTGCTGGTGGCCGGCCGTCCCCGGCGGCACCGCATCTGGGACGACGAGGACGAGTAGGGACCGAGGCCGCTCTGGGGCTGGCCGCGCCGAGGCACCCCCGGTCTCGTGGCCGGTGTCATGGCCGGTGTCATGGCGGGATGCGGCAGCATGGATGCGGCAGCATGGATGCGGCAGCATGGATGCATGGACCTGGGACTTCGCGGCCGCGTGTACCTCGTCAGCGGCGCCTCTACCGGGCTGGGACTGGCGACTGCGCGGGTGCTCGCCGAGGACGGCGCGCGGCTGGTGCTCTGCGCCCGGGATGAGCAGCGGCTCACCGCGGCGGCGGAGAGCCTCGGACCGGCGGAGCAGGTGCTGTCGGTCGCTGCGGACCTCGCCTCGCCGGCGACCGCGGACACGCTGGTGGCGACCGCCATGGCCGGGTTCGCCCGGCTCGACGGTGCGGTGGTCAGCGTCGGCGGACCGCCGCCCGGCTCGGTCGGCACGGTCACCGACGAGGTGTGGCGCTCCTGCTTCGAGTCGGTGTTCCTGGGACCGCTGCGGCTGGCCCGCGCTGTGCTGGGCACGGGCGCCTGCGAGGGGCGGAGCATCACCTTCGTGCTGTCGTCGTCGGTGCGCAGCCCGATCGCCGGGCTGGGCGTGTCGAACGGGCTGCGGCCGGGGCTGGCGATGGCCGCGAAGGCCCTCGCGGACGAGTACGGCCCGGCAGGGGCGCGGGTCAACGTGCTGCTCCCCGGCCGGATCGACACCGACCGCGTCCGCTCCCTCGACGAGGCCGGTGGCCGCCCCACGGCGGCGCGGCGCGAGTTCGAGGCTCTCGTGCCCCTGCGCCGCTACGGCCTGCCGGAGGAGTTCGGCCGGGCCGCCGCGTTCCTCGCTTCGCCCGCCGCCTCGTACGTCACCGGTGCCGCCCTCGCCGTGGACGGCGGTCTGACCCGCGTGATCTGAGCAGCGGGGGCGCTCCCGAGCGAGGCCGGCCTCCGGGCGGCGCGGGACCGGCGGTGGGCTCAGGAGCGCAGAACGTCCAGCGGGAGCCGGTACGCGACGATGTCCGCAGCGACGTCGTCGATCAGCCGGCCCTGCGCGTAGCAGTACGACCGGAGCACGGCCAGCGCGTCCGCGGTGTTGAGGTCCAGCTCGACGATCGCCAGCGCGGTCGCCTGCCAGACCACCGCCCGGGTCCTGGCCAGAGGCAGGTTCAGCCACTCGAACGCCGGCTGCACGTCGCCGCTGAAGGTCCCGGTCTCCAGCAGGTCCAGGAAGATGTGATGAGCGACAGCGAGCGCGTCGCCGATCTCCACCGGGTCGAGCGGCCCGCGTCGGCGGCGGTAGAGGCTGAGCGTGCCGAGCGACATACCCTCGGACGCGAGGGGGATGGCGAAGACCGCAGTGAACGGGGTGCGCGCCAGCAGCTGCTCGGTGTATGCCGGCCACGCGGACCAGGCGCGGGAGGCCGGGTCCGTCACGTCGGGGATCAGGATCGGGCGGCCGGCGGTGAACGCGTCCAGGCACGGCCCCTCCCCCAGGGTGAACTGCAGCTGCTCCGCGGTCGACGCATCCGGGCTGCTCGCCGCAAGCGGGACCCGCATGTGGTCCTGGAGCAGCATCGAGATCCCCACCGCGTCGGCTCCGAGCACCTCGGCGGCGCCCTCGACCTGACGGGTCAGCAGCGTCTCCAGCCGCGCCGTGGGGAGCGGGCCTCGGACCGCGTCGAACCGGTCCAGCACGTCCTTGGCCGCCGCCGCGCTGCGACTCGACGGAGGGGGCGGCGAAGCGGCGGTCACGACGCCGCGGCCGCCGAGATCTGGGCTGGCGCCACAGCCTGGCCTTCGTGAGCGCCCAGCGCGCCCGGCGCGCCCTGCGTGCCCTGGTCGGCGAACTGGGTGTGGTACAGGTCCGCGTAGAGGCCGTCCAGCAACATCAGCTCGTTGTGCGTGCCCCGCTCGACGATCCGCCCGTCGTCGACCACGAGGATCAGGTCGGCGCCGCGCACGGTCGAGAGCCGGTGGGCGATCACCAGCGCGGTGCGACCGGCGAGAGCGCCGTCGAGAGCGGCCTGCACGGCGGCCTCCGACTCGCTGTCCAGGTGCGCGGTCGCCTCGTCCAGGACCACCAGGCCAGGGCTCTTGAGCAGCAGGCGGGCGATGGCCAGCCGCTGCTTCTCGCCGCCGGAGAGCCGGTGTCCGCGGTCGCCGACCACGGTGTCGAGCCCCTGCGGCAGGCGAGCGACCAGGTCCCAGATCTGGGCCGCCTGCAGCGACGCGACGATCTCGGCCTCCGACGCGTCCGTCTTGGCGTAGGTGAGGTTGGCCCGGATCGTGTCGTGGAACAGATGGGCGTCCTGCGTGACCACGCCCACCACGTCACGCAGCGACTCCAGCGACGCCTCACGCAGGTCCACACCGCCCACGCTGACCACGCCGGACGTGGGGTCGTACAGCCGGGCCACGAGTGCGGTGATGGTGGTCTTGCCCGCTCCGCTCGGTCCCACCAGGGCGACCAGCGAGCCGGATGGCACCTCGAACGACAACTCACGCAGCACCGGATCCCCCGCGGCCCGGTCACCGCCGGCCAGTCCCTCGAGCGAGGCGAGGGACACCGCGTCCGCCGACGGGTAGGCGAACCCGACCTGGTCGAAGCGGACGTCCACCGCTCCTCGGGGGATGCGCACCGGCTGCTGGACCTCCCGGATCAGGGGCCTGAGGTCGAGCACCTCGAAGACGCGCTCGAAGGACACCAGGGCGGTCATCACGTCGACCCGGACGTTGGACAGGCCGGTCAGCGGGCCGTAGAGCCGGCCCAGCAGCGCCGCGAGGGCGACCAGGTCACCGACGCTCAGCGAGCTGTTGACCGCCATCACGCCACCGACGCCGTAGATCATCGCCGTGGCCACCGAGGCGACCAGGGTCAGCGCGATCAGCAGCACCGTCCGGTTGATCGCGATCTTGATGCCGATGTCGCGCACCCTGCCCGCGCGCTCGGCATACTGCGCGTCCTCGGTCTGCGGGCGCCCGAACAGCTTGACCAGCAGGGCACCGGCCACGTTGAACCGCTCGGTCATCCGCGTCCCGAGGTCGGCGTTGACGTTCATCGAGTCGTAGGTGAGCCCGGCCAGCCGGCGTCCCATCAGCCGGGCGGGGAGCAGGAAGAACGGCACCAGCAGCAGGGCGCCCACGGTCAGCACCCAGGACTTCGACAGCATGGCGGCGACGATGAGGACCAGGGAGACGACGTTGCTGACCACGCCGGAGAGGGTGGACGTGAACGCCGTCTGCGCGCCGATCACGTCGCTGTTCAGCCGGCTGACCAGCGCGCCGGTCTGGGTGCGGGTGAAGAAGGCGATCGGCTGGGCGAGCACGTGCCGGAACACCTGCGTCCGCAGGTCGTAGATCAGCCCCTCACCGATCCGCGAGGAGTACCAGCGCTGGGCCACCGTCAGCACCGCGTCGGCAAGAGCCAGCGCCCCCACGATGAGGGACAGGCGCACCACCACGCCTCCGTTGCGCGGCACGACGCCGTCGTCGATGATCTTGCCCAGCAGCAGCGGGGTCGCCGCCACGAGCGCCGCGTCCACCACTACGAGCGCCAGGAACCAGGCGATCATCCGTCGGTACGGCGATGCGTAGGCCAGCACCCGCCGGGCAGTCCCGGGCTGCAGCTTGCGCCGCGTGACCGAGGAGTCGCTGGTGAGGGAGTGCATGGCTCTCCAGCCACCGCCACCCATCGACATGAAGCACTCCTACTGCTCGCCCGACCGTCCGTCTGCACAACGCGCCGCGGACCCGGATGCTTCCGGCCCGTGGCCTACTCTCGATCCCGGCCCGATCCCGGCCAGGTCAGCCCAGGTCAGCTCAGGCCAGGTCGAGTCACGCTCAGGCGAGCGCGACCAGCTCCCGGTAGTCGGCGTTCCAGTGGTCCTCGACGCCGTCCGGCAGCAGCAGGACCCGTTCGGGCTCCAGCGCCTCCACAGCGCCCTCGTCGTGGCTGACCAGCACGACGGCTCCCTTGTAGGTGCGCAGCGCGCCGAGGATCTCGGCGCGCGATGCCGGGTCCAGGTTGTTCGTCGGCTCGTCCAGCAGCAGGACGTTGGCCGAGGAGACGACCAGCATGGCCAGGGACAGCCGGGTCTTCTCACCGCCGGAGAGCACGTCAGCGGGCTTGTCGACGTCGTCGCCGCTGAACAGGAAGGAGCCCAGCGTCTTGCGGACGTCGGTCTCACCCAGCTGCGGCGCCGCGGTCTTCATGTTCTCCAGGACCGTCCGGCTCAGGTCCAGGTTCTCGTGCTCCTGCGCGTAGTAGCCCAGCTTCAGCCCGTGCCCGGGCTCCACCTCGCCGGTGTCCGGCAGGTCGATCCCCGACAGGATCCGCAGCAGGGTCGTCTTGCCTGCGCCGTTGAGCCCCAGCACCACCACCCGCGAACCGCGGTCGATGGCCAGGTCCACGTCGGTGAAGATCTCCAGCGACCCGTACGACCGCGACAGCCCGTTGGCAGCCAGCGGCGTGCGACCGCAGGGCGCCGGCTCCGGGAAGCGGAGCCTGGCGACCTTGTCGACCACTCGCTCCGCCTCGATTCCGGCCAGCAGCCGCTCCGCGCGGCGGGCCATGTTCTGCGCGGCGACCGCCTTGGTGGCCTTGGCCCGCATCTTGTCGGCCTGCAGCATGAGCGCGCCGGCCTTCTTCTCGGCGTTGAGCCGCTCGCGCTTGCGCCGTCGCTCGTCGCTCTCGCGCTGCTGGAGATAGGTTCTCCAGCCGACGTTGTACAGGTCCATCTCGGCCCGGTTCGCGTCGAGGTGGAAGACCCTGGTCACCACCGTGTCGAGCAGCTCGACGTCGTGGCTGATGATCACCAGACCGCCCTTGTAGGCGCGCAGGTAGTCCCGCAGCCAGACCACTGAGTCGGCGTCCAGGTGGTTGGTCGGCTCGTCCAGCAGCAGTGTCTGCGCCCCGGAGAACAGGATGCGCGAGAGCTCCACCCGCCGTCGCTGCCCGCCGCTGAGGGTGTCCAGCGGCTGGCCGAGGACCCGGTCGTCCAGGCCCAGGCTGGAGGCGATGGCCGCGGCCTCGGACTCCGCGGCATACCCCCCTACCGCGGTGAACTCCCCTTCCAGCCGGCCGTAGCGCTCCATCGCCCGATCCCGACGTCGCTCGTCGGCGCTGGCCATCGCGCCCTCGACGTCGCGCATGTCGCGGATGATCGAGTCCAGCCCGCGGGCCGAGAGGATGCGGTCGCGGGCCAGGACGCTCAGGTCGCCGGTGCGCGGGTCCTGCGGGAGGTAGCCGACGTCCCCGCTGCGGGTGACCGTCCCGGCAGCGGGCGGGCCCTCCCCCGCCAGGACCCTGGTCAGCGTGGTCTTGCCCGCACCGTTGCGCCCGACCAGGCCCACCCGGTCCCCGTCGCCGATGCGGAACGTCGTGTCGCCCAGCAGCAGCCGCGAGCCGGCACGCAGCTCGATGCCAGTGGCGAAGATCACGGCATGCTCCTGCGGCTGGTACGGGGGGGTGGCACTCGGCAGTCTCGACCGGATCGGACCGGGCCGCGGGTCGAGGACCGCTGCTGCGGTCGGCATCGATCGGGCGTGTTCCCGTTAGTGTACGCGGGGACAGCGTGGGTCCGGCCCGATCCGGCTGCCGGAGGGGCGACGGCACGACGAAGGCAGGTCGATGAGCTTCAACGACGACGCAGGGCTGGACACCTCACAGGTCGAGGGGGGTGGTGGCGGCTCGGGGTTCGGCGGCGGCGGTCTGGGCGGCGGCTTCGGCGGCGGCGGCTTCGGCGGCGGCGGTGGGTTCGGTGGCGGCGGGTTCGGTGGCGGCGGGATGGCCGTCGGCGGGGGCCTCGGCACCATCGTTCTCCTCGTGCTGTTCCTCTTCCTCGGCCACGGCGGCGGCGGCGGTGGCACCACCGCCGGCACCACGGCGGGCGTGCAGGACCCCTACGACACCTCGCAGGTCGGCGGCGCTGGAGCGAGCCGCGGGGACACGTTCTCGCAGTGCCGGACCGGGGCGGACGCCAACCGCGACGCCCAGTGCCGGGTGATCGGCACGGTCAACAGCGTCCAGGACTTCTGGGCGGGCGAGCTGCCCAAGTACGGCAAGGAGTACACCAGAGCCAAGACGGTGCTGTATTCCGGTCGCGCCCAGTCGGCCTGCGGCACGGCCTCGAACCAGGTCGGGCCCTTCTACTGCCCCAACGACAAGCGCGTCTACATCGACGCCTCCTTCTTCGACGAGCTCACCTCACGGTTCGGCGCCGAAGGCGGCCCGCTCGCCCAGGAGTACGTCGTCGCGCACGAGTACGGCCACCACATCCAGGACATCCTCGGGCTGCTGGACCGGGCCCAGCAGGACCCACAGGGCGCGAGCAGCGGGTCGGTGCGCACCGAGCTGATGGCCGACTGCCTGGCCGGGGACTGGGTCAAGCACGCCTCGCAGACCAGGGACGCGTCGGGCAGGACCCTGCTCAAGCCGATCACCCAGAGCGACATCAAGGCGGCGCTGTCGGCGGCGGCGGCCGTCGGCGACGACCGGATACAGCAGAAGACGCAGGGCCGGGTGACGCCGGAGACCTGGACGCACGGCTCCAGCGCCGAGCGGGAGCGGTGGTTCACGATCGGCTACACCGCCGGAGACCTCAACCAGTGCGACACCTTCCACGCCGCCAAGCTGTGAGGCGCTCGCTCGTCGGTTGTCGATAGCCGGTAGCCGACCAGCCGGCTGTGCGACTGCCGGAACGAACCGGTCGGTACGGCGCGAGGTCCCACCATCCGGGATCGCCGTCTCGCGCAACGGACGGCGACCTAGCGTCGGAGGGTGCCGTCCGGACCTCGCTGGCTGATGCTCTCGCTGGGCACCCTCGCCCAGACGGTCACCTGCGCGCTGCTCTATGGCATCCCGTTCCTGGTTCCTTACCTGCGTCGGACGGCGCACCTGAGCCTGGTCGAGGCCGGCACGCTGGCTGCGGCGCCGTCGTTCGGGCTGGTGGCGACCCTGGTGCTCTGGGGAGTGGCCGCCGACCGGCGCGGCGAGCGCGTCGTGCTGATCGTCGGCGTCGCGCTGACCGGGTTCGCTGCGCTGGTGGCCGCCGCCGCTCGCGGCACCGTGCTGCTGGGCGTCGCGCTCGCGGTCATGGGGGCGTGCGGGGCCTCGCCCAACGCCGCGAGCGGCCGGCTGGTGATGGGGTGGTTCCCCGCGGCCGAGCGGGGACTGGCGATGGGCGTCCGCCAGATGGGCCAGCCGCTCGGAGTCGCCACCGCGGCACTGCTGCTGCCCCCGCTGGCCGAGACCGGCGGCACCCGGCTCGCGCTCGGCGTTCCGGCTGCACTGTGCCTGGTGGTGGCGGCGGCACTCGGCGCCCTCGTGCGCGACCCCCCGGCACGGTCGCCTGCCGCTGGGACGTCTCCCCCAGCGCCGGTCCGCTCGCCGTACCGGACCCCGACGCTGTGGCGGGTACACGCGGCCAGCGGCCTGCTGGTCGTCCCGCAGTTCGCGACGGCGGTGTTCGGCGCCGAGTACCTCGTCTCGCAGCGCGGCTGGGAGGCCACGTCGGCCGGGCGGGCGCTGGCGGTGGTGGCGCTCGTGGGGGCGCTCGGCCGGCTGGTGGTCGGCCGGTGGTCGGACGTCGTGGGGAGCCGGCTGCGTCCGATGCGGCAGATCGCCGTCCTGTCCGCCCTCACCATGGCGCTCGTCGGGTGGGCGGCGGCCGCGGGCTCCTGGCTGCTGCTCCCCGCCCTGGCCGCCGCGTCGGTCGTCTCCGTGGCGGACAACGGGCTCGGGTTCACCGCGACGGCGGAGCTGGCCGGGCGGGACTGGGCGGGCCGGGCGCTGGGCGTGCAGAACACCTCGCAGAACCTGGCGGCCTTCGCCACCGGACCGCTCGTCGGGGCGCTGGCCGGGGCCCGCGGGTTCGGTGCCGCCTTCGCTGCGTGCGCCCTGTTCCCGCTGCTCGGCGCCGTTGCCGCACCGGTGGCCCACGAGGCCAGGCACCCCGGCCGTTCGGCGCCGGACGCTACGGCGGGTCGGTCAGCGTGACCCGGACGGAGCGCCCTCTGGTGAGGGCCCGACGCAGCACGTCCAGCCCGGGGTCGGGCAGGTCGTAGAGCGAGGCGCGGGGCAGGTCCACCAGGGCACGAAGGCGCGGATCATCCAGCGTCCCGCGGACGAGCGTGCGGTCGCCGCCGACGACCAGCGCCTCCGGCCGCGTGGCCGGGGCGCCGCCGGTCCCCGGCCCGGTGAGCAGCCGGGCGGCGTGGTCCTGGACGGCGGCGACCAGCGCGTCGGCCTGGTTGCCGCGTCGCCGCGCGAACCGCTGCTGCGACCAGCCGCCGGCTGCGGTGCGTGACTGCACGTACCGCGTTCCCACCTTGTGCGTGACCAGCGCCGGTCCCTCGGCCCTCCCCACGGCGTACCCGCCCCTGCGCACCAGCAGCAGGGCCACGACGGCATCGGCGACGACCCAGCGCTCCAGATCTGGCGCATCGCGGGCGACCTCCGCGCGGGTGACCAGCGGGTGCAGATCCGCGACGAGGCCGTCCGGGGCGCTCAGCCGCAGCGTGCCGGGCTGCGGCCAGGACCAGGTCAGCGTGCCGTGCCGCACCGCGCAGCCGGCGACCCACCGGGCGATGCGCTCGGGCGCGACCTCCACCTGCCGCACGGCGGGGCTCACGCGGCGTCACCGCGAGGCAGATCGCGAAGGGGCCACGCGCGGTGTATGGCGAGGCTCACCTGCGCGCCGACGACGCGCTGCGGTCGGCCCTGCTCCCGGACCAGCACCGTCTCGGTGCCCGCGTGCACCTCGTAGTCGGTGTGCGGACCTCGGTAGCGGACCGCCAGCACCGCACCCTGCACGTCGCCGCCGAAGGACGCCCACCCGGGCCGCACTAGCCATGTTGCCCGTTCCCCCGTAGCGGGGTCGACGTGGCGGACGGGATCACGCCGCGCGGCGGCGCCGCTGCCCGGCACGGTACGCAGCAGAGACACCGGCCCGGTCAGCCGCGCGACGTCCACGTCGACGGGGCGCTCGTAGACCTCCTGCGGGGTGCCGACCTGTACGAGGTGACCGGAGCGCAGCACCGCGACGCGGTCGGCGACGGCCAGCGCCTCCGTCGCGTCGTGCGTGGCATAGACGGCGGCGGCGCCGAGTGCCTGCCGCCGGCGGGCGATCTCCTCCAGCACCACGCCGCGCAGGTGCGGGTCGAGGTGAGCCGTGGGCTCGTCGAACAGGAACAGCGCCGGATCCCGTGCCAGTGCCCTAGCCAGGCCGACGCGCTGCTGCTCACCGCCGGAGAGCTGCGCGGGGTACCGGTCGGCCAGCGCCGAGAGCCCGACCCGGGCCAGCAGCGCCTCGGCGTCCCGGCGGGCGTCGGTGCGCGAGCGTCCGCGGCGGCGTATCGGGTAGGCCACGGTGTCGCGCACGTCCAGGTGCGGCCACAGCGCCGCGCCCTGGAAGACCAGACCGATCTCGCGACGCTCGGGCGGAACCCACCTGCCCGCGCCGGCGACGACCCGGCCGGCCAGCAGCACCTCCCCCGCGGTGGGTCGCAGGAAGCCGGCCAGCGTGTGCAGGAGCGTGGTCTTGCCCGAACCGGAGGCGCCCAGCAGGGCCAGGACCTGGCCGACCGGGATCTGCAGGTCGAGCTGGTGTAGTGCCGGCACCGACCCGTAGGCGACGCACAGGCCGCGGCACGCGACCGCGGCGGCCTCCGTCACCGGCGACCGTGTCTGAGCCGGCGCTCGCGCCGCCGGGTCAGGACTGCGCCGACGGCGAGGACCGGCAGCAGCGGCACGGTGAGGATGAGCGCCGACGCGGCGCCCCCGCCGATGTCGCCGAGCTGCTGCTGGTTGAGCACGACCACGGCGTACGTCGTTGACCGCGGACCGTAGAGGATGCTGCTCAGGGTCAGCTCGTGCAGCGCGAACAGCGCCACCAGGCCGGCGCAGGTGGCGATGCCGGTCGCCATCAGCGGCACCGTCACGGTGCGCAGCGCGGTCAGCGGTGCGGCACCGCTGACCCGGGCGCCCCTGCCGAGCTCCGGCGCCAGCCGGTCGGCACCGGCCGAGAGCGCGCGGTGCCCGACCGCCCAGAACTTGGCGACGTAGGCCACGAGGATCAGCATGAGAGACCCACCGAGCAGCCGGCCGTAGGCGATCAGCAGCCCGACCGCCAGAGCCGAGCCCGGGACGGCGAACCCCAGCGTCACCGCGGTGCCCAGGCGGCGCCGCGCCTCCCCGCCCACGCCCACGACCGCCGCCGCGAGGACGGTGACCACGACGGCGGCGGCCACCGCGAGCAGCAGGCTGCGCGCCAGCGCTGCACCCGACGGACCGCTGAGGCCGGCGCGGTAGCCGTCCAGGGTCCAGTTGGCCGGGACGGGGGCCAGGCCCGGGGCTCTGGTCAGCGAGGTCAGCACCAGGGCAAGCAGCGGCACGGCGGTGGCCAGCAGCGCGTACGCCGAGACGGCGACGACGCTGACGACCGATGCGGGGGTGCGGGCGTGGGTCGGGCCGCTCCCGCCGGCACCGGCGCGGCGCTGGGTGCGCGTGCCCCTCAGGCCCCGGTCGGCGACCGCCAGGGCGCCCAGCACCAGCAGCACCATCGTCAGGGCCACGACGCTCAGCCCGCCGAAGGCGCCCGGTCCCACCGACAGGCTCAGCCGCTGGTAGACCAGCGTGGCCAGCGTCTGGAAGCCTCCTGCAGCGCCGAGGACCTGCGGCACCGCGAAGCTGTTGACCACCCCGACGAACACCAGCGAGCCCGCCGCGAGCAGCGGGCCGCGCAGCAGCGGGAGGTCGACGGTGCCGAACGTCACCCATGGGCCGGCGCCGCTGATCCGCGCCGCGCGGTGCAGGTCCGGCTCGCGGCGGACGGCCAGGCCCGCGCCGACCACCAGCCACGCCAGCGGCACCGCCTCCACGACGAGCAGCAGCGCGATGCCGAAGGGACCGTAGAGTCCGGGCAGGGTCAGGCCCGTCCACCGCTCGAACAGCCCCCCGGGCCCGTAGGCCTGCGTCCAGCTCAGCGTGAGGACGAACTGCGGCACCAGCAGGGGCACCACCAGCGCCAGCCGCCACAGCGGCGAGGGGGGCATGGCCGCCCGCTCGAACGCCAGGGCCAGCGCCGCCCCCGCGGCGACCGCGACCGCGGTCACCGACACCGCGAGCACGACCGTGTGCCAGAGCGCACGTCCCGTCTCCGGGTCGACCATGGTGCGCACCATGGTCGTGCTGCCGCCCTCGCCCGCGCCAGCGCCGAGGGCCAGTACCGGGGCCGCTACCAGCGCGCACAGCACGAGCCCGGTGGCGGCGATGCCGGCCGCGCGCGGGAGACCTCCCCCCGGCGAGGACCGGTCAGCCACCGGACCGCTCACCCGATGAAGCTCGCCCGGTACTGGGTGAGCAGCTCCTGCTGGTGTCCGAACAACGCCGACCAGTCCGGGAAGACCGAGGTGGCACCGGCAGGCCGCGGCGGCCCCGGGACTGCGGCGAGGACCGGCTGCCAGCCCGTCTGCGCGATGCGCTGCTGTCCGGGGACCGACAGGACGTAGCCGATGAAGTCCTTCGCCGCCGCAGCCGCGCGCGGGGCGCCGGACGTGGTCATGGCGATCGGGCTGTAGAAGGTGATCGCGCCCGGCTTCGGCCAGACCAGCGTGACCGGTGACCCCTTCTGCTGCGCCGCGCGGGCTTCGGAGTCCAGCGTGATGCCCAGCTGGTATCGGCCCTGGGCCACCCCCGTGACCACCTCGGGGATGCTCGCCACCTGCCGCGCCCCGTTGGCGCGCAGGTCGCGGAAGAACTCCATACCCATTCCCGGCGCCGTGGAGAAGTAGCCCAGAGCCGCGAAGGCCGAGCCGGCGAAGGCCGGGTCGGGGATGGCCACCTTACCGGCGTACGCCTTCTTCGTCAGGTCGGCCCACGACCGGGGCACGGGTTGCAGTCCCTTGTGGGCGACGATGACCAGGGAGAGCAGCCGGGTGCCCCAGAAGGTGTCGGTGCGGTACTTCTTCGGCACCGAGGTCAGGGCCGGCAGCGGCCAGGGGGCCAGCAGGTGCTGGTCGGTGTAGGACTGCATCGACAGCGGGTCGGTGCCCCAGATGACGTCCGCCTTGAGCCCGCCGGACCGCTGGTCGGCCGCGATGCGGGCGTTGAGCTGGCCGGTGGGCGCCCGGAACACCGTGACCCGCCTACCCGCATGCGCCTTCTGGTAGCCGCCCACGACCGCATCGACGGTCTGCTGGGTCACCGACGTGTAGAGCGTCAGCGACCCCGCCGACGTGCCGGCTGTCCCAGCGCTGCCTCCCCCGGCGCCGCCGCTCGCCGAGCACGCCGACATCAGCAGCCCCACCAGCACGGTGAGCACGGCGACCACGGCCCCCGGGCGCCCCGTCGGGGTCCTGCTCACCGGCCTCTCAGCCGATGGCCAGAGCGGCGCCACGGTGCTCAACCCCGACATTGGCGATGGTGAGGTGGCGGTGGGTGAACCGCCGCAGCTGCTGTAGCTGTGACCCCGTCAGCCGGTCGCATACCCAGTCCCAGTGCAGCGAGACCACCTCGCCGGGCAGCAGCGCCGAGACGAAGCCGGTCCCCCCCGTGGAGCAGCGGGCCGTCTCCAGCCGGGGCTCGCCCAGCCGCAGCGCCATGCCGTCCCACTCCAGCGGGCGGGACCGCACGACCGCCTCGTCGCCGGATGTCGAGACCACGGTGCCCCACCGGATCCGGCACCGGTCGAGCACGCTCAGCGCGCTGGTGGACTTGCGGTCGTCCCGCAGCAGGCCCACCCAAGGGTAGATCTCGAAGACGTGGAAGCTGTGGTGCGGCACCCCACCGGCCACGACGCCCTGCGCGAGGTGCGAGAACTGGTGCCCCGTCCGGGCACGGAACCGGTCCTCCATGGAGTTGCCGATGTCAGTGGCGCTGATCGTGTCCAACAGCGGGGTGCCCACCCAGTAGGCCTCGACGACGCGCCGGTCGAGCGGGTCACGAATTCCGGTGGCGCGGGCGATCAGCTCCAGATAGGGCCACGCACCGGCGAAGCCCCTGGCGAGGTCGACCAGGCCGGCGTCGGTGACCCCCGCGGCGCCGTACTCCAGAAGCGCGCCGCTGTCGGCCGGACCGCAGTAGCCGAGCGAGTTGGGCGGGTAGGCATAGCGGGCGAACAGCTGCGGGCCGTCGACCCGGGCAGTGGGCGGCTGACCCGGCGCGCTCGTGCGCGCCGGGTTGCCCTGACCCTCCATGGCCGTATGCGCGCCCGTCTGCGCAATCACGGGTCGTCCACCCCGCGTCCCATCAGCTCGAGCCCCTCGCGGGCCCGGTCCGCGCCGGCGGCGTCGATCCGCTCGAGCGCGAAGCCCATGTGGATCAGCACCCAGTCCCCCGGGGACACCGGGTCCTCGACGTCGAGCATGCCGATGTTGACCCGCCGCGTGGCGCCTTCGACGTCGACCAGCACGAGCTGGTCGCCATAGCCCTCCACCGCTCCCACCACCTGTCCGGGGATGCCGAGGCACACGGCTAGCTCACCTGCCCGGCGGGTTCGAGCAGCGGAGCACCCTCCAGGAGGGCCCGGACCGCCTCGACGGCGCCCGGCACGGCCGCCGCGACCAGCGGCGTCAGCCCCATCCGCTCCTCGACGTCGGCGACCTGCACCCCGACGAGTACGGTGGGCGGCAGCGTGCCGCCCAGCGGGGCCAGCGCGGACAGGACGGCAGCCGGGTCCATGCCGTGCGCGTCGACCTCCCCGGCACGCAGGTGCTCCGGTCGGATCTCGAGGATCTCGAGCCGACCGGGGTCACCGCGGCCGGGCAGCGCGTCGACCAGGACGAGCCGGTCCCAGCCGTCGAGCAGGTCATAGGCCAGGTGCATGCCGCGGATCCCGTAGTCGACCACGCTGACTCCCTGCGGCAGCGGGGAGCCGGCCAGGCGGCGGGCGACCTCGCAGCCGAAGCCGTCGTCACTGAGGAAGATGTTGCCGATGCCGGCGACCAGGGTCCGCTCAGCCACCTTCCACCCGGTCCTCCCCCTTGCCAGTGCCGGCGGTGTGAGCCGGTCCGACACCCGGGTCGCTGAAGTCTCCCTCCGGGGTGGACTCGGCCGGCTGCTCGTCCGCCGGTGAGACCCCTCCAGTGCCCGCCGTCGGCGCGGCCTCCGGCGTCTGCTCCGGGTCGCCCTCGACCGGCCCGGTCGCCCCGCCGACCCGTGCGCCATCGCGCACCGCCTGGTCCGGGTCGGGGTCGACGTCTGCGCTGGTGCGTCGTCCGTCGTACGGGGGGATCGCCCGCTGGTCCTGATCCTCCGGCGAGTTGCTGTCTGGTGTCGTTGTCATCGCTGACCTCCGCGTCTGGTGTGCGGCCGGACCGGCTAGGCGCCGGTGGGTAGGTGTGGTGCGTCGTCGTGGCCCGCGCCCTGCGGGTCGATCGCTGTGTCGTCGTCCGCGCCGGACGTGCCGACAGGCCGGTCGACGGGCCCGCCGGCCGGCTCGTCGGAGCCGGTGTCCCTGGAGCCAGGAGCGCCGCGCTCCTCCTGGGGCTCCTCGGCCAGGTGCTCGGCTGTGGTGTCGCTCATGGTGCCTCCTTCGTGTTGGCCCGGGGCATGCCGTTCACATGCTGCGGATCTTGAGGTAGCGCTGGATGTCGGGCAACGAGCGCACGGCGATCACCGCGACGCCGGCGGCCGTCGCCAGGACCAGCGTGGTGGTGAGAACTCCGATGAGCTTCACGATCGCATCTCCCTTCTCGATTCCGGCCCCGCTGCCGTGGTGCCGAGTGGCTCCAGCTCGTCGGGGTCGAAGTACAGGTAGCGGCCGTACCAGTCGTGCAGGTCGGCCGCGGGGTCGTCGACCAGCACGACCGACACGTGGGTGGCACCGTCGACGTCGAACAGCACGCCGGTGACCCGGGCGGTCTGCCCGGCGAAGAAGAGGTCCTGCGCGTCCGCACGGCGGCTGGGGCGCAGCACCACGAGGCTGCCCCGGCCCACGCTGGTGCCCGCGACCAGGACCGTGTCAGTCGCGGGGTCGACGCTGGCGTCGGTCCCGGGGTCCCACCAGGGGTCCTGCTGCACGGACTCGCCGAGCGTCGGCCAGTCCGGGGCCTCCCCGCCGGCCGGACCGTGCGGATCGCGCATCGCCCCGTGCAGGCGGGACATCTCGTCGGTGGACAGCTGCTCGCTGCGGTCGATGATGTCGGCGGCCCTCGGGTCGGTCGCACGGGCCTCCGCCTTCTCCTCCTCGGTCATGGTGAGGATGCGCAGGGTGAGGATCTCGTCGATCTCGGTGGAGTCGAACAGCCCACCGGGGCTCTCGCCCGCCAGGGTGGGGTGGTCCTCGAGGATGATCGGCGACGCCAGCAGGATGCCGTCGTGCCCGGGTGGACCGACGAGCACCGGCCAGGACCGCTCCTGGCGGCAGGCCTGTGCGGCCTCGCGCAGCTCGGCGGGAGGGTCGGTCATCGACACGAACTCCCCGTCCTGGCAGCTGAGCAGCAGGTGCGCGCCGAGGAACGAGCGACGGACCGCCTCCACCTTGTCGACCGCCCCCGGGGACTCGGTGAGGTTCTCGACCTCGACCCGCAACCGCGACACCCCGTCGGCGCCTGGCGTGGGGACCGTGCTCAGCCGCACCCGTCCGACAAGCGGCCAGCGGCGCCGGACCAGCCGAGCGGGCGTGCCCGAGTCGCCGGGGCTCAGCTCGGTGACCTCGCTTCCACCGTCGACAGCGACCGGGTGTTCGCTCGCGCCGCCCTCGCCCACCAGCATCACCGTCGCGACCTGCAGCTCGTGCTCGACAGCCTCGTCCCACGAGAGCAGGCGCTGCCCGTCGACTATCAGCTCGGGGACGGCGGTGAATCCGCCGGTGTCGTCCCCGGTCTCCAGGCAGCGAGCCTGCAGCTGCAGGAACCGCAGCCGCACCGTCAGCGTGGCACCCCTCTGGTGCCGGACCAGGCACTCGCTGACCAGCGCCGGCTGCTCGCCGACGCCTGCCTGCGCCGCTCCCTGCGGCCCCAGCACGCCGAACTGCCAGCGCGACTGGTTCTTGGCAGCACTGGCCCGGTAGGGATAGAGCAGGTAGCCCTCGTACAGCACGGCGTCGGCCACCATGCGCGCCAGCGCGAGATCGGTCTCGAAGCTCATCCGACGACCTCCTCCGCTGCCGACAGCAGGCTGGCCACGGTGTCGTCGAACGTCGTCAGCCCCCGGGCCCCCTTGTAGGCGGCGAGCCGCGCCAACGTCTCATGGTCCAGTCGGAGCCACCCGGCGCCGGGGAAGTGCTCGGCGACCATCTCGCGCCATACGCGAACAGGCAGGTCGTAGCGGACCTCCCGGTCCCACGGGACCTGCTCGACGCCGAAGCCGGCCACGCCGCGGGTGAAGACCGTGCCGCTGAACAGCAGGACCACCGGGACGGTGCCGTCGCGCAGGGCATGCAGGTACTTCGAGGCGGTCACCTCGAAGTCGTAGCTGCACGGCATCGGCAGGTCCACCTCGGTCGCTGCGGTGAACCCCTGGACGAGCGTGCTGCACTGCATCCACAGGAAGGGCCGGACCGTACTGGTCCACCGCTCCCGGGGCCCGAACATGTCGGAGAGCCCCGCGGCCTCCTCCTCGCTGTAGGGACGGCGCTGCGGCTCCAGCCGCACCTGGGCGCGCAGCGCGATGGCGTGGATCGGGTCGGGGCCGGCATCCTCGATCCGCAGCCGCACGATGAGGGTCGGTGCCGCGGCAAAGGGCTCGGGTGCGACGTCGACGACGCTGAAGGCCAGGTCGCTCACCGCGCCTCCTCGGCCCGTGGGCGCGAGCGTGCGGAGACGCGCCCGAACCATGTCTCGATCCTGGCCCGCGCGTCCTGGCCCCCGTCGAAACCGCGCCAGACCTGCCGCAGCAGCCCCACGAGCTCGTAGCAGGCGTCGATCGGGACCAGGTGGGCGTCGGCCAGCGGGCGCGTCGTCCCGGGGGCGCGGATGATCAGCGCCTCGGTGTCGGGTGCCATCGTCGCGATCGCCGGGTTCTCGGCCACCACCGAGTCCCACGCCGCCAGCGGAAGCTCCGACTCGGCCGCCCCGGCCGGCCCGGGATAGAAGGCAATCGTCCGGTCCTGCACCGAGTTGTGGAAGAAGAACGCCAGACCCACCGGGATCTCGAGCTCCTCCCACTGCCCGGGCCCGAGCCGGAAGTCGGGGAACGACAGGTACCGCTCAGGCACCGCGCGGTAGCGCTGCCGCGCACCCTCGGTGACGAACAGCAGGTAGCACCCGCGGCAGGTGCACATCAGGGCTCGGCTGTCCAGGTTGACCACGTGTGGATGGGCGTCGGCTATGGGCTCGCCACACATCTCACACCGCTCGCGCCCGTCCGTCGGCCGGCTGGTGGTGGCGATCCGGCGGAGCATCGAGACCGGCACCGCGCCGGTCATGGCGCGCCGCTCATCGCGACACGGCCGGCTCCGGCTCGCTCGGCAGGGCGACCGAGAGCACCCCATCGCGGGTGAGGACCGGGAAGGGCTGGAGATGAAGGTCACCGGCGTCGATCGCGGCGCCGGCCTTCCGCACGTCGTAGTGGCAGTGACAGACCGGGCAGGTGAGCACGCCCGAGCCCACGGGCTGCCCGGTGCGACGCTCCAGGCGCGCACCGGCCATAGTGGACCCACATCGGTCGCAGCGGTCCGCGAAGGCGAAGACGTCGGAACCGATGCGGCAGACGAGCAGGTCGATGCCTCCCACGGCGAACCCGCCCACCTCGCCGGCGCCGAGCTCGGTCAGCTGCGGCGCAGGCTCCCAACGCCCGGCTGCCTGCTCGTCCTCCCGGCTCAGCCTGGACCGCAGGGCCGAGATGGGGATGACGGTGCCTCCCCCTGCTGCGGCCCGCGGCTTCTCGGCCGCGACCACCTCGATGCCGGTCACCTCTGGAGCGGCGGCCTCGACGGCGGACTCGACCGCGAGCTCCAGGGTGGCCGAGGACGACGGGCAGCCGTCGCAGCTGCCGAGCAGCCGGAGCCGGACCACCCCCGCGTCGGTGACGTCGAGGAGCTCGACGTCACCGCCGTGCGTCCCCAGGTAGGGCCGCACCGACTCCAGCGCGGACTCCACCCGGGTCCGCACCGGGTGTGGGTGCAGACCGTGGACCAGCAGCAGACTGGCCACCAGGTCGTCCGCGACCAGAGCGTCGCCGACGGCAGGTGAGAGCGCCTGGTGCTCCTGCAGGATCCGCAGCATCTGGGCGAAGCCGGCCCCATACAGGTTGGTGACCAGCCGGACCAGCTCCTCGGCCCGTTCTCGTGCCACGACGCCGCCGGCGGAGCTCGCGTCGAGGAGGGTCTCGATGCGGTCACCCGTCTGCCGCAGGGCATCGGAGGGGCCGCCGGCGACTGCGGGCTGGGTCATCGAGATATCAGTCGCCAGTCACCGACTGCGTGGGCGAGTGCAGCAGGTCGAGGTTCTTGCCGTCGCCGAGGTACATGTGGACGCCGCACGGCAGGCAGGGGTCGAAGCTGCGGACGGTCCGCATGATGTCGATCCCCTTGAAGTGCTCGCGGTCGTTCTCCTCGAAGATGGGCTGGCCCTGCACCGCGTCCTCGTAGGGACCTGGCGTGCCGCTGGAGTCACGCGGGCTGGCGTTCCAGGGCGTCGGCGGATAGGGGTGGTAGTTGGCGATCTTGCCGTCCCGGATCACCATGTGGTGCGAGAGCACCCCGCGGACGGCCTCGGTGAAGCCGCAGCCGATGGCCTCATCCGGCACGTCGAAGGTCTCCCACGTCTTGGTGTGCCCGGCCCGGATCTCCACCAGCGCCTTCTCCGCGAAGTGCAGCGCCGCCGCGGCCGCGTAGGCCTGGAAGTAGCTGCGGGCCCGGTTGCGCTCGATCGTGTTGCTCCACTGGGGGACCTTCCACTCCAGGCTGACCGGTCCCTTCAGCGCGGTCTTCGGCAGGTTGATCTGCACGCTGTCGCCGGTCGCCTTGATGTAGCCGACGTCGACCAGGCCGGCCCGAGCGGTGGACCAGAGCCGGGCCAGCGGACCGCCGCCGGTGTCCAGGGCGAGGTTGTCCTGCCCGTCGAACCAGCGCGGCGACATGACCCAGCTGTACTTGTCGTCCATGTCGCGCTTCTGCGGCCGGGGGTTGGTGTGCTGGTTCCAGGGGTGGCGCCGGTCCACCGGGTTGCCCAGCGGGTCGTGCGTGACGAACGTCTCCTGGCCCTCCCAGTCCTCGTAGTAGGAGGAGCCGAGCATGATCCGGATGCCCAGGTTGATCTTGACCAGGTCGGTCGTGACCAGGTTGCCGTCGACGACGACTCCCGGGGTCACGAACATCTTGCGACCCCACTCGGTCATGTCCTTGTAGGCGAAGTTGCAGTACTCCGGGTCCTGGAACGCTCCCCAGCAGCCGAGCAGGGTGCGCCGCAGCCCGACGAGCTCATATCCGGGCAGCGCCTCGTAGAAGAAGTCGAACAGGTCGTCGTGCATGGGGACGACCTTCTTCATGAACTCCACGTAGCGCATCAGCCGGCTGATGTAGTCGGTCATCAGCTGGATGGTGGCGACCGTCCCTACCCCACCGGGGTACAGCGTCGAGGGGTGGACGTGCCGGCCCTCCATCAGGCAGAACATCTCGCGGGCCATCCGGCTGACCTGCAGCGCCTCGCGGTAGAACTCACCGGTGAACGGGTTCAGCGACCGCATGATGTCGGCGATGGTCCGGTAGCCGTGCGCGTCGCCGTGCGGCGAGACGGTGTTCTCGGCCTGTGCCAGCACTCCCGGGTTGGTCTCCTTGACCATCCGCTCGCAGTAGTCGACCCCGACCAGGTTCTCCTGGAAGATGTTGTGGTCGAACATGTACTCGGCGGCCTCGCCCAGGTTGACGATCCACTCACCGAGGTGCGGCGGCCGCACGCCGTACGCCATGTTCTGCGCGTAGCACGAACAGGTGGCGTGGTTGTCGCCGCAGATGCCGCAGATCCGGCTCGTGATGAAGTGCGCGTCCCGGGGGTCCTTGCCCTTCATGAAGATCGAGTAGCCGCGGAAGATCGAGGACGTGCTGTGGCACTCGACTACCTCGCGGTTCTCGAAGTCGATCTTGGTGTAGATGCCGAGACTGCCGACGATGCGGGTGATCGGGTCCCACGCCATGTCGACGAGGTTCCGGTTGGCGGCTGCTTCCGCGCTGGGCCTGGGGATGGTCGAGGTCATCTCGCTGCCTCTCTGAGCTGCGATGGTGTCCGGCGTACGCCCCCCGGGTGGGGGGCCCGCCGCGGCACGTGGGGGTGGGTATTCCAGGTGCGGGGCGGGACTACCAGGTGCGGGTGGCGCCGGTCAGGAGCTTGTCGCCGCGGACGCGCCACTGTGGCTCCTTGTCCACGGTGCGTCCGGTGATCTGCCGCAGGGTACGGATCGCCGCGCCGTACGGGCCCACCGCGGTGGTGGACAGCTTGCCGCCCGGCGGCTCGTCCATGAACGGCATGAACTTGTCGGGGAAGCCGGGCATCGTGCAGCCGATGCAGATGCCGCCGACGTTCGGGCAGCCACCGATACCGGCCATCCAGCCGCGCTTGGGCACGTTGCACTTGACCACGGGGCCCCAGCAGCCGAGCTTGACGATGCACTTGGGGCTGCCGTACTCGGTGGCGAAGTCGGCCTGCTCGTAGTAGCCCGCCCGGTCACAGCCCTCGTGCACGGTCCGCCCGAACAGCCAGGTGGGTCGCAGGGCGTCGTCCAGCGGGATCATGGGCGCCTGGTCCGTGGCCATGTAGAGCAGGTAGGTCAGGGTCTCCGAGAGGTTGTCCGGCTGGACCGGGCATCCGGGCACGCACACGATGGGTATCCCGGCCTTGGACTTCCAGTCCCAGCCCAGGTAGTCGGGCAGGCCCATCGCCCCCGTCGGGTTGCCGGCCATCGCGTGGATCCCGCCGTACGTGGCGCACGTCCCGGCCGCCACGATGGCGGTGGCCTTGGGAGCGAGCCGGTCCAGCCACTCGGAGGAGGTGATCGGCTGGCCCGTGCCGGGCTCGTTGCCGAAGCCGGTCCAGTACCCGTCCCCGGCCAGCTTCTCGTTCGGAATCGAGCCCTCCACCACCAAAACGAACGGCTCGAGCTCCCCCCGGTCGGCCTTGAAGAACCACTCGAGGAAGTCGTCGGCACCGCCGTTCGGCCCGCACTCGAAGTCGATCAGCGGCCAGTGAACCGCAATCTGAGGCAGACCGGGCAGCGCGCCGAGGGCGATCTCCTCGATGCTGGGCTGTGTTGCCGCGGTCAGGGACACCGAGTCCCCGTCACAGCTGAGGCCGGCATTGAGCCACAGGACGTGGATCAAGGTCTGCTCGGCTTGGGTTGCGGCGGCTGTGGGCATCGCGGCCACTTTCCGGCGCGGGGTTCCCCCCGCCCCTTGGTCACCGGAGCCGAGTCTCGGCCCACCTCTGTGACGTCCTCATGGTCTACACCTCGCCCTTCGGCGATGTCAACGGTCCGCGCCGCGGCGGGCGGCGAAGTGCCCGAGCAGCCAGTCGGTCCACCGCTGCATGCCGTCACCGCTGGTGACAGACATGGGCAGGACTGCGACGCCTGGCTTGAGCGCACGGGCATTGCGCGTGCAGGCTTCCAGGTCGAAGTCGACGTAGGGCAGCAGGTCTGTCTTGTTGATGAGGACCAGGTCCGCCGCAGCGAACATGTGCGGGTACTTCAGTGGCTTGTCGTCGCCCTCGGTGACCGAGATGACGACGACCTTGGCAGCCTCCCCCAAGTCGAACAGCGCCGGGCAGACCAGGTTGCCGACGTTCTCCACGAACACCAGGCTTCCGGCAGCGGGCTGGAGCGCCTCCAGCCCTCGCCGGAGCATGTCGGCGTCGAGGTGGCAGCCGGCGCCGGTGTTGATCTGCACCACCGGGACTCCGGTGGAGCGGATCCGCTCCGCGTCCAGGGACGTCTCCTGGTCTCCCTCGATGACGCTGACCGGCGGCCCACCTCGCATCTCGCGGATGGTGCGCTGCAGCAGGGTGGTCTTGCCGGCGCCGGGCGAGCTCATCATGTTCAGGGCGATGATGTTGCTGCGAGCCAGCCAGTCGCGGTTGGCGGCCGCGCGCAAGTCGTTCTTGGCCAGGATCCTGCGCTCGAGCGCGATGGTCCGCGCGCCCTCCTGGTCAGCGTCGTGGTGGTCGCCGTTCGGGGGATGGTCGGGGCCATGGTGGTCGGGGCCATGGTGGTCGGGGCCATGGTGGTCGGGGCCATGGTGGTCGGGGCCATGGTGGTCGTGAACATCATGGTCGTGAACATGATGCTCGTGGCCGTGCTGGCCGTGCTGGCCGTGCCCGTGATGGTCGGGGCCACGCTGAGCAGCGGGGTCTGAGAGCAGGCTCACCCGGGTCGCCGAGGGGTCGCCGCAACCACACGTCGCGCACACCTACGCCACCTCCACCGAGCAGATCGCCAGCTCGCGGCCGGTCAGCACCGCGACGTCGGCGCTGCCGCAGCCGCAGAGCAGGATCAGGTCCTCGACACCGAAGGTCTCCCCGCAGTCCCTGCACCGCGCCGTCCCGGGAGGTTCGTCGATGTCCAGGCGGGCACCTTCGAGCGGTGTCCCGTCGGTGACCAGCTCGAAGCAGAACCGCATCGAGTCCGCGACCACGCCCGAGAGCCGGCCCACCTGCAGCCGGACCCCAACTACCCGCTGGTCTCCCGTGCGCTCCACCACGGACTCGACGACGCTCTGCGTGATCGACAGCTCGTGCATGCCGCTCCTGCCCACCGGTTGTCTGCCGGTCGCCTCACCATAGGTCGCGAGTGGCCGCGACACCAGGGTCGCCGGGCGGCGTGCCCACCGTGCGGACGCCTCGCCTAGACGTTGAAGCCGAGCGCGCGCAGCTGCTCCCGCCCGTCGTCGGTGATCTTGTCCGGTCCCCACGGGGGCATCCACACCCAGTTGATCCGGTGGGTGGCCACCAGGCCGTCGAGCGCCTGGGCGGTCTGGTCCTCGATGACGTCGGTGAGCGGACAGGCGGCGCTGGTGAGCGTCATGTCGATGACGGCGTGTGAGTGCTGGTCGACCGTGATGCCGTAGATCAGGCCGAGGTCGACGACGTTGATGCCGAGCTCGGGGTCGACGACGTCGTGCAGCGCCTCTTCGAGGTCCGCGACGTTGGGCGGCAGGGCCGACGTGGACGGGGTGGCGGGCGGTGTGGGCGGTGTCGCGGTGTCGGTCATGACTGCTCCTTGGTGGTGCGGTCGGTGCCGTCGGATGCGGCGGATTTGGCGGGTGCGGCGGATGGTCTGAGGACGGGCCGCGGGGCGGTGATGTCGTGCCCTGTCTGAGCCAACGCATCGGCCAGCGCGGTCCATGCCAGCAGCGCGCACTTGACGCGAGCGGGGTACTTCGAGACTCCGGCGAAGGCGACGCCGTCACCGAGCAGCTGCTCGTCCCCGGGGTCGGCTCCCCTGCTGGTGAGCATCGCGCGCATGCCGGCGAACGAGCAGGCGACCTGGTCCACAGTGCGCCCGATGACCTCCTCGCTCAGCACGGACGCCGAGGCGACGCAGATCGAGCAGCCGACGGCGTCGTACGACACGTCCCTGACCAGGGGGTGGTCGCCGGCCCGGTCGAGGTCGACCCGCAGGGTCACCTCGTCACCGCAGGTGGTGTTCACGTGGTGGATCTGCGCGGCGAACGGCTCGCGCAGACCGGCATGCCTCGGGCGTTTGGCGTGCTCGATGATCAGCTCCTGGTACAGGTCCATCCTCAGACCGCCATCGGGTGCAGGCCGAAGACCGACGGCACCGCGTCGAGGGCGTGGAGCAGCGCGTCGACCTCCTCGGCCGTGTTGTATGCGGCGAAGCTGGCCCGCGTCGTCGCGGTCACGCCGAACCGGCGGTGCAGCGGCCAGGCACAGTGGTGGCCCACCCGGACCGCGATGCCGGCATCGTCGAGCACCTGCCCCACGTCGTGCGCGTGGACGCCGTCGACGACGAAGGCGACGGTCGCCCCGCGCTGGCGCAGGTCGGTCGGGCCGATCACGCGGACCCAGGCGCGCTCGGCCAGGCCGGCGAGGAGCCGCTCGCCGAGCGCGCGCTCGTGGACGCCCACCCGTGGCATACCCAGAGCCGTGAGGTAGTCGACAGCAGCGGCGAGGCCGACGGCCTGGGCCGCCATGGGGACACCGGCCTCGAAGCGCTGCGGAGGAGCCGCGTAGGTCGAGCTCTCCATCTGCACCAGCTCGATCATCGACCCGCCGGTGAGGAAGGGCGGCATCGCCTCGAGCAGCTCGTGGCGGCCCCAGAGGACGCCGACGCCCATCGGCCCGAACATCTTGTGCCCGCTGAAGGCCAGGAAGTCGACCCCCAGCGAGGCCACGTCCACCGCGAGGTGCGGCACCGACTGGCAGGCGTCGAGCACCGTGAGGGCGCCGACCTCGCGGGCGCGCTGCGCGATCACCCCGACCGGGTTGACGGTGCCCAGCACGTTGGAGACATGCGTGAACGCGACCACCCTGGTGCGGGCGGTCAGCAGCTGGTCCAGCTGGGTGAGGTCGAGCCGTCCCTCGTCGGTCACGTCGAGCCAGCGCAGGGTCGCGCCGGTGCGCCGGGCCAGCTCCTGCCAGGGCACCAGGTTGGCGTGGTGCTCCATCTGGGTGACCAGGATCTCGTCGCCTGCGCTCACGCCGAACCGTCGTCCCACGACAGCATCGACGCCGGCCATCGCCCCTGGAGCCGCCGCGTTGCTGAGGGCGTAAGCGACCAGGTTGATGGACTCGGTGGCGTTCTTGGTGAACACCACCTCCCGCGCGGCTGCGCCGATGAAGGCGGCCACGGTCTCCCGCGCCGACTCGAACGCGTCGGTGGCCTCCTCGGCGAGCTGGTGTGCACCGCGGTGCACGGCGGCGTTGTGCTGCTCGTAGAACGCGCGCTCGGCGTCCAGCACGGCGCGCGGCTTCTGCGACGTGGCGCCGGAGTCGAGGTATACCAACGGCCGGCCGTCGCGCACCGTGCGGCTCAGGATCGGGAAGTCGGCCCGGATCCGGGCCAGCTCGGCGTCGCCGAACGCGGCGGTCGACGTCGGCACGGTCCTCAGACCTTGGCCGTGAGGAAGCGGTCGTAGCCCTCGTCCTCGAGCCGGTCGGCCAGCTCGCGCCCGCCCTCCTCGACGATGCGCCCGTCGACGAAGACGTGGACGTAGTCGGGCTGGATGTAGCGCAGGATCCGCGTGTAGTGCGTGATCAGCAGCACGCCGACGTCGCCGCCGGAGCGCACCCGGTTGACGCCCTCGGAGACGACCTTCAGCGCGTCCACGTCGAGGCCGGAGTCGGTCTCGTCCAGGATGGCCACCTTGGGGTGCAGCAGCTCCATCTGCAGGATCTCGTGCCGCTTCTTCTCGCCACCGGAGAAGCCCTCGTTGACGTTGCGCTCGGCGAACGACGGGTCCATCCGCAGCTCGGACATCGCCGCCTTGACGTCCTTGGTCCAGGTCCGCAGCTTGGGCGCCTGGCCCTCGACGGCGGTCTTGGCCGTGCGCAGGAAGTTCGAGACCGTGACGCCGGGCACCTCGACGGGGTACTGCATCGCCAGGAACATCCCGGCCCGGGCCCGCTCGTCGACGCTCATCGAGAGCACGTCGAGGCCGTCGAGGGTGACCGTGCCGCCGGTGATCCGGTACCGCGGGTGGCCGGCGATGCTGTAGGCCAGCGTGGACTTGCCGGAGCCGTTGGGGCCCATCAGCGCGTGCGTCTCGCCGGCTCGCACGGTCAGGTCGACACCGCGGAGGATCTCCTTGGTGCCGCCCTCGACGTCGACCGTGACGCGCAGGTCGCGGATCTGCAGGGTTGCCATGCTCAGCTCTCCTTCGTCACGGAGACGAGGACGTCGTCTCCGTCGATCTTCACGGGGTAGACGGCGACGGGGATGATCGCCGGTAGGCCGGTCGGCTTGCCGGTCCGAAGGTCGAACCGCGAGCCGTGCAGCCAGCACTCGATCGTGCAGTCCTCGACCTCTCCCTCGGACAGCGCCACGTCGGCATGGCTGCAGCGGTCCTCAATGGCGTGGACGTGGCCCTGCTCGTCGCGGACGACGGCCACCGGCACCCCGTCCACCTTGACGGCGAGGGCACCGATGTCGGGCAGCTCGGTCAGCGAGCAGGCCCGGAGGAACGCGCCGCTCATGCCGGGACGGCTTCGTCGGTGGCGTCCATCGACAGCGACAGCTCCGCGTCGATGGCCGCCATCAGGTGCTCGACCACCTCGGGCACGGTGATCCGCCCGACGATGGAGGCGAAGAACCCGCGCACCACCAGCCGACGGGCCTCCTGCTCCGGGATGCCGCGAGACTGCAGGTAGAACAGCTGCTCGTCGTCGAACCGCCCGGTGGCGGAGGCGTGCCCGGCCCCGACGATCTCGCCGGTCTCGATCTCGAGGTTCGGCACGGAGTCGGCGCGGGCGCCGTCGGTCAGGATCAGGTTGCGGTTGAGCTCGTAGGTGCTGGTGCCCTCGGCCGAGGCACGGATGAGCACGTCTCCGACCCATACCGTGTGCGCCGTGTCGCCCTGCAGTGCGCCCTTGTACTCGACGTTGCTGGTGCACTGCGGCTGCTCGTGGTCGACGAACAGCCGGTGCTCCTGGTGCTGCCCCGCGTCGGCGAAGTAGACGCCGAGGCACTCGGCAGAGCCGCCGGGCCCGGAGTAGCGGACGTTGGTGCTGACCCGGACCACCTCGCCACCAAGGGTGACCGTGATGTGCGTGAGCTTGGCGTCGCGGCCGACCAGGGCGTCGTTCTGCGCGAGGTGGACGGCGTCCGCGTCCCACTCCTGCAGGGTGACGAAGGTCAGCTCCGCGCCGTCGCCGACGCGGATCTCGACGTTGGAGCCGCACTCGGCGGACCCGCGGTGCGAGAGCACGACGGTCGCCCTGCTGTGCCGCCCGGCGTCGACGACCAGGTGGCCGTTGATCCGCCCCCGGTCACGCCCGGTCACGCTCAACCGGACCGGTTGGGTGAGCTCGGTATCCGGCGGCAGGGTGAGGACGTGCACGTCGTCGCCGCCGGCCCAGGCGGCGGCCGCCGCCCGGTCGGCGGGGCGGCCGGCGATACCGGTGGCCGGCACGACCCCGAACCGTTCGAGGCGGACACCCTCCGGCGCCTGCACCTCGTAGGACACGCGCGCCGGGTCGGTCGGCTCCACCTGGAACAGCGCGCCGACGCGGTCGACCGGCGTGAAGCGCCAGTCCTCCTCCCGGCCGGAGGGCACCGGGAAGGCGGACACGTCATACGAGGTGAGCCGTTCGGCTCGCGACTGGTCCGGGACGAAGGCAGCCGCCGAGTCGGTGTGCGGTGTGCTGGTGATGACTGCGGTCACTTAGCCGACCGCTCCTTCCATCTGGAGCTCGATCAGGCGGTTGAGCTCGAGGGCGTACTCCATCGGCAGCTCGCGCGCGATGGGCTCGATGAACCCTCGCACGATCATCGCCATGGCCTCCTCCTCGGTCATCCCGCGGGACATGAGGTAGAACAGCTGGTCGTCGCCGATCTTGGAGACGGTCGCCTCGTGGCCCATCTGCACGTCGTCCTCGCGGACGTCGACGTAGGGATAGGTGTCGGAACGGCTGATCGTGTCCACCAGCAGCGCGTCGCAGCGCACCGTGGACCTGCTGTGGTGCGCGCCGTCCAGGATCTGCACCAGACCGCGGTAGGACGTGCGCCCACCGCCGCGGGCGACCGACTTGGACACGATCGAGGAGGAGGTGTACGGCGCGGCGTGCACCATCTTGGCGCCCGCGTCCTGGTGCTGGCCTTCGCCGGCGAAGGCGATGGACAGCGTCTCCCCCTTGGAGTGCTCGCCGAGCAGGAACACGGCGGGGTACTTCATGGTGACCTTCGACCCGATGTTGCCGTCGATCCACTCCATCGTCGCGCCCTCGGCGCAGGTGGCCCGCTTGGTGACCAGGTTGTAGACGTTGTTGGACCAGTTCTGGATCGTGGTGTAGCGGACCCGGGCGTTCTTCTTGACGACGATCTCGACGACCGCGGAGTGCAGGGAGTCGGACTTGTAGATCGGCGCGGTGCAGCCCTCGACGTAGTGCACGTAGGAGCCCTCGTCGGCGATGATCAGCGTCCGCTCGAACTGGCCCATGTTCTCGGTGTTGATCCGGAAGTAGGCCTGCAGCGGGATGTCCACCTTGACCCCCGGCGGGACGTAGATGAACGAGCCGCCCGACCACACGGCGGTGTTCAGGGCAGCGAACTTGTTGTCGCCGGCGGGGATGACCGAGGTGAAGTACTCGCGGAAGAGGTCCTCGTACTCGCGCAGGCCGGTGTCGGTGTCGACGAAGATGACGCCCTTGTCCTGCAGGTCCTCGCGGATCTGGTGGTAGACCACCTCGGACTCGTACTGCGCCGCGACACCGGCCACCAGCCGCTGCTTCTCCGCCTCGGGGATGCCCAGCCGGTCGTAGGTGTTCCTGATGTCCTCCGGCAGCTCCTCCCAGCTGGTGGCCTGCTTCTCGGTGGACTTCACGAAGTACTTGATGTTCTGGAAGTCGATGCCGGTCAGGTCCGAGCCCCAGGTCGGCATGGGCTTCTTGCCGAACAGGCGCAGCGACTTCAGGCGCAGGTCGGTCATCCACCTGGGCTCGCTCTTGCGGGCCGAGATGTCGGTGACCACGTCCTCGCTCAGGCCCCGCTTGGCCACGGCGCCGGCCGAGTCGCTGTCAGCCCAGCCGTACTCGTAGGTGCCGATGCCCTGGATGCCGGGGTTCAGCTCCTCGATGTGCGAGAGCGGCGCGGCAGCCATCGCGGCAGCCGGCATCGACGGGTCGGCGGGTGCACCGGTCGTCGTGGTGGTGGTCGGAGTGGTGGTGGTCGGAGCGGTCATTGCAGTGCCCTTTCAGCCGGGAGTGCTGGGACGAAGGTGGTGCAGACGTGCTCGCCGTGCGCCAGGGTGGCCAGGCGCTGCACGTGGACCCCGAGCAGGCGCGAGAACGCCTCGGTCTCGGCGTCGCAGAACTGGGGGAACTCGGTGGCGACCCGCTGCATGGGGCAGTGTCCCTGGCACAGCTGGACACCGCTGCGCGGGCCGCCGGCGCCGACGGGTCGGGTCGAGGCAGCGAAGCCGTCGGTGCTCAGGGCCTCCGCGAGGGCGGCCGTCCGCGTCGCGACGTCCGTGCCGGCGTCACCGAGCTGCACGGCATACCGGCTCTCGAGGTCCGCGACCCGCTCGCGGGCGAAGGTCGCGACGGCCTCAGGACCGGCAACATGGTCGAGGTAGCGCAGGGCAGAGGTGGCCACGTCGTCGTAGTCGTTGCCGAGCGCACGGTGGCCGGCGCTGGACAGCACGTAGGCGCGGGCCGGCCGGCCGCGGCCGCGACCGGCTGCGGCGGTCTCGCGCTCCTGCACCGTGCCCTCTGCGGCGAGCGCGTCGAGGTGCCGGCGGACGGCGGCGGGGGTCAGGCCCAGTCGCTGGGCGATGGCGGCGGCGGTGAGCGGCCCCTGCTCCGAGACGATCCGGCAGACCCGGTCGCGGGTCCGCGCGTCACGGGGGTCCGTGGGTGCCAGGTGGACGGGCGTGGCGCCGGCGGGCGCAACCGCGGCAGGCGCAACCTCCGCAGGCGCAGCCCGGTCCGCAGTCACCGTCACGTCCACCATAAACACCACACCAGTGTGACGTAATTCCCTGCACCGTTGCTACCAAGGCTTCCCTTACCCGGCCGGGTCGCCCGGGCCGGACCTAGAGTCGCAGACGTGAGCAGTCCCGTGGCCAGCTCCGTGAGCCTGCGTGAGGTGGTGCGGCGGTTCGGGACGTCCCGTGCGCTGGACGCCATGTCGTGGTCGGCCGAGCCCGGCCAGGTGACTGCGGTCCTCGGCCCGAACGGCGCAGGAAAGACGACGGCGGTGTCGTGTGCCGAGGGGCTGCAGCGGCCGGACGGCGGCACTGTCCGGGTGCTCGGCGTCGACCCGTGGCGGGCGGACGCCGACCACCGGGCGCGGGTCGGCGTCATGCTGCAGGACGGCGGACTGCCCGGGGGCAGCAAGCCGGTGCGTCTGCTGCGCACGCTGAGCCGGCTGTATGCCGCGCCGGAGCGGCGCGACGGCGGCGCGGAGCGGCCGTTCGCCCGTGTCGACGAGCTGGTGGACCGGCTGGGGATCGGCGCCTTCGCCGGCACCACCATCCGCCGCCTCTCCGGTGGCCAGAAGCAGCGGGTCGCGCTCGCAGCCGCCCTGGTCGGGCGTCCGGACGTGGCCTTCCTCGACGAGCCCACCGCCGGTCTGGACCCGCACGCGCGCCTGGACGTCTGGGACCTGGTCCGGGAGACCAGCCGGACCGGGTGTGCGGTCGTGGTCACGACCCACTCCTTCGAGGAGGCGGAGCGGCTCGCCGACCACGTGGTGATCGTGGACCGCGGCAGGGTCGCGGTCGACGGCACGCTCGCCGACGTCACGGCTGGTCAGAGCCTGGAGCGCGTGTTCTTCGAGCGCACGCGGACCGCCTCATGACCGGCGCTACTGCCCGTTCGGCTGGTCCTTTGCCTCCGGTCAGGCGGGCAGCGGCCCCAGCGACCAGAGTCCTCGCGCAGGCCAGGTTCGAGGCCGGGACGCTGCTGCGCAACGGTGAGCAGCTCCTCGTGGCGCTGCTCCTGCCGGCGCTCGCCCTCGCCGCCCTGGTGCTCGGGCACGTGCCGTCGCTGGGCGCCGGGAGACGCGTCGACGTCGCTGTCCCCGGAGTCCTGGCCCTGGCAGTGCTCTCCACGGCCTTCACCGGGCAGGCCATCGCCACCGGCTTCGACCGGCGCTACGGAGTGCTCCGCCTGCTCGGCGTCAGCCCTCTTGGGCGTGCCGGTCTGCTGCTGGCCAAGGCGGTCGCCGTGCTCGCCGTGGAGCTGCTGCAGGCAGTGGTCATCGGCGCACTCGGCCTGGCGCTGGGGTGGCACCCCAAATGGGTAGGGCTCCTACCTGGTGTGCTGGCCGGCGTGCTGGGGACGTGGGGGTTCGTCGCGCTGGCCCTGCTGCTCGCCGGGTCGGTGCGCGCCGAGGGCGTGCTGGCCCTCGCGAACCTGCTGTGGGTGCTCCTGCTGGGTCTCGGGGGCGTGGTGATCCCGGCGGGGCAGCTGCCGGGCGGGGTGGCCCAGCTGGCCAGGTGGCTGCCCTCGGGCGCGCTGGGGGACGCGCTGCGCGCGGCGTTCCTGCATGGCCGGGCGGCCGGCATACCGCTGCTCGTCCTGGCTCTGTGGGCGGCCGCGGCGACGGCCCTGACCGCCCGCACGTTCCGCTGGGACGGCTAGCCGGCGGGTGCGCCCTGCGCGGCGAGGTACTCGATCGCGAAGGCGTAGCCCTGCGCGCCGCAGCCCACGATGACGGCAGCCGCGATGTCGCTCAGATAGGACAGGTGGCGGAACGGCTCACGTGCGTGCACGTTGCTCAGGTGCACCTCGACGATCGGGCCGGTCACGGTGGCCAGGGCATCGCGCAGGGCGATCGAGGTGTGCGTGAACGCCCCCGCGTTGACCACGAAGCCCGCAGTGCCCTCGCGCAGCTCGTGCACCGCGTCGACCAGCACGCCCTCGTGGTTGCTCTGGCGGAAGTCCACGTCGTGGCCGTGACCGGTGGCCACGGCGCGGCAGAGCCGCTCGATGTCGGCGAGCGTGGCCGACCCGTAGACCTGGGGTTCGCGCTGCCCCAGCAGGTTCAGGTTGGGCCCGTTCAGCACGGCGATGGTCGGCATGGCGGCGGCCTTCCCTGCGGGGTGGACGGACCCCCAGTTATACCCGGGACCCGATGTCGCGGCCGTTTCCCGGCCCAGCGACCGTCGAGCGACCGTCGAGCGGCCGCCGCGGGCGGCGGGCGGCGCGCTCGCCGTACCCTTCTGGTGTGCTGACAGTGCAGGCCCTGCGGCCGCCGGCCACCGACCACGGGTGGCTGCGGCGGGTCGTGCTCGCCAACCTCGTGGTGCAGGTCGGCGTGGTGGTCACTGGCGGGCTGGTGCGGCTGACCGGGTCCGGGCTCGGCTGCCCGACATGGCCGCAGTGCGTGCCTGGCTCGTTCACGCCGGTGGCGCGCCAGGCCCAGGGCGTGCACAAGCTGATCGAGTTCGGCAACCGGACGCTGGCCGGTGTGCTCACCGTGGCAGCCGTCGCGGTCGTCGTGGCCGTATGGCGCTGGGCACCGCACCGCCGAGCGCTGCGGCGACTCTCCCTCCTGCCCCTGCTCGGGGTCTTCGCCCAAGCGGTTCTCGGCGGCATCACGGTCCTGACCCAGCTCAACCCTGCCTCGGTCGCCGCCCACTTCCTGCTGTCGATGCTGCTGGTGGGGCTGTCCGCGTTGCTCGTCTACCGGGTCGGCGAGGGGGACGGCCCCTCGCTGCCGGTGGTGCGGGCCGAGGTCCGGGTGCTGGCCCGCGTGACTGCTGTCATGGGGGCGGTGGTTCTGGTCCTCGGCACCGTGGTCACCGGCTCCGGTCCGCACTCCGGCGACGCGGTGCATCCCACCCGGTTCGGGTTCGACCCCCGCTCGGTCGCCTGGGTGCATGCCGACGCCGTGATGCTGTTCCTGGGCCTCGTGCTGGCGACACTCGTCGCCGTACGGGTGTCCGATGCGGCGGCCGCCGTGCAACGCGCGTGGCTGGTCGTGCTCGCCGTGACCCTGCTGCAGGGGTTCATCGGCTACCTGCAGTACTACACGGGCCTGCCGGAGGCCGTCGTCGCCCTGCACATGCTCGGAGCCAGCCTGCTGGTGGTGGCGCTGACCCGGGCGATGCTCGCGATGCGGACCCGTAGTGCTTTGGCGCCGATGCGGGGGCATGCAGCCATACCTGCGGTGCGGGGCAGCACGGCAACCGGGTAGCAGGGGGGTCCCCGTCACCCGCGGTCAGCCTGGAATCGCCCGCGAGCGCCCGCCAGCGCCCGCAGTCGCCCGCGAGATCCCAAGACCGTCCGCGACATCCCAGAGACACAGGGTCAAGTCGCGCTCGGTCCTGTGTCTTCGGGATCTCGACGACGGGAATGGGATCTCGGCGACGCGAATCGGATGCCACCGGGGCTGCGACCGGGACGGACCCCGTCCCTCAGTGCCGTCGGAGCTGCCGGTCCAGCCGGCTGAGCAAGACGGATGGACGGGCGAAGATGTCCTCCGAGGTGAAGACGACCATCCGCCATCCGTCGTCCTCAAGATCCTCGCGTCGCTTGACGTCACCACGCCACTGCCGAGGGTCGGTCCGGTGCTGGTCGCCGGCGTACTCGCCTACGACCCGCTGCTCGCGCCAGACGAAGTCGCCCGTGGCCAGCCACTGGCTGTCAGCACTGTGGTGGATCTCCTCGTTCAGCTCCGGCTCGGGTAGACCGGCGCGAGCGAACAGCAGCCGCGCCCGGGTCTCCATCGGCGACTCGCTTCGCCGGCGCAGCAGCGCTCTGGCCGCCCGCATCACCTCGACGCCTCGTGCCGCCGAACGCTTCGCGATCGCTGCATCCAGCACATCTGGCCGTATGCCGTGCCGCCAGTTCACGAGCGCGTCCCCGACGACGACCAGGTCATCGAGGTCCCACGAGGCGGCAGCGAGGTCGCACCAGGTGTCGGCCGCGGACACCAGGCGGATCCCCCGCTGCGTCTCCACTCGCCGGAGCTCCAGACCCCTGTGGCCGCGAACGCCGCGGCGGCGAAGCGGAGTGCGATCGGAGGTGCGCATCGTATGGACGAGCTCGGCTCTCGACCACCGCGTCGGCACCGGCAGATCCCACAGCCGCGCGGCTGTCGCATGCGAGACGGCGACGTCCCGGGGCAGCGCGACGACGACGCCGGCAACGTGGTCCCAGACATCGGCGGGAGCTATGAGACTGCGGGCCCCGTATGTCGTCCGGCTCAGGCCCGGGCGCTGCAGCCTGGCTCGGCTCACCCCGAAGTGCGCGCCCTCCCCGATCGTGAACGGGCGCTGCGCGATAGAGGAAGGAAGCGGCCGTGGACTAGCCATCGACCCAGCGTGAAGCCGCCCCTACCTGAACCAGGGCTTGTCCACAGCCTCGGTCTCACGTCTCACCGGTCTCGCGTCGCCCGGTGGCGGTCGGCGTGGTCCTCGAGATCCCAGTCGGGTCGGTGAGATCCCAGAGACACACAGGACGAAACGGCGTTTCAACCTGTGTCTTTGCGACGTCGAGCGCTCCGGTGCGACGTGGAGCGCTCCGGTGCGACGTCGAGCGCTCCGGTGCGACGTGGAGCGCTCCGGTGCGACGTCGAGCGCTCCGGTGCGACGTGGAGCGCTCCGGTGCGACGTGGAACGCCGGTCGCGCCGGCGGCTCACCAGTGCAGGCGCAGGTGGACCAACGGGTCGACGGCCACGGCGACGAACAGAACGCTCAGGTAGGTGATCGAGAAGTGGAACAGCCGCATCGGCCTGAGCGCTGCGGCGGACGCCCCGGCTCGAGCTCGCTGAAGCAGCCGGTGCGCCTCGCGCATGAAGAGGGCACCGGCAGCGACCGCCCCGGCCAGGTAGATCCCCCCCATGTCGGCGACCGGCACCAGGGCCAGCGACGTCACCACCATCGCCCAGCTGTAGGCCACGACCTGCCGGGCCACCGCGACGTCCGCGGCGACCACCGGGAGCATCGGCACACCGGCGGCGGCGTAGTCGTCCCTGAACCGCATCGACAGCGGCCAGTAGTGCGGCGGCGTCCAGAAGAAGATGACCAAGAAGAGCACCAGCGCCGGCCACTGCACCGCGTCCGTGACGGCCGACCAGCCGATCAGCACCGGCATGCAGCCGGCGGCACCACCCCAGACGATGTTCTGCGGGGTGCGCCGCTTGAGCAGCATGGTGTAGACGCAGACGTAGAAGGCCACGGCGGCGAAGGAGAGCGTCGCGGACAGCCAGTTGACCAGGACCCCGAGCCACAGGACGGACGCCGCGCAGAGCACCAGACCGAACACCAGCGCGGCCGTCGGCGTGATGGCACCGGTGGCCAGGGGACGGCCCTGCGTGCGGTGCATGAGCTGGTCGATGTCGCGGTCCAGGTAGCAGTTCAGCGTGTTGGCCGCCCCCGCGGAGAGCGTCCCACCGACCAGCGTGGTGAGCACCAGCCCCAGCGGGGGCAGCCCCCGCTGCGCCAGGATCATCGTCGGGATGGTGGTCACCAGGAGCAGCTCGATGATCCGCGGCTTGGTGAGGGCCAGGTAGCCGCTCAGCAGGCGGCCGGTCGACCGCCACCTGGCGGCACGTCGCGTGCCGGGCGCGCTCGCCTCGGCGGAGCGAGCAGGGGCTGCGGTCACGGTCGGGGAGTCTATCCGTGCGAGCCGCAAGCAGAGCGGTCGGCTCGATGCGACGCCGTCACCCGCCCGGCGATAGGCTCGAAGTGTCGCGCATTCCGCCCGGTGTGCCGCCGGTTGCGCGGTGCCGCCCGGTCCGCCCCCGTGGTGGCCGCACTGCGAGAAGGAGTCTGAACCCCAGTGACCGATAGTCCCGTGACAGACCAGAGCGCACAGCCCACATCCGCCTCGGCGCCGGAGCAGCCCTCCGGCGCCCAGCCCGGCGGGGTCGCAGCCAGCAGCAGCGCGGTGAGCGCTCGCGACCGCTCTCTGGCGGCCCCGGTTGCCACCAAGGCCGGCTGGAGCGACCTGGACGAGCGCGCTGTCGACACGATCCGGGTGCTGGCGGCGGACGCGGTGCAGAAGACCGGCAACGGCCACCCCGGCACGGCCATGAGCCTGGCGCCGGTCGCCTACCTGCTCTACCAGAGCGTGATGACCCACGACCCCACCGACTCGCACTGGCTGGGGCGCGACCGCTTCGTGCTCTCCTGCGGGCACTCCAGCCTGACCCAGTACATCCAGCTCTACCTCTCCGGCTACGGCCTGGAGCTGGCCGACCTCGAGGCGCTGCGCACCTGGGGCTCGAAGACCCCCGGCCACCCGGAGGTGCACCACACCAACGGGGTGGACATCACGACCGGCCCGCTCGGTTCCGGCCTGGCCTCAGCCGTCGGTATGGCGTTCGCCCAGCGCCGCCAGCGCGGGATGCTCGACCCCGACGCGGCCCCGGGCGAGAGCCCCTTCGACCACCACATCTACGTCCTGGCCTCCGACGGCGACATCATGGAAGCGGTATCCGGTGAGGCCAGCTCGCTGGCCGGACACCAGGAGCTCGGGACACTGACCGTCATCTACGACCAGAACCGCATCTCCATCGAGGACGACACGACGATCTCCTTCTCCGAGGACGTCGCCAAGCGCTACGAGGCCTACGGCTGGGACGTCCGGACCGTCGACTGGCGCGGGTCGGCCGAGCACGGCGGCCGCTACACCGAGGACGTCGATGCCCTCCTGGAGGCGATCGAGGCCGGCAAGTCGGTCCTGGACAAGCCGTCGATGATCGTCCTTCGCACGATCATCGCCTGGCCGGCGCCGAACAAGCAGGACACGGGCAAGTCGCACGGCTCGGCGCTCGGCGCCGACGAGGTAGCGGCGACCAAGCAGCTGCTCGGCTTCGACCCTGCCCAGAGCTTCGCCGTCGAGGACGAGGTGATCGCGCACGCCCGCAAGGTCATCGACCGCGGCCAGGCGGCGCACGCGAAGTGGCAGCAGCGGTACGACGCGTGGAAGGGCGACCACCCCGAGGGTGCCGCCCTGGTGGACCGGCTGGTCAAGCGCGAGCTGCCCGAGGGCCTGGCTGAGGCGCTCCCGGTCTTCCCCGCGGATCCCAAGGGCATCGCGACCCGCGCCGCCTCGGGCAAGATCCTGACCGCGCTGGCCGACGTCATGCCCGAGCTGTGGGGCGGGTCGGCCGACCTGGCCGAGTCCAACAACACCACGATGATCGGTGAGCCCAGCTTCATCCCCTCGGGCAAGCAGACCAAGGAGTGGCCCGGCGGGCCCTACGGCCGGACGCTGCACTTCGGCATCCGCGAGTTCGCGATGGGGCTGATCCTCAACGGGATCGCACTCGAGGGGCTGACCCGGCCCTACGGCGGGGCGTTCCTGGTGTTCAGCGACTACATGCGCGCGTCGGTGCGGCTGGCCGCGATCCAGCAGCAGCCGGTCACCTTCGTCTGGACCCACGACTCCATCGGCCTCGGCGAGGACGGTCCCACCCACCAGCCGATCGAGCACCTCGCCGCGCTGCGCGTCATACCGGGCCTGGACGTGGTGCGACCCGCCGACGCCAACGAGACCTCCGTCGCGTGGCACACGATCCTGCAGAACATCGACCGACCGGCCGGGCTCATCCTCAGCCGGCAGAACCTGCCGATCGTCGACCGCGACGGCGGCGAGTTCGCCTCCGCGAACGGCGTCGCCCGTGGCGCCTACGTGCTGGCCGAGGCGCCGGGCGGCCGGCCCGACGTGGTGATCATCGCGACCGGCTCCGAGGTCGCCCTCGCCGTCGCTGCGCGCGCCACCCTCGAGCAGGAGGGCGTCCACGCCCGCGTGGTGTCGATGCCGTGCCGCGAGTGGTTCGAGGCGCAGGACCAGTCCTACCGCGACGAGGTGCTCCCTCCGGCCGTCAAGGCGCGGGTCAGCGTCGAGGCGGGGGTGCCGTTCGGCTGGCGCGACTTCGTCGGCGACGCCGGCCGGATCATCGGCATCGACCACTTCGGTGCCTCAGCGGACGGCGCGCTGCTGTTCGAGAAGTTCGGCTTCACCCCGCAGGCCGTGGTGGACGCCGCCAAGGAGACCATCGGCACCACCCAGGCAAACCCAGACATCCAGGCTGCTGCAGGAGGCAACTGACATGACGGACAACCTCAAGGCGCTCAGCGACGCTGGCGTGTCGATCTGGCTCGACGACCTCTCGCGGGACCGGATCACCTCCGGCAACCTGCAGGAGGTTCTCGACACCAAGCACGTGGTCGGAGTCACCACCAACCCGACGATCTTCGCCTCCGCCGTCTCCATGGGGGACGCCTACAACGCCCAGGTCAAGGACCTCGCCGAGGCCGGCAAGGACGTGGACGACGCGGTGTTCGCGCTGACGACCGACGACGTCCGCAACGCGTGCGACATCCTCAAGCCGGCCTTCGACGCCAGCAAGGGCCGTGACGGCAGGGTCTCGATCGAGGTCGACCCCCGCCTGGCCCACGACTCCGACCGGACCACCGACGTGGCCAAGTCGCTGCGCGACACCGTCGACCGGCCCAACGTGATGATCAAGATCCCGGCGACGGTCGAGGGTCTGCCGTCGATCTCGCAGGTGCTGAGCGAGGGCATCAGCGTGAACGTCACGCTGATCTTCTCCCTCGACCGCTACCGCGCCGTGATGAACGCCTACCTCACCGGCCTGGAGCAGGCGCGCAAGAACGGCAAGGACCTGGCGCTGATCCACTCCGTCGCCTCGTTCTTCGTCTCCCGCGTGGACACCGAGATCGACAAGCGGCTCGACGCGATCGGCACCGACGAGGCCCGGGCGCTCAAGGGCAGGGCAGGCATCGCCAACGCCCGGCTCGCCTACCAGGCGTTCGAGGAGGTCTTCTCCACCCCCCGCTGGGCAAACCTGGAGTCCGACGGCGCCAACAAGCAGCGGCCGCTGTGGGCCTCGACGGGAGTCAAGGACCCGGCGTACCCCGACACGATGTACGTCGACCAGCTGGTCGCCGCGGACATCGTCAACACCATGCCGGAGAAGACCCTGGACGCGGTCGTCGACCACGGCCGGATCACCGGCGACACCATCACCGGAAGCTACGACGACGCCCGCCAGACCCTGGACGCGCTCGAGCGGCTCGGCGTCCCCTACGCCGAGGTGGTCGAGGTCCTCGAGGTCGAAGGCGTGGACAAGTTCGAGAAGTCGTGGGCCGAGCTGCTTGACGACGTCGCCGAGGAGCTGGACAAGGCGAAGGGCGACGACGCCTACGTCGAGGAAGGCAAATGAGCCCAGCCCGCATCCTTGCGGGCACGAACCCACTGCGCGACCCCCGGGACAAGCGGCTGCCCCGGATAGCCGGACCGTGCGGCATGGTGCTGTTCGGCGTGACCGGGGACCTGGCCCGTAAGAAGCTGATGCCGGCGATCTACGACCTGGCCAACCGTGGACTGCTGCCGCCCGGCTTCTCCCTGGTCGGCTTCGCCCGGCGGGACTGGGTCGACCAGGACTTCGGCAAGGTCGTCTACGAGGCGGTGAAACAGCACTCGCGGACCCCCTTCCGGGAGACCGTGTGGCAGAACCTGGCGGAGGGCTTCCGCTTCGTGCCGGGCACCTTCGACGACGAGGCCGCCTTCGACCTGCTCGCCGAGACGGTGCGCGCGCTGGAGCAGGAGCGGGGCACGGGCGGCAACCAGGCGTTCTACCTGTCCATCCCACCGAGCGCGTTCTCGGTGGTCTGCCAGCAGCTGGAGCGGTCGGGGCTGTCCACCCCGGCACCGGGCACCTGGCGCCGGGTGGTCATCGAGAAGCCGTTCGGCCATGACCTCAAGTCGGCGCGTGAGCTGAACGGCATCGTCGAGCGGGTGTTCCCGCCGGACTCGGTATTTCGCATCGACCACTACCTGGGCAAGGAGACGGTCCAGAACCTCCTGGCGATGCGCTTCGCGAACCAGATGTTCGAGCCGATCTGGAACGCCAACTTCGTCGACCACGTGCAGATCACGATGGCCGAGGACATCGGCATCGCCGGGCGCGCCGGCTACTACGACGGCATCGGCGCCGCGCGTGACGTCATCCAGAACCATCTGCTGCAGCTGCTCGCACTGACTGCCATGGAGGAGCCGGTCTCGTTCAGCGCCCAGGACCTGCGCGGCGAGAAGGAGAAGGTCCTTTCCGCCGTGCGGCTGCCCAAGGACCTGGGCAGGGCCACGGCCCGCGGCCGGTACGCCGCGGGGTGGCAGGGCGGCGAGCGCGTCCCCGGCTACCTCGAGGAGGAGGGGATCGCCAAGACCTCCAGGACCGAGACGTATGCCGCCCTGAAGCTGGAGATCGACACCCGCCGGTGGGCGGGTGTGCCGTTCTACCTGCGCACCGGTAAGCGGCTCGGCAAGCGGGTCACCGAGATCGCCGTCGTGTTCAAGCGGGCGCCGCACCTGCCGTTCACCGACACGGCCACGGAGGAGCTCGGCCAGAACGCCATCGTGGTCCGGGTCCAGCCGGACGAGGGGATCACCATGCGGTTCGGCTCCAAGGTGCCGGGCACCGCGATGGAGGTCCGCGACGTGACGATGGACTTCGGCTACGGCAACGCCTTCACCGAGTCCAGCCCCGAGGCCTACGAGCGGCTGATCCTGGACGTCCTGCTGGGCGACCCGCCGCTGTTCCCCCGGCACGAGGAGGTCGAGCTGTCCTGGAACATCCTGGACCCCGTCGAGGCGTTCTGGGCCAGGCAGCGACAGCCCGAGCCCTATGACGCCGGCGGCTGGGGCCCGGCGAGCGCCGACGAGATGATGGCGCGCGACGGGCGCCGCTGGCGGATGCCGTGATCGTCGACCTGCCCAGCACCACGACGGCGACGGTTGCCAAGACGCTGGTCAACCTGCGCAACGACACCGGGGCGATGGCGCTCGGGAGGGTGCTGACGCTGATCATCGTGGTCGACGAGCACGATGCCGACGAGGCCATCGAGGCCGCCAACAACGCCAGCCGGCAGCACCCCTGCCGCATCATCGTGCTCGTGTCGGGCAACAAGCGGGGCCACTCCCGGCTGGACGCGCAGATCAGGGTCGGTGGGGACGCCGGCGCCAGCGAGGTGGTCGTGCTGCGGCTGTACGGTGCGCTCGCCGCCCAAGGCGACAGCGTGCTCGTGCCGCTGCTGCTGCCCGACTCCCCCGTCGTCGCCTGGTGGCCGCACGCGTCGCCCGCCGACGCCTCTGCGGACCCGATCGGCCGGATGGCCCAGCGCCGGATCACCGACGCGGCGGAGGCGCGCAACCCGCACCTCGAGCTCAGGCGCCGCGCTGCCACCTACCGTGCGGGGGACACGGACCTGGCCTGGTCGCGGATCACCTTGTGGCGCGGCCTGCTGGCTGCGGCGCTGGACCAGCCGCCGTATGAGCCAGTCGCGGCTGCCACGGTGAGCGGCGGTGCGGACTCCCCCTCGACCGACCTGCTCGCTGCTTGGCTTGCCCAGCGGCTGAAGTGCCCGGTGACGCGCGCCCGCACCAAGAAGGGCAGCGGGATGATCAGCGTCCGGTTGGCCCGGCGCAGTGGCGACATCGACCTGGTCCGCCCGGACGGTGCGGTCGCCACGCTGACCCAGTTCGGCCAGCCGATCCGCCGCATCGGCATGCCCCGCCGCGCCACTGCCGACGCCTTGGCCGACGAGCTGCGCCGGCTGGATCCCGACGAGGTCTACGCCGAGGCCCTGACCCGCGGTCTGGCCCGCGTCGGCGAGCGTCGGGCCAAGTCGGAGGAGCGAGCCGTCGCGGCCGGTGAGGCGCCCTCACTACGGCTCGCGGAACGCGAGGCACGCCGGCTCGCCCGGTCACGGTCGAAGCTCAAGAGCAGTGCGATGGTGAGCGCGCCGGCTCCGGACGACTCCTCCGCGCCCGCCGAGGTCATGAAGAAGGCCTCGGCACGCAAGCTCGCCGCCGTCCGAGCCGACCGCTCGGACTCCTCCCCCGCTGCCGGGGCCAAGAAGGCCCGAGCGTGACCTCCCGGCCGACCGTGGTCGTGCACCGGGACAAGCAGCTCCTCGCCGACGCCGCGGCCGCCCGGCTGCTCACTGCAGTCGTCGATGCCCAGGCCACCCGTGGTACGGCCGACGTGGTGCTGACCGGCGGGTCGATGGGTTCGGCCGTCCTGGCCTCGCTCGCGGCGTCGCCGGCGCGGGACGCTGTCGACTGGGCGCATCTGTCCATCTGGTGGGGCGACGAGCGGTACCTCCCCTCAAGGCACCCGGACCGGAACGAGACGCAGTCGCGGCAGGCCCTCCTGGACGCGGTGCCACTGGACCCGTCGCTGGTGCACCCGATGCCCGCCTCGGACGGCCCGGACAGCGACGTGGACGCCGCCGCGGCGCGATACGGCCTCGAGCTGGCGGAGGCTGCCGGTCCGGGGCGCGAGGTGCCGGCGTTCGACGTGCTCATGCTCGGCGTGGGTCCGGACTGCCACATCGCCTCGCTGTTTCCGCAGCACCCTGCGCTGCGCGGGCAGCGGGGCGCCACCGTCGGCGTGCACGGCTCGCCGAAGCCCCCGCCGCTGCGGGTGTCGCTGACGTTCTCCGCCCTGCGCACCGCACAGGACGTGTGGTTCCTGGTGTCAGGTGCGGACAAGGCCGACGCAGTCGCGCTCGCGCTGTCCGGTGCAGACGGGCGGCACGCCCCTGCCGGTGCGGTCCAGGGGAGGCGGTCGACGCTCTGGCTGCTCGACGCGGCCGCGGCCGCGCAGGTGCCGGCCGCGCTCAGGGCAACCGGCTGACGCGCCTACTGGATCAGGCCGCGACGCCGCAGTGTCTGCAGGGCCTCGTCCAGGATCGCCTGGCCATCGGCGTCGCTGCGCCGCTCCTTCACGTACGCCAGGTGGGTCTTGTAGGGCTCGGCCCGCGGCGCCGCCGGCGGGTTGGCCTGGTCCTGCCCGGCAGGGAGCCCGCAGCGCGGGCAGTCCCACATGTCGGGCACGGCCATGCCAGGGTCCTGCGCGAAGCTCGGCCGGTTCTCGTGGCCGTTGGCGCACCAGTAGGAGACGAACCGGCGGGGCGCAGCGTCGCCCCGCTCCGCCTCTCCCATCGGTCCCGCACCGACTCTGCTGCCTCGTATCGCGTTGCCACTAGCCATCGATACCGCTCCTTGATCTCGACGTGCCGCCCTGGTGGCGCTGTGCCGCGCCGGTGGTCAGCATGGTGCTGGTGCTCACCGGCCCTGGTGTCAGGAGAACCGCTCCAGCAGACCCAGTCCCACCACGCAGGTGAACCAGACCAGCGCGACGGCGATGGTGAACCGGTCGAGGTTGCGCTCGGCGATGGAGGACCCGCCCAACGTGCTGGACATGCCGCCGCCGAACATGTCCGACATGCCACCCCCCTTGCCCTTGTGCAGCAGGATCAGCAGGGTGAGGAACAGCCCGCCGAGGACCAGGAGGACCTCCAGGCCGATCTTCACAGCGGTCATGTCGGTGTTCCTTCCTCGGTCGGCGCACTGCGGCCACGGTCCGCGGCGCCCTTGCCGGCTACAGCCTACGTCGCCTCGGCGCCGGTGACGTGCTCGCGGAATCGGCACAGGGCGGCGAACTCCACCGGGTCCACCGAGGCGCCGCCGACCAGAGCACCGTCCACGTCCGCCTCGGCCATCAGGGCTGCGATGTTGGCTGCCTTGACCGACCCGCCGTACAGGACCCGGATGCCGTCTGCCGTGTCGCCGGAGTACAGCTCGGCCAGCCGGGTCCGGATCGCCGAGCACACCTCCTGCGCGTCGGACGGGGTGGCGACCTCCCCGGTGCCGATCGCCCATACCGGCTCGTAGGCGACCACGACGGAGCGGACCTGCTCGACCGGCAGGCCGGACACGCCGGCGTCGAGCTGGCCGAGGACGTGCTCCACGTGGCGCTGCTCCCGGCGGACGTCGAGCCCCTCGCCGACACACAGGACGGGCGTGAGCCCGTGCCGGTAGGCGGCCCGGACCTTGCTCGCGACGACCGCGTCGGTCTCGGCGTGGTACTGCCGCCGCTCGCTGTGGCCGACCGCGACGTAGGTGCACCCGAGCTTGGCCAGGAAGGCCCCGGAGATCTCACCGGTGTAGGCGCCCGAGTCGTGCTCGGACAGGTCCTGTGCGCCGAAGCGCAGCGGGAGCCGGTCACCGTCGATGAGGGTCTGGACGCTGCGCAGGTCGGTGAACGGCGGCAGCACGGCGACCTCGACCGCCCCGTAGTCGTGCCGTGCGTCCTGGAGCAGCCAGTCCAGCTTCTGCACCAGGTGCGTGGCCTGGAGGTGGTCCAGGTTCATCTTCCAGTTGCCGGCGACGAGGGGGATGCGCCCGGACGGGGCGGGGATCTTGGCCGCCATCAGCTCTGCAGCACCGTCAGGCCGGGCAGGACCTTGCCCTCAAGGTACTCCAGGCTGGCACCGCCGCCGGTCGAGATGTGGCCGAACTGCGCGTCGGCGAAGCCCAGCCGGCGCACCGCGGCTGCCGAGTCGCCGCCGCCGACGACGGTGAGCGCGCCCCGGGCGGTCACCGCGACGAGGGCGGCGGCAAGCTCGCGGGTGCCGGCGGCGAACGGCGCCATCTCGAACGCGCCCATCGGGCCGTTCCAGAAGACCGTCCGTGCGTCGGCCAGCTTCTCGGCGAACAGGGACGCCGACTGCGGGCCGATGTCCAGGCCCATCCGGTCGGCCGGTATGCCGTCGGCCGGCACGACCTCGTGCTCGGCGTCCGCCGAGAACGCCGTCGCAGCCACGATGTCGACCGGGAGGACGATCTCGACGCCGCGGGCCTCGGCGTCAGCGAGGTAGCTCTTCACCGCGTCCACCTGGTCGGCCTCGAGCAGGCTCCGCCCCACCTCGAGCCCCTGCGCCGCTAGGAACGTGAACACCATGGCGCCGCCGACCAGGAGCCGGTCCGCCGTCTCCAGCAGACTGTCGATGACGCCGAGCTTGTCGCTGACCTTCGCGCCACCCAGCACGACGACATACGGGCGCTCAGGGTCCACGCTGAGCCGCCGCAGGACCTCCACCTCGGCCTCGACCAGGGTGCCGATGGCGTGCGGGAGCCGCTGCGCGATGTCGTAGACGGAGGCCTGCTTGCGGTGCACGACGCCGAAGCCGTCGCTGACGAAGATGTCGGCAAGGTCGGCCAGCTCGGCGGCGAAGGCGCCCCGTTCGGCGTCGTCCTTGGCCGTCTCGCCAGGGTTGAAGCGCAGGTTCTCCAGCATGGCCACCTGCCCGTCCTGCAGGGCGTCGACCACCGCGTGGGCGGCCGGCCCGACGGTGTCCGCGGCCAGCGGCACGGGCTCGCCGAGCAGCTCGCCGAGCCGGGAGGCGACGGGCGCCAGCGAGTAGCGCGCCTCGGCCGCGCCCTTGGGCCGGCCGAGGTGGGCGCAGACGACCACGCGCGCGCCCGCCCCGCTCAGGGCCTGGATCGTCGGGACCGAGGCGCGGACCCGGCCGTCGTCGGTGATCCTGCCCTCTGCGTCCAGCGGCACGTTGAGGTCGCTGCGCACCAGCACCCGCCTGCCGTGCAGACCCCGCGCGACGAGGTCCTGGACCGTGGTCACGCCGCTCAGAGCGTCGCGCCGACGTAGCTGACCAGGTCGGCGAGCCGGTTGGAGTAGCCCCACTCGTTGTCGTACCAGCCGACCACCTTGACCTGGTTCCCGAGCACCTTGGTCAGGCCGGCGTCGAAGATGCACGAGTGCGGGTCGGTCACGATGTCGCTGGAGACGATGGGGTCCTCGGTGTACTTCAGCAGCCCCTTGAGGGGGCCGTCCGCCGCCGCCTGCATCGCGGCGTTGACCTCGGCCACGGTCGTCTCCCGCCCGGCCTCGAAGGTGAGGTCCGTGGCCGAACCGGTCGGCACCGGCACGCGCAGGGCATAGCCGTCGAGCTTGCCCTTCAGCTCCGGGAGCACCAGGCCGATCGCCTTGGCCGCGCCGGTCGAGGTGGGCACGATGTTGATCGCGGCGGCACGGGCGCGGCGCAGGTCCTTGTGCGGGGCGTCCTGGAGGTTCTGGTCCTGGGTGTAGGCGTGGATCGTGGTCATCAGGCCCTTGACGATGGTGAACTCGTCGTTGAGGGTCTTGGCCATCGGCGCGAGGCAGTTCGTCGTGCAGGAGGCGTTGGAGATGATCCGGTGCGTGGCGGGGTCGTAGGCGTCCTGGTTGACCCCCATGACGATGGTCACGTCCTCGTTGGACGCCGGCGCGGAGATGATGACCTTCGTGGCCCCGTTGTCCAGGTGCACCTTGGCCTTGGCGCCGTCGGTGAAGAACCCGGTCGACTCCAGCACCACGTCTGCGCCCAGGTCGCCCCACGGCAGGTTCGCCGGGTCGCGCTCGGCGAACGCCTTGATCGAGGTGCCGCCCACGGTGATGTCCGACTCGGTCGCCGACACCTCCGAGCCCAGCCGGCCGAGGATCGAGTCGTACTTCAGCAGGTGCGCCAGGGTGGCGTTGTCGGTCAGGTCGTTGACCGCCACGACCTCGATGTCGGCACCGGACGCCTGGACGGCGCGGTAGAAGTTGCGTCCGATCCGGCCGAAGCCGTTGATTCCCACACGAACAGTCACTGGAGCAAGCCTTCCTCAGGTGAGCACATCGGTCCTGCGCGCACGGCGGCGCGCCCGCACAGCGTCGTACGTCAGGCACGACCCTAGGGGATACCGGCGGGTAGGTCACCGTCGGTCCACGGCGTCCGGCGCTCGCGGCGACCGGTCAGGAGTCGAGCATCTCCTCGCTGAGGTTCGCCTCGGTGCCGGGCACGCCGATGCCTGCAGCCTTCTTGTCCGCCATCGCCAGCAGGCGGCGGATCCGCCCCGCCACGGCGTCCTTGGTCATCGGCGGCTCGGCCAGGGCGCCGAGCTCCTCGAGGCTGGCCTCCTTGTGCTCGAGCCGCAGGGTGCCCGCCTCGCGGAGGTGGTCGGGCACCTCGTCGCCGAGGATGTGCAGGGCCCGCTCCACGCGCGAGCCCGCCGCGACGGCGGCGCGGGCGGAGCGTCGCAGGTTCGCGTCGTCGAAGTTGGCGAGCCGGTTGGCCGTCGCGCGGACCTCCCGGCGCATCCGTCGCTCCTCCCACGCCATCAGCGCCTCGTGTGCCCCCAGCCTGGTCAGCATGGCTCCGATGGCGTCACCGTCGCGGATCACCACCCGGTCGACGCCTCGGACCTCCCGGGCCTTGACGTGGATGCCGAGCCGCCGGGCGGCGCCGACCAGGGCCAGGGCTGCCTCCGGTCCCGGGCAGGTGATCTCGAGCGCGGAGGAGCGGCCCGGCTCGGTCAGCGACCCGTGCGCGAGGAAGGCGCCTCGCCACGCGGCTTCCGCGTCACAGACCGACCCGCTCACCACCCGGGGGGGCAGGCCGCGCACGGGTCGGCCGCGGGAGTCGATCAGACCCGTCTGCCGGGCCAGCGACTCACCGTCCTGGACGACCCGGACGACATACCGGCTGCCTCGACGCAGGCCGCCGGCGCTGACGACGACCAGCTCGCTGGTGTGGCCGTAGACCTCCCCGATGTCCCGGCGCAGCCGTCGGGCCGCCATGGCCGTGTCCAGCTCGGCCTCGACGACGATCCGGCCACCGACGATGTGCAGCCCTCCGGCGAACCGCAGCGTCGCCGACACCCCGGCCTTGCGGCAGCAGGGCTTGGTCACCTGCAGGCGGCTCAGCTCGTCCTTGACCCGCGCCGTCATCGCCATGCGGTCATCTTGTCACCCGCTCCGGCGCCGGAGCGGTCTCACGCACGCCGCCGAGGCAGCCGGCTCAGCCGAGGATGTCGCGGTAGGCAGCGGCCAGGCGCAGCGAGTCGTGGTGGCCGGGCCGGTCGTGCACCGCGACGGGGCTCACCCACAGCTCGGCGCCGAGACCCGCCGCCACTCGGCGCAGCACCGCCTCGTCGGACACGACGGTGGGATCGGCCAGCACGACGTCGAGCCGCAGGTCCGGAGCATGCGCAGAGAGCACCTCCAGATGGTCCTCGGCCGAGAACCCGTGCGTCTCGCCGGTGTGCATCAGCAGGTTCAGCGTGAGGATGCGCCGCGCGGGGGTGTCCAGCAGCGCATCGCGCAGCCCGGGGACCATCAGGTGCGGCATCACCGAGGTGAACCAGGAGCCGGGCCCGAGCACCACCCAGTCCGCCTCGCGGACCGCGGTGACGGCCTCCTCGCAGGCAGGAGGCTTCTCGGGGGAGAGCCGGATGCCGAGCACCCGGCCCGCCGTGCTCGCGACGGCGACCTGGCCGCGGACGTCGGTGAGCTCGTCGCCCTTGGCCGGGTCTGCTCCCATGACCGTGGCCTCGATCTCCAGCGGCACCGCCGCCATGGGCAGCACCCGCCCGTGCGCGTTCAGCAGCCGGCCGACGAGGTCCAGGCCGCCGACGGTGTCGCCGAGCAGGTCCCAGAGCGAGACGATGAGCAGGTTGCCCAGCGAGTGGCCGGCGAGCTCCCCGGTGCCGGCGAACCGGTGCTGGAGCACGTCGCGCCACTGGCGGCCCCACGTGGTGTCGTCGCACAGCGCCGCCAGCGCCATCCGCAGGTCCCCCGGCGGCAGCACGTCGAACTCGGCGCGCAGCCGCCCGCTGGACCCGCCGTCGTCGGCGACGGTGACGACGGCGGTGATCCGGTCCGTCACCAGGCGCAGCGCCCGCAACGACGCGGCGAGCCCGTGGCCACCGCCGAGCGCCACCACGGCAGGGTGGCTCACTCGCGCCCCAGGTCCCGGTGGACCAGGATCGTGCCGACCCCGTCGCCCTTCAGCCGGGACGCGAGGTGCTCTGCCACGGCCACCGAGCGGTGCTTGCCGCCGGTGCATCCCAGCGACAGCGTGACGTAGCGGCGGCCCTCGCGCTGGTAGCCCTCGATCACCGGCTGCATCAGGTCGACCACCTTGTCCACGAACTCCAGCGCCCCCGGCTGGCTCAGGACGAACTCCGCGACCACGGCGTCGCGGCCGCTCAGCGGGCGCAGCTCGGGCTTCCAGAACGGGTTGGGCAGGAACCGCATGTCGAAGACCATGTCGCCGTCGAGCGGTATGCCGTACTTGAAGCCGAACGACATCACGGCGATCCGCAGCCGCGGCCCGAAGTCTGCGGTGAAGATCTCCGAGATCTTCGCGGTCAGCTGGTGCACGTTCAAGCCGGAGGAGTCGATGATCACGTCCGCCTCCGAGCGGAGGTCCCCGACGAGGGCGCGCTCCCGGACGATGCCGTCGAGCAGCCGGCCGTCGCCCTGCAGCGGGTGCGGCCGCCGCACGCTCTCGAACCGGCGTACCAGCGCCTCCTCCGTGGCGTCCATGAACACCACCCGCGGCTTCCATCCCCGGTGTCGCAGCGCGGTCAGTGCCTCCTGCAGCGAGGCGAAGAAGCCCCGGCTGCGCGCGTCGATGACCGTGGCCAGGCGCCGCACGCCGCGGCCGGAGCGCCCCGTCCGCTCGACCAGGTCGACCAGCGGGAGCAGCAGCTGGGCCGGGAGGTTGTCGACGACATACCAGCCCTGGTCCTCCAGTGCCTTGACCGCCGTGGACCGGCCCGCTCCGCTCATCCCGGTGAGGATGATCAGCTCGGGGGGCTCGAACGGCTCCGTTCCGTCGAGCTCCTGCTGGTCCGGCGACGTCATCAGTCGAGCACCTCACCGGTGCTGACGTTGACCGCCGGCGCGGGCTGCGACTGGCCGGCGAGGTGCTCGCGGATGGTCAGGGCCAGGCCGGGCCCGATGCCGGAGACCTCGCGGATCGCGTCGACGTCGGCCCCCCGGAGCCGCTTGACCGACCCGAAGTGGCGCAGCAGGGCCTGCTTGCGGGCGGCGCCGAGGCCGGGTATGTCGTCCAGCACGCTGGCCGTCATGGCCTTGGACCGCCGCTCCCGGTGGAAGGTGACCGCGAAGCGGTGCGCCTCGTCGCGGACCCGCTGCAGCAGGTAGAGGCCCTCGCTGGACCGCGGCAGGATCACCGGGAAGTCCTGTCCCGGCACCCACACCTCCTCCAGGCGCTTGGCCAGCCCGACCACCGCGATGTCGTCGATACCCTGCCCGGCCAGCGCGGCACGGGCCGCGTTGACCTGCGGGAGCCCGCCGTCGACCATGACGAGGTTGGGGGGATAGGCGAAGCGGCGCGGCCGCCCGGTGTCCGGGTCGATCCTGCTGGGACCGCGCTCCTCCCCCTGCCCCTCGTCCACGTCGACCTCCAGGCCCCCGGACTCGACCCGGTCGTCGACCAGCCGCCGGAACCGCCTCCCGAGCACCTCCCGCATGGCCGCCGTGTCGTCGACCTGGACCCGGTCCCCCGTCGCGCTCTCGCCGCCCACCGGCCCGGGACCGGGGGTGGCGTGGGTGGTGGTCGCATGGGTGCCGCGGACGATGAACCGGCGGTACTCCGACTTGCGGGGGATCCCGTCCTCGAACACGACCATGGACGCCACGACGTTGGTGCCCTGCACGTGGCTGACGTCGTAGCACTCCACCCGCAGGGGGGCGTCGGGCAGGTCGAGCGCCTCCTGGAGCTCCTGCAGCGCCTGGCTGCGAGCGGTGAGGTCGCCGGCCCGGGCGATCTTGTGCCGCTGCAGCGACTGCGTCGCGTTGCGCTGCACGGTCTCCATCAGCGCGCGCTTGTCTCCGCGCTGCGGCACGCGCAGGTCCACCTGCGCTCCACGAAGAGCGCTGAGCCACTCCCCCATCGCGTGGTCCTCGCGTGGGAGCACGGGCACGAGCACCTCCCGCGGCACCCCCTCCGGCGACTCGCCGCCGTATACCTGCTGGAGCAGGTGCTCGACGATGTCCGGCAGCTGCTCGTCCTCCTTCTCCGCGACCCAGCCGCGCTGGCCCCGCACCCGTCCCCCGCGGACGTGGAAGACCTGGAAGGCCACCTCCAGCTCGTCGTCCGACAGCGCGAACACGTCCGCGTCGGTCCCGTCGCCGAGGACCACCGCCGACTTCTCCAGCGCCCGGTGCAGGGCGCCGATGTCGTCCCGGAGCCGCGCAGCCTGCTCGAAGTCGAGGTCGGCGGCGGCGGCGAGCATCCGGCGCTCCAGCCGCCGGACGAACTTGGTGGTGTTGCCGGCCATGAAGTCGCAGAAGTCCGCGGCGATCTCACGGTGGTCCTCGGCCGTGACCCGGCCGACGCAGGGGGCGGAGCACTTGTCGATGTAGCCGAGCAGGCACGGCCGGCCGACCTGGCCGGCCCGGCGGAACACCCCGCTGCTGCAGGTGCGCATCGGGAAGACGCGCAGCAGCAGGTCGAGCGTCTCCCGGATGGCCCACGCATGGGTGTAGGGGCCGAAGTACCGCGTCCCCTTGCGCTTGGCTCCACGCAGCACCTGCGCCCTCGGGTACTGCTCGCCCATGGTGACCGCCAGGTAGGGATAGGACTTGTCGTCGCGGTACTTGACGTTGAACCTGGGGTCGAACTCCTTGATCCAGGAGTACTCCAGCTGCAGGGCCTCGACCTCGGTGGCGACCACCGTCCACTCGACGCTGGAGCCGGTGGTCACCATCCGCCGGGTGCGCGGGTGCAGGGCGCCGATGTCCTGGAAGTAGGAGGACAGCCGGCTGCGCAGCGACTTCGCCTTGCCCACGTAGATGACCCGCCCGGCGGCGTCGCGGAACCGGTAGACGCCCGGGTCGACCGGGATCTCGCCCGGCTTCGGACGGTACGACGAGGGGTCGGCCACGAGCCAACTCTAGGAGCAGGGTCAGACGGTGGCTTCGGCCACAGGCTCATAACAACCGGGGAACACCGCCGCGAAGGCCGTCCGGCAGGCACATCCGCGGTTAGTGTCAAGACCTTGAGGACCGCTGCAGTGCGGCTCCGCTCTGGAACAGGTCACGTCGACGTCTCTACTCGCAGGAGGAACAGTGGTCACACACACCGCAGCACGGGTCGGGATCCCCGTCCTGGTGGCAACCCTCGCTCTGTCGGCCTGCGGGTCGCGGAGCAACACCGGCGGCAGCGGCGGAAGCGGCAGCGGCGGGAGCAGCAGCGGCTCGGCAGGCGGTGGCGGCGCCGCCAAGACCGCGACCATAGGCGTGATCGCCCCGCTCTCGGCGGACCTCGCACCGTTGGGCCTGGGCATCCAGCACTCGGTGGAGCTCGCCGTCAAGCAGGCCAACGACGCCAAGACCATCCCGGGCTGGACCCTGAAGGTGGCTGCCAAGGACGACCAGGCCACGCCCTCGGTGGGCCAGAACGCCGCCACCTCCCTGGCGGCCGACAACACCGTGGTGGGGGTCGTCGGCACGCTGAACTCCAGCGTGGCGCAGAGCGTCCAGCCGGTGCTGTCCGCGGCCAAGATCGTCGAGGTCTCCCCGTCCAACACGAACCCCACGCTGACCAAGGGAGCGGACTTCCTGAAGGCGCCCAAGCGTGCTTACCCCACCTACTTCCGCACCTGCACCACCGACGCCGTCCAGGGGCCGTTCGCCGCGCGGTATCTGTTCCAGAAGTCCGGTGTGAAGAAGGTCGCCACCATCAACGACAAGAAGACCTACGGCCAGGGCCTGGTGGCAGCCTTCACCACGGAGTACAAGAAGCTCGGTGGCCAGGTGGTCAGCGCTCAGACGATCAACCCTGACGACTCCAACTTCAGCGCCGTCATCTCCAAGGTCAAGCCCACCGGGCCGCAGGCGGTCTACTACGGCGGAGAGTTCCCGCAGGCGGGCCCGCTGTCGCAGCAGATGAAGCAGGCCGGGCTGAACGTCCCGCTGATGGGCGGCGACGGCATCTTCGACCCCAAGTACATCCAGCTCGCCGGCAAGAACAGCACGGGCGACCTGGCCACCTCCGTCGGCGCGCCGACGGACAAGCTCCCCACGGCCAAGAAGTTCGTGACGGACTACCAGGCGGCGGGCTACAAGGACCCGTACGGCGCGTACGGCGCCTACTCCTACGACGCCGCGCAGGCGATCATCAACGCGCTCAAGACCTCCCTCGCGAGCGCGACGGACGCGAAGTCGGCTCGCCAGGCCACCGTGGACGCGATGAGCAAGGTGTCCTTCGACGGGGTCACCGGCAAGGTCGCGTTCGACCAGTACGGCGACAGCACGACCCGCATCCTGACCGTGTACAAGGTGGTCGGCGGCGCGTGGAGTCCCGTCAACACCTCCGAGTTCAAGTAGCCCGACCAGCCATCAGCCGCGGTGGCGGGGGTGGGCGAGCTGCTCACCCCCGCACCGGCGCACCACACCCGGGGAGGTGGATGTGTCGCAGTTCGCCCAGCAGCTGATCAACGGGCTGACGCTTGGCTCGCTGTACGCGCTGATCGCGGTCGGTTACACGGTCGTCTACGGCATCGTCCAGCTGATCAACTTCGCCCACGGCGAGGTGTTCATGATCGGCGCTTTCGGGGCGCTCAGCACCTACCTCGTGCTGTTCAAGAACACGACGTCACTATGGGTGCTGCCGATCATGGTCGTCGGTGCGGTCGCCGCCTCGGTCCTGGTGGCGGTGGTGATGGAGCGTGTCGCCTACCGCCCGCTGCGCAACGCGCCGCGGCTGGCCCCGCTGATCACGGCGATCGGCATCTCGGTGTTCCTGCAGGAGCTCGTCCGGCTGGAGTACGAGAAGGTGCCGTTCGCGAACTTCCCCAGCGCCAAGTCGCGCATCCCGTTCCCGCAGATCGAGGGGGTCACCGGTACGCCGTGGACGCCGTTCAGCCTGACCATCCAGCGGCCGGCCATGTTCACGATGGGCGCCCTGGCGGTCTGTGCGGTGCTGCTGTACTACTTCATCAACAAGACCAAGCTGGGCCGCGGAATGCAGGCGGTGTCCCAGGACCCTGACACGGCACGGCTGATGGGGATCAACGTGGACCGGATCATCGTGGTCGCCTTCGCCCTGGGCGCTGCCCTGGCCGGGATCGCCGGCGTTGCCCAGGGGCTGCAGAACAACAACATCGACTTCCACATGGGGTTCCTGGCCGGCCTCAAGGCCTTCACCGCTGCCGTACTCGGCGGTATCGGCAACGTGCAGGGCGCGGTTGTCGGCGGCCTGGTGCTCGGCGTCGTGGAGGGGATGGCCACGCAGTACATCCCCGGCCAGTTCGGCGGCAGTGCCTGGAAGGACGTGTGGGCCTTCGCCCTGCTCATCCTCGTGCTGGTGTTCCGGCCCCAGGGGCTGCTCGGCGCCAGGGTGGTGGACCGCGCATGAGGAGCCTGAGCGTGCGCTCCCTGGTGACGCGCCCCAACGCCGACGGGAACCCGGCGCACCGCACGGCCGGGCGGCACGCCGACAAGGCGTGGCCCGCGATGCTCGCCGGGGCGGTGCTGCTCGTCATCGGCGCGTTCCTGTCGTGGAGCTATGACCCCGACGTGCTGGGCAACCTGTCCCTCACCGGCAACCCCGGGGGGATCCAGGTGCTCGCCATCCTCCTGGGCGTCGTGGCGGTGCTGCTGCTGATCGCCGAGAGGGGTCCGCTGCGGGCCGCCGGGACCTGGGTGGACACCCACCTCGGGCTGCGGGCACTGGGCACCTGGACCCTGGTCTACCTGGCCGGGGTGCTGGTGGCGATCGCCGCGCAGGCCGGCGGTCTGGTCAACATCGACCCCGGCGGATGGGTGTCGTTCGCGGGCGCCGCGGTGCTGTTCGGAGCCTCCCGCCTGGCCGTCGCCCGGGAGCTGCGCCCGGTCTCCGCGTCCACCCTGCCGCACTGGGCGGAGATCGTCGTCATCGTCGTGGTCATGGCCGCAGCGCTGTTCGGCGCCGCGTACGCCCTGAACCGCGACGACGGCTGGTCCTTCGTGCTCTTCGGGATCTTCGTCGGCGCGTTGGTCGCCACCGCGGCTCGAAGCGGGTTCCTCGGCTGGTTCGGACTGATCGCCGTCCGGAACCGGCAGGTGCTCACCCTGGCCGCGTTCGTCGTCGCCTTCCTGTTCCCGTTCACCCAGAACGGCTCCGACGCCAACATGTCGATCGCCACCCAGGTGCTCATCTTCGCGGCCACCGCGCTGGGGCTCAACATCGTGGTCGGGTTGGCTGGGCTGCTCGACCTGGGGTACATCGCCTTTCTCGGCTCGGGCGCCTACGTCGCCGCAACGTTGTCCACCTCGACGTTCGCGACCATCGGCTGGAAGCCGCCCTTCCTGGTGGTCGTCCTGGTCGGCGGCTGCGTGTCGGCGACGCTCGGCCTGATCATCGGTACGCCGACGCTGCGCGTCTCCGGCGACTACCTCGCCATCGTCACCCTCGCCTTCGGAGAGATCTTCAGGCTGACCATGTTCAACCTCGACGGTGACAACGGGCCCAACCTCACCCACGGCCCCAACGGCATACCCGGCATACCCGACCTGCAGATCGGCAGCTTCAACTTCGGCGACACGCACGCCATCGCCGGTGTCCCGCTGGCACGGTTCTCCAACTACTACTTCCTGCTGCTGGTGCTGACCGGCTTCGTCATCCTGGTGTTCTCGCGGCTCAACAACAGCCGCATCGGTCGCGGCTGGGTGGCGATCCGCGAGGACGAGAAGGCGGCAGAGGCGATGGGCGTCAACGTCTTCGGGCTCAAGCTCCTCGCCTTCGCCGGCGGAGCGTTCCTCGCCGGCCTGGCGGGCACGATCAAGGCACACCAGGACGTGTCGGTGAGCCCCGACCAGTACGTCTTCCTCGAGTCGGCGTTCCTGCTCGCCGCGATCGTGCTGGGTGGCATGGGCACGATCGCCGGGGTCCTGATCGGCGCGACGATCCTGAAGCTGCTGCCGGAGAAGCTGCGTTTCTTCTCGGAGTACCGCCTGATGATCTTCGGCCTGCTGCTGGTGCTGATGATGCGGTTCCGGCCGGAGGGGCTGGTCGCGAGCAAGCGCCGGCAGCTGGAGTTCCACGAGGAGGACGAGGAGCTCGCCGACGACCTCGGCGGCCGGATCGTGCAGGAGGCGTCGTGAGCACGGCCACCGGCACGAGCGCCGCCGGGCCGGCCGCCCTCTCGTCAGCCGCACCCCTGCTGCAGGCCGACAACGTGGTGATGCGCTTCGGTGGGCTGACCGCCGTCAACCGGGTCAGCATGACCGTCCGCGCCGGGGAGATCGTCGGCCTGATCGGCCCCAACGGGGCTGGTAAGACCACCTTCTTCAACTGCCTGACCGGGCTCTACAAGCCCACGGCGGGGGAGGTCCGCTTCGCCGGCCAGGTGCTCCCGCCGAAGCCACGCGCCGTCGTCAAGGCCGGCATGGCGCGGACGTTCCAGAACATCAGGCTGTTCGGCAACATGACGGCGCTGGAGAACGTCATGGTCGGCCGGTACTGCCGCACCAGCTCCGGCGCGCTGACCTCGATCCTGCGGGGCCCCAAGTTCCGGCACGAGGAGGAGGAGACCCGGGCGAAGGCACAGGAGCTGCTGGACTTCGTCGGCCTCGGCCGGACGACCGAGCTCCTCGCCCGCAACCTGGCGTACGGCGACCAGCGGCGCCTCGAGATCGCCCGCGCCCTGGCCACGGAGCCCCAGCTGGTGCTCCTCGACGAGCCGACAGCCGGCATGAACCCGCTGGAGACCCGGCAGGCCAGCGACCTCATCTTCCGGATCCGTGACAGCGGTCTGGCTGTCGTGGTGATCGAGCACGACATGCGCTTCATCTTCAGCCTCTGCGACCGGGTGCTCTGCCTGGTGCGGGGCGAGACGCTCGTGGAGGGCACGCCCGGGCAGGTGCAGTCCGACCCGCGCGTCATCGAGGCCTACATCGGCACCGGCACCGAGCTCGCGGAGCTGGATGAGCCGGCGGAGCAGACGGCCGGGACCGCTGCCGACGACGGGTCGGCCGCAGCGTCATGAGCATGCTCGAGGTGCGGGACCTCCAGGTCGCCTACGGCAAGATCCTGGCCGTCAAGAAGATCAGCTTCACCGTCGGGGAGGGCGAGGTCGTCACTCTCATCGGCACCAACGGGGCCGGGAAGACCACCACGCTGCGCACGATCTCGGGTCTGCTGCGCCCAGTCGGGGGGCAGATCCTGTTCCAGGGCGAGCCGATCCACGCCGTTCCGGCGCACCAGATCGTCTCGCTCGGGTTGGCGCACTCCCCCGAGGGCCGGCGGATCTTCCCCCGGATGTCCGTTGAGGAGAACCTGCTGCTCGGCGCGTTCGCCCGCAAGGACCGCGACATCCCCGCGGACCTGCAGCACTCCTACGATCTGTTCCCGATTCTCGCGGAGCGCCGTAACCAGCCCGCCGGCACCTTCTCCGGCGGTGAGCAGCAGATGCTCGCGATGGGTCGGGCGATGATGAGCCGGCCGAAGCTGCTGATGCTGGACGAACCGTCGATGGGATTGTCGCCGCTGATGATGAACCACGTCCTGAAGACCGTGCGCACGCTACAGCGACAGGGCACCACGATCCTGCTGGTCGAGCAGAACGCACAGGCAGCGCTGAGCCTGGCCGACAAGGGCTACGTCCTGGAGGTGGGCAAGATCGTGCTCAGCGGGACGGGCAAGGAGCTGATGGTCAACGACGAGGTGCGTAAGGCCTACCTCGGGGAGGACTGACTCGCAGGCGGGTGACGGACCCTGCACCGCCCGCGCACGTGGCTGCGACCGGCGTCGGCAGCGTCCATCACCTCAAGCGCTGAGCGAAGGACGGTCGCGGGGTCGGTCGCCGTCGGTCGCGAGCCCTGTGCCGCCGTCGCGGGCGGCTTTGCGCAGGTTTGTGGCGCCGTTACCTGCTTCCAACGGGCGTGTCCACCACCGTTTCCTGAGCAAGGCCGGCGACGCGCGACGTGAAGGAGCTCGCTCCATCGCGCGGCGCCATCGCGAAGCGCCGCGGCTCCTGGCTACCTCGTTGCCGCGGCCTTCGTTCTCGCCGTCTTACTGGCCGCCGTCTTGCTGGCCGCCGTCTTGCTGGCCGCCGTCTTGCTGGCCGCCGTCTTGCTGGCCGCCGTCTTGCTGGCCGCCGTCTTGCTGGCCGCCGGCTTGCTGGCCGCCGTCTTGCTGGCCGCCGTCTTGCTGGCCGCCGTCTTGCTGGCCGCCGTCTTGCTGGCCGCCGTCTCGCTGGCCGCCGTCTCGCTGGCCGCCGGCTTGCTGGCCGCCGGCGTGCGGGCCGTCCGGGCCAGCACTGGCGCGAGGTAGCGGCCCGTGTGGCTGGCGGGCACCAGGGCCACGTCCTCCGGGGTGCCCTCGGCCACCACCGAACCGCCGCCTCCACCGCCCTCGGGACCCATGTCGATGACCCAGTCGGCGTTCTTGATCACGTCCAGGTTGTGCTCGATCACGATCACCGTGTTGCCCTTGTCGACCAGCCCCTGCAGCACGTCGAGCAGCTTGCGGATGTCCTCGAAGTGCAGGCCGGTGGTCGGCTCGTCGAGGACGTAGACCGTGCGGCCGGTCGAGCGCTTCTGCAGCTCGCTGGCGAGCTTGACCCGCTGGGCCTCGCCCCCGGAGAGGGTGGGCGCGGGCTGCCCCAGCCGCACGTAGCCGAGCCCGACGTCGGCGAGCGTCCGCAGGTGCCGGGAGATGGCCGGCACGGCGGCGAAGAACTCGCTCGCCTCCTCGATCGGCATGTCCAGCACGTCGGCGATGGTCTTGCCCTTGAAGTGCACCTCGAGGGTCTCCCGGTTGTACCGCGCTCCGTGGCACACCTCGCAGGGCACGTAGACGTCCGGCAGGAAGTTCATCTCGATCTTGATCGTGCCGTCGCCGGAGCAGGCGTCACAGCGGCCGCCCTTGACGTTGAACGAGAACCGCCCGGGCAGGTAGCCCCGGATCTTCGCCTCCGTCGTCTCGGCGAACAGGTTGCGCATGTGGTTGAACACGCCGGTGTATGTCGCCGGGTTGCTCCGCGGGGTGCGCCCGATCGGGCTCTGGTCGACATGCACCACCTTGTCGAGATGCTCCAGCCCGGTGACCGTCTTGTGCCGCCCCGGCACGTGGCGTGCGCCGTTCAGCTTGTTGGCGAGCACGTTGTAGAGGATGTCGTTGACCAGCGTCGACTTGCCCGACCCCGAGACACCGGTGACCGCCACCAGGTTGCCGAGCGGGAAGCCCACGTCGACGTGGTGCAGGTTGTGCTCCCGCGCGGCGACGACGGCGACCGTGCGGCCGTCCTGCGGCCGCCGGATCGCGGGAGTGGGGATCTGGCGGCGACCCGAGAGGTACTCCCCCGTGATCGAGTCGGGGTGGTCGAGCAGCTCCTTGACCGTGCCTGAGTGCACCACCTCACCGCCGTGCTCCCCCGCGCCCGGGCCGATGTCGACCACCCAGTCGGCGGTGCTGATGGTGTCCTCGTCGTGCTCGACGACGATCAGCGTGTTGCCGAGGTCGCGCAGCCGGGTCAGCGTCTCGATCAGCCGGCGGTTGTCGCGCTGGTGCAGCCCGATGCTCGGCTCGTCCAGCACGTAGAGCACCCCCACTAGCCCCGACCCGATCTGCGTCGCCAGCCGGATCCGCTGGGCCTCGCCGCCGGACAGGGTGCCGGAGGGCCGGTCCAGGGACAGGTAGTCGAGCCCGACGTCGAGCAGGAAGCCGAGCCTCGCGTCGATCTCCCTGACCACCCGCTCGGCGATCTGCCGCTCCCGGTCGGTGAGGTCGACCTCCGCGAGGAACCGGGCACACGCCGCGATGGGCAGCGCGCAGACGGCGGAGATGCTCAGGCCGCCGAGCAGCACCGCCAGCGACTCCGGCTTGAGCCGCGCGCCGCCGCACGTGGGGCACGGCACCTCCCGCATGAAGCCCTCGTACCGCTCGCGGCTCCAGTCGGAGTCGGTCTCGGCGTGGCGCCGCCGGACGAACGGGACGACACCCTCGAAGCCGGTGGTGTACGAACGGTCCCGGCCGTAGCGGTTGCGGTACTTGACGTGGACCTTGTAGTCCTGGCCGTAGAGCAGCGCCTCCTTGGCCCGGTCCGGCAGGGCGTGCCAGGGCTTGTCCACCGAGAACTTCAGGTCGTCGGCCAGCGCTTCGATGACCCGCAGGAAGTAGTCGGCCGACCCGGACCCCTGTGCCCACGGCGCGATGGCGCCGTCGCGGATCGACAGGTCCTCGTCGGGCACCAGCAGGTCCGGGTCGACCTCGAGCTCGGTGCCCAGGCCGGTGCAGGTGGGGCAGGCGCCGAACGGCGAGTTGAACGAGAACGACCGCGGCTCCACCTCGTCCATGGAGAGCGGGTGGTCGTTGGGACAGGCCATCTTCTCGGAGTATCGGCGCTCCCGCTCTGGGTCGTCCGGTGCGTCGGCGGGCACGTCGACGAAGTCGACGACCAGGACACCGCCGGCCAACGAGAGGGCGGTCTCCACCGAGTCGGTCAGCCGGCGTTTGGCCCCGGCGTCGGAGCCCTTGGCGACGAGCCGGTCGACCACCACGTCGATGCTGTGCTTCTTCTGCTTCTCCAGCACCGGCGGCTCGGTCAGCGACACGACCTCGCCGTCGACCCTGGCGCGGGAGAAGCCCTTGCTCTGCAGCTCGCTGAACAGGTCGACGTACTCACCCTTGCGCGCCCGCACCACCGGCGCGAGGACCTGGAACCGGGTGCGCTCCGGGAGCTCGAGCAGGCGGTCGACGATCTGCTGCGGGGTCTGCCGGGTAACCGGCTCACCGCAGACCGGACAGTGCGGACGACCGGCCCGGGCATACAGCAGACGAAGGTAGTCGTAGACCTCGGTGATCGTGCCGACGGTGGAGCGGGGGTTGCGGTTGGTCGACTTCTGGTCGATGGAGACCGCAGGGGACAGCCCCTCGATGAAGTCGACGTCCGGCTTGTCCATCTGACCGAGGAACTGCCGTGCGTAGGCGGACAGCGACTCGACGTAGCGGCGCTGCCCCTCGGCGAAGATGGTGTCGAAGGCCAGGCTGGACTTGCCCGAGCCGGAGAGGCCGGTGAAGACGATCAGCGAGTCGCGGGGCAGGTCGACGGACACGTTGCGCAGGTTGTGCTCCCGGGCGCCGCGGACCACGAGCCGCTGGTGCTGGTGCCCCGTCGAGGACGGCTGCCCCGCGGTAGGGCGGGTCGTCGGGTCAGGCACCCGCCAAGCCTAAAGGCCGCCACCGACAAGGGCGGACCACGAAGTCTGCCGCACGCCTGCGCCCCTTTCCCGGGGCGGCACCCGGGAGCCCCCTGACGGCAGGCTCCCGGTCGGCGCGGCATACCCTGCCGTCATGCTGACGCCAGCCGAGGGGTACACCGGTGATGTCCGGCAAGGAGGGCCTGCGGACCTTCGGCAGCTCCCAGGGCTGGCCATCCGCAAGATCAGTGTCTCGGCGATGGACAACAACGTCTACCTGCTGACCTGCACGGCGACCGGCCAGCAGCTGCTGGTCGACGCGGCCGACGAGGCCCCGCGCATCCTGGAGCTGGCGCGCGAGGGAGCCAGCGCCGGCCCGACCGGCGCCGACGGCTCGCAGCCGCTGCTGCACACCGTCGTGACGACCCACCAGCACTGGGACCACTACCGCGCCCTGGCACAGGTGGTCGCCGACACCGGAGCGACCACGGCGGCAGGGGCCCCGGACGCGGACGCCCTGCCGGTCGCGGCGGACCTGCGGCTGCGGCACGGAGACCAGGTGCGGTTCGGCGACGTCGTGCTGGACGTGCTGCTGCTGCGGGGGCACACGCCCGGCTCGGTGGCGCTTGCCTACCGCGACCCGGGCGATGCCGACGGGCAGGCGCACCTGTGGACCGGTGACTCGCTGTTCCCCGGTGGCGTGGGCAACACCGGCCAGGACTCGGCGTTGTTCGGCCAGCTGATGGACGACGTGGAGGCCCGTGTCTTCGACGTGTACGGCGACGACACGTGGGTCTACCCAGGCCACGGCCGCGACACCACCCTGGGAGCGGAGCGGCCGCACGTTGCGGAGTGGCGCCGCCGAGGCTGGTGACCAGCCGGGTCAGATCCAGTCCCGGCGCCGGAACAGCGCATACAGCACCACCGAGAGCAGCACGATCAGCGACGTGGACTCCCAGAAGCCGAGGTGCGAGCCGAACCCGGGGTAGGGGACGTTCTGGCCGTAGAAGCCGGTGACCGCCGTCGGCACGGCGATGATGGCCGCCCAGCTGGTCACCTTCTTCATGATGCCGTTGAGCCGGTTCCCTTGGATGGTGAGGTTCGACTCGAGGATGGTGGTGACCAGGTCGCGCAGCGACTCGGTCCACTCCGTCACCCGCAGCACGTGGTCGTAGACGTCCTGGTAGTACGGGCCCATCGTGGCGTCTACGACGTGCAGGTCACGCCGGATCAGCGAGTTGACCACCTCGCGAACGGGAAGCACCACCCGGCGCAGCCGGACCAGGCTCTTGCGGAGCTCGAACGAGCGGCGCTGCACCTCGACGTCACGGGGCCGGTCGTCGAACAGCAGGTCCTCGAGATCCTCGATCTCCGAGTCGAGCTGCTGCACCGCGTCGAAGTGGCCGTCGACGACCGCGTCCAGCAGGCCCCACAGCAGGAACGACACGCCGGACTTGGCCAGGTCGGGCGACTCGTCCCACCTCTGGGTCATCCGCTCCATCTCGAAGCCCTCGTCCTTGCGCACGGTCACCAGCGCCTGCCTGGTGACGAAGGCGGCGATCTCGGTGGTGGTCAGCTCGCCGGTCCCGCCGTCCAGCCGCACGGCGTAGGCGCCGATGAACAGGTGGTCGTCGTAGCGGTCGAGCTTGGGTCGCTCGTGCCGGTCGAGGGCGTCCTCCATCGCCAGCGTGTGCAGGTTGAGCTCGCTCCCGAGCCTGGCCAGGTCCTCAGGGCTCGGCCTGCAGTAGTCAAGCCACACCACCGCATCGGGGTCCTTGAGGTGGTCCGAGCAGTCCTCGACCGGAAAGTTCTGCCGTTCCAGCACGCCGTTGCGATACAGCCTGCTGTGCGCCATACCGCCACTGTAGGACCGGGGTCTGTGTCCGCCGGCGGACGACAAGGTGCGGCGCGCACGTGTGAGTATGTCGGGATGTCGCCGCACAGCACCGTCTCCGTGGCCGTGACCAACCTCTGGGGCCGCCCAGGTGCGGTGCGCCCGGTCGACGCCGCGATGCTGGCCGACCAGCCGGACCTCGACGCGTGGCTGGGTGCGATGGACTCGGCCGCCCGGCCGGACCAGGGCAGGTTGGGGCTGCACGACCGGCTCCTGACCCAGCTGGCCCACGGCGAGCCGGTGCACGTCCACGCGGCGGCTCAGCAGGCGACGGGTGGCTGGCAACAGGTGAGCTGTCCCTGGCAGCCGGCGGCGGGCGGGCCGTCCGGGGGCGGGGCAGAGGGCTATCGCGGCTGGGTCGTGGCCGCGCACCTCCGCGGCGACGGCGAGCCAGGGCTGGATGCTGAGCCGTCCGGTACTGACCCGGCCGGTACAGACGCGACCGGCACTGACCCGTCCGGCACCGACCAGCCCGACCGGCAGGCCGGCTCGGTGGCCCTGCTGGACGCGGCGCGGACCTATCTCGGCGTCCCCTACCTGTGGGGAGGATGCTGCGCGGAAGCCGTCGACTGCGCCGGGCTGGTGCACCTCGCCGCCCGAGCGGTCGGGCTGCTGGCGCCCCGGGACGCGGCGGACCAGTACGACGCCTGCCAGCCGGTGCCGGTGGCGCGCGCCGGTCCCGGTGACCTGCTGTTCTTCGCCCGGCACGGCTCGCGCCCGCACCATGTCGGGATCGTCGCCGCACCGGGTCGGATGCTGCACGCCCCTGAGACGGGAGCCGTCGTGGTCGAGGAGGCCTTGGGCGAGGAGCTCATGGCTACCCTGGTGGCGGCCGGCCGGCTGGTCCGGCGGCAGCCCGGTGGCGCGGAGTGCTCCGCTGTGGGCAGCGTCCCGGCACGGCCGAAGGGGTGAGCTCGCGGGTCCCTGCGCCGCTGCTCGTGGTGGTGGCGGTCGTCTCGGTCCAGTTCGGCGGCGCGCTGGCGGCAACGCTGATCCCGGTGGTGGGCGCGGTGGCGTCGGTGGGGTTGCGGCTGCTGTTCTCCGCCGCGGTGCTGCTCGCGGTGGCCCGCCCGAGGGTCCGGGGCCGCACGCGGGCGGACTGGGCCACCGTGGTCACGTTCGCCGCCATCCTGGCGTCGATGAACCTGTGCTTCTACGGAGCCATCGGCCGGCTGCCGATCGGCGTGGCGGTGACGATCGAGTTCGTCGGGCCGCTCACCCTCGCGACCGCGCTGTCGCGGCGCCCCCGGGACCTCGTCGCCGTCACGGCGGCGGCCGTGGGCGTGCTCGCCATCTCGGGCGCGCTGGGCACCCCCTGGTCACGGCTCAACCTCGTCGGGCTGGGACTGGCTCTGGCGGCCGGTGCCTGCTGGGCGGGGTACATCGTGGCCAGCGCCCGCACCGGCGCCCGCTTCGCCCAGCTCGACGGCCTGGCCATCGCGATGACCCTGTCGGCGCTCGTCGTGGGCCCGGTCGCCCTGCTGACCGGCGGAGCGGCGCTGGGACGCTTCGACACGCTGTGGCGCGGCTTCGGCATCGCCGTGCTGTCCTCGGCCATCCCCTACGCCCTGGAGCTCGTTGCCCTCCGACGGCTGTCGGCGCAGGTGTTCGGCATCCTGCTGAGCCTCGAGCCGGCGGTCGCCGCGGTCGCCGGCCTGCTCGTGCTGGGGCAGCGGCTCGGCGCGGTCGAGCTCGCGGGAATGGCCTGTGTGGTCGTCGCGAGCGCCATGGTCCTGGGGGCTAGTCCAGCTCCTCAGCGCTCCGCTCAGAGCGCTGCTCCCGACCTGTGCTGAGCAGGCTGGCGACGGTGGTCACCGACAGGATCGCCACGATGGCCACCAGCGAGAGCCAGATGGGAATCTCCGGTGCCCAGCCGATCGGCCGCCCGCCGGCCAGGAACGGCACCGTGTTCTCGTGCATCGCGTGCAGGATCAGCTTCACCCCGATGAAGCCGAGCAGCACCGCGAGGCCGAAACCCAGGTAGACCAGCCGCTTGAGCAGCCCGCCGATCAGGAAGTACAGCTGGCGAAGTCCCATCAGGGCGAAGATGTTGGCGGTCAGGACCAGAAACGGCTCCTTGGTCAGGCCGTAGATCGCGGGGATGGAGTCGAGGGCGAAGAGCAGGTCGGTGGTGCCGAGCGCCAGGATCACCACGAACATCGGCGTGACCACCCGCCTGCCCTGCTCGCGGACGACGAGCCGGGCGCCGTGGAACTGCGCCGTGGCGGGCAGCCGGCGCTCGACCAGGCGCATCAGCGCGTTCTCCTCGTATCGGCCGCCGCCCGCGCCCGCGCCTGCCGAGCCGGCCGGCTCGCCCGGGTCACCGTCCCCCCGACCCTCACGCGCCAGCTTGACCGCGGTGTAGAGGAGGAAGGCGCCGAAGAGGTAGAAGACCCACGCGAACTCGTTGATGACCGCGGCGCCGATCGCGATGAAGACGCCGCGCAGCACCAGGGCGATGACGATCCCGACCATCAGTGCCGTCTGCTGCAGCTGCGCCGGCACCTTGAACTGCGCCATGATCAGTAGGAAGACGAAGAGGTTGTCGACCGACAGCGAGTACTCGGTCAGCCACCCGGCGTAGAACTGAGCGGCGTAGTGCGGGCCGCTGACATACCAGACGCCGGCTCCGAACAGGACGGCCATCGCGATGTACAGGCCAAGGTGGCGCCCGACCTCGCGCATGGACGGGACGTGGGGGCGGCGGCCGATGACCACCACGTCGACGAGCAGGACGGCCGTCGTCAGGCCGACGGTCAGCAGCCAGAGCCAAGTGGGGACGTTCATGGGCGGAGGAAACCTTCCGGTCACCGTGCAGCGGGCTGCACGAAGTGGTCGTAGGTCTCTCTCACCCCACCGAAGCGGGACCGGTCCCCCGGGACCGCCGGCTGCGCGGCGGAATGCCGGCAACGAGCAGGCCGTGCTGACGAGGTGACCGCACGAAGATACTCCCCTGCGTAGGCCCCATCCTCGCAGACATCGAGCCCATGGCCCACCCTCGGCGCGTCCCATGACCCCGCCGACTGGGTCCGTCGCACCTGCTCAGCGCTCAGGCGTGCGCCGCGGTCATCTGGCGCAGCTCCTTCTTCAGGTCCCCGATCTCGTCCCGCAACCGGGCAGCGAGCTCGAAGTGCAGGTCGGTCGCCGCCTGGTGCATCTGGGTGGTTAGCTCCTGGATCAGCCCCGCCAGGTCACCGGCCGCCAGGTCGCCCAGCCGGCCGGTGGAGACGGCCACGTCCGCGGCCATCGCTCCGCGGCCACGGCTCTTGCCCCGGGACTGCATCCGGCCGCTGCCCATCAGCACCTCGGTGTCGGCGTCCTCACGGCCCAGCAGGTCGGTGATGTCGGCGATCCGCTTGCGCAGCGGCTGCGGGTCGAGACCGCGCTCGGCGTTGTACGCGACCTGCTTCTCACGCCGACGCCCGGTCTCGTCGATCGCCTCCTGCATCGAAGGGGTGACCTTGTCGGCGTACATGTGCACCTGCCCCGACACGTTGCGGGCCGCACGGCCGATCGTCTGGATCAGGCTCCGGGCGGAGCGCAGGAATCCCTCCTTGTCGGCGTCCAGGATGCTGACGAGCGAGACCTCGGGCAGGTCCAGGCCCTCGCGCAGCAGGTTGATGCCGACCAGGACGTCGAACTCGCCGAGGCGCAGCTCGCGCAGCAGCTCAACCCGGCGCAGGGTGTCCACCTCGCTGTGCAGGTAGCGGACGCGGACCCCCCTCTCGAGCAGGTAGTCGGTCAGGTCCTCGGCCATCTTCTTGGTCAGCGTGGTCACCAGCACCCGCTCGTCCCGGGCGGCTCGCTCGTGGATCTCGTGCAGCAGGTCGTCGATCTGGCCCTTGGTGGGCTTCAGCACGATCTCGGGGTCGACCAGGCCGGTGGGCCGGATGATCTGCTCCACCACGCCCTTCGCCTTGGCCATCTCGTAGGGACCGGGGGTGGCCGACAGGTATACCGTCTGGCCGATCCGCTCGAGGAACTCCTCCCAGCGCAGCGGCCGGTTGTCCATCGCGCTGGGCAGCCGGAACCCGTGGTCGACCAGCGCCCGCTTGCGCGACATGTCGCCCTCGTACATCGCGCCGATCTGCGGCACCGTCACATGCGACTCGTCCAGCACCAGGAGGAAGTCCTCGGGGAAGTAGTCGAGCAGGCAGTTGGGGGCCGACCCGGAGCCTCGGCCGTCGATGTGCCGGCTGTAGTTCTCGATGCCGGAGCACGAGCCGACCTGGCGCATCATCTCGATGTCGTACGTGGTGCGCATCCGCAGCCGCTGGGCCTCGAGCAGCTTGCCCTGCCGCTCGAACTCGGCCAGTCGGCCCTCCAGCTCCAGCTCGATGCCCCGGATCGCCCGCTCCATCCGCTCCGGACCGGCGACGTAGTGGGTGGCCGGGAAGACGTACATCTCCCGCTCCTCGTGCACGATCTCGCCGCTCAGCGGGTGCAGCGTGTAGATCCGCTCGATCTCGTCGCCGAAGAACTCGATCCGGATGGCGAGCTCCTCGTAGACGGGGATGATCTCGACGGTGTCGCCGCGCACCCGGAAGGTGCCGCGGGTGAAGGACAGGTCGTTGCGGGTGTACTGCATGCCCACGAAGCGGCGCAGCAGGTCGTCGCGCTCGATCTGCAGACCCACCTTCAGCCGGGCCATCCGGTCGATGTACTCCTGCGGGGTGCCCAGCCCGTAGATGCAGGACACCGAGGCCACGACGATGACGTCCCTGCGCGTGAGCAGGGAGTTGGTGGCGCTGTGCCGCAGCCGCTCGACCTCCTCGTTGAGCGAGGAGTCCTTCTCGATGTAGGTGTCGGTTTGGGCGATGTACGCCTCGGGCTGGTAGTAGTCGTAGTAGCTGACGAAGTACTCCACCGCGTTGCCGGGCAGCAGCTCCCGGAACTCGTTGGCGAGCTGGGCCGCCAGGGTCTTGTTCGGTGCCATGACCAGGGTCGGCCGCTGCACCTGCTCGATCAGCCATGCCGTGGTCGCCGACTTGCCGGTGCCGGTCGCGCCCAGCAGGACCGTGTCGGACTCGCCGTCCTTGATCCGCCGGGACAGGTCCGCGATCGCCCCCGGCTGGTCGCCGCTGGGCTGGAAGTCGGAGACGACCTTGAACGGGGCAACCCTGCGCTGGAGGTCGGTCTTGGGCCGCATACGACAACCGTAGACGCCGCCGCCGACAGCCCCCGACCCGCGAGCGGGCCGGGGTCAGGACCAGTACAGCGACAGGGCCGTGAGGACGCCTCCGACCGCGGCGAGCGCCGTGACGGCCGCCACGCGAGCGATCAGCTCCGAGGGTGAGTCCGCGGCCTGAGGGACGGCGCCGGTCCCGAGCCGCCGCATCCGTCGGCGCACGCCCAGCAGCAGCCCCGCCGCGACCAGCGCGCCGACCAGCCCTGGAAACAGCAGCCGGTAGAAGCCGAGCCGTACGTCGACCAGCAGGGGCGGGAGCAGCGCCAGGCTGGCGCTGACGGCAGTGCGCTGCCAGGCCAGAGCCGTCCGCTGCGGCTGCAGCCCTGGCCGCAGCCCGGACCGCCGCGGCGGGTCGCTCACCGGCGAAGCTCCTGCAGCATTCCGAGGCCGAGCGTGACCAGGGACAGGACGACCACGGCTGTGGCCAGGACGGTGAGCGCCCGTGGGGCAGGGAGCGCCTGACCGGTTCGCAGCGCCCGCTCGACCCGGGCCCACCCCGTGACGGCGCGGAGCGCGAGCAGGGCACCTCCGGCGCAGGCACCACCGCCGACCAGGGCCGCCCAGCGCGGCAGCCCGGCGACGCTCGCTACGGAGATGAGGGTGACCCCCCCGGCCACCAGCGCCAGCGCCGTGCGCATCCATGCCAGGGCCGTGCGCTCGTTGGCGAGCGTGAACCGCGGGTCCGGCTCCTCGCCCACGGCGTAGACGCTCCTGGGCTTGCGGTCCTCGCTCACTGCGGCTCCCATCCGCTCTGTGCTGCCCACTGCCGCGCAGCAGGCAGCACGGCCTCGAACCATGGCTCCTTCGCCGCCGCATACTGCGAGGTCGTCGTCGCTGCGGCCGCCAGCCGCTGCTTGTGAGCCGTGTAGGCCTCGCGAGCGGCCGGGTCGGCACGGAGCCAGTCGCGAAAGAGCAGCGCGAACCGCCAGCCGGGGCCGCCGACCTCGCGGACGTGGACGTGCGCGACCCGGCCCGGGTCGGCGCTCAGGTGGAACCGCTTGGCCCAGGTCGCGTCCGCGCCTGCCGGGTGGATCGGGGTGTCCGTGGGGTTCCTCCCGGACGGGCCGGCCCGCGGGAACCCGGCCACGGCCAGCGACCGCACCAGCGCCGGCCGGTCGGCGTCGGCCAGCCGGGTCACCCCCACCTGGAGGTCGACCACGTCCTTGGCCGGCATCCCCGGGACTGCGGTGGACCCGATGTGGTGCACGGCCACGGCGGCGCCAACGAGCACGGCGCCGATCCGGGCCGCCAGGCGCTCCGCCTGCGCCGGCCAGGTGGGGTCGTAGGCGACCAGGGTCGGCACCTCCGGCCGGCGGCTCGCCCCCCCGGTCCGGAGGTTGGCCTCGTACCCGGCCAGGCGACCGGCCCAGAGCCGGTCGACCTGCTCCAGCAGCGCGCCCGGGTCGGCGTCGTTGTTCAGCCACACGTCCGCGGCTGCGCGCCGCTGGCCGTCGCCGGCCTGCGCCGCGATCCGGGCCCGCGCGTCGGCCTCGGTCATGCCGCGCAGCCGCACCAGCCGGTCCAGGCGGGTCGGCTCGGAGGCCCCCACCACGACGACCAGGTGGTATGCCGACCCGAGCGACTTCTCCACCAGCAGCGGCACGTCGTGCACCACCACCGCGTCGGGTGGGGCGGCGTCGGCCAGCTCGGCCGACCGGGCGGCGACCAGCGGGTGCGTGATGGCCTCGAGGTCGGCCCGTGCCCGGCTGTCGGCGAACACCGTGCTCGCCAGCCGACTGCGGTCGAGCCTGCCTCCCGCGTCCAGGACGCCGGAGCCGAAGCGGGCGAGGACCGCCGCCAGGCCGGGCGTGCCCGGTGCGAGGACCTCCCGGGCAACCTGGTCCGCGTCGACGACCACGGCGCCCAGCTCGTGCAGCCGGGTGGCCACGGTCGACTTGCCCGACCCGATCCCCCCGGTCAGGCCCACGCGAAGCACACGGGCGACCCTACGCCCGGCTCCCGAGGGTAGAGGCAGGTATGCCGTGCCACCCCGGGGGGCGGCACGGCATACCTGGACGGCAGAGCACCTCGTGCTGCGCTCGGGGTTGCGGTCAGCCGCCGGTGAGCTTCTCCCGCAGTGCGGCGAGCGCCTCGTCCGAGGCGAGGGTGCCCTCGACCTGGGTCGGCGCCGGTGCGCCGGACGGCGCGTCGGTGGCAGCTGCGGCGCCGCCCGAGGAGTAGCTGGTCGGCATGCCCGCGCCGCTGACCGCCTCGGCGTTGTCCTTGGCGGCCTGCTCGACCTGGGCCTTGTGCGCCTCCCAACGGGCGTGCGCGTCGGCGTACTGCTTCTCCCACTTCTCCCGCTGCGTCTCGTGACCCTCGAGCCACTCGTTGGTCTCCGGGTCGAAGCCCTCGGGGTACTTGTAGTTGCCCTGCTCGTCGTACTCCGCCGCCATGCCGTACATCGTCGGGTCGAACTCGGTGACCGGGCTGTTGTCGTCGTTGGCCTGCTTCAGCGACAGCGAGATACGCCGACGCTCGAGGTCGATGTCGATGACCTTGACGAAGATGTCGTCGCTGACCTGCACGACCTGCTCCGGCAGCTCGACGTGGCGTTCGGCCAGCTCGGAGATGTGGACCAGGCCCTCGATCCCGTCGTCGACGCGGACGAACGCACCGAACGGCACCAGCTTGGTGACCTTGCCGGGCACGACCTGGCCGATCGCGTGCGTCCGAGCGAAGTGCTGCCAGGGGTCCTCCTGGGTCGCCTTCAGCGACAACGAGACCCGCTCGCGGTCCATGTCGACGTCCAGCACCTCGACCGTGACCTCCTGGCCCACCTCGACCACCTCGGACGGGTGGTCGATGTGCTTCCAGGACAGCTCGGAGACGTGGACCAGACCGTCGACGCCGCCGAGGTCGACGAACGCGCCGAAGTTGACGATGCTGCTGACCACACCGGTGCGGACCTGGCCCTTCTGCAGCTCGCGCAGGAAGGTCGTACGGACCTCGGACTGGGTCTGCTCCAGCCACGCCCGGCGGGACAGGACCACGTTGTTGCGGTTCTTGTCCAGCTCGATGATCTTGGCCTCGATCTCCTTGCCCACGTAGGGCTGCAGGTCGCGGACGCGGCGCATCTCGACCAGCGAGGCGGGCAGGAAGCCGCGCAGGCCGATGTCCAGGATGAGACCGCCCTTGACGACCTCGATGACGGTGCCGCTGACGACGCCGTCCTCCTCCTTGATCTTCTCGATCGTGCCCCAGGCGCGCTCGTACTGCGCGCGCTTCTTGGACAGGATCAGCCGGCCTTCCTTGTCCTCCTTGGTCAGGACGAGCGCCTCGACCTCGTCGCCGACCGAGACGACCTCGGAAGGGTCGACGTCGTGCTTGATGGACAGCTCGCGGGAGGGGATCACGCCTTCGGTCTTGTAGCCGATGTCGAGCAGGACCTCGTCCCGGTCGACCTTGACGATGACACCCTCGACGATGTCTCCGTCGTTGAAGTACTTGATCGTCGCGTCGATCGCGGCGAGGAAGTCCTCCTCAGATCCGATGTCGTTGATCGCGACCTGGGGAGAGGCCTGTTCGGCCGTTGCAGCAGTCATGTAGTGGTGGCTCCGTTGGAAAATGGTGTCGCGGGCACTGCGGAACGCCGGTTCGCTGATCGGCGCAGGCCCTGGGCGGACAGGACAAAACGACGCAGTGATGCGCTTGCTCACTCTACCGAGGCTGTGTCGGCAGGGTCAAAGCGCCGCAGGGTTAAAGCGCCGCCGCGCCGCCGCCGGCCCGGACGGCCTGCGCACCACCCCGCCCGGAGGGCGAGCAGGATGGGGACATGGCGGGCGGCGAGGAGGCGCAGGCGCTGCGCCGTTCCGCCGGTCCGGCCGAGACGGTGGCGGCGAACCGGCGGTGGTGGGATACCGAGGCGGAGAGCTACTACGCCGAGCACGGCTGGTTCCTCGGTGACCAGGACCTGGTATGGGGTCCCGAGGGCCTCCGCGAGGCGGACGCCCACCTCCTGGGTGAGGTAGCCGGCCGCCGCGTGCTCGAGATCGGCGCCGGCGCCGCGCAGGGATCGCGCTACGTGTCGGCGCGCGGCGCACAGGTCGTGGCGACCGACCTGTCGATGGGCATGCTCCGCACGGCAGTGCGGGTGCATCCGGCCGGAGCGCCGTCGTTGCCGCTGGTCCAGTGCGACGGGGCGGTCCTGCCGTTCGGCGCCGCGGTGTTCGACGTGGTGTTCACCGCGTACGGCGTGCTGCCGTTCGTCGCGGACTCGGCGGCGGTGCTGCAAGAGGTCGCGCGGGTGCTCCGACCGGGGGGTCGCCTCGTCTTCTCGGCCACGCACCCGCTGCGGTGGGCGCTTCCCGACGACCCCGGTCCGGAGGGGTTGGTCGTGCGGTTCTCCTACTTCGACCGGACGCCATACGTGGAGCAGGGGCCCTCGGGCGCCGCGAGCTACGTCGAGCACCACCGGACGCTGGGCGACCGGGTCCGCGAGATCACTGCCGCCGGTCTGCGGCTGGTGGACCTGGTCGAGCCCGAGTGGCCGGCGGACAACGCCTCGACCTGGGGCGGCTGGAGCCCGCTGCGCGGGGCACTCGTCCCCGGGACGGCCATCTTCGTCGCGGCCAAGCCGTGAGCTCGCCCGGGCACACGCGGGCGCCGACGCCGGCAGCGTGCACGTGGTGGGTCATGCCGAAATACCAAGGTGTCCGTCGGAGGTCCCAGGCGACCCCGACATCCCAACCCGCCTCCCGAGGTCCCAGAGACACAGGATGAGATGTCGATCCATCCTGTGTCTTCGGGATCTCGGCGGCGTGAGTGGGATCTCGGGGGCTGGGGCGGACCTCGGCGGCGTAGGTGTCATGTCAGGCCGGGCGACCGGCCGCCAGCGGCGCGTGTGGCGCATGGGGCCGGTGGGGCGAATGGGGCGCGGTCAGTGGCCGGCGTCGTGCCAGGAGCCGCCGACCCCGATGCTGACGTCGAGCGGGACGTCCATGTCGACCGCCGCTCCCATCTCGCGGCGGACCAGGTCCTCGACCGCGGCCCGCTCCCCCGGCGCCACCTCGATCACCAGCTCGTCGTGCACCTGCAGCAGCGTCCGGGACGCAGCGCCGAGCTCGCGCAGCGCTCCGTCGACCCGCAGCATCGCCAGCTTGATGATGTCCGCGGCCGAGCCCTGGATGGGGGCGTTGAGCGCCATCCGCTCTGCCATCTCCCGCCGCTGGCGGTTGTCTGAGGTGAGGTCGGGCAGGTATCGCCGCCGGCCCAGCATGGTCTCGGTGTAGCCGCTGCGGCGGGCCTCGTCGACCACGTCGTGCAGGTAGTCCCGCACCCCGCCGAACCGCGCGAAGTACTCCTCCATCAGCGTCCTGGCCTCCTCCGTGGCGATGCCGAGCTGCTTGGAGAGCCCGAACGCCGAGAGCCCGTAGGCCAGCCCGTAGGACATCGCCTTGACCTTGGAGCGCATCGCGGACGTGACCTCCGCCGGCGGCACGCCGAACACCCGTGAGCCCACGAAGCGGTGCAGGTCCTCGCCGGTGCGGAACGCCTCGATCAGCGCCGCGTCGGCGGACAGGTGCGCCATGATCCGCATCTCGATCTGGCTGTAGTCCGCCGACATCAGCGACTCGTAGCCCTGCCCGACGACGAACACCGACCGGATCCGGCGGCCCTCGTCGGTGCGAATCGGGATGTTCTGCAGGTTGGGGTCGGTCGAGGAGAGCCGCCCGGTCGCGGCGATGGTCTGCTGGTAAGTCGTGTGGATCCGGCAGTCGTCGGCCACCGACTTGATCAGCCCCTCCACCGTCTGGCGCAGCCGGGACGCGTCGCGGTGCCGCAGCAGGGCCTCCAGGAACGGGTGCTCGGTCCGGGCGAAGAGGTCGGTCAGCGCGTCCGCATCGGTGGTCCAGCCGGTCTTGGTCCGCTTGGTCTTCGGCATGCCGAGGGTCTCAAAGAGGACCACCTGCAGCTGCTTGGGCGAACCCAGGTTGATCGGGGTGCCGCCGATCGCCTGGTAGGCGTCCTGCTCCGCCTCGCCCACCTGGTCGGCGAAGTGCCCCTCCAGCTCGCGCAGCTGGTCGAGGTCCACGGCGATGCCCGCGCGCTCCATCTGCGCCAGGACGTCGACCAGCGGCAGCTCGATCTGGCTGATCAGCGCCGCCCCACCGGTGGCCTGGAGCTGGACGTCCAGGGCGTCGGCGAGGTCGAGGACCGCCCTGGCACGCACCATCGCGTCGTCCGCCTCGGCGTCGCCGTCGGCGCTGAAGTCGAGCACCCCCTGGCCGGTGGGAGCGTCGTCGGCCCGCAGCTCGCGGTTCAGGTTGCGCAGCACGAGGTCGGCCAGGTTGTAGGACCGCTGGTCCGGCCGCACCAGGTACGCCGCGAGCGCGGTGTCGCTGCTGACACCCGCCACCGGCAGGCCACGCGCGGCCAGCGCCTGCATCGGCCCCTTGGCGTCGTGCAGGGCCTTGGGGCGGCCACCGTCTGCCAGCCAGGCGGCGACCGCAGCCTCCGCATCGGGACCCAGTGAGGTCAGGTCGATGTACGCCGCCGTGCCGGTGCCGGTGCCGGTGGCCACCGCCACGGCCTGGGCGTCCCCCGACCCACGGGCCCAGGAGCCCACGACGTGCACCCCTACCCGGCTGCCCACGTCCGCGTGCTTGTCCAGCCAGTCGGCCACCTCACCCGGCTCGAGCACCGCCCCGTCGACGTCGAAGCCCTGGTCGGCCTCCTGCTCGACCGCCTCCAGCGTGGCGAACAGCCGGTCCCGCAGCACCCGGAACTCCAGGCCGTCGAAGACGGTGTGCACCTCCTCCCGGTCCCACGACTGCCGCGCCAGGTCATCGACACCGATGGCCAGCGGCACGTCGCCCACCAGCTGGTTCAGCCGCCGGTTCCGCAGCACGGCGTCGACGTGGTCGCGCAGGGACTGCCCGACCTTGCCCGGGATCTGGTCGACGTGTGCCACGACACCGGTGAGGTCGCCGTACTGGTTGATCCACTTGGCGGCCGTCTTGGGCCCCACGCCGGGAATGCCCGGGAGGTTGTCCGACGACTCCCCCACGAGCGCCGCGAGGTCGCTGTAGCGCTCCGGCGGCACGCCGTAGCGGGTGAGCACCGCGTCGGGGGTCAGCCGGGTGAGCTCGGACACGCCGCGGACGGGATACAGCAGGGTCACCTCGTCACTGACCAGCTGGATGGCGTCACGGTCACCGGAGCAGATGAGCACCTGCATTCCCTCGGCCTCTGCAGCCGTCGTCAGGGTCGCGATGATGTCGTCCGCCTCGTACCCCTCGGCCTCGAGGTAGGGGATGCGCAGGGCGCGCAGCACCTCCTTCAGCAACGGGATCTGCCCGGAGAACTCCTGCGGGGTGGCCGAGCGCCCGGCCTTGTAGTCGGAGTACTGGTCCAGCCGGAAGGTCTGCCGCGATACGTCGAACGCGACGCCGACGTGGGTCGGCTGCTCGTCACGCAGCACGTTGATCAGCATCGCGGTGAAGCCGTAGACCGCGTTGGTCGTCTGTCCCGTGGTCGTGGAGAAGTTCTCGCTGGGGAGGGCGAAGAACGCCCGGTAGGCGAGCGAGTGCCCGTCGAGCAGCAGGAGTCGGCTCACGCATGGCAGCCTAGGGCCAGCGACCGACATCTCCAGCGGCATCTCGAGCGGGCATCGGACCGTCATGAGCGGCGCCACAGACAGGAGCCACAGTGCGCAACGGGGACCATCGGGAGGCCGGCGCCGGTGCCGAGAGCACGACCGCGGCAGCTCTGGAGGCCCTGCGGGCGACGATGCACGGCACGCTCATGGAGCGGATGGAGATCGAGGTGCTCTCTGCCGCTCCGGACCTCGTCGTCGCCCGCATGCCGGTGCGCGGGAACACCCAGCCGTACGGGCTGCTGCACGGCGGTGCCAGCGTCGCCCTCGCCGAGACGGTGGGGTCGGTCGCGGCGATGCTGCACGCCGGCCCCCACCGGGTGGCGGTGGGCCTCGACATCAACGCAACCCACCACCGAGCAGCCACCCAGGGCCACGTCACCGGTACGGCCACCGCCATCGTGCGCGGCCGCACGATCGCCAGCTACGAGGTCGCGGTCGACGACGAGCAGGGCCGGCGGATCTGCACTGCGCGGATCACCTGCCTGCTCAAAGATGCGGCGCCGTAGCGGCGGTGCAGCACGCGTGTGTCTCGGATGGCTGGTCAGCCGTTGACGAGCTGGCCGCCTGCGGCAGTGCTCCGCGCGCGCAGTGACCGGCGCCGCTGAATGACCTCCGCGACGCCGCGTGGCGCGCCCTCGCCCGCCAGCTTGCGCCGCAGGCCCGCGGTGGAGGTGATCCGCCGAACCACATACGAGGAGAAGCCCAACCGCGCGAAGAACCGGTTGGCCTCCCGCCCCTGGGCGGGCACCGAGCTGGCGATCTGGTCAGCCCCCTCCCGCTCGGCATACGCGGCAGCCGCCGTCAGCATGGCGTGGGCCGCACCGTGGCGGCGGGCCGACCGCATGACATACAGCTGGTCGATCGAGATGCACGGTGCATCGGTGAGCCCGGGCAGCGGGCTGTGCGACAGGACCATGTAGCCGATCGGCTCGCCGTCGGCCATCGCCAGGTATGCCCGCACGTCCTCGCGGCTCAGTGCCGCGGCCAGGCGCCCCTCAGAGACGGCCCGTGAGGCGGAGTCCGGCGGGGCGCCCGCCTCGACACGTGACTCCAGCCACAGGCTGGTGAGGTCGGGCTCCAACGCCCGGGTGACCCTGCGCACGCTGACCGACCTGCGGGGCATCGGACCTCCATCGTCGCTGCTCACAATGGTCCCGGGAATCCTGGCTACCGGTGGCCGTCCTCAGCCTCGCAAGCGCCGAGCACGCGTGCCCGCTGCGGACTGACCGACACCATACGCACCCCGGCTGGCGGGCGGGAAGTCGAGATCTGGCAGCTGGGGAAACGCGGTGAAACGACAGTCCGGGTGGCTGTGGAGGCGTCTGCAGCCACCCGTTGACCCCCGCTACGACTCGGTCTCCCCCGGCGCGATCCCTTTGACGACGGCCTCTGCAACTTGCCGCATGCCGAGCCGCCGGTCCATCGCCGTCTTCTGGATCCAGCGGAAGGCCTCGGCCTCGGAGATGTTCAGCTGCTCCATCAGCCGGCCCTTGGCACGGTCCACCGCCTTGCGGGTCTCGAACCGCTCGCCGAGGTCGGCGACCTCCCGCTCGAGCGTCTGCATCTCCGACCACCGGGAGAGCGCGACGTCGATCGCAGGCGGCAGGTCGGCAGCGGTGAACGGCTTGACGATGTAGCCCATGACCCCCGCGTCGCGTGCCCGCTCGACCAGCTCCTTCTGACCGAAGGCGGTCAGCATCACCACGGGTGCCAGCCGCTCCTTGCCGATCTGCTCCGCCGCGCCGATGCCGTCCAGGACCGGCATCTTGACGTCCATGATGACCACGTCAGGCCGCTGCTGCCGAGTGAGCGCGACAGCCTGCTCCCCGTCGATGGCCTGGCCGACCACGTGGTAGCCCGCCTCGACGAGCATCTCCGCCAGGTCCAGCCGGATGACCGCCTCGTCCTCGGCGACGACGATGCGCGTGCGTGCCGGTTCGCCGTCCGAGCGGTGGGCGGCCACTGCCCGCGGCAGCGCAGCGGCGCCGGGGCTCTGGGCGGGCTGCTGGACCGGCGCTGGAGCCTTGCGCGGCAAGGGGACCGGCTTGGGCACCGCCGCGGCGGTGACCGGACGGGGAAGCTCAGGCGGATCGGACTGCGTCACGGGCCCCAGCCTATCGAGGGGTCGAGTCAGCGACCTTGTTGTCGTTGGTCTGTTCTGGAGCTGGTGTGGTCTGAGACAACACCCAGACCACACCTCGCCCGACCTTGTTCCAGGACCCGGAGAGGCCTGATGCCAGCCTCAGTAGTGCCCGTTGACTGCCAGCGCCTGGACCATGCCCTCGCGGCCGGGGAACCAGATCTCGACGCCCTGGACCTGCTGGCCCACGGCGACGGGCTCCTGGTGGTAGAGCACCGTGCAGTTCGGCCCGTCCCTGGTCGGGGAGCCGGTGTAGCAGACAGCCGTCTGGTCATACGAGAGCCGCGTGATGGTGGCGGTGAACGGCTGCCCGACGCTGGGATCAGGCACGCCGGGCCGGTGCACCACCACCACTAGGGCGACCAGCACAGAGAGCAGGAGAATGCTGAGCAGCACGAACCGGACGCGCTGCGGTTGCTCCCGAGAGACCATCGTCGTCGTTGTCATCAGTAGCAGACCGCCACGAGATCGTGGCCTTTGCCGTGGCCGTTGTGGAGGCTCCGGGTCCGTTGTACTCGACGTCGGTGCTCGGCGCTCCCTCGGTGTACTTGTGGTAGTCACAGCCGCGCCAGGCGACCCCGTTCGACGCGGTGTTCTGCGTGGGGTCCAGCCGGTCGGGGCACACCGTCTGGGCGGACGAGATGCTGGACGAGCTGTAGCCCACGCTGGCGGTGTAGGTCGAGCAGGACCCCCTCGTTACCGTGGCGCTGGGACTCCACCGCACCAGGTGGTTGCCACTTTGGTTGTAGCCCACCCAAGCGTGGAAGTAGGCCAGCGAATAGCCGGTGGAGCGGGTGTCGTTGCCCGAGCCCGTCACGTCGTCACCGATGTACCAGGTGCTCCCGCTCTGGCTCATCAGCGTCCGCACCGTGCAGAGGTGCCCATAGGCGTAGTTCGAGTCGCCATAGGTCTTGACGCAGGCATTGCCGATGATCGACCCATGTGACTAGGACGGAGACGCCAATGCCGTGCCGTGGTCGATGCCGGCTGGTGAGCGTTCGCCGCTACGGTCGCGGCGAACTTCGGATCTCCGCTCACCGCCAGCGCCTCGCTATAGACCGACCGCTTGGACATCGCCGCAACCGCCTTGGACACCGCCTGCGGGTCGTTCTTGTTGATGCTGGGAGTGCTCACACCGGCCGTGGCGGAGCCTCCTACCACCTTGCCGGAGGCATCCCTGGTGACAGTCACCTTGGACAGCTGCGGTGTGCTGCCGGCAGCTCCGGAGACGACGGTCAGGTTGCCGGCCGCGTCGCGGTAGGTATCGACCGCCGCACCTCCGGGAAGCGCCTTGTGCGAGATCAGGCCCGTAGTAGCGCGAGTCTGAACCGGCCCGGCGATGGCTGAAGCGCTTGCGCTTCCCAGGACCAGGGCGATCACAGCTATGACGGGGATGCGACGCACGGGGTCTCCTGGTGAGCAGGTTGCCCTCACCATGGACTCACTCTTGACTCTAGTCAATGACCCGTCATAATCCAGGGCCAGCGCTAGTCACTCGGAAGTCTCAGTAACGTTCGCTGGCAGACCGCAGAGCACGACTTCGATGCTTCGCAGGGTGTCGGCGTGACCGACCAGGGCCTTGGCTCTGAAGTTGTACCGGCGCTGCATCAGTGTCTCGCCGCCAGGATCGAAGGCCATGGTCTCCCATAGCACCGGCTCTCCTCGCCGCCAGCGAGACCAGGCGTGAGATCTGGTGCCGAGGGCGGGACTTGAACCCGCACGCCCTTTCAGGCAAAGCATTTTGAGTGCTCCGTGTCTGCCATTCCACCACCCCGGCAGGTGCCGTGCGCGCGCCAGCATACCGTCGGGTAGCGCACCGGCTCTCTGGCCGTCGCCGCCTCAGCGGGCGACGACGTCGGACTCCGCGTCGGCGAGGTCCTGGTAGGCGGGTGCGACCTCGTCGACGGCGTCGCCCATCTTGTGCACCCGCAGCGCGTTGGTGGCACCCGGTATGCCCGGCGGTGACCCGGCGACGATGATCACCAGGTCGCCGCGTTTGCAGCGCCCGGACTCCAGCAGTGCCACGTCGACCTGACGGACCATTTGGTCGGTGTGCCGCGCCGGCGGGACGATGAACGTCTCGATGCCCCAGGTCAGCGCCAGCTGCGAGCGGGTCGTCGGATGCGGCGTGAACGCCAGCATCGGGATCTTGCGCCGCAGCCGCGAGATGCGCTTGGCGGAGTCCCCCGAGCTGGTGAAGGTGACAAGGTACTTGACCCCGATCAGGTCGCCGATCTCAGCGGCCGCCATGGTCACCGCACCGCCGATCGTGTGCGGCCGCGTGCCGAGCGGAGCGATCCGCTCCAGACCGTGCTCCTCGGTGTTCTCGATGATGCGGGCCATGGTCGCCACCGCCTGCACCGGCCACTTGCCGACGCTGGTCTCGCCGGAGAGCATGATCGCGTCGGCGCCGTCCAGCACGGCGTTGGCGCAGTCGCTGGCCTCTGCGCGGGTGGGACGAGAGTTCTCGATCATCGACTCCAGCACCTGGGTGGCGACGATGACCGGCTTGGCGTTGCGTCGCGCGATCTCTACCGCCCGCTTCTGCACCAGCGGGACCTGCTCCAGCGGCAGCTCGACGCCCAGGTCGCCGCGGGCGACCATCACGCCGTCGAACGCCCGGATGATCTCGGCGAGGTTCTCCACCGCCTGCGGCTTCTCGATCTTGGCGATGACCGGCCGTCGGATGCCCTCCTCGTCCATGATCCGGTGCACGTCCTCGATGTCGGCGGCCGACCGGACGAACGACAGGGCGATCATGTCGGCGGTCAGGTGCAGCGCCCAGCGCAGGTCCGCCTCGTCCTTCGCCGACATGGCCGGGACGCTCACCGCCACGCCTGGCAGGTTGATCCCCTTGTTGTTCGAGACGACGCCGCCTTCGATGACCTCGGTGACGACCTCGGTCTCGCTCACCGAGGTGGCGACCAGGCTCACCTTGCCGTCGTCGATCAGCAGCCGGTCACCGGGGTGCACGTCGCCGGGCAACCCCTTGTAGGTGGTCGAGACACGGTCCTGGTCACCCTGGATGTCCTCCACCGTGATGGTGAACCGGTCGCCTCGAGCGAGCGTGACCGGGCCCGCGGCGAACCGTCCGGTGCGGATCTTCGGGCCCTGGAGGTCGACCATGACACCTACCGCTCGGCCGGTGTCGTCGCCGGCCTTGCGAATCGAGCGGTAGACGTCCTCGTGGTCGGCGTACTCCCCGTGCGAGAGGTTCAGGCGTGCGATGTCCATGCCGGCGACGACGAGCTCGCGCAGGCTGTCGTAGGTCGAGGTGGCCGGTCCGAGAGTGCAGACGATCTTGGCGCGACGCATGGTCAAACCCTAGAGCGTCAACCTGGGCACAGCCCCCCAGAGCACCGACGGCATCTCACGCAATGAGCGGACGGTCGCTGGGTCCGACGGGGCGCGGCAGCGAGGAGGGTCCGGCGGTGAGGTAGGCGTCCACGCCGTGCGCCGCCGACCTACCCTCGGCGATGGCCCACACGATCAGCGACTGCCCACGGCCGGCGTCGCCCGCGACGAAGACCCCGGGCACCGAGCTCATGAAGGAGCGGTCCCGCTTGATCACGGATCGCTCGTCCACCTCGACACCCAGCTGGTCCACCACGCCGTCGCGCTCCGGGCCCAGGAACCCCATGGCGAGCAGGACGAGCTGGGCCGGAGTCTCGCGCTCGGTGCCCTCCACCTCCTCGAAACCCTTGGCGCCCATGACGACCTCGGAAGTCCGCAGCGCGCGCACGTTGCCGTGCTCGTCGCCCAGGATCTGCTTGGTGTTGATGGCGTAGGAGCGCTCGCCGCCCTCCTCGTGCGCGCTGGAGACCCGGAACGTCATCGGGTACGTCGGCCACGGCTGCGCGCCCGGTCGCTCGTCCGAGGGGCGGGCCAGGATCTCCAGCTGTGTCACAGATCTGGCACCCTGGCGCAGAGCGGTGCCGAGGCAGTCCGCCCCGGTGTCGCCGCCGCCGATGATGATGACGTCCTTGCCGGTGGCCACCACCTGGCTGGACACCGGCAGCCCTAGCGCGACCCGGTTCGCCGGCGGCAGGTAGTCCATCGCCTGCACCACGCCGGCCAGCTCTCGTCCGGGCACAACGAGCTCGCGAGGGACGGTAGCGCCGATAGCCAGGACCACTGCGTCATAGCGGTCCCGGAGCTGCTGGCCGGTGAGCTGTGAGCCGATCTCGACCCCGCTGCGGAAGCGGGTGCCCTCGGCCTCCATCTGTGCGATGCGTCGGTCGAGCACCTGCTTCTCCATCTTGAACTCGGGGATGCCGTAGCGCAGCAGCCCGCCAGGGCGGTCGGCCCGCTCGAAGACGGCGACCGTGTGCCCCGCCCGGGTGAGCTGCTGCGCCGCGGCCAGCCCCGCGGGCCCGGAGCCGACGACGGCGACGGTCTTCCCGGAGAGTCGCTCCGGCGGCTGGGGCGTGATCCGGCCGTCGGCGACCGCGCGGTCGGCGACGGTGACCTCGATCTGCTTGATGGTCACCGGCGGCTGGTTGATGCCGAGGACGCAGGCAGTCTCGCACGGCGCAGGGCAGAGCCGTCCGGTGAACTCCGGGAAGTTGTTCGTGGCGTGGAGCCGCTCTATGGCCTGCGCCCAGTCGTCCTTCCAGGTCAGGTCGTTCCACTCGGGGATGAGGTTGCCGAGCGGGCACCCGTTGTGGCAGAACGGGATACCGCAGTCCATGCAGCGGCCCGCCTGCCGTTCGATCTGTCCCGGCGGCTGCGCCTCGTAGACCTCGTGCCAGTCCATCAGCCGGATGGGCACCGGACGGCGGGTAGGCAGCTCGCGGTCGCGGACCTTGAGAAAGCCACGGGGGTCAGGCACCTGATGCCTCCATGATCCGCTCCCACACCTCGGTGCCGTCAGGGTCGAGTCCCTCGGCGCCGGCCTGCTCGCGCACGTCGAGGACACGCTGGAAGTCACGCGGGAGGACGAGGGTGAACCGGGCCTGAGTGCGGTCCCAGTCGTCGAGCAGCCTTGCGGCGACTGAGGACCCGGTCCATTCGTGGTGGGCGCTGAGCATCCGCTGAAGCACGGGTCCGTCGGCGGGCCGCAGCGGCAGCAGGTCCACCAGCTCGGCGTTGACCCGCTCCGGCCGCAGGTCGTAGACGTAGGCGATCCCCCCGGACATACCGGCCGCGAAGTTGCGCCCCGTCGGACCCAGGACGACCACGGCACCGCCGGTCATGTACTCGCACCCGTGGTCGCCGACGCCCTCCACCACGGCAGTGGCGCCGGAGTTACGGACGCAGAACCGCTCGCCGACCAGGCCGCGCAGATACAGCTCGCCGGACGTCGCGCCGTAGCCGATCACGTTGCCGGCGATGACGTTCTCGTGCGCGACCAGCGCCGCCGCACGGCTCGGCCGGACCACCACCCGGCCACCGGACAGGCCCTTGCCCACGTAGTCGTTGGCGTCGCCGTAGAGCCGGATCGTGATGCCGGCCGGCAGGAAGGCACCCAGCGACTGGCCGGCCGAACCGGTGAGCGAGATGTCTATCGTTCCGTCGGCCAGGCCGTCGGGGTAGAGCTTGGTCACCTCGTGACCGAGCATCGTGCCCACGGTCCGGTTGACGTTGCGGACCGGCAGCTCTATCCGCACCGGAGCCTGGTGCTGCAGAGCCTCGGCACTGAGCGCGAGCAGCGTGTGGTCCAGGGCCTTCTCCAGCCCGTGGTCCTGCTCCGAGACGTTGTGCCGGGCCGCGCCGTCGATCGGCTCGATGTCGGCGAGGATCCCGGTGAGGTCCAGGCCGCTGGTCTTCCAGTGGTCGACCGCCTTGACGGTGTCCAGCAGCGAGACCTGCCCCACAGCCTCCTCGACCGAGCGCAGCCCCAGCGCCGCCAGGTGTTCGCGCACCTCCTCGGCGATGTACTCGAAGAACGTCTGGACGAACTCGGGCTTGCCCGAGAAGCGTTGCCGCAGCTCGGGGTTCTGGGTGGCCACCCCTACCGGACAGGTGTCGAGGTGGCAGACGCGCATCATGATGCAGCCGCTGACCACGAGCGGTGCGGTGGCGAAGCCGAACTCCTCGGCACCAAGCAGTGCCGCCACGATGACGTCCCGACCGGTCTTGAGCTGTCCGTCGGTCTGGACCACGATCCGCTCGCGGAGGCCGTTGAGGACCAGCGTCTGCTGAGTCTCGGCAAGGCCCAGCTCCCAGGGCGCACCGGCGTGCTTGAGGGAGGTGAGCGGCGAGGCCCCCGTGCCGCCGTCGTGGCCGGAGATCAGCACGACGTCGGCGTGCGCCTTGCTGACCCCGGCCGCGACGGTCCCGACGCCGACCTCGGCGACCAGCTTGACGTGGACGCGCGCGGCGGGGTTGGCGTTCTTGAGGTCGTGGATCAGCTGGGCGAGGTCCTCGATGGAGTAGATGTCGTGGTGCGGCGGCGGCGAGATCAGGCCGACGCCCGGCGTCGAATGCCGGGTCTTGGCCACCCAGGGGTAGACCTTGGCTCCGGGGAGCTGGCCGCCCTCACCCGGCTTGGCCCCCTGCGCCATCTTGATCTGCAGGTCGTCCGCGTGGGTCAGGAACAGGCTGGTCACCCCGAACCGGCCGGACGCGACCTGCTTGATGGCCGAGCGCCGCTCAGGGTCCAGCAGCCGCTCGACGTCCTCGCCACCCTCACCGGTGTTGGACCTGCCGCCCAGCCGGTTCATCGCGACGGCCATGGTCTCGTGCGCTTCCTTGCTGATCGAGCCGTAGCTCATCGCCCCGGTGTTGAACCGGCGCACGATCGAGCTCACCGGCTCCACCTCCTCCAGCGGCACCGGCTTGCGACCCTCGAGGTGGAAGCCGAACAGCCCGCGCAGCGTCATCAGCCGTTCTGACTGTTCGTCGACGCGGCGGGTGTACTGCTTGAACACGTCATAGCGCCGCTGCCGGGTGGAGTGCTGCAGCCGGAAGACCGTCTCGGGGTCGAACAGGTGCGGCTCCCCCTCCCGCCGCCACTGGTACTCCCCTCCCACGTCCAGGCTGCGGTGCGGCAGGCGCACGCCCTCGGGCGGGTACGCGGTGGCGTGGCGGGACGCGACCTCGGCCGCGACCACGTCGAGCCCGATGCCGCCCAGCTGGGAGGTCGTGCCGGTGAAGTAGCGGTCGACCATGTCCTGCGCCACCCCGATGGCCTCGAAGACCTGCGCGCCGCGGTACGAGGCCACGGTCGAGATGCCCATCTTCGACATGACCTTCAGGACGCCCTTGCCGAGCGCCTTGATCAGGTTGGCGACGGCCTTCTCGGCGGTGACGTCGGTGAGCGCGCCTGAGCGCACGAGCTCCTCGACCGACTCCATCGCCAGGTACGGGTTCACCGCGGCGGCGCCGAAACCGACGAGCAGCGCGACGTGGTGCACCTCGCGGACGTCACCGGCCTCGACGAGGAGGCCGACCCGGGTGCGCGTCTTCTCCCGGATCAGGTGGTGGTGGACCGCGGAGGTGAGCAGCAGCGACGGGATCGGCGCGAGGTCGCGGCCGGAGTCCCGGTCGGACAGCACGACGAAGCGGGCGCCGTCGGCGATGGCCGCAGACACCTCGGCGAAGATCTGCTCCAGCCTGGCCCGCATGCCGGCCGCGCCCGAGTGGACGTCATACAGCCCCTTGGCGACGTAGGTGTCGTACCCGGGCAGGTCCCCGTCGCGGTTGACGTGCACGATCTTGGCGAGCTCGTCGTTGTCGATCACCGGGAAGGGCAGGACGACCTGGCGCACGTGGGCCGGGGTGGCCGTGAGCGCGTTGACCTCCGGCCCGATCATCGTGCCGAGGGAGGTGACCAGCTCCTCCCGGATCGCGTCCAGCGGCGGGTTGGTCACCTGCGCGAACAGCTGGGTGAAGTAGTCGAAGATCAGCCGGGGCCGCTCGGACAGCACGGCGATCGGGGTGTCGGTGCCCATCGACCCCAGCGCCTCGCCGCCGGTGCGGGCCATGGGAGCCAGCAGGATGCGAAGCTCCTCCTGGGTGTAGCCGAAGGTCTGCTGGCGCCGGGCGACCGAGGCCCGGGTGTGGATGATGTGCTCGCGGGGAGGCAGGTCGGCCAGCTCGATCAGTCCGCCGTGCAGCCACTCCTCGTAGGGGCGCTCGGCCGCCAGCGACGCCTTGACCTCGTCGTCGCCGACCAGGCGTCCGTGCTCGGTGTCCACCAGGAACATCCGGCCCGGCTGCAGTCGGCCCTTGCGGACCACGTGGCCCGGGTCGAGATCCAGCACCCCTGCCTCGGACGCGAGGACGACCAGCCCGTCGTCGGTGACCCAGTAGCGCCCGGGCCGCAGCCCGTTGCGGTCCAGGACTGCGCCGATGACCGTACCGTCGGTGAACGTCACGCAGGCGGGACCGTCCCAGGGCTCCATGATCGCGGAGTGGAACTCGTAGAAGGCCCGGCGGGCGGGGTCCATCTCGGTGTGGTTCTCCCAGGCCTCCGGGATCATCATCAGCACGGCGTGCGGAAGTGGGCGACCGGCGAGGTGGAGCAGCTCGAGGACCTCGTCGAACGACGCGGAGTCCGACGCCCCCGGCGTGCAGATCGGGTACAGCCGGTGCAGGTCGCCCGGGAGCAGGTCGCTGGCCAGCTGGCTCTCCCGCGCGCTCATCCAGTTGCGGTTGCCCTTGACGGTGTTGATCTCACCGTTGTGCGCGATCATCCGGTAGGGGTGCGAGAGCGGCCACGACGGGAAGGTGTTGGTCGAGAAGCGCGAGTGCACGAGCGCGAGCTCGGTGGCGAAGCGCCGGTCGGACAGGTCCGGGAAGAACGGCTCCAGCTGGCCGGTGGTCAGCATCCCCTTGTAGACCAGGGTGCGGGCTGACAGCGACGGGAAGTACGCCCCGGTCGTGTGCTCCACCCGCTTGCGTAGGCAGAAGGCGAGCCTGTCCAGGGCGATGCCGCTCTCTCCCGCGCTGGCCTCCAGGAACACCTGCCCGAAGAAGGGCATGCACTCGCGGGCGCTCGCGCCGACGAGCTCGGGCGTCACGGGGACGTCGCGCCAGCCGAGGACCCGCAGGCCCTCCTCGTGCGCGAGCTTCTCGATGGCCTGGACCGTCTCGGCCCGCTCGGTGAAGTCCAGCGGCAGGAAGGCCACGCCCACGGCGTAGCAGCCCGCCGCCGGGAGCTCGAAGCCCAGCTCGGCGGTGACCTCGCGCAGGAAGGCGTCGGGGACCTGGGTCAGGATGCCGGCGCCGTCGCCGACCATCGGGTCCGCTCCGGTGGCGCCGCGGTGGTCCAGGTTGCGCAGGGCGCTGAGCGCGTGCTCGACGATGTCGTGGCCGGCACTGCCGCGCAGCGTGGCGATCATGGCCACGCCGCACGCGTCGTGCTCGCGCTCGGAACGGTAGAGGCCCTGGTTCACCGGCTGGGTGGAGAAGCGGTGGCGAAGCACGATGGGTAACCGTCCTTGACTGTCTCGAGCTGAACTCGGGATGGTCCCCGCATGGGCGGCGTCGGCCAGCGTGGTCGCCTGAGAATAGCCGAAACGGCGCACGGCGCTGCGCTGGGACGGCTCAGTCCGCATGCCGGGCGCCAGCGCCAGCGGCCGCGTCCGCGTCTGCGTCCGCTTCGGGGGCGGGGTCCTGCGCCCGGCGGCCGGCCAGCACCCACCCGACCGCGCCGCCGAGGAAGACCAGCATCGAGGTCCAGACGTTGAGGCGCAGGCCGAGGATGTGGTTGGCCGTGTCGGTGCGCATCAGCTCGATGACGCCGCGGCCGGCGGTGTACATCATCAGGTAGAGGGCGAAGCAGCGTCCGCGCGGCAGCCGGTGGCGGCGGTCCAGCAGCACGATGGTCAGCGCCAGGACCAGACACCAGATGGACTCGTACAGGAACGTCGGCTGGAACACCCCCAGGACGACCGGCCGGCCCGCCGCGTCGAGGACCGCCCGTCCGGCGGTCTGGTCCCACTGGTGGATGGTCAGCCCCCAGGGCAGGTCGGTGCGAGCGCCGTACAGCTCGTTGTTGAAGTAGTTGCCCCAGCGGCCGAGGCCCTGGGCGACCGCGAGGCCGGGGGCCGCCGCGTCGACGTAGTCAGCGAAGCGCACTCCGGCTCGCCGGCAGCCGATGTAGGCGCCCAGCGAGCCCAGCGCGACGGCGCCCCAGATCCCGAGCCCCCCCTGCCAGATCTTGAGGGCGTCCAGCGGGTGCCTGCCGGGCGTGAAGTACAGCTCGGGGTCGGTCAGGACGTGGTAGACCCTGCCGCCCACGATGCCGAACGGGACCGCCCACGCGGCCACGTCCATGGCCTGTGCCCCCGTCCCGCCGCGGTCCTCCAGTCGCCGCTGGCTGATCCAGACCGCCACCACGATCCCGGCCAGGATGCACAGGGCGTAGGCCCGGACCGGAAACGGCCCGAGGTGCCATACCCCCTGGGTGGGGCTCGGCATGCTTGCGGTCAACGGCTCACGCCGCGGCCTTGATCAGGTCGGCGAGCGGCGTCTTGGCCAGCCTGGACAGGTCGAGCGTCTTGCCGTTGAGCTTGATGGTGGGCGTGCCGGTCACGCCCGCCTTGCCGCTCGCGGTCTCGACGCCGTCGACGTAGGCCCGGTGCGCCTTGCTGGTCACGCAGGTCTTGAACGCGGTGAAGTCGGAGCCGGTGATGCCGGCGGTCTGGCCGAACTGGAGCAGCTGCGCGTCGGTGTAGCCCGCGCCCTCCGACGTCGGCTGCCCCGCGTAGACGGCGCTGTGGTAGGGGAGGAACTTGCCCCGGTCTGCCGCGCACGCTGCGGCGTTGGCCGCCCGGCTGGAGGCGTCGTTGTTCAGCCTCACGTCGAGGAAGGACATCATGTGGTAGACGAGCTTGGCCTCGCCGGACTTCGCGACGGCGCCGAACTGGGAGCCGAACGCCTTCTCCAGCTCGCCGCAGTTGGGGCACTGGAAGTCCTCGTAGATGTCGAGCGTCGGCGCCCCGGCCTTGACCGGCCCGGTGTTGGCGACGATGCCGCCGGAGGCACCCGTCGCGCCCTTGGGGACGGCGCTGCCCTGGGCGGTTGCCGGGGAGGACCCGCGGCTGCCGATGATCACGGCGGCGACGATGCCGATGATCACCAGGGAGGCGATCACACCGCCGAGGACCGCCTTGTTGGGGCCCTTCCTCGGCGCGGCGGCGGCGAGCTTGGCCTTGGGGTCGGGGCGAGGCAACGAACGGCTCCTGTCGGGGAAGTACGGTCGGGTCGTCGAGCGGTCTGGGCTACCGTCTCAGAACAGGCGGCGATCCAGGCTGTACGCCGTCCGGGGACGGACCAGCAGCCAGGCGGCGCACAGCAGCAGACCGGCGTCCCGTGCGATCTCCTGCGGGTACTGCGTCTGAGCCGCCGCGATAGTTCCCCCGCCGCCGAAGCAGCCGCAGTCGATCGAGATGCCACGGGCCCAGGCAGCGCTGATGCCGGTGATGAAGGCGAGCATGAGCAGCCCACCGAGCGCGGCGGCCGGGCGCGTGAAGAAGCCGAGGACCAGCAGCACGCCCACCACCATCTCCAGCAGCGGCAGCGCGTGTCCGACGGCGACCGCGACGTCGTACGGCAGGATCTGGTAGCCCCGGACGGCCAGCACCGACTGGGCCGGGTGCAGGATCTTCACCGCGCCCGCGACGAGCACCACTCCGCCCAGCACCAGCCGCGCCGCGAGCCCGACCAGGTCCCGGACCCGCTCGGACCGCAGCGGGTGGTCGGGGGCAACGGCCGGGCTCGTGGTCATCTCGCTCATCGCTCGCGGACCCCTTGCGCCAGCTCGGCCGTCAGGGCCCGTACGCCGTCGACGCCCCGCCGGGGCGACCCGCTGGCGGCGGCGTCGACGAGATGACGGACCAGCGCCGAGCCGACGATCACCCCGTCGGCGAACGAGGCCACCTGGGCCGCCTGCGCCCGCGTCGAGACTCCGAGCCCGACGCAGACCGGCAGGTCGGTCACGGACCGGGTGCGCCGGACCAGGACGTGCGCGGTGTCCCCGACCGCTGCCCGGGCGCCGGTGACCCCCATCGTGGAGGCGGCGTAGACGAAGCCGCGGGCGGCTCGGGCGGTCAGCGCGAGACGCTCGTCGCTCGAGCTCGGCGCGACGAGGAACACCCGGTCGAGGCCGTGCTCGTCGGACGCCTCCACCCAGTCCGCCGCCTCGTCGGGGATCAGGTCGGGCGTGATCAGCCCGGCGCCCCCGGCCGCGGCGAGGTCTCGCGCGAAGGACGGCACGCCGTACCGCAGGACGGGGTTCCAGTAGGTCATCACCAGCGCCGGGACGCCGGCCGCTGCGACCGCCTGGACCGCGGTGAAGACGTCGCGCAGGCGCGTCCCGCCCCCCAGGGCCGCGTTCGCCGCCTGCTGGATCACCGGCCCGTCCATCAGCGGGTCGGTGTAGGGCACGCCGACCTCCACGATGTCGACACCGGCATCGACGATCGCCAGCATCGCCTCGACGGAGCCGGGCACGTCGGGGAACCCCACCGGCAGGTAGCCCACCAGAGCGGCGCGCCCCTCCCCGCGGGTCTTGTCCAGCGTGGCGCCGACGCCGCTCACCAGCCGCTCCCGTCGGACTCCTCGACCGGCTCCTCCGCCTTGATCTGCTCCGCCTCGACCAGCTCCTCGCCCGACACCAGGCCGAACCAGCGGGCCGCGGTGTCCACGTCCTTGTCGCCCCGACCGGACAGGTTGACCAGGAGCACGGCGTCGGGCCCTAGCTCGCGCCCCACCTGGATGGCACCGGCCAGCGCGTGGGCGCTCTCGATCGCCGGGATGATCCCCTCGGTGCGGCAGAGCAGGGCGAAGGCGTCCATCGCCTCGGTGTCGGTGACCGGCCGGTACTCCGCGCGGCCGCTGTCGCGCAGGAACGAGTGCTCGGGACCGACGCTGGGGTAGTCCAGTCCGGCGGAGATGGAGTGCGACTCCAGTGTCTGCCCGTCCTCGTCCTGCAGCACGTAGGTGTAGGCGCCGTGCAGCACCCCCGGCTCCCCCCGGCTGAACCGCGCGGCATGACGGCCGCTGTCGATGCCGTCCCCGCCGGCCTCCAGCCCGACCAGCCGGACCGACTCGTCGTCCAGGAAGCGGTGGAAGATGCCCATGGCGTTGGAGCCGCCGCCGACGCAGGCCAGGACGGCGTCAGGGAGCCGGCCGACCAGGTCGAGCACCTGCGCCCGCGCCTCGACGCCGATGATGCGGTGGAAGTCCCTGACCATCTCGGGGAACGGCCTGGGGCCGGTGACCGTGCCGATCAGGTAGTGGGTGGTCTCGACGTTGGTGACCCAGTCACGCATGGCCTCGTTGATCGCGTCCTTGAGCGTCCGGCTGCCGGCGGTGACCGGCACGACCTCAGCGCCGAGCAGCCGCATCCGCGCCACGTTCAGCGCCTGGCGCTGGGTGTCCTTCTCGCCCATGTAGACCACGCAGTCCAGCCCGAGCAGCGCGGCGGCGGTCGCGCTGGCGACGCCGTGCTGACCTGCTCCGGTCTCGGCGATGATCCGCGTCTTGCCCATCCGCTGGGTGAGCAGCGCCTGACCCAGGACGTTGTTGATCTTGTGCGAGCCGGTGTGGTTGAGGTCTTCGCGCTTGAGGATCACCCGTGCGCCACCGGCGTGCGCGGCGAAGCGCGGGACCTCGGTGATGATGCTGGGCCGGCCGGTGTAGGTGCGGTGCAGCCGCTCCAGCTCGCCGAGGAACCCGGGGTCGACGGCGGCCTTCTTGCGGGCCTCGTCGAGCTGCTCCAGCGCCGCGACCAGCGCCTCGGGCACGTACCGCCCGCCATACCGGCCGAACCGCCCCTCGCCCAGATCGGCACCCGGGCCGGCTGCCGTGGCGCTGCAGGCTGCCGTCGCGCTGCCGGTGGGCAGGACCACCCCCGTCACCGGGTGCCCTGGCTGCGCAGCGCCGGGTGGGCGCCGGCGGCCACGAGGTCGGCGACGGCAACGCGGGGCTCTCCGCCGATGACCAGGCTCTCCCCCACGAGCACCGCGTCGGCGCCGGAGCGGGCGTAGTCGAGCACGTCGTGGGGGCCACGGACGCCGGACTCGGCGACCTTGACGATGCCCTGCGGGATCAGCGGCGCCAGGCGCCCGAAGGTGGACCGGTCCACCTCCAGCGTCCTGAGGTCACGGGCGTTGACGCCGACGACGGTGGCGCCGGCGTCGACTGCCCGGGCGACCTCGTGCTCGTCGTGCACCTCGACCAGAGCGGTCATGCCGAGCGACTCGGCCCGCTCACGCAGGCTGACCAGGGTCGGCTGATCCATGGCAGCCACGATGAGCAGTACCGCGTCGGCGCCGTGTGCCCGTGCCTCCCACAGCTGGTAGGTGGTGACGAGGAAGTCCTTGCGCAGCACCGGCACGTCCACCGCCGCCCGAACCGCGTCGAGGTCGTCCAGGCTGCCGCCGAAGCGGCGGCGCTCGGTCAGCACACTGATCACGCTCGCGCCCCCTGCCGCATAGTCCGCGGCGAGGCCGGCGGGGTCGGCAATGTCCGCCAAGGCGCCCTTGCTGGGGCTGGACCGCTTGACCTCCGCGATGACCTTGACACCGGGCGCCCGCAGGGCGGCAGCCACGTCCAGGGCGCAGGGTAGGCGCCGGGCGCGCTCTTTGAGCTCAGCGATCGGGGTCAGGGACTGCCGGTCGGCCAGGTCCGCCTTGGCGCCGGCGACGAGCTCGCTGAGAACAGTGGGCACCGGACAAGGCTAACCGCGCCCACCCGTGCCATCGACCACGGCCACAGGTCGCGGGCGGTGTCCCGACGTCCCGATGTGCCGACGTCGCGCACGTCAGCCGACTCCGTCCCGGTGGGGCGCGACCTTGGCCTGGCCGCGACCCATCGTCGAGAGGACCTTGCCGGCCACGATGCCGATGACGCAGATGACGACGCCGACCCCGACCACCCAGGCCAGCTGGAGGACGACCCCGATGCAGCCCACCAGGAACCCGAACAGGATCGTCCCGACCCCCGTCCAGGCGGCGACGCTGTGTCCGTGGCTGTCGCCGAACTCGTCCGTCATGCCCTGCTCCTGTCCACGTCCCGACGCTGCTGTCGGTCTCTGTCCCCGGTCGGGGCAGGCCGCGATGTCTGCCCGCGTCAGCATTCTGTCAGGCACGGCGCCGGTGATCCTGTCGGGTGATCAGCGGCCGTCCGCGTCCGGACCGCTGAGCGTCGGGTCGTCGGTGGGGTCCCCGCCCTGGGAGAGCCGGTCCCACGGCGTCGCCGGCCGGTAGACCGACCTGGCGGCTGACGCGGGACGCCCGCCCGGGGCGTCGTACCGGCTGGGCAGCGCCCGCCATCGGCCGGCACCGACCACGCCACCCAGGGCCGCCGTGGCCACCAGCAGGGCGGCCGCCCCGGCGACCCACAGCCACGGCCCCGTCTGTGCGATGGCATGGAGCGTGTCCCGGCGCCCCAGAGCCGTCGACGATGCCCGCCGCAGAGCACCGCCGGGGTCGGCAGCCACAGCGGCGACGGCCACCGCGCACAGCAGGGCCCCCAGCAGCATCCCCATCGCGGCCACCCTCCGCACGACGGCACCGGAGGTGCCGCTGACGACCGCTGCGGCCCCGGCCACCAGGGCGCCGGCCACGGCGGTGGGCGCGACCTGCGAGCCGGTCCCCTGCGCCGGCATGGTCCCGAGCGCCGTGTCGGTGACCGTCCCGTGCACCCAGGCCTGGCTCGCGCTGACCAGGACCACCGCTGCGCCGCCGAGCGCGGCGAGCAGCACGCTCGCCTTGCTGGTCGCTGCGGCTCGACGGGAGGTGGGGGACGGGAGGGCCATCGAGGCCATTGTGCCGCGTGTGCCGCCCGCGATGAGGCGGCTGGACCAGAGCGAGCCCTCACCAGCGCGGACGCGGCTAGGAGTGGGGCACCGCGCCGAGGTCGTGTGCCTCGAAGCAGCTGCGGGCGCCGGTGTGGCACGCCGGCCCTATCTGGTCCACCCGCACCAGCAGGGCGTCGCCGTCGCAGTCCAGGGACACGCTCCTGACCAGCTGCTGGTGCCCCGAGGTGTCTCCCTTGCGCCAGTACTCCTGCCTGCTACGGGACCAGAAGGTGACCCGGCCACTGGTCAGAGTCCGGCGCAGCGCCTCGTCGTCCATCCACCCGACCATGAGCACCTCCCCCGAGCCCTCCTGCTGGATGACCGCGCAGACCAGCCCCGCGGCGTCCCGCGTGAGCAGGGCGGCGACGGCGGGACCGAGCGCCTCTCCGGCGCCGCGGGCTGCAGGGCCGTCGGCGCGCACGGTCGCCGACGGGGGGACGGGACGTGGCACAGGACCATTCTCCTCCGGTAGGGCGGTCACTTCGCCGGACCGGTCCGGCGTCATCCGCCGGTGCCCTGCTGCGCTGCCCAGGAGGCGTGCAGTCCCGCATACACCCCGGGCACGCCTACCAGCTCCCGGTGCGTGCCGCGCTGCACGATCCGGCCCCGGTCCACGACGATGACCTCGTCAGCGGCTTCTGCGGTCGAGAGCCGATGCGCGATGGCGATCGACGTGCGACCTCGGGTCAGGCCGTCCAGAGCACGCTGGAGCCGCACCTCCGTCGCTGGGTCCACCGCGGAGGTCGCCTCGTCGAGGACGAGCAGGTCGGGGTCGGCGAGGTAGGCGCGGGCGAGGGCGACGAGCTGCCGCTCCCCCGCCGACAGGGACTCGCCGCGCTGACCCACGTCGGTCTGCAGGCCGTGCGGCAGGCCCTCCAGCCACGGGTCCAGGCCGAGCTCGGTGAGGGCGAGCAGGACCTCGTCCCGCGTGGCCTCCGGCTTGCCGAAGCGGATGTTGTCGAGCAGCGGCGCGTCGAACAGGAAGCCCTCCTGGGGGACCAGCACGACCCGTGCCCGAAGCGAGTCGAACCGAACCCGGCGCAGGTCGACACCGTCGATGCGGACGACCCCCGTGGTCGGGTCCATCAGCCGGGTGAGCAGCTTGGCCAGCGTGGTCTTGCCGGACCCGGTCTCGCCGACGATGGCCACCCGCGACCGCGGCGCGATCCGCAGGTCCACGTCGCGCAGCACCGGCTCGCCGCCCGGATAGGCGTATCCGACGTCCTGGAACTCGACGGTGATCGGACCGCGGGGCAGCCGCCGTCCACTCTTCCCTGGGTCGGCGACGTCGGCGCGCGTGTCGATCACCTCGATCACGCGGCGCCATCCAGCCACCGCGTTCTGCAGCTCGTTGAGGATCTCCGTGGCCGCCTGCACCGGCTGGGTGAACAGCTGCACCAGGAACAGGAATGCCAGCAGCTCGCCCAGGGTGAGCCTGCCGTGGACGGCGAGGACGGTGCCGACCACGATCACCGCGGCGGTCGTCAGCCCCGAGACCAGCTGACCGGAGGTGAAGGCGAGCACCGAGCGTGTCTGGGCGCCGATGGCGGCCCGGCGGTGAGCCTCGATGGTCTCGTCCAGCCGCGCGGACGTCCGCTGCTCAACGCCGTAGGCGCGGATCGTCGCTGCACCGACGACCGCCTCCGAGACGGCGCCCAGCATCGCCCCGACCCGTTCGCGCACACGCGTGTAGGCCGCGCCGACCATCTTCTGGAACCGCCGGATGATGAAGAACAGCGGCAGGAAGCAGAGCCACACCAGCACGGCCAGCGGCGGGCTGTAGAAGACCATCAGGATGCTGGCCAGGCCGAGCTGGCCGAGGGAGACGATCAGCATGAGCCCGCCGTACTGCACGAAGCTGGAGATCGTGTCGACGTCACTGGTGACCCTGGAGACCAGCGATCCGCGGCGCTCGGCGTTCTGGGTGAGCACCGACAGGTCGTGGATGTGCCGGAATGCCGTCAGCCGCAGCGTCGCCAGCCCCGCCTCCGAGGCGCGGAACAGCCGCACGTTGACGACGTACGACGTGGCGGCGGTGAGCAGGACGCCGCCGGCGGCGACCACCACATAGCGCAGCACGAGCCCGACGTCGGGGCCGGAGGCCGCCATGATGCCGCGGTCGGTGGTCTGCTGCACGACGAAGGGCACCAGGACCCTGCCGAGCGTCGACAGCAGCGCCAGCGACAGGGTGACCCAGAGGCCGCGGCGCAGCTCTGGCGAGAGCTGCAGCCCACGGCGGAGCGTGGCGAGGGTCCCCGGCGCTGCGCCACGCTCGATGGTGGCTGCGCCGCGTGGCGGCGCGTCGCCGGCCGGGTGCTCGGCGTCGTCGGCGCCCCTGCCGGTGTCGGCCGGCGCCGGTGTCGTGGCTCCGACGCTCATGCGGAGCGCCTGACCAGCTGCGCAGGGGGGTGCCCAGGTCCAGCAGCCGCAGCCCCGACCAGGGCGGGTGCGTCGGGATCGGCTGCCTCCGCCGCGGCCGCACGTGACGCCGCCTCGCGCGACGCGGCTTCACGGGCATAGGCCGTGACTAGACGGGCGTAGCCCTCGCAGCGTGACAGCAGGCGGTCATGGCTGCCCTGGTCCACGACCCGACCGTGCTCGAGATAGACGACCTCGTCCGCGATGGAGATCGTCGACATGCGGTAGGCGACGACCAGCAGCGTGGTGCCCGCGGCACCCGTGCGCGGGGCTCCCGTCCGTCCGCTCGGCCCCATCGGTCCGGTCGGCCCCGTCGGTCCGGCCGGCCCCATCGGCCCGGCCGGCTCGCCTCGACGCAGGCCGGCGAGGATCGCCTGCTCGACGCTGGGGTCGACGGCACTGGTGGCGTCGTCGAGGACCAGCAGCCGGGGACGTCTGGCGACGGCCCGGGCGAGGGCGATCCGCTGCCGCTGCCCCCCGGACAGGCTGGTGCCGCGCTCGCCGACCCTGGTGTCCAGCCCGTCGGGAAGCGCCCGCACGAACGCCTCTCCTTGCGCCAGCCGCAGGGCGCGCCATACCTCCTCGTCGCTGATGTCGAGTCCCATGGCGACGTTTCCCCGCACCGTGTCATCGAACAGGAACGTCTGCTGTGCCACGACCGAGGCGACTTCGGGAACCCCCCCGCGCCTGACCTGCCGCAGGTCCACCCCGTCCATCAGCACGGTTCCCGTGTCGGGGTCAACCAGCCGCAGCAGCAGTGAGGTCAGGGTGGACTTGCCGGAACCGGTCGGCCCGACCAGCGCGGTCGTGCTGCCCGCTGCCACGTCCAGAGTCACGTCGCGCACCGCTGGCGAGCCACTGCCGCCGTAGGAGTACGACGCACCCTGCATCCCCGGCTCGATGGCGTGCGTGGAGGGAAGCGTGCTGTCACCGTAGGTCATCTGCCCCTGCGCCTGGAGTACGGCGTCGACGCGGTTCCATCCGACGACCGACCGCGGCAGCTCGGCCAGGATCCAGCCGAACGCACGGACTGGGAACGACAGGATGGAGAACAGGTAGGCGACCTGCACGATCTCCGCGGCAGTCAGCTCCCCGGCGCGCACCTGCGCCACCCCGATCGCGAGGACCGCGAGGGTCCCCAGGGTTGGGATCGCCTCGATGACGGGATCGAACGTCCCCTTGGTCCGGCCGACCTCGACGTTGGCGCGCCGGAGCCGGTGCGTCACCTCGGCGAACCGGGTGGCCTCGTGGTCCTCGCGTCCCATGGACTTGACGATCAGCGCCGCCTCGAAGCTCTCGTGCGCCACCTCGGACACCTCGGCCCGCAGCTGCTGGGCGAGCGTCACCCGCGGCGACATCCGCCGCTGGAAGGCCAGGTTGGCCGCGAACAGCAGCGGGAACACCGTCAGCCCCACCGCCGCCAGCACCGGGTCGACCAGGAACATCTGGACGACTCCGACGACCAGCATCACCAGGACCCCGAGACCCATGGGGAGCGGGGCGAAGACGTTCCACGTGGCCTCGACGTCGGCGTTGGCGTTGGAGAGCAGCTGCCCCGACGGGTGCTGGTGGTGCCAGGAGAGCGGGAGCCTGAGGTACTGCCGGGTGACCCGGCCGCGGTAGAGGGCCCCCAGGTTGAACATGGTGATCCCGCCGGCGATGCGCCGGCCCATGACGCCAACCACCTGGAGCGCGACCACGACCGCCAGGGTCAGCCCAGCAGTCCACAGCTGTCCGGACGTGACCCGGTGGGCAGCGATCGCTGGAGTGACGATGGTGCGGACGACCCGCCCGATGGCCCACGAGGTGCCCACCGTCATCACGCCGTACAGCGCCGAGCCGACCACGGCGAGGGCGAACCACCGCTTCTGCTGCCGGATGCCCTGGCCCACGACCCACAGGCCGCGACGCAGCGTGGGCGACGATGCCGTGGTCACTGACCCTCCCAGGGTGTGCCGCTCGACGGACAGGCGTGTACCCGGGTTGAACGGGAGCGCCGGGGATGCCTCGAGCCTCTCATGGGCCGGTGACATCCCCTCACGCGTCGAGAGCCTGGTGGCACCATGTCCCGGTGACCCATCTGGCCCACGACGAGCGGCTCAGGCTCTGCGACACCCTCGAGCAGGTGGGTCCGGACGCGCCGACGCTCTGCTCGCCGTGGACGACCCGCGACCTGGCCGCTCACCTGGCCTGGCGCGAGGCGGTGACAGACCTGTCGCCCTCGCAGCTGCTGAAGGTCGTGACCGGCAGGGCGCGTGCGGCGGCATACGCGGCGATGGAGTGGCCGGCTCTGGTCGAGACGGTCAGGTCGGGGCCGCCAGCGTCGTCCCCGCTGGCGATGGCCGCGGTTGACGAGCGGGCGAACACGGCAGAGCTGTTCATCCACCACGAGGACGTCCGGCGAGCCGTGCCCGGCTGGAGCCGCCGGACGGTGCCGGCGGAGCTGGAGGTCGCGCTCTGGAGGACGGTGGGCCTGTTCGGCCGTCGCACCTTCCGGGCAGCGCCCGTAGGGGTCGAGCTCGTCGCGCCGGGCCGGGCACCCAAGCGGGTGAAGACGGCGACCGACGCTGGGTGGGTGCGGGTGCTCGGGTCACCGGGGGAGCTGGCGCTGTACTGCTCCGGGCGCCAGCGGGCCGCGCGGGTGGAGCTGTTCGGGAGCTCACCCGCCGCGACTGCTGCGCTCACCGAGTTCGGGCGTCGGTAGCGCCCGCCGGTCCCGCGGGACCGCCCGCAGGACGGACTGACCGTTACTGGAGGTAGCCCTCGACCTCCCGGGCCGGTCTCGCGGTGGCGGCGTCGGGGTCGGTGCCCGCGTGGCGCCGGGCGTCGCGCTGGCGCAGCAGGTCCCAGCACTGGTCCAGCTCCTGCTCCAGCGCGGCGAGCCGGAGGTGCTCGTCCTCCGGTGAGATCTCTCCCTGCGTCAGGGCTGTGCGGATGGAGTGTTCCTGGTCCACCAGGGCGGAGATCCGGGAGTGGATGGTGTGCTCGTCCATGGGTGCAGTCTGCACTTCCAGGTTCGCCGGCGAAAGTCAGCGGACGGGAAGGCCGTCGGCCCGCAGCGCCTGCTTGACGTCGGCGACGCTCACCTCACCGAAGTGGAAGACGCTCGCGGCCAGGACGGCATCCGCGCCGGCTCGGACGGCGGGCGCAAAGTGCGCTGCAGAGCCGGCGCCTCCGCTCGCGACGAGCGGCACCGCCACCGCGTCGCGGACGGCCCGGATCAGCTCGACGTCGAAGCCCGCCTTGGTGCCGTCCGCATCCATCGAGTTCAGCAGGATCTCCCCCGCGCCGAGCGACGCACCACGGGCGCACCACTCGACCGCGTCCATGCCGGTGCCTCGCCGGCCGCCGTGCGTGGTCAGCTCGAAGTCGTTGGTGCTCCGGCCGGAACTGTCGCGCCGCCGACGGACATCGGCGGACAGCACGAGCACCTGGGCGCCGTACCGGTCCGCAATGTCGGCGATGAGCTCCGGCCGGGCGATCGCGGCGGTGTTGACGCCGACCTTGTCGGCGCCCGCGCGGAGCAGCCGGTCGACGTCCTGGACGCTGCGCACCCCGCCTCCGACGGTGAGCGGGACGAACACCTGCTCGGCCGTGCGCCGCACCACGTCGTATGTCGTCTCGCGGTCACCGCTGCTCGCCGTCACGTCCAGGAAGGTCAGCTCGTCGGCGCCCTGCGCGTCGTAGCGTGCCGCGAGCTCCACCGGGTCCCCCGCGTCGCGCAGACCCGCGAAGTTGACCCCCTTGACGACGCGTCCCGCATCGACGTCGAGGCACGCGATGACCCGTATGGCGACGCTCACCCGTCGAGGGTAACGGCCGGCGTACGCGGCCCCGAGCGGGCGAGCAATGCCTCAACGGGACGCCCTCACACGAAAAGGCGACGACACGAAAAGGCGACGACACTGGCATACCGCCGGCGACTGAGCGTTAGGGCAGGCTCAGTCGCGGTCCTCGCCGTCGTCCCACTTCCTGTCCTCCGCGTCCCACTTCTCGGTCTTGGCGCGCGCCAGCTCCAGGGCGTTGGCGGCCTCCGAGGACGAGGTGTAGGGCCCCATCAGCTGGTCGCCCTGGCTCTTGGTGGAGTCCTCCTCGACCAGGCCCTTGCTCACGTTGTACCAGTACGCCACGACCGACCTCCTTCGGGAAGGGCCGCGCCCGGAGCGCTGCCTAGACTTCACCGTATGCCGCTGCTGACCGCAACCGTCGAGCGCGGGACCGTGAGCCCTCGCCGCCCTGTGCCCGCGTCCATCCCGCGGCCGGAGTACGTCGACCGGCCCGCGCCCCGTCCGTACACCGGACCGGAGGCCAAGGACGCCGAGACGATCGAGCGGATGCGGGTCGCCGGCCGCGTCGCGGCGCAGGCGCTGGCCGCCGCCGGTGCCGTCGTCGCGCCCGGCGTCACGACCGACGAGGTTGACCGGGTCGGCCACGAGTTCCTGCTCGACCACGGCGCCTATCCCTCGACCCTCGGCTACCGCGGCTTCCCCAAGTCCCTGTGCACGAGCGTCAACGAGGTGATCTGCCACGGCATACCGGACAGCCGGCAGATCCGGGACGGCGACATCGTCAACATCGACATCACCGCATACCTCGGCGGCGTGCACGGCGACACCAACGCCACGTTCCTCGCCGGTGACGTCGACGAGGAGTCGCGGCTGCTGGTCGAGCGCACCCGTGAGGCCACCCTGCGCGGGATCAGGGCAGCGCTTCCCGGGCGCCAGCTCAACGTCATCGGCCGGGTGATCGAGAGCTATGCCAGGCGCTTCGGCTACGGGGTGGTGCGTGAGTACACCGGTCACGGCATCGGCACGTCCTTCCACTCAGGCCTGATCGTGCCGCACTACGACGCGTCGCCGTCCTACGCCACCGTCATCGAGCCGGGAATGACCTTCACCATCGAGCCGATGCTGAACCTGGGCACGAGAGAGTCCTGCGTCTGGGACGACGGGTGGACCGTGGTCACCAAGGACCTGCGCAGGTCCGCCCAGTTCGAGCACACCATCCTGGTCACCGAGACGGGCAACGAGATCCTCACCCTGCCCTGAGCTTGTGAGGGTCTGAGGTTCTGAGGCTCTACGGTTGTGGGGCCGCCGACACGCTCGACCGGGCTCTCTCGTGCTGCGCGAGCCACCCGAACGCAATACGGTCGCCGTAGGACGTCTGACACAGGAGGACGCACATGGCCCGTTCGTCACTGCCGCTCGGCATCGACATCGGCGGCAGCGGCATCAAGGGCGCACCGGTCGACCTCGAGAAGGGGGTGTTCGCGCGGGAGCGGCTGCGCTTCGCGACCCCTGAGGTGTCCACCCCCGAGGCGGTCGCAGAGGTGGTGACGCAGATCGCCAAGCACTTCGGCGACGACACCGGCGACTCGCCGATCGGGGTCACCGTGCCGGCCGTGGTGACACACGGCGTCGTGCGGACAGCCGCCAACATCGACCAGAGCTGGATCGGCACCGACGCCTCCACGCTGCTCAGCGCCAAGCTCGGCCGGCCGGTGACCGTGGTCAACGACGCGGACGCAGCCGGGATGGGCGAGCTTCAGTACGGTGCCGCCCGCAGCACGCCGGGGCTCGTGCTCGTCTCGACGCTCGGCACGGGCATCGGGTCGGCGTTGTTCAACCGCGGCCAGCTGATCCCGAACTCCGAGCTGGGCCATCTCGAGATCGACGGCTTCGACGCGGAGAAGCGTGCGGCGTCCAGCGCGCGCGAGGACGAGAAGCTCTCCTGGGCGGAGTGGGCGGAGCGGCTGCAGCGCTACTTCTCCCGCGTCGAGGACCTGCTCTGGCCGGACCTGATCGTGGTCGGCGGAGGGGTCTCGAAGAAGTCGGCGAAGTTCCTGCCGCTGCTTCATCTGCGCGCGCCCATCGTCGCCGCCCAGCTGGCCAACTCCGCCGGCATCGTCGGGGCGGCCTGGCTGGCCGCGAACGAGTGAGCGCCGTCGTGCCCGCGCCGCGCCGCGCGGCGGGCCGCCGGTGGAGCGGGCGCAGCACGGAGATGAACAGCGCACGTCGATGAACACCGCGACGGACCCAGACAGGAGCACGGGATGAGCGAGCACGGCGCGTTCACCGACCAGGCGTCGATCTACGGTCAGGACGACGCAGGCAGCGGCGGCAGAGGCGCGCTCCGGCTGGCGATCGTCGCCGCGCTGGGAGGGTTCCTGTTCGGCTACGACAGCGCCGTGATCAACGGCGCGGTCAGCGCCATCCAGGCCCACTTCAAGATCGGAGCTGGCGAGCTCGGGTTCGCCGTCGCCTCGGCCCTCCTGGGGGCGGCGGCCGGAGCGCTGACGGCAGGGCGCCTCGCGGACCGCTTCGGGCGCCTCTTCGCCATGCGGGCCGCAGCAGTGCTGTTCCTGGCAAGCGCGGTGCTCAGCGCCCTGGCGCCCGCGTTGTGGATTCTGGTGGTGGGACGGGTCATCGGCGGTTTCGGCGTAGGGATCGCGTCGGTGATCGCCCCGGCCTACATCGCGGAGATCTCACCGGCCCGTATCCGCGGCCGGCTCGGTTCCATGCAGCAGCTGGCGATCGTGACCGGCATCGCGGTCTCGTTCTTCGTCGACTACATCTTCGCGGCGATCGCCGGCAGCTCGAAGAACGAGCTCGCCCTGGGCCTCGAGGCGTGGAGATGGATGTTCCTGGCCATGGCGGTGCCGGCCCTGGTCTACGGGGGTCTGTCGCTGACCATCCCCGAGTCCCCCCGCTACCTGATCGGCAAGGGACGGGTCGACGAGGCCAAGGACGTGCTCGGCGGACTGCTCGGGCGGGCCGGGCTGGATGCCAAGGTCCGCGAGATCCAGCGGACGATGCACCTGGAGCAGACTCCGTCGATTCGGGACCTCAAGGGTCCGGCGTTCGGCCTGCTCCCGCTGGTCTGGGTGGGCATCGGGCTGTCGGTGTTCCAGCAGTTCGTCGGCATCAACGTGATCTTCTACTACTCCTCGGTCCTGTGGCAGGCGGTCGGCTTCAACGAGAAGGACTCGCTGATCATCACCGTCATCGGCTCGGTCGTGAACGTGGTCACCACGCTCATCGCGATTGCCACCATCGACAAGTTCGGCCGCCGGCTGCTGCTGTTGATCGGGTCGATCGGCATGTCGCTGACCCTGGGCACGCTCACCGTCATCTTCGCCACGGCCAGGACCGTGGTCACGGCCACCGGCGGCCACCAGCCAGTCCTGCACGGCGCTCAGGGGCCGATCGCGCTGGTCGCCGCCAACGCGTTCGTGTTCTTCTTCGGTATGTCCTGGGGTCCGGTCGTGTGGGTCTGGCTGGGCGAGGCGTTCCCGAACCGGATCCGCGGCGCCGCTCTGTCGCTCGCGGCTGGTGCCCAGTGGGTCGCCAACTGGATCATCTCCACCACGTTCCCGCCGATGAAGGAGATCTCGCTCGCGCTCGCCTACGGCTTCTACAGCCTGTGCGCGATCCTGTCGATCGTGTTCGTCCTGAAATGGGTCAGGGAGACCAAGGGCATGGAGCTGGAGGACATGAAGGGCGACCGCGTCGTCGTCTGAGGTCGGCCGGCTCAGCTCGGCTCGACGTCCCACGGGCGGCCGTCGGCAAGGTCCTGCAGCCGGGTCGCGTCCCCTGCGTAGGTGGCGACATGGTGCAGGTACATGGCCCGTCCCGCCGCGCTGAGGGTGGCATCGTGGATCGGCACGGCCACGGTGGGCGCGATACGCCGCACGAAGGCGATGGTCTCCCGAACCGCCGCCCACGGTGCGCTCAACGGAAGCGCGAGCACGTCGACGGCTCCACCAGTCTCGCCGTCGTAGGCGTCCCCCGGGTGGTAGAGCCGCGGCGCCCCGCCGTGCGCGGAGCCCTGCTGGAGCACGACCCCGACGTTGCCGATGACAGGCAGGTAGGGGTGCACGACCGCGTGCCGCTCGCCGACCGGCGTCAGGCGCACCCCGTCCAGGTCGATAGGTTCCCCCGCCGTCATGGGCTCGCTGTCGACCCCACCGGCCGCTAGCAGGTCGTGTACCTGCGGCTCGACGAGCAGCCGCGCGTCAGGGTTGCCGGCCAGGAGGGCGGGCAGCCGCTCCCGGTCGAGATGGTCGGCGTGCTGGTGGGTGATGACCACGGTGTCCACGTCCACCAGCCCGTCGAACCCCGGGGAGAAGCTGCCCGGGTCGATCAGGATGCGCCGGTCACCGACCTCGACGAGCAGACACGCGTGGCCGAGGTGGGTGATCCGCATCAGGCGACGCTACCGCCGGCCGGCCGGCCCTGGTCGCTGAACGATGCCACCCCGCGGCGTGGCGGCCTCGGAGCCGGTTTCGCCGATCCGCCTCCCACGCGCTTTCGGCGCGCTACGCCTGCGCGTCGGTCGCCGACCCCATCGGCTCCGTGGCCGGGTCGTCGGGGTCTTGCTGGTCCCCAGGGCCCACGACCCCGTACATCGGCGACGCCACACCTGCCGTGACCACGGTGCTCGGGAGGTCCTGGTATTGGCTTCGCATACGTTTACTTCCTCTAGAGTGCGGTTGCTTCTATATTATGCATCGCACGACCGCCTTGAGCAAGCGGTTACTTCGCGGGCACCGGGTCCTGACCGGTAGGGCCGCCCGGCCGGCAGCGGAGCAACCGGGACACCACCAGGCGGGCACCCCGAAGGGTGCCGTGCACGGTGAGCGCGTCGACCGCATACGCCGAGCAGGACGGGGTCATCCGGCAGCACGGCCGGGCGCGGACGGCGCTGATCCGCGACTGGTAGAGCCGCACGAGCCGCACCGCGAGCGGTCCACCCATCCGCCGCGGGTGGACCAGCAGCCGCCCCGCTGCGGGAGCGACCAGAAGCAGCTGCGGGCCGCATCCCATCGCCTCGGCCAGGCAGCACCCGGTCTCGAGCAGGAACAGGTCGCGGAGACAGCCACCACCGCCACCACCGCGCCGGCCGTAGCCCCGCGGATAGCCGCCGTAGCCGCCGCCCCATCCTCCGCGGCGGCCCTGCCCGAAGCGGATCCACACCATGTCGTCTCCTCGGAAGTCGTGTGTCCGGCGCCCTCAGCGCACCGCTGTCACACCGCGGCCGCGGCGCCGCCCGGCAGGCGTGAATGCTACGGCGTCAGGCGGGTGGCGGCCCCCCGAGAGGCGCGTACCGGGACATCGTCGCGTCAGAACGAGGCGAGCCGGTCGCCGGTGTGGCTCTGACAGTCATGACAGGTAGGGGATGAGCCGGTCGATACGCCGGGTCCTGTCACCGCTGCCGTCGAGCGACCACAGCGGCGGACGGTCATCCATCTCGGGTACGCGTTGCCGCGGACCTCTAGCGGTCTACCCGGAAGCTCGGGCGGGCAGCCCTCGAGCGCTTCCTGTCTGACCTTGCTCCGGGTGGGGTTTACCTAGCCGCGCCAGTCGCCTGGCACGCTGGTGGTCTCTTACACCACCGTTTCACCCTTACCGTGACGGTTGCCCGCCACGGCGGTCTGTTCTCTGTGGCACTGTCCCGCGGGTCGCCCCGGGTGGCCGTTAGCCACCACCCTGCCCTTCGGAGCCCGGACGTTCCTCGGCGGTGCCTGCGCACCGACGCGACCGTCTGACCGACTCATCCACGTCCCAGCATATCCGCATGCCCCCGCTGGCCGGTGACAGCTCAGGACGCCGCACCCACGGTGAACCGCACCGTCCTGGTCGCCACGTCGGCCAGCACCAGCCGTGCTCGCACCTGCGCCCCGAGGGGGGTCGGACCATCACACAGCGCCAGGATGGCGGGCTCGAAGACCTGCACCACCCCTCCGCCGGGGCGCCTGTCCACCACCACTGCGGCGAACGTGTCGCCCATCCGCCCCTGCAGCGATGCCGCTTCGACCGCATCGGTGCAGGCTCGCTCCACCGACCCCGCCAGCCGGTCCGAGGCCGCCATCACCGCCGGCAGGGACGGCAGGGCCAGCTTGGCCCAGTCCGGGACGTCGACCCCCTGGCACAGCGCCTCGCACACGACCAGCCCGAACCGGTCGACCAGTCGCCGAAGCGGGGCGGTGACGTGGGCGTAGGGCGCGGCGACAGCCGCGTGCCCGGTGGCATCGGGGACCTCACCGTCGTCGAACGGTGTGTAGCCCGCTCCCCGGAACAGTGCGGTCGCCTCGTGGATCAGCGCCAGGTGCTTGGGGTTGGTGCGGTCCAGCGAGCGGAGGAACTCGCCGTAGAGCGACTCCGCCGGCCAGACGACGCCCATCGCCCGGGCCTGGCGGCGGAACCGGTTGACCGGGCCGGCGTCCGGCTCCGGCATGGTGCGCAGGATGCCGATGCCGCCGTGCAGCATGACCTGGGCGGCCGCCATACCGGTCAGCAGGGAGACCTGGGCGTTCCAGTCCTCGGCGGCCACCGGAGGTCGGAAGCCGAGCAGGTAGCGGCCCTCGGCGTCGACCGTGACCTCCTGTTCGGGCAGCGGCAGGCTGGCCCCGCCGCGCGCCCGCTCCAGCGCGACGCGCAGCGGGCCGACCTCCGCGAGCAGCCGCAGCCGCTCGTCGGTGGTCCCCGCGTCGATCGCGGACTGCACCTGCCGGTAGTCGAACCGGTCGTGGCTGGTCACCATCGCGCGGTAGAGGTCGACCGAGGTCTCCTCGCCGTCGGCGTCCAGCCCGATGTCCCAGACGTATGCCGGTCGCGGCTGGCCCGGGAGCAGGCTGGCTGCGTCCTCGCTGAGCCGTTCAGGATGCAGCAGGCTGCGGTGGTCCGGCGCGTAGATCGTCTGACCGCGCCGGCGTGCCTCGATGTCGATGGCTCCGCCGGGCACGACGAACGCCGGGAGGTCGGCGATCGCATAGCGCACGCGGTAGCCCCCGGAGCTGGCGCGCTCGACCAGCATCGCCTGGTCGAGGTCCTGCGAACCGGCGGGGTCTATGGTCAGAAACGGAGCAGCGGTCTCGTCGCGGTCGGGAAGCTTGGGCTGGGCCGCGGCGGCCTGGGCCTCGGCCAGGACGTCGGCCGGGAAGGTGTCAGCCACCCCCAGCTCCGTGCGGATCTGGTCGAACGCGGCCGCGAGCTCCGCGGGGTCGACTCCCGCGGCGACCAGATCCGGAGTCGGTGGGACGACCTTGATCCAGCGCAGGGGCATGGCCTCACCCTAGGCGCACCAGCACGCGCCCCACCGCGGCGACGCGGTCGGCCCACCTCCGTCAGGGACCCCGCCGTCAGGGGGCGGCGACGGCGTCCAGGGCCTGCAGCACGTCCTCGACCAGGTCCTGCGGGTCCTCCAGGCCCACAGACAGCCGCACGACGCCGTCGGTGATTCCCACCTTGAGACGGGCCGGCTCGCCCATCCGCCGGTGGGTCGTGGTGGCCGGGTGGGTGACCAGCGACTTGGAGTCGCCGAGGTTGTTGGAGATGTCGAAGACCCGCAGAGCGTTGAGGAACGCGAACGCGTCGTGCTTGCCGCCGGCGACCTCGACCGTCACCACCGTGCCGCCGCCGCGCATCTGCGTCGTGGCCAGCGCGTGCTGCGGGTGCGACGGCAGGTAGGGGTAGACGACCCGGGTGGTTCGCGGATGCCCCTCGAGCGCCTGCGCCAGTGCCAGGGCCGACGCGCACTGCCGTTCCACCCGCATCGCCATGGTCTCCAGCCCCTTGAGCAGCACCCAGGCGTTGAACGGCGACAGTGACGGGCCGGTGTGCCGCATCAGGTTCTTGACCGGACCGTTGACGAAGTCGGCGGTGCCAAGGACGGCGCCGCCCATGACCCGGCCCTGGCCGTCGATGTGCTTGGTGGCCGAGTAGACGATGACGTCGGCCCCCTGCTCCAGCGGCCTGCACAGCACCGGCGTGCCGAAGACGTTGTCCACCACTACCTGGGCCCCGGCCGCGTGCGCGAGGTCGCAGACCGCGGTGATGTCGACCAGCTCCTGCATCGGGTTGCTCGGCGACTCGAAGAACACGGCGGTCGCCGGCTCGGACAGGGCGACCTTCCACTGGTCGAGGTCGACCCCGTCGACGAACACCGTCTGGACGCCCCAGCGCGGCAGGATCTCGTCGAGGATGACGAAGCACGACCCGAACAGCCCCCGGGAGCTGACCACCCGGTCGCCTGAGCCCAGCAGGGCCGCGAGCGCGACGAACACGGCCGACATACCGGTCGCCGTGGCGAAGCACGCCTCGGTCCCCTCCAGCAGCCGCAGCCGATCCTCGAACATGGCGACGGTCGGGTTGCCGTAGCGGGAGTAGACGAAGCGGTCGATCTTCTCGGCGAACGCCGCCTCGGCATGCTCGGCGGTGGCGTACACGTAGCCCGAGGTCAGGAACAGCGCTTCCGCCGTCTCGTCGAACTCGGTCCGGCGCAGCCCACCGCGCACGGCCACCGTGTCCGGGCGCCAGCCGCTCACCTCTGGTGCCACGGGAGCCCCTCGACCTTCCAGCCGCGCACGTCGCGGTGACCGTCCGGGCCGACCGGCCCTTCGAACCCGTCCAGCACGTTGTATGCCGGGCCGAGGCCGGCCAGGGTCGCCGCGTGGGCGGCGGCCACCGAGCGGACGCCCGAGCGGCAGAGGAAGTAGACAGCGCCGCCGCGGCGGTCCGGCACCGCAGACGTCAGGTCCTGCGCGAAGGAGGGGTTGACCGAGCCGTCTGGATAGCGCTGCCACTCCACGCCGACCACCTGGTGGCCGAGGCCGCTGAGGTCGGGAACCCCGACGTACTGCCACTCCGCGCTCGTGCGCACGTCCACCAGCAGGGCCTCGGGGTCGCCCTGCAGCGCTGCGTACGCCTCGCGTGGCGTCACGTCGCCGGCGTACGTCATACCGGCACGGCCTGGACGGCGGCCGGGGCGGGCAGGACGACGGCCTGGGCGACGAGCACGCGGGCACCGTCGTAGCCGATCACCGGGCCGCCGTGCAGCTGGTAGCCCTGGTCGAGTGCGGCGCTGACCCGCTCGCAGAAGGAGCGGTCGTCCGGACCGGTCAGCAGGCGGTAGCGGAGCCGTGTGTCGGGCTGGGTCGGCTCGGGTCTCGGGTCAGCTGGGCTGGTGTCCACCATGGCAGAAAGGGTTCCACACCGGCCGGTATGCCGGTGCCCGGCTCGGACGTCAGCGCAGGTGCAGCGTCTCGTTGACGAAGGACACGCTCACCCGGCCGCCCTGCCACACCTCGACACCGGTCAGCGAGGCGGGCGCCGTGGCCAGCCGCCAGATCCGGTCATGCGGTATGCCCAGCACGTGCGCCAGCACGACGAGCAGCGGTTTGCGGTGCGTCGCCACCACGACGGTGCCGGCCCTGGCGGTCGCCCGGTCAAAGGCGGCCAGGACCCGGGCGGCCAGGGCGGCATGGGTCTCGCCGCCGGGACGGGCGTATTCCGGGTCCTCGCGAAAGCGCTGCAGCTCCGGCCCGCATCGGGCGGCAAGCCTGCCCACGCTCTCACCGTCCCAGTCGCCGAAGTCCTGCTCATCCCAGTCGGAGTCGACCTCGATGTCGGCGCCGGCGCCCGTGCGCGCACCCAGAACGGCGGCGAGGGCCGCTCCGGTCTCCCGCGCGCGGGTCAGCGACGAGGTGAGGACCACGACCGGGCCGGTCACGGCCGAGTCGTCCTCGGCCAGCGTCGCGACCGGGCTTCCCGCACGCCGCACCTGGTCCCGGCCGAGCTCGTTGAGCGGGGGATCCGTGCCACCGCGCCCGTCGAGCCTGCCCGCCACCGTGAAGTCGGTGACTCCGTGGCGCACCAGCACCAGCCGCGTCCGGGCCGGCGTCCGACCGCCCGGCGAGAGCACGGCCGCCGGCTGGACCGACACCGCCGATGTCACGGAGCGGGCGTCACCGCGGTCAGCGTCACTGGCGCCGCCGCCGTCGAGCCGGCGGGAGATCGTGAACCCGTCCATCGCCGCATTCGCCAGCCGGTCCGCGGCGGCGTTCTCGGCACGCGGGATCCAGCTGAAGCGCACCGAGCCTCCCGCCGCCGACGCCTTGGCGACCAGCCGGGCGGCCTGCGCCGCCAGTCGGCGCATGTCCTCGTGCTTGATCTTCCACCGACCGGACATCTGCTCGACGACCAGCTTGGAGTCCATCCGCACCTCGACGTCGGCGCCGGGGTCGATCTCCAGTGCCGCCGACAGGCCGGCCACCAGTCCGGAGTACTCGGCGACGTTGTTGCTCGCGATCCCGACCGAAGCGGCCCGCTCCGCCAGCACGGCCCCGGACCCGGCGTCGCGCACCAGGGCGCCGTAGCCGGCCTTTCCGGGGTTGCCCCGGGAGCCGCCGTCGGCCTCGACGACGAGGGAGCGGACCACCGCCGCCTCAGACTCCGGACTCGGGCGTGCGGACCAGGATCCTGCGGCACTCCTCGCAGCGCACGACCTCGTCCGGAGCGGCTGCGGCGATCCGCCCGAGGTCGACCTGGTTGAGCTCAAGTCGGCATCCCTCGCAGCGGCGGTGCTGCAGGGCTGCCGCGCCGACCCCGCCGCTTGCGCTGCGGACCTTCTCGTACAGCACCAGCAGGTCCTCGCCGATCTCCGGAAGCAGCTCGGCGCGAGCCGCCCGCAACCCGGCGGCCTCCTCGTCCAGGACCGCGACGGCGCTGTCGCGCGCGGCCGCGAGCTGGTCGACCTCCAGGGCCATCGCGTCCCGCGCGCCGCGTAGCGCCGCCAGCTCGTGCTCCAGTGATTCCGCGCGCTCCATCACCTCCAGCTCGATCTCCTCCAGCTCCGCCTGACGGCGGGCCAGTGAGCCGATCTCGTGCTGCAGCGCCTGAAGGTCCTTGGGGCTTCCCTGTCCGGAGTCCAACCGGGCCTGGTTGCGCGCGGACCGGTTGCGGACCAGCTCCACGCCGGTCTCGGCCTTGGTCACCTCACGCTGCACGTCGCCGTGCGCGGTCTGCACCCGCACCACCTCGATGTTGAGCTCGGCGAGCGCGGAGGCGCGCTCCTGGAGCGCTCGGCCCTCGGGGAGCGTCGCCTTCCGGTGGGCGATCTGGTCCAGTCGGGTGTCCAACGCCTGCAGGTCCAGCAGCCGTCGCTGACGGTGGGTGGCGGCTAACAGGGTCAACCTCCGGAGCGGCTCGGTCGGGTCAGTCGGGTCTGGACGGACGGGGTCACCGCGATCCTGCGACGACGAAGTCCCAGGGGTCGGTGCGCAGCGCGCTGACGTGCGTCTCCAACCTAGCCGCCCGCTCGCCGAGTGCGCTCACGAGCCGGTCGCGCGCCCCGGGCAGCCACAGCCACTCGCTGGCCCAGTGCCCGGCGTCGATCAGGTATGGCGCGCCGTCGCCGCCGGCGTTCGCCTCCTCTCGAGCCTCCACCGCCGGGTGATGGCGCAGGTCGGCCGTGACGTAGACGTCTGCTCCGCTGGCCCGGACCGCGTCGAACAGGTCGTCGCCTGCCCCGCCGACGACGGCAACCCGCTGGACGACTGCGTCGGGGTGGCCCGACACCCGGACGCCTGCCGGTGCCGGGGGCAGGGCACCGGCCAGGCGCTGCGCGAGCGAGCGCAGCGACACCGGCTGGGTCAGCCGCCCCACCCTGCCGATCCCCAGCGCAGTGCTGCTGCTCACCGGCTGCAGCGGTGCGAGGTCGGTCAGCCCGAGTGCGGCCGCCAGCGCGTCGGATACGCCGGGCGAGGCGACGTCGGCGTTGGTGTGCGCGGTGTACAGAGCCAGGTTCGCCTTGACCAGCGCAGCGACGGCCGCACCCTTGGCAGTCGTGGTCGCCACCGAGGACACGCCACGCAGCAGCAGCGGGTGGTGGGTGACCAGCAGGTCGGCTCCCGCTGCCACTGCCTCGTCGATGACGGCCAGCGTGGGGTCGACGGCGAGATGCACGCGGTGGACGCGCTGAGCGGGGTCGCCGCTTGCCAGGCCGACCCTGTCCCAGGCCTGTGCGGTCGAGGGCGGGTACAGCCCGTCCAGCGCGGCGACCACCTCGTGCACGGTGAGGTCAGCCACCGCGAGCGACATCCGTGGGCCCGGCCGGGCTCGAACCGACGACAGCCGCGGTGTAAACGCGGTGCTCTACCAACTGAGCTACGGGCCCGTAGCGCCGATGCACGTGCTGACCAGCCACTCGGCGCTCCGTCAGCCCCGGGTCGGCGCGGCGGGCGCCAGAGCCGCCAGCGCTCCTGGGGCGGGAGAAGCAGTCAGCGTCTCCAGGGCAGCACGATAGCCGTCCCACCGCCGCGCCTGCCCAGGGCCGTGGACCAGGCTCCACCGTACGACGCCGTCACGGTCGACCAGGAACGTGCCGCGAACAGCGAAGCCACCCTCCGTGGAGAGGACCCCGTATGCCCGGGCAGCAGCGCCGTGCGGCCAGAAGTCGCTCAGCAGCGGGAAGGTGAACCCCTCCGCGACCGCCCAGGCACGCAGCGCGGCCATGGGGTCGGTCGATATCGCAAGGACCTGCACGTCGTCGTTCTCGAAGGCCGAGAGGTCGTCTCGGACGTCTCGGAGCTCGCCGGTGCAGATGCCGGAGAAGGCGAACGGGTAGAAGAGCACCAGCACGTTCCTGCGGCCCTGGTAGTCGGCGAGCGCGACATCCGCGCCGTGCTGGTCCCTGAGGGTGAAGTGTGGGGCCGGCATGCCGACCTGTATGGCGTTCATGGTCCCAGTGTGTCGGTGGACCGGTCAGCGCCTTCCCGGGCCCCGGGCCAGCAGCCGGGTGGCCGTCCAGTCCGGACAGGCGCTGACGCTGCCGGACGCATGCAGACCGGCGGTCAGAGCCGCTTCCTCGATCTCGGCCGGCGCGACGTGACCCTCCCGCCCCGACTTGAGCGTCAGGACGACGACGAAGCCGCGGTCGGCGAGGTTGGTCAGCGTGTCGACCAGGGCGTCGACCAGGTCTCCGTCCCCCTCGCGCCACCACAGCAGCGCGCTGTCGGCGACGTCGGCGTAGTCCTCATCCTCGAGCTCGGTGCTCGTGACCCCTTCGATCGTGTTGCGAAGCGTGTCGTCGACGTCCTGGTCGTAGCCGAACTCCTGCACCACGTGCCCGGCAGCGAAGCCCAGCCTGCTGACCGCGGCGCTTGTCGTCGCCGCGGCGGTAGAAGCCACCGTTACGTCTCCCTCTTGTCGGTCGGACCTGCTGCTCACGAGTTGTTGCTCACGATTCTGGCAAACCACGGTGCTCCTCGCTAGCGACGGCCCGCACCGTTTAGGGCGGATACGCCCGGCGACTGGCCCGCCGCCCGGGGTCGTAGACGGTTCTGCCGCTGCCGGAAATGTCGACACCGCGAACCTTGTCCCAACCTTTACGTTCTACTTGCCAGCAATAGAGAGCATTCACGTTTGTTTGATGCAATATGAGTCTCAACGCAGCCAGCCAGTTACTTCGGACCGGACCACGTGGCTGCGCCCCAACTCTGGAGGCTCCTATGATCCGTCGTTCCCATGCCCGTCGCCGCGTCGCCGTCGCCGGCCTCGCCACGGCGGTCGCCGTGATCGGCGTCCCGTCCGCCACGGCACTGACCGCCACGGCCGCGCCGGTCCGGGGAGCGGAGCGCTCGTCCCACGCCCTGCACGCCCTGCCGGCACACCGGATGACCCCCACGGCAGCAGCGCGTGGCGCCGGGATCGCCAGGGCGGGCGATGCGTACATGGGCTGGAAGAACCAGCACATGGCCATGACCGCGAAGGTCCGGGGCGGCAAGCTCGTCGTCTCAGCCCTACGGGCCTCGGGACACGGGGCGAAGCCCACCAGCGCGGGCGACATGACCCGGCTGGCCACCACCGTCAGCCCCTACACCACCGTCTCCAACCCGGTGTACGGCCTGGACGTCTCGCACTACCAGGGCACCGTCAACTGGCCCGGCTGGTACAGCCAGGGCAAGCGGTTCGCCTACATCAAGGCCACCGAGGGCACCAGCTATGTCGACCCCGCGTTCTCGACGAACTACACGGGGTCCTACCGGGCGGGCATGATCCGTGGCGCCTACCACTTCGGCCTGCCGAGCGGCGCCAGCGGCGCGACCCAGGCGGACTACTTCGTCGCGCACGGCGGCGGCTGGTCCGGCGACGGCAAGACCCTCCCGGGCGTACTGGACATCGAGTACAACCCGTACGGCTCCACCTGCTACGGCAAGACGCCCGCGCAGCTGGTCTCCTGGGTCAGCTCGTTCGTCAAGGAGTACAAGTACCGGACCGGTCGCGACGCGGTCATCTACACGGCCTACAACTTCTGGGTACCGTGCCTGGGCAACTCGGGCACCTTTGCGCAGACCAACCCCCAGTGGGTGGCCAGCTACTCGACCACGGCGCCGAAGACGTTCGGCGCGTGGCAGTACTACACCTTCCACCAGTACACCGACTCACCGCTGGACCTGGACTCCTTCAACGGCAGCTACAGCCGCCTGCAGGCGCTTGCCAAGGGCTGAGCCCGCCGAACCGCGCATCGACCCCCGTCCCCACCTGGAGACGGGGGTCGATCGCTGCGCCCGCTGGTAGCACGGCATCGCGACGGGGCAGGATGTAGCGACGAGCAGGATGTAGCGGCACCGGGCGGTGGATGGGCGCTGGCCGGTGCGAGGGCCGATGGAGAGGACGTGGTGTCGTGGCACTCGAGGAGTCCGGACCGATCCAGGGCGGCATCCCCAGCCAGCTTCCAGACACCGACCCCGACGAGACGCGGGAGTGGATCGACTCGCTCGACGGCGCCGTCGACGCGGTCGGCCGGACGCGGGCGCGCTACCTCATGCTCCAGCTGCTGAACCGGGCCCGCGAGCGCCAGGTCGGTGTGCCGTCGCTGACCGCCACGGACTACATCAACACGATCTCGCCCGAGGCGGAGCCCTGGTTCCCCGGCGACGAGGAGGTGGAGCGCCGCTACCGAGCCTTCCTGCGCTGGAACGCCGCGATCATGGTGCACCGGGCGCAGCGTCCCGGCATCGGCGTCGGTGGCCACATCTCGACCTACGCCTCGGCCGCAACGCTCTACGAGGTCGGCTTCAACCACTTCTTCCGCGGCAAGGACCACCCCGGCGGCGGGGACCAGGTCTTCATCCAGGGCCACGCCAGTCCTGGTGTGTACGCCCGCGCCTACCTCGAGGGGCGGCTCGACGAGGAGCAGCTCGACGGCTTCCGTCAGGAGCACTCCCACGTCGTCGACGGCAGGGCGGTCGCCCTGCCGTCCTACCCGCACCCGCGCCTCGCGCCGGCCTTCTGGGAGTTCCCCACAGTCTCGATGGGCCTCGGCCCCATGAACGCGATCTACCAGGCCCAGTTCAACAAGTACCTGGACAACCGCGGCATCAAGGACACCTCGCAGCAGCAGGTCTGGGCCTTCCTCGGGGACGGCGAGATGGACGAGCCGGAGTCGCGCGGGCTGCTCCAGCTCGCCGCGAACGAGGAGCTGGACAACCTCACCTTCGTGATCAACTGCAACCTGCAGCGCCTCGACGGCCCGGTCCGCGGCAACGGCCAGATCATCCAGGAGCTCGAGGCCTTCTTCCGGGGTGCCGGCTGGAACGTGATCAAAGTGATCTGGGGCCGCGAGTGGGACCCGCTGCTGGCCGCCGACCGCGACGGCGCCCTGGTGCACCTGATGAACACCACGGCCGACGGCGACTACCAGACCTTCCGCGCCAACGACGGTGCCTACATCAAGGAGCACTTCTTCGGCCGGGACCCGCGCACCCGGGCGATGGTGGAGAAGCTGAGCGACCAGGACGTCTGGGGGCTCAAGCGCGGCGGGCACGACTACCGCAAGGTGTACTCGGCGTACAAGGCGGCGATGGAGCACAGCGGGCAGCCGACGGTGATCCTGGCCAAGACGATCAAGGGCTACGGCCTCGGCACCCACTTCGCCGGCCGCAACGCCACCCACCAGATGAAGAAGCTCACCCTGGAGGACCTCAAGGGCCTGCGCGACTCGCTGCGCATCCCGGTCAGTGACGAGCAGCTGGACGCCGACCCCTACCGGCCGCCGTACTACCACCCCGGTGAGAGCGACCCGACCATCGCCTACCTGCGCGAGCGGCGGGCCAAGCTGGGCGGCGGCGTGCCGTCCCGGCGGGTACAGCCGGTGCCGCTGAAGCTGCCCGACGACAGCGCGTATGCCGGGGTCAAGCGCGGCTCGGGCAAGCAGGAGATCGCCACCACGATGGCGTTCGTGCGGCTGCTGCGGGACCTGATGCGCGACAAGGAGTTCGCCCCCCGCGTCGTGCCGATCATCCCGGACGAGGCGCGCACCTTCGGGATGGACTCGATGTTCCCGACGCTGAAGATCTACAACCCGCACGGGCAGCGGTACACCTCCGTGGACGCCGACCTGATGCTGGCCTACAAGGAGGCGGTGCAGGGCCAGATCCTGCACGTCGGCATCAACGAGGGCGGGGCGATGGCCGCCTTCACCGCTGCCGCCACGTCCTACGCCACCCATGGCCAGCCGATGGTGCCCTTCTACGTCTTCTACTCGATGTTCGGCTTCCAGCGCACCGGCGACTCGATCTGGGCCGCCGCGGACCAGATGTCGCGTGGCTTCCTGATCGGGGCCACCGCCGGTCGGACCACACTCACCGGCGAGGGGCTCCAGCACGCCGACGGGCACAGCCCGCTGCTGGCCTCCACCAACCCCGCCGTCGTCACCTACGACCCGGCCTACGCCTACGAGATCGGGCACATCATCAAGGACGGGCTGCGCCGGATGTACGGCGACGCGCCCGAGGACGTCATCTACTACCTCACCGTCTACAACGAGCCGGGTGTCCAGCCGGCCGAGCCCGAGGGCGTGGACGTCGAAGGCATCCTGCGCGGCATGCACCGGATCCGTCCCGGTTCGGACGAGGGTCTGGGCGGCGAGGCACCGCGGGTGCAGCTGCTCGCCTCCGGTGTGGGCGTGGCCTGGGCGGTGGAGGCGCAGGAGCTGCTGCGCGACGACTTCGGCGTCGTGGCGGACGTGTGGTCGGTGACGTCCTGGAACGAGCTGCGCCGCGACGGCCTGGCCGCCGACGAGCAGGCCTTCCTCCACCCGGGCGAGCCGGTGCGGGTCCCCTACGTGACCGAGCGCCTGAGAGACGCACGCGGACCCGTGGTCGCCGTGTCCGACTACATGCGGGCGGTGCAGGACCAGATCGGGCAGTGGGTGCCGCAGGACTTCGCCTCACTCGGCGCCGACGGGTTCGGGTTCTCCGACACCCGGGCCGCGGCGCGGCGGTTCTTCCACATCGACGGGCCCTCGATCGCGGTCCGTGCGCTTCAGCTGCTGGCCAAGCGGGGCGAGATCGACCCCGCGCGCCCGGGCGAGGCGGCCACGCGCTACCGCCTGCTCGACGTGACGGCCGGCACCAGCGGCAACGCGGGCGGAGAGTCCTGACCCTCGTTTGAGCACCAGCCGCGGCGTTGTGCGCCGCCTGGCGGTGTTAAGCGCCGCCAGGCGGTGTTGAGGGCCGCCTGAGGGGGTTGAGCGCCGCCTGAGGGGGTTGAGCGCCGCACCGCGTTGATGCTGCCCCTTCGCTCGCCGGGAGGCGCGTGAGCGAGGGTTCCTTGCTCCTTAGAGGCCGCGAAGAAATAACGTCTGGTCGCTATGGCGTGTCGCTGGGGAGCAGGGTGTAGTTCCAGTCGCCGTGGAAGTCGTGCCGGAGCAAGGGTAGTGCGGCGATGTCTTTGTCGCTGTAGCTGA
>JAABUM010000074.1_pt1 | contig 225292 bp, 144 predicted proteins | sample 5559161 | NCBI WGS metagenome assembly JAABUM01 (sample SAMN10711868, study PRJNA513369) | rock metagenome | isolation source: Antarctica rocks | place: Antarctica: Victoria Land, Siegfried Peak nord | reverse complement strand
GGTATTATATTTAGGTTCCTAGGTATCCTAGGCCTATAATAGTCCTTATTATAATACCCCTTCTTCCTATAATTAAAATATATTAACCCTTCCTTAGTATCTAGTAACTTATTATAACTACTAGTAGATTAAATACTTCCTACTTTTATAAAAGGATTAATACCTCTATCTTAACTTCCTTCCCTCTTCTAACCTTTATTCTACCTATTAGAATAATCCCCTTTTTTAGTAATATAACTATTACCTACTATTATTCTAGTATAATACTACTAGTTATTCTCTAACTAAGTAGTAAGGGTAATTAGGCTTTCTTTAATTATAAGGAGGTCTTAATAGTTTATAAGGGCCTTTTAAAGGTCTAGGTATAACTTTATAAAGAAGTTAATCCGCTAATATTCCTCTAAAAAAGGAGGGATTTATAATTTAATTCTACTTAGATATATATTAAAGCTTTATATTAACTAGTTAGAGTTCTATTATATATCTAAGTATAATTGTATATTATAAAGCTAGTAGTTTACTAGGTCTTTAATAAGGTTTAGTAAGTACTAAGTAAAGTACTCCTAGGTAACTACTCTCCCTAATAATAACTTTTTATAATAATCTTATAACTTAGTAAGTTTACCTTTTAAGAACTATATAACCTAGGTAACCTTTATAAACTTAGTTAGGAATTTATTAAATATTAGTTAGAATATAATATTTATAATATAATACTATTTCCTATACTTATATATATTCTTCCCCTTATAAAAGGGTAAGTCCTTAGGCTTTAAGTAGCTCTTAGGGTATTAACTACTAAGTTCTTTTAATTAGCTTCTAGTAGATTAACTTAATATAAAACTACTAAAAATAGACCCTACCCTAGGATCTAATATACCTTATATATTAGTACCCTAATTTAGAGGGTAGTCCTCTATTAGGTATAGTCTTAACCCTTATTATATCCCGCCTAGTAATCTACTAGTAATTTATTATAAATCTAGTAAGGCCCTATCTACTTCTATTTATAACTAAGCTACCCTTTCTTAAATACCTTAAAGCTTTCTTTCCTTTATTAACTACTCTTCTTTAATTTTAGTAGTAGTAATAAGTTTATTAAGTATAATTATACTAATAAGGGTTTTATTAGAAATTCTATTACTAAGTATATTATTTATTACTTTAATATCTCCTATATTAGACTCTAGTATTATATTAATTTTATTATACTAGACTTCTAATATATCTTTATCTTATTTAGTATTAGATATCTTCGCGTTATTATACTATTATAATCTAGACTATCCCCCTTTAAAGGTAGAGAGATTAAAACTATTAGGAATTAAATTAAAAGGCTAGTTCCTAAGGGCTAGAATAGATAGTATAAACTACTAGTAAGTAGGTAGTATTATAAAGGTAGACTTGATACTCTAGTAACTTTATAATTATAAAAGAACTAATCTCTACCTTCTAAGGAGGTAGAGGGAGGACTATTTAAATACCTTATAAGGAAGCTACCTAGCCTCTTAGATATCTAGATAAAAGGATATCCGTTAGATAATAAGAAGCTAAACTAGTACCGCTAGTATAACGCTAGTAAGCCGCTATTATATTAACTAGATATATTAAGATATCCTAATAGGAAGCTTAATACTACTTTCTATCCCTAAATAGATAGTTAAATAGAGAGATAGAATAGTACGCTTAAGTAGTATCTATACTACTATTCTACCTAGAAATAAGATAACTAAGTAGAGTTACTTTATTTAATAGGGTTTATATATAATTATATAAAGTATACTAGTACTAGGTTACCTCTATATAAAGCGCTTTATAACTATTTACCTAAGCTAGATATAGAGCTTTTAGAGCTATTATTAGAAGAAGTCCTATTAGTATAAAAAAGGGTTAAATTACTTTAAAAACAAAGGGAAGGTTTAAAGTAGTACTTATATTAAGTATAAGTTATATAGGTAGAGTATATAAATAAATAGTAAAAGTAAAGATAATATAATATAAGTAATTATATCTTATTAAATATAAAGTATATTAGATTAATATAAGTAATTAAAAAATTATTATAATATTATTTAAGGCCTTTTAAGGTCTTTAATTATATTAGTAATTAGGTATATAAGTTATAACTACCTAATACCTTTTATATATATAATATCTTTTATATCTTATTTATAAAGTCGTATAAGGGTAATAGTAAGAGTATTATAAAAGCCGCGTAAGTAGAGCTTATAAATAATAAAGATAAATAGGAAGTTAAAGCTATTCTTAATTATAAAATCTCTTATAATAAACCTTAATATTTAGTAAAGTAGAAGGGTTAGTCTTATAATTATAATTAATAGCTATATAAGTAGGACTTAGTTAATATATTAGATATATTAGAAAGATTTAAGTAGAATTACCTTAAAGTATAAAGTTTATATTATATAGAAGAGGAAATAATTTCTATTATTATTAATAAAAAAGAAAAGATACCTAATATAACTAGACTACTAAGGGCGTTATAAGAAAGGGCTATTATATTATACTAGTAGCGGTACTAGGCCTATTACTATTACTACTACTAGTAATAGGATTATCCTCCTTATCCTCTTTTTTATCCTTTATAATAGGAGGAAGGCGCTCTTATAATATATTGGTAAGGCTTTAATAGAGCTTTAAAAGGGGAGATAGAGTAATATATATATACTAATAAAGGATATTAAGAATACCTTTAAGGGTATTTATAATATAGATAGTAATAGCGGGGTCTACTTTAATAGGAGTAGTAGTAGTAGAGGGGGTAGAGGAGTTATAATAGAGGTAGTAATAATACTATTAAATAAGCCTATTAAACGTTTATTAGAATCTAGTAAGCTAAGGGAGGTTAGAACTAGTATCTAAAGTAATTATAATATCTAAGGATTAAAGAAGGCGCGTATAAGCGCGGTAAGTATAAGTAGGAATCTCCTATTAATATTTAATATTAAGATCTTTATAATAATTATATTTAGTAGAGCTAGGGGAGGCGTATATATAAAGTATACTATTAAAGGGATAAGTAAAGCCTTAATTAAAAATATTAGACTTATAACTCTTTACTTTAAAATATAGTATATTAGAGGTATATTATATAAGATAATATAAGGATAGGCTATAAGCGACTTAGTAAAGGAGGTTAAGTACTATTATAAGTAGAGGGGGTAGCGGTAGTCTTTTTTTAATTAGTAATAAGGGTAAGTTTATTACTAAGGATTATTTATAAAGTAATTAATAGGATTATAAGGAGGTATAATAAGGCGCGGAGGGGGTAATAATATAAATAAGAATTAAAAAGGACTTAATATAATTAATAAAAAATAAAGATATTATAATTAGAAGAATAATATTAAAGTTATATAAAGGAGGTACGCCTTAAGTACTTAGTAAACCCTTAATAGTAATAACTTCTTATTTACTTAAAATACTAAGACTTCTAACTACTTCTATAATAAATTAATAAAGAATAATAGGAAATATAATAGGAATATATTATAATATAGGGATTATATATAGGAGTATTATTTATAATTATTATAGTTTAATAAAACTATATATTTTTTAAGGCTTAACTTAGGGGCCTTATAGTTAATTATATTATTATACTCTTATAAGAGGTATATTCTATTATTAAGGGAGTATCTTTTATAGATTATAACCTTTTATACTCTTAGAGCCTAAGAGCCTAGATAGGGAGATAATTATAAGGACTAGTTAGGAATATAGTACTACTATTAACGTGGTATTTATAATATATAATAGTACTACGCTACCCCTTTACCTATAATATATAGAGGAGGGAATTCCCCTTAAAGGAAAGGGTAGTAATTAGTCTTACTATTAATAAGAATAGAGAGTTCTATATATATATATATACGTACTATTTATAGTACTTAATAGCTATATTATTATATAGTACCCTTATATAAGACTTATATTAGGTCTATTATAATACCCTAAGGGCTAATAATAAACCCTAAGAATTCTATAATATTAATATTAAATTTATATTTATATTTTTCTAGCTTAGTAAATAGATTATACTTCCTTAGTACTATTAAAACCTCCTTAATATAATAATTATAGTTAGTAGGATTATTAGAGTAGATAAGGATATTATTAAGGTATATAATAATTATAATATCTATAAGGTATAATAGCGCCTTATTAATATATAATTAGTATATTAAGGGGGTATTAACTAGTCTAAAAGGTATAATATAGTATTTAAATAGCTTATAATAAGTATAGAAAGCTATTTTCTATTTATTACCTTCTTTTACCTAAATTAGGTTATAAGCCCCTTATAAGTTATTTTTATATATATTTTAGCTCTCCTTAGTTAGTCTAGAATATTTAAAACTAAAGGGATTAGATATTAATCTCTTACTATTATTATATTAAGGCCTTAGTAATCTATACAAAGGTATAAGCCTCTATCCTTTTTCTTTATAAATAGGATTAGTACCCTAGCTATTAATTTTAAGTATTTAATAAAGCTTAATTTAAGATTTTATTTAATATACGCCTTTAAGACGCCTAACTTAGTCTCTAATAGGTTATAAAGTAGGTTAAAAGGTAGTATAATTCCTAGTTAAAGGTTAATAGTATAATTAAGTTTACTATAATAGGGCAGTAACTTACTTCCTACCTCCTTATTAAAAATATCTAAGTATTCTAAGTACTTTATTAGTAGGACCCTTAGGGCTAATTAGTCGGCTTCCTTAGTTATAAAGTAATAGGTATAAATAGTCTCTCCCTCTACCTTATTATTAAAGTCTATTTAATCTAATACCTTAATATTATTAGGTATACTAACCTTTCCCTTAGCCTAATTTATAATAGGATTAATTTATTAAAGTTATAATAGGCCTAGAATTATCTAATAACCTTATATAGGAATAGCTCTAAAAGTATAATAAGAGTAGTATCTACTTAAAGCGCTAATTTTAGTATAAAATAGTACTTATAACAAGGTAGGACTAATTATCCTTCTATTTATATTAATAACCTAGGCTACCTTAATATTTAAGGGCGTAAGGCCTAATATTTAGACCTAGTCTTAATTAATAAAATTCGCCGTAGCGCTATAATTAATTAAAGCTTATAGGGTTAATTTTATATATTAATAATATAGGTTAGAATAGTTTTTTTATATTTATATAGGTATTAAGATATAGTCCTTATTATAAACCTTATTAAATATATCTAATAAAGTAAGGTATAGAAACTCCTTTTTAAGGGTATATTATAGTTTTTATAACTAATATTCTAAGTTACGCCTAGCCTACCTTAAAGGGGGTAGTTCCTAGGTTATAAAGTACTCCTTTAAGACTAGTATAACCCGCGACGCTATCTTAAGTATTATAAGTAATTATTTTTTAGATAGGGGTAGTTAATAGGTCTATTAGTATAGTCTTTAACCTAATATTTCTTCTACTTATAATATATATATACCCCTTAATCTCTTTAAGCCTTCTAATAGTTATTATAGATATTAGCCCTCTTCTTACTATTTAACCCTAATAATTTAAAGTTTATATTATTTAATTTATTATATAAGGGAGAGTATCCTCTACCTTCTTTATTAGGATAGTTATTAGTAAATTATACCCTTTTTTATTAACCCTATTCTACCTCCTTATAATCTTCTAGGGTCTACTTCCTAATTCTAATATAATTTTTAGCTTATTATACTTTAGTCTTAAATCCTATAAATATATCTAGTAGTTACTATTATAACTAGTAGATATAATCTAGGATTTTAGCTAATAGCTTTTTCCTAAAAGTATAGTAAATTACTAAATTATTTTATAATAGATCTATTACTAGGGTTTTAAATCTATTAATAAAATTTTATACTAACTCCCTATTTCCTATATATATATAGTCTATTTTTAACTCTATATCTAACCTAATATCCCTAATAGAGTAATTCTCTAATAGTTATACTTATAGCTTATCTTAGTCCTTAAAGGTCTCTTAGAGGCCTAATAGTCTTATAAGTTATATCCTTATTCTAATTTTAGGTCTTAGGTATACGCTATAAATACTTAAGTATTAGAGCCCTTAATAATCTAGAGGTTAAAGAAGTTATTATAGTTAATAATCTATAAAAGGACGTTTAAAAAAGGGCTAGTAAATATTAGGGGTTTATTATATTTTACTCTCTTATAATCCTAATTTATTACTATTATTATTATTATAGCTCCTATTAGAGGTATATATATAAAAGGGGCTATACTACGCCTTATAATAAGCCCTAATAGATCTATTAGACCTCTTCCCCTTTATAAGGCCGTATTAATAGTATTATATTAAGACTCTACTACTTTAGCCTTAAGGATAGCTATTTAGTTAAATAGCTATTAAGCCGTCTTAAGGCTAATAGTATCTAAACCTCTAGAGTTATAATCTCCTTAGCGTATAAGTAATAAGGATAGTATACTAGCTATTTCTTAAGTAGGTCTATATTATATTATATCTTAGGTATTATAAGTCCTTAGGCCCTAATTAATAAGATTATAGGCTAGGCTTCTATTAGGAAGAATTAAGATAATAGTTCTATATTATTAGCTCGCCTAAGGTATATTATATTAAGTTATATTATTATTAATTCTTATAGGCTAAGATATATATATCAGGGCTAATATAAGTAGTTAGAGCTATTAGCTACTCCTTCTATTTACAGGGTCCCTATTAGATTTAGGGGGGAGGTACTATTATTTCCCTATATATAAACTATATTAGAAGGCTACTTCCTTATCCTTAGTTATACGCTCGCGCCTAGAGCTATAATTATAGCTATTTAGGTAGGTTATCGGCTTAGTTATTAAGCTAGATCTAGAAGTTAGTAGATATAATACCTAGTAGTCTACTACGTCGTTAAGATTATAAGTAAAATCGTTAGAATTACTATTTAAATAATAGATATCTTATTATAGCTCCTAATCTAGATTTTTCCAGGCTAGTATTAGTATAGCTACTACTAATTAGTTATAGGACTATCTACTAAGTAGTATTACTTATACGTATTTATTTATAAGGCGACGTTATTTAGTATCTTATATAGTATATTATTCTATATATAGCCTATTAAATACTTATAATTATAACTATTTATATTTCTCTACTAGCGTAGTATAAAAATAGGTGAGGTCGTTAGAGAAAGAGTCCTAATAGCTAGTCTTAAGGTATAAAAACTATATTATAACCAATCTATATAAATAAAGGTATAATTTTTTAGCTACTTTAGGCCTAGTTTATCTAGTATATTTAGCCTGTTAAATAAATAAATTAATATTATAGTAGAATATATATTTACTAGATATAATATAAGGTCCTTTAAGATTTTCTTTTAAGACGGCTAGTCTAGGGTAAAAGTAACTAATTTTAATTAGTTTAAATTTACTCTTATAAGTATTATTTATTATCTTACTTTATTATTAACGTAGTTTATCTAATAGTTTAGGTAGAGTATTCTTTTTATATTCTTATATACTAGTAAAGCCCTATCTCTTTAGTATATCCCTTATATTATATTTACTATCTTTATTATCCGTATCTTCTACCTCTTCTTAAACGGCTTAAGTATTCTTCTAATAGTAGGGAGGGATATAGGGTTACTAAGTCTAAAGAAGCTAATTAGTTAATATATAGAACGCAGTTATAATTAAAGGTTTAGGTAAGGCTACCTAACTAGATTTAATATCCTAAAAGGTATTTTATAGAGACTAATAGTAAATTTTTAAGAAGTTATTAAATCTCTAACTAATATCTACTTGAATAGCCGTTGTAAAGGATTTAACCTATTCCTCTTACTTACTAATATATTATTATAAACACTTTTTTATTATAATAAACTACGACTTATTATAAGTTTAAATTAGTTTAAATTAATTAATTAAGTAACTCTAAGACCTATTAATATAACGGGTAAGCTATTTATAAGAGGAGATAAAATTACTAGTACCCTTAATAGAGTCTCTAGCCCTCTAATATAGGCTCTATCTCTTTCCTTCCTTATCTTTACCTTTTATAGTTTTATTATCGTCTTCTATCTTAGTATATTTTATAATTAGACCGTTACTATCCTTATTTTCTAGAGGTAGACTATTATTAAGGTTAGCTATATTAAATATAGATTTAATATTAAAGGAGGTCTTTTAGGTTAGTTATAAACTAATAGAGGGAATTTCTTAAGTTAACCCTTTTCCCTAGGTATAGTAGTAGGAAAGTTAATATAATAATAGTAGATACTTATAACAACGTCCTTTTAAATACCTTCTTTAGAATTTTATAAATAGCTTTTATTAAGAAAATTTCTTTATTTAGATCCTTAATTTTATTTAATAGAGCGCTTAGCAGCCTTCTTAGACGGCGCTTAGATAGCTAATAATTTTTAATATAGAGCAGCCTATTAGGGTTAGCGCCTAGCAGCCTAAACCTATTAAAATATCTAGTATTACTACTATTATTAAGGATTAGTTATCTAGGGTATAATATATATAAATTATTTAGCTATCTAGAATAGGAAATCTATAATATCTAATCGGATTTCTTTATTTATAGGGTCTAACCGAGTTGGGAGTAGTATACCCGAGGAAGAATATTAAAACATTAAGATATAACTATATAAGAGAATCCTATATCTATAATAGTAATACTAGGATAATTTAGGAAGGTTTTCTTAATATTAATTATTATATTTAGTTTAGATAGAAGTTAAAAAAGTTACTTAAAGTAGGATAAATACTTATTAAAAGTTTAAGAGAAGGTAATAAGGTTATTTATATAAGTATAAATAAAATCTTAAAGGGGGTATAGTGCCCTATTTATAATTCTTTAAATAAAGGGGGGTAAGTTTTTATAACTATTATAATAACCTTTAAGTATTCTAATCTCTAATAAGAAGTAAAGGTAAATTTATACTAGTCCTCTAGTTTTACTAGGAACTAAAAATGGACGGTAAGACTATTTATAAGACTTATATTATTTATCCCTTATAAGGTATTTATAATTTTAATCTATAACTATAATAGGTAGGAGTAAGTAGTAGTAATCTTATTAAGACCTTAAATATCTACTACTACTCTTACCTTTCTTATAAGTAGAGCTACTAGCCTACTTAAGATAGTTTTCTATATAATAAATATAGGGAAGGTAAAAGGTATTAGTCTATCTATCTATCTTATATACCCTTATTTATAAAGTTTATTAAATTCCTTATTAATTCTCTATCTATAATACCTACTAGATATACCCTCTAATTTAGCTTTAAGGTTATAAAGGAGTTCTAGTTAATATTTATTAATACTATTATTTAGTCTCTTTCTAGGATATTAATAATATTACTATTATCCTTTTAGATATCCTAGAGTTTATATATTAAGGCCTTTAGCTTCTCTAGCTCCCCTTTATTCCTAAATAAGGAGATACTATCTTAAATTTTAACCTCTTTACCTAATAGTAAGGCGTTAACCTTAATATTAATTTTTACTATAATATAGATATAATCCTCTAGGTAAGTAGTATAGTAAAAGTTAGTATTATATTTAATAATAGTATTAAGGTAAGAATATATAAATATAATCCTATCTACCTTAATATTATTTTTAATATAGATAAAAGGTAGAATAGGATTAATAATATAGACGTACGCTCCTTATAAATAGGGTTTAAAAAGGTAATTCCTATTAGGTAAAGAAGTAGGAGTTCTTAGCTGTATTAGTATTTAAGCTATTAAATTTATTAGAATAACCACGCGTTTTTTATTATATATAGTATAATAGATAATAATATTATCCTTTACTAAAATCTAGATTAGGGTAATAAGTCTACTATAACTTTTAATAGTTAATTTCTAGTTACTTAAGTTAAGGATTATTCTTTCTAGGCTTATAATATCTATTCTAACTAGTATTTTTACCTTAAGGTTATTAACTAAATATATATTATAATAAAAATATACTAGGGCCTTTTATTCTCCCTTCTAGCCTAGAATATATATATTAATTATTATATATTTATTAGTAGAATACCTAGCTAAACCTATACCCTAAATATTTATTAGGGTATATATTTTCTTAATAATTATTATAAGTAAAATTTATACTAGAAATTTATAGTTAATAAGTATTATTATATATTTTATATCTAGGTAGATTACTTTAGTATTACTTATAACCTAAAATCTAGCGTAGACTATAGTAAAATACTATAATTAGAATAATAAGCTAGTATTAAGATATAGTATAATATCTAAGTCTACTACTAGCTCTAGTAAGTCTTTCTATTTAACGTTTACCTTAATAAAAATATACTTATTATCTTAGCTACTCTTACTACCCTAATATAATACTAGATACGCGTATAATAGGTTTCCTAAACTAAAATCTTCCTTATACTAGTAGTAGGTTTTTAATTATAAGAGAAGTATCTTAATAAGGTAGGAATCTATATAAGGGATTTTAATATAAAAGTAATAGGTATTAATTATAAGATTATATACCTTACTATTTTCCTAGTCTAGTAAAAATACTTCTTTCTAGTAAGTAGGAGTATCTATTAAGGCTACTACTAGGAACCTATATTTATCTAGATAAGCGGCGTACTTAAACTTACTAGTATTATATTCTACTTTAAGGAAGAACTTATTTATTAATTTAACTATTATAATTATTTCCGCGTATCTATAATACGTAGTAGCTTATAATATAGGTATTTAATTATTCTAATATCTATAACTATAATTAATAGGTTATAAGGCGTACTAATATTAATTACTACCCTATCCTTTATAAGAGTTATAGTTACCTTAGAAGTTATTATAACTACCGCGACTAATATTATATCTACCCTAATTAGATTAGCCTTCTTAACTAGAGGAGGTATAATTACTTACCTCTACTACTAATATAATAATTATAAGTTATTTATTAGGAGCTAGTTAAGGCGTAGTAATTTATATCTAATTAACTATCCTATTTATAAGTATCTAATCTAAGTATAGAAATTACCCTTATAATTTAGTAGATAGCTATTATAATAGCTAGCTTAATAGCTTTAATAGCCCTACTACTAATAATTATTATAAGGGTAGGCCGGCCTAGGTATTATATTTAGTAGTAGTTAGTAATTAGACTCTACCTACCTTTTATAATTACTATTATTTAAGTAATAGTAATTATCTATAGCTTTTTATAAATTATATTAAACTTCTAGCTCTTTAATAAAATCTTAGAATATAATAGTCTTAGTAGGTAGAGTTATATAGATCTAATATCAATATCTAATTAATTCTAGGTCTAAGTTAGCTAGGTATAAATATTATCTACTCTAGTTATTATAATATATAACTAGATATTTTATAAATAGGCTTATAAATCCTTATCCTAGTATATATAAATAATAGAGTACTTTTCCTTATTTAATTAATTAAGTACCTTAGATACTAATATCTTAAATCTTAGGGCGAGTTAATTAATAAAATCTACTAATAGTATTTCTTAGAAAACTTATTATTTAAAATTATTAATTTTTTTAAGTACTAATTTAGGGATATATCCTTAAGGTATATAGTAAGATTTTCTTTATATTAGTTTCTTTAACTAATATTATATAATTATATACGCGTTTATTAAAAGTATATACTTTATAAAAAATAGTTTCTTTATAAGTATATATTATATCCCCTAAGCTATATAACTTAGGTAGGTCTAGGTATAAAAATCTTATATCCTAAGTACTAAATCTTAGTTAACTATTACCTTTAGTATTAACGCCTAGTAGATTAAATAGGCTAGAATTACTTTATAAGCTAGGATTACTAAGTAGCTTAGGCGGGCTAGTATTACTACTAACTTCCTTATATATAATTCTCCTAAGATTATCTATATTAATAGTAACTAGGCGGTCTCTTATATTAGGCGTATTAGGCCTTACCCTACGCTTAGTAATAGTACTTAACTCTAGGACTATTAAGTCTTTACCTTAAGTAGTAGCTTATAATTTAAAAGCTTCTAGGTAAGCGGCCTTAGCTTCTACTTTAAGGAGTTCCTCCTTATAAATTACTTAGATTTTCTATATTAAAGAGCTTATCCTAAGGTTAGTTACCTAAGGTTTAAGGTAATTATACTATTTAAAACTTAGCGGGGTAAGTAAATTTAACTTAGAGTCCTAGTTAAGTAGATTTAATTTAGAGTCCTAGTTAGGCGGGTTTAATTTAAAGTCCTAGTTAGGTAGGTTTAGCTTAGAGTCCTAGTCTAATAGATTTAACTTAGAGTCTTAAGGGGTTATCTTAATCTCTAATAAACTTAAACTATATTTAAGCTCCTAGGAGTTATTTCCCGCCTAAGTAGCCTTACTAGACTCTAATTCTATTAAGTAGCTAGGCTATCTTATTTTAATAGACCTTTAAGTACTTTATTAAATAGTTTCTAGTAACCTTAAGATATCTTTAGGCTCCTAGGAGGTATTTTCTATTTAAATAGCCTTATTAAGCTCTAGTTCTACTAAGATTAGGGAGTAGCTAGGCTATTATAGTATTAATAACTCTTAATTAAGGTATAAATATATCTTAAAAGGGATAGATATTAATACCTTAATAAAGAAAATAATTAGAGGTACCTTTTATAAGGCTTAAATAAATATAGGTAATAAAGAGTAAGGGGTAATAAGAGTATAAGCTAGGTCTAACTAAGAACTCTCTTTAAGAGTAGGTAGGATAAATTTCTATATATCTCTAGTAAACCCTTTTATTATAAGTTAAAGGGCTAGCTTATTAACAACCTAATCTAAGGGCTAAATTAATAGTTCTATAAAATAAGTCTTAAAGTAAGTATAAATACCCCTTATTAATAGTTTATAATATTTAGTAGCTAATTATACTAGCTAGAAAGAGATAGTTATAATTTTATATATAATTCTATAAATTCTTTCTAGTATTAAATTAATCTATAAATACCCTATTCTAATAAAAGCGTCTAACTAGAAAGTAAAAAGGATAGTATTTTCTTATAAACTATTTTCTTCTAATATAGCTTATAAAGATACTATTATAAGAAGCTATTTACTAATCCTTTAAATAAAGTAAGTCTACTTCCTTAATAAGATAGAGTAGACTATAATAAATAAGAGGGAAAAATTATAATAGGGAAAAATATATTATAGTAGACTAGTAAGTATAAAGGTAAATAAAGTAAATAGTAATTAAAAGTAGTAAAAGAATTAAGATAGATAGGATAAAGTAGGTATTTATTACTATTTTAAAGTTATAATAGTTTCCCTACTAAGGAAACTATAACCTTAATTTTCTAAGAAGGTAGATATCTTAGTAAGGGGTAAAAGTTAAATACTAAATCTAATAGTTAAGATATTAGATAGGTATCGTACCTAATATTATAAAGAGGTAGGGATCTAGATATATTATAATTATTCTATTTTTACCTTATAATTATTAAGGTAAAATCTAGGCTAATTTAACTAGTATAGAATAGTAAACTTAGTAGCGGTCTACTACTAAGTTTATTAGTAGAGGACTCCTAGTCTATACTACCTATTAGGTTATCTCTAACCTATTAGGGTATTATATAATAGTATTACTACTAAATATAGTAGAATTACGTCGTAAAAAGTAATACGAGGTAAAGGTACTATTAGGTAATAGGTATATAAAGGCTTACCTTACTATCTATTAAGATAACCCCTTATATCTAACTAATCTAAGCTATATAAGGTATAGCGCCTACTACTAGCGCTTACTACTATCTACTATAGTAGCATTTTATAATAATATACTTATATTCTACCTTAATTATATTAAAGAGAGTAGGTAGATACTTTAAAAGGCGGGGTTAAGTAACTTCTACTAGATAATATTAACCTTAAAGGGTTTAAAGGTAGTAATTAAGCAAGTTATTTAATAAGGTATACTTAGCTAGTTTATATTAATAAGGGAATAACTCTTTAGAGCTATATAAGAGTAAGTAGGCTCTAGTTAAAAGGTAAAAGGATAGGTAACCTTAATAGAAGGAGAGAATAAAATAGTATAGAGATTATAAATTAGGATAGTATATTATATCTAGAGGTCTAGAAATATAATAATAAATAGGGTAAGGGATAAGGTTTTCTTCTATAAATTATAGTTTCCTCTAGTAAGCTAGATATAAACCGCCCTTGTTAGCTCTAAGTAGCTAGATTATAGAGTATAAAATATAAATAAATAAAGAACTATTTTAGATATTTAAGTCTTATCTACAGCTAATTATCTAGTAAAGTAAATATTAATGCTTTTAATAATTAATTAAGGGTCCTTAAAATCTACTTGTTAACGTAGTTATTAATTTCTATACGAAATGTCCTTTTCGCGTTTAGAGTTTCTAGGCAAGGAGCTAGTTAGCTTTTACACATAAACATAGACCAAAGTACAAGACCAAATGAGTAGCTGTCAAGTGCTTTAATTATCGAAAGGTCAAGGCATTACTCCACTTCCACAACCTCCATCACAACCTAAGTCTTCCCATCGCATGGGAAGCAACAATTCATATTGTTCTTTGCCGGCTTTGTCCCAAAGTGCCCACAGCTCGGCCCCTCCCTTGGATCCCACCCCCCAACCGTACAACTCGCCCCCCCATTCGGCGTCGTGCTCTGCCAGCTCAATCCACCAATAGTAAACTGTACGTAATCATTCCGATGCTCCCCCGTGATTACGAGCGGATTCAACAATTTCGACTTGAAAGAATAGGAATTCCCAACATCGATATAGACGCCTGCTTCGCCGTTGGAGACCTGCGTTTCCCCGATCGGGAGCTTCTTGTCGTCCACCATTTTGACGTACGCGAGCAGATTCTTGTCGTTGCCGAGGCAGGGGATCTGTGTTTCTTCGAGGTGGAAGCAGGAGGTTCCTGTGTTGTAGGGTGGAATGGGTCCAACATCCATACACTTCCCCGTCGCAGCATTCGGTACCTGTCCAGTTGGACATTCCGTCTTCTTCGGCTTACACTTCGGTTCCTGTCCCACCCTCGCAGCAAATGCTGCAACAATATCTGATGTTGCCCTCTTATGCATCTCGATAGCCTTGTCCTCATACTCTCCCATCCTCTTCGCCACATCATCGCCTGTGATAGCTTTTAAGTCTCTAAACTCAAAGATCGGAGCCGGAGATGATGGGTGGTCCACCACGCTCTCCATACGGTCGTTCAGACCGCCGATTTGTCCGTGACGGGTTGACAAGTCCATCAATTTGAGGAGATCGAGCTGTTTCTTCGCGACTTTATCGTTCATCTGCAAATCATCTAGGAACTTGTCGACGCGAAGACGGCCCTTCTTGATCATGTCGTCTTTGCCATCCCAGTCTTGATCAACCTTGTTGCGAAGATCGTCAGGCTTCCATTTGAATTCGTAGTCCTTGAGTTTATTGTTGGAGACTCCGGAGACCGTGGAGACGATGGTGTAGAGGGAATTACCGCACTCGGAGATCTCAGCTCTGAGCTTCTCCTCGATAAATTTCTTGTACATGGCAAGGAAATCGGTACGTGGCATGATGTTGAGGGAACGTTTGGGACCATAAATTTCATCGTTGTCGTTGGCGACGATGCAGTAAGTTGTGAGGAGGGAAAAGAAGCCAAGAAATTCGTCGGTAATGTCGTCGGGATTGATTTTTCCAAAGTCCTTGAAGCTGTCTTTAGTTGGAATGACGATTTTGTCGTTGTAGGAAGCGAGTTGGTTGGCTAGGACATTGTCCTTTTTGTCTTTGCCGTCTTTGAGGACTTGCAGTAGACCTTCCAGTGGCATTGCCGCTGTGGCTTGAGGGCTGATACGAAGTTTTTCGAATTTTGTTTCACCCTTGGGCCATAGTACAGCCCACGGGTTGTACTCTGCAAACCCCTCGATCTGAACTTTACAGTCTTTGTCACGACATGGAGCCCAGTCCCATTATATTTCAAAAACCAATCGCGTAAGAACAAGCAAGACCGAAACTTGAAGGGAATTAGGATGTACGTACCATATATGTGGTGATCTGCTCGCCGAGTTTCTTCGTCCCATGTTTTCCGATCTCGTTTTTCTTGCCATCTGAGATGATCTCTGTGAAAGGCTTATCCGTGCCAGAGATTTCAGCGGTGATATCTCAATTCTCCTTGGGATGGTCTTTGCCAAAAGCGATGGGTGTGATTATTGCACCCTTGAGTTGCTCTCTCCTATCTGAGGTAATGTCCTCATCTTTTTTACCTTTCGGGTCGTATATGATTTGAGCGATCTCAAGCTCGACTCCCAGTCCAGGAACATCGAGTGCACGTTTATTGTGTGGAGCTGCAGCGCTAGCTGGAAATGCAAGTACGGAATTGATGGGACCTATGAGTGCTAATACAGCGAGAAAAGAGCCGATGAAACGACGAGGGCCTGGACCTTGGGGAGTGAAATGCATGACGCCATTGGGCTGCGTGCAGGAGAGACTTGGCCCCGGTGAAGGATACGGATGATCGTCCGAAAGATGGTGAAAATGTTGGAGGAGACAAATAGTTATAGGACAATTTGAAGGAAATTAACGTAAATGATGGTCTGGAGATCTGAGTAGAAAGAAGATTTGGCACAAGGGGAGAAGCATGGCTTTTATAAAGATTATACTCCTGTGCTCACTATACTGAAGTAAGAGACGAGACAGATGGGACTGTCACAAGATCAGGTTATGTGTGGCTCGGACAAGCAGGCAACTCTTACTGACGTTGTTTTGCTATTCTTACAGCTGCGTTTGATCCTGCCAGTCGGCTTATGCTTATGCCGGCATTGATAAGTGGCGTAGTCTTACGGCCACCGAATGTGTTTTGCTGAGGTGACAATATATTCCAACATTCTGGTTTCAGTCAGAGCAGCACAGCCTTCATAAGCCCGGATCATCATCGCAGCCACCAATCCATCTGTTTCTGACAGGCTGACGGTGGCTTATGCCCATATTGAGAGTTGGCGTAGTGTGTGGACTTTACCCGATACTATCCAGCATCGATAGACCTTGAAGTAGTACACAACATGTTTGTCTAATCAGGGAAACGCTTGTCATATCCAAGTGAGCATTGCGCAGTTGTACTACAGCCGGACCGGAAGATAGTGGATATTTGTGTCAAGACTCCTAATTAGGCTTAGCGCCATATTTTTAGCGTGTTGCAGGAATTTTGGTGTCACGAATCTTCTTCCATATTTACTACGTACTCGGGGCGTCACTGCCTCTTCCTACGTTTCAAACTGCATCCTCTTTCCACGCTTCAAACTGCATCCTCTTGCGGCGTTGCGCCCATGAATCCTGCGAGGCAATACTTCATTCGTTACCAGATGTAAAACCGTGATCACAGTCCCATATCCCCATAACCAAGTTGATATCGGCAGCCTGAAAAGGATCGATGATCACAATGTCCATAATAGACCTCCCACCAGAGATACTTTGCCAGATCTTCCAATCCACAGCCGACTTCTCCGCCGTCAATACCCTGGCCCGAACATCCCGAGCCTTCCACTCCATCTGGCTCGCCAACTCCCCTGCCATCTTCTACCTCGTCGCTCTCCGAGCCCTCCCCAACTTCAGCGACGCCGAGCGTCTGATCGCTGCGCAAGAAGAGGCCCACACCGCAGCCCATCCACATTCCCCCGAACCCTCCCTATCTCGCCATGAGCGCTTTCTTTTCGACGCGCGTTGCGCCTCCGCCGCCTGCAAACACTGGGACGAAGTTTGCCAGGTGCACCATCGCGCGCACCTCCGCGGCGACAACCCAGGACTGAGACCTTCCGAACGCGCACGCTTCAAAGGATCATTCTACCATCTCTGGACTCTATGTACCCTTTGTAACACGCGACCTCAAGCCCTCAACTTCCTCGTCGCCTGCGATCCCGTCGAGCTGGCCGGGCTTGACGAGATTGCTACCTGGGCCGATGGCTATAATGAAAATGAATTTGGAGACTCCGGCTTGGATTTCATGGACGGGACGTGGAATGCAGGATTTCAGATGATTGACCAATATTGCGCCGGGGACAAGAAGGAAAACTGTGGACATAGAGAGATTCCTGTTGCTGGGGACCAGGCGCCCCTACGTTTCTGGGTCTTCTTTGACCACACGCAGCATTATCTTGGGCAGATAAGTGCGCATTGGTGACTCGAGCAACTTCGAGTGGGGTCCGCCGAATTTAATGAGCGAAAGGTAAAGCTCTGTGTGTCATTTACGCCATATCATTCGCCGGATTTCTCTACACTCTCTCTAAATTTTTCCCTTAGGCATTACCAAAGTCCATATACTGCTCAGAGACCCCGACCAATCCCTTTTCGCCTACTCTCTCTAGTACTACTCAATACATTGAATTTCATCCGCAGGTCTCGGTATATCCTAAGATATCGCCATATAGACCTAGAGTACCCCGTAAGACGGTCAATAGGACTCTACCGCCCGAATCTCTTCCTTCCCGACTCTTTCAATATTTAGTATTAAAGCGGCTGGAACTATTAATATCACCGTCGCTAATATAATTAGCGCCCTTAATAAACGTCTTAAAGGCGAATTATAGTTACTTGATTTCAGTAAAGCAAACATTTATAGTAGAAAATTAATATGGTATTATTACAGCGTAATTGACATGGGTAGAATAATTATAAGTGGAATGGTTAATTTTCTATTAAGGATTCTATCACGCGGGTCGCAAAAAAGCCGGAACATTCAGAATTGGGCCTTGGCGGGAACCCTACTAAAATCCTTGGCTTGAACGTTCCGGCTTTTTTGCGACCCGCGTGTCTATTAAGGAATGATAAGGTGACTGCAGAAACCTTCTATAGTATACGCTAATACCATATCTATAATAAATGCCTACTAAAAGAAAATAAAGTAGCGCCCTTACTACTACTTCCCTTTTAATAATCTTAATTAACTATAAGTATATTTATTAAAGTCTTTAATAAGCTATATAGTATTATAAAGGTCTAAAATATTATATTAAGGGCTATAATCCTTCTATTTAATAAGGTATTAAACCTTATTCTTACCTATAATACGCCAACTAATTATAGCTTCTAACTTATACTTATCCTCTATAGTATTATTATAAATAAGGGGGTTATTATATTATAGTTACTTATATAGGTCTAAACTAGGATATAATTTAAGCTAAGTAATAGATATAATAGGGTATATTTATATTATAAGGGGTAGTTAGAGTCTATAAGCTAGGGGGCTAATATAATTAAGGACCTTAAAAGGTCCTACTTATTATTAATATAACTTAAGATTAGTAAGGCCTAGAATAGAGTAACTATAATTTAGGCGTAGGTAGAGTTTATTACCCTTAGATATATTAAGAGCCTAATATTTATTATTATATCTAGCCTTAGAGAAGATACTAGCGAATATAATAGACTCTTTAACCTATTCCCTTTAAAGCTATTAGAGCCTACTAAAGTCTTTAATAGAGATATCTATAGCTAATAATAGTAGGCTAAGGGTATTATATACCTTAAAGCTATAGATAATATTATTAGGTACTAAGCCTATTAAAGTATTAATAGAGTTATTAAGATAGCTCTATAAATATAGAATAATAGGGGACTAATTAATACTATTAATATAAGGGTACTAGGAAGTATAGAAGTGTAAAGTAATTTTAATTATCTAGTTAGTTTATTCTAATTATCTATTAATTTAGGCGTAATAGGATATAGATATTAGTAGCTAGTAATTTAGCTTATAAAATAAAGCCGTCTAGAAACTTAATATAAATTTTAGGTCTTAGTTACTAATTATAGTATATAGGATCCCCTAGTCGTAACCTATAAGGCCTACTAGTACTAAGTCTACCTATTAGGTAGCGTCCTATATTATTTACCTTATAATTAGGAGGATATACTTAGAGAACTTATCTATAATAGTTAGTAGACTATTAAAGCTATTTTCTTATATTAATAATAAAGTAAGGATAAAGTCTATTATAATTATATAGAATAGGATACTAGGCCTATTAATAGGCTATATATTATTATAAGGTTTATAATATTTCATTTAATTAATCTAATAACTAGGGTAATACTTAATATACGCTTAGAGATAAGAAGTAAGATACTAGAGGTAAAGGGAGCTAGTTATATATTTATAGGTCTTATAAAAGCTATTATAGTATTATTTATTATAAACTAAGTAGAAAACTTCCTTTTCTATTATATTTAGAATATATAGTCGCTCCCGCCTATTATTAAAGTTAGTATAGTAGATAAGATTATCCTAGAGTTTAAATCTCAGGGATATATAAGAGGCTTTAGGAGCTTAGCTAGTTACTTTAAGTATATTAAAGACCTTATTCTATTATTAGTTATCTTAATAGGCTTATAATAAGCGTGTTTTAAATATATATAATATCTTAACTAGGGTAATATAGAATAATAGCGCCTTAGATTTATCTAAGAGATAGTAGTCTATACTATAAAAGGCTTTAGTATATAATATATCTAATATACTAACTATTATAGCTAGTAAGATATCCCTTATATCTCCCTTAAGGCGCGATAGCGCGTCTAGGATAATATTACCCTTACCTAGCTTATACTTTATAAGGAGGTTAAACTATAATAGGTACTAAGATACCCTAATAAGATAGAGATTAAGTTTATTAGTTAATAATAAACTAAGGCTAGTTTACTTAAATATTAGTACTATTATAGAGTAGTCTATATAGATAATTATTAGAGTGTTATAAGAGGATTTAATAAGATACCTAGTCTTTTAAATAACCTATATAATACCTACTACCTTAAGCTCTATAAGCTAGTAGTTTTATTTAGCGGGATTAAGTATCTTATTAAAGAATATAATTAACTAGATATTAATTCTTATAAAAGGCTTTAAACTATCTAAATTACCTTTTATATAATATATTATTATAGTAAACCCCTAGGCTTTAAAGGCGTCTAGGTTAATAAATAAGAACCTTAATTTTATTAAAATATATTAGAAAGCGGGCTTTCCTAAAGGCTTCCTTTAAGTTATAAAAAGCCCGGAGTTCTTCTTTAATAGGGTAATAAAAGGCTTTAATAGCCTTAGTCTTTCTAGTATAACCTTTAATATTTAATATAATAAGAGGGGCTATAAGGTTAGTCTTATATCTTTATAAGGGATTAGCTCGCTAGGTATACCTTAATATAAATAACCTTAGCTATCCTATAAAGCCTAAGAAGATCTCTAGATCTCTAAGAGAATCTAGGAAGTATAAGGTAGTAATAGCCCTTAGCTTTTCTTCTAAGGTAGAAAGCCTAAAGGCGTTAATATACTAGCTAAGAAGGTTAATAGATAGGTAACTAAGGAAGGTTTTCTTAGGACTAAGACTTAGATAATACTTATAAAATAATATAAATAGTCTTTAGAGATAAATTAGGTATTCTAGTAGGCTTTTAAAGAAGCCTATAATATTATTTATATATAGACTAACTATTAAGTCGGGTTTTAGTACTATAAATTAGTACTAACCCGAATACTTAGTACCTATTTAGGTACCGACCCGAACACTTAGTACCTATATCCGGTACTAACCTAAAAAGGCCTCGGTACCTTAGCGAGTTAAATTAGACTAATCTAACTTACTAAAGTATTACTAAGAAGCTAAGCCGCTAATAAAATAGTAAAGGACTCTAATATAATTTCCCTATAATATAAATTTAAATAGTTTTATATAATTAGAATTTATCTTATACCTAATATTCTTTACTTATTATTCTATATAATATAATAGTTTATATTACTATTCTATATTACCCTTAATTCTTTTACAATTAGCGCCTAGAATATATTAGTCCCTTTAGGTCCTTTAGGAGTATTAAGTTCTATAGGCCTTAATAATAAAGCTATTTAATTAGAATTTAATAATCTTAATATAGATAATTCTATATCTAGTAGCCTTTATCCTAGCTAATCTATAAGTTAGGTTAGATAGGGTATATTAGATAGATCCTTTTATATTAGTAATTCAGGAAGTCGGCCCGCTAGTTTTAAGTTACGTATCCTATGTAACCCGCCCCTAGCTAGCTATAAATATATAGAGTAACTTCCTATTACCTTAAGCTATAATAGAATAATATTACGGCCTAACTTAGCTAGGATTAGGCTAAAGTTAGGCTAAATAGATTTAGATAGGCGGATATAATAATATTCTAGATATATTATTCTAAAAATCTAATATCTTTATACGTAACTACGCGATATATAATTATAAGATAATAAATATTATTAATATATCTATATTACCTACTATATATAATATTATAAGTATACTTAGTATATTTACTATTACTATTATTAGGGTTAACTAATATTTCTTTCTCCTACTTAGTTATATCTAAGGTATACTTAGATTATAAGTCTAAATTAATAATAATTTATACCTATTATAGTATATATAGTCTTAAGGTTCTATAAGGAGGATTAGAAGGTATTTCTTAAATAATAAGTATCTTTAGTTTTATAAGTAGTAGAGGTTCCTCGCTATAATACCTCGCCGTTAATAGTTAGTTCTTAGTACCTAAGTTTATTAAGTAGGCGATAAATTTCTACTACTAAAAAGAGGCGGCTAGTAAGATAAATAAGCGGGGTCTCTCTAATATTTAATTATAAGGTTAGTCTAGTAAGTAGTAGGTATAGCCTCCCTATTAGGCTCTATTCTACTAAAGCTACGCGTCTAGTAGGCCCTTATAATATAAATATTAGATGTCGCCGGCTTAAACTAACTACTTATAGAAGTTAGTCTAGATTAGGAAGTCTAGAATAATAAAATATACCGCTAAGCTATCTACCCCTATAATTATTAACTACGTCGCTATTTTAAGATATATATTTAAAATTCTACTATATATATATAATAATAATATTAATTAGCTAGGTAAGTAATAGAGATAGTAACCGGTAAGTAATAGAGGTAGTAACTAGTAAGTAATAGAGATAGTAACGGGTAGGTAATAGAGATAGTAAAGGGTAAGTAATAGAGATAGTAACTAGTAAGTAATAGAGATAGTAACGGGTAGGTAATAGAGATAGTAACTAGTAAGTAATAGAGATAGTAATAAGTAGGTAATAGTAATAGTAACGGGTAAGTAGTAGTAATAGTTAGAAATCTAACTTATTAAATATTAAAAAGTAAAAATTAAAGGATATTTATAAGAGTTAAACTTAGTTAGTAGGTATTCTACTAATTTAGTTAAAGTATTCTTAAGGGTATTAATATATAGAGTTAGAATGGTAGCTTATATTAGTATAAGGCCGCTATATAATAGCTTATAAGTAGTAGGCGTAGCTAGTTATTATTATTATAATAATTAAGATAAGATAAGAAATAGGAATTAACTTACGTAGTTAACTATTATACTACTAGGACTTTCTTTATATAAATTATATCTTATTCTTTTACTTATCCTTTTTATACTTAGGAAAGGTTATACTTATAATACTATTAGGTATATAACTACTATAAGAGATTACGTAGAGTAAGATCTTAGACTTAAAGAGAATAGTATATAAAATATAATAGTATATATAATAGGTTTATATAATATATTAATTTACTACTTATATACTACCTATATATATCTATCTACTTTACCTATATTCTTTATATAGGGAGTATAATTAATAATATATCTCTAGGTATTATAAGTACCCTAAGATATACGTAGTATAACTACTTTAAGTAAAATAGATTTATCTTATTTAAAGATTATATAATATATATTTAGTTATTATAATATATAAATAGCTACTAATTATACTATTAATATTAATATTTAATTTATAAAAGTTAATATTTTAAATTTTACCGCCCGTCTAATAAATATAATTTAGCCTAGCTTTAGCTTAATATTAGGCTAATTCTTCCTCTACGCCTTATTTATACTAAATATTTCCTTATTTATCTAGCTATTATCTACGTCTATATTCCTTAGCCTACTTATCTATAACCCTAGTACTATTTAATAGAAAATCTAGGTTATAAATAGTATTAAATTAATCCTAGTTAATATAATTATTTATATAGAATCTTATATATTCCTTATTCGCTAGTACTAGATATATATTATAAAGTATATAAGATAAATTATAGAAACGCTAAGTACCTAGAAGCCTTAGGTTTTAGGACCTACTTAATAGTTATATCCTTACTTTAAGTATTCTATATACCTTATTTATTACTCTACTATTAATCTAGTATATTACCTTAATAAACGCCCCTATATATATTTATAATCTTCTATCCTTCTTAAGTCTTTTATAGTTAAGGATAGAAATAATAAGTTATAGTTACCTTATATATCTACCACTTCCTTTTATAAATCTTATAACTTTATATCTAATATTAGGATTAATCTCTTATACCTAGATATAATTATACTACTACCCTTTCCTCCTACGCTAGTATAAAGTATATTAGACCTTTTCCTATTAAAGGCGATTTATATTTAAAGAGTCCTTACTATTATACTTCTAGTAGGTTAAAGATTAATAAATTCTAATAAAATAGTAATTTACTTATATTAAATCCTTCTCGCGTCTATTAAGTTTATTACTACTATATAACTACCCCTTAAGTCTATTTTAGTTTTTTTTAAAGGAAAACTACTAATATATTTATAAAGCTATTATACTTAAACTCTAGATTAGCTAGTACTTATAAGACCTTCTATTATTACTTATAACTATATTTTAGATTATATAATATTATTATATTACCTTTAGGAATTACTATTATTATATATATTAGGTCTTAAGTAGTAGTAGAATATCTATTACTTATTTATTAACTCGCGCTTAAAGTAGACTTTATCTTACTATAAAGTATTATATTATTTATTATAATAAGGTTTTAATAGCGTATATTATAACTTAAGATTTAGCGCTCCTAGCCTTCTATCTTATTTATTATAAGAAAGAAGGTTTTAAGTAGAACTTTATATATAGCTTTATTATAAGCTATATTAAAACCCTATATACTATTATATAAGTAAATTAATACGGCGTAATATATTATAATATATAGTTTAGGGATATTAAATTAGGGTTTATTACTATTATTATTATCTAGGGTTATATTTTAGGGTTAATACTTTATAAAAACTATCTTTAAGCGGTTAATCTAGTATAGTATATATTATATATAGGTTAAGGTATTCTTATTATAACTTTTATATATTACTAGTATAATGAAGTCTATAACTACTTAACTATAATAGATTACGGAGTCTCGCTTCCTAGCTAGTAGAGGTGCTATTACTAGAACTAATTAATATACTATTACCTTCTACTTATTACCGCTCTACTATTTAACCTTACTAAAGTATTTAAAGTATTTTAAGCTAGTAAACCTAGGGACTTAGTGAAACTATTTATTAAGCTAAATTAATATTATAGACTCTACTACCTTTTTCTTACCCTTTATACTCCTTTTCCTTATAACTTTCCTACTTATCCTAAGGATATCCTCTATTAGGGCTATATACTAGTTAATTAGTCTTATAACTACCCCTTTAAATAATTAATATAAGATATTAATATCTATTAGTATATAAATATTATAATATTTATACTTCTAGGCCTAATTTACTACTAGATATATCGCTATAATCTTTCCTACTCGCTTTAGATTAGATAGTTACCTGCGAAGTTTAGCCTATATATATTTATAGCTCCGGTATTTCTATTCTTTTATAAGATTACCTCGATTATCGGGAGGTACTCTATAGATATTATAGTATTAATTTTTCTTAATGCTTATAATTAGGACTTACTCTTTATAATCTACTATTATACTATTAATAATTAGGTAGTAGCGTCTTATAAAGCTATCTATATAGTGAATATTTATACCTATCTCTATAAGACTCTTAAATACTACTTTAGTTAGCTATAAATTACCCCTATTTAGCCTAATCTAGCTTATATTAGCGTAGATAGCATAAGTATTATAAGTAGATTAAATATATATTTAAAAATTTACTCTATTAATAAGTAATAAACCTCCGCTTATAAGTATATTTTTAATACTTATTTCTAATCTTTATAATTAATATTAAGCTAATAAGAATTAAGCTTAGTCTTATCTAACTCTATTTAGTTAATCTATTAAGATTTCTAATTATTATATATACTAGTTATAAGCTCTAGTCTTTATAATATTATATTATTTAGGTTTTATTAGTAGTAATAAGAATTAGGATAATTATAACGCCTTCTAGTAGCTTATCTTATATTTCCTACTACTAGTCCCCTATATATATCTTATTATAAACCTAAGTATTATTAGGTATTCTAAGCCGAGTTAGGGTATAAGTTAGGTTACTTAAGAAAGGTTTATATTTAAGGAGAAAGTAAATAACGCTTAGTATATCTTAGTAGTAGATAGTATATTCTATAGTTATAAGACTACTTATAAGACTTAGGACTATGAAGTAGTCTTTAACCTACTAATCTTTATAAATACCCTAGGGAATATAATATATTTATACCCGCTACTTAGTAGTATTATAAAAATTAAGTTACTCCTATATTAATCTTAAATATATATTCTAGTAGAAAGTATTAATGCCTCCTTTAATAACCTTAGCCTTAGTTAACTACCTTATAAAGGTATAGTCTATCTTATCTTAAAAGGGCTAGTAGGAATTATATAAGGAGGAGAGTATCTTATTATAATAGTTATAATACGCCTTACTATCTACTTTAGGGATATCCTTAATAGGCGCTCTAGCTCTTTTAGCCTCTATAAATTCTTAAATTATAAGAGATAAAGATATAGATTAAATATAGCTATAGTTTAGAAGGATAGTTTTAACGCTAGGAAGTTAATACTAGGAAAAATTAGTACTAGGTTACTTATAGGTATAATACTACTACTAATATCTATACTTATATCTACGTACTTTAATATAGCCCTACTATCTTTATTCACCTTTAAAACCTCTAATATATCTAGATATATAATAGTATCCCTAGTCTTATTAATCTCTAGATCTATTATAATTTATTTATAAAGTTAATTAATCTTATCCTTATTTAGGTAGGCCTTAGGCCTAGGGTCTCTCCTACGCTTTACGCCTTATATTATAAGATACTAGTTAAAATACCTTATTAATAATCTAGCCGTTTTAGCGATAAAATTATATATAAGATAGGAGTAATTTATTATAACTCTCTTTTATATTAAGGAAGTTAAGTTATACCTTAGATATATTATATAGCTTATAATACGCGTTAATATTATATCCTTTATTACGCTAGCCCTAGGGTTATTATTATATTAATATTAAGGCGCGAAGCTACTCGCGTAGTAAGTCTTAGCCTAAATTTAGGCTAAATTTAGGCGAGATTTTACTTAGTTTTAAGTTACTAAGACTAAATCCTTCTTATCCTAATAACTAGATATTTCTAACTACGTCTACTAAATTATTACGCCTTAAAGTACTTATATATACCCTATAATAGATAACGCTAATTTCCTATAAGTACTAAATAGTAATATAGAGTTATTAGTATTAGTATTACTAGTACCTTCTAGGGAAATAGGGGGACTAGCCCTTAAAGACGCGTAGTAACCTTTAAACTTATAGGGCTTAATTTAACCCTCTTCCCTTACTTTAAGCCCGACCTCTTCTTTATATCCTTTATCACGTCCTTTATCTAATAAATATAATTAGATTAAGGAGTTAGGTAACTAAATAGTTAATCTAGAATAAGTAGTATAAGCTTTATAAGAGGTAGTAGTTAAATTAAGTAATAAAGCTAGTATTTTAACTAGAGTAGCTTAATATAATATAAGGGTAATTATACTTAATACTAGTAGAAGGAGTAATTTAAAAAGGGATAGTACTCTAATATAAAGTAGATTTAATATTAAAAATATTAGAATAATATCCTTTATAACTAATTTAATATAAGAAAGGATTTTATAATAATATAACTCCTTTAAATTAGTATAGATTAGGTAAACTTATATAAAAATAAAATATCCCTATTTTATTACCTAGTTTAGGCTAATTTTATTAAGGTCTATATTATTTATAAAGTAATATCCTATCTTAGTTTACCTTCTATCTATAAACTACCTTACCCTCCCTCCCTCTCTCCCTATTCCTCTATTATTATACCTTTAGAATTTTATATAATATTAATTAGATAGGCGTTCTTATAATATTATATTTACTTTTATATATATATTAGTATTTACTTTAATATCTACCCTAATTATAAGCGCTCTTAAGCTATAAGGTAACTTTAATTATAGAGAAGGGCTATTAAAGAATATATAATCTAAGAAATATATTATAAGTATATACCTAATTACTTATAAGGTAATTATTAATAACCTCTTTATTATAACTATCAAGCTTATTAAGATAAATAGTATCTTTATAAGTAAGTTCTTAGGGTTATCTTCTATTAGGTTAGACCTTAATAGGTTATAAAAGGCATATAACCTAGCCCTTATTTTATAATTTAGAGAGAAGCTTAAGATTAAAGGATATCTAATATTTATCTTAAAACTATATTATAGTATATTAATATATATATTTATACTTATAAAGTTAGATACTATTCCTTTAAGTATTTCTAATAAAGAGTTAATTAGAAGGGAGGAATAAAATACTCCCTTAAGTCTTAAATAGGAATCTACTACTAATCTCTACTTAAAATCTCCCTCTACTTAGGCGCTTAAAGACTTTAAGTTTAATTATAACTCTATATAAGGTTAGAGTAGGGACTATCTTAGAGTAGGGTAGGGATAAAGTATTAATACTTATTAATCTCTAGTATAAGAAACTCTAGGAGAGACTAGAGTTAAGATATATAGTTAATAGTATATCCTAACTTACTTTATTCTATAAAGCCGATAATTAGCTTATAAGTATAATAGATAATAAGGATTTATAGATTACTACCTATTAGTATTTAATATAAGGGCGGAGATTTATAAAGATCTAGGTTATAATATAAGATAATATTAGTTAATTAAGTCTTACGCCCTTAGTAATATATATTAACTTATAAGTAGTAAATATTAAAGTACCCCCCTCTTAGCTATTTTAACCGGCCTTATATATACTTCCTTTAAGTTTAGCGTATATTAATATTCTTATAAAATATAAAGGAAGTATATATTATAATAGTATCCTAATTTATTTATAAACTTATTTATAAAGGTTATATTTAGATAAGTTACTTTCTTTTTCTCTTAAGCTCTTAACCTTTAATTTATCTTAATACTTATACTATTAATTAAGTCTATTTAAGTACTTATATTATCTATTATTATTATCTAATTATAATTAAGCGTAGTAGCTATTACTAAGTAAAAAGGTTAATATAAGAGTATAAGTAAGGTGGGAGGAGAGTAAGGATAAAGACCTTATATAATATTAATATAGATAAAAGTAGAAGTTAGACGCGGCTATTAGGTTAAGTATACTACTATTATTATTATTAAGTAAGAAGTCTTTACTTAATCTTAATCGATTTATTATATTAGAGCTAGATATTAAGGAGGAGGGTAATAAGGAGTCTATCTAATCTAATATAAATCTTAAGGATTAATAAGTTAGGCTCCTCTTCCACGAAATTATTATAACTAACCTTCTTAGATTCTAGCGGTCTAGGGATAACTAGTTATATAAGTATTTTTAAGGTAATATATAGCCGCGCGTAGCTAGATTCCTAAAGATCCCTAATTTTAATTTATATATAAGTAAAACTACTATAATACTCCCTAAAATACTTAAACCTTTATACTACTAGTAGTAGCTTTATATATTTATTATAATACTTCTTAATACTAGGGCGCTAGGCCGTTTTAATACCCTTATTAGAGATAAAATAGGACTAGGTAAGGTAAAGTTATTAATCTTAACTTAAATACTCTTTAACTAATCTCTTTATATTAAGATATAAGAAGCTATTATATTAGCCGTATTTCATTATTAGTTATAATTATAGTAGGAGAAAATCTATTAGGAATAGCGTAATAAACCCGAAACTTATTAGTATTATAAAGAGGGCGCGGCCCTAGGAATTAAATATCCTATAAATAATTAGTTTTATTAGTATCCTTATTAACTAGAATTAGAATATTTTAATATTTATCTTATATATAAACTAATAATATTCTTTATACTAAGTAGTGATATCTTAATATAGCTTATAAAGCTTAGTACCCTTATTAATTTTAAAACGCTAAGTATCTAACTCGTTAGCAAGTATTTAGGTATTACTAACTAAAGTCTTACTTTAATTAGGGATATTATATAGAAGATTCGGACTATTAGGGATAATAATAACCCTAATATATAGTTATTAAAGAAGGGTAAGGTTACTTACCTAAAGTAATAAGGCTTCCTAACTACTTAAAGTACTCTATTTTAGATTCTTATTATATAGTAAATATAGATTATAAGATCTAAAAGTAGCCTTATTAATATATATTATTAGACCTACTAAAGAAAATAGGGAAAAGGTAATAGATAAGGAGATAATTTAATACCTCTACTACGGCTTAGTAATTATTAATAAGAGTTATATAGTAAAGAATACCGGCTAAGGGCCTTAGAAGATCTTATAAGAAATAAAATTAGATTAACTAGAATACTACTTCTAATCTACTACTTTAAGTAGTACTATAATTAATTCTAATCTAATAGATATTACGGGGCCTATAAATATTATTAGTAGTACTAAGTAGGACTACCCTAATTATAAGTATTACGCGTTCTCTAATAGTAGGCTCGCGAGCTTAGGTAAGAATATTAATAGATTAATAGAAAACCTAAGGGATATAAATATTATAAAACCCGCTTATAAGCTAATTAAGATATTTACTACTCTTCTCCTAGACTTCCTTATTAGGAGGTATAAGGGGAGTTAATAAAATAGATAGCCGCTTATAAAGCTTAAGCCGTTTTATAAGAGTTAAGTAAAGAGTAGATTCCCTAATAAGTACTAGGTGGCCTTTAATAGGGTAATAATATAATAGAAGTAAATAAGTAAAGCCTAGCTAGAATAAAAGTAGATAAATTAGAGGGAATAGGATTAGAAGTTAAGGATATTTAGGGAGGTAAACCCTAAGATATTAATAATAATAAATACTAGATAATTAACTAGTAATCTCCTATTCTTATATATAATTACTTATAAGGCTAAGTAGAAGTTTATAAATAATATAATCTAGAAGATATATTAAGATAATAATACTAGGCGTATAATAGATAGTTATATACTTAATAAGTACTATACTAAAATAATAGTAGATTACCCTAAAATTTAGGATATTAATTAAATTTTATAAAAGTACTAACACGCGTAAATACTAATTCTTTCCTCCTTTCTAGAGACTACTTTTATAGTAGAAAGAGTAAGTTCTTCTTTTACCTAAGACCTACTACTATTAATATATTATATCTTAGATCTTTTTATATTATAAAAATATCTTTATATCTTTAATATATTATAATAAATATTAACTTTATTAATTTAATATATTTATAAATATAAGGATCTTTATAAAAGTCTATATATATATATTAGACCTTTAAAGAAGTAAAATATAATAAAGGAGGCCTTTTAATAAGAGGTAAATCCTAATATAGGTAAGCTTAAATAGAAAGATTAGCTAAATATATTAATAGGATTAATAAAGATAATAGGGACTAGGCTAATACTTTATAAAGCTTCTATTATAATTATTATAAAGCTTATATATAATCTAAGCCTATATCTCTAAGTACTAAAGCGGGCTTATCGCCTAAGGTAGAAGAAGGATATATATTATTATATTCTCTATTTAAATATACTTATTAAACGGGTAGTTAAGGAGAAGTAGATAAAGAAGTCTAAGTTTTTAAAGGATACCTTTAAAATTATAAAGGAGGCTAAAGCTAAGGATAATAAGGGGGGTAGTAAGGGTAATAGTAAGGGGGGTAGTAAGAGGGGCGGTAAAGGTAGTAGTAATAGTAATAAAGATAAAAGGTTTAAAGTATAAGTAGTTAAAATATATTAGATATACTTTAATAAATCTAGTTAGATCTATAATTACTATATTAACTCGCGTAAGTTAGATTAAATTCAGCTTAAATTCCGCTTAAAAGCCTATACTAAGTATAGATAAGCTAGCGCGTATTATCTTTTAACGCGTTATTTAAATTTATTATTAATCCCCTTATAACTACCTTATATCTTTCTTTAAAGTATTTTAATATAGGTATTAATAAGCTCTTAATATTAGTTTACCTAATTTTACCTAATTTTACCTAGGTTCTACGCTATCTCTAAGGCTATAATTCCTCTTTATTAAAATCTTATTATAATATAAACTTACTGCTTAACTAGAGTTACTACTTCTCTTAAATATTATTTATTACTATTAAGATACTTATAAAAGGTATCTTAAGCTATTACCTTTATTACTACTTTTTATTAATTTTTACCTTATTCTCTACTATAAATATAAGCCTACTTAAGCTAAAAGATAATTATAAGTATAGATAAGGGTTACTAATAAATATATAATTAAAGAAGTATATCTTAGGTATATACCTACCTAATTATAAGTAGATAATTAATAACCTCTTTAATATAACTATAAAGCTTATTAAGATATATATTATTTTTACTAGTAAGCTCTTAGGTTTATTATCTACTAGATTAAAGCTTAATAGATTATAAAAGGAGTATAATCTAACCCTTACCTTAAAGTTTAAAGAGAAGCTCCCTATTAAAGGTTATAAGCGAGGTATTATTAAGTTATACTACTATATACCTACTTATATAAGTATACTTATAAAGCTAAATACTAGTCCTTTAACTATTTTAAAAGAAGAGATACCTAAGAGCTAGTTAAAGGTAGAAGTAGTAATATTAAATATATTAAATAAAAACCTACTTTAAACCCTCTTATATATTATCCTCCTTCTAAATAGGTATTAGAAGACTTTAAATTTAATTATTATCTATTATATATAAATATAATTATAACTCCCTATAAAATAAGAGCTAGGATAATTATAAAGTAGGGCGGAGATAAAGTATTACTACTTACTAATCTCTATTATAAGAAACTTTAGTTTAAACTTAAAGTAAGATATTTAATTAATAGTATATTTAAACTTACTCTAATATATAATATTAATAATAATATTCTAGGTATTATAAATAATAAGTATTTATAAACTACTATCCGCTAGTATATAAAGTAAGGACTAAGAAATATAAAGATTTTAATTATAATATAAGATAATATTAGTTAGCTAAGTTTCCCGCCCTTAATAAGATATACTAACTTATAAGTAGTAAGTATTAAATAATAAGCCTCTTTTAAATCCTTTAAACCTCCCTTAATATTACCTCTTACTAATCTAGTACTTATATTAGTTAGGGATCTTTTAATATCTAACTACTATAATCGCTTCGCGTCTTACTTAAAGGTAAATCCTTTAAGTTTAAAGTTATATAAATTACCTTTATTCTCTATTAGGCTCTAAGTCTTTCCTTTATCTCTATATTAATATTAATAATTAGATCCTACTAAGTACTCGCGTTACTCCTTCTAAGTATATAAGTATTACTCTAATAATAGTATAGCCTAGTAGTTATTATATAATAAAAAGGTTAAAAAAAGTCTATAATAAGAGTAGGAGGAGAGAGGGGATAGAAGATATTATATAATATTAATATAAATAAAAGTAGAAGTTAAGCGCGTATATTAGGCTAATAATATTAGGCTAAAAATTTTACTATCTTCTTCCTCTACCCTATTTATTCCTACTTAATCCTACTATTTAATATAATAGAACTCTAAGCTTAAGTAAAGCTAGATAAATCTAAGGAGAGTAATAGATATTCTAATATTAATAATATAGATATTAATACTCTATATATTAAACTTATCTTATATAAAATCTTCTTAATTAACCTTTTTAGATTCTAGTATTTTAGGGATAATTAGTTATATAAGTATAAGTAAGATAAAATTTAGGTACGCGTGGCTTAATTCCTTAAGCTCTTAGAGTTCTAGAAGAGTATTAATATAGATACTCTATTACTACCCTAAATATAATACCTTTATACTACTAGTAGTACTTATATATTCTTATTATACTACCCTTTAATATTAGCTTACTAAGTACTCTTAGAATATAAAATAGGATTAGGGAAGGTAGGATTTATAATCCTAATATATAAGCGCTTTAACTAATAAATATTATATTAAGGCGTAGGAAGCTATTAGATTTATAATTCTTTATTATTAATTATAATATTAACTATAAAAAATACTTTAGGAATAGTATAAGAAACTTAAATATTATTATTATTATAAAGATAGCGCGGCCCTAGGAATTAATATCTTATAAAAAGTTAATTTTATTATATCCCTACTAATTAGAGTTATAAAGATTTTAATACTTATATAATATATATATTATTAATATTCTTTATATTAAGTAATAATATCTCTTTATAACTAATAGAACTTAAAGATTTCTTAGGTTTTAGTAATTTATATATTTAGCTTATTAGTAAATATAAGGGAATAATAGATATAAAGCTTACTTTACCTATAAATACCTTACTAGATATAAATATACTTAGAGATAGAAGATACCCTAAAGTATAACTTTTAAAGAAGGGTAAGGTTATTTATATAAGATAATAAGGCTTCCTAACTACCTAGAGTACCTTAATCTAGAATCTAACTATATAATAGATATAGATAAGATCTAAGAAAGTATAGAATACCTTTACTAAGATATATAAGTAGATATACTAGAAAAAGGAAAAGTTAATAAATAAAGAGATAGTTAGCCGCCTCTATTATAGCTTAGCTATTATAGATAAAAGTTATATTATAAAGAATATTAGGAAGTATTATAGAGGATACTACTAGATATAGAAATAGATAGACTAGGATACCGCTTCTAATTTACTACTTTAAGCGGTATAATTATTAATACTAATCCTATTAATATTATAGGACTAATAGATATTTTTAGTAGTCTATTCTTAAAAGCTAGGCTTATAGCCTTAGGTAAGACTATTAATAAATTAATAGAAAGCCTAGGAGATATAGTTATTATATTAACTACTTATAATTTAATTAAGACCTTTATTAATCTTCTACCTAGCTTCCTTATTTAGAGGTATAAGTAGAGTTATTAAAATAGAGAGCTACTTATAGAACTTAAGTTATACTAGTAATAAGTATAGAGTTAATTCCCTAAGAAATACTAGGCGGCTTTAAATAGGAATATAATATAATAGAAGCTATTAAGTAGAGCTTAGTAAAAATAAAAGTAGAAGAATTAAAGTAAGTAGTATTAGAAGTTAAAGATATTTAGGGAGGTAAATCCTAAGATATTAATAATTATAGATTTTAAATTTATAATTAATATTATAAGAATATTATAATTAAATAATAATCTCCTATTCTTATATACTATTACTTATAAGGCTAAGTAGAACTATATAAATAAGGTAATCTAGAAGATATATAAAGACCTTAAAACTACGCGTATAAAGAAAGGTTATATACTTAATTAATTCTAATTATAAATTATAGAATATTACCTAGGGGTTTAATAAGTAGGAATAATCTAGTAAAGCTACCTTAGTAAGAGTATTATAATAAATATAGTATTATATATATAGGCGATTATAGCTATAAGTATTTATAATAAAGGGTATAAGCTATAAGCTAATATATAATAGAAGGTATAACTAAGTATACTAATTAAGAAGATTTAGATAAGGATTATAAGTTATCTTAGAAAGGTAGAAGGGTAGTATAACTATAATATTTATAAAATACTAGTATTATAAGAGGTAAGGAAAGTTAGTATCTACTATACTAAATTTAAGTTAACTTACTTACCCTAAACTAGATTTATAATAAAATTAGTAAAATCCGCGGCTATATAATAGAGAAGGCTTAAGATATTATATAAAGCTATTATACCTTTACTAGTAGTTATAATAAGTATATAAAGATACTCTTAAAGAGAAAGGCTTTTCTAAGTATTAATATCTATAATATAGGTTCTTAAATTAAATCTAGGACTTTTATTAACCTAGTTTTAGCTAAAGCTACTAAAGGCTTTCCTACGTAATATAGTTACTAAGATAATTACTTCCCTATTTTTCCTTAATAATTATAAAAACCTAGGAAATAATAAACTAATAAAGTATATATTTAATCCCTTAATATTAGAATTAATAATTCTAGTATTAATAATAATCTAGTTTATAATTAAGGAATATTAATATAATTTATAATAGATAGTAAAGTTTAAGGGTTAAATTATTAAGAGTATAAGCCTTTAAATTTAAATCCTAAAAGCTATATTAATAAGATCTTTAGAACCCTTTAAATAAATTAAAGAGATATAGTACTATTAAAGGGTAGATAGATAAGAGGTAATTAAGATTATATTACGCGCTATTATTATCTAAATTTTAAGTATAAAAGAAGACTATAATAATAAGGAAATTATAAGCTTTATATTTAAAGACTTACTTAATAACCTTAATAACCTAGATTATAAGCCGGACTCTAATAATCTAACCTAAGGATAATATTATAGTTTAAATAATACTTTTATTAATAGAAATAAAAAGGGGCTTTTAATTAATAGATTAGAGTTAACTTAAAAGGAAAGTTAATATATTATTAAATTTAAATATAGGCTAATATTAAATAGTAGGCTCTATTAAATAGTACTCTAATATATAATATACTAATAAGAGTATTATAACTAATATTAGGGAATAGGAGAAATATTAAATAATACTAATAAAATATAAGTTAGTAATATTTAGGCCTAAGTTAGCCTAGGTTAGCCTAAGTTAACTTAGTATTAGGCTACCTTTCCCTCTTTAAGCTTAACTTCTCTCCTACCTTAGCTAATAGAGAAGTAGGTAGATAAAGAGGAATAGGAATAGAGGTAGAAGTAGGGCTAAGAGGAGGCTATTTATAATAAAGTATAACCTTAATTAGATTATAATAGCTAGGTATATTAATAATTTCTAATTATACCTAGTCTTTATAAATAATTATAATTATAAAGTAAAAAGATATAATAATTATTAAGGATATTTATCTTTCCTAGGGTTATATATTAATTATATACTAACCGTTAGTTAATAAATAGGCTACCTAGGATCCTACTAGTATTAATATAGAGCCTAAGGTAGTAGGTAATAAGTACCTTACTAAAGTTAAAGGAGTAGTAAAGTAATAAAAGATAAAGCTAGGCCTTATATATACGGCTTAAATAAAAAAGCTAGGGATAAAGAAGAATAGTACTATTATATAGTATTATTAAACTAGGCTACTAGAAACTATTATAAATAATAGTATAAGGTATTAGAAGTTCCTAAAATACGCGCGGTTAAATAGAGAGGTTAAGTTAAGACTAAGTAATAATTAAGATTATAAGTCTCTATAATTATATAAATAATTTAATAATCTATTTATTTACTAAGAAGTAGTTAGAAATAATACTATATATATAAACTACTATACTTATTATTATAAGAGTAATATTACTATTATATTTTAACTTAATAATATTAGGGTTAGTAGTAAAAAGGTACTATATAAAATAAATATAGATAATAATATAATAGAGATTTATAAAGATAACTATATATGCGTATATAATAATAAAAGTTACTAATTCTACTATATCTATATACTATAATATAGTATTACGGATTTCAGCCCCTAGCGCCTAAGAGCTAGCACTTATACTTGATAGTTCAGGGCGCCCCTAGCTACCCCTAGCCGTTAGGGCTTCTATCCCTGAATTACTAATATAAGAAAAGAAAGTACTTCTCTAGAATACTATTAAAGCTATTAAGGAAGATTTCCTAGACTTAATTCTAGTAAAGAATAGTAAATTTATTAAATAGAGTTAGTATACTAAAGTCTAGTTTAAAGTATAGTAGTAGTAAACTACTATTAGTTAAAGTATTACAATAAAGTCTAGTACTAAAATTAAAGATCCGCTCTAGATTAAAAAGACTATATTAGGTAAATAGGCTAATATTTAGAATAACTTTATTTAAATTACTTTAATAGTTAAGGGATTACTAAAGATTACCTATAAGAAGTATAATAGAATTCTAGACTACCTAATAGCTACTAGTAATTTAAGTATATCTAATATAAGGAAATATCTTAAAATAAATAAATACTTTCTTTATAAATAGCTTAACTTATTATTATAAATAGAACTTTCTTTAAGTTAGGTATATTATTTATAGTAATATAAATTAGTAATATAAAATTAATTATTTAGGGATAACTTTAAAAGAAAAGTAATACTAGGTTTTCTACTAACTTTTATTAAGAGAAGTAGAATAAATAGCTATATAAATACTTTCTTACCTTAAACTAGTCTTTCTAGACTATTAACTAACTAGAGTTTTAGTTATTACTATTAATAGCTTATCTAGATTTAACCCTAATCTATTATACTAAATTATAAAGTATAATCTTTTTAGATTTTAAAGGAATTATAAGGGTACTACGTAATAACGTGGCTATTAAGTACTATAAACGGTACGTCTACTTATATATATAGAACTCTCTATTCTTATTAATAGTAAGACTAATTACTACCCTTTTCTTTAAGGGAAATTCCCTCCTCTATATATTATAGGTAAAGGGGTAGCGTAGTACTACTATATATTATAGATACTACGTTAATAGTAGTACTATATTCCTAATTAATCCTTATAATTATCTCCCTATCTAGGCTCTTAGGCTTTAAGAGTATAAAAGGTTATAATTTATAGAAGATACTCCCTTAGTAATAGAATATTACTCTAATAAGAGCGTAATAATATAACTACTTATAAGGCCCTCTAAGCTAAGCTTTATTAATATATAGTTTTATTAAACTATAATAATCGCGGATAATACTCCTATATATAATCCTTATATTATAATATATTCCTATTATACTTCCTATTATTCTTTATTAATTTATTATAGAAGTAGTTAGAAGTCTTAGTATTTTAAAGTAAATAGGAAGTTATCGCTATTAAGGGTTTATTAAATACTTAAAGTATACCTTCTTTATATAACTTTAATATTATTCTTCTAATTATAATATCTTTATTTTTTATTAATTATATTAAGTCCTTTTTAAATCTTATTTATATTCTTACCCCTATTATATTATACTATATCTCCTTATACTTCCGGCGGTTATTTTATAAGTAATCCTTAATAATAAACTTACCCTTACTACTAATTAAAAGAAGACTACTACTACCCCCTCTACTTATAATAGTATATAACCTCCCTTACTAAGCTACTCCTAGCCTATTCTTATATTATCCTATATAATATACCTTAATTATACTATATTTTAATCTAAAGAGTTATAAGTCTAATATTTTTAATTAAAGCTTTACTTACTTTTTTAGTAAAATAACCTACGCGCGCGCCTCCTCTAATTTAATAAGGTATAAGTATTATAAAGATCTTAATACTAAATATTAATAGGAGATCTCTACTTATACTTACTACGCTTATACGCGCCTTCTTTAGTCCTTAGATATTATAACTACTTTAGATACTAGCTCTAACCTCCCTTAGCTTACTAGATTCTAGTAACCCTTTAATAGGCCTATTTAATAATATTATTACTATCTTTACTATACCTCCTCTACCCCCGCTACTATTATAACTCTTATAAGGGTTAACCTAGCTATTACTATCTATATTATAAATACCTTAGAGGGTATTCTTAATATTCTTTATTAGTATATATATATTACTCTATCTCCCCTTTTAAAGTAATTTTAAAGCCTTACTAATATATTATAAGAGTACCTCCCTCCTATTATAAAGGATAAAGAAGAGGATAATAAGGAGGATACTTTTATTACTAGTAGTAATAATAGTAATAGGTCTAGTACTACTACTAGTATAATATAGTAGCCCTTTCTTATAACGCCCTTAGTAGTTTAGTTATATTAAGTATCTTTTCTTTTTTATTTATAATAATAGAAATTATTTCCCCTCTTATATAATATAAACTTTATACCTTAGGGTAATCCTACTTAAATCTTTCTAATATATTTAGTATATTAATTAAGTCCTACTTACGTAGCTATTAATTATAATTATAAGATTAACCCTTCTACTTTACTAAATACTAAGGTTTATTATAAGAGATTTTATAATTAAGAATAGCTTTAACTTCCTATTTATCTTTATTATTTATAAGCTCTACTTATATAGCTTTTATAATAATCTTATTATTATCTTAATATAACTTTATAAGTAAGACGTGAAAGATATTATATATATAAAAGGTATTAGGTAGTTATAACTTATATACCTAACTACTAATATAATTAAAGACCTTAAAAGGCCTTAAATAATATTATAATAGTTTTTTAGTTACTTATATTAATCTAATATACTTTATATTTAATAAGATATAATTACTTATATTATATTATCTTTACTTTTATTATTTATTTATATACTCCGCTTATATAGCTTATACTTAATATAGGTACTACTCTAAACCTTCCCTTTATTTTTAAAGTAATTTAACCCTTTCTTATACTAATAGGACTTCTCCTAATAGTAGCTCTAAAAGCTCTATATCTAGCTTAGATAAGTAGTTATAAAGCGCCTTATATAGAGGTAACCTAGTACTAGTATACTTTATATAATTATATATAAACTCTACTAGATAAAGTAACTCTACCTAGTTATCTTATCTCTAGGTGGAATAGTAGTATAGATACTACTTAAGCGTACTATTCTATCTCTCTATTTAACTATCTATTTAAGGGTAGAAAGTAGTACTAAGCTTTCTTTTTATATTAGTATAATAATATATAACTACCTAGAAGCTACTTATAAATACTATCCCTTAATTACTAATAATATCTTCTAGCTAACTAAACCTTAAAAAGATTTTATAGTATAATAGGTTAATAATACTAATAGTATTAACTATCTTTATAGTAGGTAAGTACCTAGCTACCTTAGTATAATAGTTTATAACTATTAAGATTATATTATAAATACTACCCTTTTATTTACTTAGAGGGAGATTTATAATAAAATCTATTATAATTTCTTAAAAAGGTCTTATAAGTATTAGTAATAGTAATAGTATACTATAAATAGTATATCTACGTGGCTTTATTAATTAGTAGGTTAAGTATTCTTATATATAATTATAAATATCTTATCCTATTAATTTCTAATAGAACTTCCGCTTAATAAGCTCCTACGTACGCTTTTATAAGTAGTAGCTAATATAAGGGTTATTATAATAAAGCTTTAAGATTTCTTATCTAATTACTTTATTACTAGGTATAAAAACTACGCTACCCTTATAAAGGACCCCTATCTTATCTATTAATAGAGATATATTAGCGGCCTTTATATAACCCTAAGACTTTAATAATTATTTCTTATTATAAATATCCTTATCTCCCTCTTAGAGATATTAAAGTATCTCTAATATTAAGTTATTATATTTATTTTATACGCGCTCTATTATTAATATAGTTATAATATACCTTCTAGATACTATTTAATTAATATTAAACTATCTTATAATAGGGTTTAAGCTATTACCTACGCTACTCTATATCCTTAAAAGCGCGTTACTCTCCCCTATTTTTAGAGTATAAGGCTTTTTAAGCCCTATCTCTAACCTTTTATATTATTTATAACTACGGGCCTTAATTAATTAATTAATTAATTATACTCCTATACTAGCTAAAGCTAATAAGGGTAGACTTTTCGGGGGGTACGCCTAGCGCACCTGTCATTCGGGGAGAAACCTAGCTAGGGGATAAAAACTCCACCTACCATCCGTATATTACGAGCATGGACCAGCGGTCCTTATACTACGCCTAGCGAAGGCACTTCTTGTCACCGTCAGGTGGATCAGTCTAGGGAGAGACTCGACCCACAGGTAGATCAGGTGGATTAGCTTACTAAACTATAGGAGCCACGTGTAGATTAGATAGATCGGTCTACCGACCTACACCTCTTAGCAGGATCTTATATATCTATATAGAAAGCGTGTATTCCTACTTAGATAGGAGCTTCGTACTTAACTTATATTATTAACCTAGATATCTCCTAGATACTAAATATAATACTCCACCTGTATTAGACTAGTTTAGTATGAAGCCTGTTTACCTTAGTCCTTAATACTCCTCTCTACGAGATCTACCTAGACTCCGGAGCCTTCTAGTTAGAAGACGACGGGTCGTAACACTTTAAGTACCCTTAAGATAAGTACCTTAGGATAAAGGGACCTCACCCCAAGTGAACGCGGTCCACGACAGTTAGTAATAGTAGAAGTTAAAGAAGGTATTAAGGTTACTAAACCAGATTTATACTATAGCGATTAAGATAAACTTAAAGAGTAGTTAGTATAGATATAACTATACTTCTCTTTTAATAAAGACGCTATTAGGCTAAAGAAATAACTACTATTTATAATAACTTATATAAGAGGACGGGCCTAGAGATAGTCCGCCCTATTTCTTAAACGATATATAGAAGATCTCGACGACGACGACAATATCTCTATTAAGTTATAGATAGAGAGCTTGACGCTCTTTTACTAGGAGATAAGACGGATGTTCGGACCTTCTAATAAAGCTAGCGTAGTAACGAGAGTCATCTAGTACCTGATATAAAAGAAATCGGTATCTAAGTATACGACACAGTTTTAATAGTACTTTATAAGAACCGACTAGGATAATAACGCGCTGATAGTAATATATCGGAGAGGATTAAAACCTTAGGTGAAGAAGGAACTTATACGAGACGGAGCCGTTTATAATAACTTAGACTTATTAATAAGAGCCTTAACACGAGTCGATAACTAGATCTACGAGTTAGTAATAGAACTACGTTATAATAGTAGAGTTTCTAGACTCGGTCATATAGGACTCTATTCCGGAGGAAGTTATAGGAAGAAACGATTCTCACGCGATCCTTACGGTCCGATGCTAATAGAGTTAGACTTCACCGAGAAAAAGAAACCGTTTAGAGGTAAGAAATAGTAAGGGGGTAAGAAAGCAATGAATTACTATAACTGTGGTAAACCGGGCTATATCGCCAGAGACTACAGGTTAAAAAACATAGTGAAACGACCTTAGTTAAATATATTAGAAAGAGTTCCAGTTAGGAAGACTAAACCTCCAAGGGATTAATAAGAAACGGAATACGACGACACCGAGCTAGATATAATTATAGATGATTTACTAGCCCTCGTCAATCCACCCATTAATAGAGAACTATAATCTAGAGAGGAAGAATTACGCGAAGAAATAGCTAAGAAATAGAGGAATATCGTAAAGATTAAATAAAGGCTAGCGGATATTCACGAATAACTTAAGGAATTAGACTCTAATAATAAATATAATAGTGGTTATATTCGGAAGGGAAAACCCGAATAAAGCCGAGAAAGCGAGGATAATTCCGAATAGGAAAACCTCAGCTAGACTTCTAAGAAAGAAGGTGATAGAGCAGCATCTCGAGCTTCCATATCAAAAGATCCACAGATAAAACTCGAGGAACGGGTAGAGTTCTACTAAGAAAAAGTAGCAGGAGGACTTCTATAGAAGGAGTTTAGGAACGACTTAGTATATCTATAGCACGGAGTAATATACTAGTCAGCCTGCGCCGACGAAACATATATAGTTTACTACTAAGCGAAGATAAACTTAGGGAAATCTATTAGGATCTAAACGTATAGAAAGATTTAGTTAAGCTATAATAATATAAGTTATTATTAGTATTTAGTAACTAAAAGATCAAGGAAGTAGTTTCCGAATTATAACTAAAGATGGTATAATAGTCTTTATAAGTACCTTAAGTATAACGAGTACACGTTAGAGTACCACTTAGATAATTAGTATACCTGTTTCTACGATAACTGCAGGAAGCACATATATATAAAAAGAACTACCGGATTCCTATCCTTTTCGGGAAAAGAGTAATCCCTTATACTAAGGGGAAGTATAAGGAGATTAATATCCTTACCCTAAAAATATATTAGCTATATTTAACGAACTACGTAATATATATAAACGTACCGGTTAAAATAGATAGTTAGCGGACTATAGTAATAATAGATTCCGGGGTATCTAGAAACTTTATCTCCGAAGTACTAGTACGGTTAGTAGGCCTATTAACGCGGAGAAAGAAGGATCTATATAACTTATAAATGGCCGACGGGTCAACGCTATTAAAAGGAAGCGTAGACGAGGAGATAACCTCGCTACTATTTATAATTTAATAATACTATAAGGAAATGTCCTTTAATATTATAGGGATAGCCACCTATTATATTATATTAGGTATGCCTTAGTTAGAAAAGCATAACCTAGTAATTAACTGGAGAAGAAAAGTACTTAAGTTTAAGCGAACTAGTAATATCACTAGATTCTAACCTACACGTCGATAGTAGACGACGGTGGATAAGAAATCGAACCGAAGAACGGTTAAGGCATATATTACCTTAATTTCGAATAAGGATGACCTTAAAATATAAGGATCCAACTTAATAGATACTGGTAGCGGTCCGCCAGGTCAACAAGTTAGAGTTCTTAGAGTAACTGACAGTACTCCTAATATCTTATAAGAGTATTAAAGATGGAAACGCCTCTTTATAAAAGAGATAATAGTAAAAGCTCTACCTAAACACTAACCTTAGGATTATAAGATCGAACTCGAACTAGGGAAGGAACTAACGTTTAGACCTATTTATACGTTATCTAAAAAGGAACTTATAGTACTACGCGGGTACCTTGATAAGAACCTAAAAAAGGGATTTATTCGAGAATCTAAATTACTAGCAGGATATCCGATACTCTTTATAAAGAAGAAAGACAGGTTACTACGACTATACGTAGACTATTAAAAGTTAAATAATATAACGATTAAGAATCGTTACCCGCTACTAAATATTAGCGAGCTGCAGGACCGGCTAGCTAAAGCAAAGATCTTTATAAAGTTAGATCTTCGAGGAGCGTATAACTTAATTTAAATAAAAGAAGGTAATAAATAGAAAATAGTATTCAGGACTCGATATAGATATTACGAGTACCTAGTCATGCCGTTTAGTCTTACTAACGTACTAGTAACCTGCTAGGCATTAGTTAATAATATTATACGAGCTTATTTAGATCTTATAACGATCGTATACCTCGACGACATATTAATTTACTCTAAAACTCTTGAAGAACACATCCTTTATATATAAGATGTATTGACATACTTATTATAAGCTAGACTCCTCTTAAAGCCAGAGAAATGCGAGTTTTATAAGACCTCAGTTAAGTTCTTAGGGTTTATAGTAACAACTAAAGGCGTTTATATAAGCCCTAAGAAGATTCAGGCTATATAAGAATGGCCTATACTATACGATGTTAAATTAGTATAAGGATTCTTGAGATTCGCTAACTTTAACAGACGTTTCATAGAAGGCTACTCTAAGAAGGCCTTGCTACTAACAGAAATCACCAAAAAGGACACAGGATTTCGATGGGATACTAACTAGAAAAGAGTATTTAAAGAACTGAAGCAAGCTTATATAGATCCTCTAGTACTCTATATATTTCGAAATGGAGAACTAGTACGTATTAAGACAGATGCTTCAGATCTTATAATTAGAGCATGCCTCTATTAATAGAAAGACGGCAAATAGCATCTAGTAGTATACTACTCACGTAAGATGTCTCCAGTAGAATAAAACTATAATATACACGACAAGGAGCTTTTAGTAGTCGTCTATTCTCTATAGTATTAGAGAGTATATACTAAAAGTTATTCGGAACTTACTATCTTCACTAATTATAAAAACCTAGTGGGTTTCATAACCACGAAAGAGTTAAATCGACGATAAGTTCGATAGTCTAAACTCCTTAGGCAATATAAGTTTAAAATTTAGTACACCCTAGGAAAAGATAATAGACGAGCAGACGCTTTAAGTAGACGATCTAACTATATATAAATAAAAGACATTACGACTTAACCTATCTTAAAACAAGAAAACGATAGATCGTTAGTACTAGTAAGGAATCTAGCTACGACTATACGAGTCACGACATATATAATTCCCGATTTAAAGGAAGTATACAAGAATAATAACCTAGCCGGACAACTTAGGAAAGAATAGCCTAACCGGGACCTATTACTATATAAATAGAAGCTATACTTACTACCGAGGGTAATAGAAGGAGTAATTAGGGATCACTATAATAATCCTCTACTAGGACATCTAGGAGTATCTAAAACGTTAGAACTCATTTAAAGAGTATACGCCGCACTAAACCTGCGAGCGTTAGTCGAGTAATATATCAAGGAATGTATATACTACTAGTAGAACAAATCTATAAGATATATCAAGTACGGACAAATTTAGTTTATAGAAGTTCTAGACATACTATAGAAAGACGTCACGATAGACTTTATTATAAAGTTACCTTAGTTAGTTAACCCGGTAACTAACGACAAGTACGATTTAATAATAGTTATCGTGGATAAACTTACCAAGTACGCCATTATAATCCTATATAAGGAATCCTATAACGCTAGTCAGCTTGGATTTATTTTATTAGATAGACTAATTAGAGATTATAATATACTAGAATTAATAACTTCGGATAGAGATAAACTCTTTATATCGAACTATTAGAAAACTTTAGTCGCGTTAATTAGAACTAAACTACGAATATTAATAGCCTACTACCCTTAAACGGATAGATAGACTGAACGTACTAACTAGATAATAGAAGTATACCTCAGATACTACGTTAATAAGAGGTAAAATAATTAGGTTACGCTACTCCTAATAGCACAGTTAGTATATAACGATAAAAGGTTAGATATAATAAGGCTATCACCGTTTTTTATAAACTACGGTCGACACGTAAACTTATTCCTAGATCCTCGACAAGGACTAGATGCCGAAAAAGCCTTGGTATTAACTTCTAACATGAAAAGCCTGTATAAAGACATGTAGTACAAGATTAATAAGACTAACGCTGCTATAAAGAAGTCAGCAAATAAGAAAAGAAAATTAGGTCCTTAACTAAAGAAGGGGGATAAAGTATATCTCCTTATAAAGAATTTAAAAGGTATAAGACTAAGTAGGAAACTAGACTATATTAAAGTCGGACCATTTTTAGTTATTAGAAATAAAGGGCCTGTTAACTATAAATTACAGCTTCTACCCGACGCTAAGATCTACCTAGTATTCTATATCTTAATATTAGAACCAGTAGACCCTAATACACCTTTACAGGAAACCTTCTACTACTATATAGAAGAAGAGAATGAATTCGAAGCCGAAAAGATTCTATTATAGAGAGGTTAGAGTTACCTAGTAAAATGGAAAGGGTATAAAGATTCGGAAAGTACCTAGGAACTAATCAAGAACCTTGAGAACTACTAGAGCCTCCTATAACAGTTCCGCTAACAATAGCAAACCTAGACCAGTCAAAGTTAGGAGGGACTTTAACCTGTTCCGAAGAAATATTAAAGAGGAAGTCGTTAGGGGAAGGATCAGCTATTTACTTATTAACCTCGACCTCCTCGATATTTTATAGTTCCCCTTCAACCATTTCTCTTTAAACTCGCTCTAATATTTCCAGCTCTATAGTGAGGCGAACCATTCGAGCCTAGGCCTCCTTTTAAAAAGCCTTCTACTCTGCTAGTTTAGCATCGCGCTGTTTCTAAACGCGAGCCTAATAAGTAGGAGAGAAAGGAGCGAGATCGCAGCTATAGCCTAGTCGGGCGTATTCTACGTAATAATTAGACGAACCCCCTACTTTATACTTCTCTAGGCGCCTAGCCTTTTCGCAGTTCTTATAAACACGTATTAGAGTTACTGGCGCGACTGATAATAATAGCTAACGATAACGGAAAGAGCTTAGTAGTTTATACCTATTAGTAGGTATGGTAGAAGTTATAATTATCGGGACGATAATTCTTAGAGGGGGAGCTAATATTACGAGTATAGACCAGCGGTCCTTATACTACGCCTAGCGAAGGTACTTCTTGTCACTATTAGGTGGATTAGTCTAGGGAGAGACTCGACCTATAGGTAGATCAGGTGGATTAGCTTACTGAACTATAGGAGCCACGTGTAGATTAGATGGATCGGTCTACCGACCTATACCTCTTAACAGGATCTCATATATCTATATAGAAAGCGTGTATTCCTGCTTAGATAGGAGCTTCGTGCTCAACTTATATTATTAACCTAGATATCTCCTAGATACTAAATATAATACTCCACCTGTATTAGACTAGTTTAGTACGAAGCCTGTTTACCTTAGTCCTTAATACTCCTCTCTACGAGATCTACCCAGACTCCGGAGCCTTCTAGTTAGAAGACGACGGGTCGTAACACCGCAGGCTATACTATTATTCGGCTCCTTCCCTCCCCCCCCTAATAGGCCTACTATCGGGGCGGTATATTAAGGGGTCGGGTCTACTATCTATAATACTAAGGTTTTATTAACTATATTCTCTTCTCTTTAATTAGAGCGGAGCCCTTCCTCTCTGTTAATTCTTACTAATATCTCTTTTACTAGTATAAACTAGTAGAGGGCGCCTGACCTAGTTAACTACCTCGCTACCGCCTTTATCCCTATTAGTAATAAGAGAATAATACTATAATCTTCCGACCTAGCCTCTAGTAATATCTAACTCCTACTAGTATAATAGTTAGGATAGAATAGTAGGATATATTTACCAGTCTACCTCGCCACCTTATATAGGTAGCTAGGACTTAGGATCCCAGGTACCTTCCTAATAAATAAGAAGTAGTTAAACCTAATCTTATCTATATATAAGTGGACTGTTATAAAGCTCTCCGGCTTCTTTAGGCCCTTATAAAGGTCCTATCTCCCCCCTACTAGGTTACTCTTCTATACTAGGCTCGTGTTTTAGCCCTCTAATCCCCGCTAGTAGTGGCGCTACCGGCCCTACTACCGGCCTTCCTACTAGGTTAGTATCCTTTTTTATAACGTCGGGCTATTAAGTACCCCGTTTAGTGACTACTTTACCTAAGACTCCTTCTTAGCTAATAGGGGTAGCGGGGGGCGTAGCCTCCTACCCCTTCTTAGTTAAAACCGAGACTTAATCTTTATATTCCCTTTTAGGACCGTCTTATATATCCTTTAAAGGATCTTACTCTATAATAGGGCCTTATCTAAGAAGTCTCTTATTAATAGGATTCCCGCCTCTACCTTAAGGACCGGAATTAGGGTGGCCTTATACGCCCCTAGTACTTTACGTAGTCCTTTATTCTAGATTATTATTAAGGTCTTTATATACTTCCCTACTACCCTAGGGGTATTCTTTAAGCTATACTATATTAGCGCCGTGAATATTATTATAAGCCTTACTACTACCGCGTATATAAGCCTATTAACTAGTAGAATCACGCCTTATATAAAGCCGGCGACGTAGTAGAGCGCCTGAATCTAATTATCTATCTTAGCTTGTACCTTCCTTAGGTATATATTCTAATTCAGCTTACTATTAAGTATAAGTCCTAGGACCCTAATTAATATCTTTAATTTAATTTTAATTCCCTTAAGCTTAATTATTATATCTATCTTTATACCCTTTATTTTATAAGTTATATAAATAAGCTCGTACTTCTTTAATATAAATAAGGCTTTATAAGTCTTCACCTGCTATAGGTATACTTTATAAGCTTTTTCTAGAACCTTATAATTCTATTTAATACTCCTATTATAAGCTAGTAGATAGATATTATCTATAAATCCGCCGACTTAAATTAATAGCTTTAGCTTTTTATACTCTTTAATTAGGGGAGTATTAAAAAATAGGAATAATATTAGAGAGATAGGTAAACCCTAGGGGATCCCTGTCTCTACTAATTCTATCTAACTCGTCCTCCTACTAAGGGTAATTAAAGTCGCCTTCTTTATAAGGAAGCTTATTATCTAGTATACTATCCTTTCTAAGACCCTCTTTATCTTTATTATATAAAGTAGCCTGGAGTAGGAGACGTAATTAAAGGCTCCGGTAATATCTAAGGAGAGGAGGCTTATTATATTCCTCTTCCCTATTCCCTATATTATATAGACTGCGTTAATAATTATTTCTAGTATAATTTCTATTAATCTCCCTTACCTTACTCCTATCTATTCCTCTAGAAGGAGGTTATTAACTTCCGCGTAATCTCTAAGCCTAGCCGCTATTACCATCTTAAATATCTTTCCTAAGGTATCTAAGAGGGTGATCGGCTTATAAGACTTAGGGTTAGTATAATTCTCCTTTTATAGTTTCTTTAAGATTATTATATTAGCCTCCTTAAATTTCTAGGGGTAGTATCTAATCTTAAAGTACCCCTAGAAGAGATAGTAGATCTCCTGCTCTAGTTTATTATATACGGCTTATAAGAACCTATTTAAAATCCTATTTATCCTAGGAGCCTTATCCTATAATAGTCTCTTTATAGAGTTATAGACTTCCGCCTCTATTAGATCCCCTTCCCCTAGTATTAGGCTTAGGTATTCTACCTCGGTAATATCTTCTAAATCTGCCCCTAAAGGGGCTAGGAAATAGGTTTCCTAAAGGCGCTCTACCTTCTCCTTGAAGGTAGCCGCTAGTATCCCGTCTTATCTACTTAGGGAGGGGAACTTAGACAGGGCTCTTAGTGATATACTCTTGGTCTTCCCCTACTAGACTAGTACTTATACCCCCTAAGGGTCTTCTAAGGCCTAGTATATAGCCCCTTAGAAGTAGAGGGTTTTCTCTCTTTAAATCGTGGCTACCTTTACCCTTTCCGCTTCTCTTAGAGTCTCCCTTATCTTAGTATTACGGCACTAGTAGTAGGCCTTTAGTTCCCATTTAGCCCTTTATATTATATCCTTATAAGCTAAGTTCTAAAAGGACCTTACCTTACTAGACGGCTTTACCTACAGAATATATTCCTATATAATAGCCTAGAACCTATCTAGTATCTACCCTAGGTACTTATCCGCCTTACCGGCGGATCTAATCTAGGGGAGCCCTAGAGAAAGTCTAAGCTACTAGGCCCTATTACTTATATTTATAATAACCCCCTTATTTTTAAATATCTTTTATACCCTCCTCTAGACTAGGGTTTAGCTCTCCTAGCTCTATTTAAATTCTATATATACTAGGAGGTAGTTAGATCTATACTAGAGGTCTGCCCTTAGGCCGCAGTTTTAGAGTATATTAATAGTACCCTTAATAATAAAGACTAGGTCGATTACCGACTTTAGACCTCTCCCCTATTATATTACCGTACCCTCCGGTAGGGTAACTTCTATATTATATTTACTTGTTTTACCTAGTAATATATCTATTATAATATAGTATATACTTCTCCCTTTATTATTCTACTAGGGATAGTAGAGATTAAAGTCCCTAAGGAGAATATATTCCCCTAGCCTCTTTAAGGCCTCTATTATTAGAGGGATTATTATTAGGCTATCCTTTAACTTATACGTCGTTAGAGAGGGGTTATAAATATTATATATCTAGATATTATCTACTTAAATTCCTTACTACCCTCCCTTAAGGCTAACTTTTAGTGAGTAGTAGTTACTACTTAAGAAGTCCGCCTCCTAGCTCTTTATATTAACCCTTTTATTAATATAAAAGTATACCTAAGTATCTTCCTTAGCTTTATAAACTAGATAGAACCTATTATAAGATAGATTATATATTAACTTAGTCCTTAGGTTAATTTATAACTCTTATATTACTAAGATATCTATTTACTAGACTTTAGTATCTTCTAGGAGTAGTATTTATACGCTGTCCTTTTCTTTTTATATATTATATTATAGGATCTTAAGTAGTTATCCTACTATATAATTGGTATAAGGCTAGAGTCTACTACTATTTAGTTATTTATAGCCTAAGCGCCCCTAAGAGTAACCTCGACCCTAGGTACCCCCTAGGGTAGCGGGAGGACCTGTTATCCTACCTCCTTACGGGCTATTTAGACTATTATAATTAGCCGCCCTCTTTATTAAGGAGGGGCTAGGTCTAGTAGTTCCCTTTCTACTTATACCGGTGACTTCCTCTTCCTTAATATACCCTAGACTACCTTAAAACCATCTATATCTATCTCCTCTTCGCTATAAGTATTAGTTCCTTATAAGCCCTGCGTATTATAAAACGCCGGCCTAGTCTAGCATCTTTATACTACTCTCTAGTACTCCCTTTACCTAACTAGGTAGTCCTTACTCTAGGTCTTATAACCTCCTTTATAAGTAGTATATATTATTACTCCTTTACCTATAATATAGTCCGCTAAGCTATAGTTATCTATATAATAGCTATACCTCTTCTCCCTTTAATACTCTCGCGTAAAGTATCTATATCTATAGTAGTTAAAGTATTATCTTATCTCTACTCCTTACTCCTATCTCTTATAAACTAAGAGACTACTACTAAGAGCTATCCCTCCTTAAACCAGGCGGTTTACTACCTCCGGTATTACTACCCCGATAATTAGGGTTAAGTAGGTCTTCTTACTCCTATCCTACCTTAGTCTCGCTATATATTTTACCTACCTAAAACTAGTAAAGTTAGTATTTAAGTAGGTAATAATATTATCCTCCCTAATTCTCGCTAGCCCCTTCTCCTTTTCCTTTTTATTAAGGAGGTTTATATACGCCCCTTTAACCGTTATATAAAAGGTCTTCCTTACTACCTTTATTAAGGGGTAGGCTACGCTCGCCTACTCCTATATTCTCTTAAGGGCCTTACGCCCTTTAACTATCGCCGTTTATAGTACTATATCTATTATACCCCTAGTATAAGTACTAATAATATTCTTTATAACTATATTTACTAGGTTAATAAAGCTTTTAATAAGCTCCTCCTTTTCTATCTAACTCGCTTTCTTATAGCCTTCTTTATCTCTGAATTATACTACTACTTCCCTTATCCTCTAAATATCTAATTACTTAAGTAGCTGGCTACCTCGCGTCCCCCCTAGGCCCGGTCCTATCCTTAGGCCTAGGCTTTACTAGGACCTAGTCCCTATATTAGCCCCAGCTACCTAGGCCTATAACCCCCTATTATACCCTACTAACGCGTTTCTATCCCTCCCCGTTCTTTCTAGACGCGTTTCTAGCTTAGTAATACGTGCCTTTATAGCCTTAAAGCCTCCTATTATAATATAAAGGGCGACCTAAGTAACGCCTTATATTACCTCTATTATCTCCTTAAACTAAAGACTCTAGATCGCCTAGATTATATCCCTTACTTTTATAATAGACTTTATAATATCTTGACCTTCCTAGCCTTATCTCCCTTACTCTTTCTCCCTAATTTCCGGGGACTTTAGTAGTGTTAAGGGTCCTATTATTACGACCCTAAGAGCCTCCCCTCTTACTTCCCTCCTACTACCACTTCTACCACCTCCTCCGTCCCCTTCCCCCCTCTCGTCTCCTTCCCGTGAGTTCGCATGTAACGCCTAGTACGTTACCTGCAGTCTTTACGCGTACGCTTGTTTACCCGTTATTACCGCCATTTAAAAAGGGAGTTATTAAGGTAGGTTTAACTACGGGCCTTATTATCTTATAAACCTTTATAAATATTATATATATAATACTTATTAAAAGGAATATACTTAATATTCTTTAACTTATTTTATAAAATTAGTAGATAAGTATCTTTTTTATTAATTACTAGTATATAGTCTAGTTACTTTAATAGGGCGTTAGCTAGGTTCTTAGTACCCGTATAATAGTAAATCTTAAAGTTATATATTATAAGCTTTATTACCTAATATACTTATCTCTTTATTAATAATAATATTATCTAGAAATACCTTAAATTATTATAATTAGTAATTACTATAATTAGGTATAAGCTTCCTTCTAAGAAGTACCTTTATAGCTAGAACGCCTTAACTATTATAAGTAGTTCCTAGTTATAGGTCTTATATCTAGTTTCTACTAAATATAACTTATAAGAGTAGAAGGTAATAAGATACTATTCTACTTCTACCCCTTTAATACTAATTAGGAACTTTTATAATAAAATAGTTATAATAGCTAGAATTAAAGTATTAGTCTCTAATTAGATTTCTCTTATAAGGTTAAAATATATAAGTAATAACGCCTCTTAAAAGAGTTACTTTAACTACTTAAACGCTACTCTTATAATATTACTTAATATTAACTTTCTATTTTTAATATATAGATAATTATTTTTTAGATAGTCTATTAATACCGCGGTTATAAAGGAATAGTATTTAATAAAATAATAGTAGAAATTAGTAAACCCTAAAAAGATCTAAATATCCTTAATACTCCTAGGTTCTAGCTATTCTACTATAATATCTACTTTATATAGATTTATATATACGCCGTCGCGGCTAATAATAAAGCTAAGGAATTCTACTTCTATTATTATAAATTTATATTTCTTTAGGCTAATATAAAGTTTAAATTTATAAAGATATTATAATACTACCTTTATAACTCTAATATAAGACTTTTTATCCTAGGAGTAGATAAGAATATTATCTAGACAAATAATATATATAATATTAAGTAGTCCTACTAGGGCTTTATTAATATATACTTAGAATAAGGTAGGTATATTAGTAAGTTTAAAAGGTATAATTATATATTTAAAATAGCTATACCTTATATAAAACGTAGTCTTCTATTTATTACCCTTTCTTATTTATAAGTAATAATATATATCCTTAAGATCTAACTTAGTTAAGTACTTAATACTAACTAATCTTATTAATATTTTATTAATTAATAGAAGTAGGTAGTAATTCTTAATTATAATCTTATTAAGCGCCTTATAATTAATATATAAATATAATATTCTATTCTTTTTTAGTATAAAAAGAATTAGTATACCTACTAGACTTATAAAATAATAAATCTACCCCTTTTCTAAAGCCTACTTAAAGTACTCCCTTAATATATATAACTCTTTCTTTAATAGGTTATAAAGTAGGTTAAAGGGGGATTCTTTATTCTCTTTTATATTAATCGCGTAATTATAATATATATAGGCTAGTAGCGCCCTAGTATTCTTAGTTAAGAAGATATCTTAGAATTCCTAAAATTCTAGAGGGAGCTTAACTTTAGGTAGTAGGCTTTTATTACCTACTCCTAAGCACGTTATAATAAATATAATACTATTAAGCTACTTATCTAGGGCTTTAGTAGTATTAAAGTACTCCTTAATATTACTTTCTTTAATAGGGAATTACTGGTTTTATATAAGCTAATCTATTTAGGGATTTTATTCCTCTAATTATAGATACTTACGGTAGAAGTTATAGTTAAGGTTTACTACTATATAAAAGGCGCCCTTATAATATTATATAATACTATTAAAATTAATAAGTTTAATTTTTCTTATATAGGAACCTAGTAATAATCTTAGGTTTCTAACTCTATTATATAGGGTATTACTAGAGCTAGGGTCTATTTCTTAATCTTACTCCTTTACTAAGCGTGTGTTAATATAATTAGTATCTACTCTAAAGTTAATTAGTATAATAGATTCTCTCTATAAACTCTTAAGCTCTACTTATATTATAATAATAAGTCGCTATATCCGCTTCTTCTCTTATACTATAATAGTAGATATAATTATAGTACTTAGGGGTTTTTTAAATATAAGCTTTTCTTAGCTAGCTTATTACTAGATATCTTATTAGCTATAAGCTTATTAGTTATAGTACTTATAACTATTAATTTTATACTTTAATAATCCTTAGCTATATATCCCTTCTTTTAATAATTATAATACTTAATAGTAGAAAGGTTAGGCTTAGGCCTTTAAGGAAGGTATAATAATACCCTAATAGCGCCCTACCCTTTTTACTTTATATATAAGCTATTATCTCTTTACCCTTAGAAATTTCCTCTTCCTCTTTAAGGATATTAACCCCTAGTAGGGGTATTATCCCTTTAATCTTTATATATAAATAGTATTATATAAGGCTCTAGTTAGGTTACTAATATAATAAGAGTATCCCTTATCTTTAAGATATTAGGTTATATTATAAGTTAATTATAAAGATCTTTATATAACTTATTTAGAAGGTTATTACGGAGTATATATTTTATTAACGGCTTAAGTTATCTTTCTAACCTAGTAAGGTAATTTATAAAGTCTATAATCTTTTAATATTCCTTTTACTTAGCTTCTAAGTAGCGCTTACTAATTATTAGATATTAATTTTAAGGATCTTCTATTTAATCTATTAAGAAACTATTAAAGTATTCCTAGGACTATTTATCCTTTAGTATATCCTTTATATACTTATACTACGTGGCCTTAGAGTCTAGGGCTATATACTATAACGCGTATTAGATTTTTATAGAGTTATTAAGAAAATAGGCTATACTTATTTTAATTATATTAACTATATTATTAAACTATTCTTAATATTTTTATACTAACTTCCTATTATATATACGTAGGTCTTACGGCCTAAGAATATAGGTTCTATATTAAGGACGCTTTAGTTCTAATTCTTTTATTAATAATAGGTAATAGTAATAACCTACTTAAGTAGTATTATTAATATATATTTCCCGCTTTAACTCTTATAAATATTATTATAGATCTTATATCTACTACCTCTTAAAGACTTCTTCTTTAAGTTCTTATATCCTTTATAATAGTACTTCTTAGGTTTCAGGTAGCGGGGACTAGGTTTATACGCCTAGTAGCTACCCCTAGATAGTTAGTTATAATTATAATATATCTATTATTAATTTATTAACTAATTCTTAAGACTCACTTTCTTTATAAGCTTAGTCCCTTATATTTAGGCGGGTTATCTATACTAGTTTACTAACCTTTTTACCTTACGCCTATAATAACCCTTCTCCGCTTATCTTACTAATAGTCGGGCTACTACCCCTAAATAGGGTAGAGTAATTAGAATATAAGGGTACTACGTAATAATATAGCTATTAAGTACTATAAATAGTACGTCTACTTATATATATAGAACTCTCTATTCTTATTAATAGTAAGACTAATCACTACCCTTTTCTTTAGGGGGAATTCCCTCTTCTATATACTATAGGTAAAGGGGCAGCGTAGTACTACTACGTACTATAGACGCCACGTCGATAGTAGTACTATATTCCTAACTAGTCCTTATAGGAATATATATAAAAATTAAAGTAGATCTAGAATATTCTTAATATATTTCTCTTATATTAGATACCTAGTCTAGCCCTTAAAAGGTTACTTATCTTAGAGTACTAGTTTACTAGGTTAATACTAATTTTTAATATTAGGAATATCTTATTACTTTTACACTACTTAATATCTAGTATTCTAGGTATTTACCTATAGTAGAAATAATAAAGATATTAACCCTTTATAGAATTAAAGATAAGCTTTTTAAAGTTATTACTAATAATACTAGTAATAATAGAGCCTTAAAAGATAAACTAGAGAAATCTCTAGCTTAGTAAGATATTTAATAGGATAAATTATAAAACTTTATTCCCTATATAACTTATATCTTTAACCTTATAATATAAGACTTTATTAAAGCCCTAGACTTAGAAGCTTTAGATAATATTATAGTATTACTAGAGGATACTTAAGTTAAAGATATCTAAGTAAGTATAAGTCTATTAACTATTATTAAGATAATATAGTATTATAAGGGTAATATAAATAGGTAATATACTTACTAATATTTTAAGTAGATCCGCGCTCTTATAATAGTAATTAACTTATCTCCTTAATAAAAGCTTTATTTTTTATAGCTATAAGAAAACTCTAGTAGAAGACCTTAAAAACTTATATAAGATATCTATATTTATTAGAATTCTACGTACTTAATACTTTATTATATATATTAGCTATATAGCTTTATTAATACTTAGGTAGATAAAGATATAACTAATTTAAGAATTAGTATAATTAGCCTTAATAAATATAAATAGTTAATTATATTACTATTTAATAATATATTAAATCCTATCTATTAACCTACCTTAATAGTTTCTTAGATAATAAATATAGATATATATTTAGGATTCTAATTATATAATACTCTTTTTAAATATTTTAATAATACTAAAATAATAATATATAATAATAGGATTATTAATAAAGTAAGTATTATTTATACTTATAAAGTAGCCTTAGTAAAACTTACAAGTATTATTCTAGAATAGAAGGTAAAGGTAGATTAATATATAACCTTACTAATATTCTAGACCCTTTTATAAAACTAAGTCTATATAAAACTTAAGATAAATAAGAGGAGTTAAATAATAATAATACTTTAATCTCTTATAAAGAGAGGTATAAGAATAAATTTACTAACTACTTTTATAAGTATTATAAGATATTACTAGTTATTAAAAGGACTAAAATATAAGATATATAGAATATAAACGAGGTAATATAATATAGTAATATATTTAAATTTATACTAACTAATAATAACCTTTAATAAGAGTAAAGAGAAGTCTACTTTAATATCTAAATTATAGGTCTTTATTATAAAGTAGAGCTATTTAATACTTTTATTCTAAAAGTCTATTAGAGGATATTCTTATATAGGAATACTAGAAGGATAATATTTTAGCTTATCTAAATCTAATATAAATAGCTAAGGATATCCTTTTATATTTAATATTATTTATAAGTATTAAGAGAGTCTTTAATCTTACTTAAAGAGTATATTTATAGGATCGCGTATAATTAGAACCGGAGTTTATAAAATAAGTAATACTTCTAAAGTATTATAATTATATTATAGGTTTAGACCTTAAAGAAGCTCTTACTAAGCCCTAGGATATTCTTTAAAGGGAAGAAGATACTAATTAAAGTATTAATAGAGGTAAAGATCCTTTTAAGTTAGAATTAGTAGATATCTTAAGATAAATAGATTAGTAGTTATAATTTTAAAGTTAGTTAATAATTAAGTAGTATTTTTATAAAGTAGGTTTAATTTCTATATATAAATATAAAGGTAATATAAGAAGGTAATATAATTCTTTATCTTACTAAGAGCGCTATAATACTAGGAGCGCCGTAATACTAGGAGCGCTATACTATCCTAGACCTACCCTCTACTCCTAATATTATAAAACTATTACTACCCTTAAGCGCTAAATAGTATAATACTAAAGCTCTTTATTAATTCCCTTATAAGCTATAAATCCCTCTTTATTATAATAATATATTTAGCGTAGATATAAAGTAGATTAAAATCTATATTATAAGATATATTAGTAAGTAAATAGTAATATAAAATAGTAATATACTTACTTAAGAGATAGGATATTATAAATACTTCTATAACATCTTATAATACTACTAAAGCTAAACTTTAGATTTAATATAAATCTACGCTAACTCCTATAATATCTACTATTACCTCTCTTATAATATAACTAAATAGTAGCTTTAAGATAAGGTTATTAATAGTCTTTTAGTATTATTTTATCTCCTTTAAAGCTTTAAGACCTATATTAACCTTATACTTTTATCTTATAAATACTACTAGCTATAAAGGATTAACTAATTACACTTTAATATATTACCCTTTTATATTACCTTTCCCTTCCCTCTTAATAATATATTCCCCCTCCTACCTTATATAGGCTTTATCCCTCTAACTTTCTTAGCTAGTAATTATAATATTTTATTAGCTATTTATACTATCTACCTATTAGTATATAAAGTAAGGAATATATTACTAAAGGATATTATAAGTCTACTTAATATAAGCTATTAATAAAGTTATTAAAGATATAGAATAATAGATAAAAGAAGGAATATAAGGTTTAAAAGTTTTAATATAAGGTAAAGTAATATTAAGTAGAATATTCCGCGTAATTATAGTATAATTATAGGTATAATTAACCCTTAAAATCTTCTTTCTAACTCTTCCTACCTCTATATATATAAGATATTATAGTAAGATAGGTTATTAATATATAATAAGTATTTATTACTAATTATATTACCTAAATATATTACTAAATAGATAAGCTAATATAATACTTTAGTAATATTAAGTCTTTATAACTAGAATCCTAAATTAATCGCGAGTAGAGGTAGGTAAAAGACTAGGATAATAATAAGAAGCTATTATATATAAAAGTATCTAACAACCGCGTAGTAGTATTAAAAAGGATTAAAAAGTTAAAGGAATTAGATATATAGAAGTTAGCTTCTAAGGAAGATTATATAAAGCTAGTAATAAGAGTTAAGGATATTATAAAAGAGGAAAGATATAAGAGAGGGATTTATAGTAATATAATTAGGTAATATAATACTTCCTAAATAGCTAATATTATATAATAGAATATTTTAAGATAGAGTTACGCCTTAAAGATAATAAAGAGGCTACTAAGGAATAAGCTAAGCTAGATAAACTAGTAAATTATATAGAGAATATAAATAGTATAAATAGTTCTATAAAAGAGGTTAATATATAATCTATCTTTAATCCTATCTTCTAATTAATATAACTTTTAGAATACTTCTAAGGAAGATATAAATACTATTAGGCTTAAATTTACTAGGTTTAATCTACTAATCTTATAAATTATAAAGTAAAGGATTATATATTATAAGGGTCTAGAGGAGTTAAAAGATACTAAGGATCTAGATACTATAAATACTTATACTATATTTATATAATAGCATACTAACGCGTTATACCTAACCCTATATAATAGAATTAAGATAAGGAGGGTATCTTAATTAAGGTTAGTACTAATAGGAAAGAAACTAAGTATACTACTAAGGAGGATAAAGAAGAGGATAGGGAGTATAAGCTAGAAGATACTAGTAAGACTAGTAGTTATAATAAGGATAATAATAGTAAATATAATAATAGTAAAGAGGGTAGTAATAAATAGAAGGATTATAAGTACAAGATTATAGAGATATCTAACTAGATAGATAGGCTATCTATTATAGACTATAAAATAATTATATTACCTTTTTATATTACTAGAAAGTATTCTTAATATTATAGTCTAGTAAAATACCCTAACTAAAACTAAAGTCATAGCGAGTCAGGTTAATACTTTAGTACTAATACTTAGTACTACCCCTTAGTATTAACTTAAATACTTAGTACTAACTATTAGTACCGACCTAAATACTTAGGCTAGGAATTTAGTATTAACTCGCTAAGAGTCGAGTTAGGAACCCGACTCAAGTTCAAAGTATTAACCTGATGCGGTTAGTCTATTTATATAGGTACGTGCGAAGTTTTTATATAATTAAAGTATTTTATCTATCTATTATTATATATATAGGGGTAATCCCTTATAACCTATTAGTATAATATTATATTATTCTTAGCCTTAGTAAGAGATAATAGTAAGCTTATAGCAATTAGCTTTTCTAATACTAAATTAATAGAAATACCTTACACTATCTATAATAGAGATAAAAGGTAATCCTATTATAACTAATATAATTTTACTTTATAGTAGGATAGGGTAACTATCTAATTATATAATTATATTAAGGCCTTATATATTAATAATAATATAGTCCTTCTTCTTACTACTAACTTCTCGCTATATTATAAAGACTAGATAACTAAATAGGGTAGGTTAATTTAACTACTATATTTTCCCTTAGGAATAAAGCTTATTAAAGTCTTATTAATTATTTACTTATCTCTATAACTTACTAGGTAAACCCTTAATAGCTTAAGGGCTATATTAGGCTTTAATATAATTAGTATCTATTTAGCCTTAAGAACTATAACTATAGTACCTTAATCTATCTATATCTTAGGAAACGTATTAATAACTCTAGCGATCTAAGAGGCTACCTTAGGGGTATTATAGATAGTTATACTACTTAGTATAACGTACTTCAATACTAGGTTAATAGATAACTATAGTAGGCTTTTATATAAATTAAGGCCCTTATTTATATTAGTCTAAGGTAGGGTAACTATATTAGCTGTAATATATAGTATAAGAGCTATAATTATAACTATAAGGCCTTTAACGACTTATAACTTTTATAACTAGGTATTTCTAATAGCTTATAGAGTAATTATCAGAGTAACTAGATATACTCTATCCTATTTATATTTAGTAACTAATTCAAGCTAAGTCTTATAAGGTAGTTATATAGCGACTAGTAAAGCGTTATAGACCTATATAAATAATATATTAGAATTAATAATATATATATATACGCCTCTATTAGGACTAAGATCTTATAAATAATCTAGTTTAAAAAGATAGTTATAATTATTAGGTATATTACCCTTATATATTACCGGAACTTTAATTATAAAGTATAGAGGGTTTATAACTATTAATTTCGCCTTAATTATACGCCTTAAATATAGTAACGCCTAAGTATAAACTTTAATTAGGGCTATTAAGCCTTTATGTAATCTAATTAGAATTACCTTCCTACTAAAATTAATAATAATACCCTAGGGAACTAAGGTATCATTACTAATAAGTATATTAGCTCTAAGGTTATCTATAATATAAACCTCTATAATTATTAATACCTATCTTAGAGAGTCTCTAACCTTACCTTAAATATATATTTTAATAGAAGTATACTTATAAGTCTTAATAGTCTTATTTCCTACGCTATAAACTAGTATAAGTAAAGGTATCTTCTTAAGTTAGATATTAGGGAGGTACTTTATAAGGTACGTACGGTTAATAAGTATAATAGTACAGCTATTATTAAGGTAGATATTAGTCTACTCCTAGCCTAATTTAGACTAGGATACTTTAACTATAATATATTTCTATCTATAAAAGCCGTAGCCTAGTAGCTTACTCTAATCCGGAATTATATTAGAGTTAATATAGATAAAGTTAATCTAAGGGATATTATTAAGGTCCTTATTTATAACTTCCTTTAGATTAATCTAAGGGTTATCTAGTAAAGGCTTTAATAGCTATAATATTAGCTTAGTTAGCTTAGAAAGCCTTAACTAATATTATAGTCTTAAGTAATTAAATAGCTTATTCTAAGATAAAAAGATAGCTTTATAATTAGAATAAGAATAATTAGTATCCCTTAGCTATATAAGGAAGTTAATATCTTAAGTCTTATTATAATTATTATTATAAAAGCCTTTAGTAGACGGTTTATTGTTATACTTATACTAACTAGCTAATTAATTATATTTATTATTAAAGTCTTTTATAGACTCCTCTACTATAGCCTAATAGGCCCTTTAAGGTCTACCGCTATTATAAGTACTATTCTACTCCTATAGTTAAAAACCTAACCCGTTTACGGGGCCTACTATAATTTAAAGCCTTTAAAGGGCTTATAGTAGCTATAGTAGCTATAGTAATTAAGGCGTATCTTAGCCTTAACGATTTTAATTCTAATTAGAATTATAGACTAGATTATTCTAATAGTAGGAGTAAGTATTACTAACTAATTAGTTTTATAGCTAATTAACTACTTAGGATTAATACTAACTAGATTAGCTAATTAGCCTATTATTATTATCTTATAACTACTATCCTATTATAGCTATTAAGGTCTTTAATATAAAGGACGTACTATTTATATAAATATTAAATTAGATATCCTTTTATAGATATAATTCTTTAATTAAGCCTAAGATAGTTAATATAGTATTAGACTTATTAAGGTTATAATATAATTCGCCGTCTATATATTTATAAGCTAGGAGTACCTATAATAGTTTAGTAATTATAATACTAGCGTTAGGACTATTAATTATAATATTAGCTATATATTTAGTAGGGTCGCGTCGATTATAAACGTCTTAAATAATATAATAAATAGACTTAAGTATACCTAGAGACTTACCTAGAGAATCTTAAAATCTCTTCTCTAGTATATTATACTAGATGTTAATATTATTAGGATTATATCTTAATCCTTATCTAGAGTTATATATTAATTAACTAGTAAACTAGTTATTAGCTTCTCTAAGTAGATAAGTATTAAAATTTTATTATAAAATAGCTATATCTATAGTAGTAGCCTTTACTTATAACCTAGTAGTAAAGTTATAGATATTATAATAGATATTATACCTATCCTTAACCTTAATAGTAGGTATATTAGGCTTTAGTTTAAAGTAGCTTATATCTTAAGTATAAAACTAAGTAGAATAAGGTCTTTAATTAGGATTAGCCGGATTTACTTAATTACTATTAGCTTACTACTAATTCTATAGTAAGGTTATTACTTAAGTAATAATAGCAGCTATTTAATTAGCTTATACCTATAAAAATAGAGTAGCTATATTTATAAAAGGCTACGGAAGATTATAAGGTATCTCTCCTTTAACTAATATACCTTAAGTTATTAGTAAGTAGGAGCCTAGGCTAGACTAATCTAATAGGCCTAACTACTCTAATAGGCCTAACTATCCTAATAGGCTAAATCTAGGAGAGGTTAAAGTAGATATAGTACCTATTAATAGGGACCTAGTAAACTTATATAGCTAGGTAGTAGTAATAATAAAGGCTTTTATAGATATCCTAAAGAGGGGTAGGTTAATAGCCTAGTTACTTAGCTAGGTATATTTAGCTTAATCTAAGTCTTAGGATTCTAATTAAGTACCGCGTAATAGAGTAGGTTTATAAGGGAGAGGTAAAGGTCTTTTATACTTAGAGGTAATAAAATAGATAACCCTATAAGTTACCTTCTAGATAATCTAGCTATACTAATACCTAATATTAAAGAAATTAGATATTAAGTAGGCTTAAGTAATAATATCTAAAGGTATAGGGATAGCTAATAGGATTAAAGCAGCTATATTCAAAATAGATAGGATATTATTAGAGCCTTTAATAGTAGCTACTTTATAAGTTAATAGTATTAATAGCTATTATAATTATTATAGGAGTTATAATAAAAAAGTAAAGTAGGTAAATAACTTATATAACTATTTAGATAATTTAAATAGGAAGGAGCTTTATTCCTAAGAAGGGACTAGAAGGAGTATAAATAAGTTATATAACTTAGAGGGCTATAATATAAGGGTATTTACTAAAGGCTTCTAATTTAAACTACTTTATATTTAGATTAGTATAGAATAAGGCCCTTATTATAAAGTATAAGGGATACTTTTAGTTATAGAAGTACTTACTAAAGGTATAAGACTTAGAGGGGTTAGAGGACTTAGAGGGGGATTATTAGTATTATAAAGATAGCGTTAATACTATAAATAGTAGTTAGTACTTCTAAGTAATTATTTAGTACCTTAAAGATAAATACTTCTAGTATTACTACTAATTAATATAGGTAGAATAATTATAGGTAGAATAGTTAATTTTCTATTAAGGATTCTATTAAGGAATAACAAGGTAACTATAGAAACCTTCTGTAGTATACGCTAATACTATATCTATAGTAGTAGTTTTTAATTACGTCGTAAATTAAATTGATAAAATATCTCTAAGGGTTTTCTTTACTATTTATAATTTCTCTTAATAGGTGTAATATAAAAAGGACCTTCGTAGATTTAATCAAGAATCAACGTAAATTTCAGACCCTTAAAGTAATCCCGCTAGAAGAATTCACCCCCTTCTGGTCCAAACTTACTTCTGGTCCAGCCCCAAGGGGCTAGCGGCCCGGAGCCTTCGAAACTCCGGACTCCCGGGCCTAGCTCCAGGGTACTCTCAGGCCTACTAACGAGAGCTGCTATAGATGCTTAACCAGGCTGATTCTATGAAATATTTTAGTGTAAGAACTATTCAGTCTATGGTTTTCTATAATACTTACAGCGAAACCAAACTGAGAAAGTCGGTCGTTGTGGAACAGGAGGGCGTGGACCAGAAGTAAGTTTGGACCAGAAGGGGGTGAATTCTTCTAACGACTATTCCGCCTCTTAGACTTAAATAAATAGGATATGTAACTAATAGTATCGCCTGTCCAGAGGCCTGAGACTATATTATTGTGTGTGGAGATTCCTGCGAACGTGGAGGCCGCACGGATGTGGAGGGAGGATCCGAAAGAATTTCGGAAGAGGTGCAGGGCTGATGTTAGGGCGAGTTTGGAGGAGGAGTAGTACAGTTATCAGAAGCAGGGGGAGATGAGAATTTACGGTAACCGCAATCTCTAGCAACGTGCGCTCTCAGAACAGGTACGCGCACATGTTGCGTCCCCAACAGTGTGAATTGTATCCATGATGTCCTGGGGGCTGAGATGGATCGGCAGAAGCAGGATCAACTTGATGCCAAATTACGCTATACCCACTCGTGCCACTTAGGGATTGTCGTTTTCCATTACTGAAAGTCGGATTGGTTCTCAGCCCGACTATAGCGGGAAAGGACACAGTCTGCGCTTCTATAGACCCGAATCTGGCCGGTCGGTTGCACTACAAGTTACAGAAAAGTAGGCGTCAGGTCTTTGAGTTGCCAGGACTTTGAGTTGCCATGAACATGAATGGTATCTTGTTAGCTCGAGACACGAATTTGGTAGAGGTTAGGGAGTAATGGATGTTACAAACGAACGACTTTCGGCTCGAGAGCATTTAGAAGCTGACGAGTGCTAGTGCTATATATATCATTTACAGAGACGACTGGGTCTTTCACAATGAAAGTTTCATGGCCATTCTGCGCTTCAGGGGGCATGACATCGGTTCCAGATTCACGTCTTCCCATCGATACCATCTCTTTCCTCTTTTTCTTTCTTTGCGGCATGCTTCTCAATAATTGCCCGCCGTATCCTCACACTCCTCTCGGGCCCATCCTTCTCAAACCTCTTGCCAAACTCGGCTGGCGTTTCACCAAGCTCATTCTTAGCCTCTGGATCAGCACCATGCTCCACCAACCACTTCATGAACTCTCTCTGGTCCCATTTCGCCGCTGTATGCAAGGGTGTACCCTTCCTACCGGCTCTCCGTGCTTCTGATGGTCCCATGAAATCGTCCGCGATTCCGTTGATGTCGGCTCCATGAGCCAGTAAACAATCCAAGACGGGAATACGATCTGGAACAGATCCCTGCGCGGCAGCGTTTAAGGCAACGCTGTTTTGCACGGGAGATGCACCATGAAAGAGCAGTAATTTGACGGTTTTGAGGGGCCCACGGAGCGCTGCTGATGCAAGAGCGCTGTTGGGATCGGCGCCGTTGGAGATGAAGAAGGAGATTAGATCTGGTTGGGAGAGGTGGGATGCCAGGATGTTTTCATTGGCTTTCCAGCCGTGCTTGATATATAACTCGAAAAGCTCTTTCGAGGTCGTCATACTTGTAATGTGATCGTCGATGGTTGCGCCCTGACATAAAAGATACTCCACTACTGCTGGGTTGCCTGTGCCCTTGACAGCTTTGGGGAGCAGATAATATATTTCATCGGTGGATGGACCCTCTACCGATGCATCTGACTGCCATTGCTGAAGTATACTCTTGAGGCCATGGAGATCGTTCGCTTCTACAGCGTCGAACGCTGCATCGTTAAACTTTTCGGCACTGGCAAGTTGATTATGCGGCGCTTCATTTGGCCCCTCATTCTCCGAGCTATTTGTTGCCATAATTGGGAGACTGAAGCTGATGTTGGAAACGATGCTTGGCTGCACGATTCTCCTACTTAAACCGAAAACACGCAAACGCTAAGCCATTACGACACACGAAACAAGCAGGCTAATAGACAAAACGACAGAAATGGCAAATGGAAAATGAAAGATCCTTCAAAACGTCATATTCTTCTCCAATGCATCCATCAGCCCCGCCGCCTTCGCCGCCACGCTCCTACATTCTTGACTATACCCTTTCTCCTCTTCCTTGCCACCGCTAGCCACAGCACGATACCCATCCTTCCAGAAATGCCATCTGTCCATAGTGAGATATGCCTTACCATCATAGAGCGGCCCCGGGGACCACATGCCCAAATCCCGATCGGAGACCTCCCCCGGGAAAATAACTTGCTTGAAAAAGGTCTGGCCATACCAAAAGATCCACTGTGCGCCCGCTAGTACGTAAATCTCATCTGGAACGCCCTCCACGCCTCTGGAAGCGTTACGGCCTTCGTGTGCGTTGCGTTGGGCCCATATGGCCCACGTGGGACTGGTGGAGAAGATACGGCGTTCGAAAAGATTGGCGGCGAAGGCGTGAAAGTTGACGTAACTGCGTGGTTTCTCTTTGTCGGGGCCTGTGGATGCAAATCAGTGGTTTTAGGCTTGCTGCATCCCGGAATGGGGGTTGAGGTAGGGGTAAATTGCAGGACGTACCATTCAGCGACTCCCTGAGTGACTCGCCTAGGCGCTGGTACCGGACATACTGGTTTGTTATGTCCTTTTTGAATCGTCAACGATGATCGATATTCGGAAGCGGAGATGCCTGATATAATTTACCTTTGAATCGTATTGCTGGCCGAGCTTAGGGGAATTCGCGAGGTACTCCAGAAGACCAGCGAGCTTGAGCTGAGACATATGATGATAGGGTATCTGCTCGGCGACTTCGATGCAAGATTCGCCAAAGTCGGAGATTTCTTCTGACAGCAGCGCTTTAGCCGGTAGAAAGTCTTCGACCGATCTGGCGGTAAACTCGAGTGTCAAGGTCGAGTCTGGCTGGAGGAAGTCACGGAGGAGGGCGAAGGTCTTGTCGGAGATGGGGAAGCCGGGTGGGTCCTCCGTTTTGAGATCCAGAGAATATATGGTGGGCGCCGTCGTGCCACAAAACACAGTGCGCTTTATAGATCGAAGCGACTTTTTCATGAAGAAACCTCTTCCAAAAGAGTTGCGACAGGCCAGGCAGCTGCACGACGCAATCGGGTCGAGTCGTGAAGGCCGATGCCCGGGTTGAACAAAAGAAAGAGTACGTCGGTGAGATCTCGAAAGTCAGCAGTGACCCAAAGACTAGACAGACGTTGGATTTCCCTCTGTTGCCTGCTGGGACCGCGGCCGTAGTTATACTCAGCTCCACCCTTACTGAGAGCTTGTCCATAAGCTAATAACCCCGTAAGGGCCGCTGAACATCACCCTATGGGAACGTAATGTCGCACCCTTCTCGGCCGTCTGAGCGTGGTAGAAAAGGTCCCGAGTCAGCGCCCCACGAGGTCCTACAAACAGCTTTAGTCGATCTTGAGCCTCGTGCGACCACGAGGCCACCACGAACGGATGGCTTTGCAGGAAGGACCAAAAGCTTACGGAAGGAATCCACAAATTGATATATTGTCCAGCTTCGACCTTCAAGGGCCGGGAAGGGTGATACTAACATTGACTGAGCCGTCGGCGTGAGTCACTATGGCTCGGGCCTGACCGTGCCGGAAGGTCCTATTCCGCTACAGGACGCGGATGTATTTGACAAGCGACGTGGAGAGGAACAACCCAGCGAAGATATATATATGCGGAAGATGTGATTTATTCTGACGAAAGGTTCAGAATGTGGCTGGCTGATGTCGAGCTTGACTCTTTGAAGGAGGGCCATTGATCGCCTTGTACGGCTCAACGGATCCAGTCGTGTCATTTGTGTCCCGAGGCACTAGAGTGCTCGCAGTCGGAGAGGTACGACTCGGTGGCGGGTTTGTCCATATCTTGTCGGATGTGGTAGATAGATGGTAGGCAGGGGATCAGCAAATCCGAATGGCCTAAACGCAATGTGGACATTCTCCTAGCCCTCCCCAGATCTCAAGAAGCGAAAGGTCTTCTAGCGACTGACGATTACCTCAAATTGCATCCTACGTCCGGCGCCTGGATGATGATTGCTGGGCTAGGTTCTAGCAAGGTTTAGAAGTCTACGCTCGTTGGAACGACAGTCCAGGAATGGTCGCGTGTGGCTACAACGAAACTGGATGAAGATGAAATTCCCCTGTCAGAACTTGGCTGCCTGACCAAACCTCGCTCTCGTCTTGAGGTTGCTGGTAAGGTTTTCTGGCTTTATCTTCTGGTCAATAGCAGGGAGAAAGAGGAAGAACACTGCAGAATTCGCAACGAGAAATTAGAAGCACATGGGATGAAACCGCCTATGACTCGAATATCAGGCAATCGATTTGAGACCCAAATCTAAGTTGAGATCTCGGTATCGTTGGAGGAATTTCGGTCGGTAAAGACGGACACTTATGAAGCCACATCATTCCAATGCTGTTTCCAAACACTGCATCAACAAGAAACATCTGCTTTTCACCAATCTCCGCCGGCAGTGTTGATAGTCGCGGCGCGAACACTCTGACAAGATGGTAAAGAGCATAGCATATCCCAACTCTAGGACTTGTCTTGATTTCTAAGTTACCATCAGAATTACATGCAAGAGAAGGCGACACTTCGATAACGGTAGTAGAAACGAAGGGGATCGACAAACGCCAGAGCACTGAATCCAGCACTATCAACCAAAGAATGACGAAAACTATTCTAGCGCTGTTGCCAATAATTGAGTGACACGTTAGATAACTAGCTTAGAGTTTCCAGGTTTCTAGAATAGGGGATTTTGATACACCATAGAGAAATGGAGAGGGAAGGTATGATAGAGAGATCAGCAGGGTGACGGACCCAAGGAGATTAATCGAGATGTATAACCCATGAAGTAGACGAAAGGCTAGGTCTCGTCAGGCGATAGGGCGGCCATACGCCTGGGCAAGTACCCATATTATAATAACACTATTTCCAAACACCAGCCAACGTCAACCCCTCAACATCCGTATCTCACACCCCTACCTACCCATCCCAAAGAACAGACCCCCTATTTCCATACACCCATTATAACGATCTCAAATTCCCCCTAAAACTGACAACCAGCAAAGAACAAACCAGTAATCGTAGTACCACTTCCCAATCCCCAACCACTCACTCAATCAACACAAAGCTCAGCCAACCAAACCACCGAGTTTGTAGCCACGTAATTTACTACGGTGAAGCTCTATAAGTACGTGCTGGTGATGAGATAAGGGGGGTTTGTGAATGGAATAGATTTGTAGGAGTTTGATGGTGGTGTTTTTATGGTAGATCGCTGAATGGGGTTTTGGAGGGTGGGGTTTGTTGGGTTGGGTTTCTTGGGTTGGGATGATTTTGTTTTGGGATAGGTAAGATGGAGGAGGTGGTTGACTTTAGTCGGGAGTTGGGGATGGAGTTGGAGTCTGCTGGTTGCGTGGAGCAAGGATCTATGTTTTAGGAGTCAACAAGCCCAAGATTCAGTCCCCGTCGCTTGAGGTTAGCAGCTTTCAGAATCACACGTAATAACTGGTGGAGTGGAAATGAGTCGTAACGTAGTGGGTGCGTTGCAAGAGCTCAATAGGCGAACGCCGTGGTCTAATCTCCTGCCTTCAATCAGCTTTTTTTCGACTACGCAATTGCTTTAGCTCATCATCTATCTCCGAAAACCTTTTCTCCACTACCTTCCTTTGCCCCTCTAAAAACGCTTCCCGCTCCTCGTCGGACGGCATACCCTTGAAGATAAGCCGCCTCGTCGTTCGCATGAAATCGTCTCTAATTTCTGGAGTCACTGCTTTGCGCCGCTCTTTGAATGCTGTCACATATGCCTGTAATTCTCGCGTTGCGATCGCTTTCATCTCACCGCTCTGCATCTTTCCCCCCTCGTAACGTTCTTTGATTGACGCTAATTCTTCGTCGCTCTCAAGAAAGAATGTGAGATACTGGAATGGCACATCCTTCGCCGTATTGCCACCCTTTTCTTCCTGTTCTTCTTTAGTGTCTTGCCCCCCCGAGAAGGCCTTGCCAATTTTCTTCTTAATCTGGTTGTCTGTGTCGTTGAGATAGATGCTGGAATCCACATCGGAAGCCGACATTTTCGAGTCAGACCCGCGCAAAGATGGTAGAAAGACGGAATGAAGTACTCCTGGTTTAGGGAGCTTGATGCGCGGGGCATTGTCACGGCACTGGCGGAAATAAGGATCTTGGTCAATGGCACAGGTGATAAGACAGGGGATTTTAGTGATCTTTTTGGGGTTGGAGCCAAATATGAAAGGGAATGATGTAGCGAACGAAGTCGCTGACTGTGTAGCTGGGAAGGCGAATTCGAGTATGTTATTGCTGTTGAGCTCAGTATCAGCATTTACGTCAGGTGGGTTTCGAGACCAATGGCGTGACCTACTCTCCACTAAATCCAAATGTCCCTTTGATCTGGTTATTCGTTGTCTTTTTGCCCATCTCATTAATGTTATAACCAAGTGCAGCCCCTTGACCACCGTAGATGAACTCGCTATCCGCGAAGATAAATGTCTTTTGCATGTCAAAGCCGATTGCTATAATATCCATGGCGTTTGCGAGGGCAAACTTGTGGCACTCCTCCTGGGATAGCTTTGGAGAATGGAAAAATTTCTCGTCGTCAGTAAGCATGATTATCAGAGGTACATCGAAAGCATCTTGGAGGTATCTAGTACACTTGGATCAGAGCCTTACATCCTTAGATACCGGTGATTTTCTCCCACGTACTTGGTAAATTCGAAAGGGATTGAATGTCCTACATGCATGCTGTCGCTGCTAGGCCCCCTCCCAGTGTACAGAAAGAATGGGATACCCTGCTCATACTTGTCAAGTATAATATTGAGATCGCGGTGACTGAAGACCATTCCTCGGCGTAGTAATCGATGGGGAGGTCTTCCTGTGAGCTTCTCTATTCGTTCCAATATGGCGGTGTCAATCCTTGTAGAGCCGAACTTGTCGACGAGCTTGTCATAGTCGATGGCTACAGGCTTGCCCTCCGCGTCTACCCCTCCAGACACGTTGAATGGCGTGATGATTTGCTCTTTGGTCTGAGAGTCCGGGGTCTGCTTCTCCGTGTTTTGTGCCTGTTTGGCGAGTGAAAGTGCAGATAAAGCCGGAGGCTGTCCAGGCTCATCTGGGACTTCTGCGATTGATGCCATGCTGAAATGAAAAGATTGATATAGGCAATGGCCTGGGTTTGGTAGGAGACGGCTTAGGTTAATATATGTAAACTTGCAAAATGCTCAATCAATGCGAGATATGTAATCCAAGGAGATAGCTAGGTGACTCGGAAGTCTGGCTCCATCAATAGACATAAAAGGTAGTCAAGCGCGCAACTAATAACTGCTTGAAGGATTTGAGGGAGCTTGGACAAGCATCGGTACTCGCAAGCTCCGACATCCCGTCCCGCCGCGGGTCGGAGTTCTATCTAACCGCTTTTGAATGATGGAGGAAACAGCGACACTTTCTCATCAATATTCATCAACAACCCTCCATGGAATCGTTTACCAGATCGTTGTCTCGATCATGGTCAAGTTCTATGAAAGCTCTTTCAACTATGATTACCCTTTTCCCGCCGTGAGCCTCGCCTACTTCCTCCGCTACCCCAATCCTTACGCTACTCACGTGCTCTCCACTGATGTCATTGATCGTCACTTCGACCCTGTTACACAAAGACTCAGTACTACACGACTACATCTTAAGCGCTCGAAATTGCCTCCAGCAGTGTTGAAAATATTACCGAAAGGAATTCTCGGCACAGGCGGTGATGCGGGACAGAGCTACATCCTTGAGAAGAGCGTGGTTGATGCAAAGGATGGATGGATGGAGACAGAGACTAAGAACTTGGAATGGACGGGAATCTTGAGCATTAGCGAGAAACAGGTCTACAAGAGGCTGTCCGCAGGGCTGTCATCACCTGAAACCTCAACCAATGACCTGGTGGAAAATACAAAGTACGAAGGTACCGATGTTACGACTACGGTCACACTGTTATCACGTTTCGGTCAAGCGAAGGCGCTGCGAAGGAAGGGCGAAGTGAGCGGAGCAGGCTCGATACCTTCATCAGACTCGGAGGACGAGATTCCAGCAAAAAAAGGGTTCTTCGCCTCATGGTCAACATCATCCCTCCAACGCACCATCGAAATGATTGGCTTGAAGAGAACCAGAGAAGCTCTAGCAAAGAGCAAGGACGGGATGAATGTTGTTTTGGGACGATATCGAAGCGGTGGTCTAGCTCAGATCCTGGAAGGCATGAATGAGGATAAGCATAGGGCATTCGGAGAGAACGGGCCCTGGAAGAGGGTATGGCATCAAGGCCAAGATTCGAGCAATGAGGATTAAATCAGGGCAGAGTACTGCAGTGCCCAGCTTTCTTCGCGAAATACTTGGTCCAACGGCCGATCTGAACTACCAATCGAAAACCTAGCAATTTAGCGAGGAGTTTGGGACAATTTTCGCTTCCTGTACTTATCACTGTACTTTGGCTCAATCGAGTTCACAACCCAGATTCACATAGAGAAACACACCAAGCTATTCCGAGATTCAAAGTATCGCCGTTGAGTATTATATAGTCACTAGCTTGCTGGCGCCGGGCCTGAGGATGCCAAGTCCGAAGCCAGTCTTTTGATATGACAATGAATCTTTCATTGCCGGCAGTTTTCCCAGTGTAAAAATCGCGCATCAAGAGCAAAACGGGCCTGCTTGCCATGCTTTCATCTTCGACTCCCGTATGAACCCGCGAGGCCGGAACCTTTAGCGAGACCACTTGTGGCCGTTGTTTAAGCGCCTTCAACAATCCTCCCCAAGCCTCCAACCCCCCGATGATCTGACAAGCATACGCGCGACTCCCCCCCAAAAGTCAATGGAGCGGATCGATCCCTAGCTGCATAGCAAGGCAGATCTAGCGAACATCATTTCCACAGTCGTGCAGCTTGCCGTCCACATTTGGTCTGGTGGCAGGTTTCGGAGTGTGACTTATGCACACGGGCCATGGCCCGTACCAACATCGTCCGTCCTCGTGCGGCGTATAAGGGTCCTGGCGGGCAATTCAAGATTTCCCTTCCACTTTCCCTCTGTCTCGTGGGTTTTGAGTTTCTGTATCTGTTTCTTGAAATAGAATATGCAAAGAGGGGAATGCAGCCCCCAAGGACTATGACATTCTCCATTCTCAGCGCTTGCGGTCAATAGTGCATTGAAGTCAAAGAGATGGCAGGTTTCTTTTTGGTTATGCATATACAAAGGATGCATAGTAGCAGCTTTTCCAATGTCCTCTGCTCTCCCTCTTTCAGCGTTGCACTCTTACAGTATAATGGGGAAGGGTTAATTTTCTCGTCTCTCTGAAATCCTTGCAAGAGTGTTCCATCTCCCACACTTCGTCCCCTAGCCCGTTCTTTCCCTCCTTCATCAGCTCAGCCATCCAACAACATTTGTCTTCTTTTTAGACATATCTGTCCTCGCCCTCGACAATCCTTCCTCTTGCTGCCTGCATGTACACGGTTGGCTGCATATCCTCTGCATTAATCACATCCGTCACGCACTCGTCTCCTCTCACTCACCATAATGGCCGGCTCTCAGTCTCTTCCTTTCGCTACATTGGCTGTCACCCTCTTTGCTCTCTTCTTGCGGATAGAATCTCGACCATCGAAAGGCCCCGTGTTTTCTAGGAAACATTCGGATGGACCACCGAGTCTTTCCGGCTATAGCGTGCCTCTCTCCAATGGTAAGCTATATCCTTACAGAAAAGGCTACTTAGAACCTTACCAAAACCCCAACGAAGCAACTCCAAACACTGCTCTTCTTCTATCCTCCCACCACCTCCGCTAACGGAAGCATCACCAGGCATGACGTCTCTCCCCCCTCCAATGGGAACCCTCAAAGCGATAACCCTCGGCCAAGGAACCCAAAATTATACCTGCACCACTTCCGGGGCAACTCCCGTCGCCATCGGCGCCACTGCCACCCTCTTCGACGCCTCCCCCTTCCTAGAATTATTCCCCTCACCGCAAGAAGCAATGCCCTTCCTCGACCGCCTCCCCGAATACCTCATGTGGCTCCTCAACATCGAAGCCGATCTGCACGCCGACCTACTAGCCCAATACCGCATCCCCATCCTCGGCAACCACTACTTCAACGCAGCAGGCCAACCGACATTCGACGTAGGCTCCACAGGGTTAATAGTCGCGAAGAAGGTGAGCGGTATCCCTGCACCGTCGACTGCGTGCGCGGGACCGCCGGGGATGCAGAATTATGGCGCGGTGGATTGGTTGAAGCTGCAGGATGTGGGGACGGGGGTCAGTAGGGGACTGTGTCAGGTGTATCGGGTTGAGACTGCGGGGGGAAAGGCGCCGCCGACTTGTTCGCAGGCGGGACCGATTGAGATACCGTATGCGACGTTGTATTGGTTTTATGAATGATGATTGATGAGGGGAAGTGCCGTACGCGGGTGTTGGGTGATGCGATCTTGTGGGTGTCGACTGCATGAGAGGGCCGTCCGCGAGGACGGGATTTTGAGATGTTGATTTCTAGGAGCATTGCGAGGTTGGAGCGCCCCTTCTTGGGCTTTGGGAATAGGCTACATTCGCTTTGGGAAATGGTAACGTTTTGAGTCGGCGAACGGAATGGGAAAGCGCATCTGTGGGATCTTTATAGATATTCTTTTGGGCTGTATATACAGAGACGACTCTATCCATATTTAATATAGATTTTATCATTCAATGAGATGTCACTTACACTTACATCGGAAAGAGGCCATTTGTAGATGGATGGTCCTTGCCTTTGGGTTCACATCTTGGAATCTCTGCCCGTAGGTTCCATTGATGGCTGCTCTAACGTGTCTATGACGAATCTATGCACCTGGTTGACCATACCCGGACTCATCTCGTGGCCCACACCATCGAAGACGATGTCCTCGAGAACAACATTGCCACCACCAAACCAGCCGTTGGGAGCTGTAGCATCCTTGAGCCATGAAAGAAATGGTTCGGAGCATTTATAAGGGACTAGCTTGTCTGCTCCGCCTGCCATATTGAGTATCCTCTTCCCATAGAGCGAGCTCTTCATTAATGGCATCAGCCGTTTCTTCTCTAGATCTGTAGGAGCATGCGTAGACACTTCATCGCGGCGTGATGTGATCTCTCCTAGCAATAATCCAGCCGGGTCATACTTTTCTACAGCTTCGATGAGACCTTTCGGGAAGCCTCTCGATCCTAGGAATTGTGAGCCCGGAGGCGAGCTCTTGGTCCAGGAGTCCAATTTGGAAAGACGCGCACGATCGGTCATGAGGCGGATGTAGTCCGGGCATCCTATTATGATGATTGCGGTGATTATGCGAGGGTCGTGCGTTATGCAGTGCCAGGCTGCGTGGCCGCCGAGACTTACGCCTAGGACTATGTTGGTGGTTATGGTGTGGGTTGTGGTGGGGAAGATGTAGGATGAGATGTAGGTTAGGAGGTGGGAGGTGTCGGTTGCGGTGCCATCTGTCATGGGGGATGTGGGATCAGTGGGATTGATTTATGGAGATGTGGGGCTTACGGTATGAAGCAAACATATCCTGAGCATGTCGCTCGTTTCCGGCCTTCCAAGTTTCGTTGGCTCGACTGTCCACCTCCCTGGAGCCATGGTTCCTCTGGTCAAAAGAGACGGCTATGAGACCAATTGCTCTGTCCTTGTGATTCCTTCGACGAAGTGTCTCGTTCCATTTGCGTATAGTGGAAGATGCGATTGGCTCCATGCATTCTTGCGTCTGTAAGCGTGGGTGGAGAAGCCAGAGGCAGGCTACGTTTTGGATATCTGCTGGAAGCGCTGAGAGGCCATAGACTGTGGTAAGAATGCCTGCTATGCAATGGGTTTCTTTTGAGACGGGCAGAGGGGGACTCTGGTATGTGCTAAGCATCGGATTCGATGTTGGCATTCTGCTTTCTTAGTAGTAGGACTAGAGATCATCATGGGGGGGGGCATCGTTGGGAAGGTTCTTGATATTTCTCCAATGAAACTTTGTTTTAGCCACACTTGTACGGATATAACATTAGATCAGCTACTTGACGTTAAATCCGTGGCCTCGATAGGGAAACTTATCCGAATTGACAAGGATTCGCGTCTATCTTGAGCTCGAGCACGTCTGCACCAAAGTACTTACTTTGAGTATCACATATCGCAACCTCGACGGTTTTCCTTACCTGGTCAATATCTTTATCGGTTGTGCCCTTCAATTCCGAGGTCCCACTTACCTGCTATCTTCCGATATAACGTTGACTGTAGCCAATTGCTTTACAACCATAATTCTCTCACTCACTCACTCAACCCATCCAACCAGGCATTTGTCCTAACCCGTTTGGCCCTCCTCGTCTTGTTGGAACAACGCTCTCTTACAGCCTTTTCTAAGATCACAATACGAGGCACCTCTTCCGCCGTACCCCACCAGACGCGAAAGTTACGCTACACTTTGTGTCAATGCATTGAGAGATTTGCATAGGGGGATCTAAAAGCATGTCGGAACAACACGCAGGCATGAATGGTGTCGGCACCTCGAAAGAGGAAGCTATAGACTTAGATAATATGGGGACGGGGTCCCCAGAAGTGGGATCTAGCGGTACGCTCGATCAATTAGATGGAAATACGACCCTCCCAGCAGCTACCACGGAGCCCAAGTCGCCCACCCCAGAGAATCAATTGAGCAAAGACATGCAGCGTGTATCAGCTGCTGCGGAGCATGGATCACCTCTGTTTGTCTCTCAAGGCAGCCCTTCGCCTTCAGATGCCGAGGTTGGTGAAGCGTTGCATCCGGATCTCATTGAGAGGAATGGCCTTGCGGTCGTTATCCCACGCCTCGAGAATTTATGGGAGTATCGTCGATATGACGATCCAGCCACAGTAGTTGAAATACTAGAAGAGTATGATGATGGGGGTTTCATCGAATATCTTGTTCAATTCGATGATGAAAGTGAGAAAGTGGTGAGTCCCCATGGCAACCCTTTTCCCGATAATTCACTCGCCTGGTCTATTACGCAATCGTCACTGTACACTGTTTCTTCCATCTTCTCTAGCTGTGTTCCTCTACTATCATCTTCATTCTTTCATCTATTTTGCTTCGAAAAGAAAGCATCGTCAACTCATATATCGCAGCGTTTATGCTGTTGCCCAATCATAACACCCATGCTCAAACCCAGCCCTATACCATATATCGCAAGCTAACAGGGTAAACACTCAGTTGACATTCGACGAGATTTTCCAGCTTGACAACTCTCGCTCACTACTAGCCCGGTTTGAAGGCGAAGAATCCGAGCAATCTGAATTAGCTCATTTGGATACAAAAAGCTCTTCAAGACCGTCAAGGCGAACAAGAGACCTTAGCAACACCCACATCTCGAGCTTTGCCTTGGACTCGGACGACGAGCTCACCACAGCAAAGCATTCGGTACGAAAGCGTCGCACTTTAACCAAGCGAAGGCCCAACAACTCCGGCAGATCATCACGATTACGGAGTACATACTCACAAATGTCGATCAGTTCAAATAGTGATGATTCAAGGGCGCCCCGAAAGCGGCGTCCACCAACTCGTCCCCCAAGTACTAGAGCCACACGAGCGAAGAGTGTCAATTACTCCGACATCCCGACTCAGGCTGAAGTAGACGGTACGATCTTTCAACAACGCAAGACTACTGACCTCGGCAAGCGGAAGCGGTCTTCGTTCCGGCTCGCTGGCCCACGTAAGGGTAGGCAATTGCTCCGGGGTCCACGATTACGCGCCGAATCCCCTTCCTCAGACGAATCCTTATCCGTGGAAGAGGGGAACAGAAGATCTGGAAGGGACAGGAGAACACGCGATATGCGTGAAGTAGGTGAGGATGAAATTCCGGAGAGAGCTGCAGCGAAGGGGATCATCAAATACTCTGGTGCAAAGGAGCACTTTCGAGAGTTACCTGACTATGATGACTTTCGCCTGCGTCACTGCCAAACCTGCGATGTCTGCTACGAGACTGGGGATAACGAAGAAAAGGGACTTCTTGTCTACTGCCAGGGATGCACTATCTCTTATCACCAGAAATGTCTTGGGTCACGCAACGGACGTGAGCATCTTGTGACGAAGATAGACGAGAAAGATTTTGTTCTCCAATGCCGACGATGTATTGGCGTCCCGAAGCAAAAAGATCCGATGGCTCCGGATCAAGGACTGTGCTCATCGTGTCATGAGCCGGGTGAGACAACAACAGCCTTTCGTGAACGTAAAAGTACGAAGGAAGAGCAGAGAGAGCGCGAGGAGAACAGTGGCGAAGACCCTAGTACTGAAGTCTTACCTTCCCTAATCAATAATGCTGATACTCTACTATTTCGCTGCTTGGTTTGCTATCGAGGCTGTCATCTACATCACTTGCCGCCTAAAGACAGCACAGCAGTCTCCGAGGTACTCAGCGAAGGAAACCTCGCATCGATCCGATTCGACGAGTATAGCCCTAATTGGTCCTGCAAAAATTGTCTGGATGCTCCTGCAGATGTTGAAGTGCTGGTGGCATGGCGGCCTATCAATTACGATACCTACGAGATCGGGAGCTCCACCGACATGATGCCAGGTGATACGCAAGAATATCTTGTGAAATGGAAGAAACTACCATACGTTAAAGCCCAATGGATGCCAGGCGACTGGATCTGGGGTGTTACAACCGCATCTATGCGTAAGGCTTTTGCCAAGCAGAATAACCACAATAACCTCCCCAAGAGGGACTTCAGAGAAGCAGTCCCAGAGGACAACATGCGCGCGGACATTGTCTTTGACGTTCGGTACACGAATGTGGTGAAGCAGCCGAATGAGAAGGTTGCCAAAGCTCGAATCAAGGAGGTCAAAGAAGCATTGATGAAATTCAAGGGCCTTGGCTATGAAGATGTCGTGTGGGCAGAGCCTCCAGCACAAGATGATGAGGAGAGATGGGCAGACTTCCAAGCCGCATACGACGATTATGTCATGGGGTTTTTCGTCCACCCACCCGTAAAACGAGATCTAGAAGCCCGGCTCGTCAAGCTCCGGGCTCAAAACTTTAGAGACAGCCTTGTACTAACGGCTCAGCCATCATCATTGACCGGTGGCGACTTGATGGCGTACCAGCTGGAAGGCCTCAATTGGATCTATTATCAGTGGTTCAACCGTCAAAATGCGATCCTTGCCGATGAGATGGGCTTGGGTAAGACTATTCAAGTGATCGGCTTTTTGGCGACATTGAAGCAAGTCCACAGCTGCTGGCCGTGCCTGGTTGTTGTACCAAATTCAACATGTCCGAACTGGCGACGTGAGATCGAACACTGGGCGCCATCCTTGCGGGTGGTCACCTACTGTGGATCGGCTGAAGCTAGAAGATTAGCTGTAAAGCATGAATTGTTTCCGGCAGGGAGCAAAGACTTAAGATGTCATGTCGTGGTGACTTCTTACGATGCAGCACAGGACGAAGATTTTCGTAAGATATTTCGTGGAGTTCATTGGGCTGGTCTAGTTGTGGACGAGGGCCAACGTCTGAAGAACGACAAGGGGATTCTGTATGCCGCCCTAAACGCTCTAAAAGCGCCTTTCAAGCTACTATTGACAGGTACGCCATTGCAAAACAATGCTCGGGAATTGTTCAATCTGCTACAATTCCTCGACCCCTCGGTCAACGCGCAAGAAATGGAAGAAGAATACGCCACCCTAACCCAGGAGAATATTGCTCGACTACATACTAGGTTACGGGACATGTTCTTGCGGCGTACGAAGGCGGAGGTTCTGAAGTTCCTCCCTTCAATGGCCCAGATCATCCTTCCTGTCACAATGTCATCACTGCAAAAGAAGCTCTATAAATCGATACTTGCCCAGAATCCAGAGCTCATCAGGTCAATCCTTGGAACCAGCAAGCTTATAGGGCCCAAAGAGAGGGCGAACCTGAACAATATCTTGATGCAGCTTCGGAAGTGCCTTGCACATCCATTCGTGTACAACAAAGCGATTGAAGAGAAATCTTCTACTCAGCTGCATCGCAACCTGGTCGACGCTTCGTCGAAACTACAGCTCCTCGAGGTCATGCTACCCAAGCTGCAAGAGCGTGGAAATCGGGTATTGATATTCAGCCAATTCTTGGACATGCTTGATATAGTAGAAGATTTTCTGGACGGTTTAGGTCTACAGTTCTTACGATTGGACGGGACGCTGGGTTCTTTAGAAAAGCAGAAGCGGATTGATAGCTTCAATGCTCCTGACTCTTCTCTCTTTGCGTTTCTACTTTCCACTCGGGCGGGTGGCGTTGGAATCAACCTTGCGACTGCGGATACTGTCATAATCCTCGATCCTGACTTCAATCCGCACCAGGATATCCAAGCTTTATCGCGTGCTCATCGTATCGGGCAAAAGAAGAAAGTACTTGTCTTTCAGCTGACCACCCGGGCTACTGCCGAGGAGAAGATCATGCAGATTGGAAAGAAAAAAATGGCCTTGGATCATGTTATGATAGAGCAGATGGATGCTGCCGATTATGCTGGCATAGACGTGGAGTCTATTCTCCGTCACGGAACTGATGCTCTATTCAAGGACGACGATACTCAAGATATAAAGTACGACTCTGCTTCCGTAGACAGACTCCTTGACCGTAGTCAAATCGAAAATACTCCGACTGCGAATGATAACTCCGCTGAATCGCAGTTCAGCTTTGCTCGAGTCTGGGCTAACGATAAGGGTACTCTTGAAGAAGGCTTGGGTGTATCTGATGATACCCTACCAGATCCTTCTATATGGGATGCTATCTTAAAAGAACGCGAACGCGAACGCGAAGCCGCCCAGGAAGCTGCAGCGCGCGAGGAGGACTTAGGTAGAGGCAGACGCAAGCGCCAAGTAAGTCCACTTTTGAATGAGGTAAACGTTCGAGTCTTACTTCTACTTAGAACGTTGATTATGCTAAGCATACCGCATCGCCCGCTCGGAAAACGAAGTCTGGAAAGGACGCCGAGGAGACCGACAGCGACACGGATTTCATGGAGCATGATAGTGACGAGGACGAAGCCGAAAGTGAGGAAGACGATGCTGAAGCAACTAATATCAATGATCTTCCAGAGATAGAAAGTCCCCAGCAGCGTCCATCCCGCCCCTCACTGTCGCATGCCTCGCCTGTGGACGGCAAAGGTAGGGTCATATCAGTGTCTGAGGATGAGCCGTGCTGACCACGTCTTAGAACGCGGAGTATTCAGGCGAGCTGAAGCACCAGCACTTACTCCGAACGGCGTTTCGCCAGTACTTCATTCAGCTAATGGCTACGTTCATCGTCGTCCCCATCCGACGACTTCTAGCCCTCATATCGCTCCTATGCATCATGCATCGTCAAGTGTCAGTCGATCACCTAGAGGAAACCCATCGACACCTTCAAATCATCAAAGGCCACCCAACGGTCAGCAATCAATCCCAGTACCTCAAATCTACGCCACTCATGGAGCGAACGATTCCACCAGCCATTGCATCGCCTGCAAAAGTATCCACAGAGAGGGCTACTGTCCCCTCAAGCTGGCTGGACCCGAGAAATGTAATCTTTGCGGTATTGCTCACTTCGGGCACGCAAGAGTATGTCCACACATCGCCTCAGTTACCCAATTGCGGGCAATGCTGGAAGCCATCAAACAAAGCACTGAGCCGGCTGATGTAAAGGCACTTGCCAAGTTGAAGGTCACCGGCATTCTCGGTGATCTGAACCAGAGAAGGCGGAGGGCGGCAGAGGCTGCGGCACAAAAGAACCCTTTGTCAACGGCCCCAAATGGTCATCACTCGGTCAACGGTGGTGATCAACATACGAGCGGCACTGGACGAGGGAATGACCGGCCTAATAGTATGGCCCACCTCTTCTATTCTACGCCACGTCAAGGTCAATAAGGACTTGGGACGTGAGGGAAGTACTCTACATCCGCCGGAACAAGGACTTTGAACACATGCAATGGCTGTGATTGGATCTCTGCCGGAAGAGAACGATCGAGTCGCGATTGGATGTCAAGGAATGTCGGCGCCTTCATCGAAGAGTTGAAACACTTTTAGGCACAAGATGCTTATTTGTCTTCGCATATTGCTCTCTCTCTTACTTCCTTTCTTCCTGCATGCGATTATCCCTAGCTCGGGATCTCATCTAAATCTAATAGTCATGTTTTTAACTCTTCATCATACCCCAGAACGTTACCATAGAAGAGTGTTGCAATCAAAAACTTCAATGGCTTTTATAGTGACTATAACTGACAGTTTTATGATCAGGAGTATGGCTTCTCTGCCGTCCTTGCTAGCACTTCTAATCCTCCATTTGATGGTCTTCCGGCGACGTAGATGTTGCATGTTGCCAGTATACAATAGCAACCAACCACATTGGCCTATATACCTGGATTGCAAACGGTCATTTTTTGCTCTACGCATTTATGAACTTCCATTCTCCGATCATTTCCCTTATGAAGTCAGCAGAAAGCGTGAAAAGACATCTTGGGATCAAGTATTCTAGGCCAGGAACTTTACACCACAATCTACTCCAGAAATAACAACTAGAGAGATGTTGGATGTGTTTCGATAGCTTGCACTTGTCGTTCACATATACCACGTTATGAGTATTGAGAGTCTAGCAAGGCAGAGGGTGGGTCACAGCTCTCAGACAGCCGGAGTGGTGACTTCTAGGAGATCGAAATCGATCCATTGAGAACTAATCATGTCAATGAGATATTGACGCCAGCGGTCTAGGAGCCCGGATGCTCGCTAGTGATGTAATTATGGTTTTTGTCAGAGGGAATTCGCTGCTAATCGACTCCAAATAAGGGAGGAAGAAGAATAAAAGCAGCAAAATAGGGAAGGAAAACTGCAACGTCGTATCCATAGCCTCTCTAGGACGATGACGACCTTATACTCGACAACTTCAAAACGCTAGACGAACGACCGCAGAGTTGACGGTGGAGTTGAAAAATGGAAGTGGTACGTGCGAGCAGGTTGACCTTTTTAGGAGACTGCTCCTCTATATGCAGAACGTTCGAAGGGACAAGGACTGAGGCCACCCAGCAAATATCATGGCAGTGGGAGAACCCTAGATGATGATCCTTATGCCTATCACCTTTGCTCACTTATACAGGCATGATACAGAGGGTTGGACTCTAGTATCATGCTGGAGGGTGTGCACCTACCGAATCCGGCGAGATTCAGCCTTGACTCAGGTAGTGTTCCCATGCTGATATGTCACAACGCACATGACTGGTATGCCTATAGTTGCAGAATGAAGATCATCTATAGATTTATCGTTGGTATCAGATGTCCACTCCGAAGTCGGAGAACTAATCTTAAGGACAGCAAGATGCTTATATCGAAGTATTGCTAGTCATAATAATGGTCTTGAGGCATCACTAGTGGTATAAAATCCGCGCAAAGTGTAGAAAGACAGGTGTACCACTTACGAGTCGCCGTGGTGAAAGTATCGTAGGTGCGTAGGTAGATAGAGTAGGTACGTTGCGTCCGGAGACAATTACAGTTAGGGCTATACGCTAGTGGATCGGTTATACCTAAAGTGCTCTAGCTTCCGAGAGATAGCCTTTGACCCTGATCATCAAAAAGTTTTCGCCAAGAGTACATCACAGCTCATATTGTACATGGAGAGGTCCACCATATAGACCTTCTTCGACCGGGGAAGTCACAACATGTCGGCTCCAGTTCTTCCCCTCCAGCCTATCCGACTCGCCCCAGGCCCATCGCCTCTCACTCCAGAGCAAACATACTGGAAGACCTTCAAATCCCAAGTACGCTCATTCGAGTTACTCGTCTTCCCCCAATCGTTGCAAGCTGTGTTTCGAGTAATGAGACATAATCGCACAACGAAATTGACTCTCCTTCACCACCAGTCCCTAGGCTTGTACAGACATGACAATCATGCAATGCTGACTAGACTACTTACAGATCTTAGCACCCTCGCCGTCAAGTAACCCAATCACCCATGTGTCTGCGCCTCTACCTCCTGCAAATACACTTGCACAAGCGTCGGATCTCTTCGCTGTCACCACTGGGACCCGAGTTCAATTCTTCTCCATTCGCACACGAAAGCTAATCAAAACAATTTCTCGGTTCGATGATATCGCTCACAGCGCCGAGATCAGACGTGATGGCCGAGTCATGGTTGCAGGAGATGAAAGCGGAGCCATACAAGTCTTCGATATCAATTCACGTGCGATCTTGAAAACCTGGAAGGAGCATAAGCAGCCAGTCTGGACCTCGAAATTTTCGCCAATAGAATCTACAAAACTTATGAGCGCAAGTGATGATCGAACAGTTCGAGTATGGGATCTTCCAAGTCAGGAAAGCATCACTACGTTTGTTGGTCATCAAGATTATGTTAGAAGTGGGGCTTTTATGCCGGGGCAGGCCTCTGGGTTACTGGTAACTGGAAGCTATGATCAGACAGTAAGACTATGGGATCCGCGAGCCTCGGCCAGCCCGGTCATGATCTTCAAGCATGCAGCTCCGGTTGAAGATGTGTTGCCAATGCCCTCTGGAACGACTGTTCTTACTGCCGCAGATAATCAAATTTCCGTGCTTGACTTGGTAGCTGCAAGGCCACTATCAGTGCTCAAGAACCACCAAAAGACTGTCACATCCCTTTGTCTAGCTTCCAATAACACCAGGCTGGTGAGTGGTGGACTGGATGGACACTTGAAAGTTTTTGAAACCACTGCATGGAATGTCGTTTTCGGATCCAAGTATACCTCGCCAATACTCTCACTATGTGTGATCAACTCCGGTACCGAGCGAGACGATCGTCATTTGGCGGTGGGCATGCAAAATGGCAACCTATCAGTTAAGACGCGACTCTCCGGACAACAGAAGGTCAAAGAAAAGGCGAGGCAAAAGGAAATGCAGGCATTGATCGAGGGCAATGTTGAAGAGTTGGACCGGAAGAAAGCCAAAGCAAAATCGAATGGATTCAAAAAGCGCTTTAGGGGCCAAGACTTCACTGGTGAGGGTGCGGATATTATTATTGATGGGCGGACGAAAGGGAAGAAGAAACCCAAGATATGGGAAGAGCTACTGCGGAAAGGAAAATATGCGGCTGCTCTGGACCAAGTATTAACACCCAGAAAAGGCGAACAATATCTCTCAGACGTTGTGACTTTACTCACCGCATTTCGTCATAGATCGGCGACGCGTACTGCTTTATCTGGAAGGGATGATGTTTCTCTACAACCAATATTCAAGTGGGTGTGCACTTTCATAACTAATCCTCGATACGTCAATCTGTGTGTTGATGTTGGTATCCTCATCCTTGATCTCTACTCCTCGCACATGGGCGAGTCCCCTCAGATTGATCGGCTCATGACTAGGCTACATCGAGCTGTCCGCATGGAGGTTGAGAGATCACAACAAGCATGGCAGACCGAGGGGATGCTCGGCATGCTCGTCAACTCTGGGGGATGAACGAAAATCTCATGTATCAGGTATCCGATAACAGGAGAAAGACAGTCGATGAGCCTTCTTATGAATGAGCGGCGAAAGCTCTTATGCTCACTGGCGCGATGTGGCTATTCTCAATAGAACTTTGCGCTTGCACAGGGCGCTTTCGCTTCACCGGGCCATCGAGGTGTCCGACTTGCGCTTTTAGTATTGACGCTTGCCCGGGCTGATTTCACGGCACACCAATGATAAAATACCGGTCCACAACCATAAGGACATGGTCGCGCTGAATGCGCGGTTCGGCTGCATTTGCGGAGATCCTTCCACCCATACCAATATCTCCAGGGCTGTCTCTTAAGTGGCACTAGAGCTGGGGAGACCGCACCACAGTCGTTACACATCCAGCCCGTCAAGGCGCCACCATCCTCAATTATGATTTCTCCTTGCGTGCTGCTTCGCAGACCCGCGATAGATCACCTACAATTAATGTCAGCATCATGCAAGGAGATGCTACGTCCTTTTCCAGTGCCCGTAGCAGCCATCGACCGGCGGACGTTCATAGGAAATGTGGGATTCTTAGTCCGACATTAATCCTAAAGCCATATACTCCTTTTGCCGTCTCGTACTACCTACAAAGGAGAAAGCATAACACAGATGATGCCGTTCATATCTCTTCTGTGTCTAGATTGAGATAGACAGGCAAGCGTCAGGTCGTTTAAGCAGCTATTATGCGATCGTCAATCTTTTCGCTCGGATTGCTGCTGTCAGCTACGCTAAGAAGGATTGCCTCCTGAATACGGTCTTACCAGATCTTGTCTACGCTACGGTAGTTGCTGTCCCAAGCTATCAAGTACGGACACGCAGGTCTTCGCTGGGAAAATGTATGGGTCATTTTGCTTGGCGTGGCTTCCTCTTCGGCCTACAGACTATCTTCTTCGCGGCCTCTGGTGTCCGGAGGCACATTACTGACGGCCCCACTCCTCCAGAGTGATGTTTGGCAAGGCGCGCATGCAGCTCTCCTATTGGCAAGGGATGAGGACCATTTGGGAGTGACACAATACCCCAGGAAGTAGGACGTCCAATATTCTACTTTCGCGATTCTATTCCTTCTCATGAGCTATACGTTCCGAAGTAAAGCGAAGCCTATTTGAAAAACATTATTAACAAGCGCAAGACCGATCGCTTAACCCTACAATAACCTTCTTCGCGATATCAATGGAGGCGTGATCTCGATACATGATTATCGAAACGATACAATGGTATCCGTACCCTCAACATATTAATCTAATGAGCCCTCAATATCCTATCCTATCCTGACCTCGCACGATAACGCCAACCGCTGATGCAGTCATGACTCATGTCTCTCATCATCTAACATCGTTGCGAAAACGTCGCTCATCCGAAAACCCCAAACCCTCAGCCCAACTGCCTATCCATATCGACCCTCCACCTCGGCCCGAACCTCCTCATCGCCCATATAACAACACTGCTCGCCATCGCGATGACACCAATGCCGGTGAAAAGCCAGCCGTTGCCGATGACGCCAATAAGCGGCTGCGCAACCACGGCGCCCACAAAAGAAAAGATGTTGCGGATGAAATTGCTGACGGCGACTCCACTCGATGCTTTTTTCGGCATGAATTCCGTCAGCATCGTCGTCGACATGGCGAAGATGAGCATGGAACCGATGCCGAAGAAGAAATTGGCGATGAGCGGTACAAGCCAGAAGACGCCACGGTCGGCCGTCCAACCGTACCAGATCAAAGCTGCCGGGTAGAGGAAGGCGGCGATCCAGGCGTTTTCGCGCATGCGGTCTTCGGGTCTGTACATCAATTTCCCCTTGTCGTCGTAGCGTCCCGCCTTCTTGGCTTCGCGCGCCATGATGGTGTCGGTCCACTTCCCGCCGAAGAGTGAGGCGAGGACGTAGCCGATGCTGTTGGGGATGTAGGTCAGGCCGACGATGGTGGTGGAGAAGCCGTAGGGGGCCTGGGCGAAGGTGGTCTCGAGGGAGATGTTGAGGAGGTAGAGGGAGCCGAAGGTGATGGAGGCGTAGTAGACTGTGAGGAGGACGGCGGGGAAGCGCAGGTAGAGGATTATGCGGAGGGGGTCGATGAAGAAGCGGCGGGCGAGGCTGATGTAGGTGCGGGATTTGTGGTGGATGGCGCTGGTGCGGGAGGTGGTTGGTGTTAGGGCTGGCTGCTGGTCCCTTTCTGCGTCTGATGGTAGGGGTTTGGTGATCTTGAGTGTCTACGCACGCTTCGTCAGCGCTGGGTCTGTTCTCTCAATGGGAGGGCAATTTACCTCTGGCAGGGCGAAGAAGAGAAAGACGAGCACGGCGCCTCCATATATGGCCAAGAACCACTGCGTACTCCTCCACCCAAACCTCTCCGCCAGCGCACCACCAATAATCGGCGCAAACAACGGTCCACACAGCGGTCCCAGGTAAAATATCCCCATCGCCCTCCCGCGCTCTCTTACCTCCCATATATCAGCAATCGTGCCCGCGCCAACCACCTGCACGCTAGCGGCCGCGCCGCCGCCCAAGATGCGCATGACGATCAGCATGGCGATGTTGGTCGAGAGGGCGGCGAGGACGTTCCAGAGCAGGAAGAGGGCGAAGGAGAGGAGGTAGATGGTGCGGCGGCCGAGGGTTTCGGAGAAGGAGGACCACCATAGCGGGAAGATGGACATGGCGAGCATGTACGCTGCGGCGGAGAAGTTGGTGATGGTGGGGGTGGTGTGGAGGTCGTTTGAGATTTGGAGGAGGGCGGCTGGATGAAAACACATACATCGTGTCAGTCAGTCAGTTCAGATTGGGAGTTTTCTTTTCCTGGTTAACCGCATCATCGCGATTATGGGGTGAGGTGAGGTGAAGTGAGGTGAGGATGGGCGGGGGGGACTTTACGAAAAATGATGGCGCTGCCCAGCGGCGCCGCCACGGCCGCGAGGGCGATGTTGAAGGTGATGAACCATTTCGTGCGGCGGGGGTAGCGTTTCGGTTCCTCGACTTCGGCCACGAGGGTGAAACGTCCGAAGAGGCCGCGTCGTTGGGAGCGTGGGATTTTTACCGGTGTGGTTGTTTCATTTTCTTCAGTGGTGGCGGTTTCGAGGTCGGATTTGGTCGGGGTGGTGCTGTTGGTGTTGTGGTTTGAGTGTGCGGTGGAAGAGAGTGAGATTTTCTCGTCAAGATCGGATGAGAGGGTTTCGGGTTTGGGTGCGCCGTGGTGGGTTATGGCTTGTGTAGCCATCGCGGCGGGTTTTTCGATCATGGCTGATGCGGTGCGTTGTTTGTTGATCAATTGGATCTAAGGATGGTGAGGTCAAGCTTCAAGCCCGGTCTATGGGGCTTGTGTTGTTATTTCAACATGTGGAACGATACGCGAATGGATGAGTTCACGGGGGAGCTAAGATGGAAAGATAGATTGATATGAAATATGCAAGTTTTGTCCAAAAAAGATTTGTCACCATGAGTAAGAAATATCGTCAATCCGGCAGCACCCTATACACATTCAGATATACTTTATCGAGAATGTGGTCGACGATGTATCCGCATCGAGGAAACGACCGTCTACCACCCAACTCAAGTACAGGAGCAGGTCGGTTTCGGCGACCATTGATAGGGTGTGAGCATCATGGACTTTAAGCCCATCCTAGCGAAAACCCCCGATCTACCGGGTTTCGTTTCAGACGGATAACGGCTTTTTCTGTTTACGAGGGGAGCGTAACCTGTTATGGCAATTGATACTGGAACGGTGAAGGATAAGGTGCCGATACTCGGTCGTCATTTGCCACACATGAGTGTGGAGTAGGACGGATCTGGACAGCGGGAACGTGCGTCATGACAGGGGTTTTGATGCACGTGATCGTGGCTTGACTCGGGCTGGAAGTCTCTCAGAGGAAGCCGCTCTGTCGTGCGTGTGGGTGGTGGGGTTGATGCGCTAGGTAGGATGCATGGTCAGATGCATGTAGCGGGGTACGTTGTTCCATTTTACATACCATTTTCATTACTGATGATTTTGTGATGGTGACTGTGTGTGACAAAGCAGGAGTAAGTATGAAGGGGATGTCGTTCTCATTATGAGCATTGACTTAGGGAACACTCTGGATCGCCAATTCTTTCATACATCTCAGTCCGAGAAGTGTTGCATTGTATATCATACTATCTTTGGCAGATAGTCGGCCACTGATCACGAGTGAGCGACACCATGACTCTGCAGGAATCCAGAGCCCGCTTGATGTCACATTTCGCGGGCGATGCATCGAAGCATCCAACCAAATGGTCAGCCCTTTGGGACAAGGGAGACTTCCTACCGTGGGATCGTGGGACTCCGAACCCAGCTCTGGAGGATACTCTTTCTGGTCGAAAGGACCTGCTGGGCTCCTGCTTCACAAAGGATTCCGCTGGGAACTCGCGAAGGAAGAGAGTGCTGGTGCCAGGATGTGGGAAGGGTTATGATATTCTGCTCCTCGCCAGTTTCGGATATGATGCCTTCGGACTTGAAGTGAGCGAGACCGCGGTCAAAAGGTGCTATGAAGAGCAGAAGATTCACGGTGGCGAGTATCCTGTGAGGGATGAGACAGCTGGTGCTGGGGCAGTGGTGTTCATCCTGGGTGATTTCTTTGCCACTGATTGGATGAGGAATTTCGGGGATGACGGAAAAGTCGATATGATCTATGACTATACCGTGAGACTCCTTTGCACTCAATGATGTAACCTGGCTCTTCTGTATTGCATGCTTCCGACTCGGCAGTATCTGACGTACGATGTAGTTTCTCTGTGCGCTCCCACCCAGCTCCCGTCCCGGTTGGGCCCTTCGAATGTCACAGTTGTTAGCGGACGACGGCAATCTGATTTGCATCGAGTTCCCGAGTGCTAAAGATCCCAAGATTGGAGGCCCACCATATGCTCTGCCTCCACCAGTCTATGTTGAGCATCTTGCGCATCCAGGGAAAGAGCTCACGTACGATGACCAGTCAGGCCATATTAGGGAAGGTCTTTATGGTCCCAAAAGCACTGCTGCTCTGACACGAGCTGCTCACTGGCAGCCTGCAAGAACCCACGAGATTGGGCAAGGGCAGGACTGGGTCAGTGTCTGGCGTCACTAGCAAATCTTGACCTCCTATACATAGCTAGGTGACTGCATTCCCGATGCGGAAGGTGAGGTACAGCGTTCGAATTCGTCTGAAAGAACGCTTCGAATTTCAACCTGCTTTGCGTAGTGAGTTGTAATGCTCTCCAAGTCCGAAACTGTGGCGATAGTAAGCAAGCCAAAGTTGCGGATGAGCACCATCGACTCCGCACTCGATCTTCTCAACCTTTCCATCGCCTTGCAGAATATTAATATCGACTCCATAGGCTTTCGCAAGTGCAAGGATCTCCAGATGACCGCCCCACTCCCCTGTCTCACTGATCGTCTTAACGTACTGATCCAGGGGTCCTTCGAGGAAGGGAATAAAATCATCCGGATGCTCGAATATATACTTCGCGGCAACATGTCTCGCGACTTTGTAATCTTCAGGTAGCGGACTTCCGGACTTGAGTTGGCCATCCTGCTTTAGGCTTAATTCCTTATTTTGCATTTGATCTGCAACAGCTGCATACAAGCAATGGCCATCAGAGCGAATATCATACTCTGTCAGACCCCTCGAAGCATAAGCTTCGTGCATGGATCTTCGCTCCTCGTCCCGGAGGTTTGGTTGATTGGCAGCTTCCCTCCTGGCTTGCTCTGCCGCAGTCTCCTGCTCCGCAGCTCGTCGAGCAAGTCTAGCTTTCTGACGATTTGGCCTTCTCGCCGCACGATTCGACGCCGAGGTAGAAGAAGACAGTGGTAGAGATTCCGATGGACTGTTGAGGTCTATTAATGCTTCTGGAGAATCTTGTTCGCCAGACTCATTACCGTCAGTAATCTCGTCGTCGACTGCAGTAGACCCAGAATGCCCTGAGAACGCAGCTATTTCGCTTCGCTGCCTAACTTCGAGCTGCCTCTCGAGGTCTGCACACTCATCATTGACTCCTTTTCGGGTCTTTTTTGTTGCTGACTTCTTCTTTTGTGTTATACGGGATTGCAGATTCTTTTGTTCTTGGCGATGTTTCTTCTGCAACTCCTCCATAATCCTACTCCGGGTTCCGACTCGGGCTCCGACGGCGACCAAATTGACTGAAGAATTATGCAGTATGGAGAAATGGTTAGATCGCCATTGCTAGGAATTCAGGAGGTTCCGTCAAAGATACTGAAATTACCGCTGTAAGGAGAATCTTTTGCGGTTAGCAGCTGAAAATAGAAACAGAACACATGTGAGCCGAGGCATCAATAGAATATTCTAATGCACTTCATTATTCAGGACTGTCATCTGCCACCATTATGATGGATGATGGTCACGTTCTTAGGCAAATCCTCCAATGCAGATGGTCGCGACTGGTAACGATTGAACGGAGAGTAAGGTACCTGGCACTTCGTAATCGAAACTATTCCGTAGGTGGTTAGCCCACCGCACCCCACAGAAGACAACGGTCAGCCCTATTATATGAAAGCCGAGGAAGGTTTCCAACTCCCCATCCTCCCTTGGACCGGAGGCAAGCCCACCTTCAGCCAAACATGACGCTCCCCCCTCTAAGGTCCGCCGGCTGCCCGAATCCTTCCGCTTCTATTGTGACTATCCAGTGTGCTCGTGAAGCCTCTGTGTATTCTATCCTGGTGAACCAACACTCTACATATATACACGCATTACAGCTAGCACCATTTCACCTAGGTTCTGTCTCGGATCATTACACTGTCTGTACAAGCAATCCTGGCAGATCAGGTGCCTTTCGTGTTCGCCGTCCCGATGTCTTCTCTAGACCATGAAGATCAAATATACCAGGACGATGTCAAAGCCTTGAAGAGATCGTGGACCGACTCTCGATGGAGGTTCACGAAGAGACCCTTTACCGCAGAGCAGATTGTGGCCAAGAGGGGCAATTTGACGATCCAGTACCCCAGCAATGCTCAGAGCCAGAAGCTATGGAACATTGTCGAGAGCAGATTCAAGGTTCGTCATTGCATGTCTAAAGAGTAGCACATTCGACGGAAGGCTGATGGGGACCGACAGAATGGCGATGCTAGCTTCACATATGGATGCTTGGATCCAACAATGATCACTCAGATGGCCAAGTATCTTGATACCGTCTACGTCTCCGGCTGGCAATGCTCTTCAACGGCTTCCTCCACCGATGAGCCTTCACCTGATCTGGCAGATTACCCAATGGTAGACATGCATTCCATCGAGCACGATACCATCGCTGACCACTGATAGAACACCGTTCCAAATAAGGTCCAGCATCTCTTCCTCGCCCAGCTATTCCACGACCGAAAGCAAAGGGAAGAACGTATAACTACACCCAAGGCAAACCGTGGCAGCGTAGCCAATACCGATTTTCTCCGGCCGATCATTGCAGATGCTGACACTGGACATGGAGGATTGACTGCTATCATGAAGCTGACGAAGCTATTCATCGAGAAAGGAGCGGCAGGCATACATATCGAGGATCAAGCGCCAGGGACGAAGAAGTGCGGACACATGGCTGGCAAGGTCCTGGTACCCATCAGCGAGCACATCAACCGTTTGGTCGCCATCAGGGCGCAGGCCGACATCATGGGTACCGATCTTCTAGCCGTTGCTCGGACCGACTCTGAAGCTGCTACGCTCATCACATCCACTATTGACCCAAGAGACCATGCATTCATCCTCGGAATGACCAATCCGGCTCTTCAACCTCTCAATGACCTGATGGTGGTAGCAGAACAAGCTGGCAAGACTGGTGAGCAGCTACAAAGCATCGAAGACCAATGGATCGCTCAAGCGGGCTTGAAGCTTTTCGATGATGCTGTAGTGGATATGATCAATGCAGGCGTCCATGTCAACAAGGCAGGCTTGGTTCAAGAGTACCACTCCATGGTCAACGGAAAGAGCAACTCCGAATCGCGGGCGATTGCCAAAGGCTTGACTGGCGTTGACATACACTGGGATTGGGACTCACCAAGAACACGTGAAGGGTTCTACCGCTACCAAGGTGGTTGTGGGTGTGCCGTCAACCGTGCCATTGCGTACGCACCATATGCGGACATGATCTGGATGGAGAGTGCAAAGCCGGATTACAAGCAGGCAGAACAATTTGCTAACGGTGTACATGCTGTGTGGCCTGAGCAGAAGTAACGATCTCGTTTCCACTTTTGGAAATCAACTTGCTAACCTATCGACAGACTCGCCTACAACCTCTCTCCCTCCTTCAACTGGAAAGCGGCCATGCCACGCGAGGAACAAGAGACCTACATCCAACGTCTCGGCAAGCTAGGCTACTGCTGGCAATTCATCACCCTTGCCGGCCTGCACACCACCGCGCTCATCAGCGATCAGTTCTCCAAAGCCTTCGCCAAGCACGGCATGCGCGCGTACGGAGAGCTGGTGCAGGAGCCCGAGATGGAAGGCAAGATCGACGTGGTCACCCATCAGAAGTGGAGCGGAGCGAACTATGTGGATAATATGTTGAAGATGGTCACTGGTGGCGTGAGCTCGACCAGCGCGATGGGGAAAGGTGTTACGGAGGATCAGTTCAAGTGAAGTGTAGCACGTTATGTCGTGTTTGTAGGTAAATGCTTTTGGAACAACGTTTTGGAGAATCGCACCAATCACTTTCCTATAAGTTATCCTATTTCCCACAGCCCATGAGGAATGAATCGAATACCTTGACAACATCCATTATCATCATCAAAAAAAATTCTGTGCACAATCATAGAAGCGCACTTTTTCGCCCTCATCACATCCCACAAACACGCCACACAAGCCCTTTAGCTCCCCTAGCCTACAGCCTCAACTACCCTTCCTTTCCTCATCGCTCCTCAATCCTCACCCCCTGCCTCCTTCACCTCCAACTCCAATCTCCACTCCGCTCCCGACCAACATCTCACGCGCCATCAATCTTGCACTCTACGACTTTTCCTCTTGGAGTCTGAGCATTAGATGGTTAGTTTTTCGCTACATTCGTTATTCTACACCTCATCAGGACAGGATCTTATGTCGGTATCGGTGTCGAATCCTTTGATCTGCTTTAGTCTGGTCTAGTTCTAGTCTGATCCAGTCCAGTTTGGTCTAGGATAGGTTAGGACCGTGGAATGAAAGCGCAGCCTCGCAGGGTTTGTGTATGTAAGTATATCTTGGGCGTTTGCGTAATGTTGGGTAGATATGTTTTTGGTCTTGGTTTTGCGTTCTTTGTGTGGTTTGTGTGGATTGGGAAAGCTGTGGGGTTGAGGTTTTTTTGAGAGGTGGGGGGAGGGATGGAGATGATATTTTCAAAGGGGGGGGAAGGGGGGGATTGATATATATTAACGGTAGAAGTGAGTGAGTTCGAAGGGCAGGTGCTGGATTGGGTTTTGGGTTTTCGGTAGATAGTAGATAGTAGGGATTCGGATGGGAGATTATGTAGCATATACTATACTGGTCTCGTTCTCGGTCGAAGGGTGGATATTGGATATTCTACTAGGTGATTTGTGGTATGTAAATTGTTAAGATAGATATGAAAGATAGATTTTTGGATGGATGGATGGATGGATAGATGAAGTGAGGAGAAGCGAGCGGTGGCTGGCATGGAGAGGTGAGGTGAGGTGAGGAGAAGCGAGCGGTGGCCGGAGCGGAATTCGCACAGAGTGTGGTGGAAAAGCCAGGTGTCTAAGCTAAGGCTTGTTTGATGCTAGGAGGTATGGTGACGAGCTCGACTGAGGAAGCTGGGGTGATGTAGGGAATTGGGGGATATGGGTGAGGAATTAACAATATGGACGATGATGATGGGGTATTTTTTCTGCTGGGTGGAAGGATTGGATGGCGTGTTTTGGTGGAGGGAGGGGAATTTGAGGGGTTGGGATTGAATAGTTATCTAAACCCGTTCTGGCGTGAGTTAGAATGGTATATGCACACTTGGATTGTATGATGGGATGGCGAAAGAGGGGATATGGACCTTGTTGTGTGAGTCTATACTATTGAAATCGAACAAAGATTGCAAGATGGTTAGACTCAGACTTCTTGCACTATCACACAGACTCGTACGCTTTTCGGTGGCTGTTGAGGCCGCACCGACCTTCGTGTTGAAGCAAGGCCCAATATCATGAGTGGAGTCCCATATCGAATTACACCTCATCCTCATCTCGACCCTGACGCTCTTGTTCACCATTGGACGTGCCCACGCAATGGCAGACTGCCCCCCTATTTGACATAAGCTATAAGTTTGAGCCGGCGCATGTAAACATTGTGCAGGTCAACACGCTTCTTGGCGTCTCCGATATTGTGTCCGGTGATCAGGATCATCATGAAGAATGACTCGATGATGCTAGGAGGGACATTGCACAGTAGCTGTCCGGCAACGCTCCAACCCATAGCACTGGCACCAATGATTAAACCCACGATCAAAAGTGCTCCAAGAACGACCGTTATCTCATGAGAGCAGACGTTGCCCACCGCAACCGAGATTCGGTAACTGAGCGAGTTGTCTGCAACGCGCTCTTCATCAAGCTGCGTCACGCCAATTGCAGCTAGCATGTTCTTGTCGTCATCTATCAGCTGAACGAACTGAGCTTCTTCGTAGCCTCCGAGTATGTTCTGAACATTCCGCATGACGAACCCGTCGTTGAGGCCGATCAGTCCCGCATACGTGCCGATGAGGAGCCACCAATTCGAGTCGAAGGACAACGCCGGCCCAATCACCACCCAAATGATGATTGCAATGAACAGGATTGCCACCCCAATGAGAGTACCAACGAGATCTGCGTAGTAGTCGATTCCGCGCTGCAGTCTGCCCCTTTTGGGGGGAGGGATAACGACGGTTTCGTTCTCAATCTTGTCGCCTGTGGCAGTTCGGAGTCTCACTTCAAGAGCGGCATCAACTTCGTAGATGTGTTGTAAGCACTTCGTCATATAGACGTTATGTCGTTCGCGGATGTTTGCCAAGAAGGCCAAAATAAACACCATCCAGGCTGACGAGGCCGAATTCATGTACAGCTGCCACTTGACCGACCAGCCGCAATATTGACCGAGTCCAATCCATATGAAAATGCACACCCAAAAAGCGCACACTGTAGCGATATGACCTATGTAGGATGAGACGGCAGTGGAGAGTCGGCCCAGCCAATTCTCCGTAGGGAGCTCGGATAGGAATTCCGTCTGCTGCAATTGTTGAAACTGCATGGGCTGAATCCTCTGGTACTTCCCACTTCGAATGAGCTGATTGAGCATTCTCTTATTGCTACTCGTACGGGATCTCAGAGAGGCTGAGACGAACATGAACGAGTCGTACGAGTTAAGCTGCTGCCGCATGAGGAAGGCATCGAAAATCATATTGATGATGGCCTGAGCGTCGGAGATGCCGACCTGCCAGTTGTTCGACTGGCCAAATGGAATCCCCAGGAATGCCCAGCCCAGGAGACCGATGATAATGGCGAAGAAGATGGGCTCTGAGCCCGAGATCTCCACAACCTTGTCCAGCCAGCGATCCAAGATCCTTCTTCTATTTAGGACGGTATAAGTGTTGATATTCTCACCAGAATCGTTGACCAAGTCGCCTTTCTCACACTGGTCAATGTTTACCACCCGCTGTGTTGGTGCTGCGCATTCAACTTCACGCCTAGCGCCTGGAGAACGAAAAGCCTTGAACGCTTGCCCCATTGTTTGTACACTGGGAGAAGGATGCATCACGATGGATCAGACGGCGATGAAGCAGTCGAATAGATGGTGGGCTAATGGTTGTCGGGCAGCTCAACAGCTTTGTACAGTCAGAAGACGAGCCTGAGACAGGATATCAGTATGAGGCAATCTCGAAGATTTCTTTACAAAAGGATAAATGGAATTCGACAGCGATAGAAGTTATGTTGTTTTAGGTAAACAAGAAATAACACATTTGGTCTCCGTTGCTAAACACTTCATGTTCTAGTATACTGACCTTCATCCTATGGTGGTCGAGTGGGTTGCATTAGCTCGCCAGCAGGCGTGATTAAGCCTGCTGGTCCGTGAGAAGTGATGGTGGCCGCCAGCGTTACAGGGGAGACTGTGCTCCTACTCGATATGGATATCGTGTATCTGCAAGCATCAGCTAGTCGTCTATTGGTAGCGTGTAAATGCTTTATCAATGGAAGTTGATGTTAATGTAAAGGACAGCTCTGATCCATCAGGGGAATGTAAGTGTTTGGGTGGGAGTATTTATATGATAGGGCAGAGATTGCACCACACTCATATTTCTATTATCCATGGAAATCCCTCACTCGTGCAACAGAGATTTTGGTTCATCTGTCCGCCGTCCGTAATATTCCGGACACATGGTAAATTTACCAAACGTGTATTCCTCGATGTCTAACGTAAGTTAGCAAAGGTAAGTAAGTGGGTGGAAAAAGTCTGTCGAGTGTTTCCGAACGCGTTGGTATTTCTTTCGCGCTTAGAATACCGGTTGCGTAAGTATCTTACGATGAATCTAGAACGTCGAGGGATTTAAAGCGAGATCCCGACGAAATTTTCCGGGTGCGGCAACGTTAGTGTTAGTGTTAGTGTTAGAGCTCGGTGCTAACCTCGGCCGAGGCGGAAGTTCAACCTCACATCCTAGCCAATCTGTATCAGGTACAAAATCTCAACTGACATCGTCTCAGTATATGTTAAATCATTTACATACTTTATGTTATAAACAATCATACTGTTACTATGCTATATAAGTCACAATAGTACCTTGCTATTCGACTTTTCGGTTCGAAAGTTGTCTAGTAGCCACTTCGTGGTTATTGGTAGCGCATGGGTTGGGATCCTGATGGACACCCGTTATCAAGGCGACTTTTTCTCATGTAGGACGGACGGGGTTTGGCAGGTCGTCGTAAGATCGAAGGTGCGGTTATGAAGGCCTAAGCTGCGTGGCGAGAAGCCTGCTGAGACTTTTGAAAGCCTTTTTGGACCATGTACGATTCGCATAGTCGTGTAGCAAATCTGGGCCAGAGGACGCTCTTTGTTAGGTCTGGCCCTGTCCTGTACCATGCATTTTCGTTTCTTCATGATTTGGTATCATTATCATTTGCATTGTCTCTTCTGTTGACATGATGTTCCCCTCATACGTTCGCCAAACTCCATTTCCTGATCACTCCGATACCAATGCTGTAGCATCGATCAATTAATTGTAGCAGAAAGTCGCGAAACAAGCCGCACATCCAGCCGGCAGCACGCCCCCCGTCTTCTTCGCTACCGCACACGCCAGACATAGCGGAAACCCTTGATTCCCGCCATCCGTCGCAACCTGTCCACCATTCATAATCATGCCATTAGTCTCAGCAGCTGAATACTCCGGCTTGAAGGTACTCTGACCGCTCGGGTATGTGTAGTTGTAATTTGGTAAGTACACAATCGTGATCTTGCTCGCATCATTGCAGCCAAAGAATGTCGGATGCGTGTTTGTAATTGTGGGCGGTATGACGGGCATCTTCTTTAATCCGGCGGAGAGCGATTGCAGGTACGTTTGATGCAATTCGCTGCCATTGGGGAAATTGTCAGATGTGTCCGCGGAGTTGTCGTTTACGATTATCACGCCCACCTTGCGGGAGGGTTGGAGGAGGGGGAAGAGCGGGTTGTTTTGGTTGGATTCACCGCCGTCCGCAAGTGTTAGTGTGGTTTGGGAGGAGACAAGGGTAGAATGGGCGTAATTATAGAACGGATTAGGGTAGATGGCGTACTCATCCCGAGTGGTCAGCGCGTGGATGTTATTGATTATGGCGGTAGCATTTGCGAATACTGTCCCAGGACCTTGGGGGACGTTGGGTGAAGAGGCACAGAATTCGTTGAAGATGTCGGATGAGGTGCCGAGGATGTAGCCTAGATTATCGTAGTTCGTCTCACACGTAGGCTTGGTAGGCACGCCATTACTGAGGGATGTCCCAAGATATCGGGTCTGGGTAAAGGCATTAACGCCCGCATCAAAGCTGCCAAATTCGTATGGTGAGAATTCGTAGATCACAGAATTGTTGGGAGGGATGCAAGCTCCAGTGGAAGTTTCGACATCTAGAGCTGTAATGATGGGATAGGGAACAGCGTGCGATGTGAAATTTGAGAAGCCTGTGATGGACGAGAGCTCGATGGCCACGCCGCCGTCGGGACCATAAAGCAGCTGATACGAAAGAAGGCGGCCATAGACATCAACGATGGTTGGGGGAAAGCCGGCTGCGTTCTTGGCTTCGACATCAGCTGTGATCTGGCCGTAAGCTGGTCCGACTGCTAGATTTGCTGGAACAAGGAGGGTTTCCTGAAAAGCTGTCGTCCAAAGGTTTGTTTGCAAGGAAGAAATGGTTGGGTAGTTGTTGCCAGCGATCGAAGACAAAAGCCAACCTCCGCCCGAGAGCCCGGCCTGATACGTCAACCCTTGATAGAGACCACTAAGGCCAGTGTTGCTGTCTCGGGCGTCGAAAGCTTGGATGACTCCAGCTCCTATGAGTAGAGAGCGCAAACCACCTCCACTGGTGGTGAGGGCTACTATAGGTAAATTCGCAGTGCTAAACGTCGAGTTGACTTTTTGGAGCCATTTCCCAAGAGCTGCAGATGCAATAGGACTGCGGGCAGCAATGTATGCTGATTCGGATTCAGACAAGCCAGAAGCGGTCCGAACGAGAGGAGTACTAGGACAGGTCGCTGGTATGGGAGCATAGGCAGAAAGTGCTGCCCGTGTTGAACCAAAAAGGTCCAAAGCACAAACAAGAAGGAGTGGGTATATGAAATACATTTTAAGTTAAGGAACAGAAAACTGGTTGAGGATGCGGGAGACTGAAAAATTACCTTATATATATATAAGTCATGGTGCGTTATGAAGAAGAAGGCATTGCTTAATTCCAATTAAGCATCGATGGTCTTCCCACCTAAGTCCACCTAAGCCGTTACGGCTCGGAGGGGAAAGCAAGATAGAGGATTCTATGGCGTAAGGCGGCTTGTACAAGAGGCTAGGCTTCGTCAATCGATGGTAGACTGCTTGCCTTAGTCCAAGCTTGAGCTTCTAGCTGTTCACGTGCAGAGATCATTGCCCGGCATTCCTCTAATTGTCCAATGACCGCATTGTCCCAAAATCTTGTCTCTTTGACCTACCCTTGAACCCCATTATGAAAGTGTGCCCCCTCGCTGATTGGTAAAGGTAGGAGGAATGCGGTATGTGATAGCGGGACAATCTCTGATGTCCTGATCGTTTCTTTCGACAATACTGCGTACTGGAAAAGTACGGAGCCGACTTAAACCGCACACGTAAAATCCCCGTCCCCATGAAATCTACACAGCAGATGATTTTGATAGCAGTGTATTTCCACGACAATTTACTGCATTGGCCAGAACCAAGGAGTCTTCTACACGCGTACTTCTGAGACGTGTAGAAGGAAATCCAGTCAAAAAGCTGCGGGGCCGGCCATCTTCAGTGCCAAGCCTGATCTTGGCGAGATCTAGCACTATGCCAGATTCACTTTAGCGTAGTAACGTCGCGTACTGTAAGGTACCTCTACACAGTAGGTAGGTAGCCAAGCAAAACCGATGTGGCTTGTCGTCCGCACCAATGAAGCCTGTAGGATAGTCTCGGAAAAGTACGTACGAGGGCACGAGGGCCAATCAAAGAAGACGTGTCCGGTGTCTCCTCCAAAATTGCGGCCAACATCGGCGCAGCATCGTAGGCCGTGGATCACTCTCCTTCTTGCCATGATCCTCGACTACATACTCACGTTAGATTCCCTAGGAACGCCTTTGATGGTTCTAGCCAAGAGTCTTTTGTGTGTTAGGAAAGCGTAATGCCTGCAAGTAGAAAGCACATGTTGATCATTCGTTGACAGCAGCGGAGTTTGTGTTCGGCTAGAAGAGACCGTCAAAGCCAAGCTCCGAGTTGACTTACACAGGTAACATCATTTTCCAACAATACGTACTGGAATTCAGTAAAGGACCGCGTTAGTGGCTTCGGTCTGCAATAGAGACATCCCAGCGCCGAACGCGTCTTCCGAAATGAATTCAGACGTGGTCATTCGGGGGAGAATCCTCGATGTCGCTCAACATGGCTTGGTTCGTCCTGCTCGAAGGTATGGCTGGCTTATCAGAAAATTCTCATCCCCAGACTCTGAAGGATTCCAGATGAGAACATACTAGCTGCACCCTGTATGTGACCGGCGAAAAGGTAATTGAGGATGATGGTGACTTGCTAATTAGAGATCCCTTTCACCATCGCCGAGTCCCCATCGCCGAGTCACTCGCTCATGGTGACAATCTGATGATGTTCGGCATGATACAGCAGGCCGCTGATACGGCGGGTTCCGCTCTCAACCGACAAAAGAATCATTTTACCGTTGTGAAACTCAAGAATTAGAATGATATGGTAGGGAAATTCGACGCGACATTACCGGACGGCTTTTGAAAAGCAGGATGGCATACCTACTAGTAGTAACCATGTCCTTGTGTCAAGGCAAACCTCAAGGTCTCGCTGCTGAGCCTCGCTCTTGCCAAAACAGCACGTTCAACGGCCGCATGTCATCTAGTTGTGGGCGCCTTGAGCGCGTTGTTTTGATGTACCAAAAGTACTCTCGAAAGCTAAGCCAATCAGATCGTTGGAACGGGTCTTGGCACAATTAGGGCGTAACAACTGCCGCCGAATCTCATCCAGAGATCACCTTACACAGCCTTTACTTTACCACCGAATGAAACCGATATGTTCTAATCCAAGAACATGGGGAATTGGTCTCTCCATCTTTCTGTACGACTTGTTGCAAGAGCCGCTGACTCAACGAATCTTTTCGCTGTTACTGTTTTGAGACTGATATACATGGATATCTTGGAGAGTTCCAGCGTTTCAGTTGTTATTGCGAAATATCCACAGCCTCTCTATATGAGTCCTGGTCACGCATGTTTCGCGATGCTGTTACTGTATCATCATCCCATTTCGTTCCGGTCTCCTCTACGTGCTTAAGCGGGTTCTCGATTTCTCTCGTGGCTGTTTCTTGTCTACGTTTCCTTTGCTCTCTTCGTTCTTATCGTCACTCTCCTTCAAAAACAACATCATCTGCTTCTACCCTATATACCTAATATACATAATCCCAATAGAGCTGTGCTCGGCAGACTACCACGTTCTTTCCTTGTTTTCAATTTTTCAACATGCGGTTTCACATAATAATACTGCTGGCAGTCTTCTCTCATTACGTTGCAGCAGGACCTATGGCGCATCATCGGCGTCTTGCGCAGTAAGTCAATGTACGCCGCGACAATGTCTTACTCCATGACTAATGAAGGCACAGACACCATAACAAGATACCCAGGTTCTACAACGTGTCTATAGCACCTTCGACCACAGAGGACATCAAAACCTCGACACCCATATTATTACCTTCTCCTTCGGCGAGCTCCTCTACAAATATGGTATCAGATGACTCAAGGGTCGGTCATACACTGGTGTCGACGTCTGCGGAAGGTGCTACTTCATCCGCCTTGGCTATGAGTGAAAGTTCTTCTGTAGCTGTACCAAAGCTGCCTACAACGGCAACTTCACAGAGCACGCCGCCACCAATTGTTGGTACTCCTTCATCCAGGTCCACTACGTCTTCTATTGGTGGCACATCGACATTACCAAACGCGGAGAGCAGTGCCTCTACCTCAGGCATTGGTGGGAGCAGCACTCAGTCTCACACTTCCGCCTCCGTACAATTACCAACATTTACTCAGCCGGCCAGCGCTCAAGACCAGAGCTCGCCTTCCACTTCAGCCTCCTCACCGACGCTTGCGCCATCTCAGCCCTCTAACCTCTCAGAGGGTCTGAGTATAACGTCATTGAAGCCTACTCTAGACCTCAAGAAGGATATAGTACAGCTTGGAACATCAAACGCACCACCGTTTGCACCTGTTACGGCGGCTTCGAATTCTCCAACGCCTGCACCTTCAGGCGTTAAGTATCCTACAGCGGAACAGGGCAACACGCCAATGGCCAAGGGTTTCAACCAAATCTACAAGACTCTGAACGTTGCTTCGACTTGCAACGCAAATGACAACAACCAAGCAGTCTCTTGCATCTCTGGAGAGCTCGCACAATGCCAAGCTGATGGGACTTACGTATTGAAGTCGTGCCCTGATGGCCAGTCATGCTATGCTCTTCCGAAGGCTTTAGGCAGTATTGGCGTATCTGTAGAATGCGCACTCCCAAGTGTTGCGGCAGCCAGGCTTTCTGGGGCATCAGAGACACGTAGTACGGCTACAATCCCTTCGCAGCTGGTCTCAGCGGACCAGAGCACTCTGGGTGCTTCGGCGGTGTTGCCACTAACGGAGAGCGTACAAATCCCAGTCCAGCGAATATCGTCTGTCTCACAGACGATTGCAACCTCGCCTGTATCGAATAGCGAACAATCTACCCAAGCCTCTTCTGAAGCAAGTTCAAAATCCCAAGCCTCTGTAGCTCGGTCGACCGGGAGTGTGCAGCAGACTTCCAGCACCCTACCGGTCCCAACTTCACCATCAAGCTCCTTGGCCTCCACGGTCACAAGAGCAGAGAGCTCACAGTCAAGCACCATGCAGGAGATTGCAAGCGCGATGGCGGAGTCTGAACATTCCTCCAATTCTAGCACGGAACCAGCACAGAGACCGGTGCAAACTTTGTCATCCTTTCCCCAACCCCAGGTGACAACCCAGACCCAGGCAGAAGGGGTCACGTCACCCAGCAATAAACTCAGCTCTGTGCCTGCGCAGACAGAGAGTGGCAGCCCAGCCCACAGCAGCGCCGCATCTGAGGTCACCTCATCAGCGTCACCTGCTACGACAGATGTAGGAGGACCACTTTTCTCAATTCCAAACCTGTCGCCGTCGCCCTCTCAAGCCAGTGAATCTCAACATGGAAAAGCTGCCAAGAGCAGTGTGCCGTCACCCCAGGCGACATCTGCCAAAGCTAATGGTCCCTCAGTCCTGGCGCAACAGCAGTCAAATCCCACGATGAGTCCGCTACCGCTGTCACCACATCATACCGAGCCTGATTTGAGCACGCCAGCATCAAGCGACAACGGCGGTGGAATAGACATCATCCCTCTAGGAGCTGAACCCACACACAGCGCTCCAGTCTTGAATCAGAAATTGGCCATGGGGAAACCAACTACTGTTCCAGAGCCAAGTCCAAGTCCGACCCCAGTTCCAAATCTCAATGCCTTTGGAACATCGATCTATATCACGGTTACAGTCACAACCACAGCCCACGATCACAGCCCAAGTCCATAATGCGTAATTCTATTCTTCACATACTCGTTTGATGATTAGCATGGTGTTGGGGTGGAAAAGCTAGCTGGGGCGGCATATAGACCTTCTTGGGGCCTGCGTTCGTCAGGCTTCATCACACAGTGTTTACTCATTCATGATAGTAATTAAATGATATCTTTCAGTCTGTGGCATGTCCGTAAAATAAAGCGTGCCTTGGCAGAATTCTGTGCCTTCCAATTGAAGGCAGCAGCGCCGTGTTGCTATCTATTTCGGGCCTCGCCTCCTCTGCGCGTCAAAGCTCTCAACCAACGACAACCCTTCATCCAAGCACAAGCATCCCACCCTGACTTCTGGAAGCCAATTGCACCTATATCAGCCTTCTGGTTGGAGCGAATGACATGGTTTTACCTACCGTTCCTGCGACGGGCACGGGGTGAACCGACGGGATGACGCTCTCGAGATAGGGATCAACGCCTGCCTGTCATCCACCCACCTGATTGCTTGCATCCGGAGAGCAATGACAGGCGCTACCTCAAAAAGGCATGCAGGTATCTGACGAAGGAGATGGGAATGCTATATGAACATGATGTGCGCCATGGTGGCAAAGGGGGTTCTCTTACCGTTCTGAAAAGGCATCCTCCATAAGGGAGGACTACAGCTTTCAGTCTCTTACTGCAAGCCTGTAACTATACGATCATCAAGATGCACTTCTCAGTCACTACCGCGCTCGCTCTACTTCTGTCATCCCCTACAGTGAGCGCTTGGGGCGTCCTCGGTCATGCCACCGTAGCAGCAATCGCCCAAAACTACCTCACACCAGCCGGAAAGATCTATGTCGCGAGCATTCTCGGCCAAGGCGTGACCATGCCTTCCGTTTCAAGCTGGGCAGACAACTACCGCGCGACCACCGCCGGCAGATTCAGCGCTCCATATCAGTACGCCTTTTTCCCCCTTCATTAGCCCTTTCACACAGTCTGACATACGTTTTCACAGCTTCATCGACGCACTTGATTCTCCCCCAACCTCCTGCAGTGTGGACTTGTCCCGCGACTGCAAATCTACCGGCTGCGTCGTCAGCGCCATCGCCAACTACACCACCCGCGTGCGAGACACTACCCTCAGTACCGAGTACCGAAAAGAGGCTATGGAATTCCTGATACATTTCCTGGGAGACATAACGCAGCCTCTGCATGACGAAGCTGTGGCTCTGGGCGGTAACAAGATAACTGTGAGCTGGGACGGTGCAGCGACAAATCTGCATTCATGTTGGGATACCCAGATGGTTGGTATGTACCTTCGGGACTCGAAGCGGACTTCTACATGGATCTGAGGGCATTACTAATACGCAAGGGCGAATAGAGAAAACCGCAGGCGGCCCAAATAGCACCGCTACCTTGACCAGCTTGAGCAACACCCTCATCACCCGCATCGACAACGGCACCTATGCCTCCCAAGCCTCCTCGTGGACCAGCTGTTCAGATATCAGCAGAGCATCTGCTTGTGCGTTGGCATGGGCGCAGGACGCGAACGCGTTGAATTGCGCATATGTGCTCAAAGTGGATGAGACGAATAAGGAGCTTGATGGCACTTATTACACCGGCGCGCAGCCTTATATCGAGTTGCAGATCGCGAAGGGCGGGTATAGGTTGGGGGCTTGGTTGAATGCTCTGGCAGCAGCAGCATAAGGAAGACGAGAGTGGAGTGCGTGGTTATGACCGAGTATGAGATGGAATGAATTTAACGTCAGGGTTTGACTTGTTTCTCTCATTCCAAAATTTAAGTCCAAGGGGTCCGCACGTCGCGTAGTTCTAGCTCTCAAGTCTCATCTTCTCTCGCTCGCCTACTATTGTACTTTCATGCCGACGTGCATACGGCGTAAGAAGGTCTGGATCCCTCTTTGCAACGCCGTACGCAGATAGCTGACAGCATGTGGGGGCCACATATGGTCAAGCTCCGATCCTCAGCTGGGCGCAGTTCTGCCGCATTTGCGCTCCACTCCTGGCACTTTCCCAAACGAGCTGTTAGAGCTGAACCGTCTATTTCATTTTCTCTCCTGAGCCTCTACCATCGTCAAGTAGGCGAGGAGCTGTTCTACATCTTCATATCATCATGAGAGACTACAGCTCCGTATAGCCAAGTCCCTCACTTCCACAATACCATTGACATTCCTCCAACCCTCCAACCACCATCACCAAAATGTTCCCTCACACCTCCCCAACCCTCCTCCCAACAACCCTCCACCTCCTCCTCCTCCTCCTCACAACCCTCACCCCAACCCTCGCTACCCCCCACATCCCAGTCCTAATCCCCCGCCAACCCTCCCTCCTAACCTGCAACCAAGACAACCAACTCCGCGCCCTCGAACGCTTCTCCTCCCAAGCCAGCACCTTCTGTCCCACCTACCTCGTCGCCACACCCACCCCCACCAACACCGCCGCATCGTCACCATTACCAACCTACGTATCCGAATTCCAAGCCGCAGATATCAGCAGCGCATGTGTCTGCTTCCAAGCCTCAGCTACGAATACGGCCGTCGTGCTTACGCTCTCTGGTACTTCAACACCGACCGTGAGCGCGAGCGCGGCCGGAGCGTCAAAAGCGATATCTACACCTCCTCCCTCTTCCTCCTCCTCCTCCTCCTCCAACAACAATAACAACAGCACCAAAAATGCCCTCTCCCCCGGCGCAAAAGCAGGCATCGGCATCGCCTGCGCCATCCTCGGTCTAGCGCTCATAGCCGCCGCAGTCGTCTTGATACTCTTACGACGGAAGCGTAGAAATAGGACTCAAGGACGGGAGAGTGGGAGGCAGAGTATGGCGGGGATGGGAAAGGGGGTGTCGAGGGAGGAGGTTGAGAAGGGGGGCAGGGATGGAGGGAGGCCGCCGGCTTATGATGCTGTGGAGAAGGATGCGGGGGGGTATGGGGTTGAGATGGGGGGGGAGGGGAGGTTTGAGATGGAGGGGGGGAGGGTGGGGGGGAAGGGGTAGGGGAGGGAAGGGGTAGGGGGGGAGGTGGGTGGGGAGGTGGGGAGGGCAGGGGGGGGATGGGGCGAGGTGTGTTATGTGTACCAGCGATTGATTGAAAACTGATCCCGGATCGAGGTCTTTTTGACGATACGCATTTATAGAGACGTAGCATACGTGTATAGTATATAAATTTCAAAGCCTTTAAGACCGGCGCTACCAAATGAAGAAGAAGACCGCCACAGGCTGATCATTCAGATAACGATTCCTATATCTGCGATCACATATCCATACCCCACAACCCAATATCCTACAGAAAAAAGCAACGCCACTCAAACCCACCTCCCAGCCCTGGTATCATCAATCAATCAATCCCCTCCTAAACCCCCCAAAACGCCCTCATCGCAAAACAACAACACAAAGGCATATTCACAACCCCCCCACCCCACCCCCCTGCACAAACCTAGCCTGATACCCCCTCATCTCCTTCCAACATCTCAAAATCCGCGCTTCCTCATCCCCATCCCCATCCCCACCTTCCCCTCCTCCTAGCAAATCGCCCCGCTCAAGCTTCATCAGCACCCCCATGAAATTCCGCAGATGTTCTTCCGCACGCAGGGCTAGGGAACCTTTGCGGGCATGGGGTTGGTCGAGGAGGGTGGATGCGATCTGGCGGATCTTGATGATGAAGGTTATACCGCTGGGTTCGCTGTTGAGTTGGGTTATGGAAGAGAGGGTGGCGAGGAGGGATTTCGTAACGTCTTCGCGTTCGTTCGCTAGGGCTTGTTCTGTCATGGTGGGGGTGCCTGTTGGTTGGCTATGTGCGTTGAGGATGGGAGCGATGGTGCTGGGGGAGGAGGGGGTAGTTTCTTCGTTGCGACTGTTGGCGTCGGAAAGGGTGCGGTGTTTTTCCAAGAGGTAGGAGCGGGTTGCTAGCTGACTGGCGTATATATTGGCTTTTTGGATTTCGTTCTGGATTCTTCGCAGCTCGTTGATGCGATTGTAGTCCATTGGACGGTTGTCGAAGCCGTGGTTTGCGTAGTAGTCCATTTCCTGTAGTCCGGAGAGCGCTGTAGCGGGAGGTGGGTAGGTTTGGTTGTATGAATGTGTATCAAGAGGCTGTAGATCGAGGAGGAGTTCGGGAGGAAGGGTTTCGAGGATGCGTTTGACCGCTTGTAGGGAATGCTCCAATACTCGCTTTTGTCTGTCCCAGTCGACAACTTGGTCAACGCCGTGTAGAAGCTCGATTGTGGCGAGGTCGTTACATGTGGTGTAAATTCGCACGTTAATGTTGAAGCCAGTCAGCTCCGATATGATATTCTGAGGCTGTTGGAGTATTTGTGTTGGCGTGATATAGTCATCGTCTACCTCTAATGGCAGAGCAGGGTATGGCGATGCTTTCGTCTCTGGTAGGATTGGGAGTTCCCATTGCGAGATTCCGAGGTGCTGGAGAGATCTGATGCTAACGAACAGAACCCAAAATGTCCGTCTGCTCAGCTCCTGCAGGATGCAATCGACTCCCTCCGGCTGGGGTCCTTCCAATGCATGCCCATTAGGTATCATTCTAGCCTGTGGAGCCTCAGGTTGCTTCGCTTGCGCATAGCGTTCTTTGTGAGCTCCGAGCGTTGTCAAGAATGAAAGGCATTGCTTAAAGTAGAGTAGAGTACCGTGTTGATTGTAGGTATAGGTACAGATGAGACCTTGTAGATAGCTAATTATGGCATCATAGATGGTCAGATGCCTGTCTAAGTATCCGGTACCTTGAGCTTGCATGGCGACCTGGTGACATCGATCCACAAAGCTCATTGGACTTGGGAAAGCGTGTTCGATACCATGAGCGCGGAAATGCTGTCGTGGTCGGTGCGGAAAGCTGGCTACCAAGCATCCTACCATAGAAGCTAAGAGAGCTAGGAAGGTGGGATCGCTCATGTCTTCGCGTGAGCGGAACTTGTGGTAAAAGGTGGGTTTGTGAGGTAGTGGGACGAGAGGATGTATGTATATGAAATAATCGTCAACGAGAGACTCGAGGACAGGCCAAGGGCATATTGAGTCGGCCGAAAGGACCTGTTGCTGAGCGAATGCTGCCAGGGTCTGTGCTGCATGTGTTGGTGAAGCTGGTTGCGACTGTCCTGAGCCCCCCTCCAAATCGAACCGTCCTTTTTTCAGGCTCTCAGCATGCCGGTTGGGAGGCCCTCGGCGCTTGCTCTGTCTATTGAAGGTGCATGGTATCTGCAAGCCAATGCAAGCTTTACAAGGTGGACCTGTCTCGTCGCATTTCACTTTGCGTATGGAGCAAGAGTCGCAAGCCTTGCGCAGTCGAGCCTTGATTTCACTGGAGCTCTCCCCCTTCTTCCCTTTCGGAGGAGTCTGCGTCAGCGTTCGCGGGTCCGCTTGTACTTGTCCGCCGCCGTGGTTGAGCTGAGGGTCAACATTCATGTACGCTTGCGGCGCTCGTTGGGTGCAATTGGGGGACGGCGGTAGCTGTGGGTACTGCGGGATGAAGGCAGTAGGATGAGGAACGTCTTGTTGAGGTAGCATTGGTGCAGTGATGCTATATGCCGACATGGTGCTCATGCCGGTCCTTGGGATCCCAAGTATTGTCAATCTACTGGTGGGTAGGAACCGGGGACAACAAGGGCGATAGGGAGGACGTTAATTGTGAGTTAGCCTCAGTCATAATTTTGAGGTATTAGGCAATTCATTCCCTTTGGTTGTACAATTCATTCTCCGTGGTTGTTTATCTGATCAACATCCAGTACTTCACGTCAACTCAACCTCAACCCATAGGGCTGTCTCTTCACGCTAGGACTAGAGAGGTGGAGCCTCAACGACTCGCTCATACGTGGACACCAAATACCTCCTTCCAGCAACGTGCATATGAAATAAGCGTGCAAAGATTATACTATGCTTTAAAACACCTTATGAATGTGCTGTAATATGCTTGCTATACAGCTATCTGGAAGCAATCTCATTACATTACAATCACTGCCAAGCAGATTCCGGTTCCATCAGAGTCTCCAGTCAAGCAAATCCTGGGCCTTTCGAACCAAACCCTGCGCTTCTATCCCGATCCTCTTCTCAAGCATGATGTGGTGTTTCTCAGGCGGTGCCGGCACTTGAGAGATCTGGCGGCACACGACTTTGAACACAACATGTCGAGTTGACGTCCCAAGACGCGTGGTTTGGTGGCGGTGTAGTCCGAAGCCTGAGGGCTTCGGACTGTCTCGGTATACAACTGAGAGAACCCGAATTCGACTCTTTTCCTTTCCGACATCGATCGCGGGCAGCGCTTGTACCTAGGTCGGACAACAATGCTCTCTCCGATCACTGGAGAGGCCGACAGCGGTGGGACAGACATGGAGCACACAGGCTTCTTAGTCACTCTAGCTGTGCAATATGATCCCATATCTTGACAACCTGAGAGGACGATAGCATAACATTTACCACGGGAAATGAAAACCATTCTCTTGCCATATCGAACGCGCATACTTCCAATACTTCCATCAAGAGAGATTTTTTGGCATCTATCCCGCTTGCCCATTGGCCTGATAGCTAGCGAGGAAGCTCTGGTAGAGGTTTCCGTTTGGGAGCTGTTATTGCCGCCCTTTTACTAATTGTTCCTGCATGCTATGCGGACTGATCACCTTCAGTCTAGCCTGAGTACGTGTCCATAATGCTGCGGAGCCATTCGATCTACCATTCCGCTTAGACTAGCCTGACTGATACTTAGTTGCCCATACAATCGTTCGAAGATGGCGAATAGTTGACCAGCAAATCTGGCCTAGCATACTATTAGAAATAGCAGTAATTCTGATTTTCGAATCTGAGCAGACGGTCCGGATAGTATTGTCTGTCCGGTAGAGGTATGTGCCTCATACTTGACGCGTAGCTGCCAATCTTGGTTTACCCACCTCAGCGGTGTATTGACGACGTGATTCCCAGTTTGCGACGTTATTGCTGGCCTCATTCATCCTGATTATCAACTTGAATGGTTGGGACGGCGACTTTGGCGCTTGAACAACCAGTTGGTTGTGTATTTGCTGGTAGAACTCCCACCATCTATGACAAAGACTTCACAAACCTAGTCTCTTGATCGAATATTCATTCCCTCTTGGTCCGGTCCGACCATCATCAGGCAGGCAGATGGGCAGATAAAGTCTGTCGAAGCTGGTCCAAAGAGAGCGGCTTCGTCAAGAAGTCATCAGCCCCAGCGGCTTTGAATGACGCTTGAGCTTCGGCACTAACAACTGCTGTCAATGCAATGATGGCTCTTCTTCGCGACAGCGTTCCTTGTGCCTCCATGGCTCGGATCTCCCTCGTTGCTGTAACGCCATCTTTATGGGGCATGGATTGATCCATAAGGATTGCGTCGATAGTTTCATCATGATTCAAAAGCTGCTCGATGGCGTTCTCTCCGTCGTCTGCGGTCAACACATGATACCTTAAGGCTGATAACATCTTCTTGCCGAGCTTTTGGTTAATCTAGATTCTGATCAGTTCCATGATCTGAAGACAAGGGTAAGCTAACAATACCGGGTTGTCTTCGACCAGAAGTATCACTGGCTGCCTTGTCATAGTCTCTTCTTGGAGTTGTTCCTTGTACTCGCGGTCGAGAACTTCAACGGTGGGAGCAAAGGTCACTGCTTTTGTCAAAATGTTGTTGGATGGTTCCTTGGATGATGCAATGCGTTGTTCGAAGGAATGCCATATGAGCGGCTTTTGTATGGTGATAAAGTGAGACGCAGACTGCATCTCAGGGAATTGCTTTAGTGATCCCTGCGTATCATAGGGGATCAGGACCGGCGTCTTATCTCGGTTCACTAGTTGTTGAAGCTTCGTCGGATTCTCTTTCAAGTACGAGATATCCACCCAAATGTACTTCCAATCACTATCAGGGAGGTTGAAGGAGTCTTCAAATACTTCGACGTCATACCCGAAGGCCTCCCATGCTATACGTAAACCTTGCACCGATCGCTCGTTCTCCCCACCCACGATCGCGATACTAGGCCGATCCAGGGTAGCTTCTTGACTAATCTGAGGGCTTTCGGATAGCTGCACGGGTATGGTGATAGTGAACGTGCTGCCAGTTTGTCCAGGTCCGATCTCAGCTGTATCTGTATGTTTACTGTCCACATGGATGGATCCCTTCATTTTATGCAATAGTTGCTTGATGATGCTTAAACCAAGCCCTGTGCCCCTCTGGGATCCTCTGACCTGAGCTTGGGTGAAAGGTTCGAACAATCGAGGCAAAAAGGAAGGTGGGATCCCTGACCCAGTATCCTTGACCGTCGCAACAAGATTATTTTGCTCCATCGCTATAAGCAATAATATGAAACCAGACCTTGTGAACTTCAAAGCATTGGAGAGCAAATTCATGAGTATTCGATGAATATACGTATCATCCAAGAAAAGTGAGTGTGGGACGTCCGGCGAAACAACAACCATGAGATCGACTTGTTCCGCGTCATCGCGGTTTGGTAGAAGCAACAAGATCGATTCGCAGACAGTCCTCATGTCTAGAGAAACAGGTCGGCATGCAGCCTCCGCGTGGCGTTCAAGTTTAGACCAGTCGAGTACATTATTTGTGACTGCAAAGGTATCAGTAGAGCGCACGGCAGTGATCCTGGCGTCGTTTACTTAATGATAATGTCTTTGTAGCATGCTGAATTGCGTATAGGAGCAGACGACCTTCTTCAGTCAATTCCGTGCGGGAGAGTAAGTCGCTGTAGCCTTGTAAGTGATGGAGTGGTGTTCGGATTTCGTGAGAAGCCGAAGCAATGAAGTCGCTCCTAGCAGCAGCAGCTTGCTCGGCGTTCTCCTTTTGTGCTATAGTCTTCCACAATTCTTTTCGTGTCAATACGATCTATGACGATTTCACAAGTTAGAGATTTCCTTCCGGGCATAAGAACAGCTTCCGGGATATCTTTAAAAGGTAGAAAGCTCCGAAAATATTGCTCATTTCTCACACAAATTCTGAGATAAACAGAGGATCGAGCTGGGATAGTGCTCACCTCTGCTAGTTTGTTGCGTGAAAGTGTTGCAACATGCGCCAGGAGAAAATTAGCCGCTATGCAAGTTGTGATGGCAATCGTGGCGATAGCTGAAGCCAGTTCTGGAGGATAACCTCTAGACTCAGAGGGATGATCGTACGACCAGAATGTTGCCGCTGCCATTCCTGTATCGGACTGTCAGTCATGAGAATTGGCGAACCATTAAGGGAGCATACCAGTAAAGTGCATTGTTGCCACGCCAGTGCTTGCGACAATGGAGAAAAGAAATTGCTGCATTAATCGAGTTTCTATTCGGGACATGAGTATGACACCGACTAAGCAGACGACCCAGCTAATCAGGCCAGACAGGATGACAAGGAAAGGATCCAAGGTGAGATAGCCGTGAGGGATTTTCAATGCAGCAATACCGACGTAGTGCATCCCGGTGATGGCGAGTGACCATAAGAAGCCCTTAAATGTATTCTTGAACGTACAGCCGGTGTATAATGCCTCTCCAGTGGTAATGAATGCATTCCCTGCAGGAGCGGTACTTCGATGTGCGATATCCATGATGCTCGCGAGTGCGTGCGAGCTGTGCGTTGACCCAGTGAAAGACGGAGATCGTCCGAATTCAGAGAAGCTGCCGGACGGAGTCGAGATATCTGCAGATGATGTTGCCGGAGAGAGCGCTGGAAACTTGATTGCAGGATCGCCATATGCTGCAGAGTTCAATCGATCGGTGGGAGATCTGGTATGATTACTGGCACCAACTATTGTCTCTACATCTGATTCAGGCGGATTTCCTTCGAGCAGACCATAAGCTTCTGAATCTTCCGCGTGATCATCGTAGTCCTCCTCTCCGTGCTGCTCCACTTCTGATGAAATGGGCTTGGTGCTATTGTCCCACGACCAAGAACCTGGATCCGCAACAAAGCCTCTAGAATCTTGACTCGACTTGCATGTATGTCTTCTGCGCTTTCCTGCTCGAGGATATCTTTCAAAAAGTAGGTCGGACGCTAAGGTGGCGAAAGTGAAAGTGACAGCCAAGATAGAGCTGATGATTGTCAACGGCACATCTATTCCGATAGGAAGATCCAGTTCGCATCCCAGCATGGCAACAAAATGAAGACTCCAGATAGAGCAGAACCCAAATGTCAAGCTTCCCAGTATGGTCCAGATTGTTACATGTGAAAGATGAACGGATGCCCGCGCTTGGCACATCCTGCAAAGACCCTATCAGTATCACGCCAAGGTGGGTAGCAGCTCAACAATGGAAATACGTACAATTGAGTCGAAGTGAAAGCCCCAAGAAGCGAGATAGCAATCGAGGCAGCTATCATAGTTTTATTCCATGATGGGTCGAGCCGGCGCAGCAGAGTCTCGTCCTCCACGACGAATTCGCTTGTCTGTCCCATTCTGGTGTTGTGTGCCCAAATAGATGCTATTCCGATGGTCTAAGAGGTCTCCGGGTATAGTGACATGCTGATGGTAAGAAACTATGCTCGCGGATAATCCTCCATGCTTTTTCTTCAGCTGAAGGTCGTCCTTTGGTCTGTGCGCATCATGGGCGCGATCACGGCAGTATTGCGAAGACTGGTCGCTGAAGAGTCTGGAGAGTCCGGAGAGTTCAGACACGATCAAGCCTCGCTGGGAATCGTTGTATACAGATGAGCTGAAATGTTGCTACTCCGTGATTCGGCGTACCTGGTTTTGGCCTTAGATCTACATGACTTAGTTTTGTACGGAGATCGTCGGGAAGCTTGACAAACAAGGTTGGTGCCTCTGGGGAAAGCCGATCCTTTTACCCTTTTTTGATCATGTTCTAACTTCATTGGTTAAAGTACCAGATGGCTGGGATTCTGTGTGGGTCTGGGCATCTTACACCCTGAAGACAAAAACTCATACAGGTTCATCAGCGTATGGCTCTCTAATATGACCCTCATCCTCTACAGCTATCCTTCTGCCTTCAAGCTTCACAACCCAGAGTGCCGACCCGGCTGCAGTAGTGAGTAGAAAGAGCATACTAAGCACGGGCACCAGCTGGAGTAATAGTGCAACGGTCCCAAACCATGTGTATTTCAGCTGTCGATCCTTTACGAACGCATTCCTCTCCTTCTTTGTGAAATTGAGTAGTTTGAAGTACCTCCAATGGTGGAATGGCCCTGCTCGATAGCCGGTGATAACAAGAAACATGGGAGCCCCAGCTACGGGAATGAAGTTGAGAGGTAGCAAGATAATGAATTCAAGGATCTGCCGAAGCGAGAAAGGAGAATATACTGCGGACGTCGTTGGTTCACCGAGCTGATTCACCGGATCTGCGCTCTCCCGATCGAGAACGCGGCTGGGCGCTACGAGATCTTTACACCCCTCATTGATCAGGACAGCATCGAAGACATCGACTAGTGTGTTGTCGACGAAGAATGCCTCAAACAACAGGGCCACGATTGCAGCTCCCTCTCCCAGTACGAGAAATGTAGCATTGATCCATGCGAGCTTGCCGTGGAAGATTGCAAGGAATGCGACTTGAGGCAGATATGTCCAGACGAAAAGGTTTGCGAGGACGAGGAGGGACAGCAGGATACTTGGAAGAAGGCGCGCTCGAAGGAGAGGGTATAGAAATGGGTGGGCGAAGAAATAGTAGATGCCCTGTTGGTCAATAAGCAGCCACTTACACTCGATGCAGGAATGGTGAATTACCTTTAAAGGATAAAGCCATGAGGCATGTCTTATGGCTTTGACCGAAGCTTTGAGGGACAGCAGCACAGAGCCGCGCTTCTGTTGGTCTGTCATGCGTGGATATATTGCATTTCAGGTGATAGAGAACATGGTACTTGGTCCGCAGTTGCCTTGTCTGAAGTAGGTACTTTAAAGTACTGTACTCGTACTGACCACAAGTGAGTCCCGAGGTCACTAAGCCTCCCTGGGGCTCGGGAGGGCAGCGATCAACTAACTTCCTTCCGCCTAGTACGGGCTCAAGCTCAACTTTGGATGCCGGTATCGGGCAGCCGGCACGCTTTGCAACGGTAACGACATAGTTTATCTACCTCCAGACGGTTGACTCACTCACGCTTGGTAATGAACTCTTCCGGTGGCGTCCTCAGTTCATTTCTGTACATGATGACCCGATATTGTATCAAACGCAACAATCTTGCTCTACGGTACTCAATTGTGTGGTGGATGTACATTGCAAATGATACTTAGAGTCTCTGCCATTCGTCCATTCCAATTGCCCATCTCTATCCAACAAGATTACGCAAGAGCCGAGGTTGGAAGAATATCTGCCGATGCCCACGCAATATGTCAAACGATGTAACCAAGCTAGCATCCAATGTCGACCTGGACGAATCAATTGCAGACAGCGAACGACAGGAGTCTAGCACTTCTAGTACGGCGGATCATGACAGCTCTACGGCTGAAGTCCAGAATGGCAAGCTGGGAAATCCAGAGAACAACGAGAAAGACATTCTGGCATCCAATGCCCCTGGCGGTATCTTGACCAAAGTCCTGAGTCGAACCGTCTCCCGCATCTCCATCGACCCGGGACCACCTCCAGACGGCGGTCTCGAGGGATGGACGCAAGCTCTGATGGCACATCTGATCGTCTTCAACACCTGGGGCTACATAAACTCCTTCGGCGTCTTTCAGACCCACTACGTTGAAACCCTGGGTCATCCACCTTCCGACATATCCTGGGTTGGTAGCGTACAGATCTTCCTCCTTTTCTTCGTCGGCACCTTCTCGGGACGAGCAACGGACTATGGTCTCTTCAGACTCACCTTCCTCGTCGGCTGTTTCTTTCAATTACTTGGCGTCTTCATGACTTCGCTCAGCACCAAGTATTGGCAGTTATTTCTCGCGCAGGGCATATGTACAGGCCTCGGAAACGGGCTTGTCTTCTGTCCAGCTCTCTCCCTATTATCAACATATTTCAGCAAGAAGCGAGCTCTAGCCATCGGCATCGGCGCATCTGGCTCCGCAACAGGCGGACTCGTCTTCCCAGTCATCGTCCAGCAACTCCTTCCGAAGATTGGTTTCCCCTGGACAGTCCGGGTCATAGGCTTCGTCATGCTCGCGATCCAAGCTGTCACGCTAGCATTCACAAAGCCGCGTCTGCCACCTCGAAAGAGTGGTGCTCTGGTAGAGTGGAGCGCGTTCAAAGAGCTCCCTTACGCTCTTTTCTCCATCGGCATGTTTCTTAACTTCTGGGGGTTATATTTCGCCTTTTATTACATAGGATCCTTCGGCCGCAACATCTTAGGTATATCCGAAACCGACAGTATCAACGATCTGCTCATCTTGAACGGCGTCGGTCTCATCGGTCGGCTTGTACCAGCTCACCTTGCAGACCGCTTTTTCGGCCCCCTAAACACCCTCATCCCCTTCGTCTTCGTCTCCGGCCTCCTCCTCTACTGCTGGGCCGCCGTCAGCTCCAAGGGCGGCCTAGTCGGCTTCGCCGTGATTTACGGTCTCTTCGCTGCAGGTATCCAATCGCTGTTTCCAGCCACGTTGAGTAGTCTGACGACCGATCTGAAGAAGGCCGGAGTGAGGATGGGGATGGTTTTCAGCGTTATCAGCTTCGCATGCCTGACTGGACCACCGTTGGCTGGGGCTTTGATTCAACGTAAAGACGGGGACTATCTTTACGCGCAGATGTTTGCGGGGACCGTTTTGATGGCGGGGTGTGCGACGCTTGTGGCTGCTAGGGTTGCGAAGAAGGGGTGGAGGAAGGCGAGGGTCTGAGGGTCTGGTATTTGTTATAGTTGAAGCACTTCGAGTGTACATTTTGCATCTTCTGTACATAGAGCATGGCATGAGACGTTGCATATAGAAGACAGCGCTAACACATAACGGCCGTATCAATTCCCTGTTTCCCCACTACTCCTAATTTCCTGGGGTTCCAATAGAGGTCGATCGTCCTCCAAATCAAAGTGTGAATAGTATACAGTCTCAAGCACCTTCAGTTCGTTGCAAACATCGACTATGAGTAAACCTCACTGAAGATATCTTCGAAGCCCAAGCGCCGCTATCAGAAGTCAGCATACCCCCTTAGCGAAGAGAGACAGTATCAACATACCGATCAGTACCAACAGATACCTCACCAATCCCCCAAACCGACTCCCAGCCCCCAAACTAAAAATATACCCCACAAGACTAAAATTGACCTTCCCCTCCCGATCAAAATTCGGTTTCAACAACCCCATAAATCTCATCTTCGCCAACTTCCCCTCATAAGGCGGATACCTTACGCTCATCATGCCCTCCATCCACCCCGGCGTGGTGGTGATGCTCCGCCTGTGCGAGAAGCACTCGAAACTCGACTGGCCCCGATACGCCCCCTGGCCCGAATCGCCCACGCCGCCAAAGGCGAGGGTGGGCAGGCAGCCGTGCATGAAGCCGTCGTTGACGGAGGCGCCGCCGGAGCGGATCTCGGCGAGCATGCGGTCGGTTTCGGTCTGGTTGCCGAAGGGGTAGAGGCCGAGGGGGGTGGCGTGGACTTGGGTTGCGATGCGGATGGCGGTGTCGAGGTCGTCGACGGGGAGGATGGGCATGAGGGGGCCGAAGGTCTCGTCGACGATGAGGCTGTCTTGTAGGGAGTCTACTTGTATCATGGTGGGTTCGATGTAGTTATCGCTGTCGTCCATTTCGCCGCCCATTAGGATCTGGCCCTTGCTGTCTTCGACGATTTTCTTCAGACGTTGCCATTGTCGGTTGTTGATTATGCGACTGAAGTCGTCGGTCTTTCGTGTGCCGTTCGGGTAGAAATCCTTCATTGCCATTTTCATCTCGGCAATGAAGTGATCCAGTACTTCTTTGTCAACCATGGTGTAATTTTGGGATATGCAAATCTGGCCGGCGTTGACTATCTTGCCCCATAGTAGACGTCGAGCGGCGAGGCGTATATCGGCATTTCGGGTGACAATGGCAGGATTGCGACCTCCTAATTCTAGCGTCACAGGTGTGAGTGTTTCGGCAGCCTTTTTGGCGATGATGGTCCCCACGGTTGCACCGCCGGTATAAAATATTTTGTCCCACTTCTGCTCTAGCAGTGCTGTCGTTTCAGGGATCGCCCCTTGCACAGTGGTGTAGCAGGTAGGATCTAGATAGTCCTCGAATATCTTTTGAATAACAACCGCAACGTTTGGGGCACTTTCGCTGGGCTTTACGACTACCGTATTACCTGCAGCAATGGCGCCTGCAAGAGGGCAGATGACAAGGTTTACGGGAAGATTGTAAGGCCTGTCCCAATGTCAGTTGCTGTGTATTCAATCAATGGTGATGTGCAAACCCTATTATCAGAACGCATCCCAGTGGGTCCTTCCTGATCTTCGGACTCAAGAGCTTGTTAGCAAGCGGGATATCCGGCGCGCTCCCATCTTTCGCCCATTTCTTCAAGTTATCGCAGATGTATATGATGGTGTTTGTACAGAAATCCAGCTCAACAACATTGGCTTCGAATTTGCCCTTTCCAAGATCTTGTTTGCAGGCACGTTCTAATGCATTGGCATTATCGATCAAGCTGCCAATTGTCAATCACCCGCTCCCTCAATGAACAACAGTATGGTGCTTACCCCCAGTAGAGCTTTCGAAGTTGTATCAGTCTAAACTCCAATGACCTGGTCTTGTGGGTGAGAAATGTGGAGCGAACACCATTGACGATCTCTGGAATGGCCTCCGACTTTGTATACTCTAGCGATGGTATAGCAGCCATATTGACTCCCTGTTTCCTATGTTCTGGATGGATAATAAATCAGCATTGAATGATTCTGCGGTGTCGAGGTCTCGTTTCTGCGGGGAAGGGGAGCCTCCGGCTCGATTTCGATAGCGCCAAACAAATGGCTTAGGGCTTTAACCATTGTGCCAATTCGACGTCTTCATAAGAGCATCTGCACCTCATTACAGTACTGTCAGAATTCAATGCAAAGCGAACTCTAGCATCTTGTTTCAATTCCTTTTCTACTGAAAGTCAGATATTTGACACCCTTGTAAGGCTTTACACCCTCGCCTAATCCTCTGCTTTTTCGCGTATCAACCACGAGTCCATCGACTTTGATACCACTCGCTAACCATCCCTTGACGCTGAAACTGATCGATGCCGAGGAGGGCATGAGTGACGCATTTTGCTGTATCTTCCGCTGATCGCGAGTATCCCTCTGCTCTTTTCTGGTTGTGGGTTTGGTAGGCTCCAGGCCCGAGCTCTGGTAAGCGTCCTCCTTCTCGTCGTACTCACCATTTGCCGCGTCGAATGGGGACCCATTTACTGCGTCGTTAGTCGTTATGCCTACAACAGTACATCGGAGCGTGGCGCTGCCTGCTGCCGTCGCGTCTTTAGTGGGCACGCGCCATTCCACAATATTGTCGGCCGGAGCGAAGTATGCTTCTCCTCGACTCGCTCGTATGTCATTGATGTTGCGTACAACTTTTGGTATAGGAATGTGGACAACGACATCCTTTATAGCAGGCCCAGACATGCTGCCCCCAAATATGGGCGTAGACCGACCAGATCCGCCCCTGGCACCAAGTGTCGGTTTTGACACTGACGCTGGCATACTCGTACCAGGAAAAGAAGTTGACATGTTTAGACGAACCTCAAATTCTGCTCCAGAAGGGCCGAGTGATTTCGAAACCTCTATTGACACCGGCAGCTGGAGCTTTGTATTCCACCACGACGTGAGGTCTGGATTTGACGGCATGAGATTCACCTCATAGCCAGCCAGCATGAACTTGCCGTCTGGAGGGACAAAGCTCAGTTCCCCAGGCCGCTCCTTCCACCTTGCTAGGCGTACACAAGGGTGAAAGACGGGTAGCTCAATGGCTTTCTCCATGCCGAGCTTACCGCCTGAAGCGGAAAGAGTGAGGAGGAGATCTGGCACACCCGAGATCTTCGACGTGAATGTTATTGATCCATTCGCGAAAGCTGCCAAGGGCCTGCCAGATGGTGCGAGGGTCACCGAAAGCGTCTCTACTATGTCTACATACAGCTCATTGCTCGTATGTCGTACATTAGCGCGGCGCCAAGGTATGGCAGGGCCGTTGTTTGTTGAGTTCAGGCTCAGTTGCTGCTTGAAACCACCAGCTGGGAGTAGAGCTGGCGATGACCTAGTCAAAGATGCTGTCAGCAGCTGCTGCGCTCATCGTGCGGGACACATATGGTGTACCCAGCTAATGCCACTCCTCCTAGCAACTTCCCAAAAAATCCAGACACATCAACGTTATCCCGAAGGGAGTTTGGCTCTGTATTGCAGACGCTGCCGGCATCGCACATCTCACTCAGCAACTGGGCTACGACATCGTAGGCTCCTTGTATTTTAGTCGCAAATAGTGGTGCTCCAAGGAAATCCTCCAAGACATCGATAACCCTATGGAGGAACTCGAGAACGAAAAGAGGCTCTGTCTCCCTCGAGACTGGTGACAAGATCAAGAGATTGTTCTGAGTGACGGAAAGTAGTAAGGTTGGAGGATTCACATTTGGCAGGTATATCAAAGACGGTCGTGGGATGGGGCGAGCGAGGTAGAAAGGGAGCAGGACTCGAGCTGTCGCGGGTCTTGATCGATATACATGTTCTAGGATGGACTCACTGTAACATTGTGAGTCATCGAATCTAGTCGAGCATAGGACGCTTACTTGTGTTGATCAAATATGTAAAGCGCCTCGATAGAGGCGCTCATCATGTCACAAACATCTCGTGGGGAGAAAGAAGCTTGGAGCATTGAACCGGAGTGTGAACCAAGATCGAACAGCCAATCAGAAGCGAGATTGGCCGCATATGATAGGGCTGACCAGGTGGCGGAGTGTTTTGTGAGCTCAACCTTCATTATTTGAGGTACTTTTACAACATTGCAGTCTACTCGTGCGACAGACCGCGGGGGATGTCTGGACTGAGTGTTGATCATCAATTCGTTTGATTGTAAGACATGACCGAGAAACGACGACCACCAAACCCCGCCCTCATCGAACTCGCTCAGCCAGAGAAGCTGTCGAAAGTCTTGAAAGATGACCAATACGATTGTCTGGCTTGTAGATTGACAGGTGAGCTTCCACTACGAGTGACTAAAGTCACGTACATTTCATTGGCTGAGCATATACATTTTCTAGGCGCTTCAGCATTCATCGGGTTGGGTGCTTATATCTACTTCTCTGGGAGAAGCCAGCTGTCACAGAAAGCTGAGATCCTAGCCAAAAGAGGCGGCCTTGGGGGTATGAGAGGGAGGATGGCAGGGACGATACTTCTATCGTCCAGCTTCGTTGGGATGGGGCTGTATCGACTGGTCAACTGAGCTTGACCAGGGACGAATCAACTCTGTATATTCCAGTCGCAAGAGACTAGACGCCTATGGCCGGCGATTCAGAACTGAGGATGCAATGAAATCCACGTCCGAAGCTACGGTCTTGTACTATGACGCAGGAATCGGAACAGACGGGACGAATTTACGAATCGGAAAGGCTCACTTCACAAAATCCCGAGAAAGCTACCCTACGGATACAATCCAAATTTAAGCGATCTTTGAAGCTCTTACAGAAGAACAAAGATCCATGTGGATGTCACGCGGTGGGTGTGACTGGTAAAAATGACTGTTACATCCAGTCTCTGGATTGATCTCAATAAATGCTGTCACAGCAATGCATGCCCATAGGCCAAAGTGTATCTGTCCTCGTAAAGCTTCGTCATGCTTAGAAAGCTCCATCCCTTCTTCGCTCTGACTCCCTCAATGCAGATCTATAGACATAATATATGTATGTTTGATAAGTATGCAGCTTCCGGTGACATCCAACAGCCATCACATTTCAGATAAAGCGCCCTCGCTTCCCTCCACCACCTGAACCGTCCCTCCCATCAGCTGGGCCTAGATCAAACTCGTAGTCTCCAAATTTGAACCCTCTCTTAGAACCTGCCCCTGCACCAAGTGATCGAGTAGCTGCGCCTGCTCTATTGCTGTGCCGGGTACCCCGGTGTGGTGTTCGAGAACCCCGCGGTACAACCTCGACCCGAACGGCAGTACCGCTTGGTGGCATCTGCCCAGAAGATTGCTGTTCCGACAGCGATATTGTATTGCTGGAGGCGTCGGGTTGCATATCGATGTCTTGGGGATACGCATGCACTGATCGAAAGGAGAAGATCTCCGGTGCTGGGAAGGTGTTGCTAGGTGTTTCAGTCGATGGAGGTGGAGCCATAGGAGCTGATGCTGCTCTTATCGGTGAGGCTGACCGGGAAATCTGCCGTGGTGCTTCTGTCTCTTGTATCGTTGTTCGTTGGGTGACTGGGGAGCTACTCCTCGCTCGTTTCCCCTGATCCCCCCGATCTTCATCGCTGTCACTGGATGGGTGGGCCAGGAGGCGGCCATCCAAACGTTTCGTAGCCCATTGCCTCACCTTCCACCCTTCTCCATCGTCAAGGCCAAGGTTCTCCTTGTCGAGGAAAGCTAAGACATCGTCGAGTGCATCCTGGTACCCTGCTTCCCGCGCTCTAGCCTGATCTGCAGCTGCTGTTTTATAGAGATTTGTGACCGACAGGGCAGCAGCTTTGAAGGTTTGAATAAGCTGTTCGGGTGGTGGGTTGGATCTCCTTCTTCGAGGTGACCGAGGAAGGGAAGTATTCAGGCTTCTCATCGAATCCATGTCTGTGTTACTCTATGGTAGGTGATGGACCTCAAAGCCTGACCTCGTTTGATGTAGAAGGGCTGTACTTGGAAAACAATGAGTAATGAGATCAAGAACGATGTGGGGTGGATATGCACGTTGAACGACGGCGCTTCTGAAAGCGGACGATAAATTATTAACAAACCCGTTGATACCCTGGATGCCCTTGATACACGGCTGGAGGGGCAGAACAAGACTGTGAAGTTGCAAGTGATGGTACAGTAGTAAAGACACCTCCACCTTCGCGAAGCATGAGTACGATGGATGACAGCAAAAGCCGCCGACCTTCAACAATGACCTCTAGCGCCGGGAGATCAGCGCATGAGAAACTTTAGCGAGGACTAAAGTGGAACGCGAGAAGCTCCCATGTACTTGAACCGCAATTATGCATTACACCTCTACTACCCATGCCCCTTCGCTACAACACCATATACACCAGTCAACAACGTCCATGACACGTCCCAAGTGGCTATTGCGCGATTAATACCCCCCCCCTGAACATTGTTCCATCAATATCAACTCGCGCTCTGCCCTAGGTTGGGGTGAAATCCCCATTAGCTGCTAGCAACATGGCGCCCTCCGCGAAAAATCCTTCAGCCAATTCCAAGGTCTCAACACCTTCAAGCACATCTCCAGCGGAGCTTGACGACCGTCAACATGTTGTAAAATTAGCAGATGGCGAGGACAGCATTATGGTATACCCGTGCCCCTTGTCCAATAGTTATACCTATGGGAGACAAGTCTTCTCAACTACTCAGCCAGTGCGAAATTCCCTATATTGACAGCTGCTGATAATCCATCTTCATAGGGCGATCAGGATACCCCAGACTATTCCGTAAGCTTCGACCCCCTTCACTCCTTATTGCCTTACTTTTCAGTGCTTATGCTTCATGAAGGACTCGGACACAAATCCCAATACAACGGCTACGAGTGATGCAGAGACTTCATTTCAACCTGATGGACGCAAGCGGAGAATTGACGCAACGAACCTACGCAAGAGTGTCTTCGGAAAAAAGCATAATCGCCTTGACGACTCTAAGGTACGATCTGGTATCCTGCAATACGTACTCTTCCTTGCTATCCACTAAGTATGCCATCACAACAGGAAGACGATACCATCAAACGCTTTCGGTATCTATTAGGCTTGACAGACTTGTTCCGTCACTTTATTGACGCCAGCCCAAACCCACGAATCAAGGAGATTATGGCTACTATTGACAAGCAAAATATAGAAGATGAGCAAAAGGCTAGAAAGGGCCGTGCTAGGACAGGCGGAGCCGGTGGTGAGCGAAGGCGGAAAACAGAACAGGAAGAAGATGCCGAGCTCTTGAAGGACGAGAAGCGGGGTGGCCAAGCAGAAACCATATTTCAGGAGTCGCCGGCCTTCATAAAAGGGGGCGAAATGCGCGACTACCAAGTCCAAGGCCTCAATTGGCTGGTGTCTCTGCATGAAAACGGTATATCTGGTATATTGGCCGATGAAATGGGGTTGGGTAAGACATTGCAAACAATCGCTTTTCTAGGATATCTTCGACATGTGTGCGGCATAAATGGACCTCACCTCATCACGGTGCCAAAATCAACACTGGACAATTGGAAACGCGAGTTTACGATGTGGACGCCCGAAGCCAATGTCCTGATATTGCAAGGCGCCAAGGACGAGCGACATCAGCTGATCAACGACCGGCTGGTTGATGAGAAGTTTGACGTTTGCATCACAAGTTACGAAATGATCCTACGGGAGAAAGCCCATCTGAAGAAGTTCGCCTGGGAGTACATCATCATTGACGAAGCACATCGTATCAAGAATGAGGAATCCTCTCTAGCTCAAATCATCCGGCTTTTCAACTCTCGAAATCGTTTGCTCATCACTGGGACACCGTTGCAGAATAACCTGCATGAGCTTTGGGCGCTATTGAATTTCTTGCTTCCAGACGTGTTTGGCGACTCTGAGGCGTTTGATCAGTGGTTCTCAGGCCAGAATTCGGATCAAGACACGGTCGTCCAGCAGCTGCATCGAGTGCTCCGGCCCTTCCTTTTACGGCGAGTCAAGAGCGATGTTGAGAAGAGTTTGCTACCAAAGAAAGAGATCAATCTCTATATTCCCATGGTGGATATGCAGAGAAGATGGTACAAGAAGATTCTAGAGAAGGACATAGACGCTGTGAACGGCGCCGCGGGGAAGCGTGAATCCAAGACCCGACTGCTCAATATTGTTATGCAGCTACGAAAATGCTGCAACCATCCATATCTCTTCGAGGGCGCTGAACCTGGACCACCATACACTACTGACGAGCATTTGATCTTCAACGCAGGCAAGATGCAAATGCTTGATAAAATTCTTGTCCGTATGAAGAAACAGGGTAGTAGAGTACTCATCTTCTCCCAAATGAGCAGAGTTCTCGACATCTTGGAAGATTATTGCATGTTCCGGGATCATAAGTATTGCAGAATTGACGGATCCACTGCTCACGAGGATCGAATAGCAGGCATTGACGAGTACAACAAGCCTGGTTCTGAAAAATTTGTATTCTTGCTGACCACTCGTGCCGGCGGTCTTGGGATCAATTTGACCAGCGCTGACATCGTCATCCTCTTCGACAGTGATTGGAATCCCCAGGCAGATCTCCAGGCTATGGATCGAGCTCATCGGATAGGACAGACGAAACAAGTGGTGGTTTACCGCTTCGTTACCGAGCATGCTATCGAGGAAAAAGTGCTCGAGAGAGCAGCACAGAAGCTTCGCCTAGATCAGCTGGTCATACAACAAGGCCGAGCACAACAGGCGGCAAAAGCGGCTGCATCCAAGGATGAGCTAGTCAATATGATCCAGCACGGTGCAGCTGCTGTATTCGAAGGGAAGGGTGGAATGGGTGTTCTTGCTAACAAGGACGATATGGACGAAGACGACATTGACGCTCTCCTGGCACATGGGGAGGAGCGAACCAAGCAACTCAATGCTCGGTACGAGAAACTGGGCATTGATGATCTACAGAATTTTACATCCGAGAATGCCTACGAATGGAATGGCCAAGATTTCACTGGAAAGGGCCGCAAGGATGTGGGTATAGCCTGGATCAATCCTTCGAAGCGCGAACGGAAAGAGCAGTCATATTCACTGGACAAATACTACAGACAGGCTCTACAGACAGGTGGAAGGACAGCCGATAACAAGCCCAAAGCACCACGCGCGCCAAGGCAGATACAGATCCACGACTATCAGTTTTTCCCTACGCCACTAGCTGACCTTCAGGATCGCGAGACTGCCTGGTTCCGCAAGGAAATTGGTTACAAAGTTCCACTGCCCGATGATGAGGAAATGGATGAGGCTACCAAGGAAGAGGAGCGTGATCTTGAACAGCGAGAGATCGACGACGCCACTCCACTGACCGAGGCCGAGCAGGCAGACAAGGAACGCATGTCGCAACAAGGCTTCGGTGATTGGAATCGAAGAGATTTCCAGCAATTTATCAACGGCTCAGCCAAATATGGGCGCACCAACTACGAAGGCATAGCAGAGGAAGTTGACGGCAAAGAGGCGAAACAGATTCGAGAATATGCCAAGGTATTTTGGCAGAAGTATACCGAGATCGAAAACTATGCGAAATACATCGATACCATCGAAGCGGGAGAAGAGAAGACCCGGAAGATTAATCACCAGCGTAAGATGCTGAAGCGCAAGATGGATATGTACCGTGTGCCTCTTCAGCAGCTGAAGCTCAATTACTCCGTCTCGACGACCAACAAGAAAGTCTACACAGAAGAAGAGGACCGCTTCTTACTGGTCATGCTTGAACGACATGGTGTCGACGGGGAAGGCATCTATGAAAGGATCCGCGATGAAATTCGTGAGAGTCCACTTTTCCGCTTCGATTGGTTCTTCCTCAGCCGCACGCCAATAGAGATAGGGCGTCGATGCACCACCCTTCTCACAACAGTAGCTCGCGAATTCGAAGCCGATGACGGGAAGACGGCCAACGGCCATAGGGGCAGGGGAAGAGACGAGGACGATGATGAAAATGAAGAGAACGCGGCGCCGGCCAAGAAGAAGCAGAAGAATGGCGTCAAGGTGAGTCCGATGAAATGTTCATCTACCGAGCCTGAAACTCACGGACATCTTCAGAATAAGCAGCTAGACATGATTAAGAACGGTAGCAGAGCGAGCTCTGGCTCCGGCCAAACCTCAAGGGCTGTCAGCGTATCTTCCAACGGGACGGGGACCAAGGGCAAAGGAAAGGGCAGGAAGAAATGAATTTCTCGTGTCGATGGACTCTTGTTTCATGCATTCTTGACAGTGTAGCGGCTGATACCTGGAGGGCAAGTGGCGTTCTGCGAGCGATGTTTATGAAGGGGTGGGGATACCGGAGGCCCCGAGGCTTGAGTCATGAGTACCTACCTTACTTTCCAAATGTAAATTACAATACCAGACCAGCGATATGTAGACGAGCCGGCGAGCGCTAGGTAACGTACGAGTCATCAGCCATCCAGATTAGACATCAGATATTCGCTCAGGATGCAAATCCGAGTCCGAACGTAGAACATGTGAGATATCTATTAGCCACTCACTCACACGTAACCTCACCACAATTCTTATCAAATCCCTGCCACAAACCGGAGAAACCTCACGATATGCTCGATAATTTCAACAACTTACCTTAGCATCCTCTCAAGCCCCCCACCCATGCCCATCGTCCTTTCCACAAGAGCATCTCGGCCCATCTTCGTCCTATATAACACTGCATTCTGTCATTCCACTGCATCTAGAGCATTAATGTCAACGCAACGCAGACCTCCAAAGCGCTTCGCCCCTCTCGATCCCACGATACCCAACGAAACCAATGCACCACCGTTAAAGGGGATAGTGTTTGATGTCGATGGGACACTTTGGTATGTGTGGTTTTTGTATTTTTGTGTTTTTGTGTTCTTTGTATTTTGGATTTTGGATCTTGAGGTGGTTTGTTGTTTTATGTTTTCATGAAGAACGTTGAAAAGAAGTCCTCTCTCATATGTTACGTGTCAATCTTGCTATCTATGGACAAGCGGCTATCTATCGAAAGCACATGCGAGAAGGAAGAAGAATGTATACCTTCACTCGTATACATTTCCTTATTCAAGACTACACATTTCCTTCTAAACAAATCCCCCTATATAATACATATCCCCCCATCCCAACCCACCCCATCATAAAAGATTCCACCTCTATCCACCACTATCCCCCCCCCCACCCTCCTCTTCACTCCTATCCTAACATCCCCCCTTTTCCAAAACAGCAAACCCCAATCCTACATGTTCGCCCAAATGCGGTACGCACTCCCCTCCCACCCTTACCCCATCCACATTCCCACCCTTGGGCCCCCTCAAAACCCCCAATCTAACACCCCCCCCCCCGCACAGAACCGCCCTCCAAATCCCCAAAACAACCGACATCCTCGAGCACATCCACGCCCTCCCCTCACCCGCCCAATCCTCCGCCCAAGCCACCATCCGCGCCATCGAGACCGCGGCCATGGCGCTGCAGGAGCCCCAACCGGGCCTGGAAGCACTGATGGGGTATCTCGAGCGCAGACGGGTGCGGATGGCGTTGTGTACGCGGAATTTCGAGTATGTTAATCTCGTTTCCATTCGTTCATCACATTTCTCCCTCTTTTGTTCTATCTAAATCTACGATTGAGCACAAGGCTCGATATATTCGAAGTAGTGTAATAAATATCTTACTTCCCCACACAGCGCACCAGTCCACCACCTCCTCACCAACTTCCTCCCCACCTTCACCTTCTCCCCCATAGTAACGCGCGACTTCCACCCGCCCAAACCGCATCCGGCAGGTATTTTATACATTGCGGAACAATGGCAGCTGGAGGACGGAGGCGAGGGGTTGATCATGGTGGGGGATTCGATGGATGATATGGTGGCTGGGTATCGGGCTGGGGCTGCGACGGTGTTGTTGGCGAATGGGGACGAGGGGAATGAGGAGGTGAGGGGGGGTGAGTGGACGGGGATGGTGGTTGGGGGGTTGGAGGAGCTGGTGGGGGTTTTGGAGGGGGGGTTTGTGGAGGGGATGGGGAAGGGGAGGTAGATGAGGTTGGGGGGAAGGGGTATGTTTGAACGGGAGGGATCTATATTCTTGTTGTCCCGATACAAGGCACGAGACCATATTCCTGAATTTCCCGAACGCCACTGTCATTACTGACCAAAGCTAGGAAAATATCTTCGTTGTCTATGACTGCCTGTTGCTCGATCTCTATCAATGTAGTTTAGTACCATCGCAGCCGCTCCAGATGGGCTCGCAGGTCCGAAGTTGTATACTGGATCCCGGGAACTAGGCAACGTTGGTAATAGATCTTATGTGGCGACAAAAGCAGTCTCTTCGACGGAGCCAGATCTGTGACGCGGATAATGGGAACAGTACACGAGAATTTTCATTGGTAGTGTAGAGACTGGTGGTGCTACAACTACCCTCGACACAAAATTGGTAACCGCGAGCAAGGGGAGTCGATTGTGGAGGCAGGAATCTTACAGTGTAGACTTCGATTATTTGACTATCAAATGTAAGGCGACATCTCTATTGTAACGAACGTAAGAATGAAACAAAAGAACCAGAACGGAAAGAATCAAACCCTGAAGGTCCATACAATTAGCGTCTTTCTCTTTAGCGTACATCGATATTGAGGACGATGCGGCAAGAGCTCGGTTTTGTCGAGAGCGATGGACGATCGTTACTAGTGTGGATGAACATATGACACGTGATACATGATCGAAGCCTGTTGTTGGTCTCCATGGACCGTTGTGGGCCACTGTTGAGCCCATTGAGACCGTGCGGTGAAATAGGTCATCCAGCAATTAAGCGAGGAGAAGTGAGATAACCAATAAAGGTAGGTATGCGAGGTATATCCTGTAGACATTCAGATGCGGTCAAGGTGCTCCCTTTGTAGCGTGTAACAATGGCAAACGTGGTGTATTGATTGCACACGGTCATCGATGCTTCTGGCTAATTGTTGACGTGCGGAATCGTTGCAACGAGCGGATTGGGGCCTTCCGTCTGAAGGCTTGAGCGATGCTACAACACCCTCTTCTTGAGACGAAAGATGCTTTTGGCGTTGCAGCACTTAGTAGGTGAAAGCCCGAATGAGACTTTTCGATAAGACTGGCCAAGCAGTAGGCCCGAGGTCCTTCCTTCTCCTCAGCTAGTCGGTCGCCAGAAATCGATCTTGCACTGAAGAGTAAGAATTCTGGATGTACCCAGGCCAGTCTCGAGCTGTAGCCGTACAGCACGGCCTCATGCAGATCCTCCAGGGTTTAGTACGAATGATTGTAGCCGGCCCAGGTAAGATCAGGCGGAAATCCTGACCAAGTTTCATGTTTGATATTGATCTCGATTCAATCAACAAAACCCAATTCGTCGTCCATGACACCAATGAGTCCTTTCCCAGAAGGGTCAGCTCCGTCGTCATGAGGCGGCCAAGCGTGCAGGGTCTTGCGGAGACTTTCGGATTGACGAATAGCGGCTGGCAAGTCACTAAAAAACGTCAGCAGGCCTTCCATGCTTATAGGACGACTTCCCTCACTTCAGATGTCCATGGACGACGTAGCCGTGTCTAGTTAATTCTTCTGCCAATTGGACTTGGTGATTGTCCAATAGGTCGGGATTCGGTACCACGATTAGTGGGACAGCGATTCGGAGGGCATCGAGTATCGACCCAGAGCCTGCGGCTGATGTCAGGTTTTATTCGGTGCATAGGCGAGTCCTTTTTTACCAGCATGACTGATTACGACGCCTTCATCACCGTTGTTTTGCCCTTTGGCTGCCCTCATCTCAGCACCCAGACCTCGTTTGTTGAAGTCAAAGCCACTGATTTTGATGCTATATTCCCTTCCGTTCTTAAGGTCATCATCTGCGCACTCTTCTAGTATTGTACACCCATTTTCACCATGCTGTATACATAATTCTGTGTAATTGTGTTGCTCGAGAGCGTCGAGAAATGTGGAACTAAGGGTCGCCCGTATGAGTGAATCGAAAGCTGCAGTGGCCCCAATAGTGACGAAGCAGACCTTTCGCGATGCAATCTTGGTTGTAGTTGTGGACATGTTTGAGCAGTCCGACTGCCAAAATCTAAGCAATAGTTGCGTATAAATGTGGGGAATGCCGAGTTATATACTTAACGTCTATCCCTGCGTGCCGGAAAACCCTACGTGCCGGAAAAAATACCTAAGTAGAATACTTAAGGCCAACAGCGGCTGGAGGTCTGTGGCGCCGGGTACGCCACATTTAGCTTAGTAATAATTTTGATGCCTAGCGTCGTTGGTCCAGAATGAACTTTGTATCCATAGTCGCGTTCAAGCCAGCATCGACCCTATCGTCTCGCATTTGCTAAAATCTCGCATGCTAGAGATCTTTAAGAACATTGCTAAGTGGTGGCTAGGTCGGCTCGTACCATGCCTACTGCCCTCAATGTCTATTTCATTTTTGTTCCTCTATGGATTCACGGATTCAAAATTTCAAAATTTCGTGGAAGAAGAATTACACAAGCAAGACTTTCATCCCCAAGCTATTTATCGCTGTTCTCCAGTCGACTGGCTGATGCCGTTTCTCTTCCCTCCGCAGTCTCCAGCACTCTTCCATAATGGCTAGTGCTTTTGAGAAATTCCCAAATGTCGGAGCATCCCCGTCGCTAGATACCGCCAAGCCTCTGAAGAACGTCTGCTCTTCTTCTATTGCCATGCAGCCTGCAATGCAATATGCCCAAGTAAGACTGTCGATTATCGCGATCTCAGGCAGTGCTCGCAAAGCGTCTATCGTCCGAGACACGTGTTCACGAATTTCTGGCATTTCAGGGTAAGCGCCTGAGACGACTACGTCAAGATACACAAGCGCAGAACAGGCAAAGATGCGTGTGATCAGAAGTATGAGATGAGGTGGCTCCTGTACTCCGGTATCTAGAATCGAAGGCATGCTGTGATTTGTCAATTGGCTGAGTCTGCTGGAGTTGTCTCGAATACCATCTTCAAGACGTCGTTCAATGTGAGTTGCACGAGTGACCAGCTCGCGCATGCTCAACTGAGCGCTTATCTGGAGATTCTGTTTCCAGTCGTCAAGAAAAGCAATGTCCATGATGAGGAGCATGGCCCAGTTCTCGCAGCCCATTATTTTGTCAAGGAAAACATAACCCAAAGCCGCGTCAATACATTCGCATTTCGAGAAGGGCGGTGTACCTGTGGTGCTACAAGAGAGAATGTCGTACCATCCAACCACACCGGAGAAGAAGAATAAAGCTGATTGGTATTCTGAGGATAAATTGACACACTCGGCAACCCTTTCCTCACGTTTGATGTCTGGGATAAGCACCGCCGCTGCAGATAAGTGCATCCTCCAATTTCTTGCATCTCCTTTGAACATCTACGAGCCACAATGTCAGAATTGATGGATGGTTTCAGAGAAGATATACCGACTTCCAAAGATATCAACATTGCCAAACAAGAAAGGACGTCGATGTTTTCGACTTGGGTACGAGCCTTATTCTTGTCCCCGATTTTTGCCAAATATTGCCAGAGTTCACTCAGCGCACGTGCATATTGTCTTTCCAGGGACTCTAAGTCGAGGCCGTGGTCCTTGCTTGCACTGTCGCGGCACAGTACAGACTGCCGGTGATAGGCTGCTAAGCTAATAGCAGCGTGATATAAAGGTTTTGTCGTCGTCAAAATAGATAGAAGCCAGCCCCGACCACCAGCGACTACCGATGGCTTATAGAAAGGAAACTGAAGCGGGAAAACGTTATCTAGGTAGTGCATGAGTAGTTCTGCGTCGATTTGTTCTGGAACGACCGAAAAATCCGACAGAGGAGGGTCCGTAGCAATTAATCGGGATACACGATTCATTGCCCGCCCTCCCCAACCATCTGACCAGTCTGTCTGTGCAGCGGATGGTAGCGTAGTAGCAGGTGGTGCTGGATGGGTTGGCTCCTTAGCCGCGGCATTGTTCGTAGATCCATTGGATTGTTGTCGTTGTTGTTGCTGCTTCATTGCTATCCGCTTCTTTTCAGCAGTCTTTTCCTTGACTGCACGTCGAATTATCTCCGCCATATCCTTCTCTCTGTGCTTGCCGTCCATCCATTCTGGCTTTGGACCATATCTATGGCATGTTACGGCGAGATTATTACATGTTAAGCACACTGGTTTCCCTTCGTCACATTTCTTCTTACGAAGGCGACAAGTCCAACATCCCTTTGTGCTTCTCGCACTACCAGACATGCTTACAGGAAGCCTGCCTACAGAGAGTGTTGCCACTATGCCGATCGTTACGACTTGAGTCTCGGCAGACCCCGAATTTCCGACAATATCTATGCCCAAATTTTGGTTGAGTTAGATTCCAGACTTTCTGACTGATATTAATCTACCGCAGATGGTTGATAAGGATGCTTGCGCGGCCCAGGATTGACCGAAGCTGGATCAGAAAGCATTTACAATGTACAAAGCATTCTACCGGGGACTTGACGGTCACAGAATGCGCTAGATATTCGCCAGGGATTCGATCATACTCAATTGGGGATATTCTAGTCTGCTCTCAGCAGTTTTGTCGACTAAGCGCGCAAGCAGCTGCAACCGAGGCTCGTCTCGTCCTTCCGTCCGCGGATGCTTGACGGCGGCACCGTCCATATTCAGTTGCATTGTCCCCGTTTCGTAGCCCAAAGCCTACCTTACCGCAGTCTCAACTGCATCAACGCTGTGTAAGCAGTCAAATGGAGCGCTGGTAGGATTGTGAGGTAAGCCTTGTGCCGCCTTTGAACCGGATAATCGCTTGGTATCGTGCCGGTAAGTCCTGATTTTTCAAGGTAAGATAGGGGACATCTGCGGCAGATCTACTACGAAGTGCTTGGTAAGAGAATCCCTACGAAACTACTTAAAGAATCGCAGATGTCCCTTTTGTTTTATCCTCATACACATCGTCTCCATTTCATTCCTATCTCTCAAATTCAGTTCACACAAACGTCAAACTCTTGAAATGCCGTCTTACGTTATTGTTGGTGCCTCTCGAGGCCTAGGAGTAAGGCTCCTTCCCCCACCTCATCATATTCTAATTCTAACGAAACTCCCAGTACGAGTGGCTTCGATTTCTCAGCCAAGACCCAGCTAATACCGTCGTTGGACTGGCACGCACTCCAGAACCTGTCGAGGCCCAGCTTGCAGCCGATAAAATCACCAACGTCCGCATTGTCAAGGCTGACATGGTTGATCACAAAAGTCTCACAATAGCAGCCAGCGAGGTTTCCAAAGTAACCAACAAATCACTCGATCATCTCATCGTTAACGGCGGCTACCTCGATGTTAGGGCGACTTTCATCACGCCGACGGAATTCATCGGTCAAGAGGACCTCCTTCGCAGAGAGTTCAGCAACAACTTGGACGTGAACGTCCTTGGTGTTATGTACTCCATAAACGCATTTCTTCCGCTTATTCGCAAAGGCAACGCTAAGAAGATCACTGTCATGTCAACAGGCTTAGCAGAATTGGAGTTAACGCAGAAGGCAAACATCGCGTTCTCAGTGCTATACAGCTCGACCAAAGCGGCTACTAACATAGTTGTTGCCAAATACGCTGCTGAACTGAGGGGAGAGGGAATCATCCTTCTCGCATTAAGCCCAGGGGTCGTCAACACAGCAACTGGACCTCGTAAGTCCACCCGTCTCAAAAACTACGGGTCGGAATAGAGATGATAGTTTGGAAGCTGACAACCCAAATAGCACTTCCAGAACACATACCGCGAATGCAAGAGATGGGAGCAAAATTCTCAAGTCTCTATCCGAATTTCAGGGGGCCGATCACTCCAGCTGAGAGCGTGCCTCTTATGAAAAAAGTCATGGATAATATGACGATTGAGGATTCTGGAGCGTTCTTGTCCCACCGTGGCAGCAAGGAGTGGCTCTGAACGCCTTTGGTATGGAAGTTCTGATCATGATAGAGATAAATGGAACGATATGTACCATGTCACTACTTCCTTAGTACGCCTCTCATGATTTCCAGTTGCTGCTCAGCACCCTATTTCACGATTCACGTTCTCTCAAGTACACTTATTTCTGTCGTATGTTATTCCCCATACGTTATCACAATAGCAACCACCTAAAAGTGCCAACTTATATATTAAATGACGATTATCTCCTATCGAGCATCACTTCTCCTAATCAAATCTGTTTCAAAATCCAATCCCAACTCCTGCCTAACAACACTATACAAACTCGATGAATCCAGCAGTCTCTCATTTCTCTTAGAAACCCCTTTCGCTTGTTCCAAGTGTGATAATACTAACCCTATAATATCTATTCTCGTGTCTTGCCTTATACGCGGCATTGTTTTCCATTAGATACCTACGCTGTTCAAGTTTTAGGCGAATGCATTATACCTTACTTGTTGGAAATAAGCCCTTCTGCCAAGATATATAATAAGCGAGTGGCCACGTCTACAAAGTCTTGTTGTCTCATTGTCTTGTTCCTAGTCACCTTTTTCACCTTTCTAGTCACCTAGCATAGCTATCATATCATCCATCAGACCCCTGAGACCATTCAACAGCTTAGATCAGGCTTGGTTCCGTGCACGGCCCTACGTAATAAATTACTAGGGCGGCAACCCTTTAGAACTAGCGTAAAGTAGAATACGTTGTTTTGAAGCCTAAGCTGTAATCTCGACATATTCACCCCCTATATACATAGTAATAAGAATCCTGAGTATATGCCATCATCACACATTGTACGCTCATCAGTGAGGTCATAGCCCCATTCCTAGTCCAGACGCTCCAGGCGGCTTGTAAGGCTTGTATGCAGCACCGGCCGGCAATTCCGCTGGCCGCCCAGCCTCTCCCACAACATCCCTTACTGCGTCATCCCCGGGTAATTCAGACCTTCTCGATGTCGGACTCCTGACTATCGAAGGACTCGCTGCCAGCTCCTTCGATTGCCTGGCTCCACCGCCGCCCACTGGGGGTACGCCACGATAGGCCGCACCTCCTTGTCCCACGTCATCAGGCGTATGATACCCATTCGGGTTTGCGACTACTGGCGATCCTGGTGAAAGGACGGACATATTGGGCGAACCTTCCAGTTCAGATTTCCCCGTGTATGGCGAGTCTACGAGATCTTTGTTATCCTCTCCATACATTGGCTGAAGGTTGTTTCCCATGGGAGGTGGGGAAGCCACGCGCTTTTGTCTTCGTCGTCGACGAAGCAGGAAAAATGCCAATATGGCAAGGAGAATAGCACCAAGGGCGCCGCCGATGGCGGGACCAATTATCACCCCTAGATGATTCGATGAGGCTGGTGCGGAGGAGGCGGGTGCTGAGGTGCCAGTCGAGGAGGCAGGAGCGGCCGTGGCTACACTGGAGGAGGTCACGAGGGTGCTGGAGCCCCCAGCGTTCTGCGTGATGACCGATATAAGAGTGGATATGCTTGGACTGTTCGAGTTTGCTACAGACGTACTGCTGCCACTGTTTGGGCTGTTTGTTCCAGGGTTGGATGTTGTCGGCCGTGAGTTGGGATTGGCGTTGGCTGAAGATGAGATCGCGCTGGACGAAGGGCTATTGGACGAAGGCGAGGGCGAGGGTGGGGACGAGGACGCATGAGCCGCGGACGAAGAACTGGATTTTGCTGGGCTTGTCGGCAGACTGCCACCTGACCCGATGTTTTGCAATTGGAACCTTTCTGTAGTGGTGTCGCAGCACCCCTTAGTTGGACGATTGGCATCGCAGCAGTAGTTCCCCTTTGTGCACTCCAGTATGGCTTCATTCCCGGTAGCTGTATTATCTGGTACATTATCAGCGTTCTGTTGTCAATGCGCTTGGGGAAATTGGTGCGCACTGTGAGTACAGATGTTTGGACATCCGCTGGATTGCCAGGTTTTATCTGTACATGTATACCGGCCGTAAAAGTTTTCGTTGGCTAGATAGCAAAGACCATTGCTCTGGCAGGACCAGTTGAGCGGACAGCAAGCATTGCTTCCGCTGCACGGGATGTCACCGTCGTTCGAGACGTCGCCGTTGGGATAGTAGCAGGTAGACATTGCGGTAGGTGCGGATGGGGCACGCAATGATCATGGACGGCGAGATGAATGTTTGTCAGTGGCTCATCGCAGGTCGTACACCGAGCAGCTGACGGATAAGGAGAGAGGTCGGTCTGCGCGCAAAAAGAGGGAGATTTGCGACGGAGACTGTCAGTAGGATAAGTGATTGCGGCATGACGCAGAAACATGTTTTCATTTACACATGGGACGTCGGCAGCCACCCCAATTGGGACACTCAATTTCCACTAGGAAGGGGGCATTAATGCGACCATGGACCACCCTGGTAGGGAGTCGTAGCAGTACGGAGTACGGAGTATGACACTTCAACATCGTATTGTCGCAGATCTCCCTCAGGCTCTCACAGGGTCTCTGTACACCCGAATGAGCGCTCCACTCTCGAGGAGTAACCAAGTTGAAGTGGCTATTGTTAGACGCGGCATCGCATACAGACGTGCAGCAGATGTAAAAAGCCAGAGTGCAGTGGCGACAACAACGATATTTGCCTTGGCGGACGATTGCTGCTTCTAACGGCTAGTTCGGCGCAGATTGCCCCGGATCTTTACCCCTTGTGGACTCCTAAATTAAGAGATCCTCCCGGGACGGGACGGTACTATCATTCTATCATCACTAATGCTTGGCTCAGTGTATTTTTGCAGGCGAACCTGCGGGCAGATCCCAGCTGGTCCTGGAGGCAACCCATCTGTCTCCGTAGTCAATGACCGTCGCAGACACTTGATCGGTGGTCTTGAGCCTTCCTTGCCTTCGAAACTGTGAATTCTCTCTGCGGAAGTAGGAACCTGAAGCGAGTGAAGGGCCATGAGGAGGTAAGAAGCGAGGCTTATGCTGGCCAGCACTCCGAAGAAGAAGAACATCTTCGATGCCTCGATTTCTTAAGACGGAGCTTCTAATTCCCTCTGGCAACTCTCCTCCCTATGAAATTGACAAAATATCACAATCGGCATGTGCAACATGGCATGGAGAAGGATCGTTTGAAAGTCAGCACTGACATCTAATGCATTGTAAACCACATTTGCAATAAATCTGAGCGGTATGCCCTGGCAGGCTGCTGAGGTGCAACGGAAGTCTGTACCTCGGGTTATCGCTTGCTCATACGCTTACTGAGGTGTGTATAGATGGATCCACAGACCCTCTGAGTACACCAGCAACATTAGTCCCTCCCTCGTCGCTGTTCCGTCCCTGGAGCGACCTTTTGTTTAGGTCGCGGACTCTGTGGACCTGTGTCACTTTTGATAAGTTTCAAAATTTAGCCCTAAGATGATGCATCCGTCTACAGTGCCTGGGGTGAAGATCTTAGCGGTCCTGGGGCGTGGAGTATCGCGAATGGTAAGGGTGCTGATATTGCTTTCGCCAGCAGGTCGTTCTGGCAGAAGCGAGCGTCTATCGTGACGGCCTGAAGATATCCTTTCGTCTCCGCGATCAGCTTACTGTATGGAACGTCTCTGGTGATGACACCGGAGTATCATCGACTGGAATGTCACAACGAAGACAAAAGTCCGAAGGTCTTATTGTATTATTAGGCTCCTAGCACAAGATCTTGATGCCATATTATACCTTTCGCAAGTAAGAGACAGTTGCACCTCGGATACTTATCGAAGCACATTCGCGCTAGCTTTTCTCATACAACTCCGCTCTTCGACGGAGACTACGAGATCGTTCATCTGTACGCAGGTACTAGCAATCTGCCGACTCTTCGTTGCCCATGGAGCCGCTGAACGATACCAAAACTGCGTTCGACTGTGCTATGATGGCCAGAGATCATCTTAAGGAAGAGGATGCGAAAGTTCGCTCTCGTCCACGTAGCAGTGTTGGTGCAACGAATGTTCGGTATTCGAGAACAAGGTTGCTGGTTTCCCAAGAATATGACATCAAGCCTCTGCTTTGTCTCAAGTATCTGGCCTTCAAGCGCTTGCTCACGTTCAACCCTCTCTGTCAGAAATCGGGTCGATTTGGCATCCATGGGAAGAGGACAAGAAGTACAATTTAGATCGGCGTTCAAGGAAACGGCTGTTCACAAGCAAGAGCAGCCTTTAAACCATAAAACAGTAGCGTATTTGAGAGTTCCAGCACCTCGTCAAGGAGGGTTTGGTGGCTAATTCTACCCAGAAGCCACATGTGGCAACGGCTAAATCGATGAGAGTTAGTCTATTTAGCCGTTCAACCTCGATGGATGTCACACTTTGGACTTCGGTATGTTGCAGCACATCAAAAATATTACTTTCCGATCATTGTCTTGATCTTGTGACCTCTCGCCATTTCCAATTTACCCTGGACATACCGCATGTTCCTGAAAGTACTTCTCAATATTTTCTTCCGCATCCAGGACAATCCGTTCTTCGTTTCCTGTCTTGCACCACAAGTACAACTTGGGCTTTAGTATGCTCAGCTTCACTGCCTCAGTTCCAACTAGCTGGAGGAGAAGAGAAAGAACCCAGGTTCGCGAGCAAACCCTCAAACTCTACGTGCTTCCGTTGGAGATCCTGCAGAACATCACTGAATACCTGCCTCTGATATCGGCCGTGTCCTTTGCTCTTTGCAGCCGAAGAATTCTGTCGCTTCTTGGAGACCAGGCTCTCCGTTCTTTAAGATGTGCAATTAGAGGTCCGGATCGGAAATTTTCCTAGCTCTATTAGGGAGGGATCTCCCGAACTGGTTGCTTTGCCACTATTGCGATAAGTTTCACCCTGTGGCACAAGACGATGGACCCGGAAAGCCATGGTGCTACATGGACGAACCGCAATGTGTCCGACTGAGTGGTGTTGTATTCATAACAATGGACTATCGACTTCGTTTCGAGCATGCGCAGCTACTCATGAATCACTACCGCTATGGAAGGGCTCATCAGGCTGACCTCGAGAGGATATGTCACAAATCTGCGGTGACAATAGGTGACACAAATATTGAAACTGAGATTTGGGGCCGCATCGTTCTTGACGAGCTCCTCCTGCGGATGAGCTCAAAACTACGTCTAAATAAACCGTCCGATATCGATTTAGTCAGAAACCGGATTCCCGACATCTGTCCTCACCTGAATGGTCTTGATCGAAGCATATCTGATTCACAAACAACTGTTTGTGGTCCGTGTCATGCCGGTAGAGTACCCTGCGTCGAATGCAGCAGACGTAAGTCCTGTCAAATATGTTCAACCCGGTTCCAAATATGTGGAAGAGAACTTGGAAATTCGGGGACAGAGATCCATATCGATATCTGGAGATACCTTGGTTCTTGCGAGACTCCTGTCGATGCAAAGTGGCGTAGTCAAACCGACTCATCTGGCCCTAGGATATCAAAACGGCCTGACTCACAGATATCAAATCTTATCGTGGAGCTATGCTGATCGTATAAGGATTTTAGCGCTCGGCACAGACTCGACACTGACAAGGTTACCAATGCTTGTGTGAATATCATATTAGCAATCCATGAGAGGACAATCGAAGTGGAAGAACTACTTACTTCGTGTCAACCCTTGGACTATGGGTCTGAGCTCGTCCTAGCTTCACCCCTAGGGGCTACTAGTCACCAGCACTGCGTAGAAGTGCGAGCTCGGCGCTGGTGCTCCACTCCAATCCCCGAGGGGAAAGGAGGGAGCCTGGGTTAGAGGTCGACCTCTAACCCAGGAACCCTACGCTGCTTCAGCTCATTGATTGCGACGACGGCGGGCCGCCCGGATCGCCAACTCGTATATACCTGGCTCTTCACGAGCCTCGAGGACCCCCCGGAGGAGTTCGATCTGTTCACCTAGCGTTTTTATCTTCTCTGAAAAATGGAAGATTGCCATGACCATAGGGTCGGGAGGGGGAGCAGGGGGGGGGTAGAATTGCATACGTACCGAGTCTAACAGCGGAGCAAGGACCAAAGCAATCAAATGAGAAACAATTCCCCTCAACCAAGCACCAAGCGTTCCAAAAAGAGAGATCAAATTTGAAGACATCATGTCAATTGGAGGAGAAAAGAAGAAGAGAAGTGAAGTGTTTGTTTGGATCGACTATATACCGCCTGTGCCTGCCATCTCTAATGAATGGCAAGCGCGCCTCATACCGATATGAACGGTAATCACTCGGAATTGTCATGGCAGACTCCTTCGATTCCAGAGTTCTGGATCGCTCCTCCGCACGAACAAATTACCAATTCGACATAGTTTCATCTTCGTTTGGCCAAAAACATGGGATCCTGGTGGCGGCTACACTGGAAAATGACCCAATACATAGCAGAAGGAGAGAAATCAGATACCAGAGCCTATCCGGCACACCGCCCGTACGAGACTACAGTTCGGCAGGCTGGCAATTCAACGTGTGAGATTGGAGATGGGAATTAGAGAGGATGATCCCGACTGCTCCTTCTGGGGAAATGTCATACTCCAAGGAAGGAGGTAATATGCGGCAGCAACGGACGGTTAGATTCCCACTAGGGTAGCTAGAGCAATGGTTACGGCCAATGGGTCACGGAGTAGAGATGGGCCAAGGAGGGCGCATGACGGGATTTCCTTAATGGTCTACATTGAACTGGCACAGTCTAAGCTACTACGAAGACAGAACCAGATAGGATATACCATTCTAGGTGTGGCTAAATGTCAAGGCAAACACAATGAAATGAATTTAACATGTGGGTTCATTGATTGATTGATCAGTGGAGAAGAATTCCTTTCTCATGCCTGAACGTCGTTTGTGAGTGGCTTCTGGCTCCGCAAATAGAAATACGTATCTAATCCAGATCCGTAACAATACCCGCGATGAATAACGAAACCAACGCTCTCGTTGCCTACCAAAGAACAACAGCCCAAGTAGAATACTACCGAGGCCTTTGGTATAGCACTTTAAGCGGGATATTTGCGAGCAGCATGCCCGTTCTTACCCCTTTAGCAAAGCAAATATATGATTCCTGTAGTCAACCATCAAGACCCTTGTTTCCCATTATTCCATAGCCTTTCATAAGACCTGTCTTACCAATACGATTATTCATCTGTGAACATTGCTGACTCGTTGACGTCTGTAGCCTTCAGCAATATATTTCGGTTGAACGTGCTGTGCTGGAGGGTAGGACTGATGGTCGTCATCGAGGTCCTTGGTAGTCGCGGGTCTGAGGAAGGCGTATTATGGATGGAATTAATCTTAGCGACATTCTGATCAAGGTCCTTGTTATGTCCGTTGCTTTGACGACACCCTGAAGGCTGGAATGGAGGTAGTCTTCAAACGTTCTCTACGAGGCCTGTCGTTTTCGGGACCTGTTGTGTAGCGGGCAAGACTTGGGCTCAAGGAGGCTGTTGTTGAAGTAGAAGAGGGACGAGCGTTGCTGTGGACGCTGCCGTTGCCGTCCTGCGGCTGGTTACCAGATGCATGATGAGGCTGCTGGAACCTCTTCGACAGTAGCCTACCCCTTTTGTCCACCAAGCGTGGCGGCAGACTGTCTGGTTTTACATAGTTCTCTCTTTTATCATCTGATGCATGGGCACGGTGAGTGAGCCATGGAATTTCCGGCCTGTTAGTGGATCCTTTAGTAGGTATTCTTGTCTTGCACTCTTGAAAAAGATATGTAAATGGCTAAAGCATGTCTCGTTTGCTGCATACTTGATAGCGCACTTGCCATCATACAGATACAAGAAAGCCTGAGTCCCCTAGATCCCGATGGGGCCCGCTGAATTTTTTTTGGGCTAATTGGGGTGGATTGTCGGTATGAGACTATTGCAGCGTTAATGGCTGCTTGTATAGCTGGATCAATGGTGGCGTTGCCTACAATATGTAAGGTAGCCGGGATGATAGGCGAAGACTGATGAATAATAACGCTGTGAGGACAGCGTTGGTTGGTGTGTACGTTATATGTCGCAGTAGTCTATCAAGGCCCTTGTTGACTGCTAAGGCACGTCATCGCAGTAGTAGACGTGATGGGAATTGTGGAAGTCTTTGGCTGCGAGGACTATTAATCTGGTACTGTTAGATTGTTTCTTCTATATAATCGCATGGTATCTGATAGGGGAATTGGTTACGATGGTTTTGCTACCATTGTTAAGGCAACATATATGGACTGGTTCTGAAATGTATGGATTAACGGATTAGTGGAGGAAAATGCCTTTCTCAGGCCTGAATGTCGGCAGAGGAAGGCCTCCGTCACCGCAGCAAAGGCTTTGGGCCCCATCAATATTTTTCAGCGCAATTTATTTGCCTCTCATCATCCGTAAACGTAGCTAGGATTTATACCCGTATCACTACCTCCCTAAGCAAATGCGTTCCAAGCGTAAAATACATGCTCGGCTGAGTCTGAATGAGCGCGCTAGGTCGAAAAAAAGCAGGAAAAAAGCATGAAGTTGAAGGAGAGTAGCAGTAAGTTTTAGCGAGGTGCACAGCAGGAACGATAGGAAAGCAAGAACGTCGCGCCGAAAGCAAAGATAACCGCCGCCAATTCCAGATACCTTGCCAGCCTGTGGGGTATGTTGCTTGTGGCCGTCGGCAGAATATTGTGATTCTGGGTGGTTCGCCTCGGGTCCCGTTCCCCTGAAGTATTATTGATTCTTGTCGTTGTCGTCGTCTTAGTTTGAAGTCCGTTTTCTTGCCGTCTTATTCTCGTAGCGTATCCAGTCCTAGTCTTGAACGATATTGGCCTGCGTCAGGCTTCCGGGGTAATCGATATGCGATAGCATTTATAGGGCGATTTAGGACTGCCTCTCTTGGGCGATGTGGTGGGAGGTGGCATACTAATTGTAGAACTTCCTGGGTGCCGTTGTGCGTTAAACAGACGGTGGTAGGAGATGTGTAATGTGTCGTCAGGCCCAATGGTACGTTGAGTGGCCGGTACGGGGTAGGGTTTCTCTCATACATACTGTGCAAGACTTTTGATAGTATATCAGAATACCATCTACATCAATATAATGGGGAGCTTATAAGTCCTCAGCAAGGTGCACAGCACCAATGAAAGGCAAGCATCAATGGTCTAGCTACTCGGGAGCGTCTATCATAGGATCATAAACGTCCGAATGGCTAGATACATGAGGGAATGACATGGGAATCAGATGTCATAAAGATAGTCTGATTTTCAGGCAATCGTGAAATCAACAAAGCATGCACGCATGGAAGTAACATGCCGTAATCAGTGCCAAGACTTGCCTCGGGTTAAAGATCCGCCATTGCCGTTCATATCTCTGGTCTCCAACATGGATCGTTCTGTCCAAGTTTGCAGTTCCTATGGCTGCTGCGATCTGTCGATGGGGCTACACAGCTCTACGAAATCAGTCTCGAATACCAGTGCGACGAGAATGCTTCTTTAGAGTTACTCCATGCCGCAAATTCCACATCTCCCCTCTCCGTCGTGCCGAAGACGACCTCGAAGACGACCTTGAAGACGACTCCTCTCCCTCCAAACCCGTCCGCGCCCCCTACAAATTCTCCCTTGCCGAGCTCGATCCCGAAGAGCGTGAAGCCTACAACTCTCTATCCCCCGAAGAGCGGAAAGAATGGCAAGAAGAATCGAAGAAAATGCATGACTACATGGCATCCCCAGACATCGAGCAGGAGCTCGCGAGCGACGTAGCACTCGCCGCTCAAGAATATGCAGAAGAGTCGCCACATGTGGAGGTGAACATTCCACGTATAAAGCCAGGCTTGATGGCGATGGGTGAAGTGGAAGAGCAAGATACAGGCGAAGATGAGGAGTTCGAGGGCGATGATATTACGAGTCTGGGTCATGGGGAGTTGGAGCAGCATCGAGAAATGAGAGAATATGCGCGGATTGCGGCGTGGGAGATGCCCTTACTGAGCAGTACGCCCTTCCCCTTCCCCTCTCTCTGCACCCCACAATAAACCACCAACCTTTCCACTAACCATGCACGACGCCCACAGAACTCGCCAAACCCTTCACTCCCCCAACCCTCGATCAACCCCTCCGCTTCCGCTACACAACCTACATGGGCGAAACCCACCCCGCCGAAAAAAAGATCGTCCTCGAATTCTGCACGCGCGACCTCCCTGCCCTCACCGAAGCCCAACGCACCAAACTCATAAAACTAGTCGGACCCCGCTACAACCCGGAAACCGACATCGTCAAGATGTCCTCGGAGATGTTCGAGACCCAGGCGCAGAACAAACGCTACCTGGGCGACCTGGTCGATACGTTGATGGCGGAGGCGAGGGATGGGAGCGACATGTTTGAGGACGTACCGTTGGATTTTCGACATCATCGGTTTAAGCGGAGGCCGGAGTTTCCGGAGGGATGGAAGTTGGATAAGGGGAGGAGGGAGGAGTTGGAGGGGGAGAGGAGAAGGAGGGCGCTTGCTGAGGGGGCGAGGGAGCGGGAGGGGAGGATGGTGGTGGGGGCGAGTATTATTGAGGAGGCGATGAAGGCGTTGCCGGTTCGGGATGAGAGTCGGGTGTTGGTGGATGCGCAGCAGGGGAAGAGGGGGAAGCCGGCGAGGGGGAAGGTGAGGGCTTTGCGGTAGTGGTTTGTGCCATATCGGCAGGGATTACGTTTATTCAAGGACAACAGTGCATGGTTTGCGTAGCGACGGTCGGATGTACCAAATATCATCAGCACAATCATACCTCCATATCAACTATCACGCATGTCTTGACACCTGGAATCGTTCGAGAAGGGAATTGCATACATTCGCAAACTAAATCTACCCAGCTAGCATGCTATCTAAGACCGTATCCACCACCGTCATGCTCGTCATTATTCAATGTTTTACAGCCATGAGCAGTGAGTGCTCATGACCGAACACGAATGCTGGATGCTAGCATGAAACCGTCGAAAAAGAAAACCATGACCTAGGAAAGAGGTTGCTCTCTATGGGATCCTAGCGGATCCAGAATTTAGAGGCGGCTTCCGAGAGGCACTGGGTGCCATATGTCTTCCCGTAAGGAAAGAATGTACTCTCAATTTGTATGTATGTATTGAGGAAAGTGAAAAAAAAGATTCATCGTAAGTCGATCCGTGTATGATCGTTCATTCCGTGCAAGTAATGAATAGATAGAAACTCGATAGAGCAGGCATGCAAGATGTAAGATTTGCAAGATTAATTCGGTTGTCAATCGTCAGTCGTCTGCCACTCTGATTCCAATGGCTCTTTCCATGTTATCTGCGATCCCTCACCAGTCCATGACACGGCCGATCTGGAATGCCAATCGGACATATTGAGGTAGGCTTTCAAGTCAAAAGATCCTAGGTTTGGGGGTGAGCTTGAGTCCTGCCGTGACTATGGCTAGGATTCTTGGCCGCGTGATGTCCTTTTGTCACCTGGGGCTTCCCCTTTCCCTGTACACTTCCACTCGTATGTTTCTTAATCGTACGCTGAGGCTTGGTCTGCTCATCTTCAATGGTATTTGCGACGTACTCGGCCTGTCCTGGCTCGCGAAACAGGCGACGATGGTATAGTTGAGGTGAGGGCAGGACGGGTGAGAAAGGATTCTCGAATCTAGCGTTGAACTTGCCAAATACACTGCCGTTCACACTCGTAGGAGTTTGAGCACGGACAGAACCGTTGCCGTCGAAGAAATTCGGAGCATCGCGCTTGAGCTTGCTGTCAAGAAGGCTATTCATGTGGCTATGGGCGCGGATGTCAGAGCCAATGGCAGCATGTACGTTGTTGTGGTCGACAGAAGAACTGTTCTCGGAAAGGCGTGCGGCATTGCTGTTCGTGGTTGTAGGTGTATCGACTCGGCTACTAGAGGTAGCAGTATCTTTACCATGCGTAATTGGGAATGTATTGCCGCGAGCGCTGCCAGAGGTGGCGAAAGCGTGGTTGTCGTAGCTCAACGTAGCCGGATAAGGTTTTTGAGTATCCTCAGACTGCCCAGACATGATATGAGTGGGCATGTACGGAGGAGCATTATTCTGGGGGACAGTCTCTGTAGAAGGGTTATGGGTGTGGACGGAGCCTTTCGTGCCAAAGTTGGCATGATCATTGTTTTGATCTCTTGGCGTTTGAGCGAATCGGAAGGCCCAGGAGTCATTCGAGGAACCGACGCTGTTCATCTGAGCATGCGAATTGTAACTTGCGCGCTGTGTATGCGCAATGCCATTGCTATGTGGCGGAACTGTTGTCTGTGTGTTCTGCTTGGAAGCTTGCAGGGTATGTGCAAAGGGGCTCATAGACGGGTAGTTTGAAGGGATAAATTCGCGAGCATGTGCGCCCAGGCTAGTCGAATGGTTGAATGGTGCATGTGAGACGGTATGGGCAGACTGACGTTGGAAAGACTGGGTAGCTGTAGGTGCCGCCGTTTGGAGAGAGCCTTTGACGGTGACCGAGCTTGAAGCACTAGCCTGACCATGAGATTGCTTTTGGGAACCTTTGTCAGTATTGGTCGCAGGCTGAGGTGCATTCGCTATGGATGTGAATCGCAGAGGCTTATAGCCGTTCTGCCTTGGTTGAGAAGAGTCGGACTGTGAACGAGTGGGATTATAAGCCAGTGTAGAGGGTACATCTGGACGACCTATGCCGGTCTGAACCCCTGGTGAGTCGCCTTGAGGATCCCGAGCCTCCTGCCGTCTCCAGCTCTGCTGATAAGCCGGCTTTGGTCCTTGCGACGTCTTCACTGGCCTAGGCGGTGGTGTGGGATCCTCTCTAGGCCAGCTTGGGTACGTCCGGACACCGATGGCCAGTCGAGTCTCGTCGTCTGGAGGAATCTCGTGCTTGTACTTGCACCCTTCCTGCATGTAGTTGCAGTTGCCGGTTCGGATCCAGTAGGTGCAATAGACTTTCTTGCCAAGAGTGCCTGCAGAGGCTAGGTAACGCGAATCATCCTGGGAGTCATCCTGGCTGCCTTCCGGAGATTGCTCTTGGCTAGCCGTGATGTGGTCGATACTGGTCTAAATACGGTCAGTGAAGACCAAAGAAGTCAGTTCATGTAGAGGGGAGACCTACCTGAATCTGGTCGGCATCTTGACGGCCGATAACTCCCTTCCCCCTCACATCGCTAAGTCCAATGTCTTTGACATCAGGCGCTCGAAAGACTTTGGGAGGGGATGGTGCTGCATCAGAAGCAGGCTTGAGGAATTCGACTACATAGTGCTGCCCATTATGATCAAAATGGTCACCAAGGAACCTCATCTCCCCTTGACAGACATCCTCCCACTTCTTGGTGATCGAGATACCTTCTAGACTAATCGAATCGGGAAGCTCATCGATAGCGATCAAGGGGACATATGTGTCGGCATTGCGACGAATCCAGAAGTATGGATGGATGGTCCCTGGCATGATTGCTGTTGTTGATAATGTGACTGGGCTTGGAGGGAATGGGAGTTGGTAGGTTGTAGGGTTGTGAATTTTGCGGGATCTGTGGACAAGGTATATGAACACAGGACGTGTTGAAGTTGGTCTTGTAGTCGCTCAAAGGAGTATATTGAAGAGAACCATTTGGGGTTCAAGAAGATTATAAGCACGAGAAAGAGATGATTGTCGTCCCCGATAATTTGCTACAACATCGTGTCAGCAAGCACGTATCGATGGTTCAGAGAGAAGTTTGACTGCTACCTCTGCTGCTTATGGACTGATTGTGGATGGGTGTTGCAAGTTTAGATATTGGGAAGCATTGATGCCCTGATGTATGAAGTAGATTGCTCTCGGGTGCCTGCTGTGCTGTAGAGAAAGTTGAACAAGAGAGGAAGGATGGCCGCAGGGAGAGTTCTTTTAAGCTACCCGATACCACAAGCTCATCACTCTCGCTCTTCATCGACTATGTCGAACAATAGATGGCTGATTTTTGTGAAGTTGGTAGAGTGAACCTCTAATGGTCGATAATGAAGTCGAACGTTGAATATCCAATGTGTGACAGGTCAGTCGCAGTCCCTCTGGGGGGTAATATGAATGACATGATCCGCCACATTGACACAGGGTTGGATATTAACACACTCAATGACGAAGTGACTATTGACCCCTTACCGTTGCAAGATCTTAACATCAAACCCACTTTGCCAAGGGCGGGTACGTACGGCCGATACTTAAGGTAGGCGACATCAGGGATCTGGTCCAAACAATCGAATTGCATTAGCCGATACTTATCATTCTTTATAGGTCTTTTGGGTTTCAATAGCTAGGTAATACGGACGAGAGCTGAACCAACTTTTTCCGTTAACATAAAAGACTGTCACTCGGCCACAAGGCTCCTCAATTTCAATCCTAGAAATCGTAAGGCTTCTTTGGGTGACGCTCCTTCTAGGTCCACTTCACGCCTCGAGTGTATTGGCCGGTCCGGAAGGGTACTACTGCTATTGTCTTGTTGCTGTTGGTAATCACCTCAGGTATCTGAACTGCATCATGTGTGCCAATGATAATGGTGCTGTTGCCCATAGATGTGTCCTGGTCGATTTTGTAAAATGTACGTCCGAATCCGCTTAGAAAACCCGCAATGTTCCTATGTGTCAATCTTTCAGGTCGCAGGCCATGTCGGCAACCCTCTTCCAGAGCATCTAGTACCAACGGAACTACGTAAGGTGCAGTGAAGACTCCGGGAGAATCTTTGCCATGAGGGCCTCTTCGCTTATCTTGCGTGGGATGGGGAGCACTATCAGACCCAAGGAAGAACTTTGGATTCCCTGATGCTGCTGCCTCGAGTAAAGCTGCTCTATCTTCAGGGCATTTTGCCACTGGCTCTGCGGATCATCGAATATCAGCGATCTTTTCTCAATGTTATAGTAGGATGAGTTGGTGAGCTCTAACGACATCGAGCGCCACCGAATACATTTTCCGAAATGATCATGCCTCTAATAGGGGAATGCAACCCGAAATCACCTACTGCAATAGTTTATAGAGTTGCCAGCCCAGTCGTCAACAATGAGAGATAGATGATGAGCTGTAATAGTTCCTGCCACAGTCTCGGAACACGAGCTGACTGCCTGTATGGCTGCCTTGGTTGAACAGTGCTCTAGTATTATCCGTAGTTTTGGAAAGTCACGATGCAGATCTAGTAGGGTTGGCAAAAACTTCTCCTCGGCGTTCAGGACCTACCGCATACTCGGCATTAGCATAGCACCTTCTTCGCCGCATCTGGATGAGAAGACCAATCTGATAGGTGACATGCTCCAAGATACCATCCACGATATAGAGCAAACCTCCAGCACAACGAAGTTGAATGCCAAAAGTATTGAATACGAACCGAGATAGCTTCGCCGGAAGGACACTCTCCATGGAGGTCTACATAACAAGTCAGCAAATCAAAACTTGATCATACAAGGCATGTATTGAGTGTTACTCAGAACAAGATCCTGATTTTGCATCTCTCGAAAGACTGGATAGAACGTCTTCAAGTCTGTGACGCCAGACGAGGAATGAGTAGTCACTCCGGCAGGATATAATTTGACACCCCTTATACCGGCCTTTTTTGCCTCGCGGATGACGGCGGCGTCAATAGAGGAATGTAAATACAGTGACATGATAAATCTGACATTTGGTTCCTGTGCTTGTAATTGCCTCTGGTAGTCCAAGGTCATCGCCACGGTTGTCAGAGGTGGCACCAAGTTGGGCTGATGTGGTTAGCAATAATGCCTAGAGCAAAGGAGCAGACGTTATTCACCATCACGTAAACCTACTTGATTATCAGTATCGAATAAGCCGCATACTTGGATGGAAGCTACGAAGAGGAACGAGACTGTACCGTATCGACGCCTAGTAACGATTTTGGGATCAGTTGATCAAAGCTCTGCTAGATCTCAATTTGGCAAATTCACCTCCATGACGGATTGTCGGTACAACTGCTTCCATCTATTGATGTTTCCTGAGCTTCAGCCTTTCCAGTGGGATCAAAGGTGTGCGCACCATAGCTCCGTCACGCAGATGCACATGAGCCTGTATGGTTCACAAATCAATATTGCATCATGAGACAGGGCTAAAATGTACTGTAGACCATAGACCTCTCAGATGATGTCCTTTCAGTAAATGCAAGACCCAATGATGAGATCAATAAAATCAGACTGACATCGAAGGCAGCCGGAAGCTGCATTCCCTCAAACATTGACGCCATCTGAGCCTCACGAGAAGGTACTGTCAACGGGGTTGTACCAGATCAATGTTTCGTCGCTCTCTGTCCAAATATCTTCGTGGAAGTAGTGGAGTGGGTTGACATGAAGCCCAAAGTGAGTAGAATTATGGGAGATCTCGTCTAGTGATTGAGGGGACCAGATATGTCACGATGTTGGCTCTCAGATCCTTGATTGACTACGAGGTGTTTCTCGTAAGTCGGCAGGCGGTATCGGATACTTAGAGAAGTGAGGCTTAAGATCAGAAAGATTTGCAGACGTTGACCGAGCCTTGGCTCTAGAATAGATGGAGCCCACAGCAAATCTAAGTTTAGCAAGAGCAAGAGGCATCCAGGCTAATGTGTATATACAAATGCTCCCGTGTTGCAATATTAACGGCGCTGCAATAGATGATTATTGGTACAAGAATTCGAAGGCGCTGCGCTATGTTCTTCTGTCAACGCTGCAAATTGGGTATCTGACTCCAACTTTCAAAATAGCAAATCCCTCGTATCCCTCCGTATATTCTCATCCCTAATGGGAGCATTGGGGGTATCTCTAACGGCAGTTTCGACACTCTTTGGCTTCCGAAGAAAAGCCTCACATAGTATTCCAGCGGCTACACTGACGTTCAAGCTATCCACTGTGCCTTGACCAATCCTCTGACCCTCGATCCCGACATCGAAGCTGGCTTTCTTCTGTATATCCCACCGCAACCCTTCTCCTTCACCTCCAAGGACCAGGATACATGGACGATCCCGCACAGGACTTCCCAAAGTCGTTGTAGACACGTAATTGTTAGAGTTCGGCGATTTGTGTGAGCCTGGACTGGCAGCAGCGTATATCTTCCATCCATTTTTCTTGCAATTGTCAAGAAACCCTCCAGGTTGATTCACAGAGATGAGCGGCAGGGTCTCTGTAGCTCCAGCCGAGGCTTTGAGCGCGACTGGTGATATTGGTGCGCTGCTGCGACTAGCGACGGCCACGGCATCGACGCCGAGAAAAAAGGCTGTCCTGAGAATGGCACCGAGATTGCCCGGATCAAGCTAATGTATAGTCAGATTTGCGAAGCCCAGCATTTGTAATAGTTTGGGTTGACTATTGGGTGAAGTATGTGGGGACTGGGTAACTCACGATTCCGTCTAGCAGAATGACAAAAGGATACCTCGGATACCCGACTTCATATTGAATGTCGGTGACCTTGCCGTTGATCTCCTCGTCCTCCTTGGTCTGATGGTCCAGGATTACGTGGAAGGCTCCCTTGCGTCTTTCGACCGGCTGTAGGCCAGTCACAGGTAATTTGGGCAAAGGAGACGTTTCAAGGATATAGCCCTTGAAAGATGAATCAGAAGTCGCAGACTTTACACATCGGGGAGGCTCTGTATACACACATTGTGAGGTCGTCCCGCGCTCATCTTATCCATAATTCGTAGCCAGTCACCCCTAACTTTCTGGACAACGACATTACGTTCAAGAGCCATCTTTCGTACCCTGGTGTCTTGGTTCCGAACATCCCTATTGTCCCCATCGTAGATGTATAGCTTGTAGAGCTTCCTTCTCGATGAGAGGAGAGCTGCAATAACGACAGATGTACCGTAGAGAAATTCAGACGCAGGTGTCGTATAGGGCATACTCAAGGGAGTGTCCAACTCGTGATACCTTGCCATCTGGTCGTTTGTTTGCGATATGTCCCTTCCATAGCCCCTAGAGCCACGGCTGCCTGAGAACCCCATATTATCCGGCGCCTGTCTTCCCATTGTAGGCGACCGCCCAACGGACCGCGGGGAATTTTCATCGCGAAGGTCTTCCGGAATAGAGAGTCCGGGGTTGCCCTCATCTATCTCGTCCTGCACGGTTGATGTTTTAAGTGCTCCTCGACCTGGTGGGTTGAATTCCCTCTCTCTTCGTAGTTCTCGACGACGAAATGGTAGACGATTCGTGGTAGTATAGAGCGCTTCTTCATCTGGCGGCTCAAGCTTACGCCCAAATTGGGCGGCACGGCGAGCTTCTCGATTACCGCCGGCTTTTCTTGTATAATCATAATGAGCTTCGCGTAGCGTTTCGTCAGTACTCAGTCCCTTAGCAACAGACTCGTGCGCAAATGTCTTGATTTCTCTGGGAGCCTTTTTTATTGTCCGTGCTTGTCTCAGTGCCTTGTAGCGTTCGTTGATACGGGTGTGCCGCTCAATGTCCTGAACGTCTTGCCCTTGCTGGTGGTTTGGCCTTCTTGTCCATTCGTCTGTGTAAGGCCGTTTAACCAAGTTTCTCTCATCACCGCGTGGCCTTTCAAAAGATTGCCTTCGAGTTCTGATATCTTTATACTGTGACCGCCGGAGTGATGTATTAATCGCTGTGTTCGTAGAGATCAATGCTCGAGAAGCTTGGGATCTTAGACTCCTACGTCCAAGTGGAAGAAAATCGTAAGAAGCATGTTTGCCGATACATAGAATAGACTTCAGCATTACATTAGCAGCGTGATGCTGACAGTAGGTGCAATAACGCATTTCAAGAAGTTTCGGCCGTGATGCCAAGAGGTTGGGGGAAATCCAGGAGTATTCTACCCCGGAACGCATCATTGATCAATCTATGTATGGAGCGGAAAAAAAGAATGCTACATATTTTGCGCTTTCTCGACGTTGTTTTGACCCCGGGACACTAAGCGACTGAGATAGTATTGACTAGAGAATAGAGTGGAAGATTTGAGGAGCATGAGTCTGAAAAGCCATCCGGTGCAGACGTGATACAAAATCAAAGAACATAATCAGCCTCCCGCTCCATGCATATTACACTACTACAGAGAAGAGTCCCAGTGGAAGAAGGGGGGTCTCGTCTTTTCTTGGTCCTGAACGAAGATGGCGGATACGAGATTGGCTGAAGGTTCTTCAACAAGACTACCTGCGCATCAAAAACCCTCGTCAGGAGATTTCATGGCTACAATAGCGTCTGACCAGCACACAAATAGGACACCTCCGATGCCCCACGAAATATGGCCAAAAGGTGGAATTAAGGAGACCAAGTCCATGATCGTGCCTTCACCACAGGGTATTAAGGCCTCGGAAATGACAGGTCGATTTCTGTTCGGGAACTACACCGACAAAAAGAAAGACAGAGAGGATGGTACAGTGCAAGGAGGACCACGCCTGCAAGGTATCGCAAATGAATTGCTGCATGGGAGGGACACCGAGGGTCATAGCGATGGGATTCATGACTCAGGGACCGCCATGAACAAAACAGAAGTAGCTACGCCTCCGGGTCGACTTAGCGTTCAGTTTTCTCGGGCTGCTCTAGGTATCGAGTCATCAGGGAATGCTCACTGGAGATCAGGGTCCGAGGATCTCGCCGACGGTGAAGGTACTCCTAAAGACAAAAGGGGAAATTCTATCTTCAACAAATTGAGGACCCTAGCCATACCTTCCATTGCCCAGTCACATACGAGAACTCCCAGTGGGTTCACTATTGGCGGAGACTCGATTGACGAGCGACTACCGCCCTCACGGGTCTCACCGAGCTCAGAGAGAGCCGACCCAATGCGAGGGCAGCTTGGTTCGGAAGGTAGTGATCTTGATGCTGATGCCGAGGAGAGTACAGGAGAAGACGACGTAAGGAGTGCTTCGCGTTCAGGACTCCAGCGAAAAAGCCGTCGACCGCAAGGTGTTGGAGCTCAGTCCGCCCCCACAACACCAAGAATGCCCCGTGGCCTACGTCCTAGTTTCCTATCTAGTAGTTCCACCATGGCAACGAGTGAAAGATTTCGGCCTTCCTTCCTGCCACGCAGAGCGACTATGACAGATTTGCCCGGCGAAGTTCGGCAAGGTATATCTGAAGATGAAGGCAGAGACAGGATGAACCGGAACAGTGCTTGGCGAAGAGGAAGTGGGCGGGGTCTGAGCTACGCTGGGAATCGCAAACAAAGTCTGCAAGCTTCCGCTGAGGAGACACGGCCAAGCAACCTGCGACGACTTACAGGCTTTGGGACAGCTAGCGATGGTGTGGAGGGCTCTTCATTTTCCCCGTTCAAGGGCCATCGAGGCGAGCGCGCCTCTACGATGAGTGCCGCAAGATGGCGACAGATAAAAGCTGCAGTCAAGACCTTAGGGCGCAATAAAAAACCCGAGCACACCATTGATCATGCGAAATCTGCTGAGCTGCTTGCCGAGCTCACCGCTGGTGCGCCTGCAGCGCTGATGCTTGCGAGTATGTTCCAGAGAGACGAGCACGGCAATAAAAGGATACCAGTCTTGTTAGAACAGCTTAAGGTCCAAATCACTGATAGCGAGCAGGTCAGCGAGAAGTCAGGTGACCGCCATGTGATCTTCCGCATCGAACTAGAGTATGGCAATGGGTTGACTCGCATGAAATGGGTTATACATCGTGCACTGAGAGACTTTGCCAATTTACATACACGATACAAAGTTCAGCTTGGGGTACAAAAGTATGCTCAGCTGAAGAGGGATGAAGCGCGTACGAAGTTACCGCATTTTCCAAGGAGCGCATTTCCGTATTTGCGTGGTCTTAGAGGGCTTGATAATTTTAGTGCGTCTGAGGATGAAGAGGATCATGAAGGCGAGGATACTGGGCGAAGTGGTGGGGAAACAAGCGGAGCAGAAAGACCTGTGAAGAAGAGGAGATCGCGCCCGACGCTGAGCAATGCAAGACGAAAGTCAAGTACAGCAAACGTCAATGGGGGCGATGGTACCGTCCGCAAGGGGGCTTATCCGGAAAGACAGCGGAAGAAGCTCGAGATATATCTCCAGCAGATGATTCGGTATCTGATTTTCCGCCCAGAGAGCAATCGGTTGTGCAAATTCCTCGAGCTTTCTGCCCTAGGCGTGCGCCTTGCGGCTGAAGGAAGCTGGCATGGTAAGGAAGGGCTTTTGGTAATACAGTCTGGGAAAGGCGTCGACTTTCGGAAAGCCTGGACACCTTCCCTGATTAAAGGCCGTCATGGTCCTAAATGGTTTTCTGTCCGCCATAGTTATGTTGTTTGCGTCGATTCCCCAGAGGAGATGAACATCTACGATGTTTTTTTGGTGGACTCCAGCTTCAATGTTCAGACCAAGGGAAAAGGTTTACTCAGTCAGAAACCGAAAGACATGGCTAAAGCAGCGAAAGAGTCAGCATCGCACCCAAAACACCATCACTTGAAGCTATCAAATTCCGAAAGAAAGCTCAAACTACTGGCCAAGAACGAACGGCAGCTAAAACAGTTCGAAGACTCGATCAGGCAAATGTCACGAGATTCGATCTGGAGCAAGCCCAAGCGGTTTGACAGCTTTGCCCCGGTACGATCCAACGTTTTCGCGCAATGGTTGGTCGATGGGCGAGACTACATGTGGAACGTATCACGAGCAATCAGCATGGCTAAGGACGTGATCTATATTCATGACTGGTGGCTTAGCCCTGAACTATATATGCGAAGACCAGCTGCGATCAGTCAGAAATGGCGGCTTGACAGACTGCTTCAGCGAAAGGCGAGGGAGGGGGTCAAGGTCTTTGTTATCATTTACCGCAACATCAATTCTGCTATACCAATTGATTCGGAATACACCAAGTTCTCCCTCCTTGATCTCCACCCAAATGTCTTTGTGCAACGATCGCCAAATCAATTCAGGCAAAACACATTTTTTTGGGCCCACCATGAGAAGATTTGCATCGTGGACCATATGGTAGCCTTCGTTGGGGGTATCGATCTGTGTTTTGGTCGATGGGACACTCCGCAGCATACGGTGGTGGACGACAAACCTACAGGCTTTGAAATGTCGGAGGCGCCCAAGGACGCTGATCACTGTCAGCTTTGGCCAGGCAAAGATTACTCCAATCCAAGAGTCCTGGACTTTTACGCTTTAGACAAGCCTTACGAGGAAATGTACGATAGGCAAAAGGTGCCGCGGATGCCATGGCACGATATTCACATGCAGATCGTTGGACAGCCAGCACGCGACCTGACCCGACATTTTGTGCAAAGATGGAACTATATTCTGCGTCAACGCAAGCCAACCCGTCCTACGCCATTTTTGCTCCCTCCACCGGACTTCAACCCAGCGGACCTCGAAGCGCTTGGCCTGAATGGTACTTGTGAAGTGCAGATCTTACGGTCTGCCTGCTGGTGGTCTCTTGGGACAGATCACACCGAGCATAGTATCATGAATGCGTACATCAAGATGATCGAGCAGTCAGATCATTTTGTCTACATAGAGAATCAGTTCTTTATAAGCAGCTGCGAGGTCGAGGGGACGAGGATCGAGAATCAAATTGGTGACGCTCTGGTTGAGCGCATCATCAGAGCTTCCCAAAAGAAGGAAGACTGGCGTGCTGTCATCATCATCCCTCTGATGCCTGGTTTCCAGAATACTGTTGATCAACAAGATGGCACAAGTATTAGACTCATCATGCAATGTCAATTCAGGAGCATATGTAGAGGAGAGGCGTCGATCTTCGGCCGTGTTCGGGCTCAAGGTATTGAGCCGGAGGACTACATTCAATTTTATAGTCTACGATCATGGGGAAAGATTGGGGCAACGAAAGAACTTATCACAGAGCAACTTTACATCCATGCCAAGTGCATGGTCGTTGATGATAGAATAGCCATAATTGGCTCGGCGAACATCAACGAGCGGTCCATGCTTGGTTCACGAGACTCAGAGTGTGCCGCAGTCGTCAGAGACACTGATGTGCTGTGGTCCACTATGAATGGTGAACCATATCTTGTGGGGAGATTTGCACATACCCTGAGAATGCGTCTCATGCGTGAGCATCTCGGTATAGATGTTGATGAGGTTATGGAAGAGGAACAAGACGAACAGGATAAGCAGTGGAAGCAAGATATGGAGAAATTCCATGCTGAAGGACCTTCGACTGGAGAGACTGGTGAAGCGACACAAGATTCGAAGCACCTTTTCCGAGACGAGGTATTACATAAAGCGGAGATATTATCCAGCTTCAACCATGATGTTGACTGGGAGCAAGCTAACAATCCCAACCTGAAGTCGAATAAAAAACTCACAGAGGATCCCCGCGTCACCAATAATACAGAGCACAAGAAAGACGTGGACGGCGAAGGTACAGATGCAATGAAACAGGAAGAGCTGGCTGGCAGAGCCGGACGCCGCGACACGTACCTAATGCCCCTAGGGAAATGTGGTAAGGAGGTTTTGATAGCACCAGAGGACCTTCATGCTGCTAACGGCAAGCCGTCCTCGCCGATGAGAGAAGACCTCCGGCCAAGGTCTACATCTCGAGCATCGCACTTCACTGAGGATGGGGGTAATAGTTCTCTACCGCCGCAGATTCTTACGCGAACTACTACTGCAACACTTGGACTACCTCAGACTTTCACGCTGCCTCCTCTACCTGTAGTTGATGACACAGACATTGGTGGTCCTTCTGTGGAACAGAAATCCTCATACAATTTTGACGAGATGATCAACCCCCTCGTTGCTGATATGAAGCGGCCTCTAGTGGACAAGGATTGCATGTGTGATCCTCTCAGTGACTCTTTCTTCCTAGACACGTGGCATGCAGTAGCAGAAAACAACACGAAGCTCTTTCGTCAAGTCTTCCGCTGCATGCCAGACAATGAAGTGAAGAATTGGAAAGAGTACAAGGAGTACGCAGCCTACGCCGAGCGTTTCTCCCAGGCTCAAGGTGGTGGCAAAAGCAAAGATAGAGTACAACAAGACGCCCCGGGAAGCAGTGGCCCACCAGGTCAAGGCAGTCTAGCTGACAAATTACGCATGCTCGGTCCCATTGGAGAAGCAGCCGGCAACGCTGACGAAAAGACGCAGAACTTTGGAGAGAAAATCATGCATAGTGTCGGCCAGAAAGATAACGGCCACAACGCCCATCCCATAGGCAGGATAGAGGAATGGGCCGAAGAGGCCAACAAAGCCCAGATGGAACGTCAATCGAGAGAAAGCAAAGAACGGCCCGGATCGCCCAATAGCGAGATCGTCCTTGACGAAAAGGCACCACTAAGAACTTCCAACGAATTGAAACCTTCAATTACCCTCCCTCCGCTCGATCACGAAACCAACACAACATCTCAAACCCCACCATCCGTCTCCCAATCAGACGCCGTGAACCAGAACACATCGACGCAGAAAAGGCGGCGGAGAGCGACGACCCGCAGCTCAAGAAGAGAGTTCCACGCAAGCGATGACCTTACCAGCGCCTCCGATGCGGACGAGCTGATGCATATGGTGCAAGGCCATCTCGTTCTCTGGCCATACGACTGGCTTGCGAAAGAGGAACAGGGCGGAAATTGGCTTTACAGCATCGATGGACTGGCGCCTTTGGAAATCTAGTAAGTGATTCCTCTATTACCAAGTTCTATCTGAATACCCGTAACTGACATTCGAGTAGTAATTGAGCTTCATACCTTTTTGGGCTTTGCTGTTTCCTCTTCTTAAGCCCTTTTTGGCCATCATACTGTTTGCATGAGCGTTTCCTTCATACCATCATACATGCACAAGCGGCGGCGTTATATGGGGGCTTCTACATTTTGGGTTTCCTGGGTGATATCCCTTTCCGCGCCTGTACATATATTGGAAGGGCGCGATATGTATATAAAACTGTTCTCTTTGGGAGTTTATCGCTAGCCACTTTTTCCAGATTCATTGACTAGGCTGCTATGATCTCGTATGTGGCGTGTCTGCGGAAGAATATGTAAGAGAGTGGGTTCGAGTCCTATCGGCGCTGATCCAATGGTGGTATTTGTGTCTTTTCCTTGTAGGAAGTTGGCCTGACGTGCCAAAAGCGTGACTCGTCACGTAAACCTGCTTTCACCGTGTCTCTTTATCAACATAGTGTCTGTTTTGCAGCTACTCAGAGCACCCAATTCCCTTCTCATCAGGGGGCTTGCAACCAACTGATTGAAATCCCCTTAGATATCTACTTTGATCTATGTCTTCTCTAATAAAAAAGGACTTGAAATTGGTTATCTATCATATATTCAGTTGTATCCGGCCTGCCTCATTTACAGTCGCGTCCCATTGAGTGACTTTCACGAGGCCTCTAAGAAACTAGTGCGAGGGCCTCCTCATCCCAAGGCACCCTCCCCCCAAAAACCTCCACCCCACTCCCCCTACCCCTCCACCCCAACAATCCCCTCACCCCCTCTCCCACCCCATCCCCCAAAACCCCCTCCTCCCACCCCCTCTCCCTCCTCTTCCTCCCAAGCAAATCCCCAACCCCATACCAATCCCCCTTCCAAACCCCATACCCCCTCTCCTCCTCCCCCCTACGCAAACTCTCCTGACTCGTAACGCTTTCTGGAGGATCGATACCAATGTATCGTACGCGATCGATGGGGTATTTGAGGGCGGGAATATGGAGGTTCACGAACCGGGCTTGTTTGAAGGCGTGCGATATTATGGTTAGGGAGAGGGGGTAGGCGGTTGTGAGGGTATGGTAGTGGAGGAGGGAGAAGAGGATGTTTTGGTAGGAGTCTGTGGCGTGGGTTTCGGCGGTGAGGTTGGTGGGGTTGGGGGGGTGGCGGGGGGAGAGGTGGTGGGCGAGGTTCTGGAGGGGGGGTGTGAGTTGATGATTTGATTTGGGGTTTGGGTGGTGTGTTTGGCGAGCTAAGAGAGATAGAGGGGGAGTAATGAGGATGACATAATGGAATAATCTCTTAGAATAAAGGTATTATATTGATTAAACAAAGAATGGACTTTGTCCGTCCGGTCTTCGTATGTTCATATGTCTCGCTGGTATGTCCAAATATTCCGTAAAGCTCCTGATCTACCTAATCTCTGTAATTGGGAGCGCGATGAGTAAAGGCTTGGGGAGTCGTAGCCCACCAGCTCTAAGTCATCTCGAATCGCTCGCCAGAGATAGGAGTACGAGAACAGATCATGAGTGAAGGCGGTGCAGGCCAGAAGCAAGGTGTTACGTTGGCTACCTTGATAGTCCTAAGGTAGAAACATCACGAAATCTCTATTGACATACCAGATACGACTCCCCTTCAGTGATCGGCGTCACCTTCTTTTTCGTAGCGCCCCTGCCTATCCATAAGTAGCACGACTACTTCCCTGCTCAAAACACGCTTACCCAGAAAACACAAGCAATGAATTCGGTTCTTTCTCTAAGATCTGCAGGCCTGCCAAGATGTGGTTTCTAAAGGTGGCGGTTTCGCCTTTCTGAAAGGGCTCAACTGCCCTACAATGCTCAACATTTGCTCTATCAAGCAAGTATTGCTTTCTCGGTGCTCGTGGCGGAAGATCGTTGGCAATGGGTGATATTTATTCAGGATTGATGTCCTCACATACCATTCATCCTCGTCTAGTCCGGCTGTTGAGCCACCAAGCCAGATAGCATGGCAGCATACTATGATGAGATGGTTGAATGAGTTTTGCATCTAGGCTGATGGTGAAGCCTCGATAGCGATTGACAAAGGGAGGTGTAGTAATAGCTCGTATCATTGACATGAGGAAAGGTGTATACGATGCATGAAAGTACCACTTGAGCTGGGAGAGGTTGCGCCTTTACGAGGAAATCACGTGATACTAGACTACTGCTCTTCAAGCACGATCACTTTTTATATGCGCTCACCTGTACGCAGTGAGGTCGAAAAGCTCCATGCAATCTGTTCAAGAGAGTCTCCTCATTTCGGTATTATTGTACAACACCCATGGGGTATGTGGAAGCATCAGTGAAAGAATCATAGAGACAAGTATCTGTAAAGAGCGCTGAAGCGCACACCGACTGAGCCGTCAACAAATGCCGCTGAAGAGAGGTAAAGTAGAAATTGGGAAAGATACGCCACCCGCTATGCCATCAAAGCAATCATGGCTATGGAAGAATCGTTGATGAGTCCAGACAATCATCCAACCGTGACACAAGACAAAGCACGTTCTGACCATCATTCGTGTAGATAGCTGCAGTCGTCACCTCGGCGGCACTTCCCATCCTTGAAATATCTACACACTTTGGTCTTATAGGAGGGGTCTGAACTGGAAGCCCCGCCCCCTTTTGCTCTCTTCCGCCCGAATTCGCCGTCATCTTGGTCATATTGGCGCTTGCGATCATTTTCGTTCTGATACTGGGTGCCGTATCCATATCCTTGCATCTGAGGAATCTGTGCTGCTGCCGGATTGTTCAAGCCTGCGAGCAATGCCTGGAGATTGGGCGTTTGTCCTGACGGAGGTATAGCGTATCCAGGCTGAGGTTGGGTTGTCTGCATGCTCGCCAAGGCAGCTTGGAAATCATATGAAAGTGCTGGCGGATTCGCTGGCTGTGGCTGAATCGGAGGGGCTTGCGTAGGAGTTGAATTGGCGAACTGAGCAAATATTGATTCTAATCCAGCCGAAGGAGCTGCGGTAGCCAGGGGCTGTGACGCTTGTTGTGCTTGACCTTGATTCTGGGTTTGTATTATCCGGAGAAGGGCACTAATATCTGGCACAGGTGGGGCCGCATTTACTGGTTGTGCATTTCTTCGTATATAGTATTCGGCTTCCCTCGCCTGAACAATATTCCGTCAGTGTGCTGTTCAACTTCAATCGCATGTTGAGAGACCGTGGGACTTACCTTGGTCTGGTCTTCTGGCGGCCCAAAGGCTTCTTCCATCAAGGTATCACCAGTGAATGTATCGGATGGTTCCCGAGCTGAGGGAGGAATGTTGGAGTCACTCGTATAGATGACCATGAGAGTAGCCTGCTCTCGTTGCTCCTGAACACCCTGTTCATGGCTCTTGATCTCAGCTTTGCCACCACGGCTCGTATAGAACCGAGCAAGTTCTAGCTCGTCCACAGAACTGAAATCAACAGCTGCGCGACGGTCAGAAATGGTGGCTCCATGAGGGCTAATTCCAAACTCACGCTGAGGGGTATTCCATTCAGGCAAGATGATCTCCTCGGGTGGCTCGTAGTCTTCTTCGTCATCCATGTCGAGATCTTTGTGCATCTTCAACATTTGACCTTCCCCACGAGTATCCTTGACATCGCGGACTTGGCTATCCTCGTGGCCAAAGTCTTCCTCGGGATCATGAACGAATTCGCGGATCTGGACTAGATCATCGTCTGCTTTGAATGAGACGCGCAGCTTACGGCGCTCTTCTCTCCGGAGTCGCTTCGATCTCTCTTCCGCAGTTTCTGGCTTGCTGACTTCCTCAGCCTTGATTGGTGCTGCCTCTTTCTGGGCGCTCAGAGCCGCCATGGTAGCAGCGAAAGAGAAGCCGGACTTTGGAGCTGCAGGCGCAATCTCAGCCTTGGCTTCGGATATGACACTGAGAAATGTTAGCTTTGGTGTTTATTATCGAAGGCGAAAGCAATGTACACGCTCCACAATGCTTACCTGGTCTTTCCGTCCTCCGATCTGGCAGAAGTTCCTGGCTTCTTCGAGGCCGACTTCAGACCAGCGAAAAATCCAGTAGGTTTCGTGACGCGGTTGATAGCTTTGGTCTTTGCTGGAGCTAGATCACCTGCCGTTGTTTTGGCTGTAACCTTTGTATCAACTTTCGATGATGGGTTCGCCGGCTTGACAGGTGTGATCAGACTCGACCCCTTCACATTTGACCCGGAATTCTTCTTCCCGTCATCGGACTGTTCACGTTTGATACCTTTGTGGTCGCCTGGAAGTTTTGAGACCACTCCATTCGGCTGTTGGCCTTCCGTAGATTTTGCAGTTGTCTTTTGCTTGGAGACATTTGCGGCCTTATCTAGAATCTTTTGTGCATAATCCTTACCCTGGTCGTCTCCCCTCTTGACGATTCTAGGGAGCACCTTATCCAATTTCGTTTTTTCTAGAATTGACTGGTCTATGGTAATACATCGGATCATGAGCTAGAGAACCTTAGTGAACGACCTCCATCTCATGACGATCGGGATTTACCTTGAGTATGCTGGCAACAAGACTTCCAGCATATTCGCTGTCTTTGATTCGGTCGGCCAAAAATTGGTAGAAAATGGCAAGGAACGCAGGGTTTTCTCCGAGCCTAGGGAACCATCAGTCTTGGCATTACGATACAATAAGACGCATCAAATTAAAATGTAGAGGTTGAGAATGGTGTATCCGGTTCGTGGAGTTATGATATCCAAAGACGTGCGTATCCCATCGCATGTCCTAGCAATTATGCCAATCCTCTCGGCTAGGCCTTGGCAGAGATCACAGAAACAAATGCCTTGCTAGGACATGAGCTATAACGTGAACGACCATCCCCCACAGCCTTTTAACGCGGGGATGGCTGACACTATGCAATAGTCGCATAGCTCGTCACGAGCCCTTTACTTAAGCCCAGCAAATGCTGCACTGTAATTCAAAAACCAGCTTTGATCAAAGCCTCGCAGCAAACGAGTATCGCCTGTGGGGAACATGAGTCGACCTGCTGGCTTGGAATCGATAAGTCCCTGCCACTTCGACAGTTCACTATATCATGTTCCACTACATGCAAGATCGCATCCGCTTACCCCCCATTGCCAGCATTGCAGGGTAGACCTTAATATTCCTACTGTAGGGAAGAAAATGAAATTCACATACTTTTCGATTATATCCGGATGTCCATGCTTGAGAGTTAGGCCAATACAAGATTCCAACAAGCGGCGCTGATCGAGGACACGACGCTCATATGCTTTCATATTAGCATGATCTTTCTTTTCGACGGCTTGTTGCAGGGACGCAGCCTTCGTCTTCCACTTGTCGCGTATGCCTTTGAAGATGTCCCAATACTCGCCAAGTGCGAAGCGTATGACTGTCCCGGAAAGTCCAACCGTTCTCTTCGCCCATACTGCCTTGATGACATCGTATTCTACAGCTTTGTTTGGGTCGGCTGGTCGAGTTGCTGGAAGTGGATTCAGTTCTTCGGGCTCTATCAATTCAGCATCGGATTCGGAGTAAGATGCTGACTCATCGTCAGACTCGGAATCCGACGAGTTGGTGGACGAGCCGGATTCAGAAAGGGAGCCAGAGCGCGAAGTGGCCGAGGCTTTCGTAGGACGTGAACCAAGCTTAGACTCTGTTAACTTGAGCTTCTTCATGAGATGCCCTCGATCCTTAGACAATGCATCGCCTCCCTTTTCTGCGCATAATGTTAGCCCATATCGGCTCGGAGCTGTAGACGCTTAGGAAGTCTCACCCAATTCGAATGTCCGGCGGATTGCCTTTAGAGATCTCTTCCTATCATTTCGGGCTATCTTGACTAGAAGTCTGTCAGCGCTCGAGTCTCTTGGGTATAGAATTGTGCTTTCTACTTTTGACACTAGCAGGACCTGCGTTCCCAGTACCAACGAAAACGAAACCGTCCTCCCGCCGAGATTTGGTAGCGTTCTGGAGTCCTGCAGTGGGCTTGATGTGCAAGCCATTTGGAGAGATTGAGGCGGAGGTCGCATTTGCAAGAGCAATCCAGTTCGGGGCAGCACGCGACAATGATCCTGTAGCGGAAGGCCGCCGGACAAGCAAAGTGGAATCATAATGGGCGTGATGAGACTAAGCATTTGTTAGTGGCAAAGGATCTATCTCCACCTATGCTAACATGCACTGAGTGAACCAACCTGTTGGCTTTCATCGGCAATTGACTGAGGGAGAAAACCTGGATAAGTTTGAAGTGCTTGTGGTGAGATCGTGTTGTGCTGTTGCTCTTGCAACCCCGCTGGTCCAGGGTAATCGAACTGACCATTATTCAGAGGGCCATGCCCATACAGAGGGTTTTCGTAAGGATTGGGATTGACGTAGGAGTTTGTTGAAAAGGTTTGTCCTTGTATCGGGTCCAGGGCTGGGAAATTATAGGTCGAAGGACTTCTGGAATATGATTGATCATAGTCTCTAGATGGTGCCTCATATTGAAAGTTTGAAGACTGGTATGCATTTGGTTGCCAGGCGTGGTTCCCCTGCTCGAACCCATTTACATGTTGTTGTGGGGGTGGGATGGTTGGATTATTCCAAGAAGATTCAAAGGCAGAATCAGGTTCTTCATTGACGAATGAGTTGAAGTGATCATTTTGAATACCATTGAAACCATAATTGCCTTCAGCTCTCTGTTGAGTCGCCCCCGAGTAGCTCTGAGTCTGCTGTCTTGGATCCATCACAGCACGAAACGAACAAGTTGTTCAGCCTTAGCGGGATATAGGTGCTCCGGATTCCGGCACTATCAAATGATACCAGGCCGAAAGTAGTAAAGCGCAGGAATAGAAAACCGAAAACGGGTGCCTGCTGTGACCGAAATCTTCGTTTAGACTTGGAGTGGATTTGGCGCCTTCGTGTGGTGGACTGGGCGTAGCTATGCTGTAAAGGAAGAGATTGTAGCGTAGAGAAGCCTGTTAGGTAGTGCTTTGATTGAGTACTTCAGTCTGTCAATCTCAAATCACTCTCGACAATGTAGCCCTGGTACTTCGAGGTACCACGAAACTAAACGTCCATCACATAGAGCTGCATGTGGATACCGGTTTTTGCTGAGTGAATACCCCAAATATTCAGTGTGCCCACTGTCCGATAACCTCACTCCTCCCACCTTAGCACATGTTCTTCCCGCCGCTTTAGCACACTTGATTATACGTCCGATCAACACATCATTATGGGTTAAGCCATTAGAACGCTTCCTATATCGCTCCTTGATGAATCTGAGTGGTGGGAGTTGAGAGTGTGGTGATGATGAAGGCGAGAAAATATTGCGACGTTGTCACAAGCTGGCCAAGCATACCTTATGAGCTAGTTTAGCGCTCTAACTTGTCTGTAATATTCGAGCTGCGAACGCTTGGTGACAAAGAACAAGTTACGTATATGCTCACACAACTTAAGGAAGCTGCCATTTACCAGCGTCACTTCTAAGATGCTCTCTCACCTATACTGTACACCTTGACTCTTTGCAAATGGCGCCCCATCAGCAGACACTTCGTGACCGGCAAGTAGGTAGGACCTTCTATTGTTGCACTCGTTGCAAGAGATTGGATCTGACCGCTTCATGCAGCATCATTGGCCAAGATACTCAATCTGAACCACTCGCCGCCTGACGCCTTCATCAATGGCCATGAACAAGCGAATGGGCTGACACCCCAGACCCCGCCCGTCCTAAATGCCGACGGAGATCCTATCTGGAAGGTGCTTGTCTTCGATGACCTGGGTCGAGATGTGATTAGCAGTGTCCTGAGGGTCAACGACCTGCGTGTTTTCGGCGTGACCATACATTTGTTTGTGTTCCCCATACCTTGTCCCATCAGAATGCGATGGTCAACGAGCCAATGCTCATTCTTACTAGGAACATTAATGCACAGCGTTACCCTATACATGATGTTCCGGTCCTATACCTGCTGGAACCCACTTCAGAGAACCTCAGCCTCATTAGCACAGATCTTTCGCGGAGTCTGTATGCGGACGCATATATCAACTTCCTTTCCTCAATACCACGTCCTTTGATGGAAGATTTTGCAGGTCAGATAGCCGAGTCTGGCACTGCTGGAAGCGTGGCTCAAATGTACGATCAGTACCTGGACTTCATTGTGGGCGAACCGGACTTGTTTAGCTTGGCCATGGGCAAAGACACGTACTGGGCACTCAACAGTGCCAAGGCAACAGATGAAGCAATTGATGTGTTGGTTGATAGAACTGTGAGCGGCTTGTTTAGTGTTGTAGTCACGATGGGTAAGCTTCGTCTCGTGGTGACAGACAGAAGCGCTGAACACCTACTAGGCTCTATACCAATTATTCGATGTCCGAAAGGCGGACCAGCAGAGATGATCGCAGCCAAACTGGATCGTAAACTCAGAGACCATATCCTTAATTCCAAGGAAAATTTGTTTTCCAGTCATGGCAAACAACCGACCTCAACCTCTGGTACACCTTCCTCCCGGCCTGTGCTTGTCATCGTAGACCGGAATGTCGACCTGATCCCAATGCTGTCGCATTCATGGACTTACCAATCTCTCGTTCACGATGTATTGAGGATGCATTTGAACCGTATCACAATTGAGACGTTGGTGGACGCTGAGAATCCAAGCAAAGGTAAAATAAAAAGGTCATACGATCTCAGTACTAACGACTTTTTCTGGACGCGCAATGCTGCGATTCCATTTCCTCAAGTGGCAGAGGATATAGATCTGGAGCTTACAAAGTACAGAGATGACGCCAACGAGGTGACAAGAAAGACTGGTGTCTCCTCGATCGAAGATCTGAGTGAACACGGCTCTTCAGCGTCTCACTTGAAAGCTGCAATCACATTACTTCCAGAGTTGCGAGAGCGGAAGGGAATACTGGATATGCACATGAATATTGCGACTGCTTTACTCGAAGGTATCAAGTCTAGACAGCTAGATAATTTCTTCCAGATTGAGGAGAACATCACCAAGCAAACCAAAGCCCAGATGCTCGAATTACTCAATGATGCTGATAAAGGAAATGAACCTGTCGACAAATTGCGTTTGTTCATCATATGGTTCTTGAGTACTGAACAGGATGTCTCTCGTGCTGAGATGGATCGGTTTGAGGAAGCTCTCACAAGATCAGGCGCAGACATCACAGCATTGACCTATGTCAAAAGAGTCCGAGACGAGACCCGCATGACGATGATGACCTCCGCCCCTTCCGCTCCTGTCCAACCGCCGATGGACAATAACCTTTTCCGAGGTTTCTCCTCCATATCGAATCGCCTGACTGATCGACTAGGAGCTGGTGCCCTGGGGACCAATTTCGAAAATCTCATCTCCGGCGTCAAGAACTTTCTTCCAGCAAATAAGGACATCACGATAACAAAGATTGTGGAGTCGCTCATGGATCCTCAAGCGGCTTCTTCATCGGCCATAGCGAAGACAGAGGATTATCTATACTTTGACCCTCGCTCGGCAAATGCTAGAGGCACGATGCCGGGTGCGCCAGCCTCGCGGCAAGGCCAGCAGAATGCCCCTGGGGTCTTTGGCCCCGGTACCAATGCGACATTTGGCCAGAGAAGGCAGGGGTTTAGCGAAGCCATTGTGTTTACAGTGGGAGGTGGGAGTATGGATGAATATGGAAATCTGCAGGACTGGGCGAAAAGGACCAGTGCTGTGCAAGGCGCTAGTGGGCCGAGGCGAAGGATAGTGTACGGAAGTACGGAAATTGTGAATGCAGAGGACTTCGTTGGGGTAGCGGCGAGGTTGGGGAGCGAAAGTGGGTGACATACTGACTGGTTCCGTACCGGTCAATTGATCGGGTTTGTCTTATACCTTCTCACTAACCCAAATTGCGCCTTTACAGCCACTTCTGATAACCCGATTAAGCAGTTCGTACGATTTAGCTTGCTTCGCCCCTTCGCCCACCGCCTCGTCCAAATGCTCCAGCTCTTCATCCCTGATTCGCTTCAATGTTGCTACGAGTCCACTCAATTCCTCTCCAACCTCTTCCCCCTTCTCCTCCATCTCCTCAACCCACTTTAATAGCACCCTCACTTGTCCATTATAATGCTGCCCAATTTCTGTCTCCACAGCTTCTGTACACGCCATAGCTGCCTCCCGACCCATCAACCCTGTGCTCCAGCCCAAGATGCTAGCAGCGGCTTGCCAAACTGGGTACATCGCCGTAGGACGGATACGATGGCGAGCGAGCATATGGTTGAAGGTAGAAAAGTGGCCGGCTTCCTGCGAGTACATATGATGCATTAGAGGCCGGAGATGAGGGTGAGCCCGAATCATAGGCGGTGTTTGGTGAGTGTAGATTAGGGTGGCAGCCAGTTCGCCGGCTTGATTGACCCGGAGGGCGGAGTCGAGAAACTGCTGCTGCTCTTTTGACAGGGGGCGACGTCGTTTGGCAGTTACATGTGAGTTCAAAGCCTGCGGTGCAGGCTCAGTAGTCGGAGAGGCTGAAGAAGTGGTGATTGATGCATAGCGCCTTCGACACTGAGGATGACCGAAGCCGGGGAAGAGGAAGTCACAGATGGGGGCACGATGAGCTTTGGAAAGTCTATAGACAGAGCGAAGGGCGACTTCCGTGTTCATTTTGACATCTATCTTACAAGTTTGATAGACTCTTCAAGCATCTATGATCAGTGACTTCATACAATACTGTATAAGTATGATTGCACTCCAGATTAGCGCTTATCGCGGCTATCAGCCTTGGCAATAGAGGCACGTATTCCGCCATTGTGGAGAAGTGAAGTACTTCAATTATATTCCCTTTTTTTCTACTTCATTGTTCACGAAATAGGGCAAAGGACCAGCCTCCTCTTTAGCCCAGCCTCCTTCATTACCTTCTCTCCCACCGATCTTTACCAACATCCGTAAGATAACATTCATCTGACACTACCTTTGAAGTACTACGTTTACTGCTGCACTTTGCGCCTCCAAGACATACTGAAATTTACAGACGGAGCGGGCTTCGTTGATCCTAGGCTTTCTATTTAATACTACCTCCTGGTCCTACAATGGATGTCACAGACGCGGACCTCCTGGCCCTTGCAGGAGATGACAGTTCCGATGAGGGTACCACTCCAGCACCTAATGCAACTACCAAGGCTGTATCACCAGTACCTCCGATTAGTCGATCTGTGAGCCATACCAAGGACACTTCGGCAACTATCAACAACTCAACACCCAGCACTTCCAATAAGCTTGCCGGGGGTAAACGTGCGAAGAAGACCCGCAAGGATGATTCCGAAGAGGAAGGTGAAGCGTACGTCGTTGCAGGATGTTTTGAGTACTTAACACAAAGGTTGACACTCTGTCCAGTTCTTTCGCAGCCGCCTCACCCAATTCCCTTGAATCTGCACCCATGTCAGAATCTGAATCGGATTCCTCACGAAAAGGCGACACTGGCGCCAACAACTCCGCTTTTGCTATTGACAACAAATTTTACTCGGAGAAAGATAAGAAAGAGATCATGTCTATGTCGGAAGTCCAGCGTGAAGAAATTCTAGCCGAACGTGCACTCCAACTCGAGCGTAAATTACAAAGCCAACATCTTCGCCGTCTCTACCTAGCTCGCGAAAATGCCGATTCTAAGGCTTCCGAAAAGAAGCGCAAGGGAGCAGACCTTGAAGATAGCCCCCGCAAGAGCTCTCGTCAGAAGACTACTCTTGGCGGACGCAAAGTTGGTGAGACTTCAAGTGCAATCCAGGCATACAAACGCCAGCGCGAAGAGAAAGGTCTACAAGATCAGCAGCGTCGCCGCGAGGGTGCTAGTCGCAAAGATCGTCAAGCTCGCAGCTCTAGCGATACCAGATTTTCCAGTGCTGATGCCGAGGGGGAGAGCGACGTCGAATGGGATAATCCAAAAATCAAAGTAGATGATCACAGACTCCGTCACGCACCACCTGCAGATTTCAATGACGTTCGACGTGCGACTCTTCCGCGAATCGCCCTGGCCGATTACTGCTTCCACCCAGGTTTCCCCGAGGCTGTGAAGGACTGCTTTGTTCGCCTTGCATCGAAACCCAAGCCAAACGGTGATATGGCATACGAGTTGGCTTTGGTCAAAGGTGACTCCTATGATGCAGGTTCTCCAACTCGACCTAACAGCTTCTAGGTATCATCCAGAAGGAAGGCATGGACTACGCTGTCGAAAAGTCCAATGGGAGAAAGGTTGTCACAAATCAACACATTCACCTAATAGTAGATGGGAATCTGAAAGACTTCCACTTCAATGGAATCTCAAATTCGTCCATCACAGAGGTCAGTCGGTATATCCATCTTTGGGCGCATAGTACTGATCTACCCAGGCCGAGGTGGCAAATTACAAGAATCTCATGGATGACGCCGGAAAGCCCCTTCCTACCAAGCCGTTCCTCGCGTCAAAACTTGACGACATGAATTCCGTCATCAATCACCGCTTCACTGACGAAGAACTACAAGAGAAATTACGGCGCTCGGGTGCTCTCTCGAACCGTGCCGCTCCCCTTGAGCACTCTAGCCTCATCAGCCGTCGAAAGATAGCCGAGGAGCGTGAAGATGAAGCAGCGGTTGCAAAGTGTGATGCTGAGCTGGCGGCTCTCAGTGGGCCAAAGCTCAAATACGGCACATTCCTCGTCGACCCCAAAGCTGCTGCTCCTGTACCTGCCGCCCTTACCCAGCAAGAGCGTCTCCATGAGCTGAACCTCATCAACCGTAAGAAGAACCGCGAAGAGGTCCGGAAAGCTCAGCTTGCAGAGCGCAAGGCCCAGCGATTGGCCCGTGAAGCTGTCCAGCGAGGAGAGGCTGACGAGAACCCCTTCGAGCGTGTCAAGACCTACGCGAAGACTCATCATGACGTTAATGACACGCTGGCTCCTCATCGTGCGAGGCAACAAGGCAGCCGAGACACCAGCCGGTCCGTAACACCTGCAGTCTCCACTCCCAAGAAGGAGGAGCTGCAACGGAACTTCCCAAGCCCACAAAAGAAGTTCACAGCCTCAGGCATGCCAATGCTTGGGAATCGTAATATGGACGACGAGATCATTGCTTCTATTGACCTTGGGATTGACATTGAAATCTGAGGAACTTACGACGTTAGGGTGGATCGCTGATGAGGGGAAAGGCATGAAAAGGGTGAATAGTGATGCGTTAGCGGGTAGTCCTGATATTTAGCGAGGCGCTGGATTTCGAAGGGGACAAGATGGACATGGACAGTCAATATCGAGATCGATGGAGTTGCTTCTGGATCAGCGTAGCATGCATCAGATGTCTTGTCAATTAGTCGTTAGTCTATGACCATTAAAATCATGCGCTTCAAGACTCTCCATAGGTATGCAAGAATCTATGGCTCACATGTACTAGGGTGTATAGTCCCGCTCATAAGTCTTTGCACCCGAGATACCCCGCTCTACCCCACCAAAAAAACGTACTTTTCTCCATAGCTCCCAACACCATTATCCAGTCAATTATAAAGCTGAAAATTACGTAGATACTAGAAAACATAGTATTTTACCATTCTACTAAGCCATTTTTTAATTAGTACGCCCTAGTATTTAGTGTACTATCTAGAGGCCTTTATTATAGCCTTAACCCGCCTTTCTATACTATCTACTAACGACTATTATATATCGTTACTAATAAGGTACTATACTACTTCTAACGTCTTATATAGCTTATCTAGCCTCTCCTTATTATTCCTATTATAGCTTATAATATCTAGTTCTAGCTTATAATACTTTTCCTTAAGTAATTACTAGAGGTATTTAATAGGATTTAGGTCTAGCGAGTAGGGTAGCTAATTAATAAGTTATACCTCGTTTTCTTAGAACTATTCCCTTATAACTCTTATAGTATATATATAAATATTATCCTATATAAACTATATATTAGGCTAGTAGATTATAAGGATCTAGTCCTTTAGAATATTAAGGTATAATATTATAATATATCTATTAGCCTTTACCTCTAGATTATATACTATTTAGACTAAATTACTTTAGTTAGTCCTAATAAATACTACTTATATTATAGCCGACTTAGCCTTTCCCTTCTTAAATAGTTATATTATTTCCTTATCCTATTTCTAACTAATATAGCAGAATATCTATTCCCATTTTTTACTTAATCCTAGCTCTATTAAATACTTATCTAACTAGACTATTAATACCTATTCTACTATACGCTAGTATCTCTAGGCCTTATACTAATTTAGCCGCTATTTTATATATATCTTCTAGAGAAGTAGGCGCTTTACTACCAGCTAATTATTAATTTTATACTCTTTAAGTCGTCGCTATATAATATATCTACTAATTTTAACCCCTAGCTCTTTCTTAAGGTCTAAATAATATATCTTTAATTTAATCTAAATTATATAAACGAGTTTACGCTCCGCTTATACCCCTAGGAGCTATAGCTAACTAGTTCTAGGCTGATCCTTTTATAAGGGTCAAGTGGTAGAGTTCTTAATAGTATAATAAATTATTAATTTTAAGACGTTTTCAGCGCTTAAAATTACCCTATACCCTAAGCCCCTTATATGTCGCCTAATAATACAACCTCTTATAGAAAGAGTAAGATACTTCCGCTGAAGCCTAGCACGAGATCTAGGGGTAGTAGGAGTCATGGTTAGTATATGGGAGGTAGGGGGGAATATGAGGTTTTTTGATATTCTCGCTTAAATGCGGGATGGTGCTAAAACTTATGGCCTAGTACTATATCTTGGCTAAAAGGAAGCCTTTCCTCTTTCGGCCGGAAAACTGCGCACTGAACAAGAACGAGCATGGCAACTTTTATTACTCATACTACATTGCCGGCCTCATCAACCCTCGACACTGATAGCGTTGTGCTTCTGACGAGTCCCACTTAATACAAATGATTTTACGAATACATCTTTTGCCTTTTGATCTCTACAGATACCTGCTTGACTTCAAGTAGCAACAAGTAGACCTTCAACACTGGAAAACATTCTCTTTGCACAGCTTATCACCTAGCCTCAGCGTCGATTGTAAGATGCGTGATCTGCGCAGACAAGCTCTCGAGAGCAACAAGACAATATCTCGCAAGGCGCGCTCCAAGCAGTCTTCCCCTGCCACCTCCAGGCTTGCATCACCAGCTCCGTCGTCACGCGCTGCGAGTAGGAGCAGAGGACACAGCAGCCAGGGATCAGATGACGAGGAGAATGGAGAAAATAGCGATGAAACATCCTTCAGGTGAGGACGTTCCGTCTACGCCGACGAAGGCATCATTCACGGCTACCTACAATTGCCTCATGCTATATCGTGTTCAGCAATTTTTCCACAATACTAATTATTCTGTTCAGTGTGGGATCTATCAATGAGATGCTGAACGGCGACAGCGTGGAAAAGATACCAGACGCCTGGCAAGCGGAGCTGGCAGACAGGATCGAGGAGATTCTTGCCAGGAAAGGCAGCACGGTTCAGGGCCGGGAGAAATGCTACAAGACCTATGTCCATCTATTGACGGCGCAATACTGCGAGGATGACATACGGGGGAAGGAAGCGGAGCTTGTGGTGGCGTTCTTGAAGAGTATCAAGGAGGAGAAAAGTGAAAGGGAGACGATTCTCGCTCTCAAAGGTTACACTCCCCGTGCATATCATTTCACAGCCCCAAGTTAATAATTTCCTGCAGCTATTACCCTAACTCTGATTACGTCTCCTTCCGACCTCATCTACGACGCGGCGTCTACACCCCTCAAGCGAACTATTTCACACTCTCTCTTCACAACCGCCAAAACCGCAGCTATCCACGCTCTCAGTGCTTGTACTTTCTGGGGCGGTGCCTCGGACGATGAGATCCTGGAGAACATGGACTTCCTTCTTGAGGTCATATCAAGCGACGGCAACGCCATTGATGCACCAGACGAGCCCGAGCCTGTCGTTGCGGCACTCGAAGGATGGGGTTTCCTCTGTACCCTCCTCGATGACGTGTCTGCCCTGTCCGAAGATGCCATCGAGGCTTTTGTAGAGCAGATCGAATCATCCTACCCAGCTGTACAGATCGCAGCCGGCGAGAATATAGCACTGCTTTTTGAGAAATCCTTCAAGCGTATCGACCCAGACGAGGACAGTCTAGCCGATTATCCGGACGAGGATCTCATCGCTGATCCAGATTCCGCATCCGAAAAGCCCAACCTCATCCGTCTTTACCCCGCATATCGCCGCACCGACCAGCTCGTCCGCTCTCTCCAGGCTATTGCGAGCATCAGCACGCACCAACTCTCCAAGACGGATCGCAAATCGCTGCGGACAAACTTTTCGGACATCCTCAACAGCGTCGAGCATCCAAACCACGGACCGAGGTACCAGAATGCTATAGATCAGGAGTCAGGGAAACGATACGGGTCACGGATGGTGGTGAAGATACAGAAGGGCGGTGTGATGAGGATAGATCGGTGGTGGAAGCTGCATCGGCTGCAGAGCCTGAAAAGAGTGCTCCAGGGTGGGTTCGTGGTACATTATGAGAGAAACGAGGTAGTCTTCGATACACTACCGTAAGTGTCACCTCCGGCTTTGAAATCGCCTGCTTCGCATAGGACTGACGGTCCTACAGTATTATAATAACTAATGATAAATGACGGAGGCACGATAAACGAAAAGCAATGACCTTCACGAGCATTTGATTGGAGATGTCTGCAGTGGCCGCAGATGAGACAATGTGCTTTCCCTTGGGAACCCATATCATAGTGACACCACTTCTTGTCCACTCTCCGGAGTTCTGGTTGCAACGGCACGGCATCTTCAAGTAAGATAGATAGATCTCAGCGAGTTTTGAAACATTTCTCTTGTAACATGTAGCCGACATCAAAAAATTTATCCAGTCTGCAGAACGACTGCTTGCATTCTTTTTTCATTGCTCCTGCTCTTGAATCGTACCCCTCCAAAATCTGCCACTGTATTGTACAGTACGGCCGTGAGCTCTGCATCCAAAGTGGGAATGGCGGACCTTTTGGGGAAATTTCAACTAGTCTACGCAGTGTGCATCCATCACATCGGCGCCAATGCAGTGCCATGAACGATGTTAGTGAAGCATTCATTACCATACGATTGTGTCGAAATCGACATCTGCAATGATATACAACCCATGCCCACAGCCGTCCGCTCGCCAGGGGCAAGAATGAGGTTACTCTAATACATAGCTCTCTGCTATTTCGCCGAGGACAGGATATGGTACACACGATACGATACGATCACCTCGTCTTATGAGCATTCTACCTTGTGGAAACGCTGGAGAGGTATTAGTGGATCATCATGTTGTATTCCATGAGTTGTTGGTACTGTTGTATACTGAAGTATGTTTGGGTTGGTGGTTGATATTAAGTGGAAGGAGTTTGTTGGATCGGTGGGTTTGGGTTGGTGGGTTGGTCTGGTGTTGGAAAGGGATTGTGGGAGATGATGTGGGATGTGGGAGGTTGGGGTGAGTGATGGGGAGTGAGTGGTGGGGAGTTGGTAGGTAGTGGTGGTGGAGAGTGACGGGGATGGGGTGGGGGTGGAGTGTAGAGGGGGTTGGTGGTAGATGGTGGTGATGTGTCAGAAAAGGTGTAAGTATGTAACTGTATTGCTGTTTCCGGTCATGGGTATCGAATGTTGGGTATTGGTTGAGGGGAACTGTGCGCTGTTGGGTCAAGTGTGTTCGTATAGTTGATGTGTAGATGATTTTGTTGGTGGTGGCTACTGGGTGTTTTGGGGGGTAGGGATTGAGACATTGGAGATGAGATTTGTGATGAGTCTGGGAGGGTTTGTTCATTTAATGGGAATAGGATATTCGAGGGTGGAGGGGAGAGGCTGGAGGAGGTTTTGGATGGCTGGGATGTATTATGGGGTTGCTTGGATGGTGAAACTGGAGATGGGTGGCTGGTATTCAGGATTAGGACGAACGCATTTGTGCGTTGGAGGGTTTCAATTCACAGCAAGATCCGGCTTCTTCCATCCAGGGAAGAAGGGGAGAGTTCTTTCTCGGCCATCATGTTTCAGGCTAAATGTTTGGTCAAGAAATAGAACATTCTGACCATCAAAATCTAATTACGATAGCCATTCCCAAACCCAACAAAACTGCTTCTACGCACAATGCCCTGTGTTTGCTTTGAGCTCCTCCTGTGAAAGCCTGCAACGTTGTGCTGTTTGCACTTCCGTTGATCCCAGCTGCAGATCCGACTACATCGGAGCCCCCGGGCAATTCTGTCGTCGTTTTTACCGATGCATCCCCACCATTGCTCGCGAGTGAGATGCCAGTACCGCGCACAGTAATATTACCACCCGAGGTGAGTGTCTGGGAATCAACAATATGCTGATTTTCTGTATTAATACTCATGGTCTTGGAGCCTATCTTGATAGCTGGTGTCGAAGTAATGGCGAAGTCGTTCGTTCTCGTCTCGAAATCGGCAAATGGTCTACTGGGCGCTAGTGATATTCGAATACTTGGCAAGATAAGAATACCGCTTGATGTAAGGCTCTGTGAACTAACAATGTCCTGGCATCGGGCGTCGGGCGCAAGATTGCATGGACCGATTGTGGAGAACGGTGGAGAGGTGGCAGGGCGCAAATTCGAGGTCGAGTCCTGCGTTGAAGCTCTCACTACCGCTTCTGTGCGATTGGGCGACGGCGATATTGTAGTGTCAGAAATGGTATCAACCTCTCCAGCTGCTGCGAGCGTATTTGTTGTCACGTCTCTGCTTTGTGCATCAGTGTTTGTCACGGCAATAGTGGGCAAGGTAGTGGAAGCTTGTTGCAGGATCTCTGACTTATTTAGAGCGTTATCGATGGCATTTACAGTGGTCGAGAAAGGAGCAAAGTAGGAAGTAGCAGGTTTGGCAACGCTTCCCTCAGAGTTCGGTTTCAGAAGTATAGGGACATTGTCCAATTCGGTTGAAGTAGACGAATTTGGTATTGGTGTACTGGACGTTGTTGGCATAGGAATGGAGACTGTAGGGGACTCTAGAGGCTGTGGGGACCCTAACGTGCCGCTCGGAGTTGGCCCGCCTCCCTCCAGTAGAGTTGAAGTTTCTGTAAGATATAGAGCAGGTCTTTTAACTTTAAAAATTAGGTTGACACGTTTTGAAATATAAGAGGCTCGCTGTTGCACACTTCCAGGTAGAATCTTGCAAGACCATACCCCAAGGTTAGGAAACAGTGGTATTATAATGTCCGAGTCATCACAATCGTCGGACAGGATGGCCTGATAAGTCAATCCTTTTGGATCCTGGTTTGTATCAAGGCCACCTTGAATGCCTTCAGGAAGAGAAGGATGCGATGGAAATGCGAAGCTTGGAGCTCTCCTGTCGAGGAAAGCATGAAATTTATTGTCTGAGAAGGTGCAGTCTTGGTATGCCAAGCAGGTTGCTGAACCGCCTGTAATGGTTGGAAGAGTACCACAAAAGGAATAGGAAGACTCATAGTCGTTATAAGCAGTGGTTGGGTATGCTCTGAATGGCAGTCATGTTAGCGAGGTTTCAAATTGTGGTCAAATCTCACTTACACGGTTCGATATGTAGTGGAGTTTCCAAAGCTTCCGGATACAGTAGCTATCGCTGTACCCGCCAGGTTGGTTTCAGCGTTGGTAATAGCGGTATACCATTCATGACGAATGTCTGTGTTGTATATGGTACAAGTCCTCGTACTGTTTGTTTCCTTCTTAATGAAAACAAGGTGTGTTTCTGCAATCAGAGTTGTGACATCCAGCATTGAGGACCAGAATACATGACGAAGATTCATTCGATGACGATAGCAATTTACAGGGCAGCTCGTAATCAGTGACCCCGACGGTGTTGTCCGCGTTTGATTGGTGTAGATTGCTGCGTGTGTCAGTACACTGCCAATCAACTACTTCGTGAGCTTAGGCGCAGCTTACCCGATTCAAGAGACCATAAAGCATGGGTAGATTCCACAAGAAACGCACAGATAAATAGTGAGACCAACATTGTGAAAGTAAGAAGGTGCTTAATTAGCGGTAAAGAGAAAGTATAAAACAATCAGAAACTCGTGACGCGAAGGGTCTTGTGAGAGGAGAGGTTGAGAGGCAAACACAGTGAGAAAAGTCATGTCGAACAACGGACAGAGAAAAAGAGAACGGATAGAATTAAGGCATCCAACTGAAACGGAGGACAAAATGACCTTCAGTGCAGATGATTGAAACACGGTCTGCATGGACACAATCGCTAGTTGACCTACATGAGAAGATTCGAAACGATACTTAGCAGTGACCAACGAGGCGAGGATGATCAAAATATGGAACCCGACCAGCTGCACTGTGTATTGATAGGATCAATGAGATGGACTGTCAGAATCTTAGGCACTTTGCCTCGAATTCAGATGTGTTAACAGCCGCGAACAAGGCGTTGTTCTCTCCTACTCTGAGCCTAGAACACTAATTATAAGTAGAAGGACAAGAAGACGACGGAGGCCATATCCTTGGATGAAAGGCGGATGCCAAGACTCTACTTACATAATATTTATCTGCCAATCAGAGAGACTCCCTACCTGATCTTGATGCTATACATGGCATGACGTCAGAAAAGGGGATCAGTTAACTAATACTAGATGCACCGTTCTAAAAGCAAACTCATATACCTAGAAATAATAATAATTAATATTAATTAGACTCTAAATCTATATATATATACTACTATAAATAATCTAAAAGAATATAATAGGTAATACTACTAGCTAAGGCCTTATTATATAACTATAATAGGGACGCTAAGTAATTTCCTCCTTATTAGCTCTAGAGAATATATACGTAGCGCCCCTATAAAGTAGTATATTATCCCTATCTTACTATTTATAATTATATATTAGGAAGGATTTCCTAATAATAACCCTAAGTAGTAGAATTAAATATCCTATTATTAATAGCCTCTTATAAAGGTTATATAATAGGGATATCTTAATAATATATTATAATAAAACTAACCCCTAATAAAATTTATTAACCTAATAATATATTAAGATATCTACTAACTTAAAAAGACCCTTAAATAAGACCTAGTAAGAAAAGTACTTCTTTAGATATTAATCTAGTTATACTAATTTATACACTTAATCCTTTTCTTAAGCTCCTAATTTAATAGCTTATTTCTAGCTATTCTATTATAGATATATATCTACTCTATTAAATAATAAGTTAATATATATTATTTTTTATTAATTAAACCCTTTATAATTATAATAGATAGGGAGTAATAACTTAGCTACTCTTATAAAATACTTCTAATAGATATATATCTACTCTATTAAATATTTAATTATCTTATACTATTTATTAACTTTTAAATTAATATCCCTTCCTTAATATATCCCTTAGCTACTTATACTTAGGGATTCTTAATATTATTTATCTAAGATTACTTAAAGGACTTTACTATTTAATTATATCCTTATCTTAGCCTACTTAGGCTATTAGGTATACTTTATATACCGGCAATACCGGCCTAATTACTTATTAGAATAGTAAGCTAGGTAGCGTAACTACGCTTTAGCCTTCTTAGCCTTTTATAAATTTAACTTATTTAAGCTTTCTCTACCTTTTTCTTTATATACTTAGTAAACCTTCTCTACTATTTATTAAGGATACCTATTAGTATTATTATAACTATCCTAACCTAACTTCCTATACTTTATAAGGGCCTTTATACCCTTTTTATTAGACTCCTTTAAAGTCCTCTTTATTCTATAATCTTATTAAGTCTTATCTTAATTTACTTTATATAGGGTCCTTAAAGTAGCTAATAAAATCCTAGGATAAATATATTACTAAAATTAATTTACTTCTATATTTTTAAAAGATTAAGACTTCTATCTTATTATTAAAGGGATATATCTATAATATTATAGCTATAATAATATTAGGTAAGTATCACCGACCTATATAGCTGTATTTAGCCTTAGGCCTAAGGATATAGGTACTTTAAGCCTTTATAACCTACTTATTTATATAGGCTCTAGCTAGTAATATAACAGCTAGTAGTAATACTAGAAGATCCTAAATAGATATACCGAGTTATCTATTTAGATCGGGTCTATTTATTAGTAATTAACTATTCTTAAGGGGATTATAAGGTATAAAAGTCACTTCTACTCTATTCTATCCTATTACCCTATTAAAGATTTCTATTTAACCTTAATAATTCTATTTACCTTTCCCTTTAGCATTTTATTCCCTATCTATTTCCCTCTAAAACTAGAGCTGGAAAGCCCTCTACGTTATCTAATTTAACTTAATCTACTATTATAACTAATTATAATACTCTTATTCTTACCTTCTACCTATACGATTTCCTCTCTATAAAACCTAAATAAATATACCTAGTTAACTACTCTAATTAATACCTTATTAAGTATCTTACTTAGAATAGTCTTAGACTAGCTTAGTACGGCTTAAGAATAGTAGCGGATCTTAAGAGATCCTAGCCGGAATCCTAGTAGTTTAAACTAGAACTAGAGATATTCCTAGCTACTTTATAAGATTTTAAGTAAGGTACTAAGACTACCTAGCGTTTATTAAGGGCCCCTCTATCTACTAGAACCCCGGATTCTAGAATAACCCTAGTAAGGATAGCTAGCTAAATTAAATTAGGGAGGAATAATTTAGGCCTTAATAATCTAGTTAACCTACCTAAATCTATAGAGGTAGCCTAGGGCGAATCCTTAGTAGTAGCTAGGAAAAGAGCTATACCTTATCTAGGTATAATAGAATATATTTCTAGGTAGATTAAGGAAGCTATAGGAATCTAAAAGAATTTAAATAATATAGGGTACTTAAAAATAGTATATTAATAAGATTATATTATAGTACTAGTAATTATAGGATAATTAACTAAGAGGACCCTAGGATATAAAGCCCTATTCCTTTAAGAACTAATTAGTAATACTAATATTAGGGCTACTTAGGCTATCTATTAACTCTTATTAGATCCTAAGAAGAAGTCTGTTTAAGTAGAAGTTAAGTAATAACTTCTTAGTTACCTGTACTCTATTATTAAAAATAAAGATATATTCTAAGAGTAGTTAAATAAATTATATAATAAGCCTAGTAAGCTAAATAATCTTAATTTTTCTTAATAAGTAATTAAAGAAGTTACCTCTAGCTATTACCTATTACTAATATAATATAAGCTAGCTTACCCTTTAAAAAGAGGGCTATAAGCTAAGAGATTTTAGTATCTAGTATTAAATAGAATCTATTAAGAATAAAAGGACCCTTTTAATTAAGAAGTTAAAAAAGACCTAATAAGAGTATAATATAATAGGTCCCTACTTACTCCTAGCTTTAAACTAATTACGGCTAGTCTATAAGGTTAAAATACCCTAGTAATATTATATTAAGATACCTAGCTAGAGATTTTTATTCCTCTACTATATTAAAATATCTAGCCGGAGACTTTTATTCCTTAATAACCTTTTATAAAGGATTAGCCTAGAGTATTCTAGCCTAACTAGTTTTAATAAGATTACTATTAATAAGAATCTAAGTTATAATATCCTTTAATAGAGTAAAATAAGTTGATATAATTATATATAAAGGTTACCTAATAAGAAGCTAAACTTTATTATAATTAAAACTAGAACCTAGGTCTAGAACCTAGGTTTATACCCTAGGAAAACTATTATTTAGAGTTAATATTAGGATATTATAATTATAAATCCTAGGAATATAGATATTAGAACCCTCTTTATAACTTTTTATAAAAGTTCTAACTAAATTATTATTAATATAAAGATTTTAAAGAATATCTACTTTAACTAAGAGAGCGTAAAAAGTAAAACCTTTAACCCTAGGAAATTATAATATTTAATCCTAAGAAATACTCTACTACCTTTTTTATTCGCCGCTTCTAATATATAGTAGAATTAGAAGGTAGCGGTCTAGTCCTTAGGGTACTCTTAATATACTTAGAAGGGGATACTTTAAAATAGTATAATAGCCTTTTTATAAGGGTCTACTAAGAAATAAACTATAATCTAGCTATCTAAGAGGATAAGCTCCTTTAAGAATATTAACCTAATTAATTTAAATTAATAAAGGAGGCTAAGAAGATAAAGTTTTATTTTAATTAACCCTTAACTACCCTTAGCTAATACCTAACTTAAAAGACTAACTACTTATATAACGCGGGTATAATTAATAAGGATATAATTATTAGGTATTTATAATAAGGTCTTAAGCTAAACCTAGTACTTATAACCCTAATATAAGAAGAGGGAGATATTATAAAAAACTTTAATAGATAAGTCTAGAATAATAAAGTAGTAGTAAAGCGTATTTATAATATAAATAAACCCCGCTAAAAACTTATAATAACTTAAGTATTTTAAGTACTATCCCTAGTTAGAGTCTAGTAATTATTTAATAATCTAGTCTAACCCTAAGCCTATAAAAATAAAGAGGCGCCCCTTAGAAAAGATAAACGCTAATAACTAATAACTTAAAAGGTCCCTACCTTATCCTTACTAATATTATAGTAGAAATTATTAGGATAGTAATTATAATAATAAAAAGAAAAGGGCCTTAAAGGTTAAACTAGAGGATAAAATAGATATTAACCTAGGGGATAATAAGGGTAATAATAATAATAATAATAATAATAATAATAATAATAATAATAATAATAATAATAATAATAATAATAATAATAATAATAATAATAATAATAATAGTCTTAATCTATATAATCTAGAGACTTATATAGCCTTAGAGATCCTTATAGAGGAGGATTAATAGGGGGAAGCCTCTTAGGGCTCCTAACTAGTAATTAGGGCCTACTTAAAGATAATAACTCTATTAATAGCTTAAATATTATTACTAGAATATCCTTAGACTTATTCTATCTTAATAATAATATTACTAGCTTATCTTTAGAAGGAGCTAAACCTAATACTATTAATTTTATAAATATATAAATAGAAGCTAGTATAGACTTTAAGAAGTTCTCTAGTATAATATATTAATATATTAGTAAGGATAATAGAATCCTTAAGTTTTACTTTAATATTAGATCTCTAGTATTATTTATTTCTAATAATTACTACCTAGCTTTTTTTAACGCTTATAAGGTCTACCTTATAACTAGAGGAGAGAGGCTTTAATATAAGGGAGTTAGTATTAAAGAGTTATTATTACGGGATTATATTAGAGTAGATATTAGGATATATAACTTAAGTAAGGAACTAGTTAAAATATCTAGGGAAATTTATATAATTTTAAGACTCCCTTATAATGTAATTATAAGAATAGATATTATAAAACTAAGTATAATTAATATTTAATAAGGTAAATACTAGGATCTTACTATAATTAATAATACTCCTATTCTAATTAAAGTCACCTTAAAGGTAGATTATATCCTAAAAATCTAAGTAGATATTTAGGAACCCCTAGTAATACTAGTATTACTAATTAAGCTAAGAATATTAAGGATACTAAAATATAAGAAGGTAAATATTTATACTACCTTACTAGCCGTACTAGATCTAGGAATAAGATAGAATATCCTAATTATATATTACCTACTAGCGCTAAATTACTCCTGTTTATTTAAACTATTATTAATAGTTAACTTATAGTTAGGGATATTTACTTTTAGAGTTTAAGTAGTAGTTAGTAATAATTTATAAGCTTATTTAGTAGTTAACTTTAATAATTATTTTATTAAGATCTATTAAGGGTAATTACTAGGAAGACTAGCTATTTTATAAGAATTAGCTAAGCTAACTAAAGTAGACTTCTACTTTATAAATATTTATACCAGTAAATTTAAGGAGGAACCGGATTTACTATATATTATTAATTTCCTAGATAAAGTTACTATTCTAAAGGCTAATATCTTAGACTATTAAGGCCCTAAATATTAGAAGCGCGTTAAGAAAGTAGTAAAGAAATATTAAACTCTCTTTTAAAGCGGCCTAGGGAAATTTAATAATAGTATTAAAATACTAATACCCTTTAAAGATAAATTAAATATTATAAGATTAAAATAAAACCTATATAACCTTTCCTAATAAGATTATAAGGCTATAAACTCTATTCTAAATCTACTAATTAAATAGGGTTAAATTAAGAAAGTACCTTTAAGAACCCTATTAACCACCTTATCTCTAGCCTTTATAGTATAAAAAAATAGAAAACTAAGGGTAGTTATAGACTTATAAAAAGTAAATACTAAACTCTACCTAGATATATATCTACTACTAAAATAGGATACTATCCTAGAGGCGCTAGAGGGATCTATAATTTTTTCCTTAGTTAACCTTATAAAAGGGTTTTTCTAGTAAGGTACCTAGCTATTAGATTAGTAGAAAATAATATTTATTAACCCCTATTAGGGATAGGAGTAGCTAGAAGTCTCTATTATAGGTTTAGCTAATACTCCTAGTTTTTTCTAATATTATATAAAGAGGCTACTATCCCCCTACTTATAATAATTTATCTTTATATATATTAATAATATTATAATTTTCTCTGCTACTCTAGAAGATTATATTAAATATCTTAACTAGGTATTAGAACTCCTTAAAAATAGTAGAGTTACGCTATTACTAGTAAAATACTATTTTATATATCCTAGTATAATAGCTCTTAGATATTATATATTATAATTAGGGCTTAGTATAATAGAGGAGAAGGTTAAAGCTATCTAGAAGATATTATTCCCTATAAATTTAAGGGGGTTAAAAACTAGACTTAATTTCTTTAATTATTATTATAAATTTATAGAGTATTATATAATAATTATTAGACCCCTAATTAAGTTAAAGATAGAGGGCTTTAAGGGAAGCCTAAATAAAGGGAGGCTAAGAAGAAATTATACTAAGAAAAAATAGCTCTTAATAGATATATCCTATCTAAAACCTACTTAAATCCCTACTATACCTAAGATAGAGGGTTTATAAGCTAGTCCTTAATATTATAAGGCTTAGAAAATCCTTAAAGAAAAGCTATATAATACTCCTACTTTAATATTTCCTAACTTTAATAGACTATTTATATTATATATAGATAGTAGTAAAGAGAAGGGATATAAAGTTACTTTATATTAGATTAGAGTAGATAGGATAGAAAGGCTAATATTATTTCTCTCTAAAGATCTCTTAAACGCGGAGACCTAATATTAAGCTATAAAATTAAAAGCGGGGGCCCTTATTTAAGTACTTATTAAACTCCCTTAATTCTTTAATAATAGTAACTTTACTATTATTATAGATTATAGCGCTCTAAAATTAGCGCTCTAAAATAAAATAAATAGTCGCCGATCTACCTACTTAAATAAGTAGGCCCTTTACCTATCTATATTTTAACTAAGGATAAAAATTATCTATTAGGCTAGAATTATATATAGAAACGCTAATAGACTATCTAGACTACTTATAATAGAAGTTAAACTCGCGAATATCTTCCTTATAATAGTAATTAAGGTAGAAAAGGAATTTCTAAATAAAATCTTAAATACATTACCTAAGGATCCCTATTTTAAGAAAATCTATAACTAAATCTAGAAATAACTTAAAGAGTTATATAGCTAGGAATCTAGGGTTAAAATAGTATATTAATTATATTACTAGGACCTTAAAAATAATCTACTATATATATAAAGTTACCTAGGACTAGATTAACTTTATATTCTAGAAAAGCTTACCTATAAAATCCTAGAATATAGATATAATTACTATATATATAATAGTATTTATTAGATATATAACTAATTATATAGTTCTATATACTTCCTAAGAATAAAAAAGGTTATATAAGGGTATATTAAAGGGTACCTAGCTTATTAATTATTAAAACCTTTAAGATAACTACTATATAAGGAGTTATATCTTATAAGAGATACTTAATACCCTCTAAAGGAACTAGTAATAGACTTTATAATTAGCCTACTACTAACTAGGTAAGGCTATAACTCCCTACTTATAATTATAAATAAGTTCTTAAAATTTATCTAGCTAGTCCTAGGTAATAAGACTAATATAATTAAAGTCTAGGCTAAATAATATTTTAATAATATATACTAGTTATAAGGTATTCTAAGCCGCCTTATTTTTAATAGAGATCCTAAGTTTACTAATAAGTTCTAGAGAACTCTATTCTCTAAATATAGGGTATTATTAGGAATAACAACAGCTTACTATCTATTAGTAGATAGATAAGTAGAATAAACTAACTAGACTATAAAAACGGCCTTAAGATATCTACTAGTAGGCTAATATAAGGAAAACTAGGATACTTTACTACTAGAGGTTAAATACGCCTTAAATATTATAGAAAATATAAGTATACTTATAACGCCGTTTAAAGTACTTTATAATATAAAACCTAGGGGTTACCTTAACGCTATTATTCCTAGAAATAATAAAATTATAGCGGAATTCCTCTATTATTAGGATATAGTATATAATAATACTATAGATATTATAAAGTTAGCCTAGGTAAAAATAGTAGTAAGATATAATTTAAAATATAAGGTTCTAGACCTAGTAGGTAGTATATATCTTAAACTTACTAAAACGGGAGACGCGGGATATTATATTCCTAAGTCCTCCTCCCTATTAATAAAGAGGGTAGGGCCGTATAAGATCCTAGAGAAAATTAGCCCCCTAGTATATAAGCTAGAACTACCCCCTAATATATCTAGGATCTATCTAATAATATTAGTAATCTACCTAGAATAGGGTAAACCTAATCCTTTTAATTAAGCTATTCCTCCCCTAGTACCTATTATTATATAAGGTAGATAAGAATACGTAGTAGATAAAATATTATATAAGGAGAGGAGAGGTAGAAAAGATAGCTATTAAGTTAAGTAAAGAGGCTATAATAAAATAACCTAGAAACCTACTAGTAACCTTAGAGAAGATATACTAGATATAGTAGTTAAATTTAAGAAAGCTTAAAGGTAAGGTATTAATATCTACTAAGAATAAAGGTATTAATATACTTATAGTCTAAAAATACATAATACGGGTACTCCCGCTACTAGCGTAGCTTTAACTTATAATAAACTAAGTTTTATATTACTTACCTTTATCTTTATTATTAATTATTAATACTAATATAATATATATTATATATATTATATCTCTAAAGGTAATACTCCTTACTTCCTAGGGTTCTTATATAGACTACTATTACTAAGAAAGTCGCCTAGTTATTAACCTAGTTTAAAATAAATATAATAATAAAGTATTAACCTAAAACGCTATCTAATAAAGATATTAATTTATATATAGTAGACTAATTAAAGATAAATACAGATAAAGGCTATATTTAATACTTACTACTAACTTAATTCTATATAAGTAGACTTATATCTAAGGAGATCTTAAACTACTTACCTAAAGTAACTATCCTTTTAAGGGTTTTTTAAGCTTATATATTATAATTTAAATTCTAATATAATCTCCTTTATAGAAAGGACTTATATTACTTTAAAACTACTAATAGAGCTTATATATTAAGTTACCTAAGAGAAAATAAATTAAGACCTCTTTTAATAGTATATAATTAGCCTATTCTTATTCCTAATAACTACTATATTATATACTAGATCTAGGATTAACTTAAGTAGTAGGTATAATAAAACTTATTCCTAGACCTTATTATACCCCTAGATATTACTAAGAAGTTAGGCCTACTATTTAATAATTAAGAAAATCTATACTAGGCTAAATAAGATATTATCTAATATATTATAACCCTACCTAAGGTTAGTATACTTAACTATAATAGTTAAGTCTAAGAAATAGTATTTAGCTTAAATTAAGAGGAAATAAGGGTAAAGGTAAGAAAGTAATTATAAATTCTTTAAGAGTTTAAAATTTATAAATTAAGGAAGGTAAATTTATAGAGTATAAGATTGTAAGATAGTTATAAAGATTTTATATTCTATAATCCTCTTAATTATCTTAAAATAAATTATAAGGCACCCTTACTTAGGGTACTAAAAGTAGACTAGGACCTAAGCTATTCCTAGGAATATATTATATCTAATTTAGACTAGTAGGTAGGTATAAATCGCGCTAGCCTTTTAAGCCTTTTTAAAATAGTTTATAAGATAGTAGATAATATCTACTATAACTTAGAATATAAACCTAGGTAATTACTAGATATAGATTAGGAAGCTTATCTTAGGGATAATTTATAACTTATATTATTAACGACCTTAGAGGTATTATTAGCTCCTCTATTAGACTAGGAGATTCTAGTAGTAGACCCTAGGAATAAGCCTAATAATATATCCTTACCTTAATTAATTAAATAAGCCTATTTAGTAGCTCCTAAGGGAGCCCTTAAGGCTATTAATAAGGTTACCTTTAAAGATATTAATATTAGCTACTATATTACTAGGGCCCTCTATATAAGAGATAATAAGGGGGCGAAAATTTTAGGGAAACTAGGTAAAAAAGTTATTCTTTCTAAATATCTAAATTAGCTATTAATTAATAAATTCCTTATACCAGTTTTTTTAAACCTAGATTATATTATATTAAAGGAGGAGTTTATAAGCTATTATAAAAGCTTTACTATTCTACCTAACTATTAGATTTTCTAGGTAATTTATTCTAACCTATCTAAACGGGGGGATTTCTATTAACTAAGCCTTAATTTAGATAGATATCTACTTATAGATTTTATCCCTACTAGAGTACTAATAACAGCCCTAGATAATAAGGGGGTAAGGTATTTCCGTATATTTTAAGGGCGCTAACTATATAATAATATAGGGGAATAATTAGGCCTAACTAATAAGTATTTACTACCTAACTAGACTTAGATAGTTAATAAATAATACCCTAATTATATAAGTAGTAGTAATAAGGTATCGCCGTAGTACCTTAGGAATAATTATCCTAAAATTATCTATCTACTAGAAGATTAGAATATCCTAGGGGAACTACTACCTAGTAATATAAAGGAGAAAAGTCGTCGGCTAAGATCCTCTATAATAAAGAAATCCGTAACGAAGAGGTCTAAAAAGCTAGTAAAATTAAGAAGAACTACCCTACTACTAGCTAATCTAATATAAAATAGTACCCCTACTATACTACTAACTATACTAATACCCCCGTTATAAGGGGCTATAAGATAGCCTAGCCCCTCTTCCCTATAATAACCTATTCTAACCTAGCTAGCTTAGAAAGGTCTTAAATACCTAAAGTCGGGATTACTCTTAATAATACTAATAACTAAGATAGAAGAGTTAAGGGAATCTAATAAGAAATAATAATAGTTAAATATATAGCTATTAATAAATAGAAACGCTATAATATTAGAGTTAGTAAGGTATTTAAGCGTATATAACTATTCTATTATAGATATAATAATAATAATTAATAGTACTAGAGATATTAAGTTAATAGAAAAGGCTAATAAAATACTTAATATCTCTAATAATATATTATAACACCTTATATTATACTACCTACATCTTAAAGATATTATTATAAAGTATAATAACAGTCACTTAATAAAGTAGTTAGCTAATCCTAAAAAAATTATAGAGGCTAACTTAGTTAATTTAGTAACTTAATATACTTAGAATAAGGAGGTTATTATTATAAAGTAGGATAATAGTTAGTTAATAGAGTAGTTAGCTACCTAAAATTATAGAGGCTAACTAGGTTAATTTAATAACTTAATATACTTAGGACGAGCTTATTTTCTATAAGGGGTAGATATTATAGCTATAATAATATCGGGTAAGTATAATTAACCTATATAGCTGTATTTAGCCTTAGGCCTAAGGATATAGGTACTTCAAGCCTTTATAACCTACTTATTTATATAGGCTCTAGCTAGTAATATAATATATAAGGTCCTTCTATTATACTACTAGGATATTATTAAGATACTATATTCTATAATTACTAACTATCTATTATAGAGATTATAATTACTATTACTCTAAGTAGTTCCTTATAATTAATATAATCTTATAAACCTTAAGGCCTTTTATTAGAATATTATTAATTAATTTACTACTATTTTTTATATTTATATTTATTACTCTAGTAGTAATATTAGGAGTTAAACTCTACTTAATAAGTATAATCTTAAAGATTCCTACTTCCTTTTCTTTTTTTCTTTTTTTCCTTTACTACTATTATATTATTTAGAGATAGTAGATATCCTCTTATCTTATATATACTTATATACTACTAATACTCTTATAATTAATATAATAAATTATATAATTTATATTAATATTAACTTTATTAGTAATCTTCCTTATATTCTTTAAAGAAGTTTCTCTTCCCCTTATTTAACTCTAAGGAATTTTCTCTCCTATTAACTAATAATAGCTAATAATAAGTAATTCTTTAATTATATAATTTATAAGCGCCTTAGTTACCTTACTAGCTATTTAAGTATATATATTTAATTAAATATAAATTATTACCTCCCTTTAAGGCTTATAAATAGGTTATATTTTTAGGAGGAATTAAGTTAAGTAATATAAGTATATATTTTTATATTATTTTTATTACTTTTATTAAATTCTTCTATTAGCTATCTAATAAGAGGAAGGCTCTATTATACTCTTATTACTTAGAAGTAGTAGTAGGGGGCTATATTAGAGTTTATATTAATTATATAATTAATTTTTATAATAATAGTTATAAGAATTACTTATAATAGTATAAGCTTATAAATTACTTATTTAACCCCTTAGCCTAGCTAGTAATCCCTTCCCCCCTTTATAATATCTTAAATCCCCCCTTTAATAAGAGGGAGGGTACTTATACTTATATTTATTAAAGGGGGGTAACTCTTCTAGATAATATTATCTATTCCTACTTTATAAGTAGGGCTCTTTACTCTTACTATCTTACTCTTCCTCCCCCTCCTCCTTACTTTATTAAGATTAGATTTATAAATTCTCTACCTTTTATATTAGGCCCCCCTCTTATATCTTTACCTCCCCCTTCTTTATCTAGGGTAGAAAACCCCTTAGAGTCCTTCCCTTCCTAGGTAAAAGACTAGGAAGGGGGGGATATCCCTCCTCCCCCTTCTTCTCTACCTCCTTTATTTTTACTACCTCCTCTACCTCCTCCTTACCCCCCTCCTAGGTAGGTAGTAGTTAACTAGCTAGTATATATACTACCTAGTTTATACTTCCCCTCTTCTCCTACTCCTAGTACTTAGTAAGTATCTTAATTACCTTTTATAAATTCTTAGTTAATTATTTTTAGGCTTATTAAACTAGAGATAGATTAGGGGCTTTAAAGTTAATATTAATAGCCTTACTCCTTTAAGAACTTTATATATTTCTTTTTTTCTTTTATTATATTTATAAGTTAATAGAATTAATTATTCCCCTTTAAAGACCTTCCTACCTTAATTTCTTAATAATTTTACTTATAAGAGAAGTTTTATAAATTTCTAATAACTAGGTCCTTAATTATTTATATATCTATTATATATTAAATAGCCCTAATATAATAGGCTTACTTATATACTCTCCCTTATATTTATAAGTAAATAATTATCTATCCTCTTACTAGTAAAGCTAATTATAACTATTAAATATATATCCTTCTCTATCTTCTTATATTTAAAGGTTAAATTATAAAGGGAATAATTAGGGGGTTTTCTTTTAATTATCTTAAATATCTTTAACGCGGCTTATAAAGCTTTAAATAATTATTATAATATATATAACTTATAACCTTCCTATTCTTTAAAATTAATTTATATAAAGTTCCCTATTTATTAATATAGCCTACTATTATAAATAGCCTTATCTATCTTAAAAATAACTTTAATTTATTAATTTAAGTATTATTTTTTATAACCTATTAATTATATTATAATAACTTAATAGGAGTTATCCGTTTATTATATCTTATTTTTAATATATCCTTTATATAAATAAATTAATAAAGAATTAACTCTCTAATATTTAACTTTTTTATTATAAACTCCTAGATAATAGGTAGTATTTCCTTAAGATTAGGTATTACTAACTTTTTAGGGTACTTATTAATTTATATACCTTATTTAAATACTCCTATTACTTAGATATTATATAAGATTTTAAGGGGTAAATAGCCTAGATAGCTAATAGTTCTTAAGTTAATATTAATTATTAATATTTAAATAGATATATCTTAAAGTTCTCTAGGAATATCTTCTCTCCTTTTTTAAAAATATTTTATTAAGATATTATTAGACTTTTTTATTATATTAATTAAGTATTTTACCCTACTTAAAGCTTCTAATATAATAATTCCTTAAGACTTAAGGAATCTAAATATTTCTTCATTAAGGAAGTAAGTCCTATTATTAAAATAAATAGTATTAGAAGGTAGTACCCTTATAAGATATCTAATAATTACTCTTATAATAGTAATTATATTAATAAAATCTATTACCTCTAGAAATATTACTTTTAAGATATATTTATAATATTTAAGATATATTTTTATTTACCCTTTAAAGTAATAAATAGTCTAATATAATCTATCCTTAATAGCTAGAATAGTTCTATAATTTAAATTAGTAATAATAGTACTATCCTAGTTATATTTACCTATTTTATATATAATAGATACCCTTTAATATAATATCCTTTATTATACTAGGCTAATAAATAATATTATAGATTTTATTTATAATTATTTTTATAAAGAAATATCTATTCCTATTATAAATATTTTATAATAGGATACTTACCTCTCCCTTTATAATATATATAATTCTTTAATCTTTAAACTTATATATTAGTTAATTTATATAATTATTAAATATAAATTAAAAGGCTTTCTTTTTAAAGGTATTTATCTCTTATTTATTTAGATTTTTTAATTTCTCTTATTAAGTATAAAATTAATAAATATCTACGTATTAGTTATTATTCTTATAATCTACCTTATATAACTTAGGATAGTCCTTTAAGAATAGAATAATAAATCTTTAAGGTAGAGTATTTAATATTTCCCTATTAATTATAACTAGTATTATAAGGATAAACGGCCCTACCTTTATATTAGTAATAATAATTATTATCTATCTAATAATCTAAATAACTACCTCTTCTCTTTACTTCTAAATTTCCTTTATATAATCCTCTTTACTAAGTTACTTTAATATATTAGTATAGCTATCCTTTCTAGATTTCTAGAATTATACCTTATTATCTTAATACTTCTCTACTTCCTTTAATAAATTTCTTATAAAATTATCTATCTTATAATTTATATTATTAAAAATTATTTAAGAAAGGCTATTAATAATTATATTCTCTTTTCCTTAAATATATTTAAATTATATATATAACTATTTAAGCTTTATAACCTACTTAATAAAGATATCTTTATAAAACTTAGTATTTATAAAGCCTATTAATAGTTTATAATCTATTTAAATTATTAAGGATTTATTAGCCCTTATTATATAAGAGATTTTCTACTTAAAATAGATAATAGCTCTTAGCTCTCTTTAATATATATTATAATTCCTTTCTAATTTATTAAAGGTAAATAAATTATATATTATTAATCTCTATTTACTATTTTATAATTACTTTATATAATAACCCCTATTAAAAGATTAAATATATATAATATAGATTTGAAACGGAAATTAACGGCGGCGAGCTTATAGAGTAACGAAGCGTTTAAGAAACGCGGATAGATAAACGACGGTCCTAGGGACCCTAATAATAGCTACTACAGCGGTAGTAGTACTAGTAATAGGGGTAGTAGTAGCGGTATTAGAGGAGGACGTAAGGGAACGCGTGGTAGTTTCCTAGTAATTCGATAATAACTGGTAACGTAGGAATAAGTATTTTAAGTATACTGTAATAGAGGTAATACACGGGGAAGAGATAGGAAGAAGGATACCTATCCTTTTATAGCAGCGGGCGGATAGTTAGTAGTCGCGTTTAAAATAATTACGGCGATATAAGATATACTATATAAGGATATTAACGCGTTATAATAGGTAATAATAAAGGCCGGCCTTAATTAAATCAAGGTTATATTAAGAGGGATCTAGTAGGATAATAAGTACTTTAAGGAAGAGTAGAAATATAACGCGTAAGGCCTATATAACCTCTCTAGTATATTAAATATATTAAGTATATCTTACGTGCCTAACGCGTATATATAATTAGGATCCCCCTCTTATACTAGGCTATAAAGCTAGGTAGTATTAATGCTAATAACGCGAACTATAAGTAGCTAGAACCCCTACTTATAAAGCTAGGTAGATACACGCCGTATAACGCAGCTTCTTATTACGCTAATAGATAGTATAAAGAGAGACTCTATAAAGGATATAACGAGCGAGAGGATTATTATAGCTTTTTAATCGCTTAAATACCTAGATACTTTAAAGATTATTACTTTAAGGAGGTTAAAAAGCGGGGATATATAGCTAGAGATAGCCCGTATAAAGGATAGGGAACGCCTTAAGAAGAACCTAAGGTAGGTTAAAAAGACGTAGTACTTAGTTATAATAATAAGGAAGTTATTCGGGGTAATAGTACACGGTATAAAAGCCTCGGTCTTTAATACTAAGGACTAGGGCGCCGTAAAGGAGAGGATTAAGCGGGATAACGAGGTCTTATATAATAACCTTAAGGTAGTTTTAACCCGCTAGCTAATTAGGTCTTATTAGCTAATAAAACTATATTCGTCTCTTATAATCTTCGTAGCTATACCTAAGTCGGTAGATACCTTGATAAGGTAGGGGCTAGTAGAAGCCAAGGAGCTAAAGATAGTTAAGAGGTACGAGCCGAAGGCTCGTATACTCTAATACTTTAACTGCTAGGGGTATAACTATATAGCGCGTAGATACTCTAACAGGACGTCCTATATAGATTATAGGAAGGAGTACGATATAAGGAGCTATAATAATAAGGAACACGGCACGTAGAGGCACTATATAGCGTGTAAGAAGCCTAGATACTCCGCCTAAGAGAAGGGATATTAGATATAGATAAAGGAGAAGTATCGGGCTTTATAAAAGATTATTATAAAAGCACTATTATACGGTATATAACGAGAAATAATAAAGTAGGTAATAGTAGACGCCGAAGGCTTTATTATAATCGGGCCTAGGAAGAGGAAGGCGGTAACCGGCTTATTATTAAGTAGTAGGACCCTGAGCGGAAGTTAGGGACCTAGGGTTACCCTTAAGTCAAGGGTAGGGAGGCCGCTAATATTCGCTTCGCCGAGGTTCGCCGCGACTAAGCTAGGGTAGACTACTCTAGAGATTATAGCCTGCTCGATTATAGTAAGGGATATTAATATACTTATAAATGGTTTAAATAGCGAGAACCCGCTTAGGAGTCTTAGTAAGCTAAGTATATCTAGTATATTAAACGTATCGAGTATATCTAGGATATTAAGTACACCTAGTAAATTAAATATATCTAGTATATCGAACGTATCCTTAGGTATATCGAGCCTACTAGACGTGCCGAATATATCTAGTATATTAAACGCGCTAAGATACTAAAACGGTAGTATAATAGAAATAGAAGTAGACTTAAATATATAACTTTAAGCGGATATCTAAGATATTAAGTCTAAAGATCTTATAATATATAATATCTGAAATAAACTTGGTATAATAACCGCCCTATTAGCGGATAAGCGGGTATAGGATATTAATATCCTAGTAATCTAGGAACCATATTATAATAATAGGAATAAGTCCTCTTATAACCTAAGCTCTAGTACCTTCTACCTAGGGTATAAGGCTAGGAGGGATACACGTATATACTTCTATATTAATAAGAGACTCGATATAGAAATATAGGAGGTTAGCTATATATTACGTGATATAATAGTCTTAACTCTATAAATAGGTAGAGGGGCTATTTAGGTTTATAGCGCTTATAACTTAAGCCTATTATTAGTTATAAACGATAATCCTTTATATATCCCTAATATAAAGGAGCTTAGTAATACTAGGGAGCTTATCCTCCTTAGGGATTTTAACCTCTACTACCTAAGTTAGAATAACCCTAGGAGGTTCTTATACTACTTAGAGGTAGATAAACTAGCCGAGCTTATATTAGGACGGGGAATAGAGCTTCTCCTACTAGAGGGATTAGTTATATAGCGGGCGCGCGGTTAGGAGAGCGCTATTAACCTAATATTCGTGATACCGCTCCTATTAAACGCGATTATAGAATATAGGGTTACCCCGGAATTATAATATAGGTCTAACTATCTACTAATCCTTATAATATTAGATATATAGGCGCTAGACTAGCTAGAAGTAAAACGGTAGTTATAGAAGACGGCTAACCCTAAGGAAATAGAAAAGGGTACCTAAGCCCTAGATATAGCTCTCTATATAAGACCCCTACGAATAGTAGCGGAGGTTAATAACTACCTAGAATAAATACTCCAGGGGTTTAAAGAGATTATCGAACAGGCTATCTTATAGGTGAAACCAGGCGGGCGGGCTAAATTATTCTAGAACCTAGAATACGCGCGGACTACCCGCCGGGTACTAGCCGTTATAAGAAGCTTTCGGAAGGACCGCAGCGCGCTAATAGAAGAGGCCTAGTAATAAATAAGGAAGGAGAGGGACAAGGCTATTACTAGAGCAAAGACCCTGTACTTCTAAGAGGGAGTATATAAGGCGGCGGAGTTACTAAAGGGTATATAGAGTCTAGTTAAATAGGTATAAAACGATAGTATACGGCTACGGCCGCTACCTAGGTTCCCCCTATTAAGTATAAGGGATAGTAGATAGGCTAGAATATTTAATAAGAAGGTATCTACGCTCTGTAAGACCTTCTTCCTTCTACCCCCTTAAGCGGATCTAGAAGATATTATAAAGGTAGTCTACCTAGATCTAATCTATAATAACGACGAGATTATAGAGTATAAGGTATATAAGGCTATCTATTACCCGGCCTAGGATAAGGCGCTAGGCCTAGATAGTATACTAAACAGGTTCATTTATATAATCTCCGGGGGACTCCTAGGTAAGATTACCTACCTATTTAATACGTGTTTCTAGTTAGGATACCACCTAAAAGAGTTTAAAAGGGCTAATACGATAATCCTTTAGAAGTTAAAGAAGGAGAATTACGCGGAACTAAAGTCGTATTAACTAATAGCGCTATTAAATACGCTTAGAAAGGCCCTTAAGATAGTAGTTACGGGGAGACTAAGCTACTATATTAAAGACTATAGCCTTTTACCCCTAGAGTAAATAAGGGCTAGAAGAAAACGGTCTTACGAGATAGCGCTCGAGACTATTATCGACGCTATTTATATAGTCTAGGACTACGGGAAGAATAATATAGCTAGCCTACTATTATTAGATATCACGGGAGCCTTTAATAACGTCTTATATTAGAGGCTCCTTTATAACCTTAGGAAGAAGGGAGTACCTGCGCGAATTATTAACTAGACGGGGAGCTTCTTTATAAATAGGTTTATATCCTTAACGTTAGGTACTAGGACGAGCGTAGTAGAGTAGGTAGAGATAGGTATACCGCAGGGATTACTAATCTCGCTTATACTATTTCTATTCTTTAATACCCCCCTTATCGAGGCTTATTCTAGGACTAACCTTCGGCTCTAAGTAGGTAGGTTTATCGATGATATCTACCTCCTAGCGTACGGTAATATTATAGAGTTAAACTACAGGACCTTAGAACGCGCTTACTAGTTATACCTGGAATAAGCGAATATATATAGGGCTAACTTTACCTTATAAAAGTATAAGCTAATCTATCTTTCGCGGCGACCACGCCGATTTAATATATAGGTAGTAGTTAACTTAGGCTTGGTAGTTACTAGACCTAAGGTGGAAATTCGGGTCCTAGGCCTTTATATCGATAGGAAGCTCCGCTAGGGCCCTTATATTAAAAGAGTCTAGGTAAAGATAGCTAACTAAGGGTTAGCGCTATTAATAACCGCGGCTTTAATATAAGGTATTATACTAAGCTGAGCTAGGTAGGTATATAATACGGTTATTAGGCCGGCGATAATATACGCCGTATCTGCGTGGTATATACTAGGAGGTCTTCGCGACGCGAAGAAAACATATATATAAAAGCTTAAGGTTATCTAGAATAACTACCTATAAAGGATTCTAGGGGCTTATAAAGCCACGCTAATACGAGTCCTTAAGGTAGAAGTATATATTACGCCTATATAAATAACCCTCGATAGCGCGGTCCTCCGGTACTATACTTAATAAGGAATACACCTAGTAATAAGGATTAGGAATACCCGTATTAGGAGGAAACTACGACTAAAGAGAGGTAGAAGGCTAGTAGCTACTAATATAGCCGCTAAGGAGAAAGGGGAGTAGGTACTCCGGTCCCTCAGCCTTAATAACTAGAAGGAACTCGAGTAAAGCGATAGTAGCCGCTATAAGGAGAAGATTAAGGATAAGATACGCCGCTAGTTAACCGGGCGGCGGGTTAGAATATAAGATGATTATAAGGCGAGGTTTAATAAATATAACCCCCCTAGCGTCTCCTAGGTTAGAGGTTTATAAGATAACCGCCTCAGCCTTTATAATAAGCTCTTAAAAGCTAAGAGCTCGGTACTTACCTAAGCCCGTATAGCGAGAATTAGACTTATAGATTTCCTATATAAGGCTAGGGTCCTAGGCTTCTCGTTACCTAGCTACGGATACGGGTATAAGAGATAGGATATAAAATATATCGTTATAAGTTACCTAGACTATACTAGTTAACGGTAACTCTTTATTAATAGGGCGGGTATAAGCGACCTCTAAGCTATATTAACGTCGGTTAGTAAGGGCCCCTAAGCTATATTATAATAGCTAATATAGATAGGCTTACTACCCTAGTTCTCGCTAGCGGTAGTATAGCTATATACCCCTCGGGTCTAGTATATCTCGCGTATCGAGCATGTTTAGCGCTCTTACCCCCCTCCTTCTTCCTCCCTCCCTTATTACTTAGCTATTAGGCTAGGTATTATAGTACGTCGCAGCTTTATATATATACGTTACTCTATTTATACTTATTACGAATATAGTACGCAGGTAAATAAAGACGAAGGATACTAAGTTAAAAAACCGTAAGGGTTTTTATCCGGTATATACGGTTTCCCTTACGTAAAGTATCGTCTATAGAAGCCCGTAATTACCTCTATAATTTAGTAGATACGAGTATAAATTCAATTAATTAACCCCTATTAAAACCTAATATATTATTAAATATATAGATCTTAAATATTAGGTCTTATAAGAATAATACTCTAGTAATTATATATAGTCTTTTTATTAGTTAAAATAAGAGTTTTTTTAACTCCCTTTATATTTATTTAATATTACTTATTAGCCTTAAAAGAGGCCTTACTATCTTAGTATATCCCTTAGTCTATTTCCTAATAGATTAATATATCTCTAAAAATTTATAAATTTTACTAACCTCCTAAGGTTTTAATTAGTTCTTTATCTTTTTAATAGATATTAGCTTAATTTATATATATCTATTAATCTTATATATCTTATTTAAGGCCTTTACCTTAATTATTCCTAATAAGAGTTTAAAAATTAAATATTCTTAGGAAGAAGTAATCTTAAAAAAACTTAAATTACCTCTCTTATAAGTTATAAGTATTAAAGATATTATTAATATAAAATACTACCTCTAATTACTTATATAACCTATTACTTTATAATAGTAATAGCTTTAAACTAAGTAATAAGATAGGCTTAAAGGTAATATTTATTAATTTTATAAATATAAATAATAAAGTTCTTATCCTCTAAAGTATCCTTATTAGCTATAATTAGCTAATCCCTAGGATATTAAATATAAGGTAATATCTATCTTCTAGGTATATAAATATTACCTAGTATTTATACTTAATATCTACTTAAAAGAATATAATATATATAGATAATCCTAGTAAATTATAAACTTTTATTATTAATTTTATATAAGATCCCGCCGGATCCTTATATATAAAATAATAATTAAATATTAGATATAATTTAGCCTTTCCCTCCTTATTAACTAGGATAGCTTTAATATTCTATTAAGATACCCTTTTATTTACTATTATATACCTCTTATAATAGCCTACTTTTATACCTTACTCTATTATTTTTTATAACTACTATTCTTTATTATTTATAAAATATTTTTAGAGAGCCTTATATAACTTTAATCTATTATAGGGTATAATCTTATATATTATTAGATTAGTTACTAGGATCTCTTTAACCTCCTTCGCGCTAATATTCCTATATATTTAGATTAGCTATAATAGTTATAACTTAGTATTATTACTAGGGATTACTTCCTTAAATATAATTCCTTTATTTCTTACCTATTTAAGGAGTAATTTAAAACTTTTTATATAATTAATAGGTTAATAAACTACCTATTAACTTATAAGGAACTTTAAATTCCCCTTATTATTATATAAAATTATATTATTATAAGTTATAAGGGTAACTCTATACCTTTTTATATACTTATCTTTATCCTAGTAGAGTAAATATATATACTCTATATCCTAGGAGATATATTAATATTTTAATATTTTTTAAAATACTATTTATATTTTAATATTTATATAATAGACTTAAAAGTTACTACTTACTCTACCTTTATTTATATACTTATTAAAGTATTCCTCCTAAGGCTTTAATATCTAAGGAGAGGTATAAGTAGATCTACTTCCTTCCTTATTTCTTAAGTTTTTAATATTATTTTAGAGATATTCTAGTTTCCTGACTTTTTAACTCTATTATTAGATTCTAACTTAAAATCTTTATTACTACTCTTATTACTAGACTCCTTTAAGAGACTCTTTAAATTATTATTAGAAGTATATAAATTAATAATCTTATTACCTTTAATTATATCTTTTATTATTAACTTTAAAGGCTAATACTTTTCTAGGGTAATTTCTATTATTATTAAGATAGTCTTAATTTTAATAAAATAAATCCTTTTTATTATCTTACTCTTCTTTATATTACTTAGATCTAACTTATCCTTTATAATACCTATCTTAATATCTATTAACTAGAGCTAAGGGAGCCTAAGTAAGATAGTAATATTAAGATTATTTATTAGAGAGATAAATACTTATCACTCCCTCTTAATTCTAGTTATATTAAGCTAGAAGTATATTTAATACTTAAGTTTACTATCTTTATTATTTACTACTAGTATAATAACCCTTTTATTTCTAAACTTTAAGATAGAATAGATAGGTAAATCTATAATTAATACTAATAATAGGTTTATAATAATTATATTATATACTTAATCTACCTTAATATATTATATAAGAATAAGTATTCTTTTTCTATTTATTTTTTAAATAATTATATTTATAGCTTATACTATTATCTCCTTATATATAATCTTATAAAACTATTATTATAGGGGTTTTAATAGTATATAATATAAACCTACGCTTCTATTCCCTATAATCTTATAAAACTATTATTATAGGGTTTTTAATAGTATATAATATAAACCTACGCTTCTATTCCCTAAGAGTATAAATCTACTCTTTTTATTAATATATTATAATATAAAGGTTTTTATTACCCTAATATTAATATTTATATCTTTAAATATTTTCTTCTTCCCCTTTTTCTTAGGGGCTTAACTAAGTCTTTATAACTCTTTTTTAAAGAATAGTAAGATCTATAATATATAAATTATTAGTAGTAATATTATTATATTTACTAGTATCTAATTAATATTTAATTAGGGTTTTCTAATTAGCTTATAAACTATTAATAATTTTTTCTTAACTCCTATTTTTTTTTATAAGAATTCTCTTTCTCTAGGTTTTCCCCTTAACTACTAGTAGTAGTAACCCTTCCTCTTTAAGCTTATTATTCTTCTTTCTCTTTATACCTAATTAGGTATTATATACTCTAAGAGTATTATTATTAAACTACTTAAGTATTAAGGTATTTAAATTTACTAAATAACTTATTAACTTAATATCTTTAAAAACTAAATTATAATAGGGTATTTAAGAATTCCCCTCTTCTTCTAGTTCTTTAATCCTTAAGTTTATAATTTCTAGGGCTTTTCCTAATAAGATAAAGTATAAAATAATATTATTTTATAATAATAATATCTACCTTATAACTTCTTAATAAGACCTATTATTAATATTATAACTTTATTATATATTCTATTATATAGGATATTAAGTAGGGAGATAGAATAGATTAGCTTATACCTCCTTTATTTCCTTATAAGCCTTTTACTTCGCCTAATAGTCTTCTAATTCCCTTCTAATCTAGTACTACTCCTCCCTTAATAGGGGAGGATTTATATACTCTAGACTAGTATATCTAAGTTTATTATATTTTAAATATAACTTTTTACTATTATACTTTTAAGGTTCTTATAACTTTAAGCTATTTACTTATAAGTTTACTAATATCTTCTAATTATATAATTTATTAGGAATAAATTCTAAGTAGATATCCCTTATTTATATTAGTCTACCTCCTTATAAAAAATTATTTCTTAGCCTTATAAGCGGCCTTTAGTTTCTATCCTATTACCTAGGGTTTCTACGTAAATCTTATAGGCTATATCTACTCCTAGTCTTATAATTTTATAGGGGTTATTACCCTAATAATAATTAAGGATTAAACTAAGAATTTAGCCTAAGGCTATTTTTAGTACCTACTACTAGTAGCGCTACTATCTACTTTAAGGGGGCTACTATTAATTATAAGTTATTATATACTTTAAGAGGAACTCTTATTATATTATAATTAACTTTATCTTATTTAAAGTATATATTTAAGTTTACTATTAATTAGCCTAGATAGTTATTATTCTAAAGATAAAATACTATATCTTATAAATTTCTATATTAATCCTAATATTAAGGCCTAGTTATTATAAATAAAAATACTTAAATTATATTACTATTATTTACTACTACTATTATATAAAACGCTTTAAATTCCTTTAACTCCTATTATTAATAATTCTTTATTATAAAATCCTTAAGTATAAATAGGATTTCTATATATACCTAAGCTTTCTTAAATACTTTATATAATAATCTATTTATTTTTAACTTATATTTTAATATTCTAAGTTATAACTTCTAGTTTATAAGGCTAGAGATCTATTTATAAATTATATTAATAAGTTAATACTTTTCTAATATACTTAATATATTAGAGCTAGTCTCTTCTATTTAGTCTCTACCTCTTATTATCTTTAAGAGTTATTTTATATACTTAAAATAAGCCTCTAAGCCCTTATTATAACTCTAATAAAGTACCTTAATTTAGTCTATTATATTAATATTAAACTTAATATTTTAAGCTTCTCTAGGAAATTCTTCTTTAAGTAAGGTAATAACTATCTCTTTATTTTTTTTATTTCTATAATTAATTCCTTCCTTACTAAGGATCTTAGCTACCTTTACTATATAAGCTAGCTAGTTAATAGCCTTCCCTTAAAGCCTTATATTAAACCTCTTAAGCTATATAAGAATATTAAGGGTATTAAAGAGCTCCTCCTCTAATATATAAAGCTATCTAATTATACTACTTATACTATTAAATAGTATCCTTATTCCTAATAGTATTATTACATCTACTAATATAGGTATTATTACCTCTAATCCTAATAATAATACTAGGCTAGCTATTTAAAATTCTAGTAACTTTTTAAGAGTTAAAATTTTTTATTTCTCTAGCTAAAGAAAGTACTTTTTAAGTACTTTAAAAACTAATTAATAGACTTTACTATTAATACTAAAAACTATTTTCTTAAACTTATAATAAATATATAAAAGAATATAGGGATATATTTAATTATATAATCCCTTAATAATTACTACTAATAGAGCGTTATCTTTAAATACTTCTTTAATAGGGGTAAATTAGGTTAAGAAGAGGGGTTCTACTATATATATCTATGCTATTAAGTACTAAGAAAAGTAGATAGTAATTAGCTAATAATAGGAATAATTTATATAATAATTAATTTAATATTTAAATAATAACTTCTTATAATTTAATAGTAGTAATAACTCCCTAATTTATAGGTATTTAAGGTATTCCTAAGTCTTTCTTATAGCTATCGGGCTAGGTATTATAGTACGTCGCAGCTTTATATACACACGTTACTCTATTTATACTTGTTACGAATGTGGTACGCAGGCAAATAAAGACGAAGGATACTAAGTTAAAAAACCGTAAGGGTTTTTATCCGGTATATACGGTTTCCCTTACGTAAAGTGTCGTCTGCAGAAGCCCGTAATTACCTCTATAGTTTGGTAGACACGAGTATAAATTCAATTAATTAATTAAGTCTTTCTTAATTTTAGATAACTAGTAGATCCCCCCTTTTTAAGGTTAGGGAATAGTTTTTTTATATAATAAAATAGTATAAATAATAATAATTTTTCTTTATATTATTAATACTAATAGTTTAACTTAAATATATAAATAGTTCTTTTAACTTATAAGAATAATACTAATATATTTATATAAAGTATATAAATAAAAAAGGTATATAATAGAACTATTATTAATATATTAAATAGGTAGAAACTTTTATAATAATATAATCTTCCTAGAGGGAAGAAGACTTACTTTAAATATTTAAAAGATTATAACTTACTAATTATATTATAGTTATTAGAAAAGGGGATTAGTTAATTAATACTAGATATACTATTTTAAAAGTAAACTTATATACCTAGAAATAATAATAATTAATATTAATTAGACTCTAAATCTATATATATATACTACTATAAATAATCTAAAAGAATATAATAGGTAATACTACTAGCCAAGGCCTTATTATATAACCATGACGGGGACGCCAAGTAATTTCCTCCTCATCAACGTCCAACGAAAAGCGTGGGATGAACTCACAAATTGTAAATGCACTGAAGCACCAGAGGTTTCTTTTGCTACATCTAGTGACTACGCAAGCATTCAGCCCCCTCTCATGCATTCCCCTGCATATCCGTCGCCGCCGCCAGCCGAAATCCTGCATTGGTGATGCTCAATCTCAAGCTCATATGTATAGCCCGAATTCTTCGTAAACCAATCAATCCCGGACACCGTGTAGACCCTACATACGTCTAGTGACTGGAGCGTTCACCCCAACATAGGATATCAAAGATACATTGCGAATTGTATCGTTCGGCTCCTGGTCCTGTCTTCTTGCCCTTCCATTAAAAGGATATGCTTCAAATCTTCAGTGGCGGCGGTAAGTATGCAACCGGCTGTGTTGGCCTCAGAATGTGTGAGGCCGTAGATTTCTGTTTTGATGGTTGGGCCAACAAGGCCTGGGTCCCATGAGGCAAAAGGCTGAAGCCTGTGAGTAGTCCGCATAGCCTTCTCATCTGCAGGCGGACCCTGTTACTTCAAAAAAACAATTGGCGTTCCTATCTGATTGCGGTCTGGTAGTCTCAACGCCTGGTGCTTACCCTGCTACATTCTCAATGCTCCACGGTTGATTGCCGAATAACTTAGCTTCATTGGCTGGACGATAGGTCTGTGATGGCGGTCCATTTAGGTCACAATCCTTACGTCGATAGAATATTGAAGAAAGAGAATACGAGGAGTGACAATCCACGTAACGGAACGTTGATTATCTTACAAAGAGATTTTACAAACCATTTTCATACTGAAAGGGGATCCATTGACCATAGATGACGACAAAGAAGGAAGGAACAACGCAATTTGCCCCAGTAGTTATATAGATGCCATGATCACCGTCTCGGGTCCTATTCCCCCAAAGCACATCACTAACACCGCTCCGATAAACGTAAACCAGAGACCTTTAAACCACTCACATATTCCCCTTTTCAAACATAATTGAAACAAAAGACCGCATCAACATGGACCTCTACCAGAATAGCAGCGCTACCCATGGTCTAACCAAACGTCTATTCTCTGACGCCACCAAGGCTACTATGAAGAAAGGTTTGTTTATTGTCCCCGTCCAAACCTGACATAAGCAAACAGACGTATCTGACTGCTAACTCTCTACCAGATGCTATCATCATTGGCGTCTTCATTGTATGTGTCCTCCTCCCACTAACACTCATAGTCCTCTGGATTCGCCGGAGAATGATGCGCCGCCGTGCAGAGAAGCAAGCTCAATGGTACGGAGGAGCTTGAGAAAGATGCGCTATGTACCCTGGTCCATTCATTGGCATAGCTTGTAGTGGTTTAGCTGGAGATGCAAATTGATTGTCTGTATAGAAGTAGCCACGGTTAACATATGTAGTAGCCTCGGATGTCTGATTGGACAATGATCAATCTTAGCTATATTATGATTATAAGACGTTCCCAACAATTATGCAGTCTCTGTGACAGAGAGTCATTTCTCGACGTGCTCTAGCACGGTGTTATCCGAGGCGAATTTCAGACGAGCGTAGCGGTCCTAATCTTTCTTTCCCCACGAACTTTTGCGTATCACTCATTGTGGGTGGGCGCCCCCAGGCTTTGTGAGGTTCGGACTTGAAAAGAAATGATGTTTCTGAAGGGCGACGAGAGAAAAAGACGCTGACACGCTAAATCACCGGAGATCGGACTTCATCGGCGCCGATGCCATGTATCTGTTCCATCCTTGTTTACTGACACTGAGGCTGCCTACATTCTTGTCAAGGCGGTCGATCACTGAGCTACCAGGTTTGCGCCGAGATCTTTATTAGCTATGGAAGGCTATCCGTAGTCGTCCTTGCTGCGTCGAAAATTGGAGTCACTCGGCAATCATGGCAGGCATGGAGCAGCTTGAAATCCATAGCAGGGTATGCTCAATACGGCAAATTGATGATATTGACTAACAGGTTGTGAAAGGCCTACCTGGTCCGTTATGTCAACGTCAAAGCCAAGTGCACCATTTCTTGGAGTATCAGGCCGGAAAAGAAGTCTATCAATTTTGGAATATTCAAACACCCCGGTTCAGGTCTTGGTCAGACACCGAACCTGCCATCGGCTACTTTCGAAGTACCGCCAACACCAGGTCTCCAGTCGGACGACACGATACAAGACTTACAGTCCGCAAGAAATGCGTCGTCGATCGCGATTGAGAAATTGAAGAGCACGGGATTGAAACTGATATTATGGCACGGGACATGTCCGGCGAACAAAGTCACAAGTGGAACATATGATGTTCCTAACGACGAAGGAGGAAATTACGCCTTGGTCTTTGATAATACATTCGCCAAATCTTTTGCCAAATCAGCCACATTTGTGTTGTTAACCTATCCTACGGAATCCCCTCCCCTTTCTAATCATCATAATCATCATATACACGGGGTTTCATTTGAAAGTACAACATGTCTCAGAGACCCCTCAGATGCAAGGAAACCGCCATTGAAGAGCCACTCATCGGATACTGTTCAGCAAGTTGGTGTTGCCACCGCAGAAAATCGAGGGTTCGACGATGTGAGAGGCAATGCGGAAGGAGGGGGCGAATGTGTTGAGGGTTCAAACTTCTTCACAGGTACATTGCATAAGAGACGACGAAAGAAGCACCAGGGTTGGGCCAGGAGGTTTTTCTCTCTTGAATATACCTCGTCCACTCTGTCGTACTATCAGAAAAGGAACAGTCGAGCAGTCAGGGGTGCGATACCTTTGTCTTTGGCAGCTATTGGTGCGAACGCCAAGACACGGCAAATCAGCATCGACTCCGGAGCTGAGGTTTGGCATCTCAAAGCAGCAAGTCAGAAGGAGTTCCAGGCCTGGAAGAACGCCCTAGAACTTGCGCGGACTGCCACAAGTCCTACCACATCAGTCACTCCAAGCAGGCTAGATTTACGTGGCAGAAGGATTTCTACGGCACCCATGAACCGTGATGAAGAAAGTGGATGGGACAAGGTTGAGGAACTCTCGAACCGGCTCAAGGTGTCACGAGATGCAGCAAAATTATTGGCTAAGGACACGGACCCCAAATATTTGTCCTCGGACACTCCACAACCGCCCACAAGAGTCGAATCGAATCCCACATCTGCCACATCTAGTACTTCAGAAAGCCCTTCAGAGTTGAGCATAAACGGTGGATACTTCAATGGGGCCGAGCGGAAGCCTTTCTGGAAACGCAAACCAAGTAGTGATGCTAGACAGATGCCAGGGATGTTCAGAAGCGTCTCCGCGACGCCTTCGACGAAGACTCTGGCAACAGTGCCCCCAACACCGATCAGTACAACGTCCTTCGTCAAGGAGGGCAGACCCTTGCAGAGTTATCCAGAAGATCCGGAGGGAGGAAGCGTGCACAGTCGATGTATGTCTTTATTGAGGGACTTGGACTCTATTGCCGCGGATATGGCTATACTCATTGCCGAAAGCAAAGAGCGCCGCACTCCCATGAGACCTTTTCCCACATCACGTCACAGTATTGACACACAAGGATCCGTCGACGAATTCTTTGACGCGGAGGGAACGAACGAATCGCAATTATTAGCTATCTGCCATGAATCTGACGATGACGGTGACGAGGAAGGTCACGGGTTTGCTAGCGATGCAGACTCTTCGGCAAGCGAGGTCGAAGAACCCAGCCGTCTGAGCGGACACGAGTCACACCATCAATTGATAAATCCTCTGTTCCCCCCGAAACCGAGGTCTCTGATACCCCTACCAGCAGAACACATCAAGAGGAGAAATACAGTACCCCCTCCCACTGCATTTCCACCCAGCATCATCGGCCACCTACGGAAAAATGTGGGCAAAGATCTCTCTTCCATCTCAATGCCTGTGTCGTCAAATGAGCCCATCTCGCTTCTCCAACGCGTCTCGGAAATTCTAGAATACTCCACTCTGTTGGACAAGGCCACATCAAAGACAAAGTCGAGCACAGAACGTCTTATCCACGTCACTGCCTTTGCCATATCCAATCTCTCCAGCGCTCGCGTGAAAGAGCGCGCTATCCGCAAACCTTTCAACCCAATGCTCGGCGAAACTTTCGAGCTCGTGCGTGAGGACAAAGGCTTTCGCTTCGTGGCCGAAAAGATTTCGCACCGTCCTGTTCGCCTAGCTTGCCAAGCTGAAAGCGAATCCTGGACGCTCGCGCAGTCACCTTTGCCCACGCAGAAATTCTGGGGAAAATCGGCAGAACTGACCACAGAGGGCAAAGTGAGGATCACCTTGCATTCCACAGGGGATCATTTCAGCTGGACCCCAGCAACGAGCTTCCTCCGTAACATTATCGCGGGCGAAAAGTACGTAGAGCCTGTGGGTACCATGACTGTTGTCAACGAGACCACCGGTGAGAAAGCCATCGTTACATTCAAAGCCAAAGGCATGTTTTCAGGTCGAAGCGAGGATGTAGAAGCTGAAGTTGTTGACGCCTACGGTAACAAGCTGAGCCTGGGAATGGTTGGCAAATGGACATCTTCCTTGACAATCACTGAACATGGTCAACCAAGGAGCGATGAAAGCCCCATATGGACTGCCGACCCTCTAATCCCTGACGCTGCGAAACGCTACGGCTTCACCACCTTCGCGTCTTCCCTCAATGAGATCACGCCGCTTGAGAAAGACAAAATACCGCCTACAGACAGCCGCTTACGTCCTGATCAGCGGGCTGCCGAGGACGGCAATCTCGATCAAGCTGAAAAGCTGAAGACAGAGCTGGAAGAAGGACAGCGGAAACGGAGGAAGGTCATGGAAGAGGAGGGGGTGTCGTGGATTCCGAAATGGTTTCAGAAAGTTGAAGGCGGCGATGGTGGCGAAGAGGTGTGGGTTGCGAAGGGAGGGAAGGATAGCTATTGGGAGAAGCGCAAGGAGGGGAAGTGGGAAGGCGTCGAAAGAATCTTCGATGTCGATGCTAGTGGATGAGAGGGAGGATTTACCTGGGTGAAGTGGGCAATGCATCTGTATTTCTCGCGAACAGGCGGTAATCTTGAATATCATATTTCGATTATCTACCTCCGGTCAACGGTTTACAGGAAGTCATGGGATGGTAAGCGACAACGCTTATACTGTACGTCAGGATGAATAGTCCGAAATTGGCTTTGACATCAGCTTAGCCTTGGTGCTTCAACATATCGGTTGAATGTTCATTCTCCACCAAAGCATCCAGCTTCGCTCTCTAACGAACGCGTTACTGAACATTAGTCTTTTGGTTATGCATTTTCGAACATCAGGATAGAAGTGCTGAATGAGAAATGGGAAGAGAGGAGGCAGCTGAATTCCAGGACCCCTCAAGCCAATGGGCCCCTTGATAAGTTGAAGAACGGAGCCAGCCCAGGATAAAATAATTGGGGTCGGCACATCGGAAACCTCAAGGCGAAAATATGATGAGCATGATATCCTAGATCATACAAGTAACGATCTAAGAGTTCTTTTATGATTGTAGTTAGGGTTGGGAAACATGTATTGGGACCCAGGATGCGTTCCAGCAGCGACGAGGTCATTCGGGAGAGTTGTGAGTATTCGCTAACGTCAGAGGATTAGAGTGGTGCACCGCTTTAAATCTCAACACTCATTTTAGGGTATGAAACAGTAGAAGATGAATTTGGAGATTGCAAGTTGCTACAATTTCGTGAATAGTGCGTTATTGATTCATGGATATTAGGTGTATGGTCCAATATCATATCATATCATTTGTTCCTTAGGGGTAGAATCTCTTGACTGACATCCTAGTAATTGGGAATCACAACGTGCGTAGTAATGACCAAACACTGAACTGGATATATGTTTAGCAGACCAGAATAGGGAAACATCGACGTACGCAACATGGATAAGTAAGCATGGACTTATCTAGCTGTCTCAGATGGCGAGGTATATATTGCCAAATATATCTTCGCCTCTCTGGATCATGAAATTTGCATGCGGTGCTGCCCATCATATTTTCCTAAGGTGCGAGGTCAAGCCTGCAATTGAGAAGACTCAGTCAAGACATATTTTATCCCAGAGCTACGACCGAAGTCTTTGTATAGAAAGAACAAAAGATCGAGTATCCAACCCACACTTCAAGGATCCTCGTCAAGCATCAGAAGATACTGACCCATATTTCAAGATCTGCCGGCAACAGAAGAGCATACTCGAATTGGTCTTGTGCCCCCAATGCGACGAGCAATCCGAGAACAGGTGCAAAGGCGGAATAGACGATGGCGTGAGCTGGGGGCAAGGCGTCGAGCAGCAAATCCGCAGGAGCAGTCAAACTTTCAAGAAACCCTCAGGTCATTACGGAGAGAGGGACGAGAGCTGCGAAGTGAAGGTGGCGAACTTGATACGAATCCCGATGAAGAACCGCCGCGTCCACCAACCAGTCGTCCAGCGCCAGAACATCGCTCTGATAGAGTACCAGAACAGGTTCGCCGTCATGAAGGGGACCCCAACGAGGGACGTGGCTCTACCCACCCTAAACCCAAGAGTCACGTGTTGGGAATAAGCCCTTCTGCCAAGACAATAAGCGAGTGGCCACGTCTACAAAGTCTTGTTGTCCCGTTGTCTTGTTCCTAGATACCTTTTCACCTTTTCAGACATCTAGCATAGCTAGATCATCTATCAGACCCCTGAGACCGTTTAACAACATGGAGGTCCTAGTAGCGCGGATGTATTAAGATAGTTTTATTAAGCTTGCTTTAAGAGTATTCTTACGCTAGGGGCGCGTAGATTATATACCCAGAATAATATAATAAAGTTTAATTAGCGCAGATGCTACTTCGAATTATGTTCAGTAGTAATTAGTGTCATTTGTGCAGACTGCTCCAGAGTCGACCTTGGTACTCCCTATGTGCATCTCTTCTTCCACAGTCAATAATTTGCCGCAATGCTTATTAGGTTGGAAATAGATATAAGGGAAATTGTCGTTATCATTCACTTGTTCCACACCTTACTGCGTGGGAACTCAAATTATCTTTACTACATTTTCTGTAATTGAGACGAGTAATCCTTAAAGCATGCTATTATAATCTCGGTGCTTAATCCCCGCGTATCGTGTTTACGTATTACTCCTCTAATTGTCTAAGCTATTGTTCATGCAGCTTTGACTGTACACATTACTTTCTAGAGCTAAGTCTGGCATGCTAACTCAACATCACCTTTACTTTTTAGCTAACGACGCTCTATGACGTGGATATAAAGCCAGGTTAACATAATTGCGCCAAGTGAAAGCAGGACATAGATCTAGAACTGTCTCGTGGGTATAAGGTGGGAATTTTCGCCGCTTCCTGAATCTCGTTGTAGCTCTACTAAGCTAGAACTACATATTGTCTGCTATATGATGAGTTGGTTTCTAATTAGACTGAAGTGGAGTATTAATTTACCGCTAGTAGAGTTGGTGGTAGGAATACAGTTGCAACGGTGGTTAAAGCCTTGAGCGACTTCGAATCTTTTTAAGTCTGAGTAGCAATATTTTTCATGCTCTTACTCTCCTTTGCGATGTCTGTAGCGATCTCTTTTAGAGTACCTAAATTCCTCGCCGTTGCTTCGTTGATTGCGCGGAGGGTTTCGCTATTCCGAAACTCCAAGATTTTAGATATCTACTAAAAGTCGTCAGGCTTCTATTTTATATACCTAGATTTCTGCCAAATGTATAGTGTTAAAGGCTTACTACGTCGACAGTACCATTTAAAGACTGGAGAATCATGGCAATATTTATCTAGTGGCTTTTGATATTAGCAGCGTATAGTTCGACTGATTCGGGGATGTTGCTAGCATTCGGCAAAAGGCCTTGAGCCTCTAACTGCTAACAGAAAGCGATAAGGCGATCTGCAAGCTCTAAACATGAACTAAGCACCATAGAAGCTCTTAGAACCTTATCCTTTAGCTTCTATAGTGCCTATATATCTGCAAAGGTTATTGCGTAGTCATAGGTGGGTGTGTTCTCGATATCCGAAAAGCATGCTTTCTCATTCTGACACCTTAGAGTCAGCAAAAACACCCAGCCGTATAGTAATACCTCGTAAAATGACTCACGTACCATATTCTTCACTATAGAGTGTAGGTACTCTATATATTCACCCCAATTATCTGCTATAGAAAGCAGAATAAGCAGATGAAGTTGCATTATCTGATATCCTTGGCCGAAACATCCAGGAGCATGCTCTGTAATAATTTGGTCAAGATGCTTCCGTACGGGTTTGGCCATTTATAGAACAACGGAACACGAGTATGCTGTATCAAAATGGATTTATTAATACACGCCAGTTTGCCTTAGAGACCACGGGTCACCTCGGCCTCTGCTATTCCGTTCGACAAAACGGTTGATGTAGCAAATTTCTTTGTAAATTAGCCCTGGAATTTAAATATAGTCTGGGGGTAGTACGATATTCGTGCATTTGCTTGTTAGATCTACAACTCTGGAATAAAGAATGCTGAGGCAGGCTGTCGCATGTTTTCGAGCCGAACTCGCGAAGAATATGTAGTATGTTAGGGGATATGCGCTTTTTCACACATATACTTTCGAAGGCTTTCGATGTGATTTGAAGCCTCCCCCAGGAGAATAGTTGCGGTACTAAGCTTTTTCCAAAAACGCTCAGTCAGCTGCACGCAGTTACGAGGGAAGAAAACCCACTATATGATACATTCTTTCGCGTCAACTTCTCGCTAAATCAGATATTAGCACGGAATTTTAACATTAATTTAGGATCTTACTTGTAAATAGGTATTAAGTTGATCGAGCGTTCGTACGTTAAAGGCACGTACTTCACTCGCATGTCTAGATTCTAATCTTACTGCGTTGTTAGCAGCATAGGCCAACTTCTAGAGTAATAAGTTGTACCCAAATGTTCTGATTTCCCATATAAAATTTCGATATTTATCTCCTTAGGTTCGAATAGTCTTGATGATTCTTCGCCGATCGCCTTATGGTAAGTGGCTGTGAGGCGGGAAACGTTCGGATATAGTACGGACATATTTTAGAAGAGGAATTGAGATAAGATCTGCTGTCTAAACAGATATCTCATAAACAGAGAATATATAATGGCAGAGGTAAGCTCTCTCGTATAGAAGCAGAAACCCTTCGCGATGCGATTAAGCTGATGAGGCTGTGGGCCTTTATAAACGGTAATTTCTCACCGGTTCCGAGTAGCGGGCAGCCTGTAGCCTTGTCGTGGCAGAATCAGCCCGACCATGTCAGCCTGCCAGCTCAGCTTACGAGTATAATACCATGGCATAAAGACGCCTCTGAGCGCATTTCGGCCTTCCACGACAGACGTCCCGAACAGACGTGGCATGAAGTGAGCGGTTAGAAGCCTCAGAATGTCTCCACTGGTATGGCGGGGCAGTGCAGCCCAAATGAGCCTAGGCGCTCCCAAGGCATTCCTAAGAAATAAACCGATCTTTTGAAGTTGCCATTATAAGTCGCGAAGAGAAAGGGCTATAAAAGGGCTTATACTACCTCGTAAAATTAGATACATTCTTGTCCGTAGTGATTCTTTCACTTACAGACACTGATATTCCGGCATGGAAACATAAACACTCTCGCTTCGGTATATCGACAAGGCTGTGCTCGCCCAGACCCTTAAAAGACTCTTTGGAGATAATAACTTCAAGGTCAACGTAAGATTTGCTTTCGGCTGGTAAAGCAATCGCGCTTATTCTTCTTCAGGCATAAAACGAAGACGTAGTTCTTTTAATTCCGAGGAAGTTAACTAACGTATGTCCTACCCTAATCGTCATTTCAATAACAGATTAACTCTGACTGAGTTAAGGCTGAAAAGGAAAAGCTGGCAGAAGATTCGCAGAGAAACAGCAGCTAGAGTACGGTTCTGCCATATTCATTTGCTGAACATGGATTTTATATGACGGCAGCACTTAACGAAGCTGTAGTATACCAACTATAAGTTGGCTTAGGGACAAGATTAATAACCTCCGTTGCGATAATCATAATAATAATAATTTTATTCCAGCAGATGCTCTTAGTAATATTATTACTCTAGAAGCTGTTTAGAGAGTACTTAAGGAGAGCGAGATCGAGAAGTATAAGCACTAAGGCATAGAAAATTATATCTTGGGAGGCAACTTACGGGTGTTTGCAGTCCTTGTACGGATCGGATGTGTTAACTTGATGTCCGAACTCATCAAATCAGATTAATACCAAGATCGACGCAGCCTCGACCAAAGGCTCCCTTTCAGCGAGGAGTATTTGTCAAGCATTTTCACTGAGAGAATTGCGAAAAAGTTCTACAAGGAGCAATAGGAGTATACGGCGCCTATTTTCTCACGGAGCATCCTTCCTAGGGACCTCAACAAAAAGACAATCCTACCTATTCTCCATGAAAAGCCGAAAGCCGAAGGTGGATTTGGCGTGATCTATAAGATCACGATACATGATGCCTACCACCGTTTTAGGGGCAAGAATAGTAAAGTAAGACCATATTTTAAAGATATCGGAAGGTATTTTTAACATTTACTAGTTCATACGAAAGGACTTTCGTGCAGATAGAAAAAGAGACCCTAAGACTCACTTCGAACTTGAGCTCCGGAATCTCTCAATCTTAGGCAACATTAACCATCCTTATGTTATTGAACTGTTAAGCGCCTACACATGGAATACGACCCACAGTCTTGTCTTTCCACAGCTAGGAAAGGATCTTGGTAAGTTCATGTCTAGTCAACGCCTAGAATAGTTTCGGTTAGATAGTTCGATCTTTATCGCTATTGCGCGCCTTTCCCTGGGATTAGAGCACGTCCACAACTTCGTGGCACAGCATATTAATCTAGAAAAGATTGGCTGTCATCATGATCTAAAGCCTAACAACGTCTTCCTTGATGGCCAGTCATTTGTGCTTGCCGATTTCGGTCTGTCAACCTTTAAGGATTTGTCACAGGACTCGAAGACGACGCGCAAGGTAGGCGGAACCTGTTACTCAGCTCCAGAATGCGAGAATATTGCCGAATCCGCCTTTATAAGAGGAAGAGCTGGGCGTAAGAGCGACATATGGGCATTCGGGTGCATCATTACCGAAGTGCTCACCTACGTTTTAAGGGGCCCTACGGGCGTTAAAGAGTTTAAGAAGAAGAGATCCTTTACGATACAAGGCTACATGGAACTTAGCAGCTTCCATTAAGGCAATGGCCCGAATCCGGAGGTTGACGCGTGGCTTTCGAACCTGGAAACTGCCAAACAATCGCGAAAGGCACTAGTCCAGTTAATTAGAAAGATGCTCCAGATGAATCCTGACCACCGTCCCAGCGCGAGCGATGTTACGATCGAGTTACAAGCCATTACGCTACAGGAAAGGATTTATCCGATTAATGAGCTTTTCGATACACTTCGGGGTGAAATCGAAGGTAAAATAGATAATGATGAGGCTATAGTGTTTATTGAGTACGCGCGATACAAGAGTTGGAAGGAAACTTGCGGAATCATGCCAGACGCCCCACAGAACGCTCCTATCGGCCTCCGCGAGTTAGAATTCGACGCATGTGTAGGCATCCTGTCGCGGTATCAGGGCACACTCGAGGAGATCCTAGATCGATTACAAGATGCAGACCACTCACATCTTTTCCTCCCGTTGAGGTACATCAACATTCGACTTGAACAGCTTTTCCTACCTGAAATGCAGAGAGAGTCGCAAAAGCGCTTGGTGTAAGACACCGTGGTTGCGACCCAAGATCACCATCGCCTTGCCAAAACTCAGAGGGTCCTATAGTCCGATACTTCCAGCCTTGCCGCAAGCAAATTAGCCAAAGTGAAGCTCATAACTGAAACTGTGAAGGAGTGTCAGGATATATCAAGCGAAGGGCCAAGGCTAGATATAGAGCTGGCTTGCGTCCACCCTGTAAAAGACCTTGAACATCACTGTTTAGGAACGATTAGTAAACCTACCGCAGGTAGTAATCGTAACGTACTGATCGAGTGGTTATACTATGGCACCCAGGTTCTTCCGGAGACAGAAGCTAAGAAGCGGACGCAGCGAGTGGAAGCTGTTACCAAGCTCCTCAACTCCATCCCACATCCTCCAGCATTTCGGCTACTACGCTGCTCCAATTTCTTCCACGATCCCGAAAACTCGCGTTTTAGACTTGCTTTTAATTTCCCGTTTCCGGTGCAATTAGATGGTGTGTCTTCGAAGGATCACGGTGTTACTACCCTGTCGGAATTGCTCGCTCGCTCGCAGGAAGACCGGAACTTTAAAAAGCCATCTCTTGGGGAGCGTTTCAGGCTTGCGCAGGCTCTCACATCGTCAATTAGTAAATTCCATAAAGTAGGCTGGCTGCACCGAAATATTTCGCCGTACAACGTTGTATTTTCTCAAGTCGATGGTTCTCCAGCCTACTAAAATCCCTACGTCATAGGGTTCGGCCACAGTAGGCCAAACAAATTGAATGAGTTTACTGAAGGGCCAGGGCAGGAACGCCAACACTATCAACACCCTGAATATATCCAAAAGCCATAAAGATACCAGGCAAATTTCGATTTTTTTAGTCTCGGACTCGTCCTGCTCGAGATTGCGCACTGGCAATTACTTGGCCATTTTACAAGAGGCAAGGACTGGCAAGTCTTAAATGATGTGGACTTCCGTCTTACCCTAATTAAAAATGCGAGGAGTGACAACTTGGCTCATAGAATGGGCGCTCGATACTATCAAGCTATCGAAGCGTGCTTGACTGGATGCGCTGAGCTTTCAATTCAAGAAGATTTCAGTAGATCAGATGACGGCACTCGGCTGCAGCAACACTTCCAACTTCGCGTAATTGATGAATTAGCACGATGTTCGGCTTGATAGGTACAAATTTACTACCAAAGTCACAAACGGGCAGCTGACAGAACCAAGCAAGAGTACAGAAGGCGTGTTGCGCTGAATAAGCGGGCATCACGACGATGCGCGGGGCATAGCTAGATCAAGCGGTTACATGACCATGCTCAGTCTGGGCAAAGAGACTAGGACCTTGGGTCAGGCGCTCCAGGAGATGGAAGGGGAGCAGGCAGAGCGGACGATACGGAAGCAAGGTATATAGATTAGGAGGATCTCCTTATTACACGGTTCAAAACCTTGTAGTCAACCTTCGTTATGCTATGTCATCTAGTCGTTAAGAAGTGTCCGAATTATCTCCGGCTGAAGCTCGGCTGTCTCCGATCAGGCAGCGCGCTACCAGTCCAGGGTTGACCGCACCTCGGCAGTCCGTATCAGCGCTCCGACGTTCAGACAAATTCCAGGCCATCTCTTATGAGCCTGTCACCCTGTCTACCAACACGTATTTCCCTTCCCTGATCAACCTGCCTTATCATCAACCAATAGCAATGGCAACCCGCGACCTTCCATCCATCTACAGCTCCATCTCCCTTTCGACAGACCCGTATACTACACACTTTGGTGCAAGTACAAGACGTGGCCGCCCGGCGAAAGCTTATTCGGACTACGGCTTCATCGCTCTACTAGCCCTGACTCAGCGGCTAGAGATCGATATGTTGCCGACTACTTGGCAAGCCTCGCTGGGTAATATAGGGCAGGGCGGCCAAGCCGAGATTAACCAGGCACTGGTCAACGTACAGACAAGCTTTGCCTTCAAGCACTTCAAGCGCGTAGACTAGAGTGATCCATTCTAGGAAATCGTGCAAGAGATAGTAGTTCTCTACCACCCGGTAGTTCGGAACCATCCGCATATCATACAGCTTATGGGGATCTGCTGGGATATCCCCTGTAATAACCAAGTGTGGCCAGCTCTGGTGTTTAAAAAAACCCATCTCGGTGACCTTTATCGCTTTACACGATCAGCCAAGGGAAGAGACCTAGCCCTTGAGGATAAGCTCAAGGTTTGCGTAGAGGTCGGTATAGCGCTTCGTGATATGCATCAGAATGGTAAGGACGCTATTTAATCTGATCAGCAAGATGAGCTCATTTAGTACTTAGATATTATCCACGGGGACGTCAAGCCGCAAAACGTGCTCATATTTAAAGAAGGGGGCTGGCACGTACATCGCGAAAGTCGCAGACTTTCGCTTCTCGACGCATTTCCACAGCGAGCAAGAGGACCTTATCCAGATGCCTAAATCCGGACTGTGGACTGCACTAGAGCATCATAACCGGCACTTTACTTTGTAGTCAGCGAAAGCGATGGATATGTACTCCTTTAGTATGCTCTGTCTATGGCTGCTATTCGATATGGAGCACGCGGAAATAATGCTAGATCCCTTAGGAGCGAGGCAAGATTCCCAGATCCCTTCCTTTGAAGAAGAAGCTCAGTCGAAGAAGAGAGATAACAGCCTGCTAAAATGGACAATGCAGCTAGTGGCGGACGACGGGAGCATTAGTGCCGAGATAAAGAATAAGCTGGATACCTTCTTCGAATATAATCTACATCCTGTGCCTGAAACGCGGATGACAGATTGGGATCGTGTGTTAGGTTGCCTGGTACCCCCGAGCCGTGCCTACAACGCCTTAGTTGCATCAGGTTATGGTAACGGCAACAGAGAGATATCAGACACTAAGACCTTCAATGGGATTAGTCCCCCGAAAGTAGAGAATTTTCAAGTAATATCACAAATATCTCTTGATATGCCGTAGTAACGACTTCTAGCTTGCATCCTTAATAATGCGGTTCTTCTAGGCAGACTTTCAACTACGATTATCTATCACTAAGCAACTTGAAGAGATAGCGGCTATCTCAGGAACAAAGATGATATATAAGCATATATTAACGGCGGATGCCATTAAAAAAAGAGATATATGTTACCGGATACGGTTTGGAACACAAAATAAGAACAAGCAGAAAGAAAGAGTTCTTATAGATTTCTCTCCGAGTGATGCAGTTGAACGTCAGGTAGAACACCTACTAAGAGAAACTCCGGCATACGGATATCGACAAACAGAATATAAGAAGATTTTCGAAGGTGGTTTTATCCACGATTATCTGCCAAAGTACTACTAGCAGAAGGGAATCCTAGAAGACGCTCTAGAGTTCTGTAAAAGAGAAGTAGTAGATATAGAGGAGGTGTTTGGAGGAAAGCACAATCTTAGTACTCGAGTGAGGAGCAATCTCGAGGGGATACTTAGGAGGCAAGGTAGATGGAAAGAGGCCGAAGAGTTGGCAGTCAAGAATTTGGTAGTAATCGAGGAGATAGAAGGAAAGGACCACGCCGATACGCTAATCGGCGTAAGTAAACTAGCGTTAGTGCTACAGTATCAGGGGAAGTATAAGGAGGCGGAGGGGCTAAATCAGCGAGCGCTAAAGGGGAGAGAGAAAGCGCTAGGGATAGACCACCCTCAGACGCTAACTAGCGTCAGTGAACTAGCGTCAGTACTACGGGATCAGGGGAAGTATAAGGAGGCGGAGGAGATAAATCGGCGAGCGTTAAAGGGGAAAGAGAAAGTACTAGGGATAGATCACCCCGATACGCTAACTAGCGTAAGTAACCTAGCGTTAGTACTACAGGATCAGGGGAAGTATAAGGAGGCGGAGGGGATGAATCGGCGAGCGCTAAAGGGGAGTGAAAAAGCGCTGGGGACGGACCACCCCGACACGCTGACTAGCGTAAGTAATCTGGCCTTAGTGCTACTGTATCAGGGAAGGTACGAGGCGGCGGAGGAGATAAATCGGCGAGCGTTAAAGGGGAGAGAGAAAGCGCTAGGGACGGACCACCCTGATACGCTAATTAGCGTAAGTAATCAGGCGTTAGTACTATACTATCAGGGGAAGTATGAGGCGGCGGAGGAGATATATCGGCGAGCGCTTAAGGGGAATGAAGAAGCGCTAGGAGCGAACCACCCTAATACGCTAACTAGCGTAAATATTCTAGCATTAGTACTGCAGGATCAGGGGAAGTATAAGGCGGCGGAGGTAATGTATCGGCGAGCGCTAAAGGGGAGAGAGAAGGTACTGGGGATAGACCACCCCCACACGCTGATCAGCGTATACTGCCTTGCCTATCTGCTCCACCATTGCCATCGGTATAAAGAAGCCATACCGCTCTATCAGAGGGCCTCTTCTGGTTTCCATGGCGCGCTCGGGCCAGATCATCGGGAAACTCGAGCATGTCTGAAGCATCATGCTTCTCTTAAGCGGTTTTTAGACGGAGAAGCGCCAAAGGATGGAATCCATGAGTCCACTGACACCCATCCGACACGACTATATAGCCAAGTTCTGAGCCCGTCAAGAGCAGGGTCACCATCGAAAAACCGTTGATGGCGGAGATGTCGCTCCAGTCTCTGCTACTGGTGTTTGGGGGAGTGGAGTGTGTGGGGGTTGGGGCGGGGGAGGTTCATGGGGCAAGGGT